>Ga0247727_10000011_pt1 | contig 412795 bp, 365 predicted proteins | sample WisWelCaveWW1625_FD_202498 | JGI IMG/M metagenome (GOLD analysis project Ga0247727, IMG submission 202498) | Biofilm microbial communities from Wishing Well Cave, Virginia, United States - WW16-25 | ecosystem: Environmental > Aquatic > Deep subsurface > Groundwater > Cave microbial mat...
GTTCCGATAATTTCAATATCGCTGATTTGTTTTCCCTGTGCACTTCGCGACAATTTGTAAATCTTAATCTTCTTATTCACAAGCTGCATGAAATCTTTGTCGGGCGTTACCATGAAGCTGTCGACTCCTTCCTTCTCCGCACGCTTCACCAGCGTTCCGATAATATCATCCGCCTCGTATCCGTGCATTTCGAGCATGGGAATATTGTAGCCCGCAATCATTTCTTTTATTTTCCCGATTTGCGGAATCAAATCATCCGGCATTGCCTCGCGTGTCGCTTTGTATTCCTTGAATTTCTTGTGGCGGAAAGTCGGCTCGGGCGTATCAAACGCAACGGCGATATAATCCGGCTTCTCATCCTCGATGATTTTATTTATGGTATTAACAAAACCGTAAACCGCAGACGTGTTGAACCCTTTTGAATTGATTAGCGGAGTGCGAATCATCGAAAAGTAGGCACGGTAAGCCAATGCCATTCCATCGAGCAGAAATAATCTTTTGGGCATGATAAAATTTTATAGACAAAAGTAAATGTTCATGGTTTGATAAGAAAGATAATTGAATTGGGTTTATTCGTAGTGAGTCCACATTCGAATGACTTTCACAGTTTTTATATCTTCGATGACCTGGTAAACTAATCTGTGCTGTATGTTAATTCGCCGTGAGTAAGCACCGCTTAAATCACCAAGAAGCTTTTCGAATGGAGGAGGAGTTTGGAATGGGTTGGATTCTAAAATTCGGATAAGCTCTTCTGCTTTATCTCTTAAACCTGAACGGTTTATTTTCTTAGCATCTTTTAATGCCTGTTTGGTGTAAAGAACTTTCCATTTCACCATTTGATTTTTTCAGAACATTTCCCGACCGGCGTTTTCAAACCGAAAATAATTGACTCACGCATTTTTGGAACAGACAAAAGGTATAATGTTTCTTCTATTGCACACCAGTCATCTTCGGAGATTAAAATTCCGCTCGCGTTTTTGCCTTCAATCTTTACCGGAAGATGTGTCTCCGATACTTGTGTGATAAGCGAACGAAGTTTTTTAACTGCCTTTGGCACTTGTATTGTTGTCATAAAACAAAATTAGCTGAACTGATTTTTATTTCATATCCAATTTCACCGAGCCGGTTTATAAGATTGTGCAGTGAGTTGATTGCAGAGAAATTAAAAGCCGGGCTTTTGCTCGGCTTTTTTTGTTTGTGAATTTTAAAAGAGAGGAGGGATGAGTAAGTTTGAAGAATTAAAATATTTAGGATATGGCAAGAAAGAAACTTTCAACAATTCAAAAGAGAATAAGTGCTTTTTATGGGGACATTACTTTTTATAGACAATTAATAAGTAAAATAATATCTGCTAAAAACATTATTAGAACTGAGAAAGAAAAAAAAGAACTTATTGAGTGTATTTTATTGAAAGTCTGTGCTAAGTGGGAAAGTTTAGTTGATATTATTATTGTAACAGCTTTTACTAAAGATACAACTGCCTTCGCAGAGAATTTAAATCTAAAATTAAAAAAGAAAATTAATTTGCAGTATAGTGAGGCAATCGTAATTGGAGCCGGATATTTAGATTTTAGAAGTATGTCCAATTTGCTTGATATCACAGACAAATACCTTGGGAAGACAAACAATATCTTCAGGAAGACTACTAAAGATGATAGAAATAAAATTGATGAAGTTTATAAAATCAGGAACTACCTTTCACATTATAGTAAGAAAGCCAAAAGGTCCTTATTTCAAATGTATAAAGACAAACCCTACGAGCTTACTTATTTTCAAGAACCAGGAGTTTTTTTATTAAGGGTAGGACGGTATCAAGGATTAAATACCAGAAGAATTGATATATATTTAAATTCTTTTGGAAAAGCTGTTAAAGATTTAGAAACACATCTATGATGAATTTAAGCTAATTCAAACTCTCGAGGTTCATTTAAAATAATAGGTTCCTCGTCAACGTCAGGCGGAGTGGAAGGCATGTTCCTTGAAGTTAGTTCAAGTGTATATTCAGATTCCAAATGGGGTGTTTCTTCGATTTTTTCTAAAAGAAATTCATAAGCTTTGTTTAAAGCTATTTGAGGTAACTTCTCGCTACTTAATCCCCTCAGAAACCAAACTGCTTGTAGAGGTCCAGTGATTCCAACTCTAACTAATATTCTTTTCGGATTACTGAATCTATTAGTATGTTGAACAACCATAAACCTAATTAGATAGTCAACTGCATCACGTGTAAAACCCAATTGTTCATTTCTCAAAGGTGTTATTCTAAAGTAATTCATATTCAAATATAATTTATTTTATTACTCACTTCAACTTAATTATATTAAAATTAGTTTCGAGAATCTAAGTATTATTTAATAGCTATCAATAATCATTCTTCACCCAATCTCTGCACCGTCTTTAAACTTTTCCAGCTTGGCTTTATCATCGGTTCGTCCTACTTCACCTTTGCACTTCAGGCAAAAATAAACAATCAGCTTCGGTCGTCCCGTTAATGCAAGCAGAAGCAGAAACCATCCGCCGAATCCGTAAAATGCTTTCGGGTAAACATACGGGTCGCCGATTGCACGGTTGCATGTGCATTTCTTAAACTCAGGGATTTTCTTTTTGCGGAAGACTATCATATCAGTTTACAGGTAGCAGTTAACAGTTAGCAGGTTCTTTTGTAATTTTATAATTTCTTTCATAGAACTTTGTTTCACTGTTAACTGCACACTGCTAACTGCACACTGTTAGTTGCACACTGCTAACTGTTACCTGTTTTATGAATGATTGTATATAATATCTTCTTTAGTTCTTCGCAATCTTTTTCCAAAGAGTCAAACATTTTATTTGTTATATAACCGGAACCGCTAAGCAGTTTGAGCCAGTAATGCGTTTCTCTTGCTTCTTTGTAAGCAATTGATAATTTGTTTATAAAATCTTTCTTCGAAACTCCACCGGCTGCTTCTTCAACATTTGCCCCGATTGACGTTCCACTCTTAAGAATCTGCTTTGAAAGAACGTATTCTTTCTTGTCAAGAGTTAGATATTTATAAAGCTTTACTATCCTTAAGGCAAACTCAAATGATTTATCTCTTATTATAATTTCTTTCATAAGAATTTTTGTTAACTGTTAACTGCTAACTGAAGAGTTCTCTCTCGACAATCTCACACACAATATGTGCAACAGTAATATGCCCTTCCTGAATTCGTTGAACGTTTGATGAAGGAATTATAATTGAATGGTCGGAAACAGATTTCAGCTTTCCTCCATTGCCTCCCAGAAAAGCAAGAGTAACCATTGCTTTCTCTTTCGCTTTGGCAAAAGCATTCAAAACATTCTGCGAGTTTCCGCTTGTAGATATTCCGAGAAGAACGTCGCCTTTATTTCCAAACGCTTCAAGGCTTCGTGCAAAAACATTTTCAAAGCCGATGTCATTGCCTCCTGCTGTGAGATTTGAAGTGTCAGTTGTCAAAGCAATTGCGGGCAAACCCGGACGTTTTATATCGTGTGATAAACGAATCACAAACTCAGTTGCAATATGCTGACAGTCAGCAGCACTTCCACCGTTTCCGCAAAGTAAAAGCTTTCCGCCGTTGGTAAAACATTCTTTGATAACATCAGCGGCTTTGTTAATGTCGGCACTGCACTTTTCCAAAATTAATTTCTTTGTGTCTGCACTTTCAATAAGTGACTCTTCGATAAACTTGTTGCGGTTCATTTCTCCCTCAATTAATTTTTCTCTTGAATTAATTCGAACATCTTCTGAATTATCTTCTTCGATGCTTCGGATTTTTCTTTAAACAAATACGAAGCGTGCTCACCTGTTTCTGTTCTCAGCTTTTCATCTGAAATTAGTTTTGACATTATCTGATAAAGCGACTCAGCATCTTTAACGGGAATCCCGCCGCCGAAAAGCACAAGCCGTTTTGCATCATCGCTGATTTTATTATTACCAAACAAAACAGGAATACTGTTTCCAGCCGGCTCCAGAACGTTATGAAGGCCGGTGCGGAATCCTCCGCCCACAAAAGCTATGCTTGCATACTTATACAAATTCATAAGCAAACCGACAGAATCAACAACGATTAAGCTTTCATCTTTGTATTTATTCAGCTCGCTGAATCTAATCGCCTTTAAATTTGGAAAGTTAGACGACAGCTTGAACTCGAGTTCTTCTATGTTTTCTTCAGTCGGTTCATGCGGTGCTACGATTGAAAGCAGTTTTTTATTATTCAAAACTCCATTGAATGAAATTTTGTCCATTGCCGGAAAAAGAACATCTTCATCTTCATTCCACGAGCTTCCTACTACAAAAACAAATTTATCTTTAACAAAATCTTCTATAATGTTTGTCTTGTTTTGATTTTGTCTCAGAGCATTTTCTATTCTTTCATATTTTGTATCACCTGCTACAAAAATATTTTCATCCGAGCCGATAATCTTAGCAAAGTTTTCTTTTTCTGAAATGTCCGTGCAGCAAATCAAATCGAACTTACTGTATAGAAGTTTTTTAAATTGTCTGTAAAGGAAAAATTTATTCTTGAGTCGGTCTCCGTTAATAGCAGCATTGGCAAGAATCAGCCTGCATCCGTTTGACTTAAGCTGGTTCAAAAAGTTCAGCCATAAATCATACTTGATAACAATCGCAGCTTTGGGATTAATGATTCCAACAAATTCTTTCATCGATGACTTTGAATCAAACGGAATATACGTTTTGATAACTTTCGATTGCAAGCTGTGGTCAAACTTTGAATGATTGAAACCGGACGGTGAGAAGAACGAAACTATTAAATTAAATTTATCCGTCTTATCAAGCTCATCGATGATTGGCTTTGCCTGTTCAAATTCACCAAGCGAGGAGCAGTGAACAAGAATATTATCTTTGCTCTTATCAAGCTGTGAAATTTTTGCACGAAGATGTTTTGCAAGCTCTTTGCGTCCCTTAAATCCCGAACGAATTTTTTGTTTGAAGAGAAAAAGTATCTTTGCAGATATGTAAAAGGCAGGAAGGAGTAGTAAGTTATAACCTATGGAAAAAATATATTCCATCTGCGGAAGATTAAACTTCCATTATTTCTTTTTCTTTTTGTTGAACGAGCTGGTCGATGTCTTTGATATGTTTGTCAGTGTATTTTTGTATTTCGGTTTCGGCATGTTTTCTGTCGTCTTCTGAAACATGGTCCTGCTTTTCGGCTTTCTTCACGTGCTCGATGCCGTCACGTCGGATATTTCTTACAGCAACTTTTCCTTCTTCACCATGTTTCTTTACAAGCTTCACATATTCTTTTCTGCGTTCCTCGTTCAACTGAGGAATCGGAACGCGGACTATTTGTCCGTCAGTCATCGGGTTAAATCCCATGTTTGAATTTAAGATTGCCTTTTCAACTGATTGAACAGCACCTTTATCCCAAACCTGAATTGCTATTGTGTGAATGTCCGGCGTGCTTAAGTTTCCAACCTGATTCAGAGGAGTCAGCGTGCCGTAATAATCGACTTTGATTCCGTCAAGCAATGCAGTCGTCGCTTTTCCTGTTCTTATGTGAATCAATTCGGTTCGAACATGCTCGACAGCTTTTGTCATTTTAGTATCTGTGTCTTTTAAAATATCTTTTATCATAATTAATTAGGAAAGAAAATTTTAAGAAACAATTGTGCCGACGTTTTTTCCAAGCACAACATTTTTGAAGTTATCTTTTTTGTTGATGTCGAAAACTATAATTGGAATTTTGTTTTCTCTGCACAAAGCAAAAGCTGTCATGTCCATGATTTTGAGATTCCTGCTGATTGCATCCGAGAAAGAAACTGAGTTATATTTTTTCGCACCTTTGAATTTCTCAGGGTCTTTGTCATAAACTCCGTCAACACGTGTGCCTTTTAAAATTACATCTGCATCTATTTCCAATGCACGCAATGCTCCGGCAGTGTCCGTTGTGAAAAACGGATTTCCCGTTCCTCCGCCAAAGATTACAACTCTTCCTTTTTCGATGTGACGGACTGCTCTGCGTTTTATGAACGGCTCCGAAATTTTATTCATGTCAATCGCTGATAAAAGTCGTGTCGGCATCCCTTCTCTCTCTAATGAGTTCTGAAGTGCGAGTGAATTAATTATTGTTGCAAGCATTCCCATATAATCTCCTGTCACTGCATCGATTCCCTGTCCCTGTGCATCGAGACCCCGGTAAATATTTCCGCCTCCGACTACAATTCCAACTTCAACTCCGAGCGAATGGACTTTTTTTATTTCGGTGGAGATATATTTTAAAACTTTGACATCAATTCCGCCGTCAAGCTCACCGCTGAGCGACTCGCCGCTTAACTTTAAAAGAACTCTTTTATATTTTGTTTGTGCTTTCAAAAAATTAACTGAGTGTTTCTCCAAGCTGAAATCTTATCATCGATTTCACTCCGTAATCTTTTCCTGTTTCTTTTGAGATTGCTTTGATAACATCCGAAACAGATTTGCCCGGCTCTTTCACAAATTCCTGCTCTGTCAAAACATTTTCCTGGTAAAACTTTTCAACTTTGTTGCTGACAATCTTCTCAATAATATTCTCCGGCTTCTTCTCGTTCTGAAGCTGTGCTTTATAAATATCTTTCTCCGATTCAATCTTCGCAGAAGGAATTCCCGAACGGTCAACAGATAAAGGATTCATCGCTACAACCTGCATTGCGAGGTCATTGCCGAGAGTAATTCCCTGCTCGGTCTTTTCACCTTTGAGCTGAACTAATGAAGCAACTTTATTGCCAAGATGATTATAGTCGCAGAAAAATCCGTCGTCTGCTTTTTGATATTTTATTCTTTTGATTTCAACTTTCTCTCCGACTTTACCTGTCGTTTCATCAAGCAAACCTTGAATTGAAACACCGTTTAATTTATGGCTCATCAATGCTGCGAGGTCATTCGTCTTCAATTCAAAAACCGAGCTTGAAATTTTCTCTGCAAAATCTTTGAACGCATCGCTCTTGCCTACGAAATCCGTTTCACAATTCACTTCGATAATTGCAGCTTCGTTTCTCTCGGCATTTGTCTTTGCAACAATCAATCCTTCCTTCGCAATCCTTTCACTTCTTTTCTGTGAAGTCGCAGCACCTTTTTTTCTCAGGTACTCGATTGCTTTTTCAAAGTTACCGTTTGTTTCCACCAATGCCTGTTTGCAATCCATCATTCCCGCACCTGTTTTATTTCTTAATGCTTTTACCTGCTCTATTGAAATGTCCAATGTATTATATTATTATTTGTTATTTACTATTTGCTATTTATTATTTGTTACGAAACTCCCATGCCTTCTGCTTCTTCAACAGCTTTGCTCTCGGGGACTTTCGATGTTTCCTCAACCATACGCTTTGAGTTGCTTGTCTGCTTTCCATCAATCACTGCATCTGCAATTATTCTTGTTATCAGTCCGATTGATTTAACCGCATCATCGTTTGCGGGAATCGGGTAATCGACAAGCTCAGGGTCGCAGTTCGTATCGACAATTGCATAGATGGGAATATTCAATCTCTTTGCTTCATCGACGGCGATGTGCTCTTTCTTAACGTCGATTAAAAAGATTGCTCCGGGAAGCTTCGTCATCGATGAAACTCCGCCGAGAACTTTTTCAAGCTTTCCTTTCTCGCGTGTGAGCGTGAGTCGTTCTTTCTTTTGGATGTTGTCAAACGTTCCGTCAGTTTCCATCTTAATAATGTTTGTCAAACGCTTAACGCTTTTTCTGATTGTCTGGAAGTTCGTCAGCATTCCGCCAAGCCATCTGTCTGTAACATAATTCATGCCGGAGCGGTTAGCTTCGTTCTTAACGACTTCCTGTGCCTGCTTCTTCGTCCCGATGAAAAGAATATTCTTCCCTTCACCTGAAATCCGCATGATTGAATTGCATGCTTCGGTTAAAAGCTCATGAGTTTTTTTTAAGTCGATAATGTGAATCCCGTTTCGTTCCATGAAAATGTATCTTCTCATCTTGGGATTCCAGCGGCGGGTCAAATGACCGAAGTGTGCACCTGCCAATAACAGGTCTTCAATTGTGAAGCTGCTCAAATGTTTCTCCTTTTGTTATCTGCCCGTTTGTTTCGGACACTTCTGCTTTCTTCTTCTTTCATTCAACATCCCGACTCTTTGTCAGAACACACGTCAAACAAAATCCGAAAGCATGTTTTGTTTATAAAAAAATTTGTTTGGGAACACTGACACTAATTAGCACTAATTTAATTCGTAATAATTCGTGTCAATTCGTGTCTGGTTCTTTATCTCTTCGAGAACTGGAATTTCTTTCTTGCTTTAGGTTGACCCGGTTTCTTTCTTTCAACCATTCGTGAATCTCTTGTAAGCAATCCTTCTTTCTTCAATGCCGGTTTGTGGCTCGCATCATATTTCAAAATCGCTCTCGATATTCCAAGACGAATTGCATCAATCTGTCCCGTAAATCCGCCGCCGTTAACCGTTACAATAATATCAAACCTGTCTTTCAAATCGATTACGCCAAACGGACCCGTCACCTGCGAATACAAGCTGTCCTTTTTAAAATATTCTTTACCGTCTTTATTATTGATTCTTACTTTTCCCGAACCCTCCGAAAGAAATACTCTTGCCTTAGAGGATTTTCTTCTGCCTATTGCTGTGTGATAGTTTATTTTCATTTACAAAATTAGATGGTTAAATTAATCGGCTGCTGTGATGCATGAGGATGTGTTTCCCCTGCATAAACTTTCAGCTTTGTGTTAAGCGATTTCCCCAAACGCGTTTTGGGAAGCATTCCGCTCACCGCATCGGTAATTATTCTCTCCGGATGTTTTGCAAGCATATCTTTGAACGATATGATTTTCTGTCCGCCCGGATAAAGCGTATGATGTTTATATTCTTTCTTAGTCGGACGCTTGCCTGTTACTTTGATTTTCTCCGCATTGATTACAATCACAAAATCGCCCGTGTCTGTGTTAGGAGTGAAATGTGCTTTATGCTTTCCCCTGATTACAGATGCTACTTTTGTAGCCAACCTGCCGAGGATTTTATCCTTTGCATCAACGATATACCAGTGGTTCGTAGTATCCTCTTTGTGCATGAATTTCGTTGTCCTTATTGACTTCTCTATTGCTCGCTTCATGTGAAATTTAATTTGATAGGATTACAAAGTTACTCAACACCGCTCAGAAAATCAATGAAACCGATTCATCCGATTCTTAATTTGGCTTAAGCACCATTCAATTTCTCTTAAGCCCATTTGAGTTCCGCTTAAGCCCCGTTGAAATGTAATTAAGCACAACCAAAATGTAATTAAGCACAACTGAAATAGAATTAAGCACCGTTGAAATGTAACTAAGCACAACTGAAATAGAATTAAGCACCGTTGAAATGTAACTAAGCACAACTGAAATGGAATTAAGCCCAACTCAAATGTAATTAAGACCAACTCAAATGGAATTAAGCACAACTGAATTATCCCGAATTAATATTGTGTTTTTATTTGTTTTTTAAGGTTTTTCGCTAATTTGTAAATCTTTGTAGCCTCAACCTTTAGGTTGAGCATTAATTTCGCCCACGCTTAAGCAGGACGGCTACGGTATGGCATATAAATACTTAAATAAATAGTTTTAAAATCCGCTTGATTTTCAAAAAAAAAAAAAAACGATTTTGCTTCAATTCCAATAGACAAATTTACTGAAAGGATACAAAAGCTATAGCTGACTTTATCCCAAAACCAGACCCTGAATTCAATGACTGGTTCATAAACTTCTCCGATAATTTTATTACAAATTTTGCGGCACTTGGTTTCTCAACAACGGAGAAGAACGCAATTCAAGCTGTAAGAACTTCGTGGGACACGGATTACCCTGCCCATATTACAGGACAGCAAACTGCAAGCTCGCTCACACAAACAAAAAGTACAACACGTGCAAACATTGAAGCTCTTTGCCGTCAATACTCAGGCACTATGCAATCCAATCCTGTGATTACCGATGCACAAAAAGCCGCTCTCGATATTACAATTCCTAAAACCACAAAAACTGCTTCGCCCGTTCCTACAACCAGACCGATTGGCTCAGTCGATAACCGAAACCGATTGGAGCATACAATTTCGTGGTTCGATGAAGCGACTCCGAACAGCAAGGCGAAACCCGATGGAGTTCGCGCCTGTGAGATTTGGTTTAAGATTGCTTCCGCAGGAGAAGGTCCGCCGACGGATGCCTCACAGCTCAGCTATATGGTAAGCGATACAAGAACGCCTTACACTTATCATTTCGAAGGACAGGATGCAGGGAAGACAGTTCATTACTGGCTCCGCTGGGTGAACACACGCAACGAGCCGGGACCCTGGAGCGAAACGATTAGTGTTACGATAAGCGCATAGAGAAAAAAATAATTTAATGGGAGCGGAAACGCTCCTTTTGAGTTGTATATTTGTAATAACAAATCAGGAGATTCAAAATGAAAAAAATAAAACTAATTCTTTTCTCATTTATTATTTGTTCTTTGTTATCTGGTATTTGCGAAGCACAATGGGTGCAGGTGTTAAATGGGACGGGAAATAATATTACTGCATCCGCATTAGCATTCCATGGAAATAATATCTTTGCCGGAATTTCTTATCCAATAAGTCATAATGGTGTATATATTTCTACAAATGATGGTGCGAGCTGGATTCGAACCTCATTAAATAATAGAAATATTAGCGCAATAACTGTTAACGGGAATAATATTTATGCCGCAACTAATGGCGTATTCTTATCCACCGACGACGGTACAAGTTGGATACAAACCACTTTAAATAATCCAAATGTTTTATCATTAGCCGTAAACGGGAATAATGTGTTTGCCGGAACTTATGGCAATGGTGTGTATTTATCTGCAAACAACGGCTCGACTTGGACTCAAACTTCTTTAAATAATAGGAATATTAAAGCATTAACTGTAAACGGGAATTATATCTTTGCCGGGGCTGCATCCTACAACTTCGATACTGCTACTTATGGAGTTTACAAATCTTCAGATAACGGTACTACTTGGGCGCAAACTTCATTAAATCATCAAAGTATTTTTTCATTAGCTAATAGTGGAAATAATATTTTTGCAGGTACATCAAATACTTTTAATCATAATGGTGTATTCTTGTCTGTTGATAACGGCATAACCTGGACACAATCTTCATTGAATAATCAAGACATTTATTCTTTAATTGTGAATGGCAATAATATATTTGCAGGAGCTGGGATTCAGGTTCCGTACTCCTTTTATCTGTCTACTAATAATGGTATAAACTGGGTTCAAAGAAGTGATGGCTTACCGTCAGGTTATTCAATAATATCTTTATGTATATTTAATAATTTTATATTCGCAGGTAGTACCCATGGAGTTTATAGAAGACAGCTTAGCGAACTTGTGGGTATTCAACCGATTTCAAATGAAGTTCCAAATCAATTTTCTCTTTCGCAAAATTATCCGAATCCGTTTAACCCGACAACAAAAATAAGATTTGCTTTGCCAAAGAGTTCGTTTGCAATACTTGTCGTTTATGATTTGCTTGGCAGAGAAATGGAAACACTTGTCAGCGAACAATTAAACGCAGGCACTTACGAAGCGGATTGGAATGCGGATAAGTTTTCAAGCGGGATTTATTATTATAAGCTTGTTGCAGGTGACTTTGTTGAGACAAAGAAAATGGTTTTAATTAAATAAGGAATTAATAAATTTCTTCTAAGAGGCGGGCTAAACACCCGCCTTTTTTATTTTCCTTTTATAGAGTCAAACTTTTAAACTTTTAACTTCACCTTTCACCTTTGAACTTTCAACTTTAAACTTACCTATACGGCGAGTGTTCGTTCATAATATATTTCAACTCTTTGGCTTTCATGAATGCATTCATCTTGGAAACGTCATACTCATCAATATTTTTAAACAAGCTTCCTATAAATCCGCCGATTGCTGCCCCCGGAATAATAAAAAGCACAATCGTGCTAAGCGTAACGTCTTTAAAAATTCCTGTCTTCTTTCCGTTGAAGATAGAGTAATACGCAAACGAGCCGACAAATCCTGCACCCGCACCAAGAGCCGCACCGAACTTCCAGAACGTGCCCTTATCAAACCTTATTTTTGCAATCTTGTTTACGTTAACTAATTTATAGCTCCCCTTTTCAGTAGCATCTAAAGCATCAGTAACGAGAAGCAAATCCTCATGCAATCCAACCATTCGAGCATCCGGCAGAACCTTGCCGTCCTTGTAAGTTAATTCGCAGGGATTTGATTGAGCTCGAATTTCTTCGGATGGAAATAAAATGAGAAGTGTAAGTAGTAGGAATATTCGCATCAAGCTTGTCTGATTTGGCAGTCGGGTTTTGTTATACAATAATAATCATTTTTTTTTATAAGAGAATCATGGGTTTCTTACACCTCACCCCCTTCCCCTCTCCTCTCAGGAGAGGGGTGGCACGAAGTGACGGGGTGAGGTCAACTCTTCTCCCTCTCCTTCGGAGAGGGTTGGGGTGAGGCATCAATAATAAAATTTAAACGTCGCCTGGTACTCGTTGTTCTTTATTTTGAAAGGAGTAGGACTGTCGCCTTTTCCTTCTTCAACTATTCTGTAGATTCCTTCAATCTCCAAACCGGTCATCGGGAAAAACATCAGCCCGAAGCTGTAACGTTTTCTTTCGTTAGTACTGTTCTTAAATCCCAAGCTCGGGTCTGCCGATTCAAACTGAACTTTGAATTCCATTCCTTTTGTAACTCTGATATTCAGCTCAGCAAACATTGTGTTGAACTCTCTTTTCGTAGAAATAGAATCACGAAGCTGTAACCTGTTGTAAGTATATTCACCAAGTATAGCAACACGTTCCATAATTCCTATTGAAAGAAAACCTACAACTGCCTGACGTAAAGCATTGACGTTGTTCACTGCGTCCCATTTAAAAGGATTGGTGAGAAACGAGCCGCCGAGTCCGAATGTATATTTATTTTTTTTCGCCGCCCATCTGAAGTCCGCACTTGTAGTAAATTGTTTTTGATTATCGAAGTCGAAGCTGTTGACTCTCATTCCGTCTTTGTTCGGAGATGAGCCGTTTGTTAAGCTGGCAGTCAGGGTGAAAAAGCTCGGGGCAATTCCCATTTCAATTCCTGCATCTGCGGCATACGGAGTATAAAAATCATTCAGCTGTCTGTTGTAAGCCCTGTGCTCAGGGATTTTCGTTCCCCAGTTCGGAATAAACCGTCCTGCTTTGATATAGAACTCAGCGGGCAATCCTGAAACCATTCCGTAAATTTCCGACTTGGTTGCAAGCGGACTCGAACCAAAAGTGTTTGGAATATATAATCCCGGATTGAGAACAAGATTTAAATACTTGTTGATTTGTGCGTTCACGTAGAGGTCTGCCTGCATCTGGAAGAATGTATTGAAGTTCGGGCTTCCTTCTCCTGTTTCATCGTTAATGAAAATCATTCTCATGTCTGCACCAATCTGCAGACCTTTTGTAATCATCGGGTTCATCTCCATTGTCTTTTGTGCTTTCTCAAACGGTTTCATGTAGAGATTGTCTTTGGAATATTTCAGCCCGTAAGTGTTTCTTATCCCGCCGCCTGTCGGGTTGATGTGACAGCTTTGACATTTCTCGCCTGTGTATGCGGCGAACTTCGGGTAAGCGAATGAGTCGCCTGCAAGCAAAAACATGAAAAGAAAAAAACTGATGAGGTAAAGTTTTATTTTCATAGTTGTATTTTTTAGTTTTTCGTTGATTAAATATCACGGATTATTTTTGAAAATGCAAATGAGATTTTCAAAAAAGAATTTCATTTAAACTAATGCTAATTGAATCTATCTTTGCTGATTCGATACATTGAAAATAAAATCTTTGCTGAATGCGTGAGTACTTCCGTCTTGTAAAGCTGTTAAAACCATACCGACACCTGCTTGTGCTGTCATTTGTGCTGATGATTATATTTTCAATCGCGAACGCTCTCACGATTTATCTTTCTATTCCGCTTCTCAAAACACTTTTTACTTCAGACAGCACTATTCCTTTTATAATACCAGCGCAGCAAAGTATTTTTAATTCAATACGGAGCGTAATAGATTCTTACATATTCTCTTCGGGAAGTAAATATGATGCACTTCTCAAAGCATGTGTTCTTTTGGTTGGAACTTACTTCATAAAAAATCTAATCGGGTATCTTCAATCTATACTTACACAATATGTTGAAAATACATTGATAACCGATTTGAGAAGAAAAATGTATCACAAGTTCAATTCACTCTCACTGAAATATTTCAGCAGAAGAAAATCCGGTGATTTGATTTCACGTTTTATAACCGACGTCAACTCAATTCAAAATACTGTTTCGGTTACGTTCACAGATTTAATAAAGCAGCCGCTTCTCATAATTACTTTTCTTACAATGGCTTTTCTCTTAAACTGGAAGCTTACTTTGATTTCAATTGTTATTGTTCCGCTTTCGCTTCAGTTGATATTCTGGATTGGAAGCAAGCTGAGAAAATACAGCATGCGTATTCAGGAAAAACTCGGAAATTTTACCTCTGTGATTTCTGAAACTATTTACGGAAGCAAAGTGATTCGTGCTTTCTCAATGGAAAAATCCGAAAACAAAAAATTCGAATCGAAGCTGAAAGATTTTTTCCGCACAAAGATGAAGATTGAAATTTACAGCGACTCAACCAGACCAATCACTGAGTTCGTCAGTGTTTGCATCGGGGTAATAATTATCTGGTATGGGGGCAAAGAAATTTTTCACGGCGGAGCGCTTGCACCGGAAGAATTTATCGGATTCATCCTCATTATTTTCCAACTGATGACCCCGATAAAAGATTTGAGCAGTGTAGGCAACAGAATTCAGGAAGCATCTGCTGCATCAAAAAGAATTTTTGAAATCATTGACTCGAAACCGGAGATTATTGAAACTCAAAATCCTACCGTGAAAAATTCTTTTGAACAAACAATCGAATTCAAAAACGTTTCATTCAAGTATGACGTTGACTTGCCTCTTGTTCTCAATAACGTTTCTTTCACGGCAAACAAAAATGAAAAAGTTGCAATCGTTGGATTGAGCGGAGTTGGAAAATCTACTCTTGTAGATTTGCTTCCGAGATTTTACGACCCTGTCGAAGGAGATATTTTCATCGACGGGGTTAATATCAAAGAGCTTTCTTTGAAATCACTCCGCAGTATGTTCGGAATCGTCACACAAGAAATTATTTTGTTCAACGATACGATTCGAAGCAACATTGCTTATGGCAGAGAAGATTTTTCCGACTCTGAAATTATTAATGCCGCAAAGAATGCAAATGCTCACGACTTCATTCTTGAAACAGAAAATGGTTACGACACAATAATCGGCGACAGAGGGATAAAGCTTTCCGGCGGGCAAAGACAACGAATCGCAATCGCACGTGCACTTTTAAAGAACGCTCCGATTTTAATTTTCGACGAAGCCACAAGCTCACTTGATACAGAATCGGAAGTATTGATTCAGCAAGCGATTGACCTCTTAATAAAAGACCATACTTCGATTATAATTGCACACCGTCTTTCGACAATTAAAAATGCTGACAAGATAATTGTTCTGCATGAAGGAAGAGTTGAAAGCATCGACAACCATGACAAGCTTATCACAAAGCAAGAAAGCATTTACAAAAAACTTTATGAGATGCAATTCAGAAAATGAAACAATCACATAAAGAAATGACATCGGAGCTTAATAAAATTATTTTTAATGATACACCCGACTTATCACAGGCGATTTCAATGATGAATACTTATTCAACACTTGAAGCAAATAATCTTTTAAACAAAGATAAAACAATTTCAAAAACTTTTGCTTTGCTTCATTTTATTTTTAATTTCATCAAGTGGTTTATTTTCAAAGGACAAATTCTTCGCGGCACACGTGGGTTTATTTTTTCTATTGCACAATCTTACACAGCGTTTCTGACTCATTTGAAGCTTCTTAAGCTCCGCAATATTCTCTGAATGAACCGGGACAAAGCTATACGAATCACAGAAATCACCCTGATGTTCTTCATCGGCATTTGCGTAATCACATCACAGCTTTTTATTGCACTCTCATCAATCGGGCTTGTGGGCACAATAATTTTATATTTAACTCTGGTAATTTTAAGGAAGAAAATTTTTGTTGCAGGTAAAAAAATTTATTTATTACTTGGACTCTTCATACTTGTTCAAATCATATCGGGATTATTCTCTGACGAACCGGTTAACTCATTCACAAATTTCTACCGTCATGCTTCACTCAGTTTAATTTTGCTTTCCTCGGTTGACGTTTTTAGTTCAAAGAAACATTTAAAAGTTTTACTGATTACTTTTTTCATTTTCACTGCCCTGCTTTCATGCTACGAGCTTTATCTTTACATCATAGAACATTTCAAACACTCTGAAATTCCTTTGTCTGAGCTTCGCATTGAATACTTCGGTTATCCTGTGACTAACGGAGGGATAAAGATGATGATATTATTGATGATGATTCCGTTTTTGTTCATTAAAGAAAAATTTTTGTTCAACAAAGTGTTGGTGATTCTCATTGCATTACCGATTTTCGTTTCAATGTATTTTACAAACTCAAGAAGTGCTTTCGTCGGATTATTCTTTGCTCTTATTATATTTGGAATTTTAAGAAACAGAATTTTTCTTTTCACCTTCCTTGCCGTGCTTACAGCCGCATTAATTTTCTCACCAAAAGAATATACAGAACGGGTTTATTCAATCGTAGATATAAATCATAAAAGCAACGAAGCAAGATTTGTGATGTGGGAAACAGGACTAAAAATGTTCAAAGAAAAACCGCTACTCGGTTATGGAGACATCGACCTGAATGAACCTTATAGAAAATTCAGATCCCCTGAGATTCACGGAGAAGGTACACACATGCATAACAACCTGATACACATTCTTGTAATTTTTGGTTTAGTTGGATTGCTCTCGTGGTTAGCGTTGATGTTTACAATTTTCATTAGGCAATTAAAAATTTTCATCAAGACAAAACCTGATTCGTTTCTTAATTCTCTTGCACTATCATCAATGCTTTGCATGATTGCATTTCAGCTTAGCGGGTTGTTCGAGTGGAATTTCGGTGACGTTGAAGTTGTAACTGTTTTTTGGTTTACCATTTCGTTAAGCTTAATCTCAAACAAGATTAATATTCAAAATGAAGCTTAGTGTGATTGTCATAACTCTGAACGAAGAAAAAAATATCGAAGAATGTTTGAGGAGTGTTCATTGGGCTGATGAAATAATCGTCATTGATTCGGAGAGCACTGATAAAACTGTCGAGCTTGCAAAAAAATTCACGCAGAATATTTTTCAATTAAAAGAATCCTACGGAATCAAAAGAAATTTCGGAATCGAAAAAGCAAACGGCGAATGGATTCTTTGGGTAGATGCTGATGAAAAAATAAGTGATGAACTTAGAATCGAAATTCAGCAAACAATCATTCAAAATAAATTTGATGCTTATTTTATCAGCCGAAAAAGTTTTTTCATAAATAAGTTTATCAAACATTGCGGCTGGTACCCTGATTACTCTTTACGTCTGTTCAAAAAATCAACGGGCTTAAAATTCAACGAATCACTCGTGCATGAATCTGTTAAGACAAAACTTCCTGCGGGAAACTTGAAGAACGATATTATCCATTACACCGATTTGGATTTCGAGCATTATCTGAACAAGCTTAATCATTACACAACACAATCAGCAGAAGAATTAAAAAACAAAAAAAAGAAAGCATCCTTGTTTGATATTCTTTTTCGACCTGTATTTACTTTTTGTAAAATGTATTTTTTCAAACTTGGAATTCTCGATGGCTACACAGGTCTTGTTCTGTGCATTCTCTCATCATTCCATGTGATGATTAAATATTCAAAACTTTATTTTTAAAATAATGGAAATTAATAAACACACCCAAATGTTTTTTTATCTCGTCAGTACTTTTGAAATGGCTGCAATGCAGCAAATGGGGAAAATCAAAAACCCTCTGACCGATAAGATAGAAATCAATCTAGTTCAGGCTCAAACTTCCATCGATATGATTGACATGATTGCCGAGAAAACAAAGGGCAATCTTTCAGGTGAAGAATCTAAGCACATCGAATCGGTTGCGGCACAGCTGAAGCTGAATTATGTTGATGAGCTTGCTAAACAGGAGAAAAAAGATTGATAACTTTCGGAATACGCGGTAACCTTTACAAAGAAAAGCTTTCTTCGATTGCTTCGAAACTCATTCGCGGGCTTCAATCCGAAAAAATTTCTTTTCTTGTTGAAAAAAATCTTTCCGCTCTTGTAAGAAAAAAAAATAAAATAAATCTCCCCGCTTCATCCATAAAAACTGATTCACAGCTTGTTTCAAAATCTGATTTCATTATTTCAATCGGCGGTGACGGAACCTTTTTATATACTGCTAAGGTTGTCGGCAGTTCAAACGTCCCGATTATCGGAGTTAATCTCGGTAAGCTTGGCTTCCTTGCAGAAATTCCTTCGGACAGAATTTTTTCTTTCATCAAAGAAATAATAAATGAAAAATATATTATCGATGAAAGAACAGTTTTGTCTGCGTCAATCGGAGCAAAAAAAATATACGGCATGAATGAAGTTGTGATTCATCAACGCGGAACTGTAAAGACAATCGAGATACAGGCATACTACAACAACGAGCTTGTGAATTCTTATCTAGCCGACGGATTGATTGTCTCGACACCAACCGGTTCAACAGGTTATTCGCTCTCGGCAGGCGGACCAATTGTGAATCCGCAAAGTGACGTAATTATTCTTTCACCGATTTGTCCGCATACATTGACAGCACGAACTATCATCCTTCCTGATTCGGGAAAGCTCACAATAAAAGTTGTTTCAAAAATACCTACGTCCGTTACTGCAGACGGATACTTAACTGTGAATTTAAAACCCGGGACAACGGTGCAAATAATAAAAGCGAATTATAAAATCCGTATCGCAAAAGATTTACAAAGCAACTACTTCAAAACGCTGAACCAAAAGCTGTTATGGGGTGAAGACGTTAGGAAGAGCAAGTAACCAAAATAAAATCTATACCTAAAAAATTATTTTGAACAAAAAGCTTTTCGTGATTTTTCTTGTTGTGTTCATCGACCTGCTCGGCTTCGGAATTATCATTCCACTGCTTCCGCTTTTCTCACAAAATACTTTACACGTTTCGGAAACATACATCGGTCTTGTTACGGGAATCTTTTCTTTGATGCAGTTTATCTTCAGCCCGTTCTGGGGAAGATTGTCAGACATCTACGGAAGAAAGCCAATCATCATCTTCAGCTTGTTCGGAAATGTTTGCTCATACATTTTACTCGGACTTGTTTTCAACGGAACGCTTCAATCTCCGGAGCTTTTATTATTCGCACGTGCAATGGCGGGATTCTTTTCTGCAAACATCGGAGCTGCGATGGCGTATATCGCCGACGTTACGCCGCCGCACGAACGCTCGAAAGGAATGGGACTCATCGGGGCAGCATTCGGACTTGGATTTATTTTCGGTCCGTTCATGGGAGGTATTCTTGCAAACAGGTTTGATTACAGCACACCTGTTTTTTTATCTGCCGGACTTTCGCTTCTCGCTTTGGTCTGTACAATCTTTTTGCTCAACGAATCTCTTACAGCCGAGCTCAAAGCAAAAGCAAAACAGAAAATTTCGAGATTCAACTGGCATAAAATTAAAGAAGTTTTATTTCATCCGCAGATTGGATTCCTGATTTTGCTTTACTTCATTGCAGTGTTTGCAATCTCAAATATTTTTTCTACGTTTCAGCTTTTCGCAGAAAGCACAAACGGTTTCAGTTACGACGTTGAGCAAGTCAGCTATCTGTTTGCTTACAGCGGAACAATCGGAGCACTCACACAGGGAGTTTTTATAAGACAGCTTTTAAAAAAATTCAACGAACGAAAGATTTTCATTGCAGGAAATTTTTTGATGGGCATCGGTCTCGGAACAATTCCATTTGCAAATCATGAACTTCCCTTTCTGCTCGCAAGTATTTTCTGCATGAGTGCCGGCAACGGATTGATACTCCCAATCGGGCTCAGCTTGATTTCAAAATTTGTCAAGCCGCAGGAACAGGGTGAAGTTCTCGGAATGAATCAATCGCTCGCATCGCTTGCAAGATTCATCGGTCCGTTCTGGGGCGGAATTGTTTACCAGCATCTCGGCTTCATGTTTCCGTTTCTTACTGGCGGATTTGTGATGGCTATCGGAACTGTGATGAGCTTACGGCTGATGAAAATTTCTTTTAACCCGCATCACAGCAATTAAAGTTATGCTGCCTGACTTCAAAAATAAAATTCTCCTTGCTCCAATGGAAGACGTTACCGAGCCGCCGTTTCGTCTGATTTGCAAACGCCTTGGTGCAGACGTTGTTTACACGGAATTCATTTCATCGGAAGGATTAATTCGTGATGCAAGAAAAGCACGTGAGAAATTATTTTTCTATGAAGAAGAACGTCCTATTGCGATACAAATTTTCGGAGGTGTCGAAGAATCCATGGATAAAGCGTCACAGATTTGTGAATCTGCGAATCCGGATTTCATTGATATCAACTGCGGATGCTGGGTGAAAGACGTTGCACTTCGCGGAGCGGGTGCAGGATTGCTGAAAGATTTACCGAAGATGAAACGCATCGCACAATCTGTGATGAAAAATGTTTCGCTACCGGTTACTTTGAAAACACGCTTGGGCTGGGACGAGGATTCAATTGTGATTGTTGACGCCGCAAAGATGCTGGAAGACATCGGAATAAAAGCTCTGACTGTTCACTGCCGTTTACGAAATCAGGGAAACAAAGGTGAGCCGGACTGGGGCTGGGTGAAAAAAATTAAAGACGCTGGCGTTACGATTCCGATTATTTTAAACGGCGGAGTGAAATCACCCGAAGATATTAAATTTGTTTTCGAGAATTACGAACCTGATGCGGTGATGGTCGGGCAGGGTGCGATTATGAATCTCTGGATTTTTAAACAGGCAAAAGAACTGATTGCAACGGGAAAATATACCGAGCCATCGGTTGAAGAAAAAATCTCTATGTGCATTGAACATTTGAAGTTAAACTGTAAAACCAAAGGACAAGCAAAGGGTATTCTGGAATTCAGGAAATTTTATTCCGGTTATCTTAAAAATCTGCCGGACGTAAGCAGATTCAGGATGGAATTGATGATGCTTAGGGAGTTGAAAGAAGCTGAAGAAAAGCTGATGGAGATTAAAGAGTTTTATTTACAGCTAAGTTAAAGCATTCATTTAATCCGTACCACCAAATTAGACCTCCCCTTAATCCCCTCCTTAGTAAGGAGGGGACGTCCGAAGGACAGGGGTGGTCTTAAATTACTTAATTAAAACCATCTTCTTCGTCTCTGTAAAATCATCGGCAATCATCTTATAATAGTATACTCCGCTCGGAAAATTTGTCCCATCCCAATCAACTTCATAAGTGCCCGGTTGGAGTTGCTCATTCACAAGTGTTGCAACTTCTCTGCCAAGTATATCATAAACTTTAAGAGTAGCAAAACTGTTAACTGCTAACTGAAAACTGATAACTGTATTCGGGTTAAACGGATTCGGATAGTTTTGCGAAAGAAAAAATTGATTTGGTACTTCATTTGAAATCGGAAGAATACCTATAACCTCAGACAAAGGTCTCTTCCACACACCATTACCGTAAGTTCCCGCAAAAACATAATTACCTGATATCAGCAGAGACTCAGCCCTGAGATTTATCAACCCTTCATTTTTTTGAACCCAGCTTGCACCGTTGTTTGTTGAAATGTAAACACCAGAAGTATCTGTTCCAGCAAAAATATTATTACCCCTCATGGCGAGTGACCTAATCTTTCGATTATTTAAAGATGTTTGTGCCCAACTTGTTCCGTTATCTGTAGAGATATAAACACCATTGATGTCAGTACCTGCATAAATAATATTATTAATATTTACAAGTGCGTTTATTCGTTGTCCCGTTAAAGTCTGAATCCAATTTTCACCGTTGTTTGTTGAACGGTAAAACCCCCAATTTTGTACCCCCGCAAAAATATTATCTCCGTTTGATGCAAGAGAATATACAGTTGGAAAACCAGTAGTCAGCACTGACCAGTTTTCGCCGTTATTGGTTGAGCGACGGATTCCGTAATTATGTGTTCCTACAAAAACATTGTTACCGCTTGCAGTCAGTGACTCAAAACCGTCGGCAGCACTTAAGTTATACTGCGTCCAATTCGCTCCATTATTCGTTGACCTGTTAAGAACAATACCTGTGACAAATACATATGCATCTTTTACGCAAACCGCCGAAACATGGGTTCCACCTATAATAACACCTCCAACAACATTCCAGCTTCCACCGTTATCAGTTGTAACGTAAAGACTCCATTCACCTGCGAAGATATAATTTTCGTTTCCGGCAAGCGAGAAAACATTCCCTGTTGTTAGGGCAGTCTGCTGCCATTGTGCATGAGAAATAAATGTAAAGAATAATAATAACAATAATATTTTTTTCATTTCATACCTCTTTGCCTTTCCACAAATATACAACACAAACCAACCGATTGGACATCTATATTCTTTCCGAAATATTCAATCACACCGCACAAATCTCTTACTCTTTAAAAGAGTTAAGACCTATCATAATCTGATATACGATATTAGCAGACGAATCTTTAAATTTGCTGTAAACTCAAATGACAAACTCAGGCAGCAACTCAGTAAATTTCGGCTCGCTTATAAAAGCACACAGAGAAATGCTCGGCATAACACAAACCGTGCTGGCGGATAAGCTGGGAGTGGAACAGCAGTTCGTTAAGCGTTATGAAAACAACGAGCACGACCCGCCGCTCAGTAAAATACAATTGTTTTGGAAAGAGCTGGAAATAAATAACTATGACATGTTCGATGTTTTGTGTCCCGATAAAACAAAAGATTCTGTAAAAGAAAAAGAGCACAGGTATGAAACTCTCGAAGATACTTTGAAATCAATAGAACATTTTGCAAAGCTTGAACCGGCGGCGTTCAAAGTGCTGAATCTCAAACAACTCACAGAAACAATTGCAAAAGCAAATCAACGCAACAGAGAATTTTTAATTAACTCAATCAGCAACTTAATAAACTATTTTAACCATAAGGAGTAAAACATTATGGCACTCGATAATTTAATTTCAGTAGTTATCCCGCCGGGAACTGTTACGCAAATCAATCAGCTCTTTGACCAGATAGAAGCATTGATTGCACCGTTCGTAATTAATCTCACCCCTGAAGAAAGAACAGAGTTCGGAAGAATCCGGCTCGAAAATGCACAGCTCCCAGTGAAAACACAAATGTATATGACTCAGCTTCCGAATGTTATTCCGTCTTATCTCGACACAACTGAATTCAACAACGACCAGGATTCAAGAGTTGTTATTGAAACTTTCATTGCACGCACTTCTTCAGTGAGAGAAAAGTTTGATGACACTTATGTTTTGCTTGGAACCGATGTTTATAATGCATGTGTGTTATTTTACCGTGCACTCAAAACCGCAGCCGAGTCGAATGTTCCCGGTGCAACTTCTGCTTATGAAGATTTGCGTCAGCATTTCCCCGGCGGAAGACCGCCCGGAAGCGGAACGGATAATCCGCCAAATCCGTAAACATTAAAAATCTTCCATTTTGAAGCCCGTCAAAAACGGGCTTTTTTTATAGCTTCTTCCCAAAAACCGTATTTTTAGAACGGATAACCCAAATGGTTTGGGATATAACCATCTATAGTGGGGGATATAACCGGCAGGACAGGGAGATATAACCACAAACTTAGGGGGATAAAACCACATGTGCAGGTGGATAAAACCCTCACTCTTTGAGATAAAACCACCTCTTACGGCGGATATATCTATTAAGCCGGTGGATATATCCATGAGGTACGATGGATATAACGGGCTGCTGTGGTGGATATATCCCATCAAACCTCTTTGCTTTTTATTTGCTTGAAATTTTTTTTAAAAGGAAGTATGTTTAAGTAATTAAAAATTAAATTTCGCTTATAAGGCGGATTAACGAAATTCGCAAAACTGCTGAATGATGAAGGATAGACGAAGTTCGTTAATCTACACGTTATGCGCAATGCTGACCGCTCCGATTAAGCGTCTGTGCAAATTCTGAAGTGACATACTTTTTTGACTAACTTTGACGAATAAACACGACCACTTTTAATGAAAAATATCATATCTGACAAAGCAATAAAAAGACGAACTTATTGGGTTGAAGAAATCCGAAAGTTGAGTGGCAATTTCGGAGACGACACAGACCGACTGGAGAAGGAACTTGAAGCTGAAGTAAAAAAATCAGAAGTAAGAGCACTCATTGACCACCTACGGCTTTGCGGAAGTATTCCCGAATCTTACAGACCCGGCACAAGCGAAGAAAAACTTTATTCAAAATATACTGACTGCTTACTTTCTCTTTCATTCAAAGCAATCGGACTGAAAAGTTTGGTGATAAAAGAAAGAGCAGATGCAGCCGATGTAGAAACGTTTGCAAAGGGTTACAGTTTTGTTGCCGATGCAAAAGCATTCCGACTTAGCAGAACAGCTACAAACCCAAAAGATTTTAAGGTTGAGGCAATGCATGGTTGGAAAAGAGGAAAAGAATATGCAATGGTTGTTTGCCCGATTTATCAATTACCCAACAAGACAAGTCAAATATATATGCAAGCAACTTCACGAAATGTTTGTGTGTTTACATACTCTCATCTTTCGTTATTGCTTGCGTATTCAATATTAAATGGAGAGTCAAAGGCACAAGAACTTCTTCTGACAATTTTCAAAACAATTCCTGCTCTTAATCCCTCTAAAAATGCTGTTGATTATTGGCTCTCGGTAAATAAAGTTGCCCTCAATTTTTCAAAGGGCATTGAAAAACTTTGGAATACTGAAAAAGAAGCTGCCATAGAAGCAATACATATTTCAAAAGAAGAGGCGTTAACTTTCTTAGCAAATGAAAGGGAAAGAATTATACGGATGAGCCATGACGAAGCATTGAACGAACTTATCAAGGTTCACAAAATTGAAAGTAGAATCAAAACAATTCAATCCATTTCTGACAACGGACTATTTGCAATAAAATAAACTGACATGATAGAGAACGATTTTATAAATAAAATTATTGAGGGCAATTGCATTGAAGTGATGCAAACAATTTCTAACGACTTTGTTGACCTAACTGTAACATCACCGCCTTATGACGACTTGCGTAACTACAAAGGTTTTGTTTTTCCATTTGAGGACATTGCAAAAGAACTTTACCGAATTACAAAACCTGGCGGTGTTGTAGTTTGGGTTGTAGCTGACGCAACAATTGAAGGAAGCGAAACAGGAACAAGTTTTAAGCAAGCACTCTTTTTTAAAAAGTGTGGTTTCAACTTGCACGACACAATGATTTTCAGAAAGCGAAATCCTATTCCGCAAATTTATCGCAAGCGATACAACAACGAATTTGAATTCATGTTTGTGTTTAGTAAAGGCGTTGTGAAAACTCACAACCCAATTATGGTTGACTGTTTACATGCAGGTTTAGAATTGAACGGCACGACTTACAAGAACTATTCTAAGAACGAACAGTCAAGAGAAAAAATGGCGAAGCCAGTTAAGGACAAAAAAATTAGCGGCAACATTTGGGAATATGTTGTCGGTAAAAAACTTGAAGACCAAGAAGCGAAAGGACATCCTGCACCGTTCCCTTGCGAACTTGTAAGAGACCATATTTTTTCATGGACAAACGAAGGCGACATTGTTCTTGACCCGATGTGTGGTAGCGGAACAACTTGTAAAGTTGCTTGCGAACTTGAGAGAAAATATATCGGCATTGACATCAGCCACGAATATTGCAAACTTGCGAGAGAACGAATTAATGTAGTTGAATCGCAAATACGACTGGCATTACATTGACGGACGAGAAGCACATGCGCATAACATAAAGATTAAAAGAAATAAAAAAAAGAAGGGCTCCCGCTGAAGGGCGGGACAAGCTTTGTTCGGTAATCAAACAGTAGTGCTTCTAACAAGCAGTGGTGCGTTAACGAACAGTGGTGCTTCTAATCCACCAAAAAAAAATTTGCTTCTTGAATTCAGAGATAACTTTTTCTCTTTAAAATTCCATTTGATAATTCAAAACAATGTAATAACTTTGTAATTACATTAAAATAATATAAAACACATGGACATATCTGTTATACCCATCGGCAATTCAAAAGGTATTCGTTTAACCAAGACATTAATTGAAAAATATAACATTAAGGATACTGTTGAATTAATCCTTGAAAATGACTGCATAATCTTAAAAGCAAAATCGACACCAAGAAAAGGATGGGAAAAATCATTCAAAAAAATGCATGAAAATGGGGACGACAAACTATTAATGACTGATGTTTTCAAGGACGAACATTTTGAAGAATGGAATTAAGACAGTATCAAATTGTATTGGTTAATCTTGACCCGACAATTGGCAATGAAATGAAAAAGACCCGTCCCTGCGTTATTATTTCTCCGGACGAAATGAACAGACATTTACGTACGATTGTAATCGCTCCCATGACAAGCAATTCGAAAAATTATCCTACCAGGGTTCCGGTCAGGCATAATAAAACTAAGGGCTGGGTAGTAATCGACCAAATCAGGACAATAGACAGACAACGCATTATAAAAATCCTTGATACTCTGACGGAGAAGGAAATTTATAATGTTAAGACAGTCATTCAAGAAACCTATGTTGAATAAAATAATTATAACCCCTTCCTCTCATCTTAAATGATTTGAATTTTTTTCTTTAGGATATTAATTTTGAATTATTCCAAAAACTAAATTTATAATCTTATGGCAACAGTAAACATTTATCTTACCTTCAACGGTAACTGTGAAGAAGCATTTAACTTTTACAAATCGGTTTTAGGCGGCGAGTTTCCGTACATAGGCAGATACAAAGATATGCCGTCGGAAGGAATGCCTCCGGTGCCCGAGAGTGACAAAGAAAAAATCATGCACGTCTCATTGCCAATCAGCAAAGAAACAGTGCTGATGGGAAGCGACAGCTCGGAAGCATTCGGAAAGGCAACAGTTGCGGGAAATAATTTTTCTATTTCAATCAGTGCCGGAAGCAAAGATGAAGCGGATAAATTATTCAGAGGACTTTCTGCCGGCGGCAAAGTTACAATGCCGATGGGCGATGCATTCTGGGGAGCTTACTTCGGAATGTTCAAAGACAAGTTCGGAATAAACTGGATGGTTAATTTCGACCAGCGTGAGCAGAAATAATTAATTCACCTTAAGCAGAATTCCGGTTTTGATAATTTAGTAAATTGTAACAATAGATTCCCACTTTCGTGGGAATGTGTAACATGAATAATTAATTCAAAAAATTATGTCAGCGGAAATTTCAAAACTCCACCCGCTAACTGCCTGCCTTTGGTTTGATAAACAGGCGGAAGAAGCGGCTAAGTTTTACACAGACATTTTCAAAGATTCTGAAATCGGAGCAATCAGCCGTTACGGAAAAGAGGGCTTTGAATTTCACGGAATGCCTGAAGGAACTGCACTGACTGTGAGCTTCAAGTTGAACGGACAAAACTTTATGGGACTCAACGGTGGTCCACGTTTCAAGTTCAATGAATCGGTTTCGTTTGTCGTAACGTGTGACACACAGGAAGAAATCGATTACTACTGGGAAAAACTGACTGCTGACGGCGGAGAGGAAAGCATGTGCGGCTGGCTCAAAGACAAGTTCGGATTGTCGTGGCAAATTGTTCCGTCAGTTCTTTCAAAGCTGATGACCAACCCCACAAAAGCAGGAAAAGTTACAGAAGCATTTTTGAAAATGAAAAAGTTCGACATAGAAAAAATAATGAACGCATAAATAGCAGGCAGATTATTTAATCGCATCGTTGATTACATTCCAGAGCGGTTTTGTGTAAGGCACACAGTCCTGCCGGAAATACCACCAGAAATATCCGCCGATAAAATTCGGAGTTGTAACTCTTAAGCTGTAATACTTCTCGATGTAGTCCTCTTTTAAATTTTTATTTCTCGTTCCGCACTCTCCTATTCCCAGCTTTGATTTCGGAAACAGGACGTGCAAGCTGTCGAAAACATTCTGCCAGTCGGGTTGGTAGCTGTTGCATCCGTCCTCGTAATATGAAACCAAAACATAATCGAGGTTGTCGCGGATTTTAGATGGAAGATATTTATTTACCCACGTGAACATCTCGTGATTTTTCTTTTCATAACATTCGTGGTTGTAGTAAAGTGTTAATGCAGTTTTTCCGCCTTTGTATCTGATGTAGTTGTTGGCAAATTTTATTTTTGAAATTACGTTATCAACTTTGCCGTTCCATTCACCGTTGACTTCATTCCCGATTTCCCAGATATCGATATAAGACGAAAAGCTTTTGTAATAAACATACATACGGTTCTTAAGCTCATCATCTGATAGCTTTGACATATCGTAGCTGTCGAGCACTTCGCCCATGATGTAGCTGACTTTTTTGATTTCTTTTACTGCGTTGATGTAATGCGAAGGAGAATGTTCATGGTCGAACACAATCCTTGTTGTCGGCTTCTTTGAAAGCTTGGATAAGGCTTCGACTGTTTCAGGAAGATTCTTGTTTACATTTTCAATCGTGACACCATAAATGAAAGTTGGCTCAAAAACAGTTTGAGAGAAAAGGTAAGATGTAAAGAAAATCATCTGGAAAAGTATTTTCATAATATTTATAAAAGTAATCACAGGATTTTAAACTTACTTTTTAGAAAATTCTGTTTCAACATATTTATAATTTGCTTAGTTTTGGGATTGGAAATTTTCAAAAAATCATGCTGAAAAAATACTACTCATTCTGTAATCGGCTATTAATCATAATAGTTCTATGTAGCTGCATAATAACCGAAGCACAGGTTCCAACTAAGCGAACAGATTTCACAATTACACTCACTGACGGAGTGATTTTAGACTGCTCGAAGTTTGAGCCGCAGACCAATCCGCCATCCGGAGGATTTAAATGCATAATTATTTGTCACGGTTTCGGGCGTTCAAAGGAAGACCATTTTCATGAAGCGGAAGACCACGCAAGATACGGCTATTACTCAATGTGTTACAGCATGAGAGGTCAAGGCGGCTCAACAGGATATTCAAATTTTATCAGCAGAGTAGAGATGAAAGATTTGATGGAAGTGATTGCTTATGTTCAGAAAGAACCGAACGCAAACGGAAATAAGATTGCTGTTACAGGAGCTTCACAGGGCGGAATAATTCCATTCATGGCTGCTTGTTACAGTGCCCCGTTAAGCTGTGTAGTTCCAGAATTAGCATCTCCTGAATTCGCATCCAATTGGATTGAGAACGGCTGTGTTAAGATGACACTGTTATGGTCGTTAAGCTATGATGAATCGATTGTCCGTTACAATGATGAAGTAAAACGCTACAGAAATTGGTGTGTGTCGGATAATCCCGATGATTGGGATAAGCTTGCATACGAGCTTCCGAAGGACAGGGATTATCTTGACAAAGTTAAGAACTGCAAAGTTCCAGTGCTTGCATCCAACTCTTGGGAAGATAAATTTTTTAATACGCTTGGAATGATTCGTGCAGCCGATGAAATGAAAGCACCTTACAAAATGTATTTCGGCTCTATAACGGGGCACGGAGGAACGATTAATGATGCCGAGAAAAGTTTTCATAGAACTCTTGTAGGAAGCTGGTTCAATTACTGGCTGAACGGCAGAAGCTCAGGACTGATGCTTGACGAAAATAAATTTTATTATGCTTCAACAACTTTCAGCGGAGCTTCAATAAATTTCGTAAGAGCACAATCGAAAAGCTGGGAGCCGTCGGAAGTAAAACAGACGAAACTCTATTTCAATTCATCAAATCAATTGAGCACAACAGCAGAAAACAATCCGAACAATTACGTTACTCTGTTTAATGAATACAAAAACGGAATGAGCTTGATTACAGGAGTATATGAAAAATTTACAGGGAGCAAGTTTGAATCCCACTTCACAAAAAATACTTTGAGCTTTTCAAGCGGGACACTTGATAAGGAAACAATACTTGCTGGAACTCCGCAGGTGAAATTATATTATTCTTCCAATGCAAGAATGTGCCAGTATAATTTTCAAATCTGGGAAGTGGGTCCGGACGGAAGCGAGAATTTTGTTGCAAGCATAAACTATACAGACAGGCACAATACACCGAATCATCAAAAGGAAGAATTGATTTATGGAACATCATACAGCCATATTTTCAAGAAAGGAAGCAGGATAAAAATTGTTTTGACTAATCTCGACACAAGACCCAACGACGCGTTTCTAAGAACATATCCCTTCGTTCTGCCCGTGTTTGAAAATTCCGAGAATAAAATTTACACCGGTTCGAGTTACATCGTCCTGCCGATAAAAAATAATTAAGTTTTATCGAAGAAGAGGTTGATATTGCTTATGCCTTCAATCTTATTAAGCTTGCCAATCAAATCGATTGACTTAGTGCTGTCTTTAATCACAACATGATAGAAGCTTTCGAGAATATTCCCGCCGCCGTTTGATTTAACGTTAATAAGCTTTACAGATTTGCAATAGCTGTTTAGAATTTGAAGTGATTCGGATGAAATATTTTTGTCGCTAAGCGAGCTGAACTGCAGAAGAACTTCGTTACGCTTAGGCGAAGCAAAATTTATTTTTGAAAGAACCAGGATTACGATGCAGGTAAACAATGTTCCTGCAATTGCAAAATGTTTCGCCCCTGTTCCGGCAGCAAGCCCGATTGAAAGTGATAGAAAAATAAAAACGATGTCAGTTATATCTCTGACAGCAGTGCGAAAACGGATTATAGACATCGCACCAACAAGCCCGAACGCTCTTGCAAGATTATTTCCAATCACTGCAATCACAATGGTTGTGATTAGACATAATAGTACAAGTGACTGGACATAGCTTGGCGTGTAGCTTGTACCTTTGTAAACAATTTTATAGACGAAAGATATTATCAGTCCGCAAATAAATGAGAGCAAGAGGTTTCCTAGAAAATCCCAGAAGTGAATGTCAACATTAAAGATATTTTGTAAATCCTGCGGCAAATTTTCAGTTTTAAAAACGTGAATATGAGATAGTGGCGTATTTATTGCAATGGTTAATTAAATCTAACCTGTCAACAGACATCAAATATTTTGAAGCGGGGACTGCTCTAAGCTCATACTTGCTGATAATTGGTTTGAGCCAGAACGGAAAAGTATTATTGTATTTAACTTCGATAATAAATTTGTCGTCGAGAACTTGCGACAGGCTTTCATCGCTGTAAATATCTTCAAGCTTCGGGAAAGCGGAGCATCTGAGATTCTTATCAAAAGTGATTCGTGTTGAATGGTCAAACTTTGAAAAGTACGGCTCTCTTTCATATACAACGAGTGCAACCGGTTTCAATTGAAGCTTATGGACGTAATAAAAAAACAGCTTTGCGTTTTCTTCAGCATCGGAAAAGTTAGGTATGTTTTTGAGAATTAAATTTTGAGGAGCAGATTTGGAGAAGATTAACTTTGTATCAGTGTTTTTAAACGGAGCCCTGAACTTGACTAACGGTATGCTCAGCTTTCTTTTAGTTTCAAGAAAGCCGATGCTTTCATCCGTGTTCTCATGGTATGCTCTGAATCTTAGTTTCTGCCTGTCTCCGATACCTTCAAGCTTCTCAATGTAATATTGAAACTCGGGAGTGTCGAAATAAATGCTTCGTACACTGTAGCTATGTGTTTCTTTATGCTCAACATGAATGTCAAGCTCAGTGTACGGCTCGATATGCTCACGCAACTTATTGAGCAATAAATTTGAAACAATATATTTTACTTCAAACCGTGGTAACATTTTATTTAGTTATACAGATTGAGCCGGAACTTCCGACTGCAAATCCTTTTCCGTCAGAATTAAAAAATATTTTATGAACCTCGAAACCGCCGGACAAAGATTCTTCATTCCAGTTGTTCATATCAGATGAATAATAAATTTTACCGTTTGTCCCTCCGATATATATTATTCCATTATAAAATGCGATGCAAAGTAAATCATTTTCGTATCCGATGTTAAGAGAGCTCCAGGTTTCTCCTTTATCTTTTGAAACAATTACAGTTCCCCCTTTTCCAACAACATAAATTTCCGTTCCGTCTTTTGAAAAAAGAGCATTGATTGTTCTGTTTGCTGCTGATGAAATACTTTTCCATGATTTTCCTGCATCATTTGATTTAAAAATTTTTCCGCTGCTGCCTGCCGTAATGATTTCATCTTTACTCAAACATAAAACAGCATTAAGATTTCCCGCATCTGAAACAGATTTTGTTGTCCAGCTTTGACCGTTGTTATTGCTCATTACCAAAATACCATCATCACCTATTGCGAAAATATTCGGTGATGAAGAAGCAATGTCTCTTATATTTTTATTGGGAACATTCGGGTTGACACTGAACCAAGTTGTTCCCCCGTTATTTGTTTTGTAAATCGATGCTGATTCACCAACAACAATAATTTCATTTGTGTTCAGCACAAGCAATTTAGTCATAGCAAGATGAATGCCGGTATATCTAACACTCCAAGTTGAGCCGCCGTCATTTGTAAAAAGAAATGCACCGTCATCACCACAGATAAATCCGTTTTTAGTATCTGTGAAATTTACATCATACCAACGATGCCAGAAGAAATTTTCCTGCCTGCTCCAATTACTATTCATAGAAGAAGGAACTTGTAAAAAGAAATTTTCCCTGCAGTCGTTTTGAGTAACATCATACATTGTGACCGTATTTGCATAGGAGTTGACAAACGAATTCATTTCAGAGCCCGATGAAGTGAACGCCTTGAGAAATCTTTCATCTTCAACATTGACAACTTCATTATGCTGTCCCTGCGAGTGAACATATTCCCATCGAATATCTGCTTTGAAATATGCAGAGGAAGGACTTGTTGTAATCTGTAGCTTCCGTTTGATGTAAGAAGATGATGATGCAGACGGTTCTTTAAACGGGTAAGCTTTGACTGTAACGCTATTGAGTGAGCCGAGTTCTTTGAACCAAATTGTTGCAATCAATTTTCCCTGGCCATCAACAAAATAATAAGGTACGTCAGTTTGAGAAACAGAAACTGTTGAAACATCATTTTGATTGCCTCCGTAACCGAGAAATGAATTCAAAAGAAAATTTCTTCTGCCTGTGATATACCATTTTATTGCTTCAACCTGGTCTGTAAAATCTTTGTAACTATTCCAACGCTGAGGGTCATTCTCTACTGATTCCGAAATATCATTTACGTAACTATCAATTTTAGGAAAGAGATTATCTTCATTGAAATAATTCAACAAAATATTTTTCAGATGTTCTTTGTATTCACTGTATAAAATTGAGTTTGCAATTATTCTGTCTTTCAAAACATTTCTGGGACCGTCAAGCGGTGTGTATGTATAAGAAAAGTAATCGTTCAAATGGTCGGTTGGATACGGAATTCCGTCAGCAGCATCTCGTCCCATCGACATATCATAATCCCACGGAATTATTTTCCATGACTGAGATGATTTTGAAAGGTCGTGAAATAAATAATAATTTTTTGTGTATGTATCGCCCATTTGGGAAATAGTATTAAGCACAAGCCAGTCGTAAACTGATTTCATATCAAAAGTCTCATGCATGACTGCTGCAAAATTGGATTCTGATGTATTGTTAATTATCTCGAGCAAAGATTTTACGTCTGAATAATCATTCGGGTCGCCCGCTTCTTTCTCATAAACTTTTTTTAAAATTGCTTCGTCGGTTATGATACTTAAATCTGCTGCACCTTTGGATTTCTCATCGAGCTCGTAAAGATTTCCTTTTAATCCGTTCATCTCTAAAAAGTCACCGTTCAGAGCATCAATGCAAACAAACAATCCTCTGTAAGAATTATTAATTGTCAGGTCAGCATAACAGTAAGCACGCGGTCCGAATCCTCCCCATTGATGAAATAAATCCCAAAGTAATTTTTCTCTGATGTAAGATTTATCAGTGAAACATGGATTCAAATTAATGTGCTCAACTCCTTTTGAGTTTGGAAACTTAATCTCATTTTTAAACTTGAGCTTGAAAGGTTTTTTGGGATAGTATGGAGAAGTGCTTCCTTTAAATCTTATCTTTCCGTTATCAGAGCCAATCCCTTCTACTGTGATTGAAGCATTCAGAAAATCTTTGCTGAATAAATCTCTTTTAAAAAGTGTTAAATAATCTATCGGGCTCATGTTCACATTAACTTTAACAACTTGTGAAAAAGAATTACTGACAAAAATAAAAGTAATATATAGGATTGTGAATTTCCTGATTTGAATTATCTCCGTTAATAACTCTGTAATTTATCGAATCAAAACAACTTAAGAAATAAAAAAAGCCCGAACATTATCGGGCTTGTGGAAAACATTAAGAGAAAAAATTTATCCTTTTATGCTTACACTGAAACTTATTCCTGTTTGGATTTGGAATGTTCCTTTTCTCCGATTGCCTTGTGCATCTTTAATTAAATAAAATTTGTAAGTTGGTTCAACAAAGAAATACGGAAAGTATATTAAGTTTGGCTTGTAGCGTATCCCAGCGCCACCTTCAACATAATTATTATAATCAAGCCGTCTTGAATCAAGAGTTAAATATTGCTTCAAATAAAAATCAAGCCATGAATAACCTTTGATATTATTTCTGAAAGCTTCAATCAAACCGACCTGTAAAAAACCGTTTTTATATTTTGTCTGGTATGAAGCAACTGAATAAATATCCATAAACACACCGGTTTTCTTTTTCGGGTTCGACGGTATATAATTCAAACCTTCACCTATTCTCATTCCAAATACTAATCGCGGGCTTACACTCATACTGCTCTTATCAAGGTCAAACTGATGAACATATCCCGTTCTCAATTCAAAATATAAATTTGAAAGAGCATAGAATCTTCCAAAGAAACCTAATTCGATGTACCTGTCATTGAGAATATTTGCCGGCTCTGATTGTGAATCTGTGTACATCTCAAGATACGGTCCAACGTAAACTTCTTTGCTCAGCATAAATTTATAATATGCCTGAAGCCCTGTAATATAATTTTGCTGGCGTGAATCATAATAACTCTGAACATCGATGTCAATAGTTTTTTTAGAATATCTGTTTAGTTTATCTTTCATTACAGCTGCTGAAGTTTCTGCGGTTTCTCTTTCTTTTGGGTCAGCAGAATTTCTTGCAACATTGTCAAAATACTGATATGACTTTGAATAATTTCCCTGATGGTCATAAATGTAAGCAAGCTGCATCCACACTTTTGTGTCCTGAGGATACTGTTTTATATGACTCTCAAAAAAAGGAATTGCACCTTTATAATCTTTTTTATGGAGCAGCTTATAAGCCGAGTCAAGCTCAGGAGTATAAATCTGGGAGAAGAGGGTTCCGGAAATTAAAAGGAAGAATAAAATTATATGCTTCATATTATTGTTAAGTTTTCTTTTTATTTCTTTCTATTGTCTCAATTACGGTAATTACTTAAATCATTACTTTAATTATAATAATAATTTTACAATGATGAAAGAAACAATTATCTACACCAAATATACTATCATGGTTTCCACTGAGATATAACTGATTTATGGTAGATAAAAAAATACCTAACTTCTTTAGTGAATCGGGGTTTCTATGTGTGTAATCAGGGGAGGACTTTTATTCTTGCTGCTCCATAAACAGCTTTTGTCGAGATACTCTGGACAAAAACAGTTATAAAACTATGCTCTCTTTTCCATGCTGGAAGAATTCTATAACCCTTAACGAATGTTGTTGTATTGCCATTGGTAAGTGTAATCATCTCACCAGCCGAACCTGTTGCCATTGTTCTCACAACATCGTCAAACCAGTCTATTCCGTTTGGTGCTGTGGGATAATAAATTGAATCTTGTGTAATATAAATGTGAATAACATTATCGTTTGTAGGGATGGGGTTAATGACATTTACATTTGCAGTGACAGTCCCGCTGTCTGATGAAGTGTTGTAATTATTTTGCAAAGTAATTTTTGTATAAACTATTTGACTAAGCTCTGCATTCATTTCTGCAGTCCAGAGTTGTGCATCGAAAGCCCCCATGTTAACTCCGTCAAGACGAGCGTTTGGTGTAAAGTTAACTCCGTAATATGTTGCACGTTGAGAATTCTGCTGTGCGTTGGCGACGTAAAGTGAGTCTGGCGGAAACGGATATTGGACATGAATGCTGACCAAATAAATATTTGTATCATTTGTTGTAATATTCACATTCGGGTCTTTCATCTGATTGAATAATGCATGAGCATTCACACAGGGAACGCATCCGGAGTTTGTAAAGAACTCCAGAACAATTTTTTTTACATTAGTATCTATGCTCGGTGGAGTTGTAACAATAGGCTTAACAGAATCATTGCTCTCGCATGAATAAAAAATGATTCCCAGAACCAAAGCTATGTATCTAAATATTTTCTTGTTAAGCATATTAGTTGAAATTATTTATGACTGTTAATTTGAAACCATTGAAAGGTTTTACATATCTGCAGATTCCACTCGTACATTTCAAACCGCCTCTGTCGCTTCCGTAACCAAAGGTAAGCTGGTTAGATGAGCTGAACTTGTAAGTAACCTCTCCGCTCCCCCAGAATTTCTTGCCCGACGGGTCTTCTTTATCATCTGTGAATTCAAATGAACCTGTTAAAATTAAGTTTGGTGATTTGGAAACCGATATTGAAGTAAACTGGCTCACCCAATTAAGCTGCTCTGCCCTTATGTTATTAAATGAACGCTGAAACTCCGTTAAGAATTTCACACTCCATTTTTTCATGAAGTCGTATTTAACTTCAACAGGAACTGTGAGAGCTCTTATCGTTTCCGAGCTTGCAGGATTATAGATATTATAAATCACCGACGTCTGACGACCAACTCCGAGCTTAACTTTTAATTTCTTCGTTGCATAATATTCCGCCTCAACATAAACTTCCCAATAAGGAGAAAACGCATCACGCATACTCGGGATAAAATTCGAGCTGCGTTCAATTCTTTGGAAACGATATCCTGCACTTGAATCAACATCACTGTAATCATAATGCCTGCTGGTCAGAGACGCATTCGCATTTATTGTGAGCTTGTCGTTCGGAGAATAAAACGCATCAATCTGGAATCCTACTTCATCACCGAAATCAACTACATGCGGATTTCTCGTCAGCAATGTCGAAGAATATTCTTTATTGCACGATGGCGGAACCTGAAACGGTAATGGCTTGAAAGGACTGCTCGCTCCTCTGGAGTCAGGTGCTGTAAGATTGAAACGATAATTTTTGTAATCGAGTGTAACTCCTATGCCGCCAGTAGCAACAGAAATATATCCGTAGGCTCCGTCACCTCTTGGTGCAAGTGATACCGGAAAAAGAATGTTCGACTCTGAGAGAGTTACTTTGTTTGCATAAGAAACAAAAGCATCAACCCACTTGTAGCTTAAGCCAAGATTCGCTTCGTAAATCTCCGAAGTAATATTTGTTACCAAGTTTCCTGCGGGGATTTTTCCTTTTGAAAAAAGAGCTGAGCCGCCAAGCTTAATATATTTAATTGGAGTGAAGCTGAAGTTTGCACCCCGGATTGAATAAGTTTCGGTAACTGATGTGTCAAGAAAATTATTGTAAACCAAATCACCGCCGAGAATCGTTGCGTTGAATTTCATTTTCTTAAACTCGGTTTTGTAATTCAACCGAATGCCGTCAACCTGTGTGTTAAAGCCGAGTCCCCTGTTTTCAAAGCTGTTCAGCGTCAATCCTTTATCGAACAGCTCGTAAAAATGTCCTGCACGAACATTGAACCCATCTTTTTTGAATTCAACGAATCGTCTGGAGATTCCTTTTGTGCCTTTTCCGAATTCAATTGGGTCGTCGTATTCGAATCTCAGACCGAAAGTAAAATCATTTACAAATAATCTTACATCAGCAAGCTCTTCGAAATATTTCTTATTAACATTGTTGGAAATTCCCAGCTCTTTACCGTCACCCCAGCGAAGCAAATTGTTAGCAGCAACTTTTACGTTAAGCTGTGAATAGATTGATGAAGAAAAAATTATCAGAACAAATAAAACCCGCTTCATTTATTTCCCTGCCTTTGCATCGGATATGGCTTTCTTAATATCTTCTTCAAGCTTTGATTCATCACCGGAAATATATCCCGTGTAAGTTTTAATGATGTCGCCTTTTTTACTTATGAAAACAGAGAACGGAAGATTCTGTCCGCCGAATTGCTCAAATATTTTCAAATCGGAATCCATCAGCACCGGGAATTTAAAATTTTTTGATTCAGTGTATGCTTTTACTTTTGCAGAACTTTTGGGTGAATCCTGATTTAATGCGGCGTAAACATATCCGCTGTCTTTATATTTTTCATAAAGCTCGGCGTTCACTTTCATTTCCTCTTTGCAGGGAATACACCACAACGCCCAGAATTGAACCATCACCGGTCCTTTTTCGAGAAGTGATTTCAGTGTAACTGTATTTCCGTCAACATCGCTTAAGCTGAAGTCGTATGTCTGGCTGAATGAATTTGTGGTGAATAAAATTAATAAGAGATTTAATGCAAATATTTTTTTCATTGATGTATTATTTGGAATGAGTATTATTTGGAATGAGTATTATTTGGAATGAGTTGACCGTGTAACTATTATGGAATGAGTTGACCGTGTCAACTCTGCTTTATTTGAGAACAATCATTTTCCTTACAGAAACATGTTCGTCTGCATTTAATCTGTAATAATAAATCCCGGAAGCAAACCCACCGGCATTAAAATCAACCTCATATTCTCCTTGTGTCAGAGTTTCGTTCACAAGAACTCTTAGCTCTCTGCCGAGAACATCATAAACTTTCAACGATACATAGCTCTTATGCGGAATTGAAAAAGTAATTTTAGTAGAAGGGTTAAACGGATTAGGATAATTTTGTGAAAGCTCAAATTCTTCTGCAACTGTGCTAATCGGTCGAATCCCAATCGGACTATAAGTTCCGCCAAAGACCACTGTATAATTTTCATTCGGATTGGAAACCTTTTCTGCTCTTACTGTTATATATCCCGTCCCGGGAATTGAATGTGAATAAAGCATGATAGCAATATCGCTCAAGCCAGGTGGATAATTTGCAACTGCTGTATCAGTTCCTGTCGGGTGACATTGAACTATATCACAAAAGCAAGATTCCCAGCCAACCGGATAATTTACCGATACTCTAATCAACCGGATTGGATTATTACTCCCTGACATGTTCATAATTTTTGCAAACGAAATTACTCCGAACGTGTCATTTGTATAAATCATTTCCGGCGAGGTCCGGTAAAAGCTGAAAGTTTGTGCTGATAAATTCGCATATCCTGAGAATAATATTATTAGCGTAATAAAATATTTCATTTTAGAATCCAGTTTATTCTTCATGAGTAAAATTAAATCAATTAACTTTTTACTTCAACACAGAAATCACAATTGCTGTTACAACAATATTTATTAATGAAAGAGGAAGCATGACTTTCCATCCGAGGTTCATCAATTGGTCGTATCTGAATCGCGGAACAGACCATCGAACCCAGATGAAAAAGAAAACGAAGAATGAAACCTTGATGAGAAACGAAAGAACTTGCAGTAAGCTTAAAACCAAAGGCGACAATCCCGCATGTTCAAGATAAGGAATCTGCCATCCGCCGAAAAATAAAGTTACAATCACTGCAGATGAAACAATCATGTTCGCATACTCTGCAAGAAAGAACAAAGCAAACTTCATACTCGAATATTCGGTGTGATAACCGCCCACAAGTTCCGGCTCTGCTTCGGGTAAATCGAAAGGTGCACGGTTCGTTTCTGCAAATGCGGCAACAAGAAAAATAATAAATCCTACCGGCTGAAGAATTACATTCCACATCCATCCTTGCTGGTGAAGAACAATTTGCTGCAAGCTCAGTGAACCCGTTATTAAAACAACTCCGATGATTGAAAGTCCCATCGAAAGCTCGTAGCTAATCATCTGTGCAGCAGAACGCAATCCGCCGAGCAAAGAATATTTGCTGTTGGATGACCAGCCGCTTAAAGTAATTCCGTAAACGCCGAGCGAAGTTAACGCAAGAATGTAAAGCACGCCAATATTTACGTCTGCAATCTGCAAAGGAATAACTCTTCCGAATAATTCAATCTTATAACCGAACGGAACAACTGCAACGGTACACAACGCAACAAAAATCGAAATCATCGGGGCAAGTGTGTGAATCTTTTTATCAGCATTCGTTGGAACAATATCTTCTTTCATAAGAAGCTTCAAGACATCGGCAAGCGGCTGAAGCAATCCTTCGGGTCCAACCCGGTTTGGTCCGTAACGATTCTGAATAAAAGCTGAGACTCTGCGTTCGGCATAGACAGTGTATGCTACAGCAACAAGAATTACGTTGAGGACAATAAAAATTTTAACGCAGGAAATAATAATATCAACAAGCAATTGTTATATCTCCGAAAGTTTATTTTTTAAAATATTAATTTTTTCGATTGGTGACGGGTCTGTCTTATACATAATGGCAAGATAAAAACTTACCCAGTCACCCAAATGAATTAAATCCATCAATCGCTCCAACCGTGTTTCGCCTTCTGCATCAACTTCAATCAGTTTTGTTCCGTGCTGCTTGTGAATTATGTCGAGCGTAATCGAAAGCCGGCGTATAATTCTTGGGTTATCTTCCCTGTCAACAAGAGAAACAATTACAAAATTCTGAAGTGAATCGGGATTTTCCTGCCAGCCGGTAATTTCGTTGTGATTCATCTCCGGTAGATAATTTCCGAAAGCCAGACATTTTGCATTTTCATTAATCTGACAACGCCATCTGAGGTTTACAATATCTAAAACATCGGTGGAAGAATAAATGACAGGAATTTTACCTTTGAGATGATTTGCAATGCCCATTGCAACGTTTTCATTTGATTCAATCTTTGAATATTGAAAAGATTTTTTTCTAACGAAGTCAAGACAATTTATTATTTCGTCTTTCCTCTCTTGGATAAATCCGAGGTGCATGAAAAAAATCATGAGCGGAAAAAAACTGTAGGCAATTGCACATCTCGGCTGGTATCCTCTTGGGACTTTGATTAATAATCTGTTCTCACTCTCAGCATATATTTCCAGTTTACCACCTGAAGTCAAACAAACAATTTTACAGTTTCTGTTTTTTGCATCTTCATACGCCGATATAGATTCTTCGGTTGTGCCGGAATAACTTGAAACAATTACAAGTGTGTTCTCATCTGCAAAAGCCGGCAGACGATAATTTCTGTTTACAAAAATCGGAATCTTGATTTCATAATGAAGGTAGCTTCTCAAAAGGTCGCCGCCGATTGCAGAGCCGCCGAGCCCTGTAATAATAATTTTATTTACATTTTTATATTCATCATTTGAGTTGAGCGAATCACCGATTTGTATTGCTTCTTCTGCCTGTGAAGGAAAAGCGGCAAGAACATAGAACATGTTTGATTTATCTGTTTGCTCAATTTCTCTTTTTGTAAGAAGCATGTTTTATTTTAGTTTGGTTGATAAAAATTTTCTTATTTGCGATTCTTTATCCATCGATAAAACTTTAGAAGAAATATTTTTTAATTGAGCAAGTGTGAATTTTGAAATTTGATTTTTGATTTCAAGGAAAGTAGATGTTTCAACGCTCAATTCATCCACACCCATACCGATAAGCATCAGACCCGCGTAAATATCACCAGCCATTTCTCCGCAAACACTGACCTGTACATGATTCTTCTTTGCGTAATTAATAATCGTTTGCAAAGAGCGAATCACTGCAGGATGAAATTTCTGATACAAGCTTGAAACCAAGCTGCTGTCACGGTCAACTGCCAGCGTGTATTGAATTAAATCATTAGTTCCAATGCTGAAAAAATCAACTTCCTTTGCAAGAGAGTCTGCAATATAAATTGAAGAAGGAACTTCAATCATTATTCCGATTTTAATTTTGTTATCGAATTTGATTTTTTGTTTTCTTAAAATCGATTTCGCCTGTTCAAGAAGCTTCTTTGCTTCAATCACTTCGTCTAAGCTTGCAATCATAGGAAACATTATTCTCACATTCTTCTTTTCAGATGCACGTAAAATTGCTGTGAGCTGTGACAGAAAAATATCTTTCTTGTCGAGACAAATTCTTATTCCTCTCCAGCCAAGAAACGGATTCAGTTCTTTCTGTGTGTCGGGTAGAATTTTATCTCCGCCGATATCGAATGTCCTGATTGTAACTTCGTTCGGAAAAATTTTCTCTGCAAGCATTTTATAATTTTGGTACTGCTCTTCTTCAGTCGGAAAATCACCTTTCTCAAGAAACAAATGCTCAGTTCTGTAAAGCCCAACGCTGCAGTTGAGATTCTCACGCACGAAATCAACTTCTTTATCGAACTCAAGGTTCACCGAAAGCTTAAATAATTTTCCGTCTTTCGTTTTTGCGGGACGGTCGCTAACGTCCTTAAGCAAATTTACAATCGTCAACCGTGTTGCAATCTGTCTTTTGTATGATTGAATTGTTTTCTCGTCAGGATTTTTGATAAGACATCCGCCGTATGCATCAAGAATTATAAAATCATTTGTGTTCACATGAACAGAAACATTTTTCATACCTACGACTGCCGGAATATTTAACGAGCGTGCAATGATAGCAACATGTGAATTCGTTCCTCCAAGGTCAGTAGCAAGCCCCAACATTTTTCTGTTGCTGAAAAGTATTGTATCTGCGGGTGTGAGATTTCGGGCGATGACAATTGCATTCTCCTGAATTTTAGAAACGAGTTTTTTCTTCGTGATGTTTCTGAGAACTCTGTTCTTTATATCTTCCAAATCATTCACACGCTCCCGAAGATATTCATCTTTGGAAGAAAGCAATCTTGATTCGATTGATTTGATTTCATCGTTGAAAATTCTGTAAGCAGATGAATGTTCGGATTTAATTCTTTTGATTATTGTCCGGTGAAGAACATCATCATTTAAAAAAGTAAGCTGAGCTTCAAAGATTTGTAAATTCTTTTCATCGAGCTTTTCCTTAGCAAGACCAAAAACCTTGTTCAATTCTTTCTTCGATTGCTCAATCGCCTGGAAGTACTCGCTGATTTCCGTTTCGATTGAAACTTCGCTGTCAACATTGGTCTCGAACGATGGTGAGTGAACGTTATAAACATAAACGCTGCCCATTGCAATTCCGCGTGAGGCGGGAATGCCCTGATACTTTTCTTCCGATTGTGCTATGAGTTTAAAGTTCGCCAAATCCTTCTTCGAAAAATTTTAAAATTGCTTCCGATGCTTTCTTCTCGTCTTGTCCGTCAAACTTCAATGTAATCTTTGAGCCATATTCCGCTGCAAGCGACATCACCCCGATAATACTTTTTCCGTTGATTTGGAATCCTTCTCTCTCCATGTAAAATTCAGATTTGAATTTCGATGCGAGCTTTACTAAAATCGAAGCCGGGCGTGTGTGCATACCTGCTTTATTTTTTATAGTAATCGTTTTTTCTATCATCAATAATTTCTAAACATCAATAATTCATTCAATAATTTCTCTGCATCAGCATTTCGGAAAATGAGTAGAGCAAATTTTTGTTTTGAAGATTTATCTTATCAAGAGATTCATTTGCAATGTCTGTGAATTTTTTTATTTCGCTCTTTGTAGATTCAATCACACAGGAATTTTTATATGCACTGATTACATTTTCAATTTTATTTTCGTCATCCGATGAATACAGACTGACAAAATTTTCTCTTTCTTGTCCTTTGAGAAACTCAAGAGCTTTTAAATACAGAAAAGTTTTTTTCTTTTCAAGAATATCTCCTCCGATTTTTTTTCCAAATTCACTTTCGTCAGCAATCACATCGAGCAGGTCGTCGTTGATTTGAAACGCAAGACCAATGTTCAAAGAATAATTTTTCAATGATTCGATTACTTCATCGGATGAATCAGCAATCAATGCACCAATAAATGCAGATGCTTTCAAAAGCTCGGCGGTTTTTTTGCGAATCATCGTTATGTAATCTTCAATCGTAACATCTTCAATCGTAACATCTTCACTCGTCTCGAAATCTTTATCTAATGCCTGACCTTCGCAAACTTCAATCACACCTTCAGTAAATGCTTCGGCAATCTCTTTGATTTGTGTTGATTCAGTTCTCAGCAAAGATTTATACGACAATGCAATCAATTCATCACCGACAAGAATCGCATTGTTCACATTCCATTTTTTATGAATCGTTTCCTTCCCTCTCCGTGTTTCTGCGTTGTCCATAATGTCATCATGTACAAGTGTAAAGTTGTGAAGTATCTCAACTGCAACTCCTGCATCAAGCGATTGCATTGGATTACCTCCGACCGACTCGCACACAAGCATCAAAAGCAAAGGGCGAATTCTTTTCCCGCCGCCCGACATGACGTAAAGCATTGGCTCATATAAACCGGGCATTTCTTTTTTCGATTGCTCTTTCAGCAAAGAAGACAATCTCTCGTCAATTTTTTCCCGGTATCCTTTTATTAAATTATTAAAATTCAAATTATCTTAACTACTAATTACTAACTATTAATTACTAATTGTTAATTGCCTGCCGTTGTCAGCTTTCCTATACTGTTTTTGATGAAGCTTTCGTCATCACGCCAGTTCTTTTTTACTTTAACAAACAACTCAAGAAAAATTTCTTTGTCAAGAAATATTTCAATCTTCTTCCTCGCTTGCTCACCGATTCTCTTAATTTTATTTCCGCCTTCACCGATAACAATTTTTTTATGCGAATCTCTGTCAACGATGATTGAAGCATTTATAAAATGTTTTCCGCTGTCTCGTATCGCAAACTCCTCGATGCCAACAAAAATTGAATACGGTAGTTCCTCTTTCAAAGCTTTCATCCCTTCCCCGCGGATAATTTCCGAGACAAAAAACTTTTCCGGCTGCGATGCAATATGTTCTTCATCATAAAAGAATTCGTTTTCGGGTAGATTGGAAATAACCAATTCAAGAAGCTTGTCAGTGTTGAATTTTTTCTTCGCAGATACTGGAATCAATTCCTGAAAAGAAAAATTTTTTGAAATGTCATCAAGTATGAGCATTACTTCTTCTTTTTTGAGAAGGTCAATCTTGTTCAAAACACAAAAGATTTTTTTATCATGTGAAATACCAAGACGCTCAATAGTTTTTTTCATCACTTCGCGTTCGTACTTGCCAACGTCGATAATAAAAAGAACCATGTCCGCTTCATCGAACGAGCTTTGAATCTCACGCTTCATAAATTCCTGCAGCTTATACTTCGGCTCAAGAATTCCCGGCGTATCAAGAAAAACTATTTGATAATTTTCTCTGGTAAGAATCCCGATGATTTTATTACGTGTTGTCTGCGGCTTGGGTGTAACAACGGAAAGCTCTTCACCGAGTAACGTATTAAGCAGCGTTGACTTGCCTGCATTCGGATTGCCAATAAGCGAAACGAACCCTGAGTGTTTTTCCATTTGCAAAATTACCTATACGTTTAACAATTGACAATTGAGAATGGTGAAGTCCGTATTTGGGAAGGTGTGGTAAAACTTTTATTACGGAATTTTAATCAGCTTGCCTGCATCTCTGGCAGGCTCGGTTTCGAGTTAACCGGCAATCACAATTATTTCTTAAAATCCCTAAGCAGAAATTTCTTTTTGTTTACAGGAATAAAAACCGCATTCCATTGCCCGCCGTCCGGCTCGGTACTTGTTACAGTTCGGTGATTTGTTCTATCCGTTAAGTAAACAAATTTATTTGCTCCGGTTACTCCTGTAAAATAATATTCCAGCGTATCGATTCCGCAAATAAGATTTCCTGAAAGTCCGGTTACTTGGTTTAAATATGCATACGTAACAATGAAAGACGGACCCGTCCTGATTAGTGTTCCGATATTTCCCGTGTCCCGGTACATAATGAATTCAACCGGGTAGCTCCACTTCGAATTTCCTGTAACTGATACGTAAGATGAACAAGGCGGGCTGAAACGAATAACGCGATACATATTGTCGGCTATATTTTTCATGGTAAGTGAAAAAGCTCCTGATGAATTTATAGTTGTAGAATCCACAATCACACCGTTCGCATTATTCGTGTCTTTTACAACTGCTTTAAGCTTCACAGTTCCTGCCGTCCAGTTCGGAATCGTTCCGCTTACTATATAATCAGTGCTTGGTGGAATAATCTTCACGCCTGCATCTCCGCATCCGGATAAAAAAAATATTGCAGTAGTTATAAAAAGAATTATTAGGTATTTCATATGACTCTTTAATTTCCCAAATTTACTCATCCGCTTTCTTTATAAAAACAAAAAAAGCCAAGCACTTGCCTGACTTTTTTAATCACCTCAGCCAACTTTGTGCCTCTGCGGTAAATTTATTTTCACACTCCGAACTGAACCAAATGATGCTCGATGTGTTTCGCCATGAGTTTATCCCACAGTTCAGGCGTAAGCTCACCAAAAAAAGTATGCGGCTCCGAATTAACACCCGATGCTCCTGCATTTCCGAACTTTTCAATTATGGCAATCAGCTTTGATTTCTCATCGTCAAAATTTCTATCATCCTTTACGATGAGGTGAGTACCTGTCGGAGAGTTTTTCCCGAACGGCTCATCTTTGATTAAGAATTTTTTCTTTGCATATCCGCCGAGGAGCCGCCCGATAAATGCACGCTTGACTTTTAATTCACCGGTTGCAGTTTTCAAACCAACAGTACAATGAGCGAGCATCTGAGCAGAATTCATTTTGCCCCACTGCGGTTTTGCATCTGCTGTTAATTTATTGATGCGTGAAATTATTTCACTGCGTGATGATTGGTCAAATAAGCTTTGCATCTCTGTAAAATTTATTTTTGAAGTTTTTGATTGTCAAAGACAATTGCATCCGAGTGACCGATAAGAAATTTGCTCCACATTTTTCCTATCTCATCCTGTTTTGAAGTTTCTGGATACATCTTTGTCCAGATTTCAGTTCCTCTTTTATCTGCGGCGTGAAATCCGTCCCAGTCCTTGTATTCAGTCATCAGGCAGATTGTCCACGCCGGTCCCCATGTATGAGTGAAAATTTTCGTGCTGAGAATATGTTCGTTCTGCATATCCTGCGGCTTGCTTTCCTTCTCATAAAAATTAATGAACTCGGTAATCTGGTCATTGGGAACCATGAGAAAAGTCATTGTCCAGAGATGATTGCTCTCCTGCGAAAGAGATTCTGAATTTGAAAAAGCGATAACCGCTATGAAAGCAATAATGAAAGTGAATCTTGAAAACATAATTCCTCCTATGTTTTTTTGTTTATGAAATTTGTTGTTATGAGTTTAACATAATGAACTGCTTATGAAATAAAAACGTATTTGAAATATCCCAGTTTGGATTTACTATTTCACGATATTGAAAACAATAATTATTGCAGTGATAAAAATAAGAAGAAGACCGGACATAAAAATTATATCAGCAATTTTTTCGAAGCGTTCGCCCATAGGTTTCTTTGAACGCAGCGAAATAAAAGAAAGAACACTGCTTGCCAGAAATAAAACAAAAGCGAATGCAGCAACATCATCAATGAAAGTTGATTCTTTAAGATTGAGAACGTGGATTGAGGTGAGAACAATGAAGCAAAGTCCGAGCAAGTTGGATGATGCGTTTAAAATATGCGGTGATTTGTAATTAGATTCTGCCATAGTTGGTTTTTATTTGAATTAAAGTTTACACAGTCCACAAAGTAATAAAGAATGCAGCAAAGAACCAGACGAACCAGAGGAAAATAAATACACCGGATAAAAATAATGTGAAAAGAAAAGTTACTCCGTAATTAAATTGATACGTTCTCTTGACTGCAAAGTAGAGATAGAATAAAGGGATAACGAAAATAAAAAGTAAATTCAGCTCGATACCGGTTAGCTCCAACAAACTTCCTGCAACAGCACAGAGCAGCACAAAAGAATAAAAATGCAGCGAGAACACAAGGTGTTCGACAAAAAGTTTTCTTCGATTGATAAAAATAAGATTCAATGGCAGAGAAAAGAAAAACACCATCAGCAAAGTATAGATTGGCATCTTGTCATAGATTTCCGAAGTGAATTGTTCGTTGAACACTTCGGAAGAAACCCCCTTCTTATTAATTTTGTCCATGATTACACCTTTGAATACTGAATCGTCTTCTATAAGCGAGCCGAGGACATCATTATCAACTCTTGAAGCAACAAGAAATACAACCAGACTGACGCAGAGATAAAGCTTGAGCGGAGAAATATAACTTGCGACTGAACCTGAAAAATATTTTTCTGAAAGAAATCCGGGCTTGAACAGTAACGGTTTGAATGAAGACCAGAACTTAGAATCCCAACTGAAGAACTCGTTAAAGAAGTGTGCCAGAAAATTAAACAGAGTCCTGTCTTTACGTTCGACAATCTTCTGCCCGCAGTTAAAACAGAACTTACCTGTAAACTCTGTTCCGCAATTCAGACAAACGTTCATATAATAAAAAGGACTCCTTGCGGAGTCCCTGAATAATTGTTCTCAGGCAAATTATTTTTTCTTGTTATAAGTTAGAGTCATGTTTGTTACCTGGTCTTTACCGTCCGATCCTTTCATAGTCCAGACAAGCTTATGAACCGCCTTATCTCCGGTAATTTCAATATCCCTTGATTCAGAACCCCACATACTTTTAACCATTGCACTTATATGATTTCCCTTTGTTGTCCCTGTCATAGTACTGACCCCTCCCCAATCATCAAATCCATGCCCCGTGAAGCTTCCGTCAGAAGACGGATTGATAATTATTGTGGCTGTGTACGTCTGACCTTTATCGCTTTTGCCTTTGATTTCGATGAACATATACTGGTCGTTATGATGCATGTAGTGGTTTGCTTCATCAGTCCATGTAGCACCAAACATTTGATACGGCTCAGCAACCCAGACACCCATTAACATGTCGAGAGTTTCCGATTTCTTCGGCTTTGGCGGAGTCATGTCCTGTGAAACAATGTGTGATGAAATAAATGTGAAAGTGAAAAGAATGAAAAAGATTTTTATGAATGATTTCATAAATAGTTCCTCCTTGGTTTTAAGTTATTGATTTTTGTTTTGGTGATTGCCACAAAGATAATATGTTGATTTCGGGTAAACAAGAAATTCTTATTTCAACTCCAGAATCTTTGTCATTTCATCTTTGCCTACATTTAGCAATCCGTTCTTGGTTAATCTCGCTGTAAGCTCCATCCAGTTTTTATCTTTCGCAAAAACTTCTTTGAACAATTGCAACGCTTCGTCGAGGCGTTTGTTGTTTGCAAGCGTTACCGCCGTCCAGTATTTCATTTCAAGATTTTCGGGAAACATCTGCATCGCTGCATTATATTCTTCCATTGCAAGCTTCATATCATTTTTTTCCGTTGCAACGTCACCTGCATTCATGTGCTCGTATGCACGCTGAACTTTAATAAGACGTTTTATTTCTTTGATTGGCTCATCAAAATCTTCGACACGCAAATCAATCAGCTTATCTTCCCATGGCTTTCCGGTGCTTGTTCCTTTCCAAACCATAATTGACGCAGATTGTTTTCCGCGGATATCTCCGCCAACTTCCTGTGCTGCTTCAAGCGAAGCAATTAATCTTTCCGCAAGCGGAGCTTTGGTTTCTTTAAATGCTTTTTCCATCGCACCCCAAACTTTATCGTTGAGCATAAGATTTGCCTGACAGGAAAAATTTTCTCCGTTCACATGCCCCGCCGCATCAATGCATTTCTTACCTGTCCACGTTGCAACTCTGCCTTTCACATCGAGTATTGCAACCTGACGAACATCCCGACCTTCATCTGATTTTATTAATTCATCCAAAGCTTCCTGCGGAGATTTTCCCTGTTTAAGTAAATCGAGTCCGCGTAACCCGAATGACGGATTAACAAATGATTGTGTTGCAACAACTCCAACTCCTGCTTCTCCCCATCCGACAATCGCGCCGACATTAAACCAATGTGACTGAACCGCAACACCGATTTCTCCTGTGATTGAATCACGGGCAACAATTGAGTAAGTGTGTGCGAATGGTGAGGAGTTATCGAAGAAGGATTGTGAGTTAAGATTCATTGAAGTAGAAATAATAATTAATGATAGAATTAATTTTTGCATCATAAAAATAATAAATTTGATATAACAAAGTTACAAAATATTTTTTCAAAGAAAGAAACAGGAATTTGTCATTTGTGCTTCACTTGGCATTTGGGCTTTGGTATCTGACATTCCATCATGCAAAAAGCGTTAACAATTGCGTTAAGGAATCCTGTAAGAATTTCTGTAAGCTATAAAATTAGCTTTGTAGTGAAGTAAAAAACTATAAAAAAATTAACCAAGAAAGGAAAATTAACATGAAAAACTTCACACAAAATACCAAGCTCGGAAAAATGTTTAACATTCTCGCAGCTTTGGCAATCTTTATCGTTACTGAGTCAACACAGTCTCAGTATTTTTTAAAGTCTTATGACTTTCCGCCGACCGGTACAAGAACCGAGTACGGCTTTTCCATCGAAAGAAACTTCGACGGAACAGTTGCAGGCAGATGGACTGTTGCCGGAGTTTCAAACTCAACTCCAAACGCAGGCAGTTTCGACTGGATGTATCTGAAGCTTTCAAATACAGGTGCAGTAAGCTGTGCAACTTTGCTTGGCTTCTCACTTGCAGATTCATGTTTCTCACACATTCAGCAGACAATCCTTCCGCGAAGAAATGTTCTCGCAGGATTTTACAGAGCACCTAACGGAAGAGAAAAAGCATCATGGAGCATGCTCGATACTTCTTGCGGACATTTTATGTCGCGTCAGATTCTCGATTCGCTCAGACATGAATACAGACAGGTTGTAAAAAATCCCGCTGACGCATTTACAATGGCTGGATATATTCAAACCTACATTTCTCCCGGCGTTTATCAGAATCATATTCTTGCTTCACAATATACTGCAGCAGGAGCTTTAGTGTGGGCGTATAATTACATGCCGCCGTTTACATGGGTTGATGAAAGAGCTTACTCAATCACATTTCAACCGACAGACGGAAGCTACGCAATCACAGGAATCACAAATCGTTTCACAGGACCAGCAGGTGCTTACCAGATATTCATTATGAAAATATCTGCAGCAGGTATCCCGATATGGTATAAAGGTTACAGCCCGATGCCGGGTACATATTCCGAAGGAAGAAAAATTATTGCAATGCCCGACGGCGGATTTGTTGTAACTGGATTCAGCACTGCGTTTGACGCAGCAAGCGATGTTTATGTTTTAAGAGTTGACCCGGCAGGTGCAATACTATGGGCAAACACTTATGGCATGCCCGGTATTACGGAAAAAAGCTACAGCATAATTTATCAGCCATCAGACATGTCATTAGTTTATACAGGATATTCAATTCCCTCAGGAACCGAAGATATTATCCTTTCCAAAATTACTTCTGCAGCAGGTGCTCCTGTCTGGACAAAAAGATATCCGAACACAGCCGGTGCTGACAGAGGTTATGACTTAAAAGAAGCTTCGACTCCAACAGGATACCATGTAACAGGCAAATTATTTATTGCTGGAAGCGATGACCCGTTCTTCTTAAAGACAAATGCTTTTGGAAACGTAACTGCTGCTTGCCAGGATTCAACAAACCTTCAGCCAAGACCGGCTGGATGGAGTGATATCTGCGGAAGAAATATTCACCAGCTTACAGACGTTCAGATTCAGCCGCAGGTTGTTAATCCAACAACGGTTGAAAGAGCTTTGTGCGGAACTGTCACTGGAATAATTTCTAACAATGAAATTCCAAGCGAGTTCATTCTCAAACAAAATTATCCCAACCCGTTTAATCCATCGACTAAGATTGAATTCTCATTGCCCAACGACGGTAATGTTTCAATCAAAGTTTTTGACGTAACCGGAAAAGAAGTTATGACTCTTACCAACGGTTTCAGATTAAAAGGAAATTACTCAATCGAATTCAACGCATCGGATTTACCAAGCGGTGCATACTTCTATAAACTCAAAGCAGACGGCTTTGAAGCTACCAAAAAAATGCTTCTTGTAAAATAAGCAGACTTCAATTACCTCCTAAAGCCCTGTTCGTCAATTGACGGATGGGGCTTCTTCTTTTATAAACCCTTTAAGATTGCTTAAAAATGAGCATACCCTCAAATTTGGGATAAAAACGCAATAAATGATACCCTTTTTGCTCCAAACTGTCTACCTTTTATTCCAAACTGTGTATCTTTTAGAGTAAACTGAACATCTTTTATTCCAAACTGTGTATCTTTTAGAGTAAACTGAACATCTTTTATTCCAAACTGTGTACCTTTTAGAGTAAACTGAACACCTTTTATTCCAAGCTGGGTACCTTTTATTCCAATGTGTCATTGAAACGGAGCATTTCGTGGGCGAAAAACACCTTCGTGGGAAAGAAAAGCTTAACTATCTTTGTCAATGAGCAAACAGCTTACCGATACAATTCTCATGGTTCGTCCGGAATCGTTTTCTTTCAATGAAGAAACCGCCCGCGCAAATGTTTTCCAGTCGGAAAAGAATGTTGACGGTTTGGTTTTGAAAAGAGCGTTGGCGGAATTTGACAGCTTCGTTGAAACTCTTCGAAGCAATGATGTGAACGTTTTGATTTTGAAATATGATTCTTCGTTGAAGCTTCCCGATGCAGTGTTCCCGAATAACTGGTTCGTCACTTATGAAGACGGGACAGTTGTTTTATTTCCGATGCTTGCAGTGAACAGACGAAATGAACGCAACCCTGAGCAGCTGCTCAAATTATTTTCTGAAAGTGGATTGATGATTAAAAATCTCGTTGACATCTCTGACCATGAAAAAGAAAATTTATTTCTCGAAGGAACGGGAAGCTTAGTGCTTGACAGAAAAAACAAAATCGTTTATGCAATTGAATCGGAAAGAACATCTAAAGAAATGTTCGAAGAGTATTGTGATATGATGAATATAAAAGAAGCGAACAGAATTTTCTTTCACGCAAATGATAAAGACGGCAAACCGATTTATCACACTGATGTTATGCTTAGCGTCGGTGATGGCTTCGCTGTGATTTGTGATGAATGTATTTCGAAGGAAGAAAGAAATTTTGTTTTGAAGAAACTATCGGAGAGTAATCTTGAAGCAATCAAAATAAATTACGAGCAGCTTTATTCTTTCTGCGGAAATATTTTGAACGTGAAGAACAAGAAAGGAGAAAGTATTATAGTCATGTCAGCGAAGGCATTCAATAATTTTACTTCTCAGCAAATTAAAACACTGGAACGCTACGGAAGAATAATTCATTCGGACATTTCAACTATCGAAAATGTTGGCGGCGGAAGTACAAGATGTATGATGGCGGAAATATTTTTATAATCTTACTTGACCAAGACAAGTTTTTTTGTCGCTGAAAAATTGTCTGCTCTTATCACATAGAAATAAATTCCGCTCGCCAAATTACTTCCATCAAACTCTGCTGTATGGTATCCTGCTTCTTTAACTTCATCGACAAGCTTTGAAACTTCCCTGCCGGTTATGTCATATACTTTCAAGGTGACTTTACCGCTAAGAGGAATGCTGTAATCAATCTTTGATTTCGGATTCGATGGATTCGGATAATTCTGGCTCATCTCAAAAACATTTGGAATACCTACAACAACATCCTGATTCAAATTATGATATTCGTGATTGCCGTTGTAATCGATTTGCTTCAAACGGTATTTATACGTTGCCGCCGAAAGATTCTTATCATCAAATTTATAATTCTGCTGTTCATTTGTTGTTCCTTTGCCGGTTACAAATCCAACCTTCTGCCAGCTGGCTCCTGCCTTCTGCCTTTCAACATCAAACCCTGAATTATTTATTTCCTGTGATGTAGCCCAGTTCAAAGTAACATCACGTCTGTTAACAGATGCCGTAAAAGAAATTATCTCAACAGGAAGCGGGTCGGGGACGTAAGTAAAAAACATTCCGTTGCCGTGAGTTCCGACAAGCAATCCGTTATCAGTCGGTCGAAGTGCAAGTCCGCTCACAACAGAAAGCTTGGTTGAGGTTGAACCTTCGAGCGACCAGACAGTTCCTGCACCGGCTAAAGTAATTGTGCTGTATAATCCAACCGACGTTCCGACATAAAATTCTGTTGGCATAGCAAGTCGCTTTACAATTGCACATGACCTGATTGATGGTAAAGATAAAGTTCCTTCATCACCTGACCATACTGGAGCGGCAACAGATGCATCCAAAGTATGAAAGATGCTTGCCATTCCATAAGGAGCATAAGCAACCATTATGAATTTATCATCCGTTGGGTCAACTGCAATTCCGCTCAAATGTCCGACCGCCGGCAGCCCCATAGTAATATCTGCAGGAACAAATGCTGCAGGAACCATTGCAGGGTCATCGACACGGAATAACTTTCCACCGGTTGTGCCAAGATAAAGCTTTGAAGCTCCTGTGTATGGTCCTCTTGTTGTAGCAAAAGAAGAAATCGAACCGGCACCGGGTGTCCCTGAAATTGTCGCAGATATTCCAGACATCAAAGTCCATGTCCCCGGAGTAACTGTTGAAGCAGTTGTTGTTCTATATAAAGACGAACCATTGGCATAATAAAGAAACTCGGTATTATCCGGGTCAAGGTGAAACTTTGTTACAAATAAACCTATACCAGAGCCGGTTGGTTTAATTGATGTTCCTGTGCTCGGCGGGTCTGTTGAAAGCCGTCTGAAAATCGGACCAAGCTGAAAACCGACATAATGGTAAACGTTGCCGGAAGAAATTCCAACCGAAACACCATCACCTCCGAAAATCATTATGTGAGTTGATGTGCCTGCTGAATTATAAGTTGTCCCATTATCCTGCGTTCCGCCAATTGCTATCGTAGAACCCATAACCGGACTCAATGCAATATGATAATACTGATAAGTTGTGTATTCATTGTTCAAGCTTGTCCATACAACAGGTGAAGCGGTAATATCACTTGTTCTTTGAACCCCTCCGTCATCTCCGCAAACCATTGTTGTGCTTGTTGTCGGATGAAATCGAAAAGTATGTATGTCGGGATGATGTCCAGCGTAAAGAGAATAACTTCCGGCAGATGCATAACCGCCGATTCTTGTTGTTGCACCTGTTGTTGCGAAACCGTCTGTCGAACGGTAAGCGTTTGTTCCGCCAATGATTACAAAATTTTCATCGTCAGGTTTTACTTCTACCACTAAATCATATCCTGTTTGAACTGCAAACGGGTCGTTACCATCAAGACATCCCGCTTCGTTTGGTAAAAATGCTGACCTCTCGACCCATGTTAAAGTTGACTGAGTCCATCTATAAAACTCCGCTTCCGGAGCGGGTGAACCCATACAGCTGCTTGTTGTGAAATTCCAATAAAGCACATATAAAATATCCTGGTTAGATGGAGGAAGAGCGAGCACGACTCTGCCGTAAGCTCCGAAAGCATTCCATCCGGCAGGTGTTGTTCCTGAGCCGGTGCCGGCAATGTGTGTCCAGCTTCCCGATGCTCCGGTTGTAGAAGTCCACACTCCGTTATTTAGTCCCGTGCTTTCTGTTCCGCTGAATGAACAATAAAGACGTCCTGTTGTTCTTGTGCATACTAAATCCATAACTCCGGTTGAAGTGCTGCCTGCGAATGTTCCAAGAACAATCGACCATGTTGTGCCGCCGTCAGTTGACCTTTCAAGAACTTGCTGGCATGCTGCATAAACATATCCGGTCGATGAATCGACAACAATTCTATGAACAAAATCAAACGGTGAGCCGAAAGTTTCCAGCGTTGATGAAGTTGCAGCAAGCTTAACCCAGCTTAATCCATTATCGGTAGATTTATAAATCCCGTTGCCGTAATAAAATGCACCCAGGGAAGCCGAGTTACCCAGTGCTTCTCCTGTTCCATAATACCATGTATCCCTGAAGCTGGTGCGCGGGTCTTGGGCAATACAGCTTACATTATGAAACTCACCTGCGAGAGTAACTTTCGTCCAGTTTGCTCCGCTGTTAGTGCTTCTAAACATTCCGGAACTTACACCACCGGCAAGCATTATTGCTGCGTCGTCTAAATCATAAGCAAAAGCTCTTGTTCTTCCGCCGAGATTCGTGGGACCAAGAACAGAATAAGTATTCATCACATCGCCGCCATCTCTTACGGGCTGTTTAAGTGCAAACGCAATTTCTTTTTCTCTGATACGCGGAGGGATTTTTCCTGTGTAAGGACTTTTAAGCATATCGAATTCTTCCTGCCATCGTTTCTCAATCGATTCCATCTTTTGCTCGAAGGTTTGTCTCGGCATTTCTATCTTCTCTGACTTCGGAGTATTGTTGTCATTAAAATTAATATCCGATAATAAAAAAAGAGGAGCAGAAACTATTACAAGAAGTAAAACTCCCCTGAGAAACTTTATATATTTTTTTGTTTGTTTCATATTGATAAAATTTATTTTGTGCCTGTTACAAAATTAACTTTTAACCTTAACGGAATTATGAACAGATGGAAATGTGTGCTACAAATATAATACAAAAAGAGGGCGATTAGACCAGTAATATTTTTCACTAAAAATAAAAAGGGCACATCGCTGTACCCTTTATTCTTCTAAGCAATTTAATTATTAACCGCCGCAACATCCGGGCGGACAAGTGCAAGTCGTGCCTTCGCAGCATGTGCATCCGCATTCGCATTTTAAATCTCTCATTGCTTAACTCCTTTCTAAGTATTGATTAATGAATATTGATTAATGAATAAGGATTTACGTTTCACGTCTTCAATGAAGTAATGGCTTCGCAGCCGTTAGTAGAATGAACGTTACAATTACTGTCATTACTGTTCTCTTGGCAATCTTCACTGCATGAATTTAAAAGCTTCGATAACCTCTGCTGAAGCTTTTGGTAAAACTCAATCTTCTGTTTCACTTCCACAAGCTTTCCTTTTGTGAGTGAGCAAAAGTCATCGCATTGAACCGAGCCAAGAAGTGTTTTAATTTCGCTCAGCGTGAAATCAAGTTCCTTCGCTCTTTTAATAAAGCCGAGACGAGAGACGGAATCTCCGGAATAATTTCTGTATCCCGCTTCCCTTCTCTTTGGTTTGGGAAGAACACCGATTGATTCGTAATAACGAATCGTCTCGATTGTGAATCCTGTTTCTTTTGAGAGCTGTCCTATTGTCATTGAAATATTTTAAGTTCTGTTGTGAATTTTTCTGTTACAAATATAACACATGAAGCATACTATAGAGTCAAGTGCAAAAATCTTTGGTGTGATTTTGGTGAGATTATTTATGGGTGATTTTGAACAAAAAAAAAAAATCCCGCAATTAGCGGGAAGTGTTTTCGAAGTAATAGAAGTAGTCGAAGTATATTAGGAGGATTATCTTTTGAAAGTAAAGTTTATGATTCTTGCCGCAAGGTCATGAGCGGCAACACCGATTAATTCACTGAACTTAATGAACTTTTCCAATGAGAGGTGTTTTATCTCCGGAAAGTTTTTGAACGCTTCTTCAGATACCTGCTGAGCGATTCCCGTTTCGAGCTCTTTCCTTCTTTGCTGCTCTTTACGGACTTTTTCTCTTTCCAGTTCAATTTTTTTGAATTCTTCTGCTGTTATCATGTTAGTTATCTTTACTACAAACCTACATAATGAATCATATAATTTAACTCACGTGATTGGGCTATTTATCGTAAGTGTCTAAATATTTCAGTTAAGAGAATCCATGATTTATAAAATCAGGTGTTTAAAATCTTTAATATTTCAACAATTTTAACTATCTTTGTAAGTGAAAGTTTCATACCAAAAAGCTGGCGTAAATATCAATGAAGGTGACAGGTTCATTAATCTCATCAAACCGATGGTTAAGAGAACTTTCGACAAAAATGTGGTAAGTGGGCTCGGGAATTTTGGTGCGTTCTATAAAATACCGCGTGGTTTTAAAAATCCCGTATTTGTTTCCAGCACAGATGGCGTAGGAACTAAGCTCAAAGTCGCAATCGAATTCGGAAAACATGATACAGTCGGTGAAGATTTGGTCAATCATTGCGTGAACGATATTGCTGTCTGCGGAGCAACGCCTCTTTTCTTTCTCGATTATTTTGCGTGCGGAAAGCTTCGCTCAAAAGTTGCAGTTGATGTTGTGAAAGGACTCGTTCGCGGATGCAAAAAGAACGGACTCTCTCTTATCGGCGGTGAAACAGCAGAGATGCCGGGAATATATTCGCAGAATGATTACGACCTTGCAGGAACGATTCTCGGAATAGTTGAGCAGAAAAAAATTCTTGGAAAGCGAAACGTAAAAGCAGGAAATGTTTTGATTGGATTGCCTTCAAACGGATTGCACACTAACGGATACTCACTTGCAAGAAAAGTTTTGCTCAAGAAGTATCGGCTCAGTCAACATGTCAAAGAAATCGGCGGGTCAATCGGCAATGAGTTACTTAAAGTTCACAGAAGTTATCTCAAAGAAATAAAGTTAGTTACATCGGGAATTAAAGTTAACTCTATTTCTCATATCACTGGCGGTGGAATCTTTGGAAACACAAAGCGGGTTGTTCCTTCAAGCTTAAAAATAAATATTGATTGGAGGACATGGAAGCGTCCGGAAATATTTTCTTTGATACAGCAAACAGGAAAAATCGCTGAACAGGAAATGCAAAACGTTTTCAATCTTGGAATAGGTTTAATATTCATCGTGCCAAAATCGGAAGTGCTGAAAGCAAATAAACTTCTTACAAAAAATAAAATCAAGCACTACATCATCGGAAATTTAACAAAGTAAAACAAAATGAGATTACAAGACGTAGCAATTATCGGAGCAAGCGGATTAATCGGAAGAAAGATTCTTCAGCTTCTTCACGACAGAAACTTTCCGCTCGGAAGAGTTATCCCTATTGCTTCAGAAAACTCGGAAGGAAAAATTCTGAGCTTCGGGGGAAAAAATCTTAAATGCGAAATACTCACAGAAGAAATTTTCAAAGGAATCGAACTCGCGTTCTTCAGTGCAGGTGCATCTGTTTCAAATAAATGGGTGCCTGAAGCGGTTAAATCGGGCTGTCTTGTCATCGATAATTCTTCTGCATTCAGAATGGATATAGATGTTCCGCTCGTTGTTCCGGAAGTAAACCGAAAAGATATTTTCAAACACAAAGGTATCATCGCAAATCCTAATTGTTCGACGATTCAGCTTGTGATGATTTTAAAACCGCTACATGACCTTTATAAAATTAACCGGGTTGTTGTTTCAACTTATCAAAGTGTTGCAGGTTCGGGCTACAAAGGAATTAATGCTTTGAACAATGAGCTAAAAGGGATTCAGGATGTGAAATCACCTTTCGCTCATCAGATTGCTTTTAACGCATTGCCGCATGTAGATGTTTTCTTCGATGACGGTTACACGAAAGAAGAACACAAGATGGTTCACGAAACAAGAAAGATTATGTGTGTTAAAGATTTGAAAATCACTTCAACATGTGTTCGTATTCCCACAATCGGCGGACATTCCGAATCTGTTAACCTCGAGTTCGATAAAAAATTCGATTTGAATGAAGTGAGAGAAGCGTTGTCAAAATTTCCCGGAGTTGTTGTCGAAGATGACCCTGTAAACAATAAATATCCTATGCCGATTTCATCCGAAGATAAAGACGAAGTTTTTGTTGGAAGAATCAGGCGGGATGAAAGCATTAAGAACGGTTTGAACTTATGGATTGTCTCAGACAGCGTTCGCAAAGGTGGAGCGTTGAATGCAGTTCAGGTAGCTGAAGAATTCTTAAAAGGAAAATAGAAAAACAATTGAACGCAGATGACACGGATTTGTTATGATAGTCGCTGCATCCAATCTGTGTAAATCATAAGTATCAGCGTAATCTGCGTTCAATTTTTAATTAGATAGTATTGAAATGAAAATGGAATATGTAATCATGCAGGAGCATAAGAAATTAATAAACGCAAACGAAGTGATGAGTACACTTCGTAAGCACATGCTCATTGATGGAATCGACGTCGTGATTGATTTCGATAAATCAAAAGGAAGCTATATCGCTGATGCACGCAACGGGAAGAAATATCTTGACCTGTTTACTTTCGTTGCATCAAATCCTGTCGGGATGAATCACCCGAAGCTTAACAATCCCGAATTCATAAATTATATCGGAAAGATTGCGTTGAGCAAACCCTCAAATTCAGACATCTATAACATCGAGATGGCTCAGTTCGTCAAAACATTTTTTGAGATTGCTGTCCCCTCTTATTTCAAATATTCTTTCTTCATCGAAGGCGGCTCGCTTGCAATCGAGAATGCTCTCAAAGTTGCGTTCGATTGGAAAGTGAAAAAGAATTTTGCGAAAGGTTACAAACATGAAGTCGGACACCAGGTGCTTCATCTCAAACAGGCGTTTCACGGAAGGACCGGTTATACTTTGTCGTTGACAAACACTGACGCAGTTAAGACAGACCATTATCCGAAGTTCAACTGGCCAAGAGTTACGAATCCGAAAATTACTTTCCCGCTCCTTAATAATGCAAAAAATCTTGACGAAGTGCTCCGTCTCGAAAAACAATCAATCGAAGAAATCAAAGAAGCAGTTGTTAAATTCAAAGATGACATTGCGTGTATAATCCTCGAACCGATTCAGGGAGAAGGCGGCGACAATCATTTCCGCAAAGAATATTTTGAACAGCTCAGAATAATTTGCAACGAAAACGAAATGCTTCTTATAATAGACGAAGTTCAAACAGGTGTGGGATTAACCGGCAAGTGGTGGGCTCATCAGCATTTTACTGAGCCGGACATAATCGCTTTCGGGAAGAAGACACAAGTCTGCGGAATTTTAGTCAGCGATAAAATCGATGACGTAGAAAACCATGTGTTCAAAGTTTCGAGCAGAATAAATTCTACGTGGGGCGGAAACGTTGTTGACATGGTTCGTTTCACAAAGTATCTGGAAATAATTCAGGAAGAAAACTTAGTTGAGAACGCAGCTGTGCAGGGAAAATATCTTGTCACAAGATTGGAACAGCTTCAAACAAAATATCCCGAAAAGATTTCCAATGCACGCGGCAGAGGTTTATTCTGTGCTTTCGATTTGAACGATGCATCCAAACGAAAAGATTTCATACAAAAAGTTTTTGACGGCGGTGCAATTCTTCTCGGCTCAGGTGAAAGAAGCATTCGCTTCCGTCCGCCATTAAATATTTCAGCCGCAGAGATTGATGAAGGAATTGAAATCTTAAATAAAGCAGTCAAAGAAATTTGAATTACAGATTAGTGAATAAATTATTATCTTTGAACAATCAAACAATAAAATAAAATGAGAAAAGCTAAACCGTCAAACGGCAGACCGAATAAATACGCAAGGAATCAGCTGAAGTGTATTCGCAATGAAGAGTTTGCACAAATCATAGAAAATGCTGTAGCAGACTATCTCAAAGAGCAGCATTATGAAACGAAAAAAATATATCAATGCGAAGTCGACTCATTTGACTTTGTACCCTCCACTGAAGAAGGCATTATCACTGAAGTTGCCAAGCTGCAAATCACTTTCAAAGAACGGCTGCTGTGATAATTAATAATTAGTAATTAATAGTTAGTAATAAAAAGGCAGGGGTTAAAAATCTTTTTAAAGGACGGATACATCTGTCCTTTTTTTTTTGGGTGACATTTGGTAGTGGTATCTGACATGGGTCGGGCTGGACTTTATCCCGCACTTGATGCGGGAGCAGGCGTTTGAACCTTACAGTGTTTGCCGACATTCCGAAAACAAAAAACAGCGAAATTTCGCCACAGTATTTGTCATCTCCCGTGCGGAAAATGGTATCTCCCGTATGGAAACCGGCATCTACCGTACAGTATTTTGGAACTCCTGTGCGGAAAATGGCATCTTCCGTGCGGAAAATGACATCTCCGATACGGGAATTGGTATTTGGCGTATGGAAATTGTGAGTTACGGTATGGGAAATGTGAAATTCTGTGCCGAAAATGTGAAAAAATGTGAGGAAAATGAGGGTTTTAATGGAAAAGGCGGTTTTTAGCCGCCTTTTGAGTACCTTGTAGTTACTTTTGAAGTTACTTCATTAAAACCATTTTCTTTGTTTCAGTGTAATCACCCGCCGTCAGTTTATAATAATAAACCCCGCTTGAAATATGATAGCGTCCATGGAAACATGGACACTATAGAAATAAAATTTTACCTTAATCTAACTTGACTTCAAATCTCATAGTAATCCATCTGTCACCTATTGCAAACTTCATATCTACATAATCACGGCTTGGACTATCTGATGCACCGTAGTTATTTAATTTTTCTCCTTCCTCTGCACAAACAAAATAATTAAAAGTACCTGTTCTTACAGGTAGAATTAATTTAGGTTCATGATTTGTAAATGAACCTAAATGTTCTCTTTCATTATTTCCATTTAGATGTTGGTCATAAACATGAACTCTAACATTCGCACTTGAAGCAGAAGGATTACCTGCTGCATAAGCTCGATAAGCTGCTCCATCACTATCAACTCTTACATTGAAACCATTGTATCCATGTTGACTTTCAGGTGTTGCACTTACTATTTTTGCCATTTTGATTTATAATTTAATTTTAAAAAAATTGTTATAATTAACATTGCCAATTACCAATACATTCTGATAATATAAAACCATTATCACAGCAAATTGCTAAGCCCCACCCTGTCGAGGTTCCACCTGTGCATCTAGTCTTGCCTGAAGGGCAATTTGGGAATAACTTAGATTCGGAATTATCAGAAAAAACTCCGTCATGCTTTATAATTTCTGCTTTAGTTCCTATCTTAACAAAAAAAATATTGTTCTCGTTTTTAATTCCTGCACTCGGAATTTTTAATTCTATTAAATCATTTGGCCACTTTAGTGTATAAAAGTTACCCTTTATGATTACTTTTACTTCTTCGTGAATTTTAATCCATTCTTTTCCCATTAAATTATCTCCTTAAATTGAATTTATTATTAATCTACTTTTATTCATTCTGCATCCTAAACCGTTATTTCATTTGTCTTGTCTGATAGCAATTTCCCTCATTAAATCTTTAGCTTCTTGTACTGAGCCAAGCATAATTATCCACATATCAGTTTCCTCTTTATTCATAAATAAAAAAAGAGATTTAGTAGCATCATTTGGTTGTCTTTTACCTGTTCCCATATGATGTATTTCCTTAACTAATATGTTTGTTTCTCCCTCATTAGTTTGCGTTTGATTATGGTAAATAAACCCACAGCATGAATTTGTTATAACTAAATATCCATTTCCAAAAAATTCATAACAAGGATGGTCAGGATTGCTTTGTAAGATAGAATGTGGGAATAGAAAAAATATTGAAGAAGTTAGTAAAATTAATATAAGAAATCTATTTTTCATTTTGTTCTCCTTTGAATTGATAATTGTTAATTGATAATTGATAATTGTTTTACACCGTTATGCTCACCACATCCGACTCCAAGCCGACGAGTTGGTCTTTAATGAAATAGAAAGCTTTGTATTCTCTTGTTTCGGGAACGCCAGCAACTAAGTTTGCACGGTTATCGGGATAAGGCGAGTTAGTATCACGTGAAAGAAACGTAAATGCAGCTTCGTTACCTCGTTTGCTGTAAATTTCAATTCCGTCAGTGCCGAGCTTTTTGAATTTAATATTAATCACTCCGCCCTGCTTAACAACAGTTAAATCCGGCTTCATGTTCGGAGCATCAATCTGAATTTCGGGACCTTCGATACCAAGCTGTTCGCCGAGTGCAGTCGTATAAGCGGAATTTGTTTTCATTCTGGTAACCAATAATCTTACGCCGTCCGGTCCGCTTATGGCAATATTCTTCAGGATATTTGTTTGCTCCACTGCTCCTTCGTATTGCTGTTCAAGATTTTTCTGTGTTGCGTAAGCATTTCTATGGTTGCCGATTTTTGTTTGCAGGTCAGCTATTTCTGTGGGTGAAAGCCCACATGTGCCGCCTACGCTGATAATGTTTGTGAGGAAAGTTTCTTCCCATGTATCGATCTCGTCAACATGGTCGGGAATGTAATCACCTTTTGCCATAATGGTTTCTCCTTTAAGTTAAATTGTTTGTGGAATTGTAACCGTAACTTATAGAAAAAAAAAAAAATAGACAAGGGGATTTTGTTCTTTAGTTTAATCTTGAATCTTGAGTCTTAAATCTTCAATCATTCATCTCCTTGTAATAAAACCCTGACTTACCTATTTTTGTGAGTTAATCACAAACACAATTCGGTTCTTTAAAATTAAGAGCATGGAATATGTTCGAGGACTTAAGCAGTAAATTCGATAAGATATTTAAGTTCATCAAAGGCAGGGGCAAGGTCTCGGAGCAAACGGTGGATGAGTTCATGCGTGAGGTGCGAAAAGTTTTGCTCGATGCAGACGTTAACTACAAAGTTGCAAAAGATTTCTGCGATGAAGTTAAAACGATTGCGATGGAAAAGAATGTTGTTCGTTCAATCAATCCGGGAAAGCTTGTTGTAGATACGATTACATCACAGCTTGTGAAATTGATGGGCGAAAGACGAAGCGAGCTTAAGTTTTCAAATCAAGTTCCTTCTATTATAATGCTCGTTGGCTTGCAGGGTTCGGGAAAGACAACTTTTGCGGCAAAGCTTGCACGGCATCTTAAATCCAAAGGAAGAACTCCTGCACTTGCGGCATGCGACGTTTACAGACCTGCGGCGATTGAGCAATTAAAAATGCTCGGTGAACAAATCGGAATAGAAGTTTACAACGATGATTCAAATGACCCGCTCAAGATTGCCGAGAATGCAATGGAGTTTTGTAAGAAGAATTTAAAAGACACTTTGATTATCGACACAGCCGGACGATTGGCGATTGATGAAGTGATGATGCAGGAAGTTGAAACGCTGAAAAAGAATCTTGCTCCGAGTGAAATACTTTTTGTTGTGGATTCAATGACGGGACAGGATGCGGTGAACACTGCGAAAACTTTTCACGACAGGTTGGAATACGACGGCGTTGTTTTAACAAAGCTCGACGGTGATTCAAGAGGCGGTGCGGCGTTATCGATTCGTGCAGTTGTGACAAAGCCAATCAAGTTTGCAAGTGTGGGAGAAAAGCTTGATGCAATCGAGCCGTTTTATCCCGACAGAATGGCTTCGCGGATTCTTGGCAAGGGAGATTTAACTTCGCTTGTTGAAAAAGCTGCAGACATGCTTCCGCAGGAGATGGACGAGGAAAAGATTAAGAAGCTCGAAGAGAAATTTAACGCCAACAAGTTTGACTTCACAGATTTCCTCGACCAGCTTCAGCAAATAAAAAAGATGGGCTCGCTGTCAAGTTTAGTTTCAATGATTCCCGGAGCGGACAAAGCGTTGAAAGGAAAAGAAGTTGACGAAAAGCCGCTGAAGAAAGTTGAAGCGGTGATTCAATCGATGACAAACAAAGAACGCAACAATCCCGATTTACTGAACGGCTCGAGAAGAAAGAGAATTGCATCGGGAAGCGGCTCAACGATTCAGGATGTGAACAGGGTGATTAAACAGTTCAACGAAATGCAGAAGATGATTAAGCAGATGAAGAAAGGAAAGATGGGAAACATGGCAAACCTCATGCGGAATTTTAACATACCAAGCTTTAATTAAGAAGCTGACCTCACCCCTACCCTCTCCTGAGAGGAGAGGGAGAAAAAGAAAAAGAAAAATTTAAATCACATAAAAATATTAAAAACTAAGGAGCAAATTATTTGGTTAAACTCAGATTAAAAAGAGCGGGCAAGAAGGCACATCCGATTTATAAAATCGTTGCAGCCGATTCAAGAGCACCGAGAGACGGACGATTCATAGAGATAGTTGGAGATTATAATCCCGGAATGAATCCTGCGAAGATTTCCATTGTTGAAGACCGTGCACTATACTGGCTTAAATCAGGTGCACAGCCGACAGACACCGTGAAAAATCTTTTATCAAGAAAAGGAACACTGCTGAAATTTCATCTCATGAAAAAAGGTGCAGATGAAACAAAGATTGCAGAAGAATATAATAAATGGCTTTCGCTACAGGATGGAAAAATACAAAAAGAAGCTGAAAAAAAATTGAAGCTGAAGGAAAAAAGGAAAGCCAAGAAAACCGGGAAAGCCGAAGCTCCTGCCGGAACTGTCACACCTGTTGCACCGGCTGCAACAGAATAAAAGCAGAAGCACATTTGTCTTGCTGAATTCGTAGTTACTATTTCACAATAAACCAAATCAAGGGAGAACCTGATGAAGGAATTTATTGAATACATCGCCAGGAATCTGGTTGATGACCCTGACAGCGTGAAAGTTGACGAGAAGGAAGAAGACAATAGAGTCACTTATACACTTCACGTTTCAAAGACAGACCTTGGGAAAGTGATTGGAAAGCAAGGCAAGACTGCAAAGTCCATGAGAATTCTTTTAACAGCTGTTGCCGCAAAGCATAACAAGAGCGGCCATTTAGAAATAGACGAGAATTAATTTCAGTTATGCGATTCGACGTCTTAACCGGACTTCCGGAAATATTGGAGAGTCCGCTCAAGACAAGCATAATCGGAAGAGCGGTAAAGAAAAAATTAGCTGACGTTAAAGTTCATAACCTCCGCGATTATGCCGAAGGAAAACACAAACAGATTGATGACAATCCGTTTGGCGGAGGAGGTGGAATGGTTTTGAAGCCGGAACCATTTTTCAAGTGCATAGAAAAGCTGACGTCACAGAGAAAATATGACGAGATAATTTTTCTTTCACCGCAGGGAAAAAAGCTGAATCAAAAATCAGCGAACAGGTTTTCACTCAAGCAAAACATAATGCTGCTCTGCGGACATTACAAGGGTATCGACCAGAGAGTGATTGACAAGTTTGTAACCAAAGAAATTTCAATCGGTGATTATGTTTTAACAGGCGGAGAAATTGCAGCAGCAGTTTTCATCGATGCAGTGATAAGATTAATTCCGGGAGTTCTGGGAAACAGCGAATCGGCACTGAGCGACACTTTCCAGACAGAATCAGTTTACGATGCACCTCAATACACGAGACCAGCTGAATACGAAGGAATGAAAATTCCGGAAATACTTCTTTCGGGCAATCATTCGGAAATTCAGAAATGGCGGCACTCTCAGGGAAAGAAAAAGTTAAACAAAAAAAAAAAAATAAACAGAGATAAATAATCATGCAAAAAAAAAATTTAGTAACAGCCCCGCAATTAAGAAGTGACATTCCTGATTTCAGACCGGGCGATACGATAAACATTCACGTAAAAGTTATCGAAGGTGACAAAGAAAGAATCCAGCAATACCAGGGAATAGTCATCAGCATCCGTGGTTCGGGAATCAGCAAAACATTTTCGGTAAGAAAAATTTCAAACGGCGTCGGAGTCGAAAGGATTTTCCCGCTCAACTCACCGAACATTGCGAAAATAGAAAGAGTGAAAGAAGGAAAAGTGAGAAGAGCAAAACTTTTCTATCTCAGAAACCTGACAGGAAAATCTGCAACGAAGATTAAAGAAAAATTCCCAATTGCAGCGAAAAAGGAAACAGAAGAAAATTAACTTTGAGAATATTGAACCTCGAATTAACCGTTAACAATGCTTAACGGTTTTTTTATATATTGAAACAGGGAAAGAAATATTTTATTTCAGTTGCGGGGAACATCGGCTCCGGAAAATCATCGCTTACAAGAATGATTGCAAACGAGCTGGGATGGAAACCGTATTTCGAATCTGTGCAGAACAATCCCTACCTTTCTGATTTTTACAAAGACATGAAACGCTGGAGCTTTCCGCTTCAGGTTTATTTTCTTTCGCACAGGTTTCACATTCACAAAGAAATTATTTCCCTGAAAAAATCAGTCATACAAGACCGCTCTATTTACGAAGATGTAGAAATCTTCGCACGCAATCTTTATACGATGGGCAGAATGGAAAGACGGGATTACAATAACTACCGAAACCTGTTTGAAGAGATGACAGCTTACCTGCAAGCACCCGATTTAATTGTTTATTTGAAAGCTGACTTACAAACTTTATTGAAACAAATCAGTAAACGCGGCAGAGATTTTGAAAAATCAATCGAGAAGAAATATCTTGAACGCTTGAACAGAAGCTACGGACAGTGGATTAAAAATTACAATCTCGGAAAAGTTTTGGTAATTGAGTCGGATGACATTGATTTCGTTTCGAACAAAAAACATTTCAGCCATATACTTTCTCTCATTAAAAAGAATTTGAAATAATTATGGCAATCAAGATACCTGTTTCATTTGCTGAAGTGATTGACAAGCTTACGATTCTTGAAATCAAAGAATCGAAAATAAAAGACAAGCAAAAGCTTTCGCTTATAAAAAAAGAAATACTCTTGCTCCGCAATGAAGTTAACAAATTTCTTTCCACGAAAAAAAATATTAAAGTTAAACTCGATAAATTAAAAACTTCTCTGAGAAAAATAAATTTGTGCTTGTGGAACATTGAAGACAAAATCCGAAAACACGAAGCACAGAAAAGCTTTCATAAAAAATTTATTCAGCTTGCAAGAAATGTTTACATAACAAACGACAAACGTTCACATATTAAAAGCAAAATAAATGAACTTACTGGCTCTGAGATAACAGAAGTTAAACATTACGTCAAGTATTGAAATACGTTGCTTATATATTATTCACTGCGTTCATAGTTACAGCTTTACTATTTTTGAAATCGGCACTTTCAACAGAAAACGAACCGCCGGCATTCATTGGCTCGAATAAATGTGCTGAATGCCACAGGTTAAAAGTCCGTGGAGACCAGTTCAATGTTTGGGAAGAATCGAAACACTCAAAATCATTTGAGTCGCTGAAGTCAGAACTTGCAAAAGAGGTTACAACAAAAAACAATCTCGAAGAACCAACGAAAAACAAATTGTGTTTGAAATGTCACACGACGAATGGTCATGCAGAAAATATTTCTCTCAAAGAATCATTTAATATAAATGAAGGAGTTGGCTGTGAAGGGTGTCATGGAGCCGGCTCTAATTTTTCCAAAACGAAAATCATGGAAGATGAACAGAAGTTCAAAGAGAAAGGCGGAGTTGTTGGCGATGAAAATACTTGTCTGAAGTGTCATTCACAAAAAGGAAATCCGGAAAAGAAAATTCTTGACAACGTTTGTCCGTTTCAGAAAAGCGATTTTGATTACAAAACATCATTCGAAAAAATTAAACACCCTGTTATCAAAGAAAATTTTTAATGCAGAGCAAAGAATCACACAGACCAATCGGAGTATTTGATTCGGGAATCGGCGGGCTGACAGTTGTTAAAGCACTCAACCGTTTGCTCCCGAATGAAAGAATCATTTACTTCGGTGACACGGCACGGGTGCCTTATGGAAATAAATCCAAAGAAACCGTGAAACATTACTCGCTGCAGATTTCTTACTTCCTGATGAAGAAAAAAATTAAAATGTTAATCGTCGCCTGCAATACAGCTTCGTCGGTTTCACTTAACACACTTAAAAAACATTTATCGATTCCTGTGATAGGTGTGATAGAGCCGGGAGCAAAAGCTGCAGCATCAAAATCAATTACAAAAAAAATTGGAGTAATCGGAACGCTTGGTACGGTGAATTCAAAAGCATATGTAAAAGAAATAAAAAAGAAACAACCTAAAGCCATCGTTTACCAAAAATCCTGTCCGCTGTTTGTTCAGCTTGCAGAAGAGGGCTGGAATAATAATAAGATTGCACAGGTAGTTGCTGATGAATATCTGAAAGAAGTCTCCAGGAAAAAAATTGATACACTTATATTAGGATGCACACATTATCCATTGCTGAAAAACGTTATTCAAAAATCTGTCGGGGAAAAAGTCTGGTTGATTGATTCAGGAAAAGAAACTGCGAAGAAAGTTAAAGACCTGCTGAGTAAAAAAGGTTTGTTGAATAATAATTTAATGAGCAAAGGAAATCACTCTGTGTTTTATGTGTCCGATTTCCCACATAAGTTTAAAGAAGTCAGCCAAAGATTTCTTGGCAAAGAATTAAAACATATTTTTAAAGTTGAATTAAAATGACATCGCAGGATATTTTAAATCTTCTTAAACAAACCAACGCATTGCTCGAAGGACATTTCGTTTTAACAAGCGGATTACATTCACCTCAATATGTTGAGAAGTTCCGTTTGCTTGAACAACCGAAAATTACAGAATCACTTTGCAAAGAGCTTGCAGAGAAATTCAAAGATGAAAATGTAACTGTTGTGGTTGGTCCGATGACAGGCGGAATTATTTTAGCTTATGAAGTTGGTAAACAATTAGGGACAAAAGCAATATTTACAGAAAGATTTGACGGCAGAATGAAATTCCGCAGAGGATTTTCGTTGAACAAAGATGACAGAGTTTTGATTGTGGAAGATATTATTACAACAGGCGGAAGCGTGCAGGAAGTGATTGAAGCAATTAATGAATTGGGTGCGAAGATAATCGGAATCGGATGTCTTGTTGACAGAAGTAACGACAAAGCAAAGTTTCCCTATCCTTTCAAGCCGTTATTGAAGTTGGATGTTGCTGCATGGAAGCAGGATGATTGTCCGCTGTGCAAAGAAAATGTTGCCATTACTAAGCCGGGTTCAACGAATAAGAACAATTAACAAGTACGAATTATCAATTACGAATTAAGATTTTAAATCTGCAATCTTAAATCTAACCCACTCTTCAAACAAAGTATTCTTTTTCTCTTTCAACTCTTTCTCAATTAAATGTGCTTCTGATTTATCTTCCGATTCTTTTGCTTTCAATAATCTGTGAACGAAGCCGACAAAATTTCCGGCGAGCGATTTATATCTTTCCGAAATAAATTTGTTGTGAGCAATGAAATGTTTGTAAGTATCAATGAGTGAGTATGCTTCATCGAATAAATTCAGCTCGTAATAAATTTTAAGCTGGAGGTTTTTGATGTCAATCTTGAAATGAAAAATCTCATAATCAATTTTCGAAAGCGACTCTAACGCTTTGTCGAATTTTTTTTCTTCAAAGAGAATATATGCATCGGCAAAATTTTTCATGTTCGTTCTGCTGTCGGAGTGGAGCTTGCCGAGATGGTTTTTCAAAAATTCATTGAGCCATTTAATTTCTTTCATCTGAATACCAACCAGTATAAAATTCCTGAACAGCTTAAGAATAAAATCCCCGCCTTCGGTGAATGAATACAAACCAAGCTTAAGCATTCTGTTGTATGATTCGAACAACTCCTTACTTACCGAGATATTCCCCTGTTCAATCTTGAGTGTGCAGATTGCTTCAAAGATTGTATAGAAATTTATTTTTTCGATGTAGGAAAAATTATCAACGCTGCTCACGAGCAATTCTTTGTACCGGTTGAAATAAAAATCATTATCAAGATTCCTGAACGCCATTGCCTGATAAAAATGAATTGCTACGAGTGGGTAGGATTTGTTTTTAGTTTTTTCCAGATGATGGATATAATCTTCAAGATTAGTTCTTTTCACTAATTCAAAGAAATCACCTTTTGAAAACTCGGCGTTGAAGTTTTTTTCGTTGATGCTTAAGCTGGTCAGTGTTTTGCAAAGATTTATAACTGTGTGGTAAGAAAAATAATCGGCACGGTTAGAAATAGATTCAGTTGCAAGATGGTCTCTTTGCGTGAGCATATAGTGACTGTGCATTTCTCTTTCGATGAAAAATTTTTTCCAGAAATAATTTTCGGAATCACCGTTGAAATTTTTATAAGCATCATTGATGTAGTCCAACCGTTTATCGAACTGATGGTTCAATCCCCTGATGTTATATTGTTCAAGCAAAGCCATTTGAAAATAATAATCATCACCGCTGAGTCCTTTAATAGAAAAATAGGATTCGATTAATTTCATAAGAGAAGAGTTCAGACGGCGGATATCGGCATCGTTAAATTTCTTATGAGAAAAAACTTTAGAGAAAAGATTTTCTTTCGTAAAGCTTCGAGAAGAAAACTGCGGGTAAAACCGTTTCAAAGCATGGAAATATTTTGCTGATTCTTTTCTCCCGTTAAGAAACGGAGAATCCACAAACCTGCCAAACTCTCTTATTTCTTCTTTAGAGAAGCTCTTCAAAGATTTTATTAAGGACGAGTCATACATTTTATAAAAATAATTTGCGGCAAATGGTTTTACATTATATGTATTTATTTAATAAATTAACACACTTTTCAGACATCAGCAGAAAATATTTGCGGCAAATTGGAATAAATTTCTTTGCAGAACGCTTATATTAAAACTTATCTTTGTAAAGAAATCAATCGACGGGGCAGTCTTGATATTCCAAAACAAAACATATTTACTTTTTGCCATGCCTGAGGGCGGGCTGGAATTACACCATCAATCAATCAATCGATGGACTGCCTCGTAAATTCTTTGTCTGCCTTTAGCTGGCTTATAATTTTCATAACTAAAAGAGGTACAAAATGAAAAACATTACAACAAAAATTATTTTAACTGTCGTTTCAATCTTTGTGATGACAGGAACAACACAAACAAACAACAAACCAATCTTTGAATTGGTGCAATCAAAGAAGCAGATTTACCATTTTAAAGATTACAATTTGTTCAGCAAAAGTAATTATGAATTGGTGAATGTTCCTCAAGGTTCAGTGTGTTTAAAAATAAATTACGAAACACAAAAAAGATTATTAAATTCAAAACCGGATAACATTACTCTCTCAATTCCGTTCAAAGAAAATAAAACGGTAGTTCTTGAGCTTGTGAGAACAAATATTTTAACGGATGATTTTACTCTCGGAGTAATTTCAAACGAAAGCACAGCGTTAATTAATTATGAAGGAGGACTTCATTACAATGGGGTAATTAAAGATGACAAAAATTCTCTGGTTTCAATCAGCATATTTATAAATTATGTGATGGGAGTTATCTCAGATGAATCGGGAAATTATAACCTGTCACCATTGAATGACAGAACTAAACCGGGAAACTATATTATTGCAAACGATAGAAATATTAATTTTCAAAATTCATTTACCTGCGGAGTCGATGATTACGACCCGAAGTTCAGTCCGTCAAAAAAAATAAAAGACAATAGAATCATCCGTCAATCTGATAACACCGGCGGAACCGCAAATATTTATTTCGAATGTGATTTCAAAATGTACCAGGATTTCAGCTCCAACACAGACAGCGTAATGAATTACGTGTCAGGATTTTTCAACGTAGTAAAAACTCTTTATCAAAATGAAACGGTTCCGATTCTGATTTCACAAACTTTTGTGTGGACAACACAAGACCCGTACCTTGCACTTCCAACAACGATACGGATATTAAAAAGGTTCGGAGCGACACGGCAAAATAATTTCAATGGTCATCTTGCACATTTAATCTCTACACGAGTGCCAAATCTCGGTGGAATCGGTTGGCTCGATGTTTTATGCTACCCGTATAGTGCGGCAGATTCTTCAGGACCGTTTGCATACAGTTCAATCTTTACAACTTACGCAAACTTCCCTGTCTATTCCTATACTGTCCAGGTTGTAGCACATGAGCTTGGACATAATTTTGCATCGAAGCATACTCACGCTTGTGTTTGGCCCATCCCCGGAGGGATCGGAGCACTCGACAGTTGCTATGCAGTCGAAGGAGTTTGTTACATGGGTCCGCCGATACCGAGAGTCGGAACAATTATGAGCTATTGTGTTTTTATTGCCGGCGGAAGCATTAGCTTTACTCTCGGCTTTGGTCCGAGACCGGGCGATACAATTCGAGCTGCTTACAACACTGCTCCGTGTGTGATAGGATTAGAGCCAATCAGTTCTGAAATTCCAAGTGAGTTCAAGCTGATGCAGAACTTTCCTAATCCATTCAATCCGGTTACTAACATTCGGTTTCAAATTCCGAAATCAACTTTTGTGAAGCTTACTGTGTTCGATGTCAACGGAAAAGAAATTGAAACATTGATTAATCAAATTCTAAATGCGGGAACATATAATTATGATTGGGATGCGAACATATATTCAAGCGGAGTTTATTTTTACAGGATTGAAACAGACCCTGAAACAAGTTCAGGATTCACAGAATCTAAAAAAATGGTTTTAATAAAATAAAAGCTATGAGAAAAATAATTTTAATATTAATTTTAATTTCCACCAACGTATTCTCTCAAACGGATGAGCAAAAGAAACAATGGGCGAAGTACGACTTCGTTCCGGGAGAAAAAATTATCTTTGAAGATAATCAGTACGGAGAAGTGTCTGGTGATTTTCCATCGAGATGGAATCTTGAACAAGGAACTGGAGAGAATTCAAAGTCTGGAGATGATAATGTAATAAGTTTCGGTAAGAGTGTGAATATTATTGCACCGAACATGAGTTCAAAATCATATCTGCCGGAAATATTTACACTTGAGCTTGACATGTATTTTTACAACAAGAGAAATGAGGCATACTATGTAATGTTCGGTAAGCCCGGTGAGCTGAGTATTCGCTTGGTTGAAGTAAAGTTAGGTAAATACGGCGGGACTCCTGAAGGAAAATCCAAAGAAGCGGGATGGCATCACATAGCAATTTCGTACAACAAAGGTGCAATGAAAGTTTATATGGATGAATACAGAATGATTAATATTCCTGATATTTCAGGTTTAGAATTTTTCAGCATCAAAGCATTGAGCCATGGTGCAAAATCGGGTGAGCCGGCTATGATAAAAAACGTAAGGTTGGCGGAAGGAAATCTTGACATAAATAAACAGGTTTTAACTGACGGTAACATTATAACAAGAGGAATTCTGTTTGACGTAAACAAATCCACAATTAAACCCGAATCAATGGGAGTAATAAATGAGATAGTTAAGCTAATGAATAATAAAACGGATTTGAAATTTTCCGTAGAAGGACATACCGACAGCGATGGGGATGAAGCAGCTAACCAGAAATTATCCGAAGAACGCTCGCAAGCGGTAATTGATTTGATGGTCAGTTTGGGAATAAACAAAATCAGATTACTTCCAAAAGGATGGGGTGAAAGCAAACCAACTGACGACAACAGTTCTGCAGAAGGAAAAGCAAACAACAGAAGGGTTGAATTTATTAACTTTAACAACTATAAAAAATGAAAACAACAAACTTAATTCTTGCATCAATTTTTATTTTCGCATCACAGCTTCATTCACAGTACAAAGCTGAATGGATGGCTGATTACACTACTGCTGGTAACGTCAGTATAGACAAAGCTCAATTCATTGCGATTGACGAAGGAGGAAATATTATTGTTACCGGTGTAACAAACGGAAGCGGAATAAACGATGATTTAACTACTATCAAATATGACAAAAGCGGAAAACAACTTTGGGTTGCAATCTATAATGGTCCGGGAAATTATCATGACAGACCGAACGGAATGGTCATCGACCAGTTCAGCAATGTTTACATCACAGGCGGAAGCACAGGTGATAATAATACTGCAACAGATTACTTCACAGTAAAATATAATACAAGCGGTGCTGAAATGTGGGTAGCAAGGTATGCAAGCCCGGGAGGAAGCGGTGATGAATCAATGTCTATTGCAGTTGACCAGCTTGGAAATGTTTATATTACAGGTAAAGCTGCACGCACTGTTACTGACAATTCAGGAATGGATTGGTTTACAATTAAATATAACACCAACGGTCAGCAGATTTGGGCTATTGGTTTCGACGACCAAATATCAAATGACGGTGCCACTGCATTGACAATTGACCCGATGGGCAATGTTTATGTTGCGGGTCAATGCAACTCTCCTGCATATACTATTGCTGTCATCAAATATGATTCTAGTGGAAATCAAAAATGGATTGCAAGATATAACGGCTCGGCAATTTCTGATGATAAGATTCTTGATATCAAGCTTGACAAGATTAACAATGTTTATATCACAGGATACAGCTCCGAGCAAAGCAAAGATTTTCTTACAATGAAATATGACAACAACGGCAACGAAATCTGGAAAAAGAATTTCAACAATCTTTCTAATATTTCCGATGAAGCTTACAACCTGCAGATAAATGATAGCGGAGATGTTTGTGTTCTCGGTGTTACTTTCAATAAGGTAACTAAAAAACACAGAAGCTTAGTGAAGTATGACAAATCCGGAAATGAAGTCTGGAACAAGACATCGGCTAAAACCGTTTCGCACTACTTCGATAAATTATCAATGATAATAGACAATGAATCTAATATGCTCGTAACCGGTTCTACACAAATTGTTTCAGAAAAAGATAAGATTGTTACTGATATGGTGGTTGACTGTATTGATAAAAACGGAACAGTGCTCTGGCAAACGATGTATTCAGTCAAAGATAAAATTCCGGTAGCATCGGCATTGGCAATTGATGAACTTGGAAATATATATGCAACAGGATTTATTCTCGAGAAAAACGGATTTCAGAATTACTGCACAGTGAAGTTTTCGAGATGAGAGTTCGATAATCAAAAAAGCCCGACTCCCCTGCAATATGCAGGATAGGTCAAGCTTTTAAAATTTACGTTCGACTTTTTATTTACGTAGCCGCTTCGAAGTAAGTTGATTCCAGACGCGGGATGTAAGTAGTTTCGTCAATTGCTGTTGCCTTACCCATTCCGCGAACATGAACAACTAACTTTCTCTGGAAGTAATCCATAATCTGCTGGAAATGTTCCTGTAAAATCATTACTGCAGCCGGTCTTCCATTTGCGTTATCATAGTGAGGAAGAACTGCGTAATATAATTCATCAACTGAATTAGGTTCGTGCTCAATATAAATCGAACTTATACAAGAACCATGAGGTGATGACTTCGGTGAAAAGTACTCGGTGCGTTTCTTTATCTTTGCTTGCATTACTTGAAGTAACTCCTTTTCTTTTTGTTTAATAGTAAATTTCGTTAGACAAAAATAGCCATCTCAGAACATATTACTATAACCTATTTAAGTGATAAATGAAAAGCATCTATAGAAATGTTGTTAGTTGCCCTTTTGAAGTAACTCAGGAATACAACTCACCTTCCTTGAACGATTCAATCATCAAAGTACCGGAAGCAGATTTATAAACATTCCCGCGGTGAGTCACGTCATCGGATTCCACAAGCTCGGCTTTCTCAATGCCATTGAGATGCACTATCAAACGCTGTTCATACTTTGATTTAATCTCATAAAACATTTCACGCGTAATAAGAAACGTATCAGGCAAGCCGGAGGATAAGTCATAGAAAGGCAGAATTGCACCGAACGGTCCATCGGACATTGCCGATGTATCATCCTTCAAATAATAGGAATCGCCTTCGGCATATATCGAAGAGATGAACAACCGGTTCGATGAATTTGCCGGTGAATAATAAACCACTCGCTTTCTCATGATTGATTACTCCGTTAATTGAACATTGATAATTGTTAATTGCCCTACGGCTTTATCAACCTAACCGAATTATACTCCGGTGAGCTTCCACCATACTGCGACTTCACCGCTTTCTTAATCGCTTTCATTTTATCTTTCAAACCATTCGCTCCGTTAAACATTATCAGACGCTCACCCTGTCCCACTTTAATCTGTCCGGTTAAATTTCCAAGCGTTGTGTTATATGTTTCCAATTGAGTTCTCGATGTCGTAAGATTTGCAACCTGAAGCTCTGTACTCGGCGGAGCATACGGTGCACCAATATCCGTTAACAAAGTTATGAGCACTTTAAAATTGTTTACAATATCTGCGTAGCTAAGCTCACCCTGATTTCGTTTGGCTTTTTCGGGAGTGCCCGGAGGCGGAACTGTTTTTTTCTTGGTTGGGGCACGTGTAATCTTTGATGATTGGCTGCTTATTGTTTTTTGAAACGGCTTTAAGCTGACCATAGAAAGCACAAAATCTTTTGCACGTCTTGTGAGTACTTTGATTCCATTGGTGTGACCGAAACGAAGACCTGCGTTTGTGCTGTAAGTTTGAAGCTGCGAGCCGATGAGTGAGTTTTTATCATTGCATTGCTGGATATACACATCGAAAGTGATTGGTAAAAGCTCGGAATCGCCCGGTGCGAATGCAACCGGAAAACCGCCTACGGTTTGACTCATTATTGTTGCTCTGCCCGCACGGTCTGCGAATGTTTGTTCTGATGCCATGTTATTTTACTCCTTGTCCCGTTCTTATCGGGGCTGTTAGTTTGTTTTATTAGTTAATTTATAAATCCAAATGTCTTATCACACACTCCAAATCTCTTATTACGCACTCCAAACGACTTATCACACACTCCAAATGGCTTATCACGTAGTACAAATCTCTTATCACGCACTACAAATCTCTTATCATGCACTGCAAACGCCTTATCATGTAATCCAAATGTCTTATCACGCACTACAAACGTCTTATTACGGTGTAACAAGGGGTTTGGAGTAAGTGAATAGCGTTGAAGATTTATGTTATAAGAACGTGATGTAAATGAATACTTTGTTTGTATAAAGCAATATTGCGAATGTATTTGATAATAGCAAGTTAAAATTAGAGAATAATGCAAGAGAGTTTTGGTTTTAGCTTAAATACTTTCTTATAAACTAAAATACAGCGTTAAACCAAGAAAAGCATTCTTCCAGTATAAGTCTTTTGTATCATAATCGTTAGTATATTGTTTTGTCCTGGTACCATCAAAATTATACCGTGAAAGTTCATAATCTGTCTTTCCTTTTTGGGCGTATGCAAAATATTCTGCCGTGAGACTGAGGCTCTTAAACGGGAACCACTCAAAACCTAACGAAGCGCTTCCGCCTATTGACCATGATTTATTCCGAATAACATTGTAATAAGAATCTTGTAGATTATAATAACTCTCAATATTATCTCTTCGCAGGTCGTATGCGTAACTGACTCTTGGACCTATTCCGAGATAAACATTAATATCGGATTTGGATTTGAGATAGTAAATAAATTGCAGCTGTGTGTTATATGACTCTACAACTCCAACATCGGGAAAGTAAACGTAATTACTGTCAGGTGTATATTCATAAATATATTGTCTTCCCTCGAAATGATGATAGTCATAACTTGCACTTAATCTCAATGCAATCCGATTACTGAAGTGATACTTCGCCGCAGCAGTAAAATCCTGGAAAGAGCCCAGAGTAAAATTACTGCCTACTCCTATCTGCACAGCGAACATTCCTTTCTTAAGCGAGTTTTCTTTTTCTTCTGTCACACGAATATTCTGCCCGAAGCTTGAAGCTCCGAATGACGTGATAATTATAAACGACAAAATGGATTTAAACATATTCCCTTCTTTCTATTTATTACCTTATTCTTCTTTCAATAAAAATAACACACCACAGCAGTTCAATCAACTCTATCTTAAACCAACATTGATACTGCTTCATTTTTCGGTGGAGGTATAGTTTCACCTTTAAGCTTCAAGTCCTCTATGTGCATTTCGATTGCTTGTTTCATCAGCTCAAGAACTTCATCTTTAGTATCGCCAACAACACCAACACCTTCAAAATCCGGAGCGTATGCCCCGTAACCGTTTTCCGATTTTTCAATGATGATTACGTAATTCATAGCTTATTTAATTTAGCTTGTTTCAAAATGTTATTTAATGTTCCCATTGGTACGTCTTTATTCGGTTTACCCGCAACTGTAACTGTTCCGCTCTTTCCCGGATGATGAAACTGAACGTGACTTCCTTTCTGCCTAACAGGATACCAACCATCCTTTTCAAGAATTCTTAGTAGCTCTTTAAACTTCATCTAATCATTTTATAAAAATAATACACATCAACACTTCAATCAACTCTAATCTTAAACTTCAATCCTCAATTCATTTCATTGAATCCTATTCACAAAGAAAATATATTTGTAATCGAACAAAAAAAAATACTAACACAAGGAGAAATATTTTAACATGGGCATAATGAACAGGATGCGTGAGAAGACGCACATCGTTTTGATAGTTTTGATAGCCGCATTTCTTGCAACAATTATTTTCGAATGGGGAATGGATTACCTCGGCACGCGTTCGGGAAGCCAGCAGGAGCTCGGCGAAGTAAACGGACAAAAGATTGAGTACACAAAGTTTGAAGAGTTGGTTAATCAATACGCCGAGCAGCAACGCAAACAAAACGGCGAAGACCCTGATGAAACTATGCTGGGAATGATTCGTGACCAGGTTTGGGAACAAATGGTTAAACAGGTTTTGATTGAACAGCAAATCGAAAAGCTTGGTATAAAAGTTACCGACCAGGAAATAATAACATGGATTTATTCTAATCCCGAGCAGGTTCTTGGTGAAGCAGCAGCTCAATTCAAGGATTCTTTAACGGGCGTTTTTGATATGAACAAATATCAAATGGTTCTGCAAAGTCCGGAGAACTCAAAAATAGTTCAACAGCTTGAGATGCAGGTTAAAGAAACTCTGCTCAGCCAGAAACTTTCGAGTATAATATCAGGCACAGTCAGGATAACCGAAACAGACGTAATGCAAAAGTTCAAAGACGATAATATCTTTGCCGCCATTCGTTATGCGTTTTTGCCAGTTGGTTTAATCGGTGAGGACAACGTGATTCCAACTGATGCTGAAATGAAAAAGTATTTCGATTCGCATAAAGAAGAATTCAAGCAGGATGAAAGCGGTAAGCTTCGATGGGTTGCTTTCAGCGATGCAGCAACATTGGAAGACAGCGTAACAACAGAGAAACAGTTGCGGGGATTCACAAAAGAATTAAAAAAGTTCGATGGCACTGATTCTGCTTCAATACTTTTCGTAAACCAGAACTCAATGACGAAGTGGGCTGATAATTTTGTGAAGCCAAACGAGCTGTCACCGGAATTACTTAACTACCTTATGACAGCAAAGAAAGACAGCGTATCGGATGTAATTAAAGCATCCGACGGATACCACGTCACACGTCTGCTTGACGTAAAAGACGGCGAAGAAACTTTCTGGAATGCACGGCACATTCTTATTTTCTTCAGGGAAGATACAGCAGGTGCTAAAAAGAAGGCGGAAGATATTTTGTCACAGGTCAAGTCCGGAAAAGATTTCGGAACGCTTGCAACAATCAGCGACGACCAGAATAGCAAAGATAAAGGCGGCTCGCTTGGATGGTTTACAAAAGGTGCAATGGTAAAAGAGTTTGAGGGTGCAGTCAGCAGCTTAAACGTCGGACAAATTACCGGTCCGGTAAAATCACAATTCGGCTACCATATTATACAGCTTGTCGATAAGCAAAAGAAAACATTCAAGATAGCAGAAATAAAAACCGTAGTAAAAGCTTCAACACGGACAAAAGATGCTGCGAGAAAACGTGCAGAAGATTTTACTTTCGTTGTTCGCAAAGCTAACTTTGATGAAGAAGCTAAAAAGCTTGGTTTGAAGGTGGAGGAAATTACACAGTTCAATAAAAATATTCATATGGACCAAGCAGGAAAGCTTAAAGGTGTTGAAAAATTTGTTCGGGAAGAAAAGAACGGCTCTGTAAGTGACCCGATAAAGTCTTCTGCAGGATACGGCGTTTATTTTATGGTTGAAAAAATTCCTGAGGGCTACCAAAACTTTGATGCAATTAAAGTTCAGATGATTGCCCCGAAAGTCAAGCTCGAAAAAAAGCTCGACCAGTTAAAACAAATGACTGCGGATTTGAAAGGCAAAATAACAGGCAACGACATCAACACAATTAACGGAGTTAACAATACAAAGGTTGAGAAAGCAGACAGTGTTTCAGTCACCAAACCCGTTCCGGCAATCGGCAATGATTTTGATTTCAGCAATGTTGTTTTCAAAATGAGTGCCGGGCAAATCAGCGACCCGATAAGAACTCAACGCGGTTACTACATTGTCCAGGTTGATATGATGACTCCGTTAGACCAGAATAAATATAATACAGAATCAGAAAAAATAAGAACAGAACTTGTGAAGGCGAAAAAGCAATCGATTGCACAGGATTGGCTTACCGAGCTAAAAGAGAAAGCAAAGATTATCGATAACAGGGATATGTATTTTCGCTAATCTCATACAAAATTAATCTTAACTATAACGAGTTATGGACAAAATGATATCGAGTATATTAATTTGCTTCATGCTCGTTTTTGTTTTAAATAATACTCAGGCACAGATAAATGAAAACAAAGAAAAATTATTCTTTGATGTCGGTAAAAGATTTTCAATTTCGGTTTACGGAACTTACCTCTCATCGTTTGAATTACAAAATGATGTGCGTTCTTCCGACCCGATAAAGCGTGCGGCTGTTCTTGAGCTTAAAGGAGGATACGGCTACGGAGCGGAATTCAATTACAAGCCGCAGGTCTTCGATTTCGATTTGATATTTTTTGTTTCAACTGAATATATAAAATCAACCGACAAGGAATTAATTTTCAGATTACAAAACAATGACACAGACGGAGCGAATGTCAGGATGGAAGAAACCGTTCAGATGATTCCATTTGAAGCAGGAGTTAAATGGCAGCTTCCTGTCGGTTCAAATTCATTTAAGATTTTTATGGGCGGCGGTGCAGGAATTTATTTCGGTGACAGGACAAGGAAAATCGGAAGCTTCGAAACGACAACACTCGATAAAATTCCAGGGTACAGTGTCAACATTCTTGCAGGCATAGATGTTTACATTGCACGGAACATTTCTTTAACTGGAATGTTAAAATTCCGTGAAGGATACTGGGACGTGCAAAATAAATTTGAAGTCGATGCTTTCACCGTTGATGGAATTACCTATCCGATAGAAAATCCTTTTTACTCAAGATTAATAGCTGACGGAGTGCGATTATCGCTCGGGCTGAAATATAACTTTTGAAAATGAAAATTATTTTATACACAATCATCCTTTCGTTACTTTTTATTCCTTTGCAAAAAGCAAAGCTTGATGAATCAAACAGCAAATCAAAGTTTGCAAAAGACCACATCATTGTAAAGATGAAAGATAAAAAGATTATAGCAGCTTCAAATACAGATGAACGAAATTCATATAAACAAATCATCGAAGATATTTGCAATGAATCCGGATTGAGTTATTCAAAGACAAAAATGCTTTTCCCTTTTGACTCAAAGAATAATACAATGAATTATTTTAAACACGAGCTCGGAACTTTCTTCTTAGTATTTTTTAATGATGGTGTTGATATAAAAGATGCATGCAATAAATTTAAAACCGATAGCAAAGTTGAATTCGCAGAACCTGATTTCATCGGTGAAGGTGCTGGCAAAAAAAATTCAGCAAATATTTCGGGCATAAAACCGAACGACGAATATTTTTACAGACAATGGGGCTTATCAAATGATGGCGGAACAAAAACAACACGCGGAGCTGCAGGTAAGACCGGTGCCGACATGAACGTTCTAAGCGGATGGGATATTGAATCAGGGAGTGAAGAAATTATTGTTGCAATCCTTGACTCAGGAGTAAAAACAGACCACCCGGATTTAACTTTAAGATTCTGGGTTAACAAAGATGAAACACGAAACGGGAGAGATGATGACGGAAACGGATTCGTTGATGATATTAACGGATATAATTTTGCCTACGATAATTCAAACATCAAAGACGATGGGGGTCATGGAACAAATATTGCAGGAACAATCGGAGCATCGACTAACAATAATCTCGGTTATGCAGGAATCGACCAAAGATGCAGATTGATGATTTGTAAAAATCTCGATGAAGAAAACCTTGGCGAATACAGCTGGTGGTCAGCTTCGCTTTATTATGCTGCAAACAACAAAGCAAGAATTATCAACATGAGTGAAGGCGGTTACGATTACTCCAAGACTCTGCAAACGGCAATTAACTACGCTTATGATGCAGGATGTTTTATAGTTGCAAGCATGATGAACAAAAATAATAATGATGATTACTATCCCGCTTCGTTCGCAAAAGTATTTGCAGTGGGTGCAACAGATACAGATGATTCAAGGTGCAGGCAATTTACATGGGGCGGCGGAAGCAACTGGGGAAAACACATTTCTGTGGTTGCACCGGGAAACCGTGTTTATGGACTCGATTATAAAGACAACAACAACTTCGAAGTTTATTGGAGCGGAACATCACAGGCAACTGCTTATGTTTCAGGGATAGCAACTTTACTTTTGGCACAGGATAAATCACGAACAAATGCTGAGCTGAAAAAAATTATTACCACAACCTCAAGAGACCAGGTCGGCGATTCAAGAGAAGACAGTTTTGGGTGGGATGAGTTTTACGGTTACGGCAGAGTTGATTTATTTGCAGCATTGAACTCAGATAACAAATACGAAAAGAAAGAATTCAAACGCGAGCGTGACGATGAACGAAAAGATTATGAAAACAGAAATGAAAAAAAGAAAGACGAAGACTACGATGAGATGCGTGCAAAATCAAATAAGAGCGAGCCGAAAGAAGATGACGATGATAACAAAGCAAAAGGCAAAAGACCTCATTAAACTTCCCGTTCATTAAATAATGAACATCGAACAACTTGAAAAAGAGTTAATCGGAAAATCTTTCGTTCAAAAAATTATTTATTTAGATGAGGTTGATTCTACGAACAATTATGCGAAGTCACTGACTGATGATAATGTATTAATTCTTGCAGAGCTTCAGACACAAGGAAGAGGAAGATTTGACCGAGTTTGGTCTTCGGAAAAAGGAAAAAATATTCTGCTTTCGATTAGGAAAAAATTTGATACAAATGAAAATGCAGATTCGTGGATAATGTATTCTGTTTGTCTTTCGGTTTACAAAACAATTGAAGATGTTCTTCATAATTCAGGCAAAGATGATTTCGAAATTACAATAAAATGGCCCAACGATATTTTACTCGATGGAAAAAAGATTTCCGGAATTTTAATTGAAACAAGAGACAGGATAAATTTTGTAATCGGAATCGGTTTAAATGTTAATCAGAAATTTTTCGAATCAAGTAATCTTAATGCAACTTCTTTCGGCTATTACTCTTTAAATGAAATTTCAAGAGAGAATATTATCATAAATCTTATCATACATCTTGAAAAATATTTCAATGAAACTGACAAAATAAAATTATTTAACGAATGGAAATCAAAGAATTTCATTATAGAAAAACATGTAAAGGTCTTTATTGCAGGCAAATATGTTGATGCAGTAGTGAAAGACATACTTGAAGACGGGGCAATATTAGTTTCAAGCAATAATAAGATTTTTAAATACTATTCAAACAAAGTTCCATTGCAAATTATTAATTAAAGCAATGAGAGTTTTCCTTAAGTTATAGTCGAATAACTTGATTAAAGAATAATTTTTAGATAATTTTGGAGTTTTGGAAAAGCAGGGTAGGTAGCGAAGCGGTCAAACGCAACAGACTGTAAATCTGTCGACTCAGGTCTTCGGAGGTTCAAATCCTTCCCTACCCACCAAAAATATTCCCTAAGATTTTTAATTAAAATAAACACATCACATAATTTTTTATCGCTGATGTAGCTCAGTTGGTAGAGCACTTCCTTGGTAAGGAAGAGGTCATCGGTTCAATCCCGATCATCAGCTCAAGCCAACGATAAATTTCCAACTGTGCGGGAGTAACTCAGTTGGTAGAGTCACAGCCTTCCAAGCTGTTGGTCGCGAGTTCGAGTCTCGTCTCCCGCTCCAAAAAATAAAATTAAACCATGGCAAAAGACGGAAGATTAATAATTTCATTAGAGTGTACTGAATGCAAAAGACGCAATTACAGTACCACCAAAAATAAAACCACGCACTCAGCAAGAGTCGAATACAAAAAGTATTGCAGCAACTGTAACAAACACGTTCTCCACAAAGAGACAAAGTAATACGTCAGTGGCTCAATTGGTAGAGCAGCGGTCTCCAAAACCGCAGGTTGGGGGTTCGAGTCCCTCCTGACGTGCAAATCAAAATTTTTAAGTAAAAGTTTAAACGTTGAAAGATAAGATAATAAATTTTTTCGCTGACATTGGCAGAGAAATGAAGAAGGTCACCTGGCCCAAGAGAGAAGAGTTAAGAGAATCAACCACAGTAGTAATTATCACGTCAATAATTTTCGCAGCATTTGTTTTTGTTGTCGATAAAATCATAAGCTCCGGATTAAGCGTCATCTTTGGAAAATAACTTTGGAAAATAAAGCAGAAAATATCGTTCCAACAGAAGGCATGAAATGGTATGCAGTTCGGACCATAACCGGTCATGAAAAAAGAGTAAAGTCTTTTCTCGAAAACGAGCTTCCGCTTTCCGGAATCGATACAAAGATAACGCAGATATTAATTCCGGAAGAAAAGGTTTTTGAAGTCAAAGGCGGCAAGAAGAAAATTAAATACAAAAATTTCTTCCCCGGATACATTCTGATTGAAGCTGCCCTGGATAATTCCGTAATGAATTTTATTTCACATACTCCGTCAGTTTTAAAAATGGTCGGCGACAAAAATGAAGCTGTAGCTTTACGCGAAGATGAAGTGAACAGAATTCTCGGAAGAATAAACGACTCCGACGAAAAAGAAAAGCTGGACATACAATTTGAGAAAGGTGATTTGATAAAAGTTATCAGCGGACCATTTGTAAATTTTAACGGAACAATTCAGGATATAAACATGGAACGTATGAAAGTAAAAGTCATGGTAAGCATTTTCGGAAGAAAGACACCGATAGAATTAGACTTCACACAAATAGAAAGAGAAAAATAGAAAATAAATCATGGCGAAAAAAGTTGTAGGTTTTGTAAAGCTTCAAATCCCGGCAGGTCAGGCAACAATGGCTCCACCTGTTGGTCCTGCACTCGGGCAACGAGGTGTGAACGGCATGGAGTTTTGTAAACAGTTCAATGCAAGAACACAGAAAGAGCAGGGAATAATTATCCCTGTAGTGATTACAGTTTACTCGGACAAATCATTTACGTTCATAACTAAAACACCTCCCGCAGCAGTTCTTCTTTTGAAAGCTGCAAAGATTGAAAAAGGAAGCGGACAGCCGAACAAATTAAAAGTAGCAAAAGTAAACATGAAGCAAGTAAAAGAAATTGCCCAGATAAAAATGAAAGACCTTAATGCAAGAGATGTTGATGCTGCAGCAAAAGTAATTGCAGGAACTGCAAGAAGCATGGGAATAACAGTAGAAGGATAAACAAAAATGTCAAAAAGATTTTTAGAGAATTCAAAAAAAGTTGACCCGAAAGTTTCTTACTCAATTAAGGAAGCGATTTCAAAAATCAAAGAAACTTCCAACACAAAGTTCAATGAGTCGGTTGATATTGCTATGCGTCTGGGCGTTGACCCGAAACATGCCGACCAATTGGTTAGAGGAACAGTTTCACTTCCACATGGAACAGGAAAAACTATAAAAGTTCTTGTCGTTGCAAAACCGGAAAAACACGAAGAAGCAAAAGCTGCCGGTGCAGATTTTGTTGGATACGAAGATTACCTGAAGAAGATTCAGGAAGGTTGGTCAGATTGTGATGTTATTATTGCAGCACCGGATGTAATGGCTGACCTTGGAAAGCTTGGAAAAGTTTTAGGTCCAAAAGGTTTGATGCCAAACCCAAAGAGCGGGACTGTTACAATGGATATTAAGAAAGCAGTTTCTGAAGTTAAGGCAGGAAGAATTGAATTCAGAGTTGATAAATCAGGAATTGTTCATACATGTGTTGGCAAAGCTTCTTTCAACGAAAAACAGCTTGAAGAAAATATCCACACTTTTATAAATCAGATTTTAAAATTGAAACCGGCTACTTCAAAAGGTATCTATGTTAAGAGTGTTTTTATTTCAAGCACGATGGGACCGGGGATACAAGTTAACAGAACAGAATTAACACACAGCTAATTTTACAAAAATGACTAAGCAGGATAAAGAACAGGAAGTTTTAGAATTACAGGAAAAACTCGGCAAGGCGTCAAGTATTTATTTCACTGACTTCACGGGATTAACCGTTGAAGAAACAAATGAATTCAGGACTGACCTTTACAACGCAAAGGTTGAATACAAAGTTATCAAAAATACGCTCATCAAAAAAGCGTTGGATGGCGGCTCAAGTGAATTCAGCAAACAAGCTGAAACACTGACGAATCATCTCAAAGGACCAACGGGTGTAATCTTTGCATTCGATGACCCTGTAACACCGGCAAAAATAATTAAAAAGTTTCATGACAAAGGTCAAAAGCCGAAGTTAAAAATTGCAATCGTTGAGAACATTTCTTACGAAAGCAATCAGCTGAATGTTCTCGCTTCGTTTCAAACGAAGCCGGAAATAATTGCATCAATTGTAGGAAGCCTGCACGCTCCAATCTCTGGTATCGTAAATTCAATTAATGCTGTTTTACGCGACCTCGCTTCTGTGATTGAAGAAGCTGCAAGGAAAAATTCTAACCAATAAATAAAAAAATTAAATAACCAAGGAGAAATCAAAATGTCCGTAGTAGAAGAATTAGTAGAGAAAATCAGCGGCTTAACACTCACCGATGCTGCTGAGCTAAAGAAAGCTCTTGAAGATAAATTCGGAGTTACTGCTGCAGCACCTGTTGTAATGGCAGGAGCAACCGGCGGTCAAACTCCCGCAGCTACAGAAGAACAAACCGAATTCAACGTCGTGTTGGTTGATGTCGGTGCTCAGAAGATTAACGTAATCAAAGCTGTAAAGAGTGCAACCGGTCTCGGTTTAACCGAAGCAAAATCTCTCGTTGAGAGTGCACCAAAGCCGGTGAAAGAAGGTATATCGAAAGCTGATGCAGAGAAACTCAAAGAAGTTCTCGAAGCAGTAGGCGCTAAGGTTGAAATAAAGTAAAACCTTTTTTCGATAAACCTTTTTTATTAGTATAAAAATCTTTCACACAAAATTTACATCAATTAAAGTTCTGACAAGTCGTCGTTAACGGCTTGTCGTTGCTCATTTATTAAAAACACACACCTATGCCTTTCGATTTAAATAATCTATCAAAACGAAAAGGAAGAATATTCTTATCTAAATCAGGAAAGACAACTGACACACCTGATTTATTAAATATTCAGCTTGAGAACTTCAAAGATTTTCTTCAGGAAGATACTTTGCCGAAGGAAAGAAGAAGCGTTGGAATACAAAGTGTATTTCTCCGCAACTTCCCTATCACCGATTCCAGAGAAATTGCTATGCTTGAGTTTATAGAATACTATATAGAAAAGCCGCAGTACACTTTACGCGAGTGTCAGGAGCAGGGCTTGACTTACGCTGTTTCACTCAAAGCAAAGCTCCGTCTTTCAACAAAACCAAACCGTGAGGCAAAAGAATATTCAAATGCTATCGAGCAGGATGTTTACATGGGTAACATTCCATATATGACAGATTACGGCAGCTTCATTATCAATGGTGCCGAAAGAGTAATTGTGTCCCAGCTACACAGAGCTCCCGGTGTAGTATTCAGCGAATCAACTCACCAGAACGGAACAAAGCTTTACTCTGCAAGAATTATACCGATGAAGGGTTCTTGGGTTGAATTCACCACTGACATCAACAGCTGTTTATATGCATACATCGACAGAAGAAAAAAATTCCCTGTTACTACAATACTAAGAGCGTTAGGATATTCTTCAAACGAAGAAATATTGGATTTGTTCGGTTTCATCGAAGGCTTTGACCTTAACAAAAATAAAATTCATGATTTTTACGGACGCCAATTATGCGATGATTTAATAGACAAAGAAACAGGTGAGCTTCTCGCTGAAAGGGGAACCCGAATCGATGAAGAGCTTGCAGAGAAAATAAAAAATTCCTCGATTACCAAAGTTAAAATTTTTAAGTCAGACCGAACCTTCGAAGAAAATTTAATAGCAAACACACTTGCTAAGGACGATGCACAATCCGAAGTAGAAGCACTCGAACAAATTTCCGAACAAATAAGACCTGTTGAGGGTGACGATGAAACCGCAAAGAATTTAGTCGATAAGCTTTTCTTCAATGAGAAGAAATATGACCTCGGTGCAGTTGGGCGTTACAAAATCAATTACAGGTTAGGGCTTACCATTGCCCCGGATAAAACAGTTCTGACTAAAGAAGATATTATAAGTATCATAACTTATTTAATTGAGCTTGAGGCAGGCAAACAGCAGCTTGATGACATCGACCATCTTGGCAACAGAAGAGTCCGTTCAATCAGTGAGCAGCTAACACAGCAGTTCAATGTTGGCTTGGCAAGAATGAGCAGGACAATCCGCGAAAGAATGAGTATTCATGATGAAGAAAACATTACTCCCGCAAACTTAGTGAGTGCAAGAACAATTTCCACAGCACTTGTTTCATTTTTCGGGACAAGCCAGCTTTCGCAATATATGGACCAGACAAATCCGCTTGCAGAGCTTACACACAAAAGAAGAGTTAGTGCACTCGGTCCCGGCGGATTAACACGCGAGAGAGCCGGGTTTGAAGTAAGAGACGTTCACTACACACATTACGGACGACTCTGCCCTATCGAAACACCTGAAGGTCCGAACATCGGTCTTATCTCCTCACTTTGCACTCACGCAAGAATCAGTCCTTTTGGTTTTATCGAAACGCCCTACAGAAAAGTTAAGAACAGCAGAATCACAAATGAAATTGATTACCTTTCTGCTGAAAAAGAAGACGGCTTCACAATTGCCCAGGCAAATGCTGAAACTGAGGGAAACAAAATGACCGAGAAAAAAATCAAAGCAAGATTTAAAGGCGACTTCCCTGTTGTCAGCCCTGAGGATGTTCAATACATGGACATTGCCCCGAACCAGATTGTAAGTGCGGCAGCAGCTCTGATTCCATTTCTTGAACATGACGATGCTAACAGAGCGTTGATGGGTTCAAATATGCAGCGTCAGGCAGTTCCTTTATTGAGACCTGAATCACCGTTAGTAGGAACAGGATTTGAAAAGAAAGTCGCAGAAGATTCCAGAACAATTATTCTTGCTGAAGCTGACGGAACAGTAGAACATGTTTCGGCAGAAAACATAATCATCCGGTATGAAAAGGAACGATACTCTGAACAAGCAATAACAAGCTTTGATGAAAGTGATGTCACAGAATACAGTCTCGTAAAGTTTTTGAGAACAAACCAGGATACATGTATTAACCAAAGACCGGTTGTCAAGGTGGGAGACAAAGTTAAGAAAGGTGATGTACTTGCCGACGGCTCTGCAACACAGGACGGCGAACTTGCTCTTGGAAGAAGCGTATTGGTTGCATTCATGCCATGGAAAGGTTACAATTTTGAAGATGCTATTGTAATAAGCGAGAGAATTGTTTCCGAAGATGTTTACACTTCAGTACACATTGAAGAATACGAGCTTCAGGTTAGAGATACAAAACGCGGTGAAGAAGAATTGACCCGCGACATTCCTAACGTAAGCGAAGAAGCGACGAAAGACCTTGACGAAGATGGTATTGTTAGAATCGGTGCTGAAGTAAAAGAGAACGATATCTTAATCGGAAAAGTTACGCCCAAAGGAGAAACAGAGCCGACGCCTGAAGAAAAATTGCTTAGAGCAATCTTCGGTGAAAAAGCCGGTGATGTAAAAGATGCTTCTTTAAAAGCACCTCCGGGTATGAAAGGTATTGTTATCAACAAAAAACTTTTCACAAGAAAACAAAGGGACACCGAAACAAGAAAAGAAGAAAAGAAGCGTCTTGAGAAATTAGAATCAGACCGCTTGGAAAATCTTACATATTTAAAAGAAAAGTTTGTTGAAAAGTTTGGACAGATTTTTGATGGAAGAGAATCAACAGGTATCAAAGACCAAGACGGCTCTACTGTAATAAGAAGCGGTGTTAACCTGAGAAAAGAATCATTCAAAAACCTTGCTGACAACCCGGATTTCACCTTTGACAATTTAGATTTTCTAACCAACTGGACTTCATCACACAAAGCCCAGCATCTTGCACAGACATTATACAAAAACTTCAAGAGCAAGTTCAGTGAAATTGAAGAAAGAGCAAAACGTTTCCGTAACAAAATTATTTTGGGCGACGAGCTCCCTACCGGAGTAGTTAAGATGGCTAAAGTTTACGTAGCTAAAAAGAAAAAATTATCGGTCGGAGACAAGATGGCAGGCAGGCACGGAAATAAAGGAGTAGTTGCAATGGTGGTACCTGTTCAGGATATGCCTTTCCTTCCTGACGGAACACCGGTTGACCTCGTGTTGAATCCGCTGGGTGTTCCTTCCCGAATGAACATTGGTCAGCTTTATGAAACTGCACTTGGATGGGCTGCAAAAACTTTAGGATGCAAGTTTGCTACTCCGGTTTTCGACGGTGCCTTATTCGAAGACATTGTTGAGATATTAGAAAAAGCGGGATTGCCGAGTAATTCCAGAACAGTTCTGCATGACGGACTAAGCGGCAACAGGTTTGACCAGGAAGTAACTGTCGGATATATTTATATGATGAAGCTGTCACATTTATCGGATGATAAGATTCATGCACGTTCAATAGGACCATACTCTTTGATTACTCAGCAGCCATTAGGCGGAAAAGCACAGTTCGGCGGTCAAAGATTCGGAGAGATGGAAGTTTGGGCGTTAGAAGGATACGGAGCAGCTTATACGTTACAGGAAATGCTGACTGTAAAAAGCGATGATGTAACCGGAAGGTCGAAAACTTATGAATCATTAATCAAAGGAGAGAATCCTCCGGAGCCAATGGTTCCCGAGTCGTTTAACGTACTCGTTAAAGAATTACAGGGCTTATGCCTTGACATTTCAATCGATTAATTTAAACTAAAACATATTATGATATTCAGGAAAGAAATAAAGAAAGCAAGAAGAAGCATCTCCAGAATTTCTATTGGATTGGCATCGACTGATTCAATTATAAGAAGCTCTCACGGAGAAGTATTAAAACCTGAAACAATCAACTACAGGACTTTCAAGCCGGATAAAGACGGTTTATTCTGTGAAAAAATCTTCGGTCCTGTTAAAGATTGGGAGTGTCATTGCGGAAAATACAAAGGAATAAGATATGCAGGAATAGTTTGCGACAGGTGCGGTGTTGAAGTAAACCTAAAAAGCCTTAGACGAGAAAGAATGGGTCACATTTCTTTGAGTGTTCCCGTTGTTCACATCTGGTATTTTAGGTCAACGCCCAGCAAGATTAGCCATGTTCTCGGAATCACTAACAAGGACTTAGAGAAAATAATTTACTACGAAAATTATGTTGTAATAAATCCGGGTCCGGTTGAGTTCAAAAGGAAAGCATTAATAACTGAGGATGAATATCTGAACGCAATTAATAATCTTCCGGATGACCATGACCTGCTTGACGAATTCGACGCAAACAAATTTGTCTGTAAAAACGGTGCAGAGGCAGTAAAAGAATTGCTCAGGAGAATTAATGTAGATGAAGAAATCGTTACGCTTAGAGGTCAGCTTTACGAAGAAACAGCTGTTCAAAAGAAACAGGACCTAATTAAGAGATTGAGAGTTCTCAAAGCATTCCAAAAGAAAGAAGGAAAAAAATTCAGCCGTCCGGAATGGATGGTACTCGATGTAATTCCGGTAATTCCGCCTGAACTTAGACCGCTTGTCCCGCTCGAAGGCGGAAGATTTGCAACAAGCGATTTGAACGACCTTTACAGAAGAGTCATAATCCGAAACAACAGGTTAAAACGGCTCATAGACATAAAAGCTCCGGAAGTAATTTTACGAAATGAAAAACGTATGCTTCAGGAATCCGTTGATGCATTGCTCGACAATTCACGAAGAGCGACCGCAGTTAAATCGGAGAACAGACCTTTGAAGTCCCTTTCAGATATTCTAAAAGGAAAGCAAGGAAGATTCAGACAGAACTTACTCGGAAAAAGAGTTGACTACTCGGGCAGAGGTGTAATTGTTGTTGGTCCTGAATTAAAGCTTCATGAATGCGGATTGCCAAAAGATATGGCTCTTGAGTTATTCAAGCCATGGGTGATAAGAAGATTAATAGACAGGGACTTAGTTAAGACAGTTAAAAGTGCAAAGAAGCTTATAGAAAAAAGGACTCCCGAAGTTTGGGAAGTTCTCGAACACGTAATCGACGGACATCCTGTTATGCTGAATCGAGCACCCACACTTCACAGGTTAAGCATCCAATCATTCCAGCCGATTCTTGTCGAAGGAAAAGCTGTTCGGTTACATCCATTGGTTTGCACAGCATTTAATGCTGATTTTGATGGTGACCAGATGGCTGTTCACGTTCCTATTTCACCTGAAGCCCAGCTTGAGTGCCGCATATTAATGCTTTCAAGCCATAACTTATTGTCGCCTCAAAACGGCGACCCAATCACTGTTCCCAATCAGGAAATTGTTTTAGGTTGTTACTATCTGACAAAAATGAAAAAGGGAGATGCAGGTGAAGGCAAAATGTTTTCCTCCACCGAAGAAGTTACAATTGCATATAATGCAGCAAAGATTGGATTGCATGCAAGAATAAAAGTAAGAGTTGACGGCGAGCTGATTGAAACCACAACAGGAAGAGTTATCTTTAACGAGATTATCCCAAAAGGTGTAGGATTCGTCAACGAGATGCTTACCAAAAAAGGAATTATCAAAAACATCGCAAAGGTATTTAAACAAGTTGGAAATGTTAAGACAGTTCAATTCTTAGATGCGTTGAAAGATATCGGATTTACTTATGCAATGAGCGGTGGTTTATCAGTTAACCTAGATGACATCGTAATACCGGAATCGAAAGTAAAAATCATTGATGCTGCATCTAAAAAAGTTGACTTAGTAGAAAAATCGAGAATGCGTGGTTTGATAACAGAGGGTGAAAGATATAACAAAGTAATCGACATCTGGACGCACGCTACTAATGACGTGAAGCTTGACCTGATGAACAACTTAAGAAACTCAAGACAGGGATTCAATTCTTTGAACATGATGATTGACTCCGGTGCAAGAGGTTCGCAAGACCAGGTTAGCCAGTTGGCAGGGATGAGAGGTCTTATGGCAAAACCGCAGAAGAGCATGACCGGACAAGCAGGTGAAATTATAGAAAACCCGATTATTGCAAACTTCAAAGAGGGACTTTCAATTCTTGAGTATTTCATTTCAACACACGGTGCGAGAAAAGGACTTGCAGACACAGCTTTAAAAACAGCGGATGCTGGATACCTCACAAGAAAGCTTGTTGATGTTGCACAAGACGTTATCATCAACGAAGATGACTGCGAAACAATCAGGGGTCTTAAAGTAGAAGCATTAAAAGACGGTGAAGAAATAAAAGAGCCGTTGGCGGAGAGAATACTTGGACGGGTTGTATTGCATAATGTTGTTGACCCTCTTACCAAAAAAACTTTGATAAAAGCAGGAGAAGAAATTGACGAAGAAATTGCAGATAGAATTGCACAAACTTCTATTGCTTCGGTTGAAATAAGGTCAGTTCTTATGTGCGAAACAAGAAGAGGAATCTGCGCAAAATGTTACGGAAGAAATCTCACAACCGGAAAAATGGTTGATGTTGGTGAAACCGTAGGAGTTATTGCAGCACAATCAATCGGCGAGCCGGGAACACAGCTTACTTTGAGAACATTCCATATTGGCGGAACTGCAAGCAGAATTGTAACTCAATCAAGAATTCAAACCAAGTTCCCCGGTAAAGTTAAATATGACAATGTTAAAGCAATCAAATATGAAAACCCCGCAGCTAATGAAGACGACTTCTTTGTAACGCTCAGCAGAAACGGAACGATTCAGATATTCGATGACAACAATCGTCTTGTTTCAAAATATGATGTTCCTTACGGTGCTCATTTAATGGTGAAGAACAACCAGAGTGTTGGCAAAAATGAAATCCTTTATGAATGGGACCCTTATAATTCCGTCATTGTTGCAGAGCATTCAGGAACAATCAATTATATTGACCTGAAAGAAAACGTAAGCTATGTAGAAGCTCCCGATGAAACAACGGGTCATATTCAAAAAGTTGTTACAGAATCAAAAGACAAAACTCTCAGCCCAACAATTCAAGTCGCAGGAGTCAAGAGTGATTCAGTAACGAGCTACATTATTCCTGCACAGGCACATTTACTTATTAATGACGGAGACAAGGTTCATGCAGGGCAAATTCTTGTTAAGATTCCGCGTGACACCGGAAAAACCCGCGACATTACCGGTGGTCTGCCAAGAGTAACAGAACTGTTCGAAGCAAGAAGTCCAAACTCACCTTCTAACGTAACGGAAATTGACGGGACAGTTGAGATTGGAAACTTAAAGAGAGGTTCAAGAGAAGTGAAAGTGTTCAGCACTGATGGAAGTGTCGAGAAAAAATATATGATTCCTGTTGGAAAACATATCTTAGTTAGAACGGGTGACTTTGTAAAAGCAGGAGAAGCATTATCAGGCGGTGCAGCAGACCCTCATGACATTCTGAGTATAAAGGGTGTTGCGGATGTGCAGGCATATCTTGTGAACGAAATTCAGGAAGTTTACAGAATGCAGGGTGTGAAGATTAATGACAAGCATATTGAAGTTATAGTCAAACAGATGTTACAAAAAGTTAAAATTGTGGATTCAGGTGATACAACTTACCTCGAAGGTGACGTAGTTCATAAATTTAAATTCTATGAAGAAAATGAATCGCTGAAGAACAAAGTTGTTGTAACAGACCTTGGTGAATCCACTAAAATTAAGATGTATGAGATTCTTGATAAGAAACAAATGAAAGAATTTAATGCAGAGCTGAAAAAGAAAAACAAAGAGCTGATTAAATTCAGAGATGCAAATCCTGCAATTGGAAATCCGGTGCTACTTGGAATAACACAAACATCATTAACAACAGACAGCTTTATTTCTGCTGCTTCGTTCCAAGAAACCACGAAGGTATTAACTGAAGCAGCTACTTCAGGAAAGGTTGATAATCTTTTGGGATTGAAAGAAAATGTTATCGTTGGTCAATTGATTCCGGCAGGAACAGGTTTAAAGAGATATAAAGATTTAATCGTTGTAAGAAAAGATGAAGATGTAAAACCATCTAAGAAAAAAACGAAAAAAACAACGAAGACAACAAAGACAACTAAGTCAAAGACTACAAGAAAAAAAGTAACAGCTTAAATATAACTAAGGATTAATTAACCCCGGCTTTTTGTCGGGGTTTTTTATTTTTAAAAACTTGAACTCAGTTCAAAAATATTTTGATTATCTCTTCTCGCTTGAAAGGACAGGTATTAAATATGACCTCTCCAACATCACTCGCCTTCTCGAACATCTCAATAACCCTCATCACAAATTCAAATCGATTCACATAGCAGGAACAAACGGCAAAGGTGCGGTTGCATCATTCATTAATTCAATCATGATGGAGCATAGATTGAAGACTGGGCTTTACACTTCCCCTCACATTTTAAAATTCCATGAGAGAATCAGAATAAATAATAAACCCATTGATGATAAAACTATAATCAAGTTTGTCGATATGAATCTAAAAGTGATTAAGAAAATTAACCCGTCCTTCTTTGAAGTCACGACAGCATTAGCATTTAAATATTTTGCCGACAATCAAATTGATGTTGGAATCATAGAAGCAGGTCTTGGCGGAAGATTGGATTCAACAAATGTTTTGCTGCCGCATGTTTCATGCATTACACAAATTGGTTTGGACCATACAGAATATCTCGGAAACTCATTACAGGAAATTACGAAAGAAAAGCTTGGCATAATTAAGAAAGGTGTTCCAGTTGTGATTTCTGACAATCATATTCAGCTCAAAAGAATTTTCGATTTGTCTGTTCCGGTTGATTTCAAATATTCACTTAGTGAAATATTGAAAATCAAAAAAATTATACGGAGAAAAGAATCTTTAGATTGTTCAATCACAATCAATTTCAAAAATCAAATTCTGAAATTCAATTTCACATTGCCATTCACCGCGGAATATCAAATTCAAAATGCTGCTGCTGCGATTGTTGCCTCAGTTCTTTTCTTTGAAAAGAATAATCTCCCCTACTCAATCAAAAAGATTGAAGATGGAATTAAACAAATGAAAATTAATTCAAGTTACAGATGCAGGCAGGAAAAAATTAAAGTGTCAGGGAGACAATTTGTGCTAGATGTTTCTCATAATTTTGATGGAATAAAATCTACATTCAAAAGTTTAATCGATTCTCGATTCGATGCAATAATTTTCGGAATGATGGATGATAAAGATTACAAAAAATCTTTGGAGCTGCTTAGGAGCAAAACAGAACAAATTATTCTTACGAAGCCCGATTACAAACGTGCAGTTTCTCCAACTAAGCTGTTAGAATCTCTGAAGAATAAATTTTATAAAAATGTAGTTGTAACAGGGAAGGTAGGAGATGCAATTGATATGGTTTTTCAGGATTCATCAGTAAAAAATATTTTAATCATCGGCTCATTTTTTCTTGTGTCAGATGCAATCAAAGCTTTGAAGTTTGAGAAAAAATTCTCGTAACTCACTTACTCAGAATTCCCACTTACGTGGGAATATGTAACATCAGCTCGTAGATTATTCATTCTTCTCTTTTTTGTTTTTTCTTTCCTCTCTTTTATTTCCCTTCAATAATTTTCTCAGCTCGTTCGTAAATTTCCTCTCGAAGATTATCATACCTGCAAGTTGTTTTGCTGTAAACATTGTTTTTAGGTCATTCAGAAAATTTATTTTGCTCTCATTAATTTCCGATTCAACTTTAATAATCTGCTCGGTCAGAGTGTCAAGCCCGTTTCCCGATTCCAGGTTTTCGTTCATCTGCCTGTAAATTTTTGCACGCTTCAGATTTAATTCTCTCAACGACTTCCCGAATGATTTATACTTTTCTATGAATGTTGTTTTTGTTGCATCATCCAATTCAAGTTTCTTAGTCATCTTCTCAAGCTTAATGTTTTCAATCTTCTCTCGGAGCTCATCGTCCTGTGAAAATGTTTTCGTAAAAGAAAATAAGAACCCTGCCATGAGAAGAATTCTTAAAAAATTGTAAATTTTCTGTTTCATAGATTGCTGTTTAAAAGTTCGTCAATCAACAATTGTTTTTCTTTTGAATCAAGTGTGTTCAATTCCTTATCAAGCTCCTCATCATAGCCGGCACTCTCACCGATTCCGTTCAAAGTACTTTCGTCGTCTGTTAGAGGAACTTCATTTTCTTCTGCTTTGATTTTGTTATCGTTCATCTTAATATTTTCATCTTTTATTTTCGCTTCATTGGAATAATTCTCGTTCTCATTTTTCCTGAATGATTTATCTTGCTTAACTTTCGGAGTATTTTGTTTCGAATTATCTTCAACAACTTTATCTTCGATTTTTATTTCCTGCTTCGGTTCAATTTTCTTTTCCTGCTTTATCTGCTCCTGCTTCTGCTCTTTCTTTTCGTCCTTTGTGATTTGTTCATTGCTGTTTTTGATAATCGTGTAAACTACAAAAATCAAAATCACTGCCGCAAACGGAAGAATAACTTTCCACACAAGCCCCATCGGATTCTTTATCCATGCGGACTTTTCTTCTTTCGCATCAATGCGTTCATGAATCTTCGGAATAAGTGTATTGAAATAATTCGCTGGCGGCTGTTCATACTTTGCTGACTTCATAAAAGCAAAAGTATTCATTGCCGAAGAATGAATTGCTCTTAGCTCATCAAAGTTCTTTAAAGCTTCTTCAACGATTCGTTTCTCGTTCTCATCAAGAGAGCCCGTAACATAATCGGGAATAAGAAGCTTTATTTCTTCTATGTTGTACTTGTTATTCATTTTTATAATGATGTGATTCCGAGTTTTTCTTTTAAATGATTTCCAATGTGTTTCACAGCATGAAAATAATTTGCTTTCACTCCGCCAACCGAACGCTTCATGATTTTTGCAATCTCCTCGTATTGTATGTTGTCGTAATATCTCATGTTGAAAACTGCTCTCTGCTGTTTAGGTAATGTTTCAATTGCTTCCATAATTGCTTTACTTCTGATTTCTTCATCAATTCTTTCATCTGCATTTTTGTCGGAACTGAACATCGGCTCAACAACTTCTTCAACGCTCACTGTTTGTTTATGTTTCGGCTTCGTAACGTGATTCAAACAAAAGTTCATCGTAATTCTGTAAAGCCATGTGAACAAATTCGACTCTTCACGAAAATCTTTCAACGCCGAATAAACCTTGATAAAAACTTCCTGCGTTAAATCGTTTGCATCGTCATGGTCGTTCACCATTTTCCTTGCAACCCAGTAAACCTGCTCCTGATATTTCAGCACAATCCTGTTGTATCCGGAAACATCACCATTCTTAAAAGCTCTTACAAGCTCAAGGTCAATATTTTGTTCAGCTTTTTTATCAGCCATCTGCGAGCGGTCTAAGTTTCCTCTCCTTTAATTTTCCTATCCTGCTTTCCCAGCTCGCCTTGTTCCCATTTACATATTTTTGACAAGATTTTAAACAAAAAGTTTAACCAACTTTTATTTTTTCACAAAGAAATTATAGTATTTCATAAACTATAAATAAATGATAAAATTGAAACTAAATTGATGTTTTTTTGAATTAAACATTGTATGATTTTGGCGATGAAAGGACTCATCAGTTACGGGAAATATTTTCTTGCATTCTTATTCATTATCCTTATTGGATTCATCGTCTTCACTTTTTTTAAAGTTACCGATAATCCGTTCAGCACAAGCTCTAATCCGGAAAATGTTCTCTCACCTGTTGAAAATATAAATACAAATTTCAAAGTTGATAACAAGCTCATCTACAATCTTGCGTTCCGTCAGCATTATGCAATGGAAAAAATTATTTATAACTGGAAAGATATTTTCGACATCTTCACATCGAACCCGTCAAACCAAACAAATAAATTCAGCGTCTCGGAAAATGTTCTCACGAATCTTTCGTCAAATGTTAGGGGGCAAAAAAAAACATTCTTCAAAGGTTCGTCTGATGAAATTCTTTCGGAGTATGGTGACGTGATTAAAGAAGAATGTAAATATTATAATCTCGACTGGCGTTTGATTCTTGCAATGATAAAACAGGAATCGGCTTTCACTTCCGATGCAGTTTCTCACGCAGGTGCTTATGGCTTCATGCAGATTATGCCGCGAACGGGTTCCATGCTCGAAAATGTTTTGAACCTCGATGAGCACCGCTCACCAAAAAATAATCTTATTGCCGGAATTTATTATTACGCTATGCTTGTTGGAAGATTCAATCAGGCAGGCGATACAAACAAATATAAATTCGCACTCGCATCATACAATGCCGGCTCGGGACACGTTGAAGATGCAATGTCACTCTCATATTATAACAGCGAAAACTATTGGGACTGGAACATCGTAAAAGAATATATGAAGCTACTCGCACCGGGAAACGATTCATTGCATCGGAAAGTTTGGAACAACCGTCCGCCGAACGGAGTCTTTGCAAACTGGAAAGAGCCCTACAACTACGTTGAAAATATTTCGTGGTATTGGAGCGAATACAAACGCATCTATTCCCTGCCCGAAGATAAACCGAAAACAAAAAAGAAAAGGAAAAAATAAATTGCGAGGAAACGAAATAGTCCTCGCGAAAGCGGGGAAGCAATCTATTAGTAGAATTCTGCTTGTATTATTTTTATACACGGGCTTAAATTATTCTCAGGACACTCTCGACTTTAAACAGTACGATTCTTTAAAAACTTCTGCTGAAGACAGTATCATAAATCTTTTTAGGAAGAATCTATTTTCTGACTCAACAAAAATTACTTTCAATATTAATGGGGACACAAATAAATTACACACTCCCAACTCCCAACTCTCGACTCACGACTCCTCCTTCGACGTCCGTCTCTTCCGCACAATCAACAACAGCAGAACCAAATTCAAAAATCATTTCTTCGGTCTGTTCGACAGGTCAATGATTCCGTGTGCTTTTCTTGTGCCGTCGTCTATGTTCATTTACAGCCGTGCCGCAGAAAAAACTTACGACGAAAACTCCGCTTACCTTCTCACTGTCTCCGAGCTTACAAACTTTTTTTTCACTGTCGGGCTAAAGTTCACCGTCAGGCGTTTGCGTCCGTTTGAAACACTGGCAAACGTTCATCACAAGGGAAAACCAAAGTTCGATAAATATTCCTTCCCCTCCGGTCATGCGAGCTTCACGTTTAACATGGCAACGATGTTCGCTTTGCGTTACCCGAAGTATCAGCAGGTTTACGCTCCGATGTTTGCGTGGGCAATGCTTGTAAGTTACGCAAGACCGTATTTCGGGATGCATTACCCGAGTGATGTTCTTGCAGGAGCGGTGGTTGGTGCCGGCTCCGCTTTGCTGACTTACTCACTCCGCAAGCCGCTGCTCAAATTTAAAAATAATATTTTCGCAGGTGACGGAAAAGACGAGGGCAGTTTGAACGCAGGTGTAATTTCCTTCTGGGTTGGCTCGTTTATCCTAAGCTCTGTCCTGAATGAATTCGTTTTCACAGGGAAAAAAGGGATGAAGATAAATTTCGCTCCTCATTTGTCATACCCGTGAAAACGGGTATCCAGAAAGTTGTTAACCACTAAGTCATTAAGGACACTATGAAGAGCGTCTTGTGAAACAATCATTTGGGACACCTATGTTCTCAGTATCTCTGTCATAAAACCTAAACAAGATTCCCTCTTTCGAGGGAATGGGAACACCGTCACTTTATCTTAGCATCAATCGTTCCATAAATTCCCGAATACGAAGTAAGCTCCGCTTCTATTGCACCGATAATAATTTTCAGCTTCACCTTAACAGGAATTTTTCTCTCGTCATCCGTCAGCCAAATCAGAATATCCGATGTCTTTGAAGTAAACCCCTCTTTTAAAATCGGCTTAATAACGAGCGTGCGGAATTCACCCGCCTCCACGTCAACCTCTTCCCTGCCCTCGAATCTTATATCAAGCTTTTGAAAAGCATCCTTGTAAAAATAATAGAAGCTCACAACGTCGCCTTCGTTCTTTCCTTTCCAGTCGAGTGTGCGTGCATAATAAAACGCAGAAATCAAATCCTGAAAATATAATTCGCTTGCCGTGAATGATTTATCATCCGCAAAATTTACCTTCGTGTAAACCTTCATGCTGTCCTGCACAAAGTTCGCCTCGAAGTCACGCTTGTAATCGTTCTCCCGGATATGCTGTTCAAACCGCCACGGGAAAATTCCCTGCTTGTCGATGAATGTTTTATACGAGTCGCGTACTTTATAAACCACATCGAAGCTTGAGCGTGAGTTTGTTTCAAGCGACACTTCGTAAGTTTCCCGTCCGTTAATCACGTATGGAGCCGGTGAAATGTTCATGAACGCTTCCGCCGCAGTAAGAAACCCGTAGCTCACTTCAAACGAAAGCCGCTCACCAAAAGTGAAAGCATTGTTTGTTAAGTTTCGGTAAACAAACGTGCTGTCGGAAAAAATTGTTTGCGAAAAAAGTATTAATGCTGTTATGATTAATTTATGTTTCATTTTATGTTTTTAATTGCGAACGAAGTGAAGCAATCTCATTCTATCTGGACATGTGTAAGCGATTGCCACGTCCGTCATTTTGACGGAACTCGCAATGACGAGGATACTCATTTCCCTTCTTCCTTCTGTTCCGGTTTCTTGAAATATTTTTTTGAAAGCTTTTTATTGAACTCGTATTTCTTCACTATCACAGTTCCCTGCTGTTTAATTGAGAACGGCATCATGATTTTGGAATCATCAAGAGCAGTTACGGATTTAAAATCCGAATTCTCGGTTTCGTTTCTACCCCTGATTTCCTTCACCTGCATAAAAGTTTTCTTGTCATAATAACTTGTCCCCACAGTTGTATCGGCACGCGTAAATTCTATAACGTAAACATCAGCATCATTAAGCTTTTCATCCTGAAGCTGTTTGTAAACAATGTTGTATTTCTGAGGGTCAAGAACATAACCCCAAAGCAAAGAAACAATGCTTTCACCGGTTCTTTTACTCTGGGCTTCGGTAAAGTCGGTAACCTTTTCACCGAACTGAGACCAGCCGGTTTTGTTTTTACCGTCATAACATGTCTTGAAAGTGAACTGAACGCTCTCCACACCGACATAATAGGATTCATTACTGACATAATAAAGAATAGGAGCTGGAGTTCCGCTAATTTCGATGCTCCCTTCCATCTTAATAGAAGTTACCTGACGCAAAGCATCTGCCCCGCCGATGGCTGTTACGTGATTGTCAATCACATCCTGTGCGGTCTTAACTTCTTTGAATTGCTGTGCGTAAAAAGTTGAAGAGAGAATTAATAAGAAAAATAATTTTTTCATTTAAGTAAGTTTTGGTTTATAAAATTGAAAACATCTTTTGGCTCCGGTTTCATTGAATCATCTGAAATCTCGTAAATCTTTTTTCTTTCCGTTAAAGGAGCCCAGCGAATTGCTGATTGAACTTTTATAGTCGGATAAAACCCGATGCAATAAGTTCCGACTGCTGCCCCAATGTGAATCGGACCCGATGAATTTCCGATAAACAGTTTTGCCTGACTCAGCAATGCTTTGAACTGATTCAATCCCAAATCGAAAATGTAATGAAGGTTAGTGTTCCATAAATCTTTTGTTAATTCTCTAACGTAAGATTCCTCATCTTTTGTTCCTGTCAAAATTATTTGTTCATCTCTCTGCAAAAGCAGTTTTACCAATTCGGGAAAGTTTCTATCATTCCATTTCAACGCTGAGCCAAGTGAAGGAATGTGAATCACAATAAAACCTTTCGTTATGTTTATTTTAATGTCTATCAGATATTTCTTTGCCCAAATGATTTCCTCATCGCTGACATGTATTTTAACTGCAGAAACAGTTTCATCAATTCCAACCTCGCGAAGCAAGTCAAGATTATACTGTGATTCATGTTTAAAAGAGCCCTTGCGGTGCTGTTTGTGCCTGATGTTGAACAAAAAAGAATACCATCTGTAAGCTGTTCCAAGCCGATGCAGAATGTTAGCATTAAATATTCCCACAGCAACAGGAAGTGTCGGACGCACAATCACGGCAAGGTCATAATTTTCGTCTTTACAGACCAGCTTAACCATTCGTGCTGAATCCTTTTCAATGCTTTGAACTTTGTTTATATTTGGATAACCAATTAACAGCGGCGAAACTTTTTTGTTCACAAGAAAATCTATTTGTGCATCGGAATAGTTTTTCCTGAGTGAATCAATCACTGGCAAAGTTAAAAGAACGTCACCAATACTATCGGTTCTTGCAACAAGGATTCTTTGTGGATTAAGTGAAACGATTGCTTTTATTTATTCGGCAAAATATAACTAACTCGGTTATTATTCAATTTAGAAATATGAAAACCTCACTTTGCTCTTTTATGTTCATCGCCCTGATGTGTTTCACATGCGGCACAAAAAACAAAGAAGAAAACTCAAACAAAGTTTCAAACAAAGTTTCAAATAACGAAATGTTAGAAAATAAAACTGCCAAGCAAAAATCCGATTCGACAAAAAATAAATTCCCTGACTTACAAAACTCTGCTTTTGAATTGCATTACGACGCAATCGTAATTGATACACACAACGATATTCTGATGCCTGTCAAGCTCCAGGGTGCGGACATGACGATAGATAATTCAAATACTCAATCCGACATGGTGAAATGGAAACAAGGCGGCTTGGATGTTCAGGTATTTTCGATTTATGTTCCCGAGCGTTTCAAGAGCAATTATTTTAATTATGCGATGCGTCTGATTGATGCACTCGAAGAAACTCAGCAGCAATTTCCCAACAAACTTTGTCTTGCTTACAAATATGACGATGTGGTGAATTGTATTAACTCAAATAAACTTTGCGGACTGATGGGTGCAGAAGGCGGAGCAATGGTGGAAGGGAAAATCGAAAATCTTGAAAAACTTTACGAACGCGGCATTCGTTACCTTGGCTTGACGTGGAACACGAGTAACGAGATTGCAATCTCTGCACGTGATGAAACTGAACGAGGTAAACAAGGCGGCTTAAAAGAATTCGGAACGCAGGTTGTGAAAAGAATGAACGAACTTGGAATGCTGATTGACGTTTCTCATCTCGGAGAAACTGCTTTCTGGGAAGTTGTGCAAATCAGCAAACATCCAATCATCGCTTCACATTCGTGTGTCTATAACCTTACTCCGCATTACAGAAATCTGAAGGACGACCAAATCAGAGCAATTGCACAATCAGGCGGATACATAGGTGTAAATTTCTTCTGCAAATTTCTTGAGCCGAATGCAAACAAAGAGCAGGTTATTTCAATCCACAGCAAATACAAAAAAGCCGGAAAGAATTTATTGAATGAATATCCTGACGACTTGATAACTTTCAACCAAAAGCGTTACGAATATTTAACAGAGAACAAGACAAATTCCGGAACACCAGTCGATATTTTGATTGACCACATCGATTACATAGTAAAGCTTGTCGGAATTGATTTCGTCGGTCTCGGCTCTGATTTTGACGGCTCAATTTATACTCCGAATGAAATTTACGATGCAACGTGTTATCCGATAATCACAAAAAAACTCGTAGAGCGTGGTTACACTGAAGAAGATATTCGGAAAATACTTGGTTTGAATTTTTTGAGAGTGTTTAAAGAAGTTTGTAAATGAAAAAAGAAAAACAGAATAACAATTTAGCTCCGTAGGAACTACCTACAAATAATAATTAATAAATCGAAAAATTATTTTTGAATGAAAAAGTTCCGTAGGAACTATCTGTTTGTAGAAAAGAAAAACAGAATAACAATTTAGCTCCGTAGGAGCGACCTACAAATAATGCCCAATACATATTCACAGATTTATATTCAGATTGTCTTCGCAGTAAAAGGAAGACAAAATATAATCCCGAATCAACACCGAGAAGAATTACATAAATATATAACAGGCATTGTTCAAAATCGTGAACAAAAATTGTTGTCAATTTTCTCTATGCCCGACCATGTACATCTTTTGGTCGGATTAAAACCGTCAATTGCTATTTCTGATTTAGTCAGAGATATCAAGGCGGGTTCTTCCAAGTTTATTACCGATAATCATTGGGTAAAAGGAAAATTCAATTGGCAGGAGGGTTTTGGGGCATTCTCTTATTCAAGAAGCCAAATTGATGCTGTAATCAAATATATTTTAAATCAGGAAGAGCATCATAAGAAAAAAACTTTCAGAGAAGAATACATTTACTTTCTAAAAAAATTTGAAATTGAATACGATGAAAAATATTTGTTTGATTGGATAGAATAAAACAGGTCGCTCCAATGGAGCTGAAAATATTATTCTATCAATACTACTACAAACGGTTAGCTCCTATGGAGCAAAATTCAAAACGGAAAATTACTTTGAAGCATTTCCCAAAATCACTGCTTACAAAACAGAACATTAAATGAAAATCCCGCAGCATAAAATAGAAGAAGTCGCAACAGCCACGGATATAATTGACGTAATCTCACAATACACACCGCTGAGAAAATCCGGAAGAAGCTTTATGGGACGCTGTCCTTTTCACGAAGAAAAAACTCCTTCGTTCAGCGTGTCACAGGAAAAAGGAGTTTACCATTGCTTCGGATGCGGCAAGAGCGGAAACGTTTTCACTTTTCTGATGGACATCGATAACATTTCTTTCACGGAAGCTGTGAAGCTTCTCGCTGACAAAGCTAATGTCAAAATTGTTTTTGAAGATGACGGAAGCGATAAAAATTCTTTCGAAACACTTTACGAAATCAACACAAGAGCAGCAAGATTTTTTCATGATACTTTGATGGGCGATAAAGGAGTTATCGCAAAAGAATATTTCCATACAAGAAATATCGAAGAATCTTTTTATAAAACTTTCGGACTTGGATATTCACCGAGAGAAAAAGATTCTTTGGTCAAAGAGCTTTCAAAGGATTTCAGCAATGATGATTTAATTTTATCCGGGGTTGCAGTTTCACTTGGCACGAATGACGTTCGCGACAGATTCAGAGGAAGATTGATGTTTCCTATTCTAAGTGAATCGGGAAAAGTTGTTGGCTTCGGCGGAAGAAGATTAGACAATAGCGGAGATGATGCGAAATATATCAACACAAACGAAACTCCGATTTATACCAAAAGCAGAATTCTTTACGGGCTAAACTTTTCAAAGAATCACATCCGCAAAGAAGGATTCGCTTTCCTTGTCGAAGGATACATGGATTTCATACAGCTTTATCAGCACGAAATTCAAAACGTTGTTGCATCAAGCGGAACATCATTAACTCAGCAGCAGATAAAAATTCTTTCTCGTTACACGGATGAAGTTGTAGTTCTTTACGATTCCGATTTCGCAGGAGAAAGTGCAGCACGCAGAGCAATCGAGTTGCTGCTCGAAGGAAACATGAAGGTAAGCATTCTTTCTTTGCCTGAAGGAAATGACCCTGATTCTTATTTGAATAAATACGGTGCAGAGAAATTTAAAGCTATCCTCAACACAAAACAAAATGTGATTGAGTACATCGGAAACAAATTACAGAAAGAAGGCAAGCTCGAATCACCGGAAGGCAAAGCTGAATTTGTGAAAGAAATAATCGGGCTGATTGCAAAAATCAGAGATGAGATTCGGCGTGATTTTTATATAAAGGATATTTCAGAAAAATTTTCTATTTACGAAAGCTCCGTCAGGAAAGAACTTTCAAAAATCGGATTCCAACGCTCACAAGGAAAACCTAATATTAATTCTCAGCAAAACAAAAACTCCGAACCGGAACAAAGACCGGAACTAAAAATTCCTCAGGCAGAAGTTAATTTAATTCGTTTACTCGTTGATGCAGACGACGAAACAAAAAAATATATCCATGCAAATCTTGAAATCAGTCACGTAAAAGATTCTTCGGTAATTAAAATCATTAGCTTCATTCTATCAATGTCTGAAACAGAAAAAATCACACATATCAATTTATTTAATCACTTCATTGATGAACGAAGCAGAGATATTCTCGGCAAAGCATTGCTTGATGAAAATTATGTGATGATGGATAACAAAAAAAGCAGCATGAAAGATGCAAAGATGCTTTTGAATTCGCTGAGGCTTTCCAACTTAAAAGAAAATATCAACACTCTTAAATCCAAATATAATTCAGAGAGCAGCATCCCTTTTGAAGTGATGAAAAAAATTCAGGACATGGTGAACGAAAGATTACTCCTTGAAAAAAGCTTGAGAAGCAGCTAAGCCCATGACTTAAGTCATGGGTGTGAACATATCCCTACCTCTTCTCAATAAACTTCACAAATGTTGCAATCAGATCTATCGGAAGCGGGAAAACAATCGTAGAATTTTTCTCTGTTGCAATCTCAGTTAGTGTTTGTAAATATCTCAGCTGTAATGAGATTGGTTCTTTGCTAATCACAGCAGCAGCTTCAGCAAGTTTCTTTGATGCTTCAAATTCACCGTTGGCATGAATAATCTTCGCACGTTTTTCCCTCTCGGCTTCGGCTTGTTTTGCCATTGCTCTCTGCATCTCTACAGGAAGGTCGATTTGCTTCACTTCAACATTTGAAACTTTAATTCCCCACGGCTCAGTGTGCTCATCAATTATTTTTTGAAGCTTTCTGTTAATGGATTCTCTTTCTGAAAGCAATTCATCCATTTCAGATTGACCAAGAACGCTTCGCAAAGTTGTTTGTGCAATCTGTGAAGTTGCAAAAAGAAAATCCTGAACTTCAATTACAGCTTTATCCGGCTGAATGACTCTGAAATAAACTACTGCATTCACTTTCACAGAGATATTGTCTTTTGTTACAATGTCCTGTGAAGGAACATCCATTACAAGAGTACGCAAGCTGACTTTCACAATCTTATCGACGAACGGAATCAGGATTATCATTCCCGGTCCTTTTGTTTGTGAATATCTTCCGAGACGGAAAATTACTCCGCGTTCATACTCACGTAAAATCTTAATCATGCTGAACAGTACGATTAAGAAAAAGAATGCTGCGAAAAATAAAAATGTTATGATTACTACTTCCATGATTTTCTCCTTATGGTTTTAAATTTTTGAACTTAATAAACTGCTCTTATATTTTCTGAACCTGATTCAATTTACAATTATATCTTTTGAACTTTGAGAGTAAGGTTATCGACTTTCTGAACTTTAACTTTTGTTCCTCTCGTCAATGTTTCATCACCGGAAAATAATTCTGCATTCCAAATCTCTCCGAAGATTTTCACTGCTCCCTTTTGTCCGATAGAAATTTCCGAGAACACTTCTGCAATTTCACCGAGCAAACCTGCCTCTCCGGTCATTGCTTTTCTTTTATGTGCTTTGTAAACAAGAAATGAAAGCATCAGGATTAGCAAAACAATTACAAGTATTGTTGTAACGATTACACTCACGGATATTTTTATTATTTCAAGCGGTGATTCAATTTCGATTAACATCATCGAGCCGAAGAACAGGGAAACAATTCCTCCAACTGTCAGCATGCCGTAGCTCGTTATTTTAACTTCAAGTATAAATAAAATTACTGCAAGAAAGATAAGTGCAAGTCCTGCATAATTCAAAGGCAAAGTGTGCAAGCCATACAAACCAAGAACGAGACAGATTGCTCCAACAACGCCTGGCAGAATTGCACCGGGATGATAAAACTCAATAATGATTCCCCAAATGCCGAGCATCATCAGGATATAAGAAATGTTCGGGTCGCTCAGAAGGTCAAGCAGTTTAGTGAACCAGCCAATCTCATAAAAAACAACTCTTGCATTTGCCGTGTTTAAAATTTTTTTGCCGGAAGATGTTTCAATTTCTTTTCCGTTAATCTTTTGAAGTAAATCTTTTTCATCGGCTGCAATCATGTCAATAACTTTTAAGCTCAACGCTTCTGTTTCTGTAATCGAAACACTTTTTCGCACAGCATCCTCAGACCATTGAATATTCCTGTTTCTCTTTTCACTGATTGTCCTTATGAAAGCTGCTGCATCGTTCGTTGCTTTTTCACTCATCACCGAATCCATCTTTCCGCCAGTGCTTACCGGATGTGATGCTCCGATATTTGTTCCGGGGGACATCACCGCAATATGTCCTGCAAGCGTAATGAAAACTCCTGCTGATGCTGACTGCGAGCCGCTCGGAGTTACGTAAACTATTATAGGCACATCAGAATTTAAAATGTCCGAGACAATGTATCGTGTTGATTTCAGTAATCCGCCTGGTGTATTCAATTCAATTATCAAACACTCGGCATTGTTTTTCTTAGCTTCGATAATTCCTTTTTTAACATATTCGGATGTTGCCGGATTTATGGAGCCGTCGATTTTTATTTTATAGACAAACTGAGAAAAAGAAATTGAAGCAAAAAGAAAAAATATTATGGCTGCTGTCAGCTTTTTCAATGCACTAAATGTAATTTGTTGAAGTGTGTTGCAATAATAAGCAATGCAATCTATATTTGAATCACAATAATACTTCAATTACAAACCTAAAACTATCTTAAGAATAACAACCAGAAAAATTATTTCTTTCCTATTTAGTTTCATTACTTCAAAATAACCCTTCATTAACTAAACTACTCTTTATGAATGATAAATCCACGCCAGCATTAGACATCAATGATTTAAAACAAAAAAAAATAAACGAACTATACGACATTGCAAAAACGCTGAACATTAATGATTACAGCGACCTTCGAAAACAGGACCTGATTTATAAAATTCTCGAATCCGGTACTGAAAAAGACGGTGTTGCAATCGGCAAAGGTGTTCTCGATGTTCTGCCCGATGGCTACGGTTTCCTCCGCTCGACAAACTATAATTACCTTTCTTCACCCGACGACGTTTACGTTTCTCCTTCACAAATCAAAAAGTTTTCATTACGCACAGGTGACACAATCAGCGGACAAATTCGTCCGCCAAAAGAAGGAGAAAGATTTTTTGCACTTCTCAGAGTTGATGATGTAAACGGCGGAAGTCCGGACAAGGTTCGCGAGAGAACTTTATTCGACAACCTTACTCCGCTTTATGCAAACGAGAGGTTAGACCTTGAATCCACTCCGACAGATTATGCTTCAAGGATTATGAATTTGTTCACTCCGATTGGAAAAGGAAACAGAGGAATGGTTGTTTCTCCGCCCAAAGCCGGAAAGACAATTTTAATCCAGCAGATTGCAAACTCGATTGCACGCAATCATCCCGAAGTCGAATTGATTGTTTTATTAATTGACGAACGCCCCGAAGAAGTAACAGACATGGAGCGTTCTGTAAAAGCTGAAGTTATTAGTTCTACGTTTGACGAACCGCCTGAGAGACACGTTCAGGTTTCGGACATCGTTCTTGAAAAAGCAAAACGATTGACTGAAGCCAAAAAAGACGTTGTGATTCTGCTCGACAGCATAACGCGTCTTGCAAGGGCACACAACACTGTTGTTCCTCACAGCGGAAAAATTTTATCGGGTGGTGTCGATGCAAATGCACTCCACCGTCCAAAAAGATTCTTTGGTGCTGCACGTAACATTGAAGAAGGAGGAAGCTTAACCATCATCGCAACTGCACTTGTTGAAACAGGAAGCAGGATGGACGAAGTTATCTTCGAAGAATTCAAAGGAACGGGCAACATGGAAATTGTTCTTGACAGGAAGCTTGCAGACAGGAGAATATTTCCTGCAATCGACCTCAATAAATCAGGAACAAGAAAAGAAGAGCTTCTCTTATCCGAGGAAGAATTAAGCAAAATCTGGCTGCTGAGAAAAATCCTCAGCGACTTCACGCAGGTTGAAGCAATGGAATTCCTTCTCGAAAAAATGAAAGGCACTAAAAACAACAAAGAATTTTTGAAATCAATGAATACATGATTTAAAAAATATTATTAAACAGACAACGCATGTTAAAGAAAGAGATTTTCATTAACTCTACTTCCGACGGAAACCGCATCGCTATCGTTGAAGACAGCAAGCTCACCGAAATTTATTTTGAACACCCCGAACATGAACGAGTAATCGGAGATATCTGGCTCGGAAGAGTCGCAAAAGTTATTCCCGGAATCAAAGCTGCATTCATTGACCTTGGATTAAAGCAGGATGCTTTCCTTCATTTCTCAGATGTCAGCCAGCAGGTTGAAGATTTCAAAGCATTGGTGGGAGATGACGACTCGGACATTGATGACGAAGACGACGTCGATGAAGATGAACCGCACAACAATAACCAGTTTCAAAGAAGGTATGAGCCGCCGCGTCTTGAACGTGACCAGAACATCATAGTCCAAATCACAAAAGAACCAGTTGCCAACAAAGGCGTTCGTGTAACATCGAAGATTTCACTTCCGGGACGTTATCTTGTGCTGATTCCTTTTGAAGGAAAGATTAACGCATCGAAAAAGATTTACAACTTACGTGAGAAAAGACGGCTGAAATATCTTGCAAGGAACTTCAGAAAAGAAAAAGGTTCAAACTACGGTGCAATAATAAGAACTGTTGCTGAGAATAAACCCGATGCTGAAATTCTCGAAGACCTTTCAAACCTTGTTGAGAAATGGAAAGAGATTGAAAAGAAAGTTAAGTCAGCAAAGCCGCCGCTTCTTCTTCACAAAGACTTGTCAACAACTTCGAGTGTGATTCGTGATATTTTCAGAGACGACGTTTCCAGATTGGTTGTCGATAACAAAAAGCTTCACAAAGAAATAACGGATTACTTGAGCATAACTTCGCCGGGAATGCTGAATCGTTTAGAACTTTACAAAGGTTCTACTCCCCTGTTCGATAGTTACGGAATCGATAAAGAAACTCAAAAAGCATTCGATAAAAAGATTGAATTCAAAAGCGGTGCATATATTTTTATCGAGCAGACAGAAGCGATGTTTGTTATTGACGTAAACAGCGGTAAGTATGCACGAAGCAAAGACCAGGAAACAAATTCACTAAAAACGAATCTTGAAGCTGCACGTGAGATTGTCCGTCAAATACGCTTGCGTGACCTCGGCGGAATAATTGTAATCGATTTCATAGACGTCTATGATAACCGCAACAAGAAAAAAGTTTACGATGAACTATTAAAAGAATTTCATAAAGACAGGGCGAAAGTTACCGTGCTGCCGATGTCAGAGTTTGGAATTGTTCAGATAACCAGGCAACGCATCAGGCATAGTGCAATCAAATCTATATCAGAGTCGTGTCCGATGTGCGGCGGAACCGGAATTGTTGAAACCTCCGGAAACATCATCACACGAATTGAGAAATGGATGAAGCGTTTCAAATCAGAGATGGATAAAAAACATTCAGGCAAGCTTCAGCTTCATGTCAACCCGATTATCTTCAAAGAATTGAAAACCGGAACAATCAGCAAGATTACAAAGCTCGCATTCAAATATCTTCTTCGCGTAAAGCTGGTTGAGGACTCGTCACTGAATTTCCAGAATTATAAATTTGTTTTGGTCAAAACCGGAGAAGACGTCACCAATCTTTATTCTTAGCGCAAGCAATTGTGAAGAATCCTCCGAATAAAATAACCCGGCTTACCCGCAATCACAAGCTCGCCCTCTTTCTTGTTTCGATGAGTGTTCTGCTTCTTGAATTTACTCTAATCAGAATTCTTTCCGTCACGCTTTGGTATCATTTTGCTTTCATGATTATCAGCATTGCATTGCTCGGCTTTGGAATCAGCGGTGTTACAATTGTTTTATCGGACAGAATTTCCAAAGCTGATACAAATAATTTTCTTTGTGTAACTTCGCTTTCATTTTCTGTTTCGATTCTTCTTTCATTTTTTCTGCTGAATAAGATTCCATTCGACCCGTTCAGCTTGCTTGTTGATTCATCACAATTTATTTACCTGCCGTTATATTACATTCTTGTAACACTTCCTTTCTTTCTCGCAGGACTTGTGATTGGATTAATCTTCACGCGATTTAAAAACGACATTGGCAAGCTATATTTCTTCGATTTAATTGGTGCAGGATTAAGCTGTTTTGTTTTTATTCTTGCAATGCCAATGTTCGGCGGCTCGGGAAGTATTGTCGTTGCATCAATTGTTGCTTGTATCGGAGCAGCTCTTTTTGCTCTTGAAGCATCAAAGCCAAAGACAGTTTCTTTGTTTGCTTTGTTCATCCTGATTATTATGAACGGATTTCTTTTGACTGACCCTGAACATTTTCTTCCGCTCAATGTTTCGGAGAACAAAGTTTATTCAAACCTGCTCAAAGAAAACCCGCACCTGAAAATTCTTACTCGATGGAATTCTTTCTCACGCGTCGATGTAATGAAAGACGAAGACCCGCCTGTCGATGCTTATCCTGTTCACACTGCAATAATCGACATGGGTAATTCGACAACTAACATCCCGCAAGTACCAATAAATAAAGACACTTTGCCCAAACCGCTTGATGCATCTAATCTCGCAATGGTTTTGAAGCATGATTCGGCAAGTGTTTTCATTGTCGGCTCGGGTGGAGGCGGAGAAATTGTCTCTGCTCTTTCTCATAACGCAAAGAATGTGACCGCAGTTGAAATCAACGGAATACTCAACGACCTTATCGAAAAAGATTTTGCTCCGTACTGGACAGCCGGAATTGCAAAGAATAAAAAAGTAAATCTCATCACAGATGATGCAAGAAGCTACCTGCGGAGCAAACGAATCAAATGGGATGTGATAATCAGTGCTCACACAATTTCCGCTTCGGCTTCTTCAAGCGGTGCAATGTCACTTGTTGAAAATTACATTCTCACACAGGAAGCTGTGATGGAATATCTCCAGCATTTAAAAGTTGACGGCGTGCTTTATGTTACCCGTCCTGAATCTCAGATTCCGCGTCTTGTGAGCACAATAAAAATCGCACATCAAAAAATTGGCGGAATAGATTTCAAGAACCAGTTTTTTATTTTCAAAAGACCGCCGAATGAATTTGAGGTGGACATGAGTTATCTCACAGGAGTTGTTTACAAGAAAGACGGATTCGATGAGATTGATATTCAATACATGAAACTTCAGTCGGCTTTGCTCGGACTTGAAGTCGTTTATGACCCTGTTTCAAGGCAGGACGGAATTTATAAAGAGCTGATTGAAAGCGATAACATTTACGAGACGATTAAAAAATTTCCGATGAAGCTTCTGCCTGCAACCGACGACAATCCTTACTTCGAGCACTTCACTGATTTCACCGAACTCAGCGGAACGAAAATTAAAGAAGCATTTTCGCAGACAGACAGGGCAATGATTTCTCTCGTGCAAAAGCCCGTTGCCGAAGCAACTCTTCTTGTTCTTCTTGCACAGACAATTATTTTCGCTTCACTGTTCATTCTTCTTCCAATCTGGCTGAAGTTCCGTAAACAACAAACTGAACAAACTCAATCAAAGGGAAAATTTATTTTGTATTTCGCATGCCTAGGACTTGGCTACATCATGATTGAGATTTGTCTCATCCAGAAGTTCACGCTGTTTCTCGGTCAGCCGGTTTACACAATGCTCACAGTAATTTCAACAATGCTCATTTTTTCCGGAATCGGGAGCATGCTCTCGCAAAAAATTCTTTCGCTCTTAAAAGGAAAAGTTCTGCCGGTGTTCATTATTATTTTCGCTTACACAATTCTGCTCGGCTTTCTCAACTCACTAATCTTCGATTCGCTTGTCCGAGCAGATATTTTATGGAGAGTAGTTATCTCAATCGCACTCATCGCTCCGCTTGCGACGCTGATGGGTGTTCCTTTCCCGTACGGTTTTATGCAAATCGCAACCGACAATAAAATGCTCGCAGCTTACTCGTGGGGAATCAACGGATTCTTTTCCGTAATCGGAAGCGTGCTTGTGATTATGCTCTCTATGAGCTACGGATTTAAAGTTGTGTTTATTATTTCTGCAGTGATGTATTTGATTGCGATGGGAGTGAGTGGGAAGTTAAAAGTTAAAAGTTAAAAGTTAAAAGTTGAGTTGAAATTTAAAATTGTTTCTGAAGGCGGGAATAGTTTATACTTCAGAGAGCAACTCGAGGAATTTTTGGCGGGAGAGATTGATAACTTTCATATTATTTTTGATAATGAAAACGGGTACTTCTTTGTATTTTGGTATCACAACGGGTCTAATTGCTTCGCTGTGGTGAAATATCATATGGTCTCCTTTGGTGTGGCTGTAAACACAACCGGCTGCTTCAAAGATTTTTACAAGTTTTTGATAAGGTAAGGGTTTGATGGTATCCACAGAAATTAAATAGCAACTTCTATGGGCTCAAATCCAACCAATTTTTTTTTTGTGTAATATGTATTACCATCACTTACAATAAAACCCGCCTCATTCAGGAACTCCTGAAAGGTTCCTTTCTTTTTTGTTTCTTCTATGTTGATTTCAATGACTTCAAGCAGGTTCTTTTTCGCCTGTTCAATGGTCTCGCCGCATGCGGCGACATCCAATTCGGGACAGAAAGATACATACATATTTCCTTCTTTCCAGATTTCTTCGGACAACTTAATTTTTTTCATATTGTAAATATAATTAAAAAATAAGTTCGTTAAAATGAAGTTACTAAGTGAGTGTGAGTTGAATATTCGGAGCATTCTCGACAGAAGAGTTCTCACTAAAGTTTACGGCAAACAGTTTTTAAATTCTTTGCCTGCCCTCGCGAAGGCGGGGGGTGAAGTGGAGATAGTAGATTAGTTAAAAATTAAAAGTTCAAAATGCAAAGTTGCAGTTCAAAATTAAAAGTGTTTTCACCTTTCACCTTTGACTTTTCCTCACACCACAATTTTCCAAGTTCCATCGCTTCCGCTGGTATTTGTAACATTCAGAAAATGATTTTGTGTTACATCACCAAGTGTTGAAGCCGTAACAGTTACCGAAGTTCCTGCGGGAACAACAAGCACAGTTGCCGCATCACCAACGAGCTTTACTAAAGCAATAGTCCAGTCAGCCGTTCCGGTATTAAAAATATCAATTTCGTCTGCGGGAAGAAAAGTGCGGACAAGCGTATTCACCGTTGTCCCATCGACCACATCACCGGTAAAAGTATGCTGTTCATCCGAGCCGCCGTCTGGCAGAACATACTGATGAAGCTTCGCAAAGTTATCATAGAAAACCGCTTTGGCTCCGTTGGTAACAAACGACATATCAACCCAGCAATCGTTCAGGATAACAATTCTTTCCTGCGTTTCAACAGGGCGGTCTTTTTTAGCTGTCTCCTGCTCGGTTTGTTCATTCCGCATTTCTGTGGAAAGAGTTCCGCACTCAGCAATCTTTGGTGCACTCCATCCTTTGGCAATCAGCTCAGCAGAATAAGTTGTGGAAGTGATGAAAAGCATTTCCATAAACTGAGTCAGCCGTCCCTGGTTGCGAAAGACACCAAGATAGTCATTGAAACCGAACTGGTTCCATACGGCTGTGTTGTTTGGAAACGCAAACATAATTGTCGGCTTCATTTTTTGATAATACGCCGCACACTCCTTCATCTTCGCCGTTACCTGCAAAGTTTCCTCCTGCTGCTCATCAACCACGACCATGTCTTTAACGACATTTCTTGCGGCTGTAACTTTTGCAAGGAAAGATGTTTTATACCCCGCGGGAAACATGATTGCGTTGTATCCCGTGAAATCCGATTCGTCTGCAACATATAAAGCATGCAGTGTGTCACCGGCATCCAGCATTACTGGGTCAGTGCAATTGTACTTTCGAGTTATTTTTATTGCCATTTTTTTTTACTCCTTTTATTTAAGTTTATTGGCAGTTTCCCGAAGGGATTCCTTCGGGGTAAAATATTGATGTTAAATTAATTCTGTTCTTCATCCAGTTACGGCTTGTAGTCATCCAGTTAAAGCTTGTAGTCGTCCAGTTACGCAATGTAAGCGTCCAGTTAAGTCTTGTAAGCGTCCAGTTACATCTTGTAAGCGTCCAGTTACGCTTTGTAATCGTCCAGTTACGCTTTGTAATCGTCCAGTTACATAATGTAACCATCCAGTTACGCTTTGTAATCGTCCAGTTATGTCTTGTAAGCATCCAGTTACGCAATGTAACCATCCAGTTACGCAATGTAATCGTCCAGTTAGTCAATGTAATCATCCAGTTAAGATAAATTTTCAATGACAGCTCCTGACTGGAAGAGTATTTTTCATAACTGAGTCATTACATAGTCTGATTAGACAGTGATTATTTATAACTGGATTATTATGTGCGGTAACGTGGTGATTATTTTTTGTAACTGGATAAGGAAGTGGTGTAACTGGAAAGGTACCGGAAGTAAATATATCGGAAAAAGTTTTATTCAAACAGGTTCATACGACAGGGGGATAAGTTTTTCTCTATTATATGTCAACAACTAAGTGTTCCATATTGCTAATAGCAAGTGGAATAAGTTTCTTCGGTTAGAAAGGAAAAATTAAATCGGGTAGGGGGAGTAGGAGGAGCTTTGTCATTCCCGCGAAGGCAGGAATCTATTTGTTTTCTATTTGAAGACCTGATTCTGATTTACCAAATAAATTTATCATACGTTGAACTACTTTAACTATTCTACCCGCATTCAAATTAGTTTCAACATATATTTTTGTACCTGATATTAAATACGGTGCTCTTAAATCCTCTTCTGTATTAGAAAAATATGGTTTACGAGGTCCTTTAACAGCTAATACTCTATCGAAAGATTCACCGTATGATGATTTCATTAACTCGCACATTTTCACCAATAAATCTTTCCATGTAGACACTAAATATTTCTTTCCTTCAAAAACAAAAGAAGTTATTGTTGTATTTATATAAGTGCTCTTGTACAAAGTAGGTATCTTTGTGGGTGTTTTCTCTTCTTTAATATTTTCTACTTTATAAACTTTTTTTTCTATTAAGGGTTTATTGAAACTTAAAATGAATTTGGAAATGGTATCATCTTCAGGTTTTTTGCCACAAATCTCCTCGCATTTTTCTGCTAATAGTTCTATTAAAATTTCGTCTGCTTCTTCAATTAGCTTATTCCATGCAATAGGTAAGTTTTCAGCAAAAGTTTTAATATCTCCTAAATTACATAGTTCGCTCTCAGCTTTCTTAATTGCGTCACCACTCAAAACATTATCTTTAGACAAAAATTCTACAAACTTCTGTGCTAATTTTTCAACATCCTGCTCTAATAATCCTAGAGCGTAAAACTTTCTTTGTTCCCAACTCCCTTCTGAAAGTGGTAGATATAACCACCAAGATTTTCCATTTGTTAAAACTGCTAATTTAACTCCTTCTTCAAAAGAATATTTTAATAATTGAGCCTGATGTTTTTCCAAATCTTCATCAATCCTCTTTGCTTCAATAAATACTGTTGGTTTCCCTTTATGGAATAACGCATAGTCAACTCTATTGCTGCCAATTTTATGTTCAGAAACTACAATGTCCGTATCGAATATTTCCCACTCCAAACACTGGAGGATGGGAAGTATAATTCCCAGCTTTGTTGCGTCTTCTGATAAGAATTCCAATTTCCCCTTTTCCTTAATTCTTTTTAGTAAATTTATTAAGCTTTCAATTTGTTTCATAATTCTTACTCACTCGGTTTATTCTTCTTAAAATAAAAATAGAACGGAATTCCGATTGCAACAAGAATTAATCCGAACACTGCATTCCTTACGTTCACGTAAACGCTGAACCCAACAAAGAACATCGAGAACAAAACAAACAACGCCGGCAGAACAGGATAACCGAAAGCTTTATACGGTCGCTCTGCGTTCGGCATTTTCTTACGCAGTATAAAAACACCGTAAGCACCCAATCCGTAAAAAATCCATGAGACAAAAATCAGCATGTCAGTCAGTTGGTCGAATGAGCCCGTCATTGCAATCATCGAAGCCCAAATTCCCTGAATGATAATCGAAGTGCCGGGAGTTTTATGTTTCTCGTGCACGTTTTCCATCCGCTTAAAAAACATTCCGTCTTTCGCCATAGCGTAATACACTCTCGCCGAAACGAGAATCGTTCCGTTGGTTGTTCCGAATGTAGAAACCATAACGGCAATCGCAACAAACGCACCGCCCCAGTTCCCGACAATCCTCGTCATAACATCGGAAGCAAGAAAAGTTGACTGGCTCATTTCGCCAATCGGCAGAACCAAAGTATAGCCGAGATTAATCAGCATGTAAACTACAATCACAACTCCGATTCCGAGCCCCATCGCTTTGGGAATATTTCTGCTTGGGTTTTTAACTTCACCTCCGAGATAAGTGATGTTGTTCCATCCGTCATACGCCCAGAAGGCACCGCTGAGAGCAAGCACGATTGCTCCAATCAGTGAGCCGGCAGGATAGGGAAAATCCGGAATCGTAAACGGAGATAAGCTTCCGGCACCGGCTGCTCCGGCAGAAACGGCGAAGATTATTATTAATCCGATTGCAGCCATCTTTAAAGTTGTCGCAAGGTTATTCACCATTCCGCCGAACACGACTCCGAAATAATTTACAACGGAAAGAAACATGATTAGAATAATTGTCATCATCTTCAAGCCGATGTCTTTGAGCGGATAACAATCTAATAAAACCTGCTCGCCCCATTTCAGAGAAAAGCCCCACGTTTCCCATTCGGGCGAAAGATGCGGAGCGGGGAAAAAATATTCGAGATAACCTGAGAACACATACGCAATCGCAGCGATTGATGCGGTTTGAATAACGGAAAACACCGACCAGCCGTAGAGATACGAAATAAATTTACCGTACATCTCGCGGAAGTAAACGTATTGTCCGCCTGCACGCGGAAGAATACCTGCGACTTCGGCGTTTGTGAGAGCACCAATCATGCTGATGAGTCCGGCGAGCATCCATACTGCAAGCAGAATTCCCGGTGCACCGAGGTCACCAGCCATTGAAGCAGATTTTTTGAAAATACCGGAGCCGACCATCGAGCCAATTACGATTGTAATGGCGGTGAACAGTCCAAGCTTTTGAGCGAGAGATGGTTTTTGTTCCGATTGATTTTGTTCCATTGAGTTATCTCCTTTGTTGTTGAGCTTCAAAATAACGATGATAGATTGAAATAAAAAGTTTGAATTAGGGGTGAAGGTTGACCTCACCCCTAACCCCTCTCCTAAAAGGAGAGGGGACGAGAAGTGGATGCAGTGCTAAGGTTAATATTTTCTCATAAGTTCAGGTATTTATTAAAATACACTTGATGAGGTATGAAAAGACATGGCTGATATGATAATTTGGCAGCTCAAACTGTTATTCAAATAAAATACAGTCATAAAACAACTTGGCTTTACAAATTAGAGTAAGTTTTGTATAATTGTACATATTCAATAAAACACGGAGCAATTTATGAGAGTTAAAGTATTTACTATTTTAATTTCGATATTCTTCATCTCGCAAACATATTCCCAGATAAATACTGTATGGACGATGCGATTTGACGGGGCAGTGAATAATGCTGACGCAGCAGCATCATTGGTTCTTGACGAACAAAACAATATTTATGTCACAGGCTATACAACTTCTTCAGCAGGCGAAGATATTGTCGTTTTGAAATACGATGCGTCAGGAACTTCAAAGTGGATGGTAACATATAACGGCGTTGGCAACTCGACGGATAAACCCGCAAAGATAAAATTAGACAAGAGCGGGAATATTTTTGTCTGCGGATTCAGCACAGGGAAAGAATCCGGGACAGATTTCATGGTTATTAAATTCAACTCAAACGGCGAGCAGGTCTGGGTAAAAAATTATAACGGAAAGGCGAACAAGGATGACCAGGCAAATGATTTAATAGTTGATGCTGAAGGAAATATTATTGTGACCGGTTTCACCGAAAATGAAGATACAGGAATCGATTACTTAACTGTTAAGCTTAACAATGACGGCGACCTCCTCTGGACAAAGTCATATAACGGAACAGCAAACAGCACAGACCAGTCAGTTGGTATTACGATGGATAAAGACGGCTACCTGTACATCACAGGCACAAGTGCGGGATACAATACAAACAACGATTACTGCACAATCAAATACGGAACTGCCGGTGATTCGATTTGGATAAAAAGATATAACAACCAAACAAACGGAAATGAACAAGCATCCGGAATTGTCGTTTCGGATGAAGGCGACGTTTACGTTACCGGAACAAGTGCAGGGAACAACACCGGACTAGATTATTCGACAGTAAAATATAATTCAAGAGGAATTCAGCAATGGGCTGTTAGATATAACGGCCCTGCCGGACTGAATGACTTAGCTGTTGGAATCGTAATGGACAGCGAAGGAGATATTTTTGTTACAGGTAACAGCATGGGTGACGGGAGTAACTGGGATATTGCGACTGTAAATTATAATTCTCAGGGAGTAGAGTTTTGGTCATCAAGATATAACGGGCTCGGAAATAATTCTGACCAGGTTTCACAAATACAACAAGACAAGCTGGGCAGTATTTACGTTACCGGTACAAGCTGGAACGGAACTGATAATGATTATGCAACAATAAAATACAATACACTTGGAGAGCAGCTTTGGGTAGCGGGTTACAACGGACTTGGCAACACAACAGATCAGGCAACATGCATTGGGATAGATAATCTGGGATATGCCGTCGTTTCAGGATTGAGTCTCGGAAACAATACCTCGTATGACATTGCAACAATAAAATATCAGCAATCCGCTCCGACTGCAATTCCTCAGCTTGTAACACCATCTAACAATTCAGCGGGCATTCCTATCGGAGCAGCTTTCGACTGGAACGACATCCCAAACGCAGATTATTACAAGGTTCAAATTTCAACCGACCAGAATTTTTCGAATGTAACTTTTGACACGAATATATATTCAACTTCTCAGTTTACAATTTCTGAAAATCATTTATACAACAACTCAACTTATTTCTGGCGTCTCAACAGTAATAATGCAGCGGGCTCCGGTCCATGGTCACCCGGATGGCGTTTTTCAGTTTTGACAAGACCTGACGTTCCAGTTTTAGTTACACCTTCAAACGGCTCTAACGGAAATCCCACATCTTTGTATTTATCATGGAAAGAAGTTCCAACAGCAGCAAGCTACAGAGTTCAGATTGCACACGACTCTAAATTTATGAACACGGTTTTAGATGTAGATAATCTTACGGCACCGCAGCTCAACCTTTCAGGAGAGAGGATACAAAACAACATGGTTTATTTCTGGAGAGTAAATGCAACTAATGTAGCGGGAACTGTTCCATGGTCAGATGTTTGGTCGGTCGGAGTTGGAAATGTCCAGCCGCCTACGCCTCCGGAATTGCTGTCTCTTCCAAACGGCTCCACCGGACAATCGTTAACACCTATGCTTGATTGGAACGACGTGCTTGGTGCATCAGAATATTCAATCATCATTGCTTCGGATTTGAATTTTCTTAATGTCGTTGTAAATGAATCAGGATTAAAAGAATCTCAATACCAGCCCCCGCCCGGCAAATTATCGAATGCAAAAAATTATTTTTGGAAAGCATCTGCAAAAAATGTCGGTGGAACAAGCAATCATTCCTTAATCTGGACTTTCACTACGCTCATAAGCGGACTGCAAAAATTAGGAGATGCTGTACCCAAAGAATTCAAGCTTTATGAAAATGACCCGGAACCATTCGCATCAACAACAATAATAAAGTTTGATATTCCCAGTAAGAATAACTCGGACATTATAATAGTAGTTTACGATTTGCTTGGTCGTGAAGTAACTAAGTTAGTCAACCAAGTACTTAAAGGCGGAACGTACAGAATCAACTGGGACGCTGGTAACTACACAAGAGGATTTTATTTATTCCAGATGAAGTCCGAAGGTTTTGTTGAGACAAAGAGAATGCAATTGGTCAAATAAATAATTTAAAACTTAATACAAAGGAAAAATAAAATGGGCGCAGCTTTAGAAATAATTCAATTCTTCGACGAATCAGGCAGAGAGCTTGTTCACCGCGAACCTCAGGGCGGTTCAACGGATATTAAAATGGGAGCGCAGTTAATCGTTCAGGATACTCAGGCAGCAGTTTTTTACCGTGATGGAAAAGCACTCGACGTATTCGGCTCGGGAAGACACACGCTTACAACGGCAAACATTCCGTTTGTAACAAAGCTTCTTTCTCTTCCGTTCGGATTCAATTCACCTTTTCAGGCACAGGTTTATTATGTTTCATTAAAGAAATTCATCGACCTTAAATGGGGAACAAAATCCCCAATCAATTTCCGTGACACAGAGCTAAGCTTTGTACAGCTTCGTGCTTCCGGAAAATTTTCGATGCGTGTAAAAGACCCGCAGATGTTTATCAATGAAATCGTTGGCACTCAGGGAAAATATACAACGATGGAGATTGAAGATTATCTCCGTGACGCTATCGTTTCAAAACTAAATTCTGTTCTCGGAAAAAATTTAAAGACAGTTTTCGACCTTGGGCAATTCTATCCGCAAATTGAAACCGGAGTAAAAGCTGAAGTTGCGGATTTCTTTATCTCGATGGGAATTGAACTGACGGATATAATTATCGTTGGAATCGTTCCTCCGGATGAAGTTCAGGAAAAAATCAACGAACGCAGCTCGATGGGTGCAATCGGAAATCTTGACGCTTACATGAAATTCAAAACTGCACAAGCGATGGAGAAAGCTGCAGAGAATGAAGGAGCTGGCGGGACGGCTGGACTTGGAGTCGGACTCGGTGCAGGAATGACAATGGCTAACATGATGATGGGCTCGATGTCAAATCAAAATCAGAACCAGCAGAATCCACAACAGAAAAAGGAAGATGACCCCTATGAAATTCTTGCAAAGATTGAAAAGCTTGCAAAGTTGAAAGATGCCGGTGCATTGACTCAGGAAGAATTCGATGCAAAGAAAAAAGATTTACTTTCCAAACTATAATCTTTAATTCTGAGTCCCGCCACAAAGCGGGACGAAAGAATCTCAATTCTATTTTTTATAAAATCTTAATTTAATCATTCTTACATAAGCGGAAGTGACTCTTTCGCTTCGCTCAGAGTTAAAAAATGCAAATAAAGTGTACTCAATGCGGTGCTGAAATCAGCGTTCAACAGGACGAAACTTTTGTTGAATGTTCATTCTGTGCCTCGGCTTTATTTCTGGATAAGAGAAAAGTTGTTTTTCATTATGTCATAAACTCCAACTTCAAGCCGAATGAAGCAGAAGGAAATCTGAAAAGATGGATGGCTGGCAATCACACTGTCAAAGACCTCGACATGAAAGCGAAAATCGGCAAAGCAGAATTTAGTTACTTCCCTGTCTGGTATTTTAAAACAAAAGATTCGAGCGGTGATAAAATTTATTTACAGCCCGCTGCTTCGACTGCGATTTCCGAAATTAAGAAATTACAAATTCCTGCAGGAGCTTTGAAGTTCTACGAAAAAAATACTTACAACGAAGACGAGATTGTAAAGCCGGATGTTTTATACGACTCGGCACAGGCATGGCTGAAATCTACAGGCGTTGATTTGAACATCGTGAGCGAAGCGGCTTTGGTTCACATACCATTTTACAAATTTTATTACGACTTCAACGGAATGTCTTACTCGGCATTGGTCGAAGCTTCTTCAGGTTCGGTTTATGCGAACATCTATCCCGCAAAAAGCGAAGCTCCGTTCAGAGTTTTATTTGCAATGGGAATTGCTGCGTTCATTGTTACTTCTGTCATCAGCTTGGCTCTCGGATTTGTTTTTGAAAGCGGTCAAGAAGCATTTATCATCGGTGAAGTTATTAAAGTTTTTGCTTATGGTATGGTTTCCATTCCGCTGATTATCATGGCGTATGTCATTGCTAAGAAAGTTTAATCGATTCGTCAGATTTATCATATTCATCAGATTTATAAAATTGAATATTACTAATTACCAATTATTAATTACTAATTGAAAATTCTTGGCTGAAAAAGTTTTAAAAGGAATCACTTGTCCCGCATGCAGCGGAGAGCTTGACTTACGTGAAGGTGTTAAAACTTTCAACTGCAAATATTGCGGCTCATTGCTCACAACAATTGGAGCAGACGGAGTAGTGAAATATTATGTGCCGACAAAAGTTCAACGCAACATAGCAATCCAAAATACTTTCAACTGGCTTGGAAAAGGTTTGGCTAAAGCACGCGGCTTGAAGACAACTTCAAAAGTTGAAGACGCATTTCTTACTTTCATTCCTTACTGGAGAGTGAGAGCAGATGTTGTCGGCTGGGTTTTCGGGAAAGAACGCAGAACACAAACAGTAAACGGAAGAACACAAACTTATTACGTTGACGTTGAAAAGAAAATTTTAAAATCATACGACAGAACTTTTGCAGCGTGTGATGTCGCAGAGCTTGGCGTAAGAAAAGTAAATCTCACCGGCGATGAAATGCGTCCAGTAGAATTTGAAAGATTGCAGGAGCAGGGAATGCTCTTCAATATCATTAGCTCCGAGAAGGAAGTGACAGACCAGGCGAAAGAACAATTCACGAATGAAGCTGTTGCTTCGGCACGAGTCGACCAGATTTCTTTCCAGCATCATGATTTAATCAGACCGAACGTAACAATTGTTTATTACCCGCTCTGGGTTGTGCGTTATGTTTATCAAAACAGAACTTATCAGGTTGTTATCGATGGCGAAGACGGAACGATTTGTTACGGCAAAGCTCCCGGAAATAATTTATACAGAGCAGTCGTCGGGATTTTCGGAACGGCAGTTGGATGTTATCTGCTCACGTTCTTCGGAGCGTTTGCTATAGCAGGAAGCGGGGACAGTATCAAAGTTGTTCTCGCAATTTATATTTTCTGTTTCATCTTCGGAATAATTTTTATAAGGTGGGCTTATAAAAAATTCCGATACGGCGGTGAGATTGAAGAAGGAACAGGAATTGTTCAGGAAGTGAAGAAATCTGTATTCGGAAAATCAGCGTCCAATGTTTCAAAGTATGCAAGCGGAATTAACGCAGGAGATGTTGTGAATATTGCTTCATCATTTTTAAGGAGATAGAAAAAAAATCCTATGGAAGATTTTAAGCTCATAGCTCTCAAATGTAAAAAATGTGACAGCGGCTTGACCGTTGAAGTGAACGATAACGTTGTTTACTGTGCAAGCTGCGGAAGCGGATACGAAATTGTGAACGGCGAAATGCTTCCGCTGGAAATTAATTTTGCAAAAGCACTTCTGCAGGGAGAGGGTGAGCTTGTTTATAAACCCTTCTGGCTTCTTGACACTTATGTTAAGATTCTCTCACGCGATTCTTCCGGCGGATGGATTTCAAGCTTGTTCGGTGGCTCCAATAAAACCGAAGGAAATGTTTTGTTCTACGTTCCAGCGTTCTGGATGACTGTTGATTCCACAAAAAATCTCGGAGTAAACTTCACACAAAAAAATCCTGTTGCCTCTCCGCAAAAGTACAATGTTAAAATGACCGGCTTCAGCATCGGAAAAGATGATGCAAAAAAGCTTGCCGAGTTTATTTTCCTATCGATGGAAGCGGAGAAATCCGACACAATGAGAAACATCCAATATGATATGCAGGTAAACTCCTGCTCCGTTCTCGGAATACCTTTCTACCAAATGCCCAAAGCTAAGCTGAGAGATGCTGTGCTTGGGATTGAGGTTGTGTAATAATTTAATCCTTTCATTGTTTTTACAAGACGTGATAATTAGTTTCGTCTAATTAATTGTTGGCGGTAATTCTAAAAAAGACACTACTATGAACGAACAAGAATATTTAGACAAAAGAGTTACAGCCCAGATAAACTGGTATGACAAGAAAAGTGCTTCCAACAAGAAGTGGTTTATGCGATTGAAAATTGCAGAAATAATTCTTGCATTGCTCATCCCTTTTTTGGCCGCTCTGATTACAACTGAGATTGAAACATTGAGAGTTGCTGTTGGACTTATCGGTGTAATCATTGTTGCGACAGCCAGCATCATCACTCTTTATAAACTCCAGGAAAACTGGATTGAGTATCGGACAGTTGCTGAATCGTTGAAGCACGAAAAATTTCTTTACATTACGAAGTCAGGTCCTTACAAAGACGGAAGTTCTTTTCCGGTATTCGTTGAACGATTTGAAAGTTATATTTCTAAAGAGAATACTCAATGGGCTTCTTACATTAAGCCAAAACAAAACGACAGAACAAGCGGCTGATAAAATGTATTTGAAAATGCTTGAGATAATTTAAAACTAAATCTATCCATGAAAGAGGGAATTTTTATTTCATACAGACGTGAAGGCGGCTCTACATTTGCCGGTGTTTTGTATTCGGAACTGTGTGAACATTTCGCAGCAGAAAATATTTTTAAGGATGTAAACACCTTGAAACCCGGCAGTAATTTTAAGAAAGAAATTGAAATTGCACTCGAATGTTCATCGGTATTTTTGGTACTGATAGATAACGACTGGGTGTTATTGAAAAATGAAAAAGGCAATAGAAAGCTTTTTGCAGAAAATGATTTTGTACGGCATGAAATAAAAATTGCCCTCGAAAGAAATCTTGAAATTATTCCGGTACTTTTTGAAAACGGCAGTATGCCTCTTGAAAGTGAGCTGCCGAAAATTCTCCAACCGCTTCGCAGCAAACAATCTTTCACAATTCATCCCAAATCTGTAACGGATGATATTCCCGAACTGATAGAGTATATAAGCTCTAAAAAGAAATATAAGTATGAAGAAAACACAATTACCGGTTCTTACGAACGCTTGTGGAAAGACCCTACTACGACTTTAAAATCCGGATGGAAAATAGCGATAGACCGTTATAAAAAAGATTTCACTTATTTTAAAGGATTTTTAAAGAAGCACAAAAAGAAGCTGGATTTTAATAACTCAAAACAATTATTAAAAAAGGACAACAAGTCTTTAAAGGAAAACAACAAGAAAGATTTGTGAATTTCCCACCAATATGAGAATAAGTGAATGGTTTAAAATATGGAAATTTGATAAAGAAAGATTAGAAACTTTTAGTGACGGCGTTTTTGCAGTCAGTATGACTATCCTGCTTTTAGAAATTAAGCTTGAACCTGAAAAAGTTTTTATTAATAATAAACCTGATTTATGGAGTTACCTCTGGAGTCTGTTTCCTTTAATAAGGAGCTGGATGATTAGTTTTATACTTCTTGGAGTTTTCTGGCGAAATCACCATTGTATTTTCAAGATGTCGACTAAATGCGATTACGCATTGGCATGGATGAACATCCTTTTTCTCATGTTAATTTCATTTGTTCCTTTTCCTTCCCACCTTATGGGAAGGTTTCCGGATGAACCTGTTGCCGTGGCATTATTTGGTATCGTTATAATGCTCGCCAGCTTTGTAATGGCATGCATGTACTATTATATAGTTAAAAATTATCTTTCTGATGTATATGATAAAAAGAAGGCAATGAAAAACGTAAAGAAAGCATTTCTGGGTGTCCCGTTAGTGTATGGAGTACTTACTTTGTTGGCATGTTACCATCCATGGGCTTTTTATTTTTATTTTGCAATTCCTGTTTTTTTTCTTCTTCCTCTTGATAAACCAAAACATAGCTAAAATCCTGTGAGAAAAAACTCCTGCTCCGTTCTCGGATTACCTTTCTACCAAATGCCCAACGCAAAGCTGAGAGATGCTGTGCTTGGGATTGAGGTTGTGTGAACGACTCTTTGGTAATAAAGAACTTTTTTTCTTCAAAATAGTTTTATAACTTTGTATCAACTCAAAAAATAAACGCCATGAAAAAATTATTTATTCTCATCGTCATCGCTTCTGCTGTGTCCTATTTCAATGCACAGGATTTAAAAGAATCAGAAGTACCTTCAGCAGTTAAAACTGCATTCACAGCTCTCTATCCGAATGAAACAAATGTGAAATGGGAAAAAGAGAATTTAAGCTATGAAGCAGAGTTTAAAAAGAACTCGGTTGAAACTTCCGTTTTGTTCAATAAGTTAGGAACTTTGATTCAGACAGAAACAGAAATTCCTGTTTCATCGCTTCCTCAGGGAGTTTCCGATTATGTTTCCAAAAACCTTAACGGCAGCACAATTAAAGAAGCTTGTAAGATTACAAGTGCAGCCGGAGAAATAACTTACGAAGCAGAAGTCGGGAAAGCTGATTACATATTCGATGTGTCGGGAAATTTTCTTAACAAGGAAGTAGAAACAAATCCAGACGGAACAGACGACGATAAGAATTAGGAATTAAGAATTCAGAATTTAAAAGTCCTGTTAACGCGGGACTTTTTTATTGGATAAATTTTATTTCAGGATATTCATACTCAATCCCCAACTCGTTCATAAACTGCAGTGCAGTTACAATCTGAACTTTCACTCTCTCATCAATTTCAAACCCTCTCCATGTTTCAAGCGTATACGATTTAATTCCGAACTTGATTACGAAATTATCAAGTGAGCTGTATTCTCTTACCGAATAATAATGTGAATGAAGCTGTAAGTCACCCGTCGGAATGATTTGGTTTACGTTCGTAATTGTCCTCAGCATTAATTCTTCAAACGGCTGTAAGCATGAAATAATAATTTGTCCGTAAGCTTTGTTCGGGTCTGTTAAAGCTTTCGGGCTCCACTTTGTGTAAGCTTCGTGCAGGTTGATTATCAAATCGGGCTTAACGGAATCAACTAACCACATGAATTCATACGCAAGCCGGTATTCGTATTGCTCAGATTTCAAATCACCGGGAAATGCATGGTTGAAATCGAAGTTCATCGAGCGGGCATTGTTCTTGCATGCCTGTATATTAGTTCTCGGGATAACGATTAATGTGCCGTTCAGAATTTTTATGAATTTCACAATCGAATCACAGGCAATGAATGATGCAATCTCATCTCCGTGAATTCCGCCGTCGAGTATCATCACCGGAGTTTTTTCTTTCCGGCAAAAATATAATAAGGCGTTTCGTATTCTTCACCGTAGCCGATGACGTCATATTTAGTGTAATTGTAAAGTGATGGAGAGTCCTGCGAGTAAAGTGAACAAGCGAGGAATGACAGAGGTAAAAACAAATATTTTGATTTCTTAATCACGGAGAATTTTAATATCCAATCGCAGCACCGTAACCTCTGCGGTCAGTATGTCCGTAATAATTGTGATTGTCCCAATCAATTAAAATTCCTTCCGCTCTTCCGAAGTCATCGACCTGTTTTAAAAAATGTCCTTTGCTTTGAAGCATACTCATCACTAAAGGAGAAAAAACTCCCTGCTCAAACTGAATATATTCAGGCAGCCCCTGATGATGGAAACGCGGTTTATCAATTGCTTCATTAATTGGTAATCCAAAATCGATAACATTTGTAATAACCTGAAGCACCGTTGTAATAATTCTCCCGCCGCCGGGTGAGCCGATAAGCATAAAAGGTTTCTTGTCTTTCAAAATTATTGTCGGAGTCATTGAGCTTAACATTCTTTTGTTCGGCTGAATTGAATTTGCTTCGCTTCCAATTAATCCATACATATTCGGTACTCCCGGCTTCGAAGAAAAATCATCCATCTCGTCGTTCAAAAGAAATCCCGCACCATCAACGACAACAAATGAGCCGTAAGTATTATTCAAAGTTGTCGTAACAGAAACCATGTTTCCGTCTTTATCAATCACGGAGTAATGTGTCGTCTGGTCGCTTTCTTTATAAAAAGTTTGCAAGCCCGGTGAAATATCTTTCGATGAAGTTACAATCGAATCGTTAATTTGTTTGCGTCTTTCTTTTGCATACCTCTTGCTTGTCAAATCATTAACAGGCACACTGAAAAAATCAGCGTCACCGAGATACTCACTTCTGTCAGCAAAAACTCTTTTCATGCACTCAATAAGTATGTGAACATAATTTGAATAAGCACTAACATTATTCACTTGTGGTATTTCATCGAACTCAATCATGTTCAGCAAAGTTATCAAAGCAACTCCCCCGCTGCTTGGCGGAGCCATAGAATGAACTTCATAACCTTTATAATTTGTCGAAAGAGGTTTTCTTTCAATCGGTTGATAATTTTTTAAATCATCTTTTGTTATCAATCCGTTGCCTCGTTTCATTTCCTGCTCGATAAGGTCAGCTGTAATGCCTGAGTAAAATCCATCTCTGCCGTGAACAGAAATCAGCTTGAGTGTATTTGTCAAATCTTTTTGAACAAACAAATCTCCTTCTTTGAACTTAGATGATGAAAAGATTTTTTTCGTTGATTGAAACTTGTCGAAATCTTTTTTGTTCGAGCTTAAAGATTCTGCAAATCGTTGCTCAAGGATGAATCCATTTTCTGCGAGGTCGATTGCAGGTTTCAGAATGACTTCACGTTTCATTGAGCCATATTTTTCCAGTGCATACAACATTCCCGCGACACTTCCGGGAACACCTGCAGACAAATGTCCGAACTGGCTTTTCTCCGGGTCATACTCTCCTTTCGAATCAAGAAACATATCACGGAACGAGCCGGCAGGAGCTTTCTCGCGGTAATCGATTGAAGTAACCGAGCTGTCTTTTGTTCTAATCATCATAAACCCGCCGCCTCCGATGTTACCTGCCTGAGGATAAGTAACCGTAAGTGCAAAACCCATTGCGACAGCAGCATCGATTGCGTTTCCTCCGTTTTTCAAAATATCAATTCCAACCTGAGAAGCATACTTGCTAGCAGATGAAACCATTCCGTTAGTTCCAACAACGTCGGAGGAATATTTTATCGTGACAGATTTTTTTTTGAAAGGGTCGTTTTGGTAAGAAGCGTAATAAAGGAAGACAGTAATTACTGCGAGAGATGTAAGCAGCCCTAAGTTCTTCTTAAGCATCAGAAGAGCTTTAAACGTAGTCCGTCCTTCTCGATTTTGCGGATAAGTTTATTCATGCTTAGAATCGTTTTGTTGAGGTTGTTGTAGAATTCGTCGTCGGTCAAAAGCTTTCCTACCGTATTGCTGGAATCTTTTGTATTCAGTACAAATGAATTCAGGTTCATTGTAAGGGAATCTATTCTCGATGTCAAATCTCTTATGTCACGAAATGTTTGTTTAATTTCCGGCTTTGTTTCATCAACTGTTGTGTTAAGATTTGCTGCAACGTTATTCAATCTGCCAACAAGTGAATTCAAGCTTGTTCTGCTTTCGGCAAGCATCAAATTAAGATTCCTCGAAGCAAGATTAAAATTCCCTGCCGTGCTTCTGATGTTTGATTTTAATCCTTCATCACCGGCAATGCTGTTCACATTTCTGATTACAGAATTCAAATCTTTAACGGTCGTATCCAATCGTGCGGTTATTGTGTTTACATTACGGCTAACATCATTCATTGTGTTAATCAAAGAAACAAAGTCAGTATTCATTGCACCGATAAGTGGCTTGGTTAAATCAGCGAGTGTGTCAGATTTTCCGGGCTTAACGTATATTTGTTTACCGCTCATCAGCTCAATCATTGCAACTGTAATTGTATAATCTTTTTTCAGCTCAACATCTTTGGCAAGATTAAAATCGACACGAACCGAATCGCTTCCGGAAAGTTCAATCTTTGTTATCCTGCCTTTTAAAACTCCGTTAACACTGACAGGGTCGCTTTCCTTTAAGCCGTTAACGTCCTGGAAGTAAACACTCAAAGCATTTGTTTCTAATCCGAACTTAAGCTGTTTCAAAAAAGTAATGCCGTAAAGTAAAATAAATACAGATGCTGCTACAGTTACACCAACTTTAAAATTTCTTTTTGAAGATAAACGCATGAACTGTTATTTATATATCTGCATTATTTTATACTTTAACTTTCCAGCCGGAACATTAAGTTCCACTTCCTCTCCATGTTTTTTTCCAAGCAAGCTCTGACCCATCGGTGAGGTAACAGAAATTTTGTCCTGGTCAAGGTCGGCTTCTTCTGGAGATACAAGCTTATAAACAAACTCTTCTTTTGTTTTGAGGTCTTTGAGCTTTACGTTGTGAAGAATATAAATTTTGTCATCGGGTAAATCGCTTGCCGAAATTATTTTTACACGTGAGAGCATTTCTGTAAGCTTACCGATTTTTATTTCAAGATGTTCCTGTTCATGTTTAGCAGCATCGTATTCTGCGTTCTCGCTCAGGTCTCCGTGTGCACGTGCTTCTGCAATTTTATCGGCGATTTCTTTCCTGCCTTTGCCCTTAAGTCCGTTCAATTCAGTTTCAATTTCATGGAGACGCTCTTTTGTCAGATAAACGAATCCTTTGGTTTTATTTTCCATTTTACTTTGCGTTATTTGTTTTCATTTCAATTTTATTTTTACCTGTTAGATTTTACTAATAATAAATGTCCAAGCTTATCACGTTTGGTCTTTAAATATTTTTCATTGATTTTGTTGGATGGAATTTCAATCGTAAGTCGCTTAACAATTTCCAAGCCATAACCTTTTAACCCGACAACTTTTTTCGGATTGTTGGTGAGCAAAATTATTTTCTTCACTCCGAGATTCCTGAGTATCTGTGCCCCAATTCCGTAATCACGCAGGTCTGCTTTGAAACCGAGAGCTTCATTTGCTTCAACTGTATCCCTTCCTTCATCCTGAAGCTTGTATGCTTTAAGCTTGTTCGTTAATCCGATGCCTCGTCCTTCCTGTCTCATATAAAGAACAATTCCATTTCCATTCTTCTCAACAATCCGCATCGACTTATGAAACTGGTCCTGACAATCACATCTTAATGAACCGAGCAAGTCACCTGTCAAACATTCTGAATGAACTCTGACAAGAACAGGTTTCTTTGAATTAATTTTTCCTTTAACAAGAGCCACATGTTCTTTGTTATCGAGAATACTTTTGTATAAGTGCAGACGGAACGAACCGTATTTGGTTGGCAGGTTAACATCAACAATTTTTTGAATCAGATTTTCTTTTTGCATTCTGAAATTAATCAGGTCCTTGATTGTGATTATCTTCAATCCGAATTTCTTCGCAAGCTTTGAAAGTTCAGGAAGCTTTGCCATTTCACCATCTCCTTTGATAATCTCACATAACACGCCAGCCGGATAGTGTCCTGCAAGCATTGCCAAATCAACAACAGCTTCTGTATGTCCAGCCCTCCTAAGCACTCCACCCTGGAAAGCCTTAAGTGGGAATATGTGCCCCGGCCTGCCTAAATTTTCTGGCTTTGTATCTTTGTTTACCAAAGCAAGTATTGTTTTGTTTCTGTCTGAAGCAGATATGCCGGTTGTAGTGCCGTATTTATAATCAACGCTTACAGTAAATGCTGTGCCGTGAAGAGCAGTGTTATTCTGAGTCATCATATCAAGCTTTAGGTCTTTTAGCCTGTCTTCTTCCATTGGCACACATATAACGCCGCTTGTGTGTTTAATAAGAAAGTTAACAAGTTCAGGCGTAGATTTTTCGGCAGAATATATTAAATCACCTTCATTTTCCCTGTCTTCATCATCCATCACTATAACGCATTTACCTTTTTTGAAATCGGCAATTGCAGAATCTATTGTGCTGAATTTATATTTTTCTTTTTGTTTGAATGTTTGCTTGCTCATAAAATAAATGGCGTCATAATTAACGACGCCAATATAAAGCTAAATGTTTGAAAAGTTTACTTCTTTTCGTCGGTAACTCCGAAGATTGTTCCTACAGCAGTTTTATCAAGCTTGATTTTCACGTTGTCTGCAATCTTAAGAAGGATAGATGAATCTTCAATGCCTTCAACCTGTCCGTAAATTCCTCCGGTTGTAATTATCTTGTCGCCCTTTTTAACGCCCTCAAGAAGCATCTGTCTTGCCTTCTGTTTCTTTTTTTGAGGACGCATTATAAGAAAATAAAACACGAGGATAATCAAAAGAAAAGGAAGCAGTGAAGTTATCAATCCTGTCGCCCCGTCGGTCTGCTGAAATAAAAAAGTTAATATGTTCAATTTATTTTTGAGTTAAATTTTTGTAGAAAACTATTTTTGAATTCGATAAATCTGTTCTGTTTGATTGCCTCTTTTGAATCTTCCATCAGCTTCATATAAAATCTTAAGTTCAAAATCGTTGCAAGCTGTGAGCCTAAGATTTCGTTGCACATAAAAAGATGACGCAGGTATGATAACGAAAAGTTCTTTGCTGTGTAGCTATCCGATTCTTCATCCACAGAATCAAAATTAAACTTGTGCTCAAGATTTCTTAACCGGACTTTTCCTCTCGACGTAAACACAGTTGCATTTCTTGCGTTTCGTGTAGGCATCACACAATCAAACATATCAATTCCTCTTTCGATGCAGTTCAGCAAATCTTCCGGTGTTCCTACGCCCATCAAATATCTTGGCTTATCAATCGGTAAAAATTGTGTCGTGTGCTCCGTGATGTCATACATGATTTCATTTTCTTCACCAACAGCAAGTCCGCCGATTGCGTATCCGTCAAAATTCATTTCAAGCAAATCTTCTGCGGAAATTTTTCTAAGCTCTTTATAAGTCGAGCCCTGAACAACTGCAAACAAAAATTGTTTCGCCTGCCCGTCCGAAACGAAGTGCAGGCGGGCTTCGGAGCTCTCACTTGTGTTTTCAAATTCCGTCTTGCATCTCTTCGCCCATCTTGATGTCAGCTTAATTGACTTCTCAACATCCGAATATGAAGACGGATTTTCAAGACATTCATCGAGAACCATCATAATATCAGAGCCGATTGAACGCTGAAGCTGAATAATTTTTTCCGGTGTGAAAAAATGCGAGCTGCCGTCTATGTGCGACTTGAACTCGGCTCCCTCATCGGAAATTTTACGCAAGCCCGATAAACTAAAAATCTGAAACCCTCCGCTATCTGTTAGTAACGGCTTGTTCCAGCTCATGAATTTATGCAGCCCTCCTGCCTGCTCTATTACGTCGATTCCGGGACGAAGATAAAGATGATACGTGTTCCCAAGAATTAATTCTGCTCCTATTTCTTCAAGCTCACGCTGCTCGATTGCCTTAACTGTGCCAATCGTCCCGACGGGCATAAAAATAGGAGTTTGGAACGCCCCGTGACTCGTAACGACTTCGCAAACTCTTGCTTTTGATTTCGAATCTGTTGAAAGAACTTTAAAATCCATCACAAAGATAACAATTATCGCTCAGAGAATCAATTTGCTAAACATCGGAATACTTTTTTTTGGGTGACATTTGGTAATGGTATCTTTCCCTGGGTCGGGCTTCCCGCAGTCGTTTGAACCTTGTCATGTTTGCGAACATTTTGTTTATGGAATGAATCAACCATTGTTGATTCATTTGCAAAGCTCACAGATTCTTTATACTATTCCACTCCACCGAATTTCTTCCGAAGTTACCCAGAACATACTTGCGGACGTTGGTAATATTTTTCTCGAAGCCGTTAACTTTGCTCATCACAATTCTTCGTCTCTCGGCTACCGGTGCAGAAATCTGTCCTGCGATAGTTTTGATGCTCGCCGCACCGGATTTAATGCTTGCCACAAGTGCAGTAAAAGACGCAACAGTTATCGTGCTGTCAGTCGGGTTGTAATTTACATTCGTTGAAATGATGCTTGTAAAATCTTCCGCATACTTAATCTTAGAGCCAATCCCAATTTCAATCGTGCTTTTTGTGTTCGCGGGAGTTTGTCCTTCCACTTTTTTCTTTCCGGCAGGTGCTATCCTGTTTACTAACCGTCTCATACTTTTTGCATCGGATTCATTTGCAACACCCAGCGACTCCATCAGCTTTGTTGCATTTCGCATGAGCTTAATCAATCCATCTATTCCTTCGTTTTCAATCAAACCGTTTACGTCTAAATTTAATTGTGTGCGTGCGGTTGAGATTGCATCTTCCAACGGCTGAAGTGTTGTGTTGATTGAAAGAACCTGTGCGTGTGATGCCTGCATTGTCGCAAGCTGAATTGGAGATGACGAAGGTGCGTAACCGACACCCATCCCCGATACTGCCGTATTAATATTTCCCTGCCGTGATGTGAGTGCGGCGATTGACTTTTGTGATGCTGCCATTTTAATTTCTCCTAGTCCCGATTTATCAGGGCTGTTTAGTTTATGAAATGTTTGGTTTGATAAGCAGTCTGTAACCGATTTTTATGTGTAAATTCTTCATATCGCTTGAACAAGAAAGTGCAAAAACAACGAAATTATGCATGCGGAAAGAACTATATTGGCTCCGCAAAGAACTATATCGCATGCGGAAAGAACTATATTGGCTCAGCAAAGAGCTATATCGCGTGAGAAGTATTTACTCACGGCATATAGCTTTCTGATTATTGCATATAGCTCTTTGATTATTGAATGTTGCTCCCGGATTATCCCATGTATCCCGTTACGCATCGCTTGTTGTTGTTTGAATAGTTCAACAATACTGCTCTATTATAAGAGTTGCAATGTGATTATTTGATGTGTGGGGGAGAGGAGAGGGAGGAGGTGGGTGAGGAAGGAGAAAGGGGGGAAACTATTTCTTCGTTTCCATCCTCAGTTTATTTGGACTATTGCAATTAATCAAATTACTTTTGATATCTTCATCAATATTTTCCCATCTAATATATATCACTGTATACGTTCTTTGTTTATTGGGGTGAGGTTTAGTTATTGCAACCCACTTATCACCTACTTCTTCCCATATACTATCTGCGACTGGAAATCTTTTATCTGGATAATCTTTTCTATCTAAAGTATTTACAGTGAGCCAGAAATTACATTCACTACTTAGTCCAAAATACTTCTGGATTAGGGTATCTTTATACTTGTAATTCACTGTATCATGAACTAATCCCATACAAGCATATATTTCAAACAGTTTCCAAGTAGTTTTATCTTTAGGGTCGCCATTTATTCTTAATGTATCTAAATTCTGAGAATAAATGGTTATACAGAGAAATAAAAATATAATTATCTTTTCCATTATAATTTATTTGCTTTAATAAAATTAAATTCATCAATAGCTTTAGCAAATGTTCTATTTTTTTTATTCCATTTAATATTATTAAAAGTATCTTTTTGTCTTTGTAAAAATTTAATATAATCTTCGCCCGTTGCTTTATTATTAATGTGATACATTTTTCTAATTGCAGTATCCCACATAACGAATAAATCAGGTTTCATTAATGCCATTACTTTAGTAGCACCCGTTTGTTTAATATCTTCACGCAATAGATTAAAAATTTTGATAATATTGTTTTTTACTATTTTATTTTTTAAATCGAGATTTTTAAAATCAATATTTTTAATAGTTCTTAACAAAGGTTTTATTTTATTAATAGTATTATTAAATTTTTCCAAATCAAACGTTTTTATGTAATATCTTGTATAAGCAAAATTCCAAGTGAATAATAGTAATAAATATCCTTCAATAGGATGTCTCTTAATTAAATTCAAAGATAAATCCCAAACTCTAAAGCGAAATTTTTCTAAGTCTTTGACTTTCTCTAATTTCTTGTCAAATTGTTCTTGAGTAACTATTATTTTTCGATATTTCATTTTACTAAATTTAATTTTTGTGCTTTGTTTTATATCGTAAAACAAAATTACTCAAAACACTTTTCACGTAAAACGATTCTGCCTTCTGCATTTTGCCTTCTGCCTAAAACTATGTCAAAGATTGCTTCACTGCGTTCGCAATGACGGGCTGAACAGCTTCACTCTCCTGCTCAAGAAATATTTTATCACACAAGCTGCAATAATTATTCCAATCACATCAGCGAACAAATCGGGAAACTCTCCCGAACGGTTCGGGACAAATGTTTGGTGAAACTCATCACTTGCACCGTATAATGATGTAAGAATTATTGTCCATGCAATAGGACTCTGTGATAAATTCGGAAAGTTGTTTTGATGAATGAGTGAAATATAAATCAATGATGCAAGGAAGCCGTAAAGCAGCATGTGAACCAATTTATCCGTTTCAAAAAATTCTGTTCCAGGTAAAGTTATCGAAGGAAAGCTTGACTGCACAAAAATAATCACCATCAGAAGAATTGCGGGGAGATGATATTTAGACCAGCGTTTCAACTGAGAATATTCGAAACAGATTCCGGGATTAATTTAATTAAATCATTTGGAGATGCGGTTTGTTTGTTTTTGTTTTTGATGAAATAATTTTCGGCAAGCTTTCCGTGTAAATAATTTCCGCAAATCATTGCATGCTCGGAATTTTTCGTCTGGGCAAACATAGATGCAATCAAACCCGAAAGAATGTCACCGCTTCCGGCAGTTGCCAGCGCTTCGTTGCCCGCCAGATTAAAATACATCTTACCTTCTTTTGTGCATGAAATTGTTGTCTCGGATTTCAAAACAACGTTGACTTTAGCTTTCCTGACAAAATCTTTCAGCAAGGTCAACCGGTTATTAACAACTAATTCTGATGTTACATTATTCAATCTTGCGAATTCACCTACGTGCGGGGTTAAGATAATTTCATTATCAATTTTTCTTTTTTCAAGAATGGAAATATCGTTCGCTAAAATATTCAAAGCGTCTGCATCGATGATTAACGGCTTGCTGCAATTTTGAATAACCGAAATAACAAATTCCTTTGTCTGTTCATTCACAGAAATTCCCGGTCCAATTAAAACAACGTCTGCCCAGTCAATTCTTTTTTCCAGCTTTGAATAATTGTCTGCTCCGATTGTTCCATCATTTTCATCAAGCTCAACTTTCATCACATCATATAATTCTTTCCCGAATTGTTTCATCAATGAAGAAGGAACCGCTGCTGCAACAGCTCCGCACCCGCTTTTGAGTGCAGATAGTGACGACATCATCACAGCACCCGACAAATTTTTGCTGCCTCCAATAACAAAAACTTTACCGTTTGAATATTTGTGTGAAGCTTTTTTTCTTTTTGGAAATATAAACGGAATATCTGTGTGTCCTATAATATATTTGTCGTAAGAATTGTACTTCTCAAAAAGCTTTTCATCAACTCCTATATCGATGCAATCAATCCTGCCTGCACATTCCTTGCCCTCACCGTAAAGCAATTCATATTTCATGGCTGTCATTGTTATAGTTCTGTCTGCCCGGATAACTTCATTTATTTGCTTACCTCTCATCAGTCCTGAGGGAACATCAACAGAAATTATTTTGAGCTTTGGAAATTTTTTCCTGAGCAAATTCACTTTTGAAATTACTTCCCTGTGTTTTGCCGATAACTCTCCTCTGATTCCGGTACCGAGAATACAATCGACTAAAATTATTTTTGTAGATTTCGAGAAAGGAGAAAGTGACCTTGTAAAAGTATTGAAGTCAATTATTAAATTATCCTGCTGAGCAGTCTTTAACATAAGGAAACTTGTTTTGGCATCCCCGTTAAGATGCGGCAATTCATCGAGCATAATAATTTTCAGCTCGAATCCGGAATTCATCAAATGCCTTGCAGCAACAAATCCATCACCTGCGTTGTTTCCTTTCCCGCAAAGAATAAATATTTGATGCTCATCTAAATCTTCAAAAGCGTTTTTTATCAGCTCCGCTGCATTCTTCCCTGCATTTTCCATCAATAGCAATGACGGGAAATCAAAATCTTGTATGATGCGTCTTTCAACAATACGAATTTCTTCAAAAGTAAAAACTGGCTTCATAAATTAAAGTAGTGGTTATTTATTGATAAGATTTTTGAGCTGTTTGACAGCAGCCGGAATATCCGTGGAACCAAAGATAGAATTTCCGCAGACAAAAACATTTACTCCGGATTCTTTTACATCGATAATATTTTCTATTCCTATCCCGCCGTCCATCTCAATAAAAACATTATTCCCTCTTTGATTAATTTCTTCTCTCAGCTTTTTTGCTTTATCGACAGAATATTTTATAAACGATTGTCCGCCGAACCCTGGATTAACCGACATGAGCAAAACAAAATCTGTAATGTTGAGAGAATCATTCAGCACATCCACCGATGTGGCGGGGTTAATCACAACGCCTGCTTTGCATCCGTGAGCTTTTATCATGTTAAGAACATTGTCAAGATGGTCACACGTTTCGTAATGAACTGAAATCCAGTCTGCTCCGGAGTTTGCAAAATCTTTGATGTATTTTTCCGGATGCTCTATCATTAAATGAACATCGAGCGGAAGATTTGTAATTGAATTTACATCACGCACCATCTTCGGACCGAAAGTAATGTTCGGAACAAAATGTCCGTCCATCACATCGAGATGAATTAAATCAGCACCGGCATCTTCAACAAGCTTAATTTGTGATTCGAGCTTTGAAAAATCTGCGGAAAGAATTGATGGGGCTAATAGATGCATCAGAACTTCGTTCCATCCTCATCTTTTTCTTTTTTATCTTTGTCCTTATCTTTATCTATCTTTGGAGTTTCTTTTTTCTCTTCCTTAGGTTTCACTTTGTCATCTTTTTTTACATCATCTTTTTTCTCAGCGTCTTTATGTTTATCCGTTTCTTTCTTCTCGGTATCTTTCTTTTCGGTTTCCTTCTTCTCCATTTCTTTATCCATGCTGTTCATCTCTTCATCCTTCTCCTCAACTGTCTTCTTTGTTTCCCTGTTCACAAAAATATCCACCTTATCATTTTCCTTTGCCATCGAATTCGATTTCGGATATTGGTCAATGACTGAATTCAAAGGAACCGTAGTGCTCGGCTGAAAATTTACTTTACCAATAGAAAGCTTGCTTGAAAGAATCAGCTTCTTTGCTTCTTCCAGATTCTTACCCATTAAATCCGGAACTTTGATGTTTCCGCTTTCCATTCCGGTTGACACAATCACTCCAATCACAGTTCCTTTTTTTACCTTCGAGCCGGGATGTTCCTTCTGCTCCAGAATAATTCCGGAAGGATACTGAACCGAGGGCTTCATCTCGATTTCATTCAAAGAAATATTTCTCTGCGAGAGAATGAATTTGGATTCACGAACCGTTCTTCCTACGAGATTCGGAACATCATATAATTGTTCACCTCCGCTTATGACAAGATAAATTCTTCTGCTGTCTTTTACGATTTGGTCGGCAAGCGGAAGCTGGTCAATCACAGTTCCTATTGTCTTGGACGGGTCGTATCTAATATCGCCCTGCATACCCTCAAGTCCGGCGGCATCAAGCTTCTTCTTTGCTTCTTCGAAAGATAAACCAACCACAGAAGGGACTTTCACAAGTGTATTGTGACGAACATACCACGGCATCACAACATTATTGAAAATAAATCCCAAGCCGATTACAGCCACAAAAAAAATCAATGCTTTCTTCCAGAGCTTCAAAGTGTGTGTCTAAACTGTGTTGAGATTTTCATATCTGCAAAGTTACTGAAAAGTGAGCAGTGATAAAATGAACTCTAATTATCATTCCCGCGTAGGCGGGAATCCATCTTTCTTAGTTTCCTCTGTGGTGAACATCTTCTCCATTATCATTTATCGTTTACCGTTTATCGTTTATCTTTGTGGTATGACTGACAAACATTTCATGCAAATGGCAATCAACAAAGCATACGAAGGCATCGAGCTCGGGCAATCTCCTTTCGCTGCAAGTATTGTAAAAAACGACGAAGTAATTGCATGCGACCATAACATCGTGCTCCACTCAACCGATATAACTGCTCACGGCGAAATTCATGCAATCAGAAATGCTTGCAAAAAAATTAATTCGATTCACCTGACCGGTGCAACGATTTACTCCACATGCGAGCCATGCCCGATGTGTTTCACGGCAATTCACTGGGCGAGGATTAAAAAAATTGTTTACGGACTTTCCATTGAAGATGCTGCGGCGTACGGCTTTAACGAATTAACCGTCTCGAATGAATTAATGAAAACTCACGGAGGGAGTGATATCGAGCTTGTCCCTAATTTTATGAGAGAAGAATGTATTGAATTGTTCGAGTATTGGAATAAGCATCCGAAGAAGATGGTGTATTGATTCCTAATTGCGAGCAAAGCAATTCTTATAGAATTTCAAATATCAAAACTCAAAGTGTAAAATTACAAATCAAAATTAAAATTTTATCTTTTGACTCAACTTTGACTTTTTAACCTTTGAACTTTAACCTTCATTAATCCCTGCCCTTTTAAAAATATAATCAATATTTTTCCTGCTCTTTTTTGGGTCGAAGATTTCGGTGAGTTGTTTTTTGGTAAGCTTGGCGGAAATCCTTTTGTCTTTGGAAAGTAATGAGCTAAGCTCTTCGCCAGTTTCCCAGCACTTCATCGCATTCTCCTGAATAATCTCATAAGCATCTTCCCTTTTTATTCCTGCTTCAACCAGCTTCAGCAATGCTCGTTGCGAGTAAATCAAGCCGTGAGTTTGCTTCAGGTTCTTTGCAATGTTTTTTCTATTGACAACAAGACCGCTGAGTACTTCGATAAACTTCACGGTCATATAATACAACGCCATTGTGCTGTCGGGGATAATCATCCGCTCAACCGAGGAATGCGAAATGTCTCGTTCATGCCAGAGAGCAATGTTTTCCAGAGCCGCAACCGTATTCCCGCGGAGAATTCTTGCCAGCCCCGAGATTCGCTCGCAGATTATCGGGTTCTTTTTATGCGGCATTGCCGATGAGCCCTTCTGCCCTTTGGTGAACGGCTCTTCCAATTCGAGGACTTCGGTCTTTTGCAGGTGACGGATTTCTGTTGCAAACTTATCGAGCGATGAGCCGATGATTGCAATCGTTGAAATAAATTCTGCGTGCCTGTCCCGCTGAATAATTTGCGAAGAAACGCTTGCCGGTCTCAGTCCCAGCTTTTTGCAAACGAATTCTTCGACCTTCGGACTGAGATGTTCAAACGTGCCGACTGCACCGGAAACTTTTCCAACCGAAATTATTTCGATTGTCCTTTTCAGCCGTTGGATGTTTCTTTCATTCTCTTGATGCCAGAGTGCGAGCTTTAATCCGAGCGTGATTGCTTCTGCGTGAACGCCGTGCGTTCTTCCGACCATTGCGAGATATTTATACTTCTTCGCTTTTGATGCGAGAAGCTTTCTTAAATCAGTGAGCTTTGAAAGAATCAATTCACCGGATTGTTTCATCTGAACGGAGAGTGAAGTATCAAGCACGTCAGAGCTTGTCATTCCATAATGAATAAAACGCGAATCGGGACCGACGAATTCGGTAACACTTGTTAGAAAAGCAATGACATCATGCTTAACGACTGCTTCGAGCTTATTTATTTTCTTGATGTCGAAGCTTGCTTTGCGTTTGATTGCTGCAAGTGATTTCTTCGGAACGATTCCAAGTTTAGAGTTGGCTTCACAAGCGAGAATCTCAACTTGAAGCCAGACGGAAAACTTGTTTTGCTCAGACCAGATTTTGGAAATTTCGGGAAGGGTGTATCTTTCTATCATAATACTTCTGTAGTAATTACTTTTGTTATAATACAAAGATATTTTTTTTTGATGGAAGGTTGAAGTCAAAAAAGATTATAAAAAAAGGGACTTTAGAAGTCCCCAAAATGTAATTTTATAAAATACCTATCCTTCCGGTGGCGGAGGCGGCACAACAACATTTCCCTGCGAATCATAAATAACATAATCATTATATTTCGCCTCGTCCGTTTCAAGCCAGATGCTCTTGCCGACTTCACAGTAATCAGACATCTTCTTATACAACGCATTACCCATCTCAATCCTGTCTTCCGTAAAAATATCACGCTCGGCAACTGCATCCGCCTGTGCTTTCAGCTTAGCTTTATAATTATCGGTCTTCGCTTCAACATCATCAATCATCGCCTGAGTTAATCCAACAGATGCGAAATCTGCAAGCGTATCGGTTGCAACAGACACAACTCTTGTTCCGCAAATGAGCAAGTGTTCATCATCCATTTCATCCATTCCGATTGTGCCGAATCTTTTATAGCGGGCAGAGTTCACATCATACTTCAGGTCAACATGTGACATCACTATCCTGATTGGAGTTTTCAACTCTTCTGCAGCAGTTTCCTTCTCAGCAGTTTTATCCTCCTGAATTCCAAGCAAGTCTTCGTCCGTCCTGAAACTCTGAAACGCAATAGTGTCTGTTTTGAAAGCAAGCGAAACCGCAGCATCAATATTATAGGTCGCAAATTCCGCAATATCCCTGTCGATAAATCCCTGCTTCTCATAAGCGGTAGTAACCAGGTGAGAATCCGAAAAGCTGTAATCTCTTGTTACTTCTTTTTTCTTAGGCATTTTTTCTCCTTTCTAAGTTTGGTTTAAAAAATATTTAAAGGATGCTCCGTTGATGTTTCCGTTTCTTCGGTTGACTTCGGAGCATGTTCCGTTATGCTAAACTTTCCTTCCGTTGACAAAACCGCACCTTCGGTTGCCATTTTATGCCGTTCCGTTAACAAAAATGTTCGTTCCGTTGCCTCCAAAGGACGTTTCGTTGCCAATAAAGGAGCATTTTCATAACGTTTTAATGACTTTTGTGCTCTACTGTTAAAATTTCGCTGAATTTAAAACATGCTTTAAAAATCGCTTATTTCACTAAGACCATTTTCTTGGTTTCTGTGTAATCTGAGGCAACCAATTTATAGAAATATACACCACTTGGATAATTTACTGCATTCCAATCTGCCTGATATGTTCCCACATTTAATTTCTCATTGACTAAAACAGCAACCTCTCTGCCGAGAATATCCGTTACAATTAATTTAACAAAAGAAGAATTCGGCAAAGAGAATTTTATGTTTGTCGTCGGGTTGAATGGGTTTGGATAATTTTGCGAAAGAGAAAAGTGATTTGGGATTTCGTTGGAGATTGGTTTAATACCTACAAGCTCGCTAAGCGGTCTTCTCCAAACGTTCCTTCCTGTTCCTATGAATATATAATTATTTGATATGTAAAAATCATTTGTGTAAAAAGTACTTGTGATTAAGCCCTCATTTCTTTGTGTCCAGCTTACTCCATTATTATTGGAGACATGAACACCAAACTCAGTCCCAGCAAATACGCTATTTCCGTATACTGCTAATGAAATAACTCTTCCGCTATTTAAAGATGTTTGAGTCCAGTTTGTGCCATTATTTGTAGATACATATACACCAAAGTCCCACGTTCCGGCAAAGACATTATTCCCATTTACTGCTAATGACCAAACAACTCGATTATTTAAAGAAGTTTGAGTCCAGCTTGTGCCATTATTTGTAGATACATATACACCACGTGGTAGACTATCAGAAACTCCTGCAAAGATATTATTTCCATTTATTGCTAATGAACGAACATCTCGATTATTTAATGAAGTTTGAGTCCACGATGTACCATTGTTTGTTGATAAATATAATCCATAATAATAAGTTCCGGCAAAGACATTATTACCGTTTATGGCGAATGAATAAACTCTTCGGTCACTTAAAGAAGTTAAAGTCCAATTTATACCATTGTTTGTTGATGAATATATACCATACTGTTCCATTCCTGCAAGGATATTATTTCCGCTGATTACTAATCTATAAACACTTAGATTGTTTAAAGAAGTTTGGGTCCAGGATGTGCCGTTATTTGTAGATAAAAATACTCCATATGGGTCATATAAGTACCCGGCTGTTGCAAAGATATTATTTCCACTTGCAGCTAAAGAATAAACATTTGTATTTTTAACCATGCCATTATTATTCATCTGCTCCCATTGGGCTTTGCAAATACCAAAGAACAAAGAGCAAATAAGAAAATAAATATTGAGTTTTTCATGGCAGTGAAAATTAATTTAATAAATTTTCAGCACAGTAAGTTGAGTACAGGAGGGATAAACAAATATAAGCAATTAATTTTTATACATACATGATGAATAAAAAAAGGGAGACATTACGCCTCCCTTAATTCGATATTCGAAAAGGAGATGATTACTCCCCTGCCTTCTCGAATTCGATGGGGAAAGATTCTTTTTCTGTTTGGAGCAGCTTGCTGCCTTTAATCTTGTAATGGGTAAAATACCAGTTACTGTTGTCGCGGCTAGTAACTTTGCACTCGCCGTCTGCGACAAGGAATGCAACTTCGATTGTAAGCTCAACCCATTTGATATTTTTCTTTTCAACAAGCTTGTAAGTTTTGTTATCCTTGTTCCTGAAGAAATAAACGTCAACGGATTTTTTTTGTGTAACATCTTTTTCAAATATAGAAAGTATGATGTCCTCTTTTCCGTCACCGGAAAAATCGCCGTAGCCGTAAGCCATGACTTTTATATTCCACGGAAGTTGATAGCTCAGCTCATCGAGCTGTGCTTCGGTCATTGTTTCAGACATCATTCCCATGAACTCCTCAAAGTCCATTGCAAATTGTGCGTGAGCCGGTTTGCTGAAAAGAAAAAGGAAAGCGAAAACTGTTATTACGAAAAATATTTTTTTCATGGCAAAAATTTTAATTTAATTTTGCGGAGAGGGAGGGATTCGAACCCCCGAGACACATAAGCGTCTAACGGTTTTCGAGACCGCCCGATTCAACCACTCTCGCACCTCTCCACATTTTTCATCACAAGACACATAACCCTCATCCGAATTGCTCAAACATAATTAATTAAAAATAATATGTCAAGAGCCAATCACTTAAAGTGATTCTTTAGATGATTTTACGTGGTCTTATCATGAAGTATAAAGCCATGATTGTTAAAACAACGAGGACAAACTTAATAATAAAATTGGTTGGATTGAATTCAAAATTCTGAGCGGGCTCGGTCAGGAAAAAATTTATGACATAACAAACAACCACCAGTGCAAATCCTCTTGAGATGAGCTTCCAGTCATATTTTATTTCGGATATATTTTTTGTGAGGAAATAAATTACGACACACATGACAAAATAAGAAATCATAGTTGCAATCGCAGCACCTGTAAAGGAAAAATATTTTATCAAAACTAAATTGAGAATAATGTTTACTCCTGCGGCAATGCCGGTTGAAATATTTAAGTAACCAATTTTATTTTTCAGATAAGATTGAATATTGATGTTTGTGTAGAAGCCGAGAAAAAAATACGCCGCAAGGATGAATGGTACAATCACAAGTCCGCTCATATATCTTTCTTCGAGCAGCTTGAATCCGAATAGCTTTATGTTCACCACTTCATTGATAAAGCTGCAGACAACGAGGAACAACGCAAAACTGCCGAAGCAAAAATAAGAGAGCACTCTTCCATAAACATGGTGGCTGTCCTCTTTATCTTTCATGTTCATGAAGAAAGGAATCCAGGCGACACGAAAGCCGGTGATGATAAGATTCATAACCATCCCGATTCTGTAACAAGCGGAATAAATTCCGACTTCGGATTCGCTTTTAAGATACATAAGAAAAAATCTGTCCGATAAATCAACAGTGACAAGAAATATTCCGAACAGTAAAAATGTTTTCCCTACTGCAAATAATTCTTTGGTTAAAGTTTTATCGAAGCCGAAAGAAAAATATTTAAGCGTGTAGATAAACGAGATTATAAACACAACTGCAAACGAAATTACAAAAGCATAGAGAATAGAGATGATGCCGAGATTGAGATAAACGATAAAGATAATGTTCGCAGCGAAGTTGAGGATTATTCCGAAGAGATTTATTATCGTGTAAGCTTTGGTTAGCTCCAAGCTGTTCAGCAATATCATCGGGAAGCGGGAGAGTGCATCAATGAACAAAATAATTGCAACAAGCTTAATGAGGTGAGTAAAACCTTCTTTCTTTAGAAGTAAAATTGAAATCGGCTCGGCAAAAAGATACACAACCAAGCTGAAAACAAACGACGACACGGCAATCATCATCATGCTTGTTCCGTAAACTTTTTTTCTTCGCTCCGTATCCGATTCGATGTAGATTTTTTGAAAAGAGGACTCCATCCCGTATAAATAAAACACTGCGGTGAAAAACCAGAACGAATAAACCAAGGAAAAATATCCGAACTCTTCCGGCAAGAAATATTTTGTATAAACAGGAAGCAAGAGGAAAGGGAGAAGACGGTTTATAACAAAGCCAAGAGTGTAAACAGCACTGTGCGAAAACATTTTTCTAACCGGGCTGCTCATAATATATTATTTGCTTTGTAATATTCCGAAAGCTTTGTCATAACGCTTTGGTATGAATGATATTTCACAACCCAGTCTCTCAGAAGATTGCGATTTGAAAAATATTTTTCTTTGTTGTCAATAATTTCTATGAGCGTCTCCGCTAAGTTATCTTTGTTTGCAACAACAAAAGGATTTTTAGGGAGCCAAGTATCCATCCCGCAATTCATGTCTGTGATTGTCGGCAAACCCATCGAAAGATTTTCGAGTGAGTTGATGCCGTAGCCTGTTCCACCGCGGTTGCCAATCTGGTCGATTGCAACATGACAAGTTCGTTTTAAGTCAATCAATTTTTCTCTCAGCATATTCTCAATAAGAACAAATTCGATTTCTCTGTTAGCTTTCACTTTTTCAATCGCTTCAATTATTTCCTGTGTGCCTTTTATAAAACGATGTGTTGGTGAATGGATAATTCGCAGTTTACCTTTGTCAAGATCCGTATGATAAGTTTCATCATCGATGAACCTAATCGAATCCTGCTCAAACGGAAAGAAAAGAAAATTTATTTTCGGATGACGCAATGTGTGGTCGTATTCAAAAGTCAGGTTCAAATCGCTCATCTCATCCATCTCTTTCACGATTCCCCTTGTCCGCAGGTCATCGCCGTAATAACAATTAACAATTTTCTTCCCTGCCTGCTTCATCTTCTTTGCGAATCTGCAATCGGAATAAAAATCGATGCCGCCGTCGAAATGGAACACGTCGAAGTTCTCCGCGGCGATTTCTTTCAATGCTTTTTCAAACACAGGAGAGTTTTTTCTTTCTCTGTTTCTCCGGTAAATTTTTTCTGCAGCATTTCCTTCATCAAAATAAGGCATGTGTGTCCACTTATCAATTTTGTTTTCTTTTATTTTATCATGAAGCTTACTCTGTTTGAGCTCACGCCATTTCATAGCAAGTTTGTTTCTCGGCAAACTCAAATTAAGGCAAATGTCTTCAGGAAAATCGAAAGGAATTTTGTAGAAAGAAATTAATCGTGCCTGCACGCCAGAGTGCCTGCCTGCACGAAGCGTTTCGGCGAAGGCAGGTGTTTCGGCACACAGGCGTGAATCAAAACCGAACATCCTTTGCATCTTCATTAGATTATAAGGCACACCTGCTGTGTTCTCCGGAGCAATATGTAGGATAGACGGTTTACTCAAGCTAAAGTATAAAAATCTTCTTTCTCGTAATTGTGCAGACGAATTAATGAAGCACGCACAAGGTTTACAAGAATTCTGCTTGCCCTTCGGTTTGAAATATTCAGCATCGACTTCAGCTCTTTCATTGTTATACGTTCATTCGTCTTTAAAAATTCAATCAAGGAATTTTCTTTATCGCCAATGTTCACAATCATCGGCGGAGAATCCGGATTTGAATTTCTCAAAATACGAATCGTCTCCTTAGATGCAAGAACAGATTTATCTTTTACCCTGATGTAAACTTTCGTTTCGTCAGAATCTTCTTTTACATTCCCGATTAACCGATGCGGCTTCGTTTTGCTTTCGGGAATCGTGATTGCAACAACATCTTTCCTGTAGATGTGAAGTATATCAGCTTTATAATTTATTGGCGGCTCACAGTAAAACTTTGCAGCAAGGTCGATGAATTCCATTTCGCCTTTTTCACTTTCAACTCCGACAACAGATTTGTCGTCATCAACACCAAATAAAATAACTCCCCCGCGTGTATTTGCAAACGCTATCATTCCCTTCGAAATCTTTTCCGGCTCAGTGAATTTTCTTTTGAACTCAATTTTATCGTTCTCGCCGTTTTCGATAATCTCGTTTAATTCGAATAGCGTCATTTATTTTTCCGTGAATCTAAAAACGATTGAAGAATAAGTGCGGCAGAAATTATATCGATGTTACTTTTATCCATTCGTTTCTTTTTCTTCATGCCTGATTCAAGCATTGAGTGAGAAGCCATACGTGAAGTCAGACGTTCGTCATGCTTAACAATATTTATATGTGATAAATTTTTTTCTGAGAAATATTTTGCGAGTGCTTGAATAAAATCTTTCGTCGCTTCGGTTTGAACAGTTGCATTACCTTTAAGGTTCAATGGATAGCCGATAACAATCGTATCTGCATTTTCATCGGCAGCAATCTTTGATATATTTTCAAACAGCTTTGAATCATTTTTAAAAACAGTTCTGCCGAAAGCAATCGTTTTGCTTTCATCACTGACAGCAATTCCTAATCTGACTTTACCGAAATCTATTCCGATTATTTTTGGCAAATGAGAATTCAAAAGTTAAGGCATGCCCTCGCGAATGCGGGGGTTCAAATATAAATTGAGTGGAAATTTAAAAGGAGTGTATTAATATCGGATTCATCAAATTTATCAGATTCATCAGATTGTCAAATTAAAACCAATATGACAAATTTGACAAATCTGAAAAATATGACAAATCAATCTTGAATCTTATTCCATCGGCTGTTTAAGGAAACCTTTCAACAGCTTACCTGCTTTGAAGTGCATTTTCCTTCTGGCGGGAACGTAAACAAATTCACCCGTCTTAAGATTTCTTGCTTTGGGTTTCGCCTTCGTTTTTTTTACTTCAAACACACCGAAGTCACGAACTTCAATTCTTAACGTCGGATTAGCGGTCATAAGAAGCTCTCGCATTGAATCAAAAAAAGCATCGACTGCATTTTTAGCGTTCATTTTTTCGCCGGACAATTTTTTTTCGACGCTAAGCGCAATGTCTTTTTTAGTAAGCGTTTTTACTCTTTCTTTTCTAACTTTTGTTAACATTTCTGTCTCCTTTGGTTTTAATAATATTTATAAATCTTGCTGAATAATTAATCAGAGAAATAAGACATGCTGTTACACTTAACAATATCAATCCCTTAATTAGAAGTTCCAGCGATTCCAATTTAAGCGAATGATTTATTAAGAGCACCATGATTGTTAACCCGATGATGAACACGGAAATTTTACCTGTGATGTTTGACGCAAGAACCAATTGAAATTTGTTCTTCAAATATAAACCGCCGAGAAGAATCAGCACATCACGTGATAAAGTAATAATTAAAAACCAGAGCGGAATAATTTCTTTGAGGAACAATATAACAACAAGAGTGATGATTGTTATTTTATCAGCCAGCGGGTCGATGATTTTTCCAAGCTCAGTGATTTCATTTCTTTTTCTTGCAACGATTCCGTCGAGCAAATCTGTGAGCCAGCTCACAACAAGAATAATTGCTGCGGGCAAATAATTTTCTGTGAGTAAAAAATAAACAGCGATTGCAAGCAGCGGGAATCTTGACAAGCTTAAAAGATTACTCGGATAAAAGAACTCTTTATTCATTTTACAAAGTTACAAAAAAATTGCGAGGAGCGAAGCAACGAAGCAATCCCTGTCCCCTTAGCAAAATCTTAATTTGGCTTAAGCACCATTCAATTTCTCTTAAGCCCATTTCAGTTCTGCTTAAGCCCCGTTGAAATGTAATTAAGCACAACCAAAATGTAATTAAGCACAACTGAAATAGAATTAAGCACCGTTGAAATGTAACTAAGCACAACTGAAATGGAATTAAGCCCAACTCAAATGGAATTAAGCCCAACTCAAATGGAATTAAGACCAACTCAAATGGAATTAAGCACAACTGAATTATCCCGAATTAATATTGTGTTTTTATTTGTTTTTTAAGGTTTTTGCCCTAAGGTAGGGTGATTGGGCTGAAGCCCTTGGCGTATGGTGATTTCAGTAACCCCACGCTTAAGCGTGGGGTTAAAAAGAAAAGCGTTCCTTATGGACTTTAGTCCAAAGCACAGAAGATTTTTGGCTAAAGCCATTTATTATAGAGTCCTTTATTCCACGACCTAAAGGTCGTGGCAATTACAAATGCGTCCCCTACAACTTAAATTAATAGTTTCAAAAATCGCTTGCTTTTCAAAAAAAAAAAAAACAGATTTGCACTATTCACTTTAAAAATTTTTTCTGAAAGGACACAAAAGTTATGGCAGACTTTATCCCAAAAGCAGACCCTGAATTCAATGACTGGTTCATAGCATTCTGCGATTATTTTATTATAAATTTTGCTGCTCTTGGCTTCACATCGACAGAGAAGAATGCGATTCAGGCAGCAAAAAATTCGTGGGTCACGGATTACGGAGCCCATATAACCGAGCAAAACACTGCATCGGGGATTGCACATACAAAAAGTACAACTCGTGCAAATGGAGAAGCTCTTGTCCGTCAATTATCCGGCACTATGCAATCCAACCCTGTGATTACCGATGCACAGAAAGCCGCTCTCGATATTACAATTCCCAAAACAACAAAAACTCCTTCGTCTGTTCCAACGACAAGACCGATTGGCAAAGTTGATAACCGCAATCGCTTGGAGCATATAATTTCATTTTTTGACGAAGCAACTCCGAACAGCAAAGCGAAACCGGCTGGCGTGCGTGCATGTGAAATCTGGGAGAAGATTGGCGGAGCCGCTCCGACCGGTCCGCAGGAAGTTACTTATGTTGTTGCCGATACGAAAACGCCATACAACAATACTTTCCCCGATTCCGATGCGGGCAAGACGGTTCATTATATGTTACGCTGGGTGAACACACGCAACGAGCCGGGTCCCTGGAGCGAAACGATTAGCGTTACGATAAGCGCGTAGAAATTTTTAATAAAGTCAGGTTAATTGCTGACTTTATAATTTATAAGGAGGAAACAAAATGAAATCAATATTTTTAACATTCGTTTTATTTATTTTTTCAGTTCAGATATCCAATGCCCAATGGCAACCGGATTTTCGGCTGACTAATAACTCATCTACGAAATCTACATCAGAGAATAATGCCAGATGTATTGCTGTAAGCGGAAATGTTGTGCACGTTGTGTGGCAGGACGACCGTGTTGGCAGTCCGACGGAGATACAATACAAACGTTCAACAGACGGAGGAATAACCTGGGGAGCAGATACACGGCTTACGAATCTTTCTACTTATTCATATCAACCTTCTATTGCTGTTTCCAATCAGTTAGTAATTGTAGTATGGTCTGTCAATTCCCGAGACATATACTACAATCGTTCAACCGACGGTGGTTTAACATGGGGAACTGACACATATCTGACTACTATTTCGACCTTTAATGCTAATCCCTATCCTTCAGTATCATTATCCGGTCAAACTGCGCATGTTGTTTGGCTTGATACCCGAAACGGCAGCAATGTATTCTACAAACGTTCAACTGATGGAGGATTGAGTTGGGGTTCAGATACTCAGCTGTCAACAAATTTAACAACACAGTTTCCTTATCCGTCCACTAGTGTAAACGGGTCTGTTGTACATGCGGTATGGAATAATAATAATAGTGGAAGTTACCAAGTTTATTACAAACGCTCAACGGACGGCGGTTCAACCTGGGGAGCAGAAGTACAACTCACCAGTAACACAGACGGTTCTTTTAATTATCCTTCTGTTTCGGTAACCGGACAAAATGTGCATATTGTATGGAATGATAACCGTGATGGTAATGAGGAAATATACTATAAACGCTCAACAGACGGAGGAATAAGTTGGGGTGCAGATAACCGACTAACAAATGACCCGGCTACTTCAAATTATTCACAGGTTACTGCATCCGGTTCGGCTGTGCACGTAGTATGGAATGACTTCCGTGATGGTAATGGGGAGATATATTATAAACGCTCAACCGATAATGGCTTAAGCTGGAGCACTGATACACGTCTGACAAATGATGCGGCTTATTCTTATGATGAATCAATAGCAGTATCCGGTTCATTTGTTCATGTTGTATGGACTGATTGGCGTGATGGAAGCAACGGTGAGATTTATTATAAACGAGACCCCACCGGTAATCCTGGTAATCCTACACAGTATACATATTGTGGAAACAATAATCAAAAAGTTCTGGTCTGTCACAATGGACACACAATTTGCATCAGTATTAATGCAGTCCCGGCACACCTTGCACATGGTGACCAGCTTGGAAGCTGCGGCGACAACAATATAATAGAATATGAAAATGAATTACCCAATAGCTATTCTCTTTCGCAAAACTATCCCAACCCGTTTAACCCAACTACAAAAATAAGATTTGCTTTGCCAAAGAGTTCAATTGCAAAGCTTGTTGTTTATGATATGCTTGGCAGAGAAGTGGAAACAATAGTAAACGAACAACTAAACGCAGGAACTTACGAAGCGGATTGGAGTGCGGATAAATTTTCAAGCGGGATTTATTATTATAAGTTGGTTGCGGGAGATTATACAGAAACTAAAAAAATGATTCTGATGAAATAAGGAATTAATATATTTATTCTAAGAGGCGGATTAACACCCGCCTTTTTAATTATAGAGATGACCCAGAGGGTGCCCGCCACGTCACTTCGTTCCTCGCAATTAATGATAGCAGAAATTTTATCTTTATTGAATGCTCTGCCATTACTATCTTGCCAATTGAATTAAATCCTAAATCACACATCAAACCGCTAGAATTTATAGAGCATAAGCTGGAGAACGGCTTAAGCATCATCCTGCAGAAAGATACGACAATCCCTTCTGTTTGCATCAACACTTGCTATCATGTCGGCTCAAAAGATGAGCCGGGAGAACTTCATGGGTTCGCTCACTTGTTCGAGCATCTTATGTTCGAGGGTTCAAAAAATATTTCCAAAGGGCAGTACGATAAAATTTCCACATCAGCCGGCGGTGATAATAATGCTTTCACATCAAGTGATGTAACCAATTATTACATCATTCTTCCTTCGAACCATCTTGAAACAGGGTTGTGGCTTGAGTCTGACCGTATGCTTGAGTTTTCTATTTCTGAAGAAAGCTTCAACATACAAAAGAAAGTTGTTGCCGAAGAGAAGCAGCAAAATTACGACAACAGACCTTACGGTACTGCCAGCTCGGAAATGGCTCCCTTGCTTTTCACCGGGACAAATTATGCATGGGACACAATCGGCGATATGGAACAACTGAAAAACTCTACTCTCAACAATGCAAAAAATTTCTTCGGGAAATATTACAATCCATCAAACTGTGTGCTTGTAATCACAGGTGATATTGATTACAATAAAACAATTTCCCTGATTGAAAAATATTACTCGGAAATTCCTTCTCCTCCGAAGCCCATTAAACCAAAAATTGATTTTACTCCGCTTAAAAATGAGTCAAGAATAATTGTCCATGACAACATTCATCTTCCCGGAGTTTTCATCGGATACCGTCTTCCGAAAGAATGGAGCGATGAAACTGTTGCATTGAGCCTTGCTTCAGAAATTTTATCTACAGGAGAAAGCTCACGCTTTTACAAAAAGCTTGTATATGAAAAAGAGCTTGTCTCGGAGATTGCAGCATACATTGATACACGCGAACAGTTCAGCGCCCTTATTATTTATGCCATTCTTATGCCCTGTGTTAAAATTGAAGCTGTTGTAAAAGAAATTGATTCGATAATCGATGAGATGAAATCCGGGAAAGTTGATAACGGCGAAATTACAAAAATAAAAAATAAATTCGAGACGAGAATACATTATCGCATGCAGACGAACATGATGCGTGCAGAATATCTTACTCATTTTAAAACTGTGCACAATGATGCTTCCATGATAAACTCGATTGCGGAAAAATATCTTCGCTTTACAAAAAATGATGTTACTGAAAATGCTAATAAATTTTTGGTTGATTCTAACCGCGTAATTCTGGAATATCATCCTCATGAATAATCTATGTTGAACAAAACTAAAAACACTCTGAACAGAAAGCTCCGGCCAAACGTACAGCCGTCTAAAGGAATTTCTTTTCCTGATTATTCTGACATCACTCTTGACAATGGTGCAAATCTTCTTGTAATCCATAATGAAAAAATTCCTGCCGTTACAGTCCGTTTTGTTTTCAAAGATGCCGGCTCTTATTTCGATGAAAGCAAATTCGGGCTCGCTTCTGTAACTTCTGAGATGCTGACACGCGGAACACTCACAAGAACTTTAGCTCAGATTGCAGAAGAAATTGATTTCCTCGGAGGCACTCTTGCAAGCGGCTGTGATTTCGACGGAAGCTTTGTCACACTTTCTGCTCTTAAAAAACATTTGGACAAAGCTCTTGAAGTTTTCTTCGACGTAATTCATGCTCCAAAGTTCAGCGATGATGAGCTTCATAAAGTAACAGAACAGAGAATTGCTTCATTGATTCAGGCAAAAGATGATGCGGATTATCTCTGCGGAGTTCTGTTTAACAAATTGGTTTACTCACCACTCCCCTACGCAAATCAAATGGACGGAACGGAAGAATCTTTACCGGCAATCACAATAGCTGACCTCAAAAGTTTTTATGATGCATATTACAGTACATCTAACCTGATTATCGCTTTCGTTGGCGACATAACTTATGATGAAGCTCTTGAAATCGTAAACCAAAATCTGTCATTAAAGTATCCTGGAGCAGCAGATAAAAATGTTTCGTCAGAAAATATCGGTCAATATAAACCCGGACAGATTTACATTTCAGAAAAAGAAAATGCTACTCAATCCAATTTAAAAGTCGGGCACATAGGAATTAAACGGAACAATCCTGATTTCATCGCCGTTACAGTAATGAACACTATTCTCGGCGGATATTACGGTGCAAGAATCAATCGCAGTTTACGCGAGGTTCACGGTTACACATACGGAGCAAGATGTTCATTCTCATCAAAACTATATGGCGGAGATTACTGCGTTGAAACAGACGTTGGAAATGAATTCACAGCTCACTCGATACACCTGATTAAAGATGAGCTAGAAAAAATAGTGAATGAAAAAGTTCCCACCGAAGAATTGAAGAATGTTCAGAATTATATCAGCGGAACTTTTCCCTTGCAGCTTGAAACGGCAAATAACGTTGCATCAAGAATAATCGGACTCAAGCTTTATGGACTTCCTAAAAATTATTATGACGATTACATTGCAAAGATAAACTCATTGACATCAACAGATATTTTAAAAACAGCACAAAAATATATTCACCCCGATAATCTCTGTGTCGCAATCTCAGGAAACTACGATGCAATCAGGAAATCTTTAAAAGAATTTAATCCAGAATCAGAGCCGGGAATAATTTTATAATCTATTAATATTAAATCTTATATTTGTTAATGAACGATTCCGAACAGGTAAAACACCTTCACAAAAAATTTTCCGAGCTTAAAAAAGAAGTTGCAAAAGTCATCGTAGGACACGATGAAATCATCGAGCAGATTTTTATTGCGATACTCTCAAGCGGACATTGTCTTCTAATCGGAGTTCCCGGTCTTGCGAAAACTTTGCTTGTAAAAACTCTTGCAGACGTGCTTGAATTAAAGTTCAGCAGAATTCAATTCACACCTGACTTAATGCCCTCGGATATTGTAGGAACGGAAATTATCGAAGAAGATATTTCGACAGGTCACAAGAAATTCAAGTTTGTTAAAGGACCTATTTTTGCAAACATGCTTCTTGCAGATGAAATCAACCGAACACCTCCTAAAACACAATCAGCTTTGCTCGAAGCGATGCAGGAGCACAAAGTAACAGCCGCAGGAACAACCTACACTCTCGATGAGCCGTTCTTCGTGCTTGCAACACAGAATCCAATCGAGAATGAAGGTACTTATTCTTTACCTGAAGCTCAGCTTGACAGGTTTATGTTTAACGTCTGGCTTGAGTATCCCTCACACCAACAGGAAATTGATATTGTGAAGTTCACCACTACAATGTATGTCCCTGAGCCGCAGGTAATTTTGAAACGGGAAGAGATTATTCAGTTGCAGAGCTTGGTTCGAAAAGTTCCGGTTGCAGATAACGTGATGGAATACACCGTGAACCTTGTAAGTAAAACCAGACCGAACACAAACGGCTCAGCGAAGTTTATTAACGACTGGCTTAGCTGGGGTGCAGGACCGAGAGCTTCACAGTATTTAATTCTCGGAGCAAAAGCAAATGCAATTCTTGACGGAAGATTTTCTCCTGAGATTGATGACGTAAAAAAAGTTGCTTACCCGGTTCTGCGTCACCGGTTAATTACAAACTTCAACGCCGAAGCAGACGGAATAAAGACGATTGATATAATTGAGAAGTTAATAGTTAGTAATTAGTTATGAATACTAAAATGAAAGCTCTGATATTCTTTTGCATTCTTCTTTTTGCCTTTTCACTCATCTCCTGCTCAGGTGTAAAAATCACAACCAAAACATCCGACCTTAAGAAAGCAAAATACTTCCGCATACTCGCCGATGCAGACGACAACAGAATTTTCAGTAAGCTTCAGGATGATTTACGCATCGACCCGAAGATGGAACGCTACACAGTTGTTGTCGATATCCGCTCTGGCGAACCGGCACAGCAATATGTTTTATTCGGTGATGAGTACAATCCTCTTCGTTTCAGCTGGACTCAACTTTCAGAAGATGTGAGAAAAGGTTTGGTTAACTGGACGGGAAGCAATAAAGAAAAGCTGGATTAATGAATATTGCCGTGCCTGAGCAGGCAGGATTATTGAATAATGAATAATCTTTATTTAAAGACAAAGCCCCGATAAAAATCGAGGCTTTAATTTTTAATTCGTAATTTTTAATTCGTAATTATTCTACTCCATAGCAGAATAAGTCCCGTCAGCATTAAGTATCAGAGTATGCAATCTGCACGCATCCATTCCCTTAAAATAAATATAGTTGCCGGCTAAGTCAGTAATCTTCATATCAAACAGACAGGTTTGTCCGTAATCTGCAGTAATATCAACTCTGATGCTCGTCCCGCTCTCAAATATGTCCTTCGGAAGAATATCGTTTCCCCAGTTAGTAGTTTCATTAGGAGTAACAAAGACATCAACCAATGTAACTCCTGTGTTATTGGTTACGAAAAAGTAAAGTGCCTGTGCGGATGTGCTCTTTTCAGAGAGGATGAAAAGTGCAGCGAACAGCAGGACTGTAAAAAGTAATTTTTTCATTTTTGTTTTGATTTAATTTATGGTGATTGATTAGGCAAAAATAATAAATAAAAACTAATTAATAACCCATTACATAAGCCCTGAATATTTCGGGGCTATTTAACTAAAGAACTCTCTAAAAGTTATTTATCTTTTAGAAATTCATCTGCTTTACTTAACAGCCACTCCTTCTCCACCAAATTATTCTCGTCAGAAATTTTTCTTCTAATCAATTCCGGCTCAAGTCCGGTATTGCCCATCTTAATCTTTAGCAGGATGGAATAATATTTTAAAAAATTTGTATGCAATTCTTTGTATCTTTCCGAAACTGTTTTATTGTTGGAAATAAAATGGCGATGAGTATCTATCAAAGACAACGCTTCCTCAAAATATCCAAGTTCATAATAAACCTTAAACATCAACTGACGTATATCATACCTGAATGCAAAAAGCTCAAAGTTAATCTTTATGCTGTAACCTAGTGACTTTTCGAACTCACGCTTTTCAAAATATAAAAGGGCGTTCGAATAATTCCGCATATTCACTCTGTGTTCGGGGAGCAGCTTTTCAATGTATGTGTCTATATAGTTTTCAATGTATTTAAAATCTTTGTATTTCATAGTAATAACAAAGATTGCACGGTAAAGAATGACCCTCATATATTTTTGGTCTGGAGAATATACACCTTTCTCGAGTCTCAGTATATAAAGCTCATACAGCTCACGTTCAAACTTTTCCCTGTTCACTTCTTTTTGCAGCACCCAGCAAACACCTTCAAGTATCTGGAAATGATTATAGATTTCATGATGATGAAACACATTTATGTTTTTAATGAAGAGTTCTTTCATTTGATAAAAATATTTTTCCTCTTTAGGATTCAGATAGAATAGAATCCTCAGCACATAAATTGCTGTGACTTCATTATATGATTGTGTGAAGTTTTTTTCAAGATGACTTAATGTTTCTTCGAGATTGAGATTCGAAATAAATTCTTCAATAAAACCATGCTTGTAAACAGCATTGAAAACTATTTCGTTTGTTTTTAAATCATGAATAAAATTCGATAGCCGCATCAGGCTGAAGCGGATATGATAATCCGCCTGGTTATAAATGTTTTCTAATGTAGCTTGCGGTGAATCTTTTCTAAAATTCATCTGCACTTTCAGAGATTCAAAATCCATTTTGTCTTTGAAGAACTCTTCCGTTATCCCGTTTGAATCATTCAGCATCTTTTCATAATCTTTAAAGTACTTATCGGCAAGCTCAAACTTATTTCTGTCAAGTATTTCACCAACCAATTCGAATTGTCTTAATATCGGGTTATTCAGAAATCTTTTATAGGTTAGAAATTCTTCGGATAGTTTTGTCAGATTAAATAATATTGACTTCACCGTTTGTTCATTGTATTGCTTCCCCGGGAAAACTTTTCTGTAAAGAATTTCTTTAGACAAAAACTTATTATCAAATCCGGGATAATATTTTTTCAATACATCAAAAGATTTTACAATGCTCTTGTTTGTATTATGAAACGGAGAATTAATGAATACTGAAAATTCTTTCATCTCATCCTTTGAGAAAGTCTTTAATAATTCTATTGCCGCACTTTTTATCATATTAAGCTCCTAAAACTCACAACCAATATAGCGTCTGAATTCAATTAATAATACACATAATCAACAAATATGGCTTCTTTTGTATAATATCTTTTGGAAAGACTGACAACTTCTTAATAAAAATTTCTTTGTAAACGCAATAGCCGATAGGTTATGTTTGCTAAGAAGTGCACAAGTGTGCACAGAAACAAAAATAAAAAAAATGAAAGCAAATAAAACAATTGCCAAAGGTTACCGCTTAAAACCGCGGACTCATAACATGATAAAAAAAATTCAGAAGATTGTTAAGGGAAATACGGACGAAGCTCTAAGCTTAGCATGTAAAAATTTTATTCAACATTTAAAAAATAATTCTAAAGGAGAATTACAAATGAAAAAATTAATATTAGCACTTCTCATTACATTAAGCTGCGGAAATTTATTTTCGCAGTGGACAGTCCAGCAGTTTAATCCCGATTATGCTGCTGTGCATTTTGTACCCGGCACAAATGTCGGTTATGCAGTTGGAAATTATTATAGCTTAATCAGAAAATCCACTGACGGCGGATTAACGTGGAATAATTTACTAAACGGTTCAACGGAGTACTTAGTAGATTTATTTTTTATAAATCAAAACACCGGTTGGGTAGTTGGATACAATGGAACAATTCTCTATACAAACAACGGAGGCACAAGTTTCATCACACAAACAAGCGGTGTAACAGACGGACTATTTTCAGTTCAGTTTTTGGATGCTAACACCGGCTATATTGCGACAGGTGTATTAGGCAGGGTCTTAAAAACTACAAATGCAGGAACTAACTGGACACAAACTACTGCTGCAGGTGCCGCAGGGCTTTACGCTGCATTTTTCCTGACTCCAAACACCGGCTGGGTTGGAAGCTTTGGCGGCGCTGTTTATTTAACAGTTAACGGAGGAACTAACTGGACTGCTCAAACATGTCCTGCTGCTTCAACCGTTAATGATATTTATTTTACTGACACTCAAACCGGGTGGTGCTGCGCCTCAGGAAAAATTTTCAAAACAACAAACGGAGGAACAAACTGGATAGAGCAGGTATCAGGTTCAAATTCGTTATTCAGCATATTCTTTTATAACTCATCTAATGGATTTGCATGCGGTGATTTTGGAAGCTTGATTAAAACAACAAACGGAGGAACAAACTGGACACCCATTACTATTAATACAAGCAGTACTCTCTTAAGCATTTCTCCTTTGGATGCCGGCAATGTTGTTATAGCAGGGTTCAATGGATACTTTCTCAAATCAACCAACGCAGGCAGCAACTGGAACATTCTTTACGGCTCGAGCGGCGGAGGAATATCTTCTATATACTTCACCACAACTTCCAGCGGCTATGCAGTGAACTACTTAGGATATTTATTCAGGACATCAAACGGAGGAGCAAACTGGAATCCCTCTCAGCTTACTATCGACGTCGCATCAGATGTTGTTTTCGCAAACACTTCAACCGGATGGATTGCTGGAAATAATACCGTGCTGGATGGCGGTGACGACCCTGTTACAATAAAAACTACAAACGGGGGAACTACCTGGACTCAATATAACCCTCCTGCTATTTTTGCCAGCGTTGTAGATATGTGTTTTTCAGGAACATCAAACGGGTGGATACTTGGGACCTCTGCAACTCTCAATTCTTCAGGAGCAATAACAAATCTATGCATTACAACCAATGGAGGAATTAACTGGGCTAATCCATTTAACTTTAATGAAAATATGAGAGACCTTTACTTTACAAGTACAACCGAAGGATGGGCTTGCGGAGACCTTGGTAGAGTTATGAAAACAAATAACGGCGGCTTAAACTGGACTCAGCAGACAACTCCGAACGGTGCGAACCTGTATTCGATTTATTTTTTAAATTCTAACCAGGGATATGCATGCGGCGGAGGTGGAACAATAATTGGAACAACAAATGGCGGAACAACCTGGAATTTGCTTCCTTCGGGAACATCGCTTTACCTCTATTCCATATATTTTGGCTCAAGCACTAACGCTGTTTGTGTGGGAGAAGGCGGCACTCGGCTAAGAACGACAAATGCAGGAGCAAGCTGGACTAATTCACCTGATGCGGTGCAGCTAAGTTTTAATACTGCATTCATGGTCTCACCCAACAATGCATACATAGGAGGCGATTATGGATACATTGGAAACTTCGGAGGAATTGTTGGCGTGAATAATAACACAAATGAAATTCCGAACCAATCCAGCTTATCACAGAATTATCCGAATCCGTTTAACCCAACAACAAAAATAAGATTCGCAATTCCGCAAACAATCTTGAACAAGGGGTTGCAACCCCTTGTTCAACTAAAGGTGTTTGATATCCTCGGCAGAGAAGTTGCAACACTTGTAAATGAACAACTCAAACCCGGAACTTATGAAGTTGATTGGAATGGAACGAATCATTCGAGCGGAGTATATTTCTATCAATTAGTAACAGAACAATTTTCTGATACAAGGAAAATGATTTTAATTAAATAAATAAATTCTATTAAACTATTTAAAGGAAATAAAATGAAAAACAAAAAATTCAGTTACATCAGCACGCTTCTTGCTGTTACTCTGTTTATACTTTCAATATCAATTGGTTTTATAAACACAGATGAAAAATCTGAAGCTAAAAAAGTTTCGGTAAAAATTAAGATTGGAAACTCGAGCTGCACCGGAAATGGAATATGCCAGGTTACCAAAGTACCTAAAGACCAGTTCAGTGAAGTATCCGGTTTAACACAAGAATTTTATGCAATGTCATCATGGTCATGGGGGGAGTCGCAAGAGGGATGGTTCAAAATAGAAACCCGCAGCAATTTGATGAGTGCGGAAACATATACTCAATACTTTTCGGGAACCAATTTTGTTTTAGAGGATGATTTCACAATACCTAAAAATACAATTGGCAATAAAAAAGATATTACTATTCTATCCGGGTCATACCCTATCCAACGGGAGGGAGAACAGATTCTCATTGGACTTTTAATACCTTAATTTGGCAAAATAATTTAAACAAACTACAAGGAAATAATGAAAACTTCAAAAACAATCACATCACTTTTAATCAGTGCCCTGCTTATCTTATTAACCGGATGCGAGAAGCAGCCAAAGTCCTCATTCAGTATGGATAAAAATAAGCCAATGACAAAAGATGTAATAAAGTTTAGCAACACAACTGAGAATGGTGAAAGTTACGAATGGGATTTCGGAGATGGTGAAAAAAGTTCGGATAAGGAGCCATCACATACTTACAATAAACGCGGTGAGTATTCAATAAAAATGATTGCTAAATCAAAGAGCGGCAAAAAAGCTGATACAACCTCGCAGAAAATAAAAGTGTCCGGTGATATAGACAAGATTCTCGGGACATTCAGAGCAAAAGATAAATGGGTCAGTTCGATTTCGTATATAGGTTCCGGTGAATTGAACTATACGGTAGATATTATTGCGGGTGACGGAGACGATACTTTTATAATGAAGAATTTGAATCAGACTTTAACATCCGTGGCAGGATACGTATCCGGAAATGTGATAACCTTTAATGTGTCTCAATCCGTATCAAGTAGTGCGGGGAAAAGTTATTTTTTTCAATATGGCTCCGGTGAAATTATGGATGGCGGAACTATTCTGAAAATTAAATATTCATACAACGATTTATATCAAGGCAATGCAATAGGAATTATCATTTCTGAAACTTTCTTATATAAAGAATAAATCTTTTAAAAATTAATTAAAGTAAAATGAAAAACACAAAAACAATCACAAAACTTTTAATCGCATCTGTAATATTTTTTACAGTAATTAACACAGCATCTGCTGGCGATGACGACAAAGTAAAAGCTATGGTCGGCGATTTACCTTCTGAAATGACCGCCGGCTCATCTGTTCAGTTTTCAGTTACATTAACTAACACAGGCAATAACACCTGGTCATCAGATAAACTCTCAGCAAAAGAAACCGGACCATTTGACATAACCAAATCCAGTGTTAACGTATTCAATCTTGAGCCGGGACAGAGCCAAACATTAAACTACACAATTACCGCTCCGAGTAAAACCGGCAAGCAAAAATGCAAAGTCTATTTCTATACAACCGGCAGAAAAATAGGAAGCAAAACTAAAACTATTAACGTGAAATAGATTGAATAATGATTATTGATTATGATTACCTCACCCAGTCACTTCGTGCCACCCCTCTCCTTTGAGGAGAGGGGAAGGGGTGAGGTGAAATCATCATTACTTCCCCATCCATGCTTTTCTTAGCTTTTCCTGATTCGCATTCATCTGATTAATTACTCCAACCGAATGGTCATACTTTAGTTTCGAGCCTGTAATCTTGGCTTCAAGCTTCCACGTTTCATCGATTCCTTTTTCATTTTTTCGTGACACTATTAATTCAAGAGGGTCACCGTCTTTTAAATTTACAGAAGGCGAGCCAAACTGTCCTCTGTAATTGAACCAGTAAGAAAGCCGTCCGTCGATTGAAATTATTTCGTCTCCGGATTTCACGCCGAGATTTTTCGCAAACTTGCTTGGGTCATTGATTACCTGAAATACAACCCTGTGCGTTGCATGGTTGTGACCAAAAATCACGTCACCGAAATCAATCTCTCTGTAATTTGTTTTCGAATGGTCTAATCCAATGCTCTCAAATATTGAAGTAACCGGCATTGGCTCTGTTCCGTCAACACTCTTTCTCAGGAACTCACCGACCTGCGGTGAGGATAAGTTTTCCAGCTCTGCAAAAAATCCGGCATCGTCAAAAGGTTTTCCCTTGTCATATTTTTTCAGAAGCTCCTGAATAACATTCTCAAGATTTTTTTTCCCGTCTGAAGTTTTCAAAATCAGAATATCCAGACACATCGATATTAATGCTCCCTTTTCATAAGCATTCCCGAACTCGCTTCCATAATCTTTATACAATCCCTGGCTTATTTGAGTGAACGCAACCTTGTTATTATACTCTTCCATGTTATTAAGCTTGTCTTCAATTTCTTCGGCAAACTTATCGAGTTTTAACATTCCATTTTTCAAACGCATTATCATCGACATATATTCGGTGAGACCTTCGTAAAACCAAATATGCCTCGAAAAAACCGGGTTCACTGCATCCTCTGTTTCATATTCGTTAGAGTAAAGCTGGTGTCCTGCCATCAGATGGTAAAACTCATGAGCAGCAACTGATTGAATCATCTCTGTAAAATCTTTTTTTTTATCCTCCTTATCCTCTCTCTTTAATTCTTCAGGCAAGCAGTAAAATGATGAGCTAACATGAGATACCGCTCCCGCTCCTGTTAGAAATTCTTTTTCACCAAAGAGATACATTACAAACCAGTATTTATTTTCTGTGGGAAGCTTTCCGCCCAAAAAAGTTTTGTATGAATTGAGAACGGGCTGAATAAGGTTTGAAATTTTTTCAGAGCCGGCTTTTTTCGTCTTTGAATAAACCGAAACAATAAAAGTTGTTTCATCCACAACGAAAGAAGTTGTATCGGGCAGACAAAACATCACCGGATGTTCATGCATAGCGTCATAATTCGGATAAGAAAATACATCAAGTGTATCTCCTCTCACAAACGGTTCGAAAGATGATGAAGCATAAAAACCCGGTGGCTTTCTGTATTTAACCATCACCTCACTGTTTTTGAAGCCCTCGAAGTATCCGTAAAAGCAATAATTGTTTATAAAAAAATTCTTGCCTGCATCAATTCCCGTACCTGTCGGAGGAAAAATAATTCCGCCTTCATCAAGCTGTGTATCCTCGAATGTATCACGCACTCTGTATGAAATTCTGAAAAGAGATTTAGCTCTTGAAATCTGCCAGACATTATGCTCTGACCTGTTTACAGGAAGAAGATTTCCGGTTTTATCGAATGCGTAAAGGTCGTAAACAAACCTGCCGAAGTTTATTTTGCTGTAAGTTCCGGGATAATACATCGGAAGCCGAAACATAACCATATCCGTTTCAAAACCCGTTGCAAAAAGCTGTACCCTTAATGCATCTTCTTCGACATTTTCAAGGTTGACGTAATAAACGTATTGGATTTCCTGTGAGATAAGTGACGTGAACGACAGAAAAAATAACACTGTGAATGTGAGCTTCATTTTTGTTCCCTCCGGTAAATTTTGCTGTGAGCAAAAATCTTGTTTGAGGAAGTTAATTGCAAGTAATAAAAAATTTTAATCTCAGAGTGGATAAGAAAATCTTTGCGTCCTTGGCGGTTTCACTCTGTGTGTTTTCAGTGTTCTCTGTACCCTCTGTGGTGAAACTCTTTTTTTCCGGATTCCCGCGAAGGAGGGAATAACAATTTTACCAATTAACTCCCAGCCAGCTTTCATAAATTCTCCTCTGCAAATCCGTCGGCGTGCTCGTCTTTATAATAGAGTAATTGGCTGCTTTCTTTTCTTCGAGAACAAGCATGAAAACTCTTAACTCATTATTTCTCATCACAGCCAGCTTAACAGTATCACCCGTTTTCATTTCGCTGAAACGCTTATCCATTTCAGTATAGTCAAGATGAACGCTGTCGAGTGCAACAATTTCGTCGCCGCTCATCAGTCCCGCTTTTTCGCTCGCACTGCCGGAGAGAACTTCATCGATAATTATTTTCTCACCTTTCCTGTTTGCACGGATTCCAACCATCGGTGTCATCGTGCTGTCATCCGATTTTAATTCAAGCCCGGCATAGCCAAGTTCTTTTTCCCAGTCAATCGGTTTCGTGCCGTAAACATAATCGTCAAAGAATTCATCAAGCTGAACTGCGGAAACTTCTTCGCATGTATTTTTAAAATCTTCATTCGTGTAACCTTTCACATCGAGCGGAAATCTTTCGAACATTAATTTATAAACATCGTCGAGCTTTGCAGAGTTATCTGTTGCATTTCGGATTTCCAAATCGAGAATCATGCTCACATACGAGCCCTTGCCGTAATAATCGCTTTCTGCGTTGTAAGAATTCGGCATACGCTTCCAGAATTTTATCCACGCATCGAAGCTTGATTCATAAACCGTCTGAACACGGTTTCCCGGTCGGCGTTTGTCGTCTTCAACTGCGTTTACAATTTCCTTTATAAAATTTTCGTAAGGCATCAAGCCGAGACGAAGAACGTTCAAGCCGTCGTAATACGAAGTTCCGCCTTCGACAATCCAAAGCTCGCCCGTGTAATTTTCTTTTAAGTAATCGTACGGAGTAAGTCCTGCGGGCTTAAGCTGTTTGACGTTCCACGTATGAAAAAACTCATGCGAGATTAAACGCAGATAGCTTGCGTAACCTTTTTCGGTTTTCAATGCTTCGGGACGAAAGCCGAGAATCGTAGAATTGATGTGCTCCGTTCCTCCGCCTCCGGTGGTCGTAAGATGCGTTATGAAAATATATTTTTGATACGGCACTCTCCCCCAGAAATCGAAATTGTATTCGATAATTTTTCTGCAGTCATTTATCAGCGTGTCGATATTGATTCCAAAATCACCGTAGAAGCTGAGCACGTGTTTTATTCCGCGAACATCGAACTCATAATCTTTTTGCAATCCGATTTCGAGCGGACAATCGTAAAAATAATCTATGTGCGGTGCAGTGAATTTGAAATCGTCGCTATCAGCATTTTCCAAGCCCGTTGTTACGTGCCAGTTCTGATAAGGAATAACTTCGAGCGTCAGCGGAAGCTTGCGAAATTTTTCGACATACATGAAAACTGATGCTGAGTTTACAAAAGCATGCTCGTCATTTAATCCGCGTGTGCGGTTTGCAAAATCATTTGCAAAAACTTTGTATGTAACATGGAGATTGGTCATGCCTTTGGTTTGCACACGCCACGTTGTCTTATCAATTTTGCTCCAGCCGGTTTTCTGTGTGTTAAAATCTTCGGCATGAAATTCCTGAACACCGCCTGCGAAATCGAAAATCAAATACCGCCCCGGTCGCCAGACAGGCAGAACAAAATCGATGTAATCATCTTTATCGGAAATATCCGAGAGAGTCATCTCAACTTCAAACAAATGATTTGACGGTATCGGCATTGAAAGTTTATATTCTATTGTAACTGATTGAGAAGCCATAATAATTAAAAATACTCCAGAGATAATTTTAAACATGAGCGAACATTAAAAATTTTTAACATTTATTTAACCTATAAATTTTAGTATAGTTGGTAAATAAAAAATTATGTCAGAAAGATTAGTAAAATGCATTAAGCTCGGACAAATGCTTCCCGGCTTAAAAAATCCGCCGACTCCAACAGAGCTTGGCAAAAAAGTTTATGAAAACGTTTCACAGGAAGCGTGGAACGAATTCGTAGAACATTTCAAGATGGTTATAAACGAGTACCGGTTGGATTTAACAAGCCCGATGGCTGACCAGGTGTTTGAACAAAAAATGGATGAATATTTCTTTGGTGATACCGTGAAGATGCCTGAAGGATATGTCCCGCCAGTTAAATAATTATACGCACTATAAACATGTATGCCTCACGAAAGTTGTTATTTTATAAAAAACATTTTGCGTGATTCTGAATAACCTTCCGTTTCCATCTTATAAAAATATACCCCGCTGGAAATCTCTGCTGCGTTAAATTCGTATTCGTAAACTCCAGTGTGTTTAACTTCATCAACCAAAGTTTTTATAAATTTTCCGGATACGTCATATAAAGAAATCTTTATGTAAGCATTTTTCGGAACGTGATACTCAAATTTTGTTGAAGGATTAAATGGGTTCGGATAGTTTTGACTAAGTGAAAATTTATTTGGGATTGATGTAGTATTTCCAAGTCCAAGCAGCCAAGTATCGAAAAATAAACACCAAGACCTCAAGGTACCACTGTCCCCAGCAACAGTATCTGAAATCGATAAAATCCAATCTCCATTAACGGTCTGATTAAAAAATCCCGAAAAAGAATATCCAAGTGAAGGCATATAAGTCCCCGTAAAAGGTGCCGTATTACAAGCCGAGTTACCTATCTGACATATACCGGTTGTGTCCTGTATATTTGTTCCTATAAAATTATCTCCGGAACCACCTACCTCATTAATTGCTCTTGTTCCTATCGAACCTCTGCTTAAATAAAATCTTAAATCCGAATCCCATGTATGTATTACAGTATCAATAATAAGTTTCATCCTTATAATTGGCCAAGACATCCCACTAATACGAATGGTATCTCTAATTGTAGTAAAGTCTGTTATAGGTTTATTTACGTTTCTGCAAATTGTCAAAGGTTGACTCTTTAGTACGGGAGGAGCAAGCACTAATGATGAGACATATATTGCTAATATTAAAACTAAGTTAGATATGAATTTAAATTTCAAATTAAACCTCCAGAACAAATATCGAATTTTGTTATACAACAAAAAAGCCGAGAATCACCTCGGCTTTCTATTGTGAGTCCGGATGGACTCGAACCATCGACCCACGCCTTAAAAGGGCGTTGCTCTACCAACTGAGCTACGGACCCGAAATTCAAATAACAAAGAGCAAAGAACAAAAAATAAAATTACTTTTTCGAAACGTTTATTCTGCTAACAGCACGTTTCAAAGCAAACCTTGCTCGTTCAAAATCGATACCTTCTTTTGTTTCCAGTCTTTTCATAGCACGCTGTTTCGCATCTTCTGCACGCTGAACATCAATGTCATCTTTCGCTTCGATTGTTTCTGCAAGCATAGTAATTTTATTCGCGTGAACTTCAACCGTGCCGCCGCTTGTTGCAAAATGTTTTGTCTCGTTGTCTTTTGTAACAAACTTAACAGTTCCGGGCAGCAACGTCGATGTTATTGGTGCATGCTTCTGAAGAATCTGAAACACTCCTTCTGCACCCGGAGCCGTAAAACTTTTTACTTCATCACTGAAAACAATTCTCTGCGGAGTTACAATCTCCAAACTAATCAAATGCTCGCTCATCTATTATAAGCTTTTCGCTTTCTCAACTGCTTCTTCTATTGTTCCCACCATATAAAACGCATTTTCAGGAAGGTCGTCATATTCTCCGTTGACAATAGCTTTAAATCCTTTTATAGAATCTTCAAGCTTGACATATTTTCCCTTCAAGCCTGTAAACTGTTCTGCTACAAAATTCGGCTGTGATAAAAACTTCTGGATTTTTCTTGCACGCTGAACCGTTACCTTATCTTCATCGGACAATTCATCGATTCCAAGAATGTTGATGATGTCCTGTAAATCTTTATACTTCTGCAAAACTTCTTTTACTGTCGTTGCAACATTGTAATGCTCGTCGCCAATTATATGCGGGTCAAGAATTCGTGAAGATGAAGAGAGCGGGTCAACCGCAGGATAAATTCCAAGCTCGGAAATCTTTCTGTCCAAAACTGTTGTTGCATCAAGATGAGCAAACACCGCCGCCGGTGCAGGGTCAGTCAAGTCATCGGCTGGAACATAAATCGCCTGCACAGAAGTGATTGAACCTTTTTTAGTAGAAGTAATCCTTTCCTGCAACGCACCCATTTCAGATGCAAGTGTCGGCTGATAGCCAACTGCCGAAGGCATACGTCCGAGCAATGCAGAAACTTCAGAACCTGCCTGAGTGAAACGGAAAATATTATCGATGAACAAGAGCACGTCCTTGCCTTCTTCATCACGGAAATATTCCGCAATAGCCAATCCCGTTAATGCAACACGCTGTCTTGCACCCGGTGGCTCGTTCATCTGCCCGAATACCAAAGCTGTTTTATTTATAACGCCAGACTCGTTCATCTCAATCCAAAGGTCGTTTCCTTCTCTCGTTCTTTCACCGACACCTGCGAACACAGAATAACCGCCGTGAAACTTTGCGATGTTGTTAATCAATTCCTGAATCAAAACTGTTTTGCCAACCCCTGCACCGCCGAACAATCCTGTCTTACCGCCTTTTGTGTACGGCTCAAGCAGGTCAACGACTTTAATTCCCGTCTCAAGAATTTCTTTGTTCGTCGTAAGGTCTTCGAGCTTCGGAGCCGGTCTGTGAATCGGATATTTTTTTGTTGCTTTGAGCTCACCCTTTCCGTCAATTGTGTCGCCGGTAACGTTAAGCATTCTTCCGAGAACTTCCTCGCCGACAGGAACTTCGATTGGAGTACCTGTATCGATGACATCCATTCCTCTAACGAGACCGTCTGTTGTATCCATTGCCACTGCACGAATTCTGTCTTCGCCGAGATGCTGCTGGACTTCTGCGATTAAAATATTTTTTGTTCCGTCAGGATTTGTCCTTGGGATTTGCAATGCATGGTAAATTTCAGGAAGCCGTCCTCCTGCAAAATCTATATCGAGCACAACGCCGATAATCTGAACAATGGTGCCCGTGTTCTGTGTATTTGACATTAAAGCTTAGAAATATTATTTGGTTTGAAAAATTTTAATCGGGAATACAAAGATAAAAAAATTTGAGGAAAGATTAAAGGAATTAATAATGAAAGTTAGATTCCTTATTTTTGTTTGGAAAGGAAAATGAATTTGAGACAAATAATTATTTATCCCGGCGAAGATGGATTTTGGGTTGTTGAATGTCCGAGTTTACCCGGATGTATCAGCCAGGGGAAAACTAAAGAAGAAGCTATCGCAAACATACGGGAAGCAATCACCGGGTATATTGCTGCACTTGAGGAAGACAATCTTCCTGTGCCGGATGAAAATTTTGAAGCAATGGTTCTTTCTGTTTGAGTAAGTAATAGTCTCTGCTATTTTTTTATAGATGAAAAAAATTAATACATTTATTATAGTAGCTATTTTTATTTCAACCTCACTTATTTATTCACAAGGTGTAGAGGATTATATTGGGATGTGGGAATATGTTAGTTCTATTGGTATTATAGATATAAAAATAAAAAGTGATGGAGATTTTTGGTTTGATGGTGGCAGTTCATTTACAACTGGCTCTTGGGCATTAAATGACTCTAAGGATTTGATTTTATATTTTAACAATTACCCGCCAGAGAAATTTAGTCTTACAGAATTCAGTCAGCTATATTGGATTGGTCGAGATTTATATTTCGATTATCTGGGAAATAACTCTAATAAGATTGCAGAAAGAAGAGAAGAGATAAGGAAAAAGAAAAAAATCATTGAACAAGAAAAGAAAAAGAAAAAAGAGCTTGAGAAAATAGAAAACGAAAAGGAAAGAATTAGAAAAGAAATTGAATCCGAACAGAAAAGAATTGATTTAATAAATTCATATTTGGGTAACGGTGACAATTATTTTTATCAAAAGAGTTTTGATTTAGCTCTTTCTAATTATGAATCTGCTTTAGATTTAGACTTTGAATATTCAATTGATAAGTGCAGAGATAGATTAATTAGTTGTTACGTAACTATAGCTGATAGTCTTTTCAATAGTAGTAATTATACATCAGCATTAGATTATTACATGAAAGCAAATAACAATTCAATTACAGGCAATGAATATTATAATCAGGTAAAGTTATGTGATATTAAAATAGGAGAGGGTTTAATACGACAAGGTGATGAACAATATATTTATAAAAATTACAATGAGGCAATAAATAAATATAGTGAAGCTTACTACTTGTTTGAAAATTATGATGATAATGCAAATCTTATAAACTTAAAAAAGAAATATGCTCTCTGTTATGAGAAAACTGGAGATAACTTTTTTAATAAAGAGAACTATTACAATGCAATTTCAAATTACAAGGTTTCTCTGGATAATAATTCTTCCAGTAGAGTTAAAAAGAAATTAGCAGATAGCAAAGATAAGGTAGAACTTTTAGAACAATTAAGTTATAAGGTAGAAGCACAAATAGGCATATACAGTTATTTAAATCCAATGTCTGATACTAAATTTGATGAGATATACAACAATAGCTTTGGAGTGAATCTTAGTATGCTATATAAATTTAATCAATTTATATGTATGGGAATTAATTTTTCTACTAATAGTTACATTTGTAAAAATCTTAGATTGCTTGTTACAGCTGAAAATATGGACACCAATGGGTTTGATGGAAGTGGTGGTTTTTCTGATAATGGGAACTTGCAATTGTGGAATGTGAATACTTTTGTTGCCTTAGGTTATTTTATATACAGTGTAAATCCATATGTAATAATTCAAATAGGAACTACCAGTAAATCAATTTCAAATATTGGCTATTACCTTAGAGATACAACCTCAGTATACTATAAGGAAATAAACAAAAGTCTTAACAGTCCTTCATTATCATATTTATTCGTAGTAGGCGTTAGAGTTGGTTCAAAAAAATTTAAAGTTGATTTGAACATTCAAAGATATTCAGTAAGTGGAGAGGGAATTTTAAAAGGTTTTAAATCTTTAAAATTGGGTTTAGGTATGTTGATAGCTTTTTAATTCTCTCAATTTTCTCCCAATTTCCCCATTTTCCCATTCCCTAACGCAGTCATGGAACTCCCTGCCGGTTTCAGGGAAGTCATAGATTTGTTCAGACTCGTGTCCAATCAAACCGAACAAATGCTAATTGAACTTCGCCCACTTCAAAATCAGCGTATTCAATCCGTCGATATACATCCCCTGCACTTCCTTTCGTTTCAGATAAATGATTTCATTGTAATACAAAAAAATCCACGGAGCATCTTCCAGAACAATTCTCTCCATTTGATTATACATCGATTTTCGTTTTTCGAAATTGGTCTCGTTGAGTGCTGCATCGTAGAGCGAATCGGCTTTCGGATTTGAGTAATGAGTATAGTTCGGTCCGTTGGGCGATTTATTTTTTGAATAGAACAGAGCCATAAAATTTTCCGGGTCAAAATAATCCGCACCCCAGTTCCCGCGCCAGAAAGCAAGCTCGCCACCCACTTGTGCACTTCGTAAAGTTGATGACTGAATAAAATCAAGCTGAACATCTATTCCAATTTCCTTAAGCTGTGCCTGAACAGTTTCTCCGACAAGCTTCTGAGTTTCATCGTTCGAGACGGTCAGCTTCAGCGATAAACCTTTTCCGTCGGGATAACCCGCTTCGCCGAGAAGCTGTTTGGCTTTCTCTCGGTCTAACTTATAACCAATGACATCTTTTGAATAGCCGGGCATTCCCGGAGGAATCGGACCGTTCTCTGCGGACTTCCCGCGAAACTTCAAAACATATTTAATCAGCTTCTCTCTGTCGATTGCATAGTTGATTGCCTGCCGAAGTTTTTTATTTTCCGAGAGCTGATTGTTTTTTCCGCCGGGTAGATTTGTATTTAATTGAATGCCGAGATAAACCGTGTTGAGCCACGGCTGTTTGACAAATTCAAAATCGTAACCGGAAACAACTTTACCGTTTTCATCCAGCACCTGCGTTAAAATTTCCGGCGTGGGCTCAAAGTAATCGAACTTCCCTTCACGGAAATCGAGATAAGCAGTCTCTGCACTTTTGATGAAAGAAACCTTTATTCCTTCAAGCTGAATGGAAATATTTTTGTTCCAATAATTTTTATTCTTCTCAAGCAAAAGCTCTTTGTCAACTTCCCACTTCACAAATTTAAAAGGTCCCGTGCCAACAGGATGATAACCAAAGTTGTCTTTATAAAACTCGACAGCTTCTTTGGGATAAACGAAGCTGTACGCCATTGTCAGGATGCTGAGAAATGGAGCGAATGGTTTTGTGAGAGTGATAATCAGAGTTGTATCGTTCGGAGATTGGATGCCGGAAATTTCTTTGACGTCAAACTTTTTATCTTTAATTGAATTCACGAAATCGAGAGCACCTTTTATTCTGTCGCGGAAGAGCCACGTTCCTCGTGTTTTGGTTCGCGGGTCACAGACACGCTCGAAACAATATTTAAAATCAGCAGCAGTAACCCTCCTTCCCTTTTTATCCGTAAAGCAATCGTCATCGTGGAAGTAAACGTCATTCCGCAAAATGAAAGAGTATATTAACGCATCTTCTGAGATTTTATATTCTTTGCAGAGATTGTTTTGAAGCTTCATATCTTGAGCGAACTCAAACAACCCCTCGCAAATCTGCTGAAGCTGCCATCCCGCCTGGTAATTGCTGCACATCACAGGGTCGAGCGATTCGATTCCGTTAGCATCGTTGTATCGAAAGATGTTTTTGTCGGATTCTTTTTTACCGCAGCTGTAAAATATTGGCAGGAGAAAAATTAGCGTTAATAGTTTCTTCATAAAAAATAAATAAAAATAATTCCTCAAAGATAACTTAATACTGGAAATAGTAGCCATCAAAAATATTTTAATTATGAACTATCAAAATTCTTGCTTTTCTTTTCATTAAAGTATATATTTGACCATTCCAAAAGATGAAAAAGTTAAGGTACATATCACTCGGTACAATTCTGCTCGCAGGAATTATCTGGTCAGCCACTGAGCTTCAGTATTTTACAGCCAAGAATGAGAACGAAAGCATTTTGCTTGAATGGAAAACAGGAGTCGAGGATAATTTGAACAGGTTTGAAATTGAACGAAGCATGACCAACCAGAATAATTTTATTACGATTGGAACGTTGAATGCAATCGGGAATAATTCCTACTATTATTTCCGCGATAATTTGAGTTCAAACCCGACAAGCTCGACAATATATCATTACCGTTTGAAGATGGTTGATAACAATAACAATTATGTTTATTCACAAACGATTACAGTTGCTCACATCATTTCAAGCGTAAGAGATACATGGGGAAGCATCAAAGCAATTTTCAGATAAGATTTTTTCCTGTCTGCTGCAAGGCAGACAATTCACTGTACTCACATTTTCACAATTAACAATTCTAAAAACATTTAGGGGGAAACAAAATGACAGACAACACAAGCACAAGACCTGCTGTTGCTTCAATCACGCAAGCAGACATTGACAGCGGCAAAACAATGGGTATTCTTGCTTACATTTTTTTCATCGTTCCGCTTCTCGCTGCACGTGACAATAAATTTGCAATGTATCACACCGAACAGGCAATCGCTCTCTGGATTGCTTTCATCGTAATTTACATCGCTGCAATTATCTTAAACATAGTTGTAGCACAAATCAGCAGTTCAATGGGCTGCATTGTATCTCTTTTAAGTTTCCTTCCATGGATTGCTTATTTAGTCCTTTGGATAATGGGTTTGTTGAATGCAATCGGCGGAAAAGTTAAAGAGCTTCCTCTCGTCGGTTCACTCGGAGCAAAATTCAATCTTGTAAAATAAAAACAGACTTAAGGAGAAGCTATATGGCAGAGACAAGACAGCTTAACATCACACCGGAAGAAGCAGAAGCCGGAAAAACTATGGCGATTCTCGCCTACTTCGTTTTCTTCGTTCCGCTCATCGTCGAAGAGGCAAAGAAAAATAAGTTTGCGATGTATCACACAGAGCAGGCAATCGTGCTTTTGATTTTCAATTTAATCGTGAACATCATCGGCGTGGTAACCTGCGGGTTCGGATATATTCTGTTCATCGCAGTCATTGTTTATTACATCATTGGAATTATCAATGCAGTTAAAGGCGAAGCAAAACCGCTTCCGTTGATTGGACAATACGGGGAGAAGTTCAATCTCGTAAAATAAAAACCCCGGTTCATCATTTTATGAACGCACTTCAGTAAAATGAGGTGCGTTTTTTATTTCTTTCATTCTGTAATTACCTTTTAAGAATCTTAAGAATCTACTAACTCAATTTCATTTTTTCTATATTTGCAAACCAACCTTTTTTCAACTTTTATCATTGTCTGAATTCATTCATCTTCACAATCACTCGCATTACTCTCTGCTCGATGCAATCTCCACAATCGACGGTTTAATACAGGCAGCAAAAGACAACAACATGCCCGCTGTTGCACTGACTGACCACGGAGTTATGTTCGGTGTGATGGAATTTTACAACAAAGCAAAAGCGATAGGCATCAAACCAATCATCGGCTGTGAAGTTTACATGATTACAAAGGGTTCACGTTTTGAAAAAGGCAAAGATGCCTCCCGGGAAGATACAATGCTTGGCAACGACAAATCCATTGGCAAGCTTTCAAAACGGAAATCGAATTACGACCATCTTGTTTTGCTTTGCAAGAATGAAACCGGTTACAGAAATCTTTTGAAGCTCGTTTCATGCGGACACACGGAAGGATTTTATTACAAACCGCGTATCGACGTCGAACTGCTGAAAGAAAATAAAGAGGGGTTGGTTGCTCTTTCCGCATGTGCAGGTGGAGTTGTTGCGTCGCATATTTTAAAAGACGACATAAATGAAGCAAAAGAGTCGGCAAGAATTTACAAAGAGATTTTCGGTGATGATTTTTATCTCGAGATACAGAATCACGGAATGGCAATCGAAAGAAAAGTTTTGGAGCGCATGCCGAAAATTGCCAAAGAGCTTGGTATTAAATTGATTGCAACAAACGATGTTCACTATATAAAACACGAAGACCACATTCCGCACAACATTTATCTTTATATCAACACCGACCTTTCAAAAGATAAAGAGCAGATAAATCCGGAGACTGATTTACGGTACGAGACCGACCAGGTTTATTTTAAATCTGCCGAACAAATGTGCGAGTTGTTCAAAGATTTTCCCGAAGCAATTGCCTCTACACTCGAAGTTGCAGACAAATGTAATCTCGAATTACCGCGCGGTGAATATTACATGCCTGATTTTCCTTTACCCGAAAATTCTAATGCAAAAAATTTAGACGAATATTTTGAAACACTCGCTCTTGAGGGACTTCACGAGAAAATAAAAAATGTAACTCAAACTGAACTCGACAGATTAAAGCTTGAGCTTGACGTCATAACAAAAATGAAATTCAGCGGATACTTTCTAATCGTTGCTGATTTCGTTAAACACGCAAAGCAAAGCGGAATTCTCGTCGGACCGGGCAGAGGAAGTTCTGCTGGCTCGCTTGTTTGTTACGCTCTCGGAATTACGAACGTGAATCCACTCGATTATAATTTACTCTTCGAAAGATTCCTTAATGCTGAACGTGTTTCAATGCCTGACATTGACATTGATTTTCAGGATGACAAAAGAGATGAAGTAATTAATTACTCGAAACAAAAATACGGCGAGAAATCCGTTTCGCAGATTGTTACGTTCAACAAATTAAAAACCAAAGCTGTTTTGAAAGATGTTGGCAGAGTTTTGAATTATCCTTTCGACACGATGAATGAAATCACGAAACATGTACCGTCGCTTTTCGGGAAAGTTAAATCACTCAGCGATTGCTACAAAGATATTCCTGAATTCAAAAATTATTTTGACGAAATCCCCGAAAGAAAAAAACTTTTGAACTATTCAATCGTTCTGGAAAATCTTAACAAGAACTCCAGCGTTCACGCTTCAGGTGTAGTGATTGCCCCGGGTGACATCAGCTATTATTCTCCGATTGCAAAAACTCCGGGGGTTGACAATCAATACATGACTCAGTATGATATGAAGACGCTTGAAGATGCAGGATTAATCAAAATGGATTTTCTCGGATTGAAGGAGTTGAAAATTCTTCAGCAGGCAACAGACCTCGTTGAAAAAAGACGCGGAATAAAAATCGACCTCGATTCCCTTCCGTTAGATGATACAAAAACTTTCGAGCTTTTTTCAACCGGACAAACAATTGGAATATTTCAGTTCTCAAAACCCAAGATGCGTGAGTATCTTTCAAAGATGAAGCCGAAGAATATCAATGACCTCGCTGCAATGAATGCTTTGTATCGTCCAGGACCGATGGATTTGATTCCCGACTTTATCGATAAAAAATCCGGCAAGAAAGAAATTACATATCTGCATGAGGATATCAAATCGATACTTGAGGAAACTTACGGCATCATTGTTTATCAGGAACAGGTGATGCAGCTTGTAAGAAAGATTGCCGGATACTCGCTTGCAAAAGCAGACATCGTCAGGCGTGCGATGGGCAAGAAAGATGAAAAGCTGATGAAAGAGCAGGAGAAAGAATTTATTCAGGGTGCAATCGAAAACGGATACGAAAAAAAACTTGCGAAAGATATTTTCAGATTGATACTGAAGTTCGCAGATTACGGATTCAACAAGTCGCACAGCGTTGCTTATTCGATTCTTGCGTTTCATACCGCTTACATGAAAACTCATTACATACTTGAGTTTATAACTTCCCTGCTGAATTGCCGCAAAGACGAAACAGACGACATGGTTCTGCTGATTAACGATTGCAAAAGAATGGGAATTAAAATCAGCACACCCGAAATTAATTCATGTTATTCTGATTTCACAATCAATGATAATGCTGACAATGAAATTTTATTCGGCTTGTCATCGATTAAAAATGTAGGTTGGACTGCTGTTGAAAATATTGTGAGTGAACGGGAGAAGAACGGAGTGTTCAAAACGTTCGTTGATTTTTGCAGCAGGGTTGACCCGCGGATTGTGAACAAGAAACCGATTGAGTCGTTAATCCATGCCGGAGCATTCGATAAGCTTGAACCGAACCGCAAAAAACTTGCTGACCACTTTGAAGTGCTCATAACAAAATACAGCGTTAAGAAAGCAAAGGACGCCGACCAGAACAGCTTATTCACCGAGAGCCGCTCCGGGTTTGCACAAAAAGATTCTTATCTTGATTCGCTGAAAAATTACAGCGACTGGAACGATAAGGAAAAATTATCGCTTGAAAAAAAAGTTTTGGGGTATTATGTGAGCGCTCATCCGCTTGCAGATTATGAAGACACAATCAACCATCTTGCAACCTTAAAGTTCGGTGACGTTGAATCCGAAGAAGAGCGTGAAAAAATTCTAACAAAAACTACGGTAAGAATGTGCGGCATCATAAACAGCTTCACATTAAAGCTAAGTAAAAAAGGAAACCGCTACTGCACTTTTACTCTGGAGGACTTCACAGGTCACGGTGAATGTATCATGTTCACTCAGGGTTATGAAAAATACAAAGACATCCTGCAGAACGATTTAATCGTTTCCGTTTATGCAAAGCCGCAGGAAGGCGGTAATGGGTTGAAGCTGCTGGTCGATGAAATAAGCATCCTGAACAAAATGGATATTCCCAAACAAAAAGATGTGGAGAGTATTACTATCAAAATTAAAACAGAGAAGTTTAACCCGGAGCTTATGCAAAAATTTAAAAAAGTTTTATCAAACGGTGATAATTCTCCCAAGACAAAAATCTTTTTCGATATTTATAAAAATAATTCCGAGCATGAGATTTTACTGCTCGAAGATTATAAGCTGAGCTATGATGATTCATCAAGAGAAGAGCTGGAAAGAATTTTCGGCAACGATAACATCAGTGTAAATTAAAAGACTAACATTTAAATTGTATTATTAATTAAGGAGAAAAAAATAAAATGCATCCAATCGAATTCACAGACGCTAACTTTGACGCTGAAGTTTTAAAATCGGACCTTCCTGTACTTGTTGACTTCTGGGCAGTATGGTGCGGACCATGCAAAATGATTGCTCCATACGTGGAAGAAATTGCAAACGATTACGAAGGAAAAGTGAAGGTAGGCAAGGTTGACGTGGACAACAACCCGAACATCTCCGTGACTTACGGAATAAGAAGCATCCCGACTTTGCTTATTTTCAAAAACGGACAAATTGCTGACCAGATTATCGGTGCCGTGCCGAAGAATCAAATTACGGCAAAGCTTGATTCACACATGAAAGCGGCGTAGGAATTAGTTATTAGTTAGTAGTTAATAGTTTTAGAAGAGGACGGTTCGCCGTCCTTTTGTTATTTATGTTGACTCATGCTAAAATATATTGTAGTTTGGAAACAAATAACTTTTAAAGTTATGAAATCCCTGACAAACAAGCTTACAAATCTCTTCTTCTATCTCTCCATCCTCTTTTTCATCATCGGCTTTAACTTTAGAGATGCTATGGTTGGCAACTGGTATCAGCAGTTTATGCCGAACATTGGAAGCAGAAGCATACAAGATGTTTTCTTTTTGGACAGCTTAAATGGCTGGAGTGTAACAAACGCTACAAACCAAAACCCCGATACAATCTTTGTTTTAAAAACAACCAACTCAGGAGACAACTGGGCAATACAATACCGTAAGGTTCAAACAGGCGGAGGATTTTCTGGTTACTTCAAGGTTTATTTTATAAATCAAAATACCGGTTATGTTTGCGATGTTAAAGGAATTGATAAAACAACCAATGGTGGAATAAACTGGTTATCATTAAATGCTCCCTTGACAGCTTACACAGACATGAGCATATTAAACACAGATACAATATGGATAGTAACACCCGATAACTTCGCAGGCGGAGTATTCCGCACAACAAACGGCGGTATGAACTGGCAGCAGCAATATTCTAATACAGGAAGCAATCCTTCACACATTTATATGTATAATGCACGCATCGGTTTTCAGGATGGAGGTAATTTGCAGAAGACGACGAACAGCGGAGTGAGCTGGTTTTCAATAACGGGCGAAGGACAATTTTTTGATATGCATTTTGTAGACAGCTTGACTGGATGGAAAAGTGGCGGTGGCTTTAAATTTACATCAAACGGCGGAGTGAACTGGATTACACAATCCTTCCCGCAAGGCAGTGGATGGCTTGCAACCGGCATAGGAAAATTTTCTACGGTAAACAGAGATACTTTATGGGGAGTAGGCGGTATAAGAACAACCGGGTCAGGTAGTAGAGGTGTAATATATAAAACTACAAACATGGGTAACAACTGGAACTATCAACTTCCGGATACAATCAATATCAATATTTTTCAATATGCTTATAATAAATTTGTCAACAAACTAAATGGGTGGGCTTATTCACCCATCACCGGAGTGCATACAGTTACTGGTGGAGATACAATTACTTATACATCTATTAATCAAACAAGCTCAAGTATTCCTGATAAATTTTTCTTAGGGCAGAATTATCCGAACCCATTTAACATCAATTCAAAAATCAAATTTCAAATTTCAAAATTATCAAATATAAAATTAAAAGTTTTTGATATAACTGGAAGAGAGGTAAGAATGCTTGTTAATCAAAAATTAAATGCAGGAACTTATGAAACTGATTTTGACGGTTCATCTTATTCATCAGGCATATATTTTTACAGCTTGATTGTTGACGGGAAATTAATTGATACAAAGAAGATGGTCTTACTAAAGTAATTCATCAAATTATAAGATTTATAAAATTTATCAGATTGAAATCAAAAAGCATAATAAACCTTAAAACATATAAACTTATGAAAACAAAAATATTTATTTCGTCAGTACTGGTTTTTTCAGTTATGGCATTCATATTTTCAAAGCCGTCAGCAGAGACAAACAGTTCTTACAACCCGCCGCCTCCGACAAATTTAAACGATAGCTTTCTGGTGGGCGTCTTATCAGTTGGAGATGAGACCAACTATAATACTTATGCACCGCTTAATATAAATCTCTGGCATGAATACCCCAACTGGTGGTTAGGTGATGTAGAGAATGGCTGGATTAACCACGTTTCAACAGATAAGCTTAATGAACCATTTAGTAACTACGGTCAGCAAATTATAACACTTCTTAATAATAATCAGACAAACGGTATGCGAACACTGATGGACAGGGTAAAGATAGAGTATCTTGCCTATGGAGCAAGGAGTGATTATCAGGCAGAGGACAGCAGTTTCTTAGCACCCCAATTGCAAGACCACTGGTTCTACACATACAGGAATGCCGGGACAGTTGGAGTAAACGAGATAGATAACAGCTCTTATGGAAATGGAGTGAGGGTAAAGCACTGCAGGACTGCTCCTACGAGTACTGACCCGCCGGGTTATGTAGTAAAAGGATTAAAAACAAACAGGGAGCAGATAGATATGAACAGTGTTTACTGGATAGATGATAAAATACATAAATGGTTTGTGAAGCCAAGAATAAGAATTGATTCGAACTTTGCTCGTAATAATCCTAATACAAATATTTGCAGGATAGAAATAGTTAAATGGAATGGAGACACACTAAAAACTATTACTTTAAGAGGCAGAAATTTTTTAGACGGATCTGGTAATTACAATGGACATTATAAAGAAGAATATAAGTACTTTTTCGATGACCCTGATACCCTAGCATTCGGTCCCGGTAATGAAATGAACCCTTCTAATCCTCCTAAATCTTCACTAGACGAAAACTGTAAGGTAGATTTCAGGGTTTACTGGTATGGCAACTGCGATATGTGGCTCGATTATGTGAGAGTGGATAGTGATGCGGCTGACCAGTTACTAAATCCCAATAATCCTCTTTATACATCAAGACAAGAGTGGCTTCAATGGGAAGTTCAGCAGATAGCGATGCAGAGTGCATCACCGGTACAATTTTACATAGAGGAATGGGAGTTTAATCAGCTCCCATGTATGGCTTATGTTAGCCATAAGATAGATTCGCTATCCGGAGGAAAGTTCAGCTTAATGTGTTTCTTAAACTACACCAGAATGTTTTATCACATTCCTGATTGGCAGAGTTTTAACTATGAATCCGGTGTGGATTATATAATAAGGAATTTAGTTAATAAAGTTGGACTTAAGCAGATATTCGGTGGTTCATACCCGTTTCAGGGACATACAGGGGTATATATTCCAAACACATTGCCAAAGTGTTCAGAATTCCCGGGTGCTTGTCAATATAATCCGTCGACTGGGATGTTGGCTAATTCAACTACCCCTGGACTTTATGAAACGTGGATGCAGGATATGTTTGATGATTTAAACAGCCGGACATCATTTAGATATGAAATGTACCGCGCTGATACAATATCCAAACAATTAGATATTCCGTTTATAGATATTTTCCAAACACATTTATGGAAGACAGGAGGTTATACCCAAAGAGAGCCGACAAACGAAGAGATGGATTTAATGTCAAATCTTGCTGTTAGTTACGGAGCAAAAGGACTATTGTCTTTTTGGTATGATAGTTTTGGTTGTATAAATTCAGGTGATAACTACGGCAGAGGACTTACAGACCCAGAACCGTGCGGTGCACCGCAAGGGGCATCAGGTTTAATACCCAGACATGATAACGTTTACGGACAATGGCAGAACGGAGCTGGAAGCAGTAAATTTTTAACTGTCGGCAGTATGAACCAGCGTTTGAGGAAATGGGGACCAGCATTAATGAGCTTCGACAATGCCAACAGGCATTCGTATATTTACCGCATAGAAAGAGAAGCACTTCTTAGTGAATCTTATTTCACAGAAATTTATTCTTTAAAGATTTCCAATAGCCCTCCTGCATGTGAAGAAGATTTCCCGGAAGATATTCCTTTCAACTGGGTAGCTGAATGTAAACCGGAAAAGTATTTGCAGGTTGCTACATTCAAAACAATTTCTGCGGAATCAAACAGGTATTTTATGATTGTCAACAGGAGATGCTCGCCATACAAGAATGGATTAAGCGAAGACGATAACGGCGGAAGAAGGTGGGTAAAAGTGAGATTTGATAAGAATCATCCTGAGATGAGTGCTTCCAACAAATGGAAGATAATTGACTTGGAAACTAATACGACTGTAGGACCGGAATTTGATAAGACAGAATTTCCGCTTATTGACCTTGGAATATTTATGCCGGGAACGGGGAAATTGTATAAGCTTGTGCCGGTATCGTGAGAGTGGGAAGGTTAAAAGTAAGTTCAAAACCTCAAATTAGCAGTCCATAACCTCCCTTTCAACTTTTTTAACCTCCCGTTTAACCTTCCAAACTACCCGCTCGAGCTAAAAAACGTCCCTTTTAATGCTTTTAACCTCTCGCAGGACACTCCGAACCTCAACTTTGACGTTCTTAACCCCCCAATTGACGTTTTTAACCTCTTTTTCGATGTTCTGAACATCACGTTAGACGTTTCGAACCACTCGTGGGACGTTATTTCATCCCTTAAGGAGTTAGACAAGATTGGCAATAATAGAAAAGCCCCTAAAATAAGGGGCTTTTTCTTTTCAGCTTACGGTGTGGGATTGTCACCCGTGCCGTCGTCAGTTCCTGCTCCGGGGAAACGCGATTTGAGGTCCTGATAAATTGCATCGGTGCCGGGCACGTTTACTTTTGCAGCATTCTTTACAGTGTTGTAAAATGTGAGTGCGGCATAAAACGATTCGCTTCCGAGTGCCATCACCGTGTCATCGAGCTTTTCAGAAAGCTGTTTCACAGTGTTGAATATCGGCGACAGCATTCCGATTAGAGCCATATCGCTTTGCATCTCGGTGATGTTAAGATACGGCGGAATGAGGTTCGGGTTTTGCTGTGCATACGTGAGCGAGTTGTTCACAAATGCTTCGGACTTGTCGCCCATCTTCAGCATAACCTGCCGCTCTTCCTGCGTGAGGTTTACGATGAAAGTAAGCAATGCATTGATTTGTGCAAGTGCCCCGAGGATTGTCGTCTGGTCGGCTTGAGTAAGCGACGCTGAAATGTTTTGATAAGGCATTTTGTTTGCCTTTCTAATTCCGCAATGCGGAAGTTTATTTTTGGAATGCTCAAATATAAAAAATGTTTTTTGTTTAACAGTATCATTTGATGATACTAATAGAAACACAAGAAAATAATTTTAATCTTTGCGTTATACTTTTGATATTTGATTTTTGCTATTTAACTTTGTTCTATGTTTGACATCGAAAAAATACGCGAAGAGTTTCCCATCACGAAAAAGTGTTTTAAGGTTTTGGGTTCAGATGAGCCGCAAAAATTAATTTATCTCGACCACGGAGCATCCACACATCCCTGTACTACGGTTTTAAATAAGTATATCGACTTCATAAAAAATTATTACTCCAACGTTCACAGAGGAAGACATTTTCTTTCGATGATTTCCTCCGAGCTGTTCGACAGGGTTTATGAAACGATTTTCAATTTCATTCATGCCGAAAAAGAAAACAACAGCATCGTTCTCACTTCCAACACGACGATGGCTCTCGACATGGTTGCGTGTTTCATGAAAGAGACCGAAGGCATCACACTTGTTTCATTGATGGAGCATCACTCGAATGATTTGCCTCACCGTCACCGCGGGAAAGTAATTCACTTCGGAGTAAACGCTGACGGAAGCATCGACATGAACGATTTGGAAAAGAAGCTGAAGCAAAACAAAATAAAGCTTGTTGCAGTCACAGGTGCATCGAATGTTACAGGGTTTTTGCCGGACATTCATGAAATTGCAAAGCTTGCACACAGGCACGGAGCAAAGATTTTGGTTGATGCTGCACAGATTCTTGCACACATAAAAATAGACGTGAAGCCGGATAATGATGAAGGTCACATAGATTTTCTTGCTGCTGCGGGACATAAAGCTTACGCTCCTTTCGGCTCTGCGTTTTTATTCGGACCAACAGAAATTTTAAACCGATGTCAGCCATATATCCCCGGCGGCGGAACGGTTTTGTTTGTGAGCGAAGATGATTACGTTTACGCCGATTCACCCGACAGACATCAGGGAGGAACACCGAACATTGCTGGAGCAATTGCTCTTGCAGAGTCGATTAATTTTCTTGATTCAATCGGAATGGAAAACATAAGACAGCACGAAGTTGAGTTGACTGATTATGCGTTAAGCAGATTGAATGAAGTTCCGAATTTAAAAATACTGGGAGACATACCCGTAAAAAACCGACTCGGTGTAATTGCTTTTAACATCGGCGATTTGAACAATGGATTAGTCGCAACAATTTTAAATAATGAAGCGGCAATCGCTACACGCAACGGAAGATTCTGTGCTCATCCTTACATGAGCTTTCTTTTGGGGAAACATGATTCAAATGAAATTGTCAGCCGGTTAAAAGGCGGAGAAAAATTTGACATCGGCGGAGCTGTGAGAATAACATTTGGAATTTTTAATACGATTGAAGAAGTTGACAAAGTAATTGAAACCTTAAAAATGATTTCCGCTAAACAGTGGAAAGGCGATTACCAAAATCCAGCCAAATTAATAAACTGTAAAGAAGTAGAGCTCAGCCCTGAGTATTAAGAAGGCAAAATTCAAAAGGCAGAAGACAAAAACGAAACCCTGCTCTAATTATAACACCCACCAAAAAATAATCTTTAGACTCATTGATAAAATCCGATTTTATAGTTATCTTACATTTTGTTAAGCTATGTATGAGAAAATTAAGGAGGTTATCGATACTTATGATGATTTCATTATTACAAGCCATATTAGCCCCGACTGTGACGCAATAGGCAGCGAAATCGCATTTTTTCTCTATTTAAAATCAAAAAATAAGTCCGCAAGAATAATCAATGTCTCAGAAACTCCAGAAAATTTCATTTTTTTAGACAAAAACAGGGTTATTGAGGTTTATAACCATGAAATACATGATGGGGTTATAAAAAATTCTAATGCGATTTTTGTTTTAGATACGAATGATTATCAAAGATTAAGGGAAATGTCGGATGCAGTGAAATCGAGTGATGCAATGAAAATTTGTATCGACCATCACGAAGGCTTGAACGAAAAGGATTTCGATTATTTTATTTCTGACACAAGCTCTCCTGCAACCGGTGAAATTCTTTATGATTATTTCGCCTCGCTCGACAAGAAAATTATTAACAAAGAGATTGCTGAAGGATTGTATACGGCAATTATGACTGACACAGGTTCTTTTAAATTTGCAAGGACAACACCAAAGACACACAGGATTGCAGCTGAATTATTGGAGTATGGATTGAATCCGTTTGAGATTTATTCGGAGATTTACAACAACTCGACTCCGAACAAGCTCAAGCTTCTTTCTTGTTTTTTGGAGAGCATAAAATATGCAGGTGATAAGACGGCTTATTCCTCTTTGAGTAAATCAGATTTTGAAAAGAGCAGCACCGTTGAACAGGATTCCGATGGTTTCACATCATACATAATGACACTGAAAGATATTGAGCTTGGAATAATTTTTCTTGAAACTCCGAAAGGAATTAAAATCAGCTTCCGTTCAAAGAGTTATGTTCCTGTTAACAAGCTTGCAAAAGAGTTCGGCGGCGGCGGACATATTAACGCAGCAGGAGCGTTCATAACAGATTGTTCACTTGAAGAAACAATAAATTCAGTTTTAACAAAATCAAAAAATTTTATAAATTAAATTATTACTCCGGAGAAGAAAATGAAAATTAAATTTGAGATAAAGAAGATTAAGGATGTAAAAGCGGAGGCAGTTGCGTCATTCGTGTTCGAAGACATGGTCGATGCAAAGCTGCATTGGCTCAACACACTTTATAAAGGCGGTCTTGAAACGCTGATTGAATCGTCAGATTTCAAAGGCAGGACAAACGATGTTATAACAACATACACCGATAAAGATTCACGTTCAAAGCGTTTGATGTTAAAAGGGCTTGGCAACAGCAAGGAAATCACTTTAGAAAAATTAAGAAAAGCATACGCACAAGCTGCGAAAGCTGCGAACAAGCTAAAGTTATCGACTGTCGGTTTCGAAATCCCCGACCTTTCTCTAATTAAAACAGTCGTAAATTATTCTATTGCAGACATCACACAGGCAATATGCGAAGCAATAATTCTTTCTCAGTACGAATACAAAAAATATGTTTCAAAAAATAACTCATCAAAGATAGAGGAAGTTGTTCTCTTTACCGATTCGCCGAAACATACCCGTGAAATTAACGACACGATGAAAGAAACAAAAATGATTTGCGATGCAGTTTATTTGACAAGAGATATCGGCAACGAGCCGTCAAACGTTCTTACACCCGATTCATTTGCCGACTTAGTTAAAAAAGCTTCGACCAAAGCCGGATACTCTGTTACTGTTTACGATGAAAAAAAAATCAAGCAGATGGGTATGGGTGGAATCACAGCTGTTGGACAAGGAAGCAATAACCCTGCAAGGTTTTTGATTCTTCAATATTTCGGAAGCACTAAATCGGAAAAACCTGTAGTGCTTGTTGGCAAAGGCGTTACTTTTGATTCAGGAGGAATTTCTATAAAGCCAGCCGGTAACATGGACCAGATGAAAATGGACATGTGTGGTGCATCGGCAGTAGTCGGAACATTTGAAGTTATTGCACGCCTTAAACCTAAATTGAATCTCATCGGACTTATCCCGTCAGTAGAAAATATGCCGGGCGGAAATGCTTATAAACCGGGTGACATTATTAAGTCTTACGGCGGAACAACCATCGAAGTTTTAAATACTGATGCAGAAGGCAGATTAATTCTTGCAGACGCTTTGGAGTATGCAGCAAACTATAAACCCAAAGCTGTCATAGACCTCGCAACTCTGACCGGGGCTGCATTAGTTTGCTTTGGACATCAGTGTGCCGGAATAATGGGTAACAACAAAGACCTCGTCAAAAAACTTTTCGATGCAGGTGAAAAAACTTATGAACGTCTTTGGGAATTACCTCTTTACGATGAATACGATGCTCTTATGAAAAGTGAATTTGCTGACATAAAGAATATCGGACCAAGCCGTTTAGCCGGAACAATTATGGGCGGAATCTTCCTGAAAAAATTTGTCAAGAATAGTTATCCGTGGGTTCACCTTGATATTGCCGGCACAGCTTTCGTAAGTGAAGCTTCCGAATATATTTCAAGCTATGCAACGGGTTTCGGTGTCCGGCTGCTCGTTGACTATTTGAAAAATCTTTAATCAACCAAGAATCTGCCCTGGAACAGATTTCTTCACCCAAAAAAATCCTACTTGTCCTGACCCTGATTGATTTTTTCAATTACTTCGACAGGCAGGTAATCTTTCCGCTGTTTGAATTTCTAAAAAAAGATTTCGACCTGAGCGATTTCCAGCTTGGGTTAATCGGCACAGTTTTTATGATAGTTCATGCAACAGCTTCAGTTCCGCTCGGTATATTATCAGACAAATGGATTCGGAAAAAAATTATTTCAATCGGAATTAGCATCTGGTCTGTTGCAACTTTCTGCTCAGGTCTTGCAAATAATTTCTTTCAGCTTTTGATAACACGCGGAGTCGTTGGCATCGGCGAAGCTTCTTATGTTCCCGCAGCAACTTCATTAATCGCAGACAACTTCCCTGAATCAAAGCGAGGCAAAGCAAGTTCAATCTTTCATCTTGGAATGTTCACAGGCGGAGCACTTGGAATGGTTCTTGCTGGAGTAATCGGGACTCATCTCGGATGGAGAGCATGCTTCTTTATTGTTGCGTTACCGGGAATTATTCTTGCTTATACCATTTTAAAAATCAAAGAAGACAAACCCCACGAGCAACTCACATCACAGGTTAATGCTAAAAATATTTTTTCCTTATTTAAAAACAAAGCTTACCTCTTAACTCTTTGCGGCGGGATATTTCTAACTTTTACATCATCTGCAATCATTGCATGGGTCTCACAGTTTTTTATTCGTTATCATAATTATTCTGTTCAGGATGCATCTCTCACAATAGGCATGGTTGTCCTGATAGCAGGACCTCTTGGAATTTATTCAGGCGGATATTTTTCGGATTATCTTTTCAATAAATTCAATGCCCCGCGTTCAGTTGTGATTGCTTTCGCATTTATTCTTTCATCACCGGTTATGTATTTGACTCTTGTCACATCAAACGAAACAATAATGCTCATCTCTCTTTTTATAGCAACGTACCTGATGACGTGGTATTACGGTCCGATGGTTGCATTGATTCAGGATATTGTTTCACCATTTCTGAAAGCAACAGCATTCGCGATGTATTTACTTTTCGTTCACTTAATCGGAAGCACTCCTGCTCCTGCAATTATCGGAAAAGTATCGGACTTCACAGATTTGAGAACATCGATGTTTATTACTGTTGCAACTAATTTTTTTGGCGGGATATTATTTTTATTTACAACACTATATCTTAGGAAGATTCGTGCACCGATTATTCCTAATTTTCAGGAAACAAATTAATGCCACATCGGATTTAAATAAATAGTTGCCGGAAGATAACAACATACCGAAATTAAGATGTATCAACATCGACTGCGTTTTCAACAGTGCAAACAATAAAACCGGAGAGCGGAATCTTTGCTGTCATCCCAATGTGAGCGTTGAGTCCAAGTTTGCGGACATAACAATTGCAATCTGTTCAGAGTTCAGGTCAAAAAAAGATTACAAGCTTGTTGAAAAAAATGTAATCGAAGATGCCAAATCCAAAGAACGAATTGAGATAGTGGATAAGCCCAAGCTTGGCGAACAACCTATCGAGAAAATTACTCAGGATGATTTAGAAAAATCAATCCGCAAAGATACAAAAAGCAGTGTGACGGAAGTCCACGAAGAAAAAATTGTATCATCAAAAAAAATCAAGCCGAACATTGTTTATGATTCTGAACAAATTCCTGTTGAGCTAACTCCGTCCGAGTTTTACAATCTTACAGATAAACCGGGTTCAAATCTTCTGGTGCTTCGCAACCTTTACCAGCCATACTTTCGCAGAGGGGTAATCATTTCCTGCATACTTCATGTGATTTTTGTTTTGATAGTCTGGGCAGCTCTTTCTAAAAATGAAACGAATGGAAACCAGCAAGGCAACGACAGAATAGTTATTGTAGAAGATATTGAAACTCCGAAGTTCGACCCGCCGGATGTTGATAAACAAAAGGAAGATGAACTGAAAGAAAATGTTAAAGATAACAACGTAACTATCCGTCCAAAAATAACTCCAAAGTATATTCAGCCGAAGATTAAAAGACCGAAAGATAATACTGATACAACAAACATCTCAGCTATTGATTCAACAAAAATCTCAAAGACAGATACTATCAAAATAATCGGTAAAACTTCCGACACACTACGCCTTCAGCTTCCTGATTCTTTGAAATCGATTTATTCTGAAAACGCAATCGGAATGAGCTTGTGGTTTCCGAAGAACTGGAAGCTTATTGACAACAGAACCGTGAATCTTAATCAGGAACAGTTTAACGGAGTTATCATTAACACAGATTCGTTGAGCGAAGACCCGGGAGCGGTTTCTATTTTTGTTCAGATTGACGACTCGCAGCATTCATACTTCAACAAATCAACTTTCAAAAATCCTTTTCAAATGGATGATACAACTGCCACAGGTTTCTCAACAGAGCCGTCTGTAACCGGGGGTAAGCGATTGGCATACAAGTTTTTCATCTTCTCTGACCAGAACGGCAAAAAGAAAAATATTTACGTCAACACGGAAACAAAAAAAGATTTGTTTGAAAAATACAAACAATACATAGATGCAATCGTGCGTTCGATAAAAATTGTTGACCAGCCGCCTAAGTCGAATAATCCGTAACTCATGCATCAGGCATGAATCTTTCCTCACAACTAATCAAACAACAAATTTCCGGCAAAGCTGCCGAACTTGGTTTTCTGAAAATTGGATTTGCAAAAGCAGAAGTTCTTCACGAAGAATCCCAGCAGCTTAAACTGTGGCTCGATAATGGTTTTCAGGCAGACATGAACTGGATTGAAAACGGATTCGATAAAAGGAAGGATGTTTCCCTCATTCTTGAAAATGCAAGGACAGTAATCTCGCTGGCTTACAATTATTACACTGAAAATAAAATTGACGATGATAAACCAAAAATCTCCCGTTATGCCTAGGGAAAAGATTATCACAAAGTTTTAAAAAAGAAATTAAAATCTCTTGCCCGATTTATTAAAGAAGAATTTAATGCCGAAACAAAATCTTACGTTGACGACGGAGCTGTAATGGATAAAGCGTGGGCAGTTCGTGCTGGAATCGGATGGATGGGAAAACACACCAACATTATTATTCCTGAATCAGGTTCATATTTTTTTCTCTGCGAAATAATAACCGACCTTGAACTCGATTCTTATGATGAGCCAATAGCAGACCTTTGCGGAAACTGCCGTGCATGCATTAACGCTTGTCCGACTCAGGCAATCATTGAACCTTACAAGCTCGATTCTAATCTTTGCATATCGTATCACACGATTGAGAACCGCGGTGAAATTCCCGAACACATCGACCTCGACGGCTGGATTTTCGGCTGTGATGTTTGTCAGGATATTTGTCCATTCAACAGAAAAGCTATACCGACAAATGATAAATCATTTCAGCCCAAAGAAATTATTTTCAACAAAACGAAAGATGAGCTTGATAAAATTTCAGAAGAAAAGTTCAACGAAATATTTTCCGATTCACCAATCAAGCGGACAAAATTTTCCGGATGGAGAAGAAACCTTGAACAATTTACAGAATAAGCAGGGTGAGCGGGAAAGTAATTAATTTATGAAGAGCGTGACTTCTGGGTTTACCCTTCTATTTTCAACCAGCATAATTATCTTCAGCCGGGAAATTACAAAGCCATTGTCCGCTCGGCTGGAATTTCTTATTACGGAACTTCAAGACCGATTTCGTTTGAAAAGACGATAGAGTTTAATGTAACTCCATAAAAAAAGGGCTGACAAACATCAGCCTTTTTAACTTTAGAACTTTCAAACCTTTTAACATTATTTCCTAATCACTAATCTCCAACTCCAACTCTCCGCTCGAACCTCTCACATCAGGATAATACATTAACATTCCCGTTGCGGGCAGAACGTTGTATTTGCCCGGTATCTGTGCATGCAAAATGTAAGTGAACTCATAAGTCCTGCCGTAGAGATAAGTCGCAAAGAACGAAACCCTGTTATCGCGTATGTCTTTATCGGCATACCACCACCTCCACCAATAATATTCCCATCCGCTGAAATCTTTTTCATCGTCAACCTTAAACGCCCAGTCGTCTTTAACAACTTCACATCCTGCAGGGATCGGGTCTTCGAGCATGAAATACTGCATGTTGTCTTCCTTTGCTTCGACAATTACCTTCACAAAAATTTCATCACCGCTTTTCACGTTTCCGTCGAAGTATCTTTTCTTGTAAGTAATTTTTCCGTCGCTGTAAGAAGTATATTTTTCCAGCTTGTAAAATTCCTTTGTAACACGGAACCCGTTTTCTCTCGGCTGAATTTTTCCTTCGGTTGTGTAATATCTCAAATCGCTTGCAACGTAAACTTTTCCTGCACCGTTCTTTTCGATTCGGATTTCGTTCTGTCCTTCTTTAAGCTTCTTGTTATCAATCTCAAACTTCCAGTCTTTCTTAAAAATGTCTTCCTTCGTCATGTGTTTTTCAAGTAGCAACTCATTGTTCACAAAAATTTTCACGTCATAATCCGGCTCAAGCTCTTTGGAAGTTTTTAAGTAATCAACCATTGCATAGATTATGAACGCAGTCGATTGAGTATTCCACCATCCGCCGCCCTGCCTCTGCATCATCAGCCAGCGAATTGCTTTGTTCATCAGTTCGGGATTGTCTTTCAATGTCTGCGGGTCGGCGACCAATGCCTTTACAGCCATTGCAGTCGTCTGGATTTTGTCGTCCTGCCAATTGTAATGCCATGCTTTCCCGCCCCAGTATGCACCGCCTTCTCCGAAATCCTGTGCATTCTTCAGGAGCATGTCACCGAATTTTTTTGCATTCGTTTCATCTCCGATATTTCTTGCTGTCATAGTAAGCAATGCAAGAGTGTAATCATTCATGTCTTTGCTGCTTATAATCTTTTCAAATTGCTCCTCATAAATTTTCGTGTCCTTATCTTCTGCAACAGACATTGAGTAAAGCATATACGCACGCGTTGTTGCATCAAGCTCATTCACAAGCTGTGCTTTGATTGAAGATATTCCTTTTTTCAAAACGTCCTGCTTAACTTTATGTCCTGATTTATTTCCAAGGGCTAAACCATACACAACATAAGAAGTCATGAACGGATGCGACTGGTCATTCGTCCACCAGCCCCAGCCGCCGTCATAATGCTGCATTGAATACAAGCGGTTGTAGCCGGCTTCAACCATCTTCGGCAAATCTTTTTGTGTTGCTGCACTGATTGGTGCATTCAAATCTTTGAACGCATTTGCAACGATAACTGTCGGGAGAAATCTGCTCATCGTTTGCTCCACACAGCCGTAAGGGTAACCGATAAGCTCATCGAGTGCAGTCAGCATTGTTGATGCAAGCGAAGGTGAAACGTTAAGCGTCAGCTTTGTGCTTCGCATATCTGTGTATTGCGGAACTTCGACATATTTTATTTCCGTCTTGTTCACATCGGCAACATCCATCGACTGATATTTTGCAAGCTGCAATCCGTGCGGCTGTAACGGAACTTTCAGCTCAACTGCATCGGATTCTTTGTTTGTCAATGCACTTGCAGTCAATTTTGCAAATCCGATTGGTTCGGTAACTTTTACTTTCCAGTCGATTCGTTTCTCTTCGTTCTTCCCAATTGTAATTGTCTGCTCGCTTCCTTCGGTGAGCTGTAAGTTCTCGACCTTTAAATTAATTTTTGTTTCTTTTGCTTCGTCGAGATAGTTATGAATGATTGTCGAGATTGTTACTTCATCATTCTGCTGAAAGAATCTCGGAGTTTCCATCCTGACAAGCAAATCTTTTCGTGTGATAACTGTCTGAACGTCCTGCCCGACTTTTGTATCTTCGGTTACAACTCTTGTTGTGAATCGCCACGTTGTAAGGTTATCCGGAAACTTTACTTTGATAGTAGCAAAACCATTTTCATCCGTTACCACAGACGGCTGCCAGTATATTGCATCCCGGAAATCGCTTCGCACTTCTGCATCAACAAATGCATCAACAAAATCACGTTTGTCATCTGACTCTTCAAAATCGCCGTCTTTGCTACTCTCCTTTTTAAGCTTTCCGTTCAAAGATTTTTCTACTGATTTCGGGGCATCAGTTTTTTTACCGTTCGTCAATGTAATTTCGTCAGCAAGAAGACCGCTTTCGTTTTGTTCACTAAAAGTCGATGTAAAATCTAAATCTCCCGAAGCATCAGTTCTGAGATTAACCGTTTTTGTCTGACCTTTACTGACTTTCAGTTCCTGGTCGCTCTCATTTGTTTTTTTATTTTTCTTCACACCGATTGTATAGCTTCCTTCGGGCAGCTTGAATTCAAAGTTGCCTTCGGAGTCAGTTGTCGCAGCAACAAAATCATTATCAATCACAATCACAGCACCTGCAATTGCGTTTCCATTTTTATCGGAAAGTTTTCCTTTGATTGTTCCAAGCTCGGTTTCGCTTGTAGATTTTATATTGAAGCGTTCATAAATTGTGAGCAGGCGTGAGTATCCGTAGTAATAATAATTATCGCTGTAATGCAGCGTGACGGAATTGAACTTAGGTGAATAGAAAAACTTTCGCGGGTCTTTTGTGTTATCCGGCTTGATTGCGTAAACAGCTTCATCAACCACACCAAGCGAAAGCTCTGCATTTGAAACTGCGTTGCCGTTGTTGTCGGTAACACGAATTAAAACTGTTCCTTCTTCTTTCGGTTTATAGTTTGCTTTATCTAAACCGATGTTGACGGTAAGAAATTTCTTCTCAGGAATCACCATAACGGATTTGCTCGCTGAAAAAAATTGTCCGTTCTGCACGTAAGCGGCTGTGATGTAAAAATTAGGAGTTGCATTTTCATCAACGGGAATTTCAATCATCTTGGAAGTCGATTCAATTTTTTCAACTCTGTAAGAAATTATGTTATCGTTCTGTGTTGTGATAAGAACGTTCGCTCCCGGCTGTGTTGTTATTATTAACGCTTTGCAAACTTCTCCGGGCTTGTATGAATCTTTGTCAGGAATTATTTGCAATGTCCCCGATTGGTTATACCACCACCACATATCCCCTGTTGAAACATAGCAATAAGTTGTGGTTGTTACTTTCTTCCCTTTTGCATCATTCGATGAAATTTCAATCTCGTAATAACCTTCTCCGGCGGCTTCAAACTCTCCTGTGCCTGTTCCGGTAATTCCAGTGCTTCCGCTGAAAGTCGTTACAAAATTTTTCTCCTGTTTGTAGTCGGGATATTTTCCCCACGTCAGTTTGTTCACTGTGCCTACAAACGTCGCTGGAACCGGCTTATCCGCAAAAGTATTCGAGCGTACGTTCACAAGAACTTTTTCATCGGGCTTATAAAGATATTTGTCAGTGCTCGCAACGAGATAAAATTCCGCACGTGTTACGTAAACTGTTTTTGTTGAAGCAATTTCTCTGCGGGATTTATCCGTAACCTTTGCCTGAATGATGTAGATGAAATCCGATTCGTAATAATCTTTTTCGCGGTCATAATACCACCAGTAATTATTATACTTCGCTTTGAAATCTTCTTTGATTGCATAATCAAAATCGAAACGTCCTTCTTTATCAAGCGTTCCCGTTCCGCTGTAAATAAATTCAGAGTTGTTATATTTTTGGTTGTCATCCTGATTTTCATAATACTCTTCATACCACCATGAATACTCTGAGAAATACCACCACGGCTTATAAAAAGTTTTCTTGTAAACATTGTATTCAACTGTAGCTTCCTGAACAGGCGAGCCGAAATAATAATCCGCCTGCACAACTCCTTTGATACTCTCGTCATTTGTGTATTGGTCTTTGTCCAGAGTGATTCCTACTTTGTATTCGGGCTTCTTGTATTCTTCAACATAAAACGAAGATGAGTAAATTTGGTTCTGACCAAGCTCTGCGTAAATCCAGTATTGACCGAGCGGCGAATCTTTTGACGGCACAAAACCACCAGCAAATGTTCCGAAGGAATTTGTGCTTAAAACTTCTTTGTAAACTTCTGCACCGCGTGAATCTTTTATCTTTATAGTAATTTCTCTTACACCGATGTTCTCAAATTTTCCGCTGTTGATTTTTCTTATTGTTCCTTTGAACTCAACTTTCGATTCAGGTCTGTAAACCGGCTGGCTTGTATGAACGTAAGCTGTGAACATATTTGCACCGTACCCGAAATATAAATAAGGGTCAGATACAACAATTTCATCACCGTATTTTCCAATCACGAGAGGGTAGCTGATGTTATTGTCAGCAGCATACTGTTTATCTGCTTCATCGAGACTTTTGTAAAAAAGTCCGTTCGCAGTTTTTCCGATTCCAATCTTTTTTTGACCGAGAAAAAATCCGAGGTCAACATCACTGATTGGTGTTCCGGTTTTCCTGTCGATGACATAACTAACCATCCCGTTCGCTCCCGCTTCGGAAATCATTCCCAAATCAGTCACGAAATATCCTGAGTAAGCAACTTTATTTTTGTAAACAACTTTGACTAAGAACGCACCTTTGCTCTTGGGCTTATAGGTAAAGGTTTCGTAAGTGTACCAATAATTTTCCGAGCCGGTAACTTTCGGATACTTTGTAAAGCTGTCGGCTTCATCGCAAAGAGAAATTAAGTTCATGCTGTCTTTACTCAGAACATCAATCGAATAGCTCGATGTCTGACGCGAGAAAAATCCTTCCACGTCCCTGATTTTATAAATAGTGAAATTACATTCCGCTCTTCTTTTCAAGCCGTAAGCACTGAGCGTGATTGAAACTTCCTGTGCAGAAGAATAAATCCCGTTAGTATAAATATTAAAGCTTGCGTTGAAATCATCTTCCTGTGAGAAAGAAATGAATGGAAAAATTAAGGCGAGTAAAAAATATTTTATTGTTTTCATGGTGTGTTTCCGTGATAAGTTGTTTTCATTACAAAGTTATATCTAATTCTAAGAAAATTGTTCCCATTTTCAAAAGAATTTTAAGTTAAAATCTTTTTCATTTGGTAACATCTGGTAATGGTCTCTTTCCCTGTGTTGTCCTTCCCGCAGGCGTTTTAACCTTTGTGTGTTTTCCGACATTCCTTTTGACATTAACCAACATCACGTCTCCCCTTAGCGAAAGGGGAGATGTCACTTTGACAGAGGGGTTCAAAAAAAAGCCCCGATTAATCGGGGCTAAATTCACTATCTCACACTTCGCTATTTCACTACTTCACCAGCACCATCTTCTTCGCATCTACAAAACTTCCCGCTTCTATCCGATAAAAATAAACTCCACTTGCAAAGTTTGTTCCGTCAAACAAAACTTCATAATTTCCCGCTGTCCTGAATTCATTAATAAGTGTTTTTACTTCTCTGCCAAGTATATCATACACTTTAATCACAACTTTTAAATTTCTCGGAAGCGAAAACTTTATTTTAGAAGTTGGGTTAAACGGATTCGGATAATTTTGAAACAATTTAAATTCAAATGGTATTTCATTATCTTTCTTAACCATTAATTTATCTCCGCTTGCCGTATAATTACCTACACATTCAATCATATAATCCCTGATGTATCCTGACTTAGGCTCAGCTAAACCGGTTGCATCGAACTTTAATTTTAAAACCCTTGCTGAATCCAATGTTGCATAAGTCTGGTCTGTATTTGCTAAAGAACTTGTAACATCCTCACTTCCCGAAAGAGTATAGCTAACAGCATTGTCTAATATGATTTCGTTTGATGTAAAACCGGAATTATATTCAACACTTTTTGCAACTGAAATATAATTGACGGCATAATCACTGCTCCAATCAATATTCAGATAGTCGATGTAACCTGTTTCTGTTGTCAATGTAATTGGTATCGGAATAATTATTCTTGAACTGAATTCTCTTCTTGAAAACAATCGTGATACCTGAGAACCCACGCTCGTGTTTGCATCAATTTGTCCAGCCCAATTTTTATAAGTAACAGGATTCGCCGTGTCTGAATTTTTCAGTTCTATTATAACGGCATTAGATGAATCATTAATGCCCGAATTATCACTCTTAGTGTTTTTCCGATTTGAAACATTATCTGAATTATCATTATAGTTTCTTTTGCGATTAAAGTTATTCTTACTCTTAGTTAATAAAAGACCTGAAGGATAATGAGCATAGATACTATCATTAATAATTCCTTGAACAAAAAAATTATTATTACCGTATTGTATTTTACTTGTAATGTTATCACCATTTTTATTTGCCGTGTCCGTGCTTTGCACATTCGTTTCATAAAACATCGCAACCTGATTATCTTCAGTGATAAAAACTTTTGTCCCTTCGGGATGATCGATTGCATATATCTTCACAAAATCCAAATTGGTAACATCATGCTCATTTTCTGCAAGAGCAGTATAGACGTAGCCATTTTCAATTAAGGGTTTAACTCGTAAAATATATTTATCGGTTATGTCACCTACACTCATTGTATATTCTGCTTTGTGAAGAATGTTGTTGTCGACTATATAATTACTGTCCACATCTTTTACATATAAAAACGGACAGCCACCGGGTTTTGGTAAACATCTTCTTGTAATATCCACTTCATAATCTTTAGGAACATAATCAACATATTGATTGAGATTATTATAATCAAAATATTCAGGATACAATCGTGCATGTAATCTTATTCTGCCTCCAATAGCATAATCTTTTATATCCAATTTCATTTTAATCCTAATTGTTGGATTCATTTGTCCTGCAAGGGTATAAAATATTGGCTCCGAAGATGGCTGAATAATATCTCCAATTATTTGGGTTATCTTTACTTCTTCCCAAGCATCAGGACCTATTTTTCGTTCTGCTGATAATGCAACCCAACATTCATTTGTAAATCTTCCATTCCAAGTTAAATAATCGGTACTGTCATCACAATAATTTGTCAAGTTATCTGAATGGATTCCTGCAAAGGGATAAAATTTTCTAATACCTTTAGAGTCAGTCCATTTCTCAATTGTAAACAAATCATAAGTTCCGTTAACCATTATAATATTAAAAAGGTCATTAAATACATACGAAGTGTTACGGGGCTGGTCGCTAGAGCCAAGATATTGAAGTCCCCAACTTTTATTCATCTTAAAACCATGAACTTGTGATACGGTACTACCCTGAGGAAAAGACCATCCCGTAGTAACCCACACATAAGGCCAAAGAGCAGTTTGCTCAGATGTTTTCATTATGTGAATTGAGTTAATAACATTATCCGCGGGCATTTGATATAAATCGGCTGCTTCAATAAAATATTCATCATCGCTGCCTTTTGTTAGCGTTCCAATGCCACTTGTTTCTAATGGACAAGTTATAATAAAATTTCTTTCGGTATCTGTAAATACTAATGCAGGAAATCCATAACCATAAGTGCTCAAAAACAATTGTGTATTAGGAAGGAATTCATAATATACATTATTATATAGATACCCTTGTATTCTATGAAGCAAAGTCCCATCCATAGAAAGAACGGAAATTGTCGGATGTGCAGGATTTATTTCACTTACCCAAATTTTTTGATTGTTGTCATCCTCTATGTCAGTTCCATATATTGAAATACTATATGGTCCGTAAAGGCTATCTTTCAAAACTGTAAATGATTCTACATCATAGTCGCAATTACCTTCTTGTTTTATATGAAAATTTATTCTGATAACTCTTTCATTATGTTGGTCAGCTATATAAACTGGATAAATTAAGGTTGTTCCTAAAGTATCCCTTTTCCCAAATGCTATACCTGTAGGGTTATCCAGCATATTATCTCCTTTACCATATGTCCCATAAGTAAATATTCCAGAAAGAAATCCATCTCTGTCACCATATTTTACAACATTATTATATTTATCTACGGTAAGAAGTTTAGCTTTACCTCCATTCTCATATCTTAAAAATGCACCATCAGTACAAATTCTAAAAATCGGACTTGGGGTTTCCTCTTTATCATCATAAACAACATAAGATAAAGCAATTGACCTATTCAATATTTTTCCTAAATTTAAATCCGGAGATATATTCATAATTTCCTTATCCCAAAGCATATTCGGATAGTCGATAAGCTGAACTGAATTATTCGTCTGATTAAATAATTTTAATTTAATATTTTCTTTTGTAGTTCGTTTGATATCCTTAGAGGTTAAGGCAAAATAAGTATCATTATTTTTAATCACTTTTTCAAAATGTAAAATATCAATTACTATATTTTCTAAATTAATTATCTTCAAACTAAAATCTCCACTCTTTGCTCGTTCTATTAAGTATAGTGATTGCCTTATATTTTCTGCATAAATAAAATTGTTCCCATATTCTTTTAATATTTCTAACAGCGTAAACTTTAGTTTCAGTTCATCACTATAAACAGGAGGCGTTTTAAGCGTGGTTAACTCAGAAATTCTATTGTAGTTTTCCTTTTTTTGTGATAAAAGAATAAACGGAATAAATAAAAAAATTATTAATCTTGTTTTCATAACTTAAAAATTTATTTTTTATAATCTTGTTTTAAAAGTATTGTCTGAGATAATTCTTGTGCGTATGTATTTGGTAAATCGTTTTTAATTTTGTTAAATATTGTTTCTACATCATAATCATTTTTATTTATTGAATAGGTTTTTGAAGCCACATACCATAATATCTTGTCAAGATAATAAGAGTTAGGATATTTATAGGTAAATTCCATATGTCCTTTTACAAAATCAAAATTTGGCTCAACATTTGCATAACATAAAAAGTAACGGTAATAGGATTCATCCGAATACGGACTCTCAGGATAGTTATCGAAAATTTCTTTGAATGCCAAAGCTTTTTTTCCAATTAAATCTAAATTAAAATGACCATACCTTTCATCCATTTCCATAGTTGTGATAAACTTATTGTATAGAGTTTTATTTTCGTTTTCCAAAACTTCAAAGGTTAATTGATTTGATATCAAATTCCTTGGGGAACCATATATTATTTTATATCTTCCTTTATTAATTACGAATAATCTGCCATACAATGTTTGCTCCAACACAACATAGCCCATTCTGTTTTGTAATTCAAATCTTACAATTTTTTCTTCATTGGAATTGAATTTTACAAACTGTGGACGTAGATATTCAGCATGTAAGAACCTAATTTTTGGTTGCTCGTTTTTTTCATTTTCCACTCCAAGTCTGCTTTCAATTTCTTCGAAATCATAAATACTTATAGAATCTGTTAAATTACTATTGTTCTTAAATCTTATTGTTAACACCATTGGTTCCGCTTCAATATAAGTATATTTATTAAGTTCGATTGTAACTTTGAAATTATTTGAATAAAAATTTATTGAATTGGAAGCTTGGTTACCTTTAAATACTTTACCTATTTGGGTTTCAGCATAAGCTGAGCACAAATGATTATCACAAAATATAAAACTCGTTCTTCTGCAATCGAAAGTTGGTGGGTAATATAAGTCTTCCATTACGCAACAATCATCATTCTCACCACCATGGGATGCTTCGTTGTGTCCATGTATTCCACCTATTTGATGTCCTAGTTCATGTAACGTAGTTGCCTCAACAAACACTTGATGAGAATTTGTGTTATACAATCTGTTTAATATTTTGCCAGTTTTAGTATATGACCAATTACGTTGTGCATTAACCCCGGGTGTCCATGTTGATATACCCATTCCGTCCGGATTGTTATCATATCTTAAAGAGTCAATACCACATATAAAATAATGATATGGGATGCTATCATTTGAATAAAATGGGTCTGGTTTATAATAATTATATATAGCAGTAAAGCTATCCAATGAAGCCCCTTGCTCCGCTAGTCCTCCGGGATATTTAGTTCTAATAATCAGATGCTGAAGTAGATAACCAGTGTATTGTTTAAAGTGTAAAGAAAAACCTATCTTATTATAAAAAGCTGAATGGATTTCATTTAATCTACTGTAATAAACTTTAAAGGGTTCATTAACACCGTTGGGATTTGCCCACATGTATTTATATAATACCGAATCTTCCTTTCCATACGGAGTTAAACAGGGTAAATCAGTTATAGGCGTTCCTTTATCTTGTGTCTTGTTACTGCATGACACAAAAAGAGCAATTAATATGAAACACAAAGACAAAATTGTAAGATTTTTTTTATTCATTTTTCTACCTCATATAAATTATTTTTTTTGTAATAATATTTTTAGATAATGAAACACGCAAAAAGTAAACTCCGCTTGCTTGTGATTTAGGATTCCATTCAAATTCATAAAATCCTCTGTTCAGTTCACCTTCAAACATAAGTTCAGTTAATTGCCCTCCTATATTCAAAATTTCTATCTTTATATTACTTCTCTTATTTATTTTAACCTGACATTTAATTTCAGGATTAAAAGGATTGGGATATACATTCACTATTTCAAAATCTTCTGGTATTCCTGTATGGTTTATTCCTGTCGGCAAACCTTTATTCAACACAATTCCGTTTTGTCCAACGACCCATCCGGTATTTGTATTTATAAACCACGAATGTTTTAAATTTAAACTAGTAGCTGAATTATCATTTATCCAATTATATCCGCTGTCAGTTGACTTAAATATTTTCCCTGCATTACCAACTATATAACCTGTCATTACATCGACAAAATTTACATCGTTAAATGTTTCAGTAGTTCCTAAATTTAAAATTGTCCATGAGAATCCATTGTTGGTTGACCTTCTAACTCTGCCCATCTGTCCAACACAAATTACATTAGTCTGGTTAATTGCATATACAGATTTTAATGCAATTGAATTTTGGTTTGCTAAAGTAGTTAGCCAATTTATTCCTCCATTAGCCGTTGAAGAAAGTAATTCTCTTTGAATTGTACCTACACAATAACCATTATCACCATTATTATAGAAGAATATATCATTCAAATCCTCAGTAAAAGAAAAATATTGTGATGTCCAAGTTTGTCCTCCATTCGCAGTAATTAATATCTTTCCTAACTCACCTACAACATGACCTGCAAAAAATGTTCTGAAAAAAATTGAATTCCAATTATTAGTATCTGGTATTGAAATCAACACCCATGTACTTCCTCGGCCTGTGCTTTGTAAAATTTTACCATTATCTCCTGCGACATATCCTCTGTTCTGGTCTGGAAACGAAATCGAATTCATATCATTGCCGCTGTAAACTTGATTCCAGTTAAATCCTCCATTCGTGCTTTTCCAAATTCCCCCAACACCACAAACTATACCGGTATTTTGGTCAAAGAATTTAACATCCCTTAGTTCAGATGTATTTATCTGTGCAACCTGCACCCATTGAGTTTGTAAATCAGAATTAAATAACGATAAAAATATAATTGCGTATAGCAGCAGAACAAGGAACTTCTTCCCCTCTCCTTTTAGGAGAGGGGTTAGGGGTGAGGTAAAAAGAATGTTTTTTTTTGTTTTCATTTTTTTTTCGGTTATCCTTTTTAAGAAAAAAGGACGCAACCAGATTTACATCCCACATCGAGGCACTGACATGCCCTTAGCGAAGACATAAACGGTGCGTCCATCTCTGGACGCAGCCATCATGCCTGTTCTCGCTAAAATTAAACTGTCAGTTTTCGATGTAGAACACAGCAACTGCTGCAAAAAATTTATAAAGAACTAAATCAGCTTCTTAAACATAACACATTTTTTAGAAACACAAAACCTAATTTCCTTATGAATGTATTCCCGCTAACTGGAAACTTTATATCAACTCATATAGATTCATACAAACTTCCTACTCACTTTTTCCCTTTCATATCTTCCCTCCATAATTTAATTTTACCTTCAACCAATCAACCAAAACAAATGTCAGATAGAAACTATCATTGCAAAGATGTAGAGATGCTCATGGGCTCAGAAACAGTAATCATGAGTGCAACAGACAACCTTGCATTTCTCATTACAAAACGTCCCATATGGGCAAACCCGTTTTTTCCCGACCTTCAGGCACGCATTACGCTGGCATACTCAGAGCATCTCGGAATAGATAACGCTCAGGCATTGCGTGCGGCAACAATAGTTCTCAAAGCAGTCCAGATTCCCGCACAAAACGATATTGCCGAATTCAAAGTACAGATAGATTCCGATTTTAATAGCGACAGGCCTCGCCGCGATGAAATTCTTAACGTGCTCGGTTTCACCGAACATCTAAAAGATATTCAGGTCGGCGACCAGGAAGCACTCATCGAGCTTCTTATAAAATTCAAAACAAACATCCCAACCTTTCAAGCTGAGATTATAACAAAAGGTATGGCTCCCGCATCAATTACAACAATCGTTGGTTACGCAGACACACTTAAAAATGCAAACGTAACACAGGAAACAGCAAAAGGCACACGCAAAACAATAACTGCTGCCGCACTCACAGAATTCAACGCCATCTTCGAAATAATAAACGGCATTTGTAAAATGTGTTTCAAATTTTTCAAGAACGACAAGCCGAGGCAGGACATGTTTTCATTTTCAAAAGTCATTAGAAACATGAACACACCTCCGCCCGGTCCCGACGACGGCACCAACCCACCACCTCCACCGGGTACATAAAGTTTAACCGCTAAGTCCCCCCTTTACGAAAGGGGGCAGGGGGGTTTATAGGGGACGCATACATGCGTCCCTTTTGTTTTATCTCCTTTGTCATTCCCGCAAAAGCGGGAATCCATCTTGTTTTCTCTGGGCTCTCAGTGTCCTCAGTGGTGAAATCTTCCATACCCCTTTCGCCACTCAACCGTAGGGCTACGCCACTCCATCGTGGTGTTACGCCAATCAATCAAAGGGTTACGCTGGACAACCTTAGGGTTACGCTGTTCAACCTTGGCATTACGCTCGTCAATATTGGTGTTACGCTACTCATTTGTGGCATTACGCTGGTCAACCTTAGGGTTACGCTACTCATTTGTGGTGTTACGCCAGTCAATATTAGGGTTACGCTGGACAATCTTGGGGTTACGCTGAGAATAATGTGCCTAAAACAGCTCAAATTCTATATATCTTAAACCTTCTGCTTTCTTACTTCTTCTTTCTGCCTTCTGCCCCCAACTGCCTTCTGCCCCCAACTGCCTTCTGCCCCCAACTGCCTTCTGCAGATATAACAAACTTCTGACCATTAATGAAATTTAATTTCATTTCCTTTTAGGTTAAATTTGTTTTCTACAATAACATGCTTTCTGTTGCAAACATATCAGTTCAGTTCGGCTCGAAGAAGCTTTTCAACGATGTTTCGTTCATAGTAAACAGCAGCGACAGAATCGGACTTGTCGGCTCCAACGGCTCGGGAAAATCCACTATGCTGAAAGTCATTGCCGGTTTCATTGAACCTGATTCAGGCGGGATTGCTTTATCAAAACATACAACTGTTGATTATCTTCCGCAGGATGGAATAACTTTTCTTGGAAAAACAATTTACGACGAAGTTTATTCAGGGCTTTGGGATATTGATTCTGTGAAAACAGAGATGGAAGAAATTCATGATGAGCTTGAAGCATTTGAGGATAAACATTCGGCAGAATATCTTGAGTTGGTTGAACGTCTCGGTGAGCTTCAGCACAGGTTTGATGAGATGGACGGGTTCAAAATAAAATCAGACATAGAAAAAATTCTGATGGGGCTTGGCTTCAAAGCAGACGACATGGACAGATTGACCGATGAATTTTCCGGCGGATGGCAAATGCGGATTGCTCTTGCAAAGCTTCTTTTGAAAAATCCAACCGTGCTTCTTCTCGATGAGCCGACGAATCATCTCGACATTGAATCACTCATCTGGCTCGAGGGTTTTTTGAAATCATACAAAGGTGCAATCGTTCTCGTTTCACACGACAGAGCTTTTCTTGATAACATCACAAACAAAACAATTGAGATTTATGCGGGCAAAGTAAATTATTATTCCGGTAATTATTCTTTTTATGTAAACGAAAAAACTGCACGCAGGGAAATTCTCGAAAAGACATACGAGAACCAGCAGAAATATCTGAAACAGCAGAACAGATTCATCGAGCGTTTCAGATACAAGCAATCCAAAGCGAGCAATGTTCAAAGCAGAATTAAGCTGCTTGAAAAAATTGATTTGGTTGAGCTTGAAGATGAAGAGTCGCTGATTCATTTTAAATTCCCTCCTGCAACACGCTCCGGCTTAAAAGTTTTTGAGCTGGACGATGTCCGAAAAAGTTACGGAGATAATCTCGTCTTTGAAAATCTTGATTTGGAAATTCAACGCAATGAAAAAATTGGATTTCTCGGCGTGAACGGTGCCGGCAAGTCAACTCTTGCAAGAATAATTATAGGGACGGAAGAAATCGATAAAGGCAAACGCTCCCTCGGACATAGCGTTGAGCTTGAATATTATTCTCAGCATCAGGCAGATTCTCTCGACCCGAAGAATACAGTCCTCGGAACACTTGATGCTGTTGCAACCGGCGACATAAGAAAAAATCTCAGAACAATACTCGGCTCGTTTCTTTTCAAGGGTGATGATGTTTTTAAATCTGTGTCAGTGCTGTCGGGCGGTGAGAAATCCCGGCTCGCTCTTGCAACCATGCTTCTGAAACAATCTAACTTTCTTGTTCTCGATGAACCGACGAATCATCTCGACATGAACTCGAAAAAAGTTTTAATGAGGGCATTGCATGACTACCAGGGAACTTTGCTCATCATTTCACATGACAGAGAATTCCTTGATGGAATTATAAACAAAGTAATCGAAGCAAAAAATCGTAATGTAAAAACTTACGAGGGTAACTGTTCTTATTATTTGATGAAGAAAGCAGAAGAACAGAATATTGCCGGCAATGGACAAAAAACGAAAGGCAGGGCTAATGACAACATCAAAAAAACAAAAGAGAAGAAACGTGTTGAAGCAGAGCAAAGAAATAAATCTTACAGTCGCACAAAAAATGTTAAGTCCAAAATTAAGAATGTTGAAGCAGAGATAAAAGAAAAAGAAACACGTATAAAAGAAATTGAAGGGATGATGTCTTTGGAAGATTTTTATAAAGATTCAAATAGAGTTAAAAAAATAAATGATGAATATAAAATTATTAAAGACAAGCTCCAGCATTTATATTTCTACTGGATGAGCGAAACAAAAAAATTAACAGAACTCGAAACGGAATCAATCAAAAATTAAGTATGCAAATAGGAGATTACAAACTTTACTCGGTTCAAACAGGATTATTCAAGCTTGACGGAGGTGCGATGTTTGGTGTTATTCCCAAACCATTGTGGTCTAAGACAAATCCTTCTGACGAGAGAAACCGAATTCAAATGTGTATGCGTTCACTGCTTCTTGTCTCGAATAAAAAGAAAATTATGATTGACAACGGTGTTGGCTACAAACTTTCGGAAAAGTTGAACGACATCTATGGAGTTGACCATTCAGTTTTCACGCTGGAAGCAGAGCTTGGAAAGCTTGGATATAAAACAGATGACATTACAGATGTAATTCTCACCCATCTGCATTTCGACCATGCGGGCGGCTCGACAAAGATTGATGACAACGGAAAGTTCCAGCTTATGTTTCCAAACGCAACATATCATTTACAGAAAAAACATTGGGAGTGGGGACAAAATCCAAGTGAACGTGACATGGCAAGTTTCTTCCCGGAGAACTTTAACCCGATAAATGAGAAAGGTCATTTGAAATTTACTGAAGGTGAAACACAGTTCGATGAATTTATTTCGCTGCATACTGTGAACGGACATACACCAGCAATGCAGCTTGTGAAAGTAAAAGATGACCAAACAACTTTGCTTTACACCGCAGATTTATTCCCGACAACGACTCACATTCATTATCCATACATTATGGGTTACGATTTATTTCCTCTGACAACTCTCGATGAAAAGAAAAAATTCGTCCCAAAAATTGCTGATGAAAACTGGCTGCTCTTTTTTGAACACGATGCATTTACCGAGACATGCAGGATTGTTAAAACCGAAAAAAGATTTGCTGTTACAGACAAAATGGAACTTGCAAAACGATGAGTATAAAGTTCGAAAAAGTTTGCAGAGTTTCCGACATACCTGACAACAAACGCGGAAGGAAATTCACTTTATCAAACGATACAGACATTGCCGTCTTTAAAATTGACGGAAAGATTTATGCTGTCTCAAATATCTGTCCGCATAATCAATCACAGGTAATGTATGACGGCAGAGTTGATGAAAAATTATTTTTAGAATGTCCGGTTCATGGCTGGAAGTTCCATCTTGAAACCGGCGAAACAGCACCTGAATGCGAAGCAATAAGCTCGAAGCTGAAAACGTTTCAAGTTCAGATAGACGGAGATAATCTTTTGGTCGAACTAAAGAGACGTTTTAGCTGGTTTAAATAACTTCCTTCCAAAGAAAATCAAAGTCCCCGCAATCACCAACAGTAACGCATATTTTATTTCCTTCTGAAAATTATCTCTTGAAAAAAGAACGAAGATAAACCCGCTCAATGAAATTATCGCAGGCAGAGGGTAAAGCCAAATCTTAAAAGGTCTTTTCATTTCAGGTTTTTTATATCTCAAATACATAACACCTATCGTCTGTGCAATGAACTGAATTAAAATTCTTATCACAACAAGTGCAGCGATAATATCTTTCAGCTTCATGAAACAAAAAATACACGCAACGAATCCCATGACAAATAAAGATATGTGTGGTATATGATGCTTAAGGTGAACCTTTGAAAATATTTTGAAGTAATCTCCTTTCAAAGAAGCTGCATAAGGAACACGCGAGTATCCGAGAATGAGTGAGAATACTGATGCAAACGCAGTGATTGAAATCAATATTGCAGCGAGCGTTCCAGCCCATGAACCGTAAATCTTTTCCATGAAAACCGAAACAATATATTTTCGTGCATCAGAAAGCGCTGTCGAGCTGACCTCCTGCCACGGAAGAACACCAAGAATGCTGATGTTCATAACAATATAAAGAACAGCAATGATGACAATAGAATAAATAATAGCACGCGGAATATTTCTGCCGGGATTTTCGACTTCACCTCCGAAGAAACAAACATTGTAATAACCCCAGTAATCATATAACGCAATCAGCATCGCCGCACCCAGTCCCATAAAAAAACTTGAATCGAGAACGAAAGCATTTTCAGGAAAGTTGAAAACGAGATCCGGGTTGAAGTTTAAAACTCCGGAAATAATTATCCAGAGAATTGTTCCGAAAACTATCATCCAAATATACTGAGATATCTTGCTTACGATTTCAACTTTTCTGTAAAGAAGAATCAAAGCTAAAAGAACTGTCGCAATTGCCAGCAAAGTAGCATTGGTACAAATCAAATTTGCTTCGAAGCTTCCGAAGAAAGGTAAAACTTGTTTAAGGTCGATGCTGAAATAAGCATGATTGAGCGATGGGAAAATATAACTTGAGTAACTCGCTAATCCGACACAGCCCGAAGCAATAGAAAGCGGTGCACTGAAGGACAGCTGGAAGATAAACAGAAATGAAATGAGTTTTCCGAATTTTGCATCAGAATAAATTTCTCGGAGATAATGATACGAGCCGCCTGCTTCCGGCATTGCAGCTCCAAGCTCAGCCCATACAAGTCCGTCGCACAGACAAATAATTGCTCCGACAACCCAGCCAATCATCGCTTGCGGTCCGCCCATCGCTGCTATGATTAAGGGAATTGTAATGAACGGTCCCACGCCGACCATGTCAATCATGTTCAGAGCAGTTGCACCACGAAGGGAAATGCCACGGATGAGATGTTTGTCAGAATTTTTGTCGTGAAGCATTTAATAAATTATTTTTCTGGAATTAAACGGTTGAGATATCATATTTAAAAATAATTTCAGAGCACCTTCCAGGAATATTTTTAGCTGTCTGTATAATGCTAATGAGCAATATATATATGTTCCATAACCATAATTTGCAAATAACATAGAAGTATTTGGAACAGTATCATTTTCATCATTCATTTCAAGCAGCCATTCATATTTGTCAGATGTTAATCTTGGGTCACTTGATGGCAGATAAATACTTCTTTCCTGAATCCAGTCATTCCAATCATTTTCGTTAATGTTATTTGGTGATGTAAAATAACGATTTGGTTTTTCATTTTTCAAAATAGATATTTTTGAATCTTCCTCTGTTACTCTTTCGTTAGTAAGATGAATTGGGTAAGGTGCATAGTTATTCCCGTTCCATTCCCCGGGTTTATTATAAAAGCAAATAACGTTTCCTCCGTCACTTATGTAATCAAGTAATTTCTGATTGTTTCCAGCGACATCTTTTCTATATAAGTAAGTTCGAATATCTAAAAGAATAACTTCATATTTTTTTAAATCTTCATTGTAAAATTTCATCGAGTCAATTATTTCAAAATCAATTTTAAAAGCTGCCATAGTTTTTTCTAAAGTATTATCATAAGTATTTATCAGTCCGATTTTGACTGTTTTAACTTTTAATGATTTAAGTAACCTTAAACTATCTTCCGGATTTATTTTTGTATAATTATAGAGTGTTGGATATGACATCATTCCAAAATTCGGTTTCTTTCCAACTTCACCTATCCCTGCAAACAAATCATCGCCTTCAATCGGATACATGTTGTCGCTTCTGATTAACTCATATCTTCGTTTACCAAACACACCCATGTTCGTTCTGTTTATTTTATCCATCCCCTGGGTTCTGTGATTTGCCAGAGCATCGAACGAAATTTCTTCAATTGTTTTTCCAGTCGCATCTTTTTCTGAAATATCAATTTCAATTACATTTGTCATTGTTGTGTCATAAACTCTGAAGAATAATTTTTTCACCTGCCAAGGAGTAACTCCGTTCACAAGCTGTTCCGGGTGATAATTCATGTCAGCCGCTTTCTCGAATGCATCGTAAGCAGTGATTCCAACTGCCTGATGATGTCCATGCTGACGGATTGGTTTTGTTGTGATTGTATCGTGATTTGTTATCACAACATCAGGTCTGATTTTTCGAATCATGTAAACTATTCGTGCAAGCACCGAATCTTCACCACCCCAGAATTTAAAAGTTTCTTTCGCAGTTTTTGAAAAACCGAAATCGAGCATGCCGAGAAAATAAGCCGTTGAACCTTGTATCTCCGAAGCATCATAACATTCCTGCTCTCGGATTTTTCCAAGCTCATCATAAAGTTCCGGACCGATTTCGTTTTGACCGCCTTCGCCTCTCGTATAAAAAATAGTTACAGTCTTGAAACCTTTCAGCTTAGAATAATACGCAAGTGTCGCACCGTCTTCATCGTCAGGGTGGGCGGCAAGGCAGAGTATTACCGGCTGGTAAAAAGGTTTTTGAGAATAAATTATGCCTGATAGAGCAATGACCAGAATTAGAAAAATTTTCTTCATAGATTTTTATTTCACAAATATATTTCTCTTAACATTTGTTTCCTAAAACAAAAAATCCCATTCATAATGAACAGGATTTCACATCTCACTATTAAACCTTGAACTTGTTTCAGGGTCACTATTTAAGAAGCACCATCTTCTTTGAATCAATCAGCTTATTATCTGCTTCAAGTGTGTAAAAATAAATTCCGCTGGAAAGATTACTTCCATCAAAATCTATTTTATATGTTCCCCGATTCAGTTTATCTTTCACAAGTATTTTAACCTCACGACCAAGTACGTCAAACACTGTCAACTTAATAAACTTTAAACTTGAAACTTGAAACTTGAAACTCGTAATTGGATTAAATGGATTCGGATAATTCTGTGACAAAGAAAAATTTTCTGCAATCTCCGAAAGCTTGATAATCCCATAAATGTCATAGTATGAAATCCTTGCATTAGTTTCAACTTCTGCAAGCCCAGCTCTCGATTGCCCGTTAATCAATCCTGTAAAAGTTTTTACTGTGACTTTCATTTTGTCTGTCTTAGGAAATCCCGGAATATTTATTTGTGTTCCACTCGAAGTAATCGGTCCTGTGGAATTCAATCTGTAAACTTCCTTGTTCTGGTAGTATAAAACAAGCTCGCAGTCAGTTACATCGATGTTAGTGTTGTTGGAAAGATTTTTTTTGATATTATAAAGTTTGACATATCTGAAATCAATAGGAACATCCCAGCTTAGCTGAACAAATTCATTGTTCGTTCCGTTTGCAATCCAGTTCACTATTTGTGTGTCGTTGTTCGCTTTTCTATCGATAACTTTCTTGCCGGGATATTGAACCGAGTCATTGACAAACACAAAAGAACTTTGAGTAACTGTTGCTGAAGTCGATGTGTTAAAAAATTGTCCTTGGGTAATTGTTGGGGGAACAAAAATAGTTGTATGACCGGCATGACAACCAACACATTTTGTTCCTGAACCGGGTCTCCCGAAATTCATTCCGATTACGTGTGCAGTCTGATTCTGCGTTCCGATTATAGTTTTGTTTGCAGAATCTACGACCTGTTCGAACATAGAAACATCAGCGGGAGCAAAGTCAAAATTTATTGTCCCTGAATACTGAACCTGATGAACAGCAAGAAGAATCGAAGTGTCTTTCCCCAAAGAATCCATCCTCTGAAAATTCAAAAAGAATTTTATCTTTGCATTCTTTGTAATCGGCGGTGCATCAGGCATCGGAACATCGACGTCTGCATTTGTGAACATATTCAGGCAGTCAAACCTGAACCCTCCGTTTTTAAAATATGTTAACGGGTCAATCGTCGGCGGAAGCTCATCACTAATATCAGTAATTAAATCCGGAAGAATCGGCGGAGCTATTCTTGAAACCAACGGCTGCGGCTCCAAATCCATTTTCCCGGCAACATCAAACAATAACGTTGAGCCGCTTCCACTCAGATTAATTGTATAAACTGCGTAATCCTGATTCTCAACCTGAGTTGCAAAAGAATAAATAATTCTTCCGTCCGGTAATTGATTCGGGTCAGTTGCATAAGGCGGAACCATCGTTCCTGTCGACGGAGGTGATGGAACATAAAGCTGCATCGCTCTCATGTTCACACCGTTAATATGATTTTCAAAATTTACTTTTCTGTCAAACCATCTTATTCCCGGACTTCCTGAAGTGTAAAACATCGGCGTGTGCGGAATGAAAACACTCAAAAGTTTTCCATCAGAGGTTACCGATGGCTTATAGTTATGAAGTCCTTGTCTGAATCCGGCAAGTCCTGCGAACAAATCAAGAGCATCACCGTCGGGACGAATACTTGCTACTTGCCAGATGTTCGCAACGTCTTTTACCAATGCAAATGCAGAATCGCGTGTCAAACCATTTTGAGTAAGATGTGACGGCATATCAATATTCAGCCACCAGCGTGAGTAAACAATTCTTCCTGTTATCAAATCAATCGTTGGTTCCTCTGCACTGTTTCTTTCAGTTGTGATGCGATGAAGATTCGATAGATTCGAATTCATGATGTAAAGATTCGTTGTTCGTGTCCCCATCTCAGACAAGCTTGGATAACGTGTGCTTGAAAAACAAATTCTTCCGTCGGGTAAATAACACGGGTCGATGTCATCGTATTTCACGAATTTATTTGCAATCGCTCCGAACTGTGAAAGATTCATAACTCTGTTTGAGAAAGTTACTTTGCGGAAGTTAGAGCCGTCAGAACGAATCTCATAAATCCTCCAGCTGCTGTCGCGGTGTTCAACTCCTGAAAAAATAATTCTCAATCCATCCCAATGAACACAAGGATCAGCGACATCGACCAAGCTGATTCCTCCGAAGTTTATTGTGCTGTCAACAAGAGTTCTGATGATTGTGTTCGATTCACGGACGAGAAGCTTGCCTCCGACAACTTTGAAACGTGAGAACGAACCCATTCCGGGAAGCAGTGATGATTGAGGATAATAAGCGTTGCCGTTTGAAGTTATGTTTCGCGAAACGAAAACTATATCCGGCGTTTGTGAGTTTGCAGAAAAGAAAATAGAAAATAAAAAGCCCAGCAGAAAAACCGGGCTTAATATTTTTTTTATTTCTAACAAGAAATTATTTATAAGTTACAACAAAGGACGAAGATTTTTTAGTTTTGTCCCATGCGACCATGATACTCACTTCCCTTTTATCTTTATTCCAAACCATCATCCCGCCCTCGTCTTTCATTAAATCCTTTCCTCCCTCGCCGAGCTTGAATCCGTTCTTTAAAAGCTGGTCACCAAAATCTTTCACAAGGTCTTTTGCCATATCAGCAGATTCAAATGTTACCGTCATGCCTTCCGATGTATTTAAAAAACCAAGCACCTTAGAATTTTTCGGCTGAGGAACATCACTTGGATAATCTTTCGGTAACCCCTGCTGGATTCCGAGCTCGTTCTTTTTATCCCCTGAAGTCGTATTCTGATTTTGATTTTGATTCTGTTGTGAACCGTCAGTGCTCTGAACGTTTTGCTGCTGCTGTTGCTGAGTGTCTGTGGTTTTCGTTTCCTCTTTTTTTCCGCATCCCGTTAAGAATGAGAGAAACAGAACAGGTAAAATAAATTTTAAGATTTTCATTTTTGTTTTTTGATTAAGATTAGATTTTCGTTTTAGTATGTTTAGAAATTAATTGTTACAAATTACTGCTGTGAATTTCCCGGCAACCCAGCTTTTTTGTTCATCGTTGAAACATAAAGCGATTTTTCCGGTTACGTTTTTATCATTTCTTGATTCAATGACTAATGCCATTGCCCATTTTGAATTTGATTTAACAGGACTTCCGTCGGACTGAACATTTTTAAACACAACTGAAAATGTTTTCTGGTCATCGCTGAAAGTTTGTTTAGTAGTTTCTCCGGTCGGAATCGCATTGCCTTTGTTCAAAATTTCAAAACCTCTGAAGCTTTCAATGAAGCCGCATTGCTGTTCAGGTTTTGTCAATGAAAAATTCAAAACGTTATCATTTGAGCCGCCCCATTTTTCAAAATTCACGTATTCAAACTTAACTTCTTTTCCGCCGAGCATTCCTTTAATTTCAAAGTCAGGAATATCTTTTACAGTAAGCTTATCGCTCCAGACAAACTCGCCTTTGTTTGTCTTTTGAACTTCGGGTGCCTTTTCATTTTTATTGCAGGCAAAAAATATTAATGAAAGAACGGTAACTAAAAATATTTTCTTCAGCACGAAACTATTTTACAAATTTTAAATATCTGTCGTTGATTCTTCCCCAATGAAGATTATTTATAAAGTTATCAATATACTTTGCTCTTCCGGGTCCGTCTTTGTGATAGTAAGCGTGTTCAAAAACATCGCATGCAATCAACGGAATCCCGCCCCAGATTGCTCCGTATTGATGCTCATCAACCAACACATTGATTAGCCGTCCTGAATAAAGCTTATCTGCAACGAGCAATCCCCAGCCGCTTAGTTTTGCTGCAACCGAACATGCTTTGAATTCCGCTTTCCAGCTGTCGAACGAACCAAAATTTTCTTCGATTGCTTTTTTGACATCAGGACCTTTTGATACATCACCGTCGCCGCCCATTACTTCCCAGTAAACGTCATGCAAAACCGTTCCTGAATGATTCCAGGTTAATCTTCTTTTCAATTCGCCGACATCGCTCCAGTTGCCGTTCGCTTTTGAAAGGTCAGCTGACTCAAGCTCTTTTTCAATATTGTTTAAGAAAGTTACGTAACCTTTGTGATGAGTATTGTAATGCCAATCAGTTGTTTCGGCATCAACGACATCCTTCAATAAAGTTTTTGCATCCTCGTCAGAATAAGGACGCGGATTAAATTTCCACTCGTAAGCCATTTTAAGTTTTCCTCCTTTAGGATATAATTCGTTTTGAAATTGAAAAAATCTTTTTTCGTGAAAACCTATAACAGAAACACCCGCCCCGAAGAATAAATTCTTCAGAAAGTTTCTCCTGTTATGTTTCATCTTACACTCCGAACGAGCTTCCGCAGCCGCATGTCTTCTTTGCAAGCGGATTATTGAAAACAAATCCTTTGCCGGTCAATCCATCGGAGAAATCGATTAAAGTTCCGCCGAGATACAAAACGCTTTTGTAATCTACAAACATTTTGAAGCCGTCGAACTCTACAATCCTGTCTCCGGCTTTTTGTTCACCGTCAAAGCCGAGCGTGTAAGTTAAGCCCGAACATCCGCCTCCTTTTACGCCGACTCTGAGTCCGTACTCATCCGGAATTTTGTTGTCAACTTTTATCTTCTGAACTTCTTTGACAGCTTTTTCGGTCAAAGTAATTTCATCGATAGATGGAGCTGCTGTTTCTGTTGTTAATATTTCTGACATGATTATTTTTTTATTTTATTTTAAAACTTAATCCGAAATAGATTGAATAATAAGCTACTCTTCTGTCGCTTGTTAAATTATTCGTCGATGTCTTTTTATCTCTGAAAGGAATCGTCCTGTTATCTGTTGTGAATGTTTCATCGGAATCTTTTCCCCACGCATTGTCGTAAGCGTAAGAGTAACCGGCTTTAATATCTATAATCCTTGATACGTTCAATTTGGTTTCTATGCCTGCTAAATATCCGAACCGCGAAGTAACCTTAAAAAAATCCAGCCCTGCCTGAAAAAATGTTTCACCGCCGATAAAATTCATACGCATCAATCCGTAAATTGAAGGATAGAATTTTTTTATTCCGAATGGATTTATCTCAACACCCGTTCCAACCGAGAAAGATTGAATTCTCATTCCGAAGGTTTCACCTTTAGTCGGATAAGTCGCCGTCAAAACATTGTATCCAAGATTAAACAGTCCGCGAATGTGTCCTTTCTTCATCAAGCTCAGCTTTGCCATTGCTTCGAAATTCAATCCGGTATTCGTTGCGAAATTATCCGACTCGATTATTCTTTTGCCGTCAATAAAAACTATATCCTGTGCATCTGAGATTGTCGCTTTCTCACCGTATGTTTCAAGCATCGGACGTGAATACCCGACACTTACATCGATTGAAAACTTCTCCTGTGCAATCGTGCTCTGGTAAAATGAAAGAACAAAAACAAAACTTAGAAATATTTTTCTCAATCTATCTCCAACGCTTTGTTCAATTGAAAAACTTTTTTTGAAAGCTTAAACATTTTAATTCAACCTCACCAATCTTGCTGCAAACGAACCGTCTATTCCGTTTCTGTGCTGGAATGTTTCAACGCATCCGTCCGCATTCACCAATTCTTTGCTCACATAATTATTTGCATTGTCGAGCAGAAAATTCTGATGTGCTGAAAGAAATTTTTTCACAACTTCAATGTTTTCTTCCGGCTCGGTTGTGCAAGTGCTGTAAACAATCGTTCCGCCCTGCTTCACATGTTTTGCCGCATTGTTTAACAAACTCAGCTGAAGCTCTGCAAGAGCTACAATGTCTTTGTATTCGCGTTTCCATCTTATCTCGGGTTTCTTGCTTAGCACACCAAGCCCTGAGCACGGTGCATCGATAAGAATTTTGTCAAACAATTTATCTTTCAGAATTTCATTTTGAAAATCGGTAGAATCGTCCTGAATGAATTCGATATTTTTAACCCCAAGACGCTCCGCAGTTTCCTTCATCATATTCAAACGCGGCTCGTGCTTATCGACTGCAAAAATCTTTCCGTGATTTCTCATAAACTGAGCAATATGAGTTGACTTCCCGCCCGGTGCGGCACACATGTCAAGAACTTCATCATGCTCAGTTGGTCTCAAAAGAATCGACGGCAAGCCCGCACTTTCATCCTGAACAGTAAACAATCCGTTCTGAAATGCTTCGTCAAGATAAAGCTTGGACATTAACCGAACTGTAATAAAATAATCGATGTATCTGCAAGCTCGCGATTCAACTTTTCGTTCATCAAGAATTTTCAGCACACCGTTCCTGTCTGTCTTCAAAGTATTCACGCGAAGCGTCATTATCGGACGCTTGTTGTTTGCTTCGGCGAGTTTCTCTGCTTCATCAAAGCCGAAACGCTGAATCCATCTTCTAACCATCCAATTCGGATGCGACTGCATTATGCCAAGATATTTTACTTCATCTATTGAACGTGTAGGTAAAACGAGTGAGTCCTTTGCTCTGATAATTGTTCTCAACAATCCGTTAACAACATCAGCGTGTTTCTGTGTGCTGATTCTTTTCATAAACTCGGTTGCTTCATTCACAGCAGCATAATCCGGAATTTTATTGAGGTATAAAATCTGATACAACGCAACACGCAAAGTGTTTTTAATTTCAGGCGTACATTTTTCCCACTGTCCGCGGTAAAATCCGTTCAGAAACCAATCGAGGCGGCGCATCCATCGGATTACTCCGTGACAAAGCTCGTTCAAAAGAGAGCGGTCGTAATCGTTCAGAAAATCCTGCTTGATTTCATAATCAATCAGCTTATCGAGATAAGAATCCGTTCGCTCAACGCGTGTTAAAATCTTTACAGCAAGCGAGCGGGCATCACCGTAAAGAGTTTCACCGCGAACCCGTTCATACTTCGGCTTTTGCTCTTCTTCCTGCGGCTTTGATTCGTCAGTAATCGTTTCAACTGCATTGACTTCGACTTTTTCGTCAACAGTAACTGTATTCTCCGGTTCGTTATGTGTTGATTTTTCTTCCATCATACAAATATACTTTTATAGAGAAGCAGTATCAATGAAATGTATAGGGGACTTTGATTCCTTTCTGTCCAAACACTTATTCATTTAATCTCATTCAACCAACTTCTATTTTTGTTTTGAAGAAATATTTAACAACGAATAATGCTCACAACAAAAAATCTTAACCCGCATTTGCTCAAAGCCGAATACGCCGTCCGCGGACCGATTGTTATCCGTGCTCAGGAACTTGAGAAAACCGGAAAGAAAATTATTTACTGCAACGTAGGCAACCCGCAGGCATTGAAACAAAAACCGCTGACTTATATCAGACAGGTTCTTTGCTTGCTGGAATATCCCGAGCTGATGAACAACGCTTTGACAATCGTTCAATTCCCCGCAGACATAATAGAGCGTGCGAAACATCTTCATCACATGATTCCGCACGGAACGGGTGCTTATACTCAAAGTGCGGGCATTCCTTTTGTCAGACAAGCCGTTGCGGATTTTATAAACAAGCGTGACGGAATTCCCGCAGATGAAAATAATATTATTCTTACAGACGGAGCGAGCAAAGGTGTTCAGGCAGTTTTGACTGCGTTGATGAAATCTACCAACGACGGATTTATGATTCCCGTCCCCCAGTATCCGCTTTACAGTGCAAGCATCGAGCTTTACGGTGCGAGCCAAATCGGATATTATCTTGACGAAGCGAACTCGTGGCAATTGAGTGAACAGATTTTAAACGAAAGCATAGAGCAGGCAAAGAAAAAAGGAATCAATCCTGTTGCGATTGCTGTGATTAATCCCGGCAACCCGACAGGTGCTGTGCTCTCGCACGAAAACATCGTAATGATAATTAACTTCGCAAAGAAAAATGCTCTTGCAATCATGGCTGATGAAGTTTACCAGGAAAATGTTTACCGCGAAGGAGCGAAGTTTTATTCTTTTGCAAAGGTAATGCACCAGCTTGAAGAAAAAGATATTCCGCTGTTCAGCTTTCATTCCGTGTCGAAAGGATTTCTCGGCGAGTGCGGGCACAGGGGCGGTTATCTTGAAATGAGGAACGTGCCCGATGATGTGCTTGCACAGTTTATAAAATTGCAATCAATCTCGCTTTGCTCCAACACAGTCGGACAGCTTGTAACTTATTTGATGGTCTCGCCTCCGCAGAAAGGCGATGAGAGTTTTGACCTGTATGTAAAAGAGCGTGACGGAATTTTGAACGACCTTAAAACGAAAGCGGAAATTCTCGGCAAAGGTTTGAACGCAATCGAAGGAATGACGATTGAAATTCCGCACGGAGCGATGTATGCATTTGTGAAAATTGAACTGCCTCACACCGAAGACGTTACAAAGATGTCTGCCGAAGAACGAAACGCTTACGATGCTAAACGTGACAACGATTACTGCATGGCATTGCTTGAAGAAACGGGAATTTGCGTTGTGCCCGGAAGCGGTTTCGGGCAGTTGCCCGGCACTTTACATTTCCGCACAACATTCCTCCCGCCTAAAGACGAGATTGAGGAGTTGGTCGTGAAGATGAAAAGTTTTCATGAAGCATATTTTAAAATGATAAAATGATAGAAATAAAAATTACTGCTTTTGTTGATCAAATCGTAAAAGGAAATCACACTTTTAACGATTTTAAATTCACTGAAAATTTTCTGGATACACCAGAAGAGCCTGATTATCTAGTTTTTGGCAGTATTTTATTGAAACTTATTCAGACGGAAAGAATATCAAAAGATAAACGGATCGAATTAGTATTTAGAGATTGTGTCTTTGATTCAATAGCTGATTTTGATTTCGAGGGAATAGAAAATATCTCTATTAAAAGGTTTCAAAACTGTACTTTTAATAACATCTGTCATTTTAGAAATTTAACTATTGATATTCAAGAAAGATTGGTCGGGAATATAAATAAATCTATTTATTGCTTTTTCCATAATGTGATTTTTGAAAAAGTTGGTTTTCATAAAGTTAATTTTAAAACAAATTCAATATTTCATAAAACAACATTTAATGATGAAATTATATTTGGGAATTGTGTATTTGAGAAAGATATAAACACTAAAGATTTAGTTTTTAAAAAGGACGTAATGGTGATAGCATGTACATTCGAAGGCGTTGGTATAATAAGTAGTAAGTTTGAAAAAAATATCGCCATTATGGGCGATGATAGCAGAACTACTGTATTTAAACAAAACGTTTTCATACTTGGTGAAATTATGGGAAGCCTTCAATTTGAGAATGTAGATTTTCAAAAGGACTTCACCTTTAGACCTAGTTATCAAGCCGATAAATTATTCAGCGTAGAAAATGTAAGGATAAATGGAATAGGATACTTTAGAGATTCTGTTTTTAATTCTAATGTCCAATTTAAGAAAATTGACCTAAGCCATTTTACATTTTTAAATTCTAAGATTGATGATGCATTATTTTCAGAATGCTCCTTTACTAGAGGATACATTTATGACGATCTTGAACTAAAGAAAAAAAATATTATAATTAATTATAATGATGTAATAAAAGAATTACGTATGTTTGAAATGAGCTTCGACAAGAGAAAAGATTTTGAACAGGCAGGTTGGTTTCATTATGAGGCTATGGAAATCAATAGGACAAATAGCAATGGTAAGTTAAAATTTTTAATCCTAACATTTTACAAGTGGACAAGTAGATATGGTGAAAGTATTGAGAGAAGTCTATCCTGTGTATTTTTTACAATAATATTTTTTTCTTTAGCATATTTATTTACCGGCTTAATTACTCCTCATGGTCAAATATGGTGGTGGGATTCTGCTAAAAGGTATTATTGGTTAGGTGATTGGGGGTATGGTCTTCTATATTCCTTTTTTAGTTCAGTTCCGTTCAAACGGGAAAGTGACATAATTAAATCATTGGGTTCCTGGACAACAGGTCTTTCTATTTTCCAAACCGTCATTCAAACAGTTTTGGGTTCATTATTTCTTATTGCCCTTCGTAGAAAATTCAAAAGGTAATTACTCATTACTAATTATTAATTACTAATTGATTGAACACCCCCTCACCATCTCCTCAATCTGCTGTTTAAATTTTTTACCTGCATCGGTTAAAGCGATTGCGTTTTTAGTTTTCCTCCGCACACGAAAAGAGATTGCCACGTCGGGTTTGCCACGTCACTTCGTCCCTCGCAACAAGCCTCGCAATGACGGCTACACATTGAACCGGAAATAAATCACGTCACCGTCACGCACTTCGTAATCTTTTCCTTCCATACGCATCAGCCCTTTTTCTTTCACAGCCGCTTCGCTTCCGAACTTTACCAAATCATCACAGCCCATAATCTCCGCACGGATAAATCCGTGCTCGAAGTCGGTGTGAATTGCTCCCGCCGCATGCGGTGCTTTTGTGCCGCTTTTAATTGTCCACCCGTGAACTTCTTTCGGTCCTGCAGTGAAAAAAGTTATGAGTCCGAGCAAATCATAAGCTGTGTGAATTAATTTATTCAGTCCCGGCTCGGTAATTCCAAGCTCTTTTAAAAATTCGCTGTGCTCAGGTTCTTCAAGCTGCGCAATCTCAGCTTCGATGTTTACGCTTAAAACAATTGCCTGCTCTTCTTCTTTCTCCGCAATCTGTTTCACAGCATCCGAGTAAGCGTTGCCGTTAATATTTTTATCGTCAACGTTTGCAACATAGAGAATGTGCTTGTCGGTTAAAAGATGAAGCTCGTAAATCCAGCCGAGCTTTTCTTCGCTTGTGTTTGGAATTTCTTCACGGAAATATTTTGCAAGCCGTCCCGATTCAAGATGTTTTTTTAACTGAACATACAGCTCATACTCCTCTTTCGCTTTCTTATCATTCGACTTTAACAGTTTTTCAGATTTCGCAAGACGGCTCTCGACTGTGTCGAGGTCTTTTAAAATCAATTCCGTTTCAATTATTTCTATGTCGGCTTTCGGGTCGATTTTATTGTGCACGTGAACGATGTCGTCATTTGTGAAACACCTCACGATGTGGATGATTGCATCTACTTCCCTGATGTGCGAAAGAAACTGATTCCCAAGCCCTTCTCCTTTTGATGCTCCCGCAACAAGTCCGGCGATGTCAACAAATTCAATCACAGGTCTGACAACTTTCGGAGGGTTGTAAACTTTTACAATCTCATCGATTCTGTTATCAGGCACAGTAACAATTCCGACATTCGGCTCGATTGTGCAGAAGGGATAATTCGCCGCTTCGGCATTCATCGAAGATGTGAGACAATTAAACAAAGTTGATTTACCAACATTCGGCAAGCCGACTATTCCGCATTTCATAAATTATTTCTCATTAAAAAATTCCCGGAAAAAATATTAAATAGAAAACATACAAAGCTCCGCAAGAGACAATCGGAATTGAGAAATTATCATCAACAGGAAGCTTGAGTGTATCAGCAACGGTTGCAATCAAAGCTGTTAGACATCCGATTAAATATTCTTTGGGCAGATAAGAATATTTCGGCAACAGGAAAACGACGGCACATGCAACAATAAAAAAAGTAAACGAGCCGATAAAAGTTCTGTCAGGCACAAAATGTTTTTTGCCTAAGAATTTTCCTGCGAGTGCAGAGAGCGAATCGCCGTATGCAAGAAACAACATTCCGGTTATTGCTATCAATCGCGGAAAGAAAATTATACAAAGCACATAGGCGAGCATCATCCACGCTGCACCGTTAAGACGAAATAATCTTTTATCCTGCTCATGTACACGCAGAATCGAACCGAAAAATTTTTGATACAACGAAAATACAGCATCGCTTTTGTATTTCAGAATCTCGATAACAACCTTTACGCAAACCGACGGAACAAGAACATAAAGCAAAATATTTTTGTCAAGGAAAAGATAGCTTAACGGAATAACCGACGAAGCAATATGGATTCCCTTCCTGATTAGCTCTGACTTAACCGAAATATTTGTGAGTGATGATTCTTCCACTTACTTGATAAATTAAAAGCCCCGAGTACTCCCGGGGCTTTAGTAAATAGCTTTAATAAAAATTACTTTTTAGATTTTTTTGATTCGTCTTTTACTTTCGGTTGTTCAACATTTTCAGTTACGTTTTCAGTTACGTTTTCAGTTACGTTTTCAGTTACGCTTTCAGTTATGTTTTCAGTTATGTCCAGCCCGTTAACACTGTTAATAGATGAATCTATAATAGCAGGAGGCAGTACCTCTCCGCGGATAACTTTGTCAATCTCTTCGCCGTCAAGGATTTCACGTTCAAGTAAAACCGCCGCCAAACGGTGGAGTGTGTCCACATTATCTTTTAAAATTGTTTCTGCCCGTTCCATCCCTCTGTTCACAATTTTTTTTACTTCTTCGTCAATTATTATTGCTGTTCCTTCACTGTAATCCCTGTGCTGTGAAATTTCCCTGCCGAGGAAAATCTCTTCTTCTTTTTTTCCGAACGTCAATGGTCCAAGCTTGTCACTCATTCCCCATTCGCAGACCATCTTTCTTGCAAGTGCAGTTGCTCTTTCAATGTCGTTGCCTGCTCCTGTCGTAAGCTGGTTAAAAATTAATTTCTCAGCGGCTCTTCCGCCCATAGCATAAGCTATCATTGCTTCGAGATATTCTTTGGAGTAAGTATGTTTTTCATCAATCGGCAGATAAGTTGTAACGCCAAGTGCCCGTCCTCTCGGGATGATTGTAACTTTGTGAACAGGGTCAGTATCAGGAATTTTCTTAGCAACAAGTACGTGCCCTATTTCATGATAAGCTGTTGTCTTTTTTTCTTTCTCGGAAATTATCATGCTCTTTCTTTCCATTCCCATCATGACTTTATCTTTCGCTTCTTCGAAATCAGCCATTGTAACATTATCGCGGTTCCTTCTTGCAGCAAGCAGAGCAGCTTCATTCACAAGGTTGGCAATATCTGCACCGGACAATCCCGGAGTTCCTTTTGCAAGGATTTCGAGCGAAACTTTTTTATCGAGCGGGATATTCCTCGTGTGAACAGTAAAAATTCCTTCTCTTCCTTTCACGTCGGGACGGTCAACAACAACTTGTCTGTCGAATCTTCCCGGTCGAAGCAACGCAGGGTCGAGAACATCAGGTCGATTCGTTGCGGCGATAATTATTACGCCAGCATTCTGCTCGAAGCCATCCATCTCAACAAGCAACTGATTCAAAGTTTGTTCACGTTCATCATGTCCGCCGCCAAGACCTGCACCGCGGTGACGTCCGACAGCATCAATTTCATCTATAAAAATTATACACGGAGCACTCTTCTTTCCTTTTTCAAAAAGGTCTCTCACGCGTGATGCACCGACACCGACAAACATCTCGACAAAATCCGCACCGCTGATTGAAAAGAACGGAACCCCTGCTTCTCCTGCAACAGCTCTTGCCAATAAAGTTTTCCCGGTTCCCGGAGGACCGAGCAGTAAAACGCCTTTAGGAATTTTTCCGCCAAGCTTTTGAAACTTCGACGGCTCACGGAGGAACTCGATAATTTCTTCAAGCTCGTATTTAGCTTCATCCGCACCTGCAACATCTTTAAAAGTAATCCTAAGCTGGTTTTCCGTCAGCAACTTCGCACGTGATTTTCCGAACGAGAAAATTCCTTTTGTTCCGCCGGCTTGTCCCTGCATTCTTCGCATGATGACAATCCAAATCACGATTATAATTATCCACGGCATTGCACCGATTAACGGACCAACCCAGCTTGAATCTTCTTTCTCAACTCTGAATGGAAGATTTTTATCATTCCATTTTTTTATAACCGCTTCATCTATGTTAGTGTAAGGAAGCAGGAGTGAAAATTTATCCACTGAATATTGCTTAGAGGCGATGGTGACATTTTCGGTTTGCTTTAAAGCACCGTGAAAGGTAAAGCTGTTCTCTGATTTTTTTATGACAGCTTCTTTAATCTTGTCTTCGCTGAGCCAGCGTTGGTATTGGTCGAATGAAACTTCCGTCTCTGCACTGTCGCCTGACTTCGACCAAATCATTATAAGGAAAAAGCCGAACAGGATTGCACTCCAGCCGAGCACAACTTTGAACACTCGCGACCAGTTAAAATCGTCTCTTCTTTTTTTCGGGTTTTTATTTGTATTTTTTTCTTCGGGCATTTCAGTTTTTAAGGACGTGAATCGATTTTAAGTTCCTGTATTTTTGAGCAAAGTCCAATCCGTAACCGACAACAAATTCATTTGGAATATTGAAACCAACATATTTTATTTTAAAATCTAACTTACTCACTTCTGTTTTATGAAGCAACGTTACGAATTCAAGTGAAGCGGGTTTTCTTTTAAGCATCAGCTCTCTCATATATTTTGCAGATATTCCGGTGTCTATAATATCTTCGACAAGCAAAACGTGTCTTTTGTGAATATCGCAGTTCAGCTCTTTCAACAATGTTACTTCACCGGATGAGATTTTCCTATCACCGTAACTGGATAATTTCAAAAAATCTATTTCGAGGTCAGTTTTTATTTGCCTCACCAAATCGGAAAGGAAAATAAAAGAACCGTTTAGAATTCCGATTACAATAGGAAGCTTATCCTTGTAATCCTTCGTTAACTTTAGAGCAAGCTGTTTAACACGTTCATCGATTTTTTTTTTGCTAATCAAAACTCTTTTCATCGTGTCTCAATATAAGGTTAAACATTTAATTAATAAATAAACCCCACTCGTTAAAAGAAAGAATGGGGTTTGAAAACAAAATAAAACTTAAATTGATTCTTCTGCGAGATTACGTTTGTTCCTGCGAATCGCTTTGGCTTTCTTCATTCTTTTTTCAACGGACGGCTTAACATAGAAGCCGCGTTTACGTACTTCTTTTAATATACCTGCCTTCTCGTATCTTTTTTTGAAACGTTTTAAGACCTTATCTATTGTTTCCCCTGATTGTGTTGATACTTGTATCAATATTTCACCCCTTTCGTCCTGCAATATAATTTATCCATTCTATAAAATCTATGTAAACTCAGAAATCATCAATGATATTTTTTTTCTGGTGACATTTGGTAATGGTATCTGACATGGGTCGGGCTTCCCGCAGGCGTTTGAACCTTGCAGTGTTTTCCGAACATAACGTCATTGCGAGACAAGTCCTGAGCATAAGCGAAAGGAACTTGACGTGGCAATCTCACAAACAAAAAATCCCGCCATCTCTGACGGGACTTTTAAATTACCTTCTGCCTTTTCACTTTTGCCTTCTTACATCTGCCCTCTGCCCTCTGCCATTTGCCTTTTGCTTTCTACCTATTTCACCATCTCACACTTCACTATTTCACTATTTGATTAACACCATCTTCTTAGAATCCCTAAACTTCCCCGCATCAATTGTATAGAAATAAACTCCGCTTGCGAAGTTGCCTGCATTCCATTCGACTTCGTATCTTCCCGCTTTCCTGAATTCATTTCTCACAATCGAAGCTACTTCTCTGCCGAGCAAGTCATAGATTTTTATTGTTACATTTACATCATTCGGCAGCTCGAATTTTATTTTCGTTATCGGGTTGAATGGGTTCGGGTAATTTTGATAAAGCTTGAACTCCTTTGGTATTGCATGTGTCTCCAATTTATTAATCTTCGGAAATATCTTAGAGCCAATCATTCTAACTCCATCCATTTTACTACCCGGTCTCAATGATTCATACTTTCCTGCGAATACGGTATTCTCTCCCAGCGGAGCAATCATATAAAGCTGGATAACATTCAACTCTGAATTCAGAATTTGAAGCGAATCACTGCTGTTGGTTATGATGTTTTCATATTCAGTAATCGAAGGGTAGATTACATTATTTCTAACCATACATTTTGCCGCAAGCTCTGTCGCAACTTTCACGAATGCTGAATCAGTCGGATTATTCTGTGCAAGTGCGAGATAATAATTTCTCAAGCCGTTATACTGGGAAGTGTCTGCATTCATCTTGTCATAGCAGAAAATAATTTTCTTCATCGCATTAACCGAAGTCGAGCTGTCTTGATAATTTTGAATCACCTGCTGGAATTTGGAAATTGCCTGTGTATAACTTCCGTCATAAATCAGCTTCGAGCCCTCAGAGAATAAAATCTTATCCTGCGTCAAGCTCATATTCCTGTTTATGAATCTTATCGTATCATAAACTCCGTGTCCGTAATTTATAATGTACGGCTCAGGTGGAGGTATTGGCTCCTCATCATTCTCTCCGCCCCCTCCACCCGGACAATCATAAACAACCTGAACATCCGTAACAAATTTATTCGGGTCAACAGGATTATCTACCCAATTGTTACAGCGTGCATACCAGTATCCTGAAGAACCGGTGGTTCCTTCTATATAATAATTCATTCCGTAAATTGTGTTATTGCCGTAATCAAGTACTGGCAAGCTGTAATTTACATGTATGCCTTCTCCAAGCTGATTACTGCGCAATTTATTATTTCCCGCTTCTTCCAAACCAACTCCTCCGCCTAATCCCGCAGGAGATAATATCGCATTGGAATTAAACTCCGCATCCATAGCTGAATTTGTATTTGCCATGCCCACGGTATTCTCACTTACAATAACATTTGAATACATGATTGGACTGCTGTTCTCTAACCAAAGACCAAACTGATAATTTGTAACCATGTTATTTTTTACAGTCGGTGAATAACAATTTATTATGCTCATTCCTACCATTGCATATTCAAAAGAAGAATTTGTAATTGTATTCCCGGAAACAAACGGACTCGAGTTCCCGACATAAATTCCGTTTGAAGAATTTGTTATCGTGTTCTGGTGCAGAACCAAATCCTCTCCGTAAGTTATCCAGATGCCCGAAGTAAAAGACGCACCTGCAAGATAAGATATATTATTGAACGAAACATTTGTTTCATTCGAATTGACAGCGAACACACCAATCACAGGAGACGTTGAAGCGGAAGTATAATTCCATGTGCAATACTGAACGTTCACTTTCGGACGGCTGTCAATTTGAATCGGTCCCGAGTTATTGAAAGTGCATCCTGTAATATTTATGTCCTGATAAGTTACGCTTCCGTTACCTGTAACTGTAATTGGAGTTGTCGTATTATTAAAAGTACAGTTGCTCAGCGTTCCGTAACCCGTTCCCTGAAACTCGATTCCGCCCCATTCGCCTGATTGGGAAGTAAACGTAACCGCTTGTCCGCTCGGAACGTCAATCTGTCCTCCGCTTTGAACAATGATTTTTTTACCTGAAGCAAACTTTAAAGTTGTTGAGTATGGTATCTTTAAAGTAGAGTTAGTTGTAATAATTATATCATTATTTATAATTACACCATCATCGTTATTGATTGGTATGTAATCAGTCCCGGTAACATAATAGCTCTGTATACCTATAGGTAATTGCCATACACTTGAACCATAAGTAGATGCCCTTAACTTTCCCCAATAAGGCAGGTATTCCAAATCTGTAACAATAGCATTCGGTAGACCACCGGCACTTACAAACCAATTATACTGGTTATTACCCAGTTCTAAACAACTAAAGCATCCCATATCTGTACCTACTATATAAAACCTATCATTTACTCCGGGGCCCTGTGCCTGAATAACTATATCATTCACTGGAACATCTGGTAAATCTCCGCTCATATCTCTCCAATTTGCACCATCATTTGTAGTCCTGAACAAATGACCTTCTATAGAGCCATTAAAACCAGAAACTGTAACAAACAATTCATCAGTTGCAGGGTCTAAAGCTAATCTTGAAATAAATCTATCTGGAAACCCACCTGATTCATTAGTTGGTATTTGGTTCCAACTAATGCCACCATTTGTTGTTTTATAAATCGAACTTGGTGTGCCAGTTGGAAGTATACTCTTAAAACCACCTGTTGAAAGATAAATTAGATTCGGATAATTCTTGCTAACCACAATATGCTGAGGGGGTGCTCCTTCAGCTGATATCGATGAAATAGGATTTCCCCAGTTAGTCCCATTATTAGTAGATTTATAAAATTTAACCGTGGTATTACCACTTTGAGTAAGATTTTTTGCGGTATACCAAACACCTGATTGTGTAGGGTCTGCTGCTATAGCAGCAATCCAATCCAAATGACTGCCCCAATCACCTGGAGGAGTTTCTATAGAACCCCCAAAACTATTACCTGCATCAGTAGACTTATAGTAAACACCTCCATTTCCTACACTTCCTAATATGATGTTGGGCTCAAATGGCGAATAAACAACATTCGCTCCGTCATTACAACCTAAAACATCTCTCCATACTAAGATTCCTGAATATTTACTCTGAATACCTCCATCCTGTGTACCTCCGACAATAATATTTGGATTTGACGGACTTGAGGCAATTCTATATATAATCTGTGTAGATAAACCGGGATTAAGATTAGTCCAATTTGAACCAAGATTAGTTGAACGATTGATACCGCCATCGGAGCCGACATAAATTGTATTGCCATTATTATCGTTCGGGTCAAATGCCAAATTATGGATGTCGGCATGAACGTAACCAGAATATCCTCCAACTGATGAAAAACTGCTTCCGCCATTAGTACTTCTCCATAAATCTTTTATTCCCCAAAATACTATCTCAGGATTTACGGGACTTACGTAAAGACATAAATCATAATTCCATTGATAAGCATCTCCACCAGTTCCATTGCAATTTGTAAAAATTTTGTAATTAACTTCTGAAAAATTATACCCGGCATTAATTGATTTATATATTACTCCTCTCATTTCACACGACACCTGTTTAAGCGTTATCAGATAAATTCTATTTGGGTCACTTTGGCATATTGCCAGGTGTGACCTGTCATGAGTTGCTATAATATCTGTTCTGGATGTAAAATTAGCTCCTCCATTTGTGCTTATCATGTATCCAGTGCCCTCATAAAATCCTGGAGATTCAGGACCGATGCAGTATGCTAAGCTTCCATCAGGTGAAAATATTACATCTGTGCAATGTTTACCGGAAGTTCCGTTCATAACAGACCAGTTTATACCCGCATTAGTGCTTCTGTATAACCCAATGTCTGTAGCTGCAAGAAGAATATTATTATTACCAGTGCCCGGCTTTACAATAATTCTCATAAATCTTATTTGTTCAGGGAATCCTGCTGAAGTATAATAATGAGTCCAGTTTGTCCCGCCATTTGTAGATTTATACAGCCCAAGACCATAAAATCCAAAAGGAGTATCAAGAACGTAATGCCCTGTCCCGTAATAAATAATATTAGGGTCTTGAGGGTCAATTGCTAAAGCTCCTGAAGTTAATGTTCCTAAATCTCCAGTAATTAATGTCCAGTTAGTGCCACCGTTACTAGTTTTCCAGACCCCGCCTCCGCTTGCACCTATATAAACTATGTTAGGATTGGTAGGATGAACTGCAATAGTGGAAACCCTGCCTGCCATATAGGTCCAAGTGGGATTACAAAACATATAACCCGGCGTCGGTCCCAAGCTTGACCACTCATAAACGTCATCGAAGAATCCATTTCCAAGAATTTCTTCTTTTTGCTCCGCAGCTAATTTATAGCCATCGCTTTTAATAACTGTATCGGGATAGCTACGCTGTTCATAAAACCAAAATTCTCTCTCGTTTATGATATCCCCATCTTCTTCGTATTCCTGGGTATACGTTATATTTGGCAGTATTAAAAAAATAAGAAAAAGAAATGAAATGCTTTTATTTATTATAGCTGTCATTGGTTGTTCCTCCTTTAAAGTGGTTTTAAGTTTATTTTATAAGAATCATCTTTCTTGTTTCAGTATAGCTTTCAGTTGTTATTTTATAAAAATATATACCGGACGTATATCCCGAAGCATCCCATTTAATATCATAGTTACCTGAATTCAAGTATTCATTTATTAATAATTCAACTTCCTTTCCCAAAACATCATAAATACACATTTTAACATTTGTTCTGACAGGAATGCTAAAATATATTATAGTAGTGGGATTAAACGGGTTGGGGAAATTTTGATAAAGCTTATAACTTGTAGGCACTTCATTTGAATAATTAATAATACCTACAGGCTGTGAATACTTAATTGTAAGATAATCCGAACCCGTACCGGCTTCAGAATTACCGCCTGTTACATAAACATTCAGTGAATTATCAACAACCACTTTTTTACCTATACCAAGATATCTTGCTATCCATTTTTGATTGCCAGCACTGTCATATTTTAGTGTTGCAAAATCAAAAACACCAGCATTATTTATACTTCTCCCTGTAATGTATGTATTTGATAAGCTATCAATTGCAATACTATATGCTTCGTCAATTTGTAAATTGCCTGAACCTCCGCCATTATATCTTCTTACCCATACACTATCTCCATTAGCTGTATTATATTTTATAGTCAAATAATCATAATCTGTAGTCGATGGCAATCCATGGCTTTTACCTGTGACATAAACATTATTTCCATTTTTATCAACTACAATAGCTGAAGCATAGTCTCTGCCTCCTGCAGTTCCATTATAGACACTTGCCCAGGCTAAGCTCCCGTTGGCATTAAATTTAAGAGTGAGGTAATCAATTGGGCTTCCTAATGAAGTTGTGCCTGTTGTATAAACATTATTATTAACATCAAGCACCATGTCAACTAATCTGTCCTGCCTGTTTCCCCCGCTGTTGTAATTTGTAAACCATTGCTGTGTCCCGGAAGAATCAAATTTAAAAACAAAACAGTCAACATTAAGTGTCATAGTATTATATGTACTTCCTCCAAGATATACGTTATCATTAGCATCTATTTTTACTTTGTTAAAGCCCGTATACTGTCCCCAGGGCAGCTGTGGCGGAGTAGGTCTATACCTTTTTACTTTTATACTGTCACCTGCAGGATTATATTTTATTAACAGCGCTCCATTATTTTGGGGATAGAAGCCTTCATCGCCCACTACATAAATATTTTGTGTTTTATCAATGGCTATTGAAGACGGTGAATCATCACCTCCTAACGGGTTTGCATAAAACCTTGACCATTGCTGGACGCCGTTTGAATTATATTTTACTACAATCCAATCTACTGTTCCTGTGCTTAATTGTGTATAGCCGGCGACATAAACATTTCCTGAGGTATCAACTGCTATTCCTGTTGGAGTTTCAGAGTATGTACCGCTATAATTATAACTTGCTGTCCATAATAAAACTCCACTTGAATTATACTTAATCGTTATTATGTTGTTACCTTCATTAGCTGTTGCACACCAACCGGTAATATAAATATTACCAGATTTATCCAAAACCATATCAATGGCGTTATCATTCATATTATCAGGCGAGTTGTATCTCCTCGCCCACTCCTGCGTCGGCTGGCTCAAACAAATATCAAATAGCAAAGAGTAAAGAGCAAAAAGTATGTAGATTATTTTTTTCATACTAAGAAACCTGCACTTTGTGTTTGCAAATTAAAATCAAGTAAGAAATTAAGAAAGGAATTGTTTTCTTTAGGGGAGGAAGAAAATGGGGCAGTTAATTTTTTTGTTTTCATTTCTTATGCAAAAATAAAATTGAAACAAAACTTATCCGGCTATCTTTTTCTTTCGGTTATTATTTCATAAGTGTCAGTGGGTAACACCCGGGCTTTCATGAATTCGTTTCCAATATAATACTTCCATCATTAAATCAAAACGTAATTTTCTTATGAATGTATTTCCACTAACTGGAAACTTGATTTCAAATCTTTCCCCTCTCCTTTTAGGAGAGGGGTTAGGGGTGAGGTCAACTTTAACCTTTCAACTTTTTTCCCCCCTCTCTTTTGCCTTTCTTACAGAACCTCGACAAATTAAATTACCTTCAACCAATCAACCAAAACAAATGTCAGATAGAAACTATCATTGCAAAGATGTAGAGATGCTCATGGGCTCAGAAACAGTAATCATGAGTGCAACAGACAACCTTGCATTTCTCATTACAAAACGTCCCATATGGGCAAACCCGTTTTTTCCCGACCTTCAGGCACGCATTACGCTGGCATACTCAGAGCATCTCGGAATAGATAACGCTCAGGCATTGCGTGCGGCAACAATAGTTCTCAAAGCAGTCCAGATTCCCGCACAAAACGATATTGCCGAATTCAAAGTACAGATAGATTCCGATTTTAATAGCGACAGGCCTCGCCGCGATGAAATTCTTAACGTGCTCGGTTTCACCGAACATCTAAAAGATATTCAGGTCGGCGACCAGGAAGCACTCATCGAGCTTCTTATAAAATTCAAAACAAACATCCCAACCTTTCAAGCTGAGATTATAACAAAAGGTATGGCTCCCGCATCAATTACAACAATCGTTGGTTACGCAGACACACTTAAAAATGCAAACGTAACACAGGAAACAGCAAAAGGCACACGCAAAACAATAACTGCTGCCGCACTCACAGAATTCAACGCCATCTTCGAAATAATAAACGGCATTTGTAAAATGTGTTTCAAATTTTTCAAGAACGACAAGCCGAGGCAGGACATGTTTTCATTTTCAAAAGTCATTAGAAACATGAACACACCTCCGCCCGGTCCCGACGACGGCACCAACCCACCACCTCCACCGGGTACATAAAGTTTAACCGCTAAGTCCCCCCTTTACGAAAGGGGGCAGGGGGGTTTATAGGGGACGCATACATGCGTCCCTTTTGTTTTATCTCCTTTGTCATTCCCGCAAAAGCGGGAATCCATCTTGTTTTCTCTGGGCTCTCAGTGTCCTCAGTGGTGAAATCTTCCATACCCCTTTCGCCACTCAACCGTAGGGCTACGCCACTCCATCGTGGTGTTACGCCAATCAATCAAAGGGTTACGCTGGACAACCTTAGGGTTACGCTGTTCAACCTTGGCATTACGCTCGTCAATATTGGTGTTACGCTACTCATTTGTGGCATTACGCTGGTCAACCTTAGGGTTACGCTACTCATTTGTGGTGTTACGCCAGACAATCTTAGGGTTACGCCAGTCATTCTAAAGGTTACGCTGAGAATAATGTGCCTAAATTACTCAAGAACCGCTATAAAAACAAAAAAAGTCCTGTTCTCACAAAGACTTGTTTTCTTCATTTCCCTTAGTGTAATTCGTGGAATTCGTGGCTGCCTTTATCTTTAGCTTCCCCAAACTTCTTCTGCTCACGACTCACTACTCTCAACTCACAACTCTCTCTTCTGAATTGAAAGTATATCTAAATTTTATGAAATTGCGTCTTGCACAAAATTAATTTTCACACAAACATGAATCACAAACTCAAAATGGTTAGCTACTTTCTTATTTTATTTTTAATCGTTGTATCAGCAATCAATTGCAGCAAGAAAAACAAAACCCTTGCTGAGCTCGGAGATGAAAAAATAACTCTCGGGGAATTTGAAACACAATATTTAAAAACCAACCCTGTCTTGGACTCTGCTAAAAACAAACCAATGGATGACCGCAGGCAATTCCTTAATTTATATATAAACTTTCGTTTGAAAGTAAAAGATGCACGGGAACGCGGGCTGTTGAACAACCCTGATTTGCAAAAAGATGTTACTGAATATAAAAAAACATATTCTCCGACATATCTTATAGACAAAGAAGTTGTAATGTCTGAAATAAAGAAACTTTACGAACGCAGAAAAGACGAAGTCCGTGCTTCACACATTTTAATTAACCTGGCACAAAATTCTCCGCCACAGGATTCAATCGCTGCATACCAAAAAGCAGATAGCGTTATTCAACGGCTTAAAAGCGGAGATGATTTCGGAACGGTTGCCGAACAATTTTCACAGGACAGAACTGTTAAACAAAATAGGGGTGACTTGTATTATTTCACCGGCGGAATGACTGTTGAAGAGTTTGACGATGCAATATTCGAAATGAGGGTTGGTGATTTCACAAAGAAACCGGTTAGAACTGTATTCGGGCTTCACATAATTAAGCTCACAGACCGCAAGCCGCGTTTAGAATCCATCAGGGCATCGCACATTTTAATTCAGGATAAGCGGGACAGCACAGGAAAAATGATTGACTCGTTACAAACTTATCAGCGTGCACTTGATGTTTACAACAAAGTAAAGAATGGTGAAGATTTCGGCGCACTTGTTCAGCAGTTTTCTGAAGATGCCGGCTCAAAGACAGCGAATGGCGACCTTGGATTCTTTGACAGAAGAAGAATGGCTCAGCCATTTGATTCAGCCGTTTTTATTTTAAAGGTCAACGAAGTTGCAGGACCGGTTAGAACTCAATACGGATGGCATGTCATTAAAAAGACGGATGAAAAAAAATACGAATCATTCGAGAAGCAGATGGAAAACATAAAAAATGAGTACAAAAAAGGACCCAAATATAAAAATGATTACAACAAATATATTGAGAAGCTCAAAAAAGATTTTGATTTCTCAGTTGACCAGGCGGGCATCGGCTTTTTAAAAAGTAAATTCGATTCTGCAAAAACAATTGCAGATTATAACCTTGACAGCTTGTTTGCAACAGACAAAGAAAAAGTAATTGCAAAATACAAAGACGGAGAAATTAAAATTCAGGATATTATAAACAACCTGAACATTAACCGTGATTACCAAAGGAATCCATTAGGCAACCAGACAATTAATGCACTTGTCAATTCATCCGCAGAGCAGCCGCTCTTATCAAAAAAAGCTGCCGAGCTAAAAGTTGAAAAAGATGATGAGTATCTGGTATCGTTGAAAGAATACGAAAACGGAATCCTTGTTTTCAGAATTGACCAGGATGAGCTGTGGTCAAAGATTAAGATTAATGATGGTGACCTTATGAATTTCTACGAGGCAAATAAAACCAAGTATGTCAAAGCAGATTCAACAGGAAAGCAAGTGACAAAAACATTTGATGAGGTAAAGCCAGAGCTTTCAAATGAAATGCAGCAGGTGAAGTTCAAGGATGCAGAGAAAACATACCTTGACGCGTTGAGAGCAAAATATCCTGTCAAGATTAACGATGAAGTTCTCATGGAAGCATTCAAAGATTAGTCAAAGTATTAACAGGAACATTTATCAGAACAATAGGTTTATAAAATTTAGTGTCATATCAAAAAAATATTTTTCTTGCTTTCTCCTTAGCATTAATTTTCATTTCACAAGCTTCTTCCCAGCCCGAAGGTGACAGAATAATTGCAGTCATTGGAAACGAAATAATTCTTGAGTCAGAGTTAAGCAGCCAGATACTTATATTCATGCAGCAGAACAAAGTTGCTCAGTATAATGACAGGATTGCACAGCAGGTTTTCCAAAACATGCTCACCGAAAAATTAATTCTTGCTAAAGCCGACCAGGACAGTATTATGGTTACGCAGGAAGAAACAGACCAACAGGTCGATTTCAGAATCAAGAATCTTGTCGCACAGCTTGGGTCGGAAAAAAACCTTGAGGAAACTTATGGAATGACTATGGCGAAAATCCGTGAGACTCTCAGAGCACAGATTAAACGACAGATAAAGATTGATAAAGTTAAATCCAATAAATTCAAAACAGGCGTCAGTGTAACCCGAAATGAAGTCAGCGATTTTTATATCACCTACAAAGATTCAATCCCGCCCGTTCCTGAAACATACGAGCTTTACGAAATCACACGAACTCCTGAGCTGACTCAGGAATCAAAGAACATTGCATACCGGAGAATCTCTGCTTTGCTCGACAGTGTAAAAGGAGGAATGGATTTTTCAGATGCTGCAAAAAAATATTCTGAGGATTCTGCTTCTGCGGTTTTAGGCGGAGACCTTGGCAAAGCAAAAAAGGGAAACTTCGTAAAAGAATTTGAAGACGCAGCATTTGTGATGAGCCCGGGAGATGTGTCCGGAATTATCGAAACAAAATTCGGCTATCATATTATTAAGCTAAATGAAAAGTCGGGTGACTGGATTAGAACTCAGCATATCCTCATACGATTTCCAAAGCTTGAGTCAGCAGACTTCGAGTGCATTAATTTTCTTAAAGACGTCAAGCAAAAATTTCTGAGCAGCGAAGGAACCTTTCAGCAACTTGCGATTAAGTATTCCCAGGATGCAACCGTTTCATCTGACAGCGGATACGTTGGCAAAGTCACCGTGTCGGAAATGGACAGCTTGGAAATCTATGGCTTAAGAAATTCTTTTGCCGGCGATGTTACCGACCCAATCAGAGTTTTTGATGAACGAACTGACTACTCTTATAAAATTTATTTTGTCAGGCAGCGTTTTCCCGAACATTACGCAGCACTCAAAGAAGATTTTGCTGTTCTTGAGAAGATGGCTCTCTCGTACAAAGAGAATAAAATTCTAAACGAATGGCTTGAAGAACTTAAGAAGACGATTTACGTTGATATAAAGATTTGACTATGGCTTGCTGATGCCGCTTTTCTCAAGCCGATATTCTCTCCTTCTTCTTTTACCACTCATTATTTTTTCAATTCTTGTTTCTTTTTATTTCTATAGAAATTTTCTTACATCATCAAAGCTGAAAAAATATTTCCTGATTGCAATAAAATCTCTTGGAATATTTTTTCTGCTGAGTTTATTTATCGAGCCCGCTTTCAGCTTTCTCGGAATTTCAAAAGATGAAATGATGGATATTATTTTTGTTGATAATTCCAGAAGCATCCAACCAGACAGTGATGCTGTGAAAAACTTTCTTTCATCAACCGGTAAAAATAATTTCAAAATTTTTACTTTTGGAAATTCATCGAATGGATTCAGTAATACTGATGAATTATCAAATATGAAATTTAACGATTTCGAAACTGATATTTCTTCTGCATTGAATTTATTTCAGCAAAATTATGCGAGTGATAATCTAAGAAGCATTACAATTTTATCCGACGGAAACTTCAATAAGAACTCGAACCCTGTTTATAAACTCAAAGAGTTTGGATGTCCGGTATTTACTGTCGGCGTTGGAGATACATCGAATAAAAAAGATGTTTGTATTTTGGATGTTATCAATAATCCAAAAGCGTTTATCAACATAAACACAAAAATAAAAATTCTAATTAAATCTTTCGGCTATGATGGACAATCTTCTCAGGTTGATTTGCAAAGGGATGGGAATACAATTCAATCAGAAACCATAACTCTGAGAAACGGAATTCAGGAAGCTGAATTTAATTTAAGTGAACAGCAAACAGGAGTTGTTCATTATAAAATTTCCGTCAAATCTTTAGAGGGCGAGGCAATCTTAAAAAATAATTATCACCATACTGCAATTGAATTCATTGATAATAAAGTAAAGCTATTATTTTTACCAGGAGGACCAAGCTATGATAATGCACTCCTTACAGAAATCTTAAAGCGAATTAAGAATTTCGAAATTACAACCCGAACATCCAAAAACGGAAGTGAATTTTATGAAGGTTCTCTTGACACACGAACTCTCAGTACATATTCTGTAATCTTTATGTTGAACTTCCCTCTTCAAAGTTTTAATACTGAATTGTTCAGCTCTATTTCACAGCAGATTATCGAAAATAAAATACCATTAATATTTTTCGCAGGTAAAAATACTGATTACCAAAAGCTTTCTTCTCTTGAACAGGCGATTCCGTTTTCAATATCCGGAACAAATTCTTCCGAAGAAACAATAAATCTCAGATATGTTTCAGGCAATGAAATGTTTAAAGACATTTCTTCCAAGCTTCAATCATCGACACAGATTTTCAAAAATATTGTTGGCATTAATCAGAAACCCGGAGCAGTTTCGGTTTTTATTGACAGCAAAAATTCAGAACCGGTTTTTATCAAAAGAGACGGCGAGCAGAAAAGCTCGGCATTTATGTGTTACGGATTATGGCGGCTCAAACTGAACAAAGATAATAATATTGAAAAAACACTTGAACAATTTTTAGTTGAAACAATTTCGACAACCCTCAAGAAAGACGAAGATAAAAATTTTGTTTTGTATCCTTCAAAATTTATTTTTGATTATACCGAAAGTCCGGTTCTTTCCGCTGAGGTTTACGGTGAGAACAAAACGTTTCTCACAAATGCAAAAGTAAAAGCAAACATAATAAATCAACCAAAATCATTTTCTCAAACTTACGTATTGAAATTAAACGAGAATAAATATTCAGCAACTCTACAAACACTCTCTACAGATAAATACCTTACATACGCCGAAGCAGAGCTTCCCTCACAAAATTTCGAAAAAGCTTCCACTGGATTTCTTATCGATACATTGACGACAGAATTCAAAGAAACAAAAAGCGATTTCTCCGTTTTGAAATCTATTTCAAATTCAACCAATGGTTCTTTCTTCAGTTTAAATGAGAATGAAAAACTGCTTGAAACAATATCGAAGCTTGATACAAAAACCAAGCATAGCTCAATGAGTAAAATAAATTTTAATATGTGGCAGAATAAATTCATGCTGATGCTGATTATTTTCTTATTCACTGTAGAATGGGTTTTAAGAAAAAGAAATAATCTTCCTTAGACATAGCTTTCTACTTACCGTATCAATTTCTATATTTGCCTGCCTGCAGCAGGCAGGAAAAATAAAACAAAAGGAAAATTATAAATGACGTGGGTAATCACAAAACTTTGTATCGATTGTAAAGACACTGAATGTGCAGAGGTCTGTCCTGTTGACTGCATCTATGAATTGAAAGCTGATGATGAGGAATTCAATAAGAACCAATTATATATTCATCCGGGAGAATGTATCGACTGTGCAGCATGCGAGCCGGCTTGTCCATGGACTGCAATTTATGAAGACTCACAAGTTCCTACACTCTTCAATGAAGACACAGAACGTAACGCAAAAGTTTTCGAGAAACATCCTCCCGAAGATTTTACAACGGATGTAGTTGCATTAAAAAAGAATCCTACACCGGATGAGATAGAAGAGAATAAACGTAAATGGGGATTCGCATAAAATATTTTACTTTCAGTTAAGCCCTGTTGAAACTTCAAGCAGGGCTTTTTTATTTCTATGAATCGGAATTATCGTTAACTTGCTTTCAGAAATTATAATCGAATAAATGTCCGAAGTAATAATTGAATCCAGATTATCCCCGCCGAAGCTGCATACCAATATTGTTATAAGGCATCGTCTGCTTGATTCTATCACACGAAACATTGAAAAGAATTTTATAATTATCTCTTCACCTGCCGGTTACGGCAAGACAACTCTTGTCCAAAACTTTCTTAAGGAAAATAAAATACCTTTTGTCTGGATGCAATTTTCAAACGACATCAGAAACATTGCAACGTTAACCTCATACTTTGTCAACTCCATAAAAAAATTGAATCCCGAATTCGGCAGCAATACAATGCAATTAGTTTCATCAATTCAGGAAAGAAGACAAACTCAAATGAACTCAGTCACGATGATTGAGGAATTGATGGGAACGTTTGTTAACGAGTTCATTACAACGTTTCCGGACAAGAAAATTATTTTTGTATTAGATGATTTGCAAATTAAGGAAAACAATTCCTGGCTCCGGAATTATTTCAATTTATTTCCGGACATTATGCCCAGGAATTTGACTTTGATAATCACTAGCCGTGAAATCCCTGATTTCAATATCGCGAAAATAACTGCACGGAGAAATCTTTTTCAGATAGGAGAAAAAGAGCTTACTTTTACTAAAGAGGAAACAACAAAGCTGCTCGAGGAAATTTACAATATTAAATGTTCTGAAACCTCTCTTAAGCTTTTGTCAGCCAAGCTTGAGGGCTGGATAACCGGATTACATCTTTTGCTTCAGACATTCGGTAAAAAATTCGATAAGGTACTTTCATCCAGCAAACAGCTTCCTGAAAACATTTTCAATTATTTTGCAAACGAAATTTTCGAGAAGCAGGACAAGAATATCCAAAACTTTTTAATTGACACAGCTTCGCTTGAATTTTTCAACGAGAACATCTGCCGTGAAATTCTCAACATCAAAAATTCTGCAAAAATTATTTCCGGCTTGCTCTCTAAAAATATTTTTATCCAGCAATCGGCAGCAAACTATGAAAACGAACCGAATTACGAATACCAAATCCTATTCAAAAACTTTCTTTTATCAAAATTAAAAGACTACCGTTCAGCTTCAGAACTAAGAAAAACTTTTTCCGACATAATAGAATTCTTTATCAAGAAAGATGAAATTGTAACGGCAATTGATTATTGTTTCCTTGCTAATGATAAAGAACGTGCAAAGAATCTTCTGATAAATAACTTCAGCAAGCTATACAACAAAGGGTTTTACGAATCTCTCTGGAAATGGATTTTGAACTTTGATGAAGAAGAAATAATGAAGAATTCGAGCTTGTCTATGATAAAGGGAATCTTATGCAAATATTTCCTGTCGGAACTTGAAACGGGACTTACTTATCTGCAAAATGCAATTGAACACTTTGAGAAGAAGCAAAATAAATCGTTACTGATAGAAAGCTTTCTCTGGAAAGCAAGCATACTAACTAACTTGGGGAGGACTCAGGAAGCTTTAGAAGACCTTATCCGTCTCGTTGAAGTAAAAACCACCTCCGAGAACAAGGCAAAAATACTTTACAGTATCGGACTTGCTTTCTATATTAACACAGAATACAATGAGGCACTGGAATACTTAAACAAATCTTCAAAAATTTGTCTCGAAAAAAACTTCAAAGATATTCAGCTAGACATCAACAACCTTCTTGGTCAAATTTATTTGAACAGGGGTGACTTTATCAAGTCAACTTATTATTACGAACAGAACTTTGAAAAGACAACTAACATAGACAAAAAATATCTGTCAATCACAAACCTTACTGACCTTTACGCACAAGCAGGTAAATATGAAAAGGCAAACGAGTATCTTGAGCTGGCGGCAGAGCTGAAGCAACAATTTGCTGTTCCTATTTTTCATTTGCTATATTTGATTTCTGCTGCGAGGTTACGCTTTGAGGTAGGCGATTTTGATGAAACAATAAAGCTTGGAGAAGAGCTTAACTCTGTTGCAAAAAAATACAACCGTAAATATCATATTTATTTCAGCTATCGTTTGATTTCAGCAGCATACTTATATTTAGGACAGGTAAATAAAGCCGAAGAATACTTAAAGCTTGCAGCAATTTATATAAATGAACAGAATCAATTTCAATCTTTTGAATTCTCGGTTGCATCCTCAAAAGTTAAGTTCAAAAAAGGTATCCGAAGCAAAATTGAAGACACTTTATTGAAAGCTTATGACTACTTTAAAGAAAGAAACTTTTTATATGACCAGATACAAACAGGTTTTCAGCTTGCAGAATATTACTTAGCCAGCGGCTCCCAAAAAAATACTTTGTCATTTTCTTCGAAGGTGCTCACTACTTCCGAAGAAAAAGAATATATTTCTTTTCTTGAAAAAGAATTATATCATTCAAGAATAATTTTCGATTATGCGATTAAAAATAATCTCGGAAAGTATTTCATTAAAAATATTTCTTTGTCATCATTAAGCATCAACGACATTAGTTTTATTTCCGATGAATGCAGAACAAGGCAAGTTTTATTAAAAGAAAGTTTTTACGATTTAGGTATGGAGAGTTTCGGAAGAATTGAGTTCAAAGTGAGAGGCAAAGTTATTTCCGAAGATAAATGGAAACGAAAGATGCGTAAAACGATACTTGCCTATATGCTGCTGTATCCAGAACGCAAATTAACAAAGGAAAGAGCGATTGAACTTTTCTTTCCTGATTCTCCGATTGAAAGTGTTGAAAATATTTTCCATCAATGCATTTCGAATATCCGCTCAGCGGTAAAAGAAACTCAGATTTTATCTATGAATTGTGAAGGCAGCTTAGTTAAGGATGCAACACCGGAATATATTTTTTACACCGATAAAGTTCTGCAACTTAACCCGGACTATTTTTATTTTTGTGATGCTAAATTGTTCAAAGAACATTTCAATTCGATTTTTGCCGGTAAGCTTTCCTCATCGGAAAAGATTTCTGTTTCAAAGAATGCGGTAGAACTATATAAAGGAAAATTTATGGAGGGAGTTTATTTGAGATGGTGCGATGAGCTTAGAGCCGAATTTGAAACTAAGTTTATCAAAATTTGCACAGAGCTTAATGCAGAACTTATAAAATCTAAAAATTACGAGGAGGTTGTAATTTATGGTGATAAGATTATGAGCGCGGATAAACTGAACGAACAGGCATACCTATCTTTAATTGAAGCTTATGTCATGCTTGATAATGCAAACAAAGCATGTGATACTTTTGGGTTAATGCTGAAAGCTTTTAATGATGAACTCGGCGAAAAACCTTCCTCAAAATCTCTGAATAAAGTTAAAGAGCTTTTGGCTTCTTAGTTTTTAAAAACTTTCCTGAACTTCTCGACAAAAATCTCAATCTCTGCACAGGATATATTTAATGGTGGTAAAAGACGGATAACATTTTCATTCGTGCAATTAACCAATACATTTTCTTCCAGCATTTGATTAACCAGAGTTTCCCCGTTCTCAAATAATTCTATCCCAGCCATCAACCCTTTTATCCGAACATCTTTTATTTTGCTTGAATACTCTGATTTTATTTTTAGCAGTTTCATCTTCAGATTTCTCGACTGCTCAATCACATTTTCCATTAGCCCATTTTCAATCTCATTGAAAACAACAAGACCTGCGGCACAAGAAACAGGATTTCCTCCGAACGTTGAACCGTGTTCTCCGTTTACAAAAACATCTTTAACTTTTTCACTTCCGAGCATAGCTCCAAGCGGTAACCCGCCTCCGATGCCTTTTGCAAGAAGAACAATGTCCGGTGAAAAATCATAATGCTCGTATGCATGAAGCTTCCCTGTTCTTCCAACCCCGGATTGAATTTCATCAGCAATGATTAAACATTCATGTTTCTTCGAAAGATGTTTTATTGTTTCAACGAATTCCTGAGTTGCAATGTTGACACCTCCTTCACCCTGAACACATTCTATAAATATTGCAGCAGTGTTTTCATTAACATTTTTTTCAAGCTGCTCAACCGAATTAAATTCGAGAATTTTTACTCCTTGAATTAAGGGTTCAAATTGTTGTTTATATTTTTTCTTTGCTGTTAATGCTAACGCTCCTGTTGTCCTGCCATGAAATGCACCTGTGAATGATATCAATTCTGTTTTATGTTTGCTGTTAAAATATTTTCTGATGAGCTTGATTGCTGACTCTGTTGCCTCCGTACCGGAATTGCAGAAGAAAATTTTGCTGAAACCGGACATCTTTAAAATCTTTTCTGCAAGATTTATCTGCGGCTCCTGAAGAAAATAATTTGAAACATGAATATATTTTTCCAACTGTTCTTTTATTGAGGAATTTATTTTGGGATGGTTGTATCCAAGTACATTGACTGCAAGACCGGCAAACATATCGAGTATTTTTCGTCCGTCACGTGTAAAAAGATAACAGCCGTCTCCTTTTGAGATTTCAATTTCCAATCTTTTATATGTATTGAAAAAATATTTCTGTTCTTTTCCTTTGAGAGTCATTGTCTAACTAAGTTCCTCAATATGTGACTGAACTTATTTACATTTTGTTTGAGCTGTGTTTTTGTTCCATTGTTTCTGATGATAATGTCAGAGAGTTTTATTTTTTCTTTATCGGTCAGCTGCAGCGAAATTATTTTCTCAATTTCTTTCAGGGTAAGACCGCTTCGTTTAATCACCCTTTTTATTCTTAATTCTTTTGGTGAAGAAACCATGACAACAAGGTCGAGATATTTATCAAACCCGCTTTCGAAAATCAGGGCTGCTTCATTTACAACAATCCCTCTCTTAATTTTATTATAAGAATCCAGTATCGACTTGATAACAAAAGGGTGAACTATTTCATTCACCCTTTTCTGAATCTTGCAATTTATAAATGTGACCTCTCTTAGTTTGTCAATCGAAACGTTTTCATCTTTATCATAAATTACTTTACCGAATTCACTTTTTAATGCCCGCTTAAGCTTTTCATTTTTTCTATAAAGCTGTTTCGCTATTTCATCAGCTTTAATAATCTTACACCCAAGCTTTTTTAAATAATCACAAACAACAGATTTTCCTGAACCGATTCCTCCTGTAACTCCGACAAAAATTTTTCCGTTACTTTGCATAAGCAACCGAACGTCTCTCGCGTATCACAGTAACTCTAATCTGCCCGGGATATTCAAGCTCCTCTTCAATCTTCTGTGCGATGTCAACCGCAAGCTGGTCAGCTAACACATCATTGATTTTGCTGTGTTCAACGATTACTCTTACTTCCCTTCCCGCCTGAATTGCATAAGTTTTGCCGACACCTTCAAAAGATTTCGCAAGCTCTTCGAGTTTCTCCAATCGCTTTACGTAACCTTCGACAGATTCTCTTCTCGCACCCGGTCTTGCTCCGCTGATTGCATCGCATGACTGAACAATAACTGCAATCGGATGTTCCATCGGCATATCTTCGTGATGTGCTCCTATTGCGTTGCAAATAATCGGATGCTCTTTATATTTTTTTGCAAGGTCATATCCAAGAATTGCATGAGGTCCTTCAACATCTCTGTCAACTACTTTTCCTACGTCATGGAGAAGCCCCGCCCTTTTTGCCATGTTAGCATCAAGACCAAGCTCCACAGCCATGATTCCGCAAAGATGAGCAACTTCAATGCTGTGCTGTAAAAGATTTTGCCCGTAGCTTGTTCTGTATTTCATTTTCCCGACGTACTTTATGAATTCCGGATGAAGTCCATGGATGCCGCATTCAAGCAATGCATTTTCACCGACACGAACAAGCTCTTCCTCAAGCTCGCTCTTAACTTTTTCAACGACCTCTTCAATTCTTGTTGGGTGAATTCTTCCGTCAGCAATTAATCTCTCCATCGAAATCTTGGCAACTTCTCTCCTGAACGGGTCGAACGCAGATATTGTTATTGCTTCGGGAGTATCATCAACAATTATATCAACACCGGTTGCTGCTTCAAACGCACGGACGTTCCTGCCTTCTTTACCGATAATTCTTCCTTTCAATTCATCGCTTGTAATGTGCAAAACGCTTACAGTGGTCTCAACCGAATGGTCTGCCGCACTTCTTTGAATCGCTTGCAATATAAGATTCTTTGCAATCTTTTTTGATTCAAGCTTCATCTCATCTCTGACTTCTTTAAGTTTCTGTGCCGACTTTATCTTTGTTTCATCCAGAAGATTATTCAAAAGAATATTTTTTGCTTCATCCTGAGAGATTCCGGAAAGATTTTCCAAACGGATATTTTGCTCTTCTATCATTTGCTCAACTTTTTTATCCTTCTCATCGAGCACCTTTATTTTATTTTCAAAATCGTTTTCTATGCGTTCAACATTTTTTTCTTTCTTCTTAAATTCATCTCCTCTTTTATCAAGCTGTTCCTCTTTGTCCCAAAGCTGTTTCTCGAATGACTTCAGGTTCTGCTTCTTCGATTGGTACTCAGTATCAAATTCCTGTTTCTTTCTGTACCATTCGTCTTTGACTTCGAGCAGTTTTTCTTTCTTAAGATTTATTGCTGCCTTCTCTCCGTCATTAATAATTCTCTTTGCCTGTTCTTCGGCACTCATCAGCTTGCTCCTGTTAACCCTGACATGAACCATCCATCCGAGATAAAATGTAATCCCTGTAAGCACAACGACTAACGGGATTAAGATATAGATTTCGATATTCATAATTTATTACTCCGTATTAATAACATATAGTTTATATAAAAAAAAATCGCATCGACAAAAACCGTAATGAAAGGTTATCAGAACCTTTTTCCAACATTGTGGTAGGATGCCGTAATGTCTTTTACTTCCACTGTCCGGATTTCAGCAAGCTAAAATCCGATTCCCTTGCGGGTGAGGCCTGTAATCGACACCTAACGAGCGGTTCCCCCAATTAATTAGTGTTGGTTCTAATTAATGTTTGACTACGGTAAGTCGGTGCGAATTAAAACTTTTTTATTTAAAAGAACGCTTATGTATTCGAATCAATGTAATCGTTAATCTCTTTTATCTGCGAGTTCAAGCCGTTGATGAGAGATTTATAATTTTGGTCAAGCACAAAGTTATTATTTTTCTCTTTATAATAATTCTCGGCTATGTTTAATGCAGATACAATTGCGACTGTTATATCCGATTGATTCGGTATCTCATTCTGAACTTTATTCATGAGGTTATCTACGTGCTGGGCACTTTTCTCGAGCAATTCAACGTCATCACCCTTCAAAGTGTAATGGTTGTTGAATATCTTAATCCTTATATCTTTCGTTTCCATATTGTTTTGTGTTTCGCTTTATAACCGTATGTCAAACAATAATCTCTAATCCTTGTTACAAGAGCTAAAAATTATTGTTTGCTTTTTGTTCTAAATGAGAATCTAACCTAACCATCAAATCTTTTATTCTCGTTTTCAAATGCTGCTTTTCTTCCAATGAAACTTTGTTTTTTCTTTCTTCTAAAATTTTTGTTTTAAGTTCGGAAATTTCTTTATCTTTTAATAACAGCTCGTTGTTCTTTCCGGAAAGGTCTATCTTATTATCAGATAACGCTCTTTCAAGCTCTTTGACTTTTTCCATCAAACCAAAATTTTCTTCTCTCGCAGAATTCAAAACACCAACCATTGACTTAATTTTAGAGAAAAGCTTTTCGAGCTCGCCCTTAAGTCCCATGTCGTTAACTTTTAAAACTACATTATCCATTACGTTCTGAGTTCTGCTTTAAGTTTTTTGTTTAAGCTGTTTACGATTTTTTCCTGTATCGAGTTTATCTCTTCATCAGTCAATGTTCTGTCATCAGATTGAAACTTCAATTCGAATGTATAGCTCATCTTTCCTTCAATACTGTAAATATCATAAAGCTCGGCTTCTTTTAACATCACGTCTTTTAATGACAGCATCACATCCCTGATTTCACCTGCGTTTACCCCTCTATCTACAACAACCGAAAGGTCTCTTAACACAGGCGGAAACTTTGAATACTCTTTGAATTTTCTTTCCAGATTAGACAAGGAATGTAACTCATCTAAATAAATCTCACAAACAATCACACCTTTTTGCACATCGAACTTTTTCAGAATAGCAGAATCAATCCTGGCAATCCTTGAAATCTTTCTGTTGTTTGAAAAGAACTCTAAGCTGTGTTCAAATTTTCCGTCATAATTATAACAATTAAACTTAATATTTTCAACGTTTAATTTGGAAAGGAGAAGATTCAGCTCGCTTTTCATGTCAAAGATTGTAAACTCCGATGGCTTGTCTTTGAAATTATTTCCGTCGAAGTTTCCGCAAAGAAGCAGGCTCAGCTGCTTTTGCTGAACCAATTTTTTCTTTTCATCATCATAATACATCACGTTACCGGATTCCATCAGCTTCAAAGTTTTTTCTTTGAAGTTCAGATTATGCTTCACAACATTCAAAGCATCTGTAAATAAATTTGTGCGGAGAACATTCATTTCCGAAGTTGAAGGATTAACCAACCGAATATAATTCTCATCGAATTCCTTTAACTGCTTTTCATCGACAAGTGTGTTGGAAATTATTTCCTTGAATCCCCTCGCAATGAAATGCTCTTTCAATCTCCTCTCGAAATCAAACTCATCATTCGCATACTGTTTTATGTCGTATGTGATTTTATCGAACTCAGCCGGCTCTATTTTATCGTAACCGTTCAGCCGTGTAATCTCTTCAATCAAATCAATCTCACTCTGCAAATCTTCCCTTCTCCAGTTCGGAATTGAAAATTGCGAGCCCGATTTATCGGGAGAAGCAATCCCTGTGTCTCTTTTAACTTCAACTATCCCAATCTTCCCCAGCAACTCAACAATCTTTTCTATTCCGATTTTCATTCCCAAAATCTTCTCAACTCTCTCCACTCTCAGCCCGACAACCCTCTGCTCAAGCTTGTTCGGATAATTATCAATCATTGCGTTCACAATTTCACCGTCAGAAAACTCCGCAATCATTTCTGCCGCACGCTTGCACGCCCAGTCAACTCTGTCGATGTCGACTCCCCTTTCGAAACGATACGAAGAATCCGTTTGCAGTCCAAGAAATTTGCTCGACTTCCTCGTAAGCACCGGCTCAAAATATGCCGACTCGATGAAAACATCTTTTGTTGATTCGCTGATTTCAGAATTTTCTCCGCCCATGATTCCCGCCAGTGCAACCGGCTTCTCCGAATCACAAATTAATAACACATCCTCACGAAGCTCTCTTTCTTTTCCGTCAAGTGTTTTAAACTTTTTGGTCTTACCTGCTGACTTCACAATAATTTTTTTACCCGCAATCTTTGAAACATCAAACGCGTGAAGCGGCTGTCCGCATTCCATCATTACAAAATTTGTAACGTCAACAATATTATTGATTGGACGCAAACCAACAGCAAGCAAATGTTTCTTCAGCCAATCAGGTGATTCCTTCACCATAACATTCTTCACAACAATCCCGCAATACCTGTAACACCCTTCCGCATTTTTTATTTCAACTTCAATCTCTTTTTCAATCTTCGAGTCATTCCTCTTTAAATTTTCCAATCCAACATTCGTAATTCGTAATTCGTAATTCGTAATTGATGCCACTTCTCTTGCCACTCCGACATGCGAAAGCAAATCGCCCCTGTTAGGCGTAACTCCAATATCAATCACAACATCATCCGCCCCGATGTATTCCGCAAAGCTCGAACCGATTTTTAAATCTTCGCTTTGTTCTTTGCTCTTTGCTCTTTGCTCTTTGCTAAGAACCATAATTCCTTCGTGGTCATTTCCCAAATTCATTTCCTTCGCAGAGCAAATCATTCCTTCGGAAAGCTCTCCGCGTATTTTTGATTTCTTAATTTCAAATTCTCCGTTCGGAATAATCGCTCCCTGCAATGCAACGCAGACGAACTGTCCCGCATCAACGTTCGGTGCTCCGCAGACAATATTCTGCAGTTCACTTTCCCCTGTATCGACTTTGCACACAGTCAGCTTATCCGCATTCGGGTGTTTCTTACGCTCGATGACTTTCCCGATTACAAAATTCTTCAGCTTCTCAGCTTGATTCTCCACACCTTCGATATCAAACCCGATTGAAACCAAACCCTTCACTAATTCTTCCGGTGAAATAGCTATATCAACATAACGCCGAAGCCAGTTAAGAGAAATTTTCATGACGCAAATTTATTGATGTGTGCGGGAAGTTTAAAGGCAGTTTGAAGAAAAAAAGATTTCACCACAGAGGACACTGAGGACACGGAGATTTTGTTAACAATTGCCACGACCTTCAGGTCGTGGGAAAAGACAAAAACAAAAAGGGCTTTAGCCCAACATTTATTTGCCGCAGATTCACAGATTGTTTTTTATGTGAAGAGAGTTTTAAGTAAATTTGAGATGTATTCCAGACAGGAGATTTAAAAAATGAAAATAAATTATTACCCGGAAACAGATTCACTTTACATCGACCTTTCATCAAAGACAAGCGTGGACAGTGATGAGATAAAGCAAGGTATCGTTATCGATTACGATAAAGACGGTGACGTTGTAGGAATTGATATCGACCATGCAAGCAAAAAACTGAATATGAAAGAGCTTGTCTTAAATAAATTACCCTTTGAAACTCAAACCATAAACAACTGACAAAAAGCCAGTATAAAATTATCGTTTATCATTTAATTAAAACCATCTTCTTCGTCTCTGTGAAACCTGCGGCAACAAGCTTATAATAGTATAACCCACTCGAATAATTTGTCCCATCCCAATCAACTTCATAAGTTCCGGGCTGTAATTTCTCATTTACAAGCGTTGCAACTTCTCTGCCAAGTAAATCATAAACTTTAAGCGAAGCAAAACTGTTAACTGCTAACTGAAAACTGATAACTGTGCTTGGGTTAAAAGGGTTCGGATAGTTTTGCGAAAGAGAAAATTGATTTGGTACTTCATTTGAAATTGGTTGAATACCTATAAGTTCGTTAAGTGGTCTTCTGTAAACGCAATTGCCTGTACCACCAAAAATGTAATTATTTAATATACAAAAAGCATACACTGAAGTATTCTTAGGGAAGCCCTCATTTCTTTGTATCCAGTTTCCTCCATTATCATTAGATACCATAACGCCATCATAAATGTTATATAGGTAAATTCCGGCAAAGATATTGTTTCCGTTTACCGCTAATGAAAAAGCAGATACATTATTTAAAGAAGTTTGAGTCCAGGTTGTGCCGTTATTTGTAGATAAATATAAACCATTACCCGGATAGCCAGTTCCGGCAAAGATATTATTTCCATTTACGGCTAAAGAATAAACATTTTGATTATTTAAAGAAGTTTGAGTCCAGTTTGTACCATTATTTGTGGATAAGTATACTCCATTGTTTTGAGTTCCGGCAAAGATATTACTACCGCTTACTGCTAATGACCAACCAATTGTAAATTGTAAAGAAGTTAGAGTCCAGTTTGTCCCGTTATTTGTAGATAAATATACGCCATAATCAGTGCCAGCAAAGATATTAATTCCGTTTACTGCTAAAGAAGGAACACTTCGACTATTTAAACCAGCTTGAGTCCAGATTGTGCCGTTATTTGTAGATAGATATACACCAATACCATCTGTACCGGCAAAGATATTATTTCCATTTACCGCAAATGAAATAACGTACTGATTATTTAAGGAAGTTAGAGTCCAACTTGTTCCGTTATTTGTTGACAAATATACACCACCACCACCATAAGTTCCGGCAAAGATATTACTTCCGCTGCTGGTTAATGAGACTACAGGTTGATTCCCCATTCCATTATTCACCTGCACCCACTGGCATAAACAATTATCAATGTTCAATGTGCAATGGACAATGAGAAATATGAATAATATTTTTTTCATGTCTCTACAAATATAATACATAAAGTGCGATTAGGTTCTCTTTATAATTTCCGTTACAGATTTATAAATCAACTATTAAAGTGTCGGTAAAATATACCCAACCTACAAAGCTTTTACGGTTTCCTACTTCAGTTTTGTGTCATCCTATAATACTTTTAAGGTTTCCTACCTTACTTTTGTTGAAAGCTCCCTACTTTTAAAGTTTCCTACTTCAATGTTGAGCTTTCCTACTTCAATTGTTCCATTTCCTACATCAGTTGCTGCCCTTCCTACATCAATGTTGACCTTTCCTACATCAGTTTTGGCTAAAGCTACTGTAGGAAATGCCAAAAGCTCGGTAGGAAATGCCAAAAGCTTGGTAGGAAATGGTAAAAGCTTTGTAGGAAATGGTAAAAGCTTTGTAGGAATACGAAGAATTGTCATACTACACGACAAAATAAACATAGGAACACGTCCTATCTTGAAACATTAACAACAAATCTGCAATCTTCTCCGTAGGAGTCCTTCGGACAATCTTACAAATCTTGCGAATCCACTTTCACTGCGCAGTAAACACAGCGAGCTTCAGCACTTTTGCTCCGATTTGCGGGTTGTCTATCACGGCAATATACATTCCGCTTGCAACCAGATTGTTATCCTGATTCCGCAGGTTCCATTTTTCTAAAGAGTTTCGCGGGTCTGTTGCATCCCTGATAATTTTTCTTATCAATACACCGCTAAGCGTATAAATAAAAATCGTACATGCTTTCGGCAGGTTGGAGAAATATATAAACCTGTCATCGGGGTTGGTCTCCAAACGCGTTCCGCCGTAATACGGATTCGGAAAAACCTTCACGTTCTCGATTTCGTTATTCAATTGTGCGATGGAATTATTTCCCGTTATTGTTCCTTTCACAGTCCATGAATAACTAACCGGATAACCCGGCACAAAGTCCGGTCTTGTCAAAACGTATGGCTCTATTTCAAGCACATCGCCCGCCGTGTATGACATTGGTGCTCCGTTTCTTACCATAACTTTCGGAAGCCACACATACATAATATCAAATGTGATAAAACCGCCGTTGTAACCCGCGTTCTTTGTTGTGTAAACCGACTGTTCCACGGAATTATAATCCGATGCGAAAATATATACGAGCTGAAACTTTCCCATCTTTGTGGAATCGGGATTCCATGTTCCGTCATTATCGGCATCGATGAATGCACAGTTCAATTGCCGCGGTGCGGATTGCGAGCTGTCCAAATCATCCACAGCAAAAACACTGAACGGCACGTTCACGAAATCTCTGTAAGGAAGGTCGGTGAAATTTGTATCTTTGGATATTGGGTTGATGGGAGAATACCTGTACGCTTTCTGCTGCTGCCCGAAAATAATTTTTACTTTACGAAGCGGTCCGCCAGTAAGCGTAGTATTTCCTGCACCCGGAAAAAATTGTGTTGAGTTTGCAGATATTCTTGTTTTCAATCCTCTGTATGTTGCCGTATTCGGGAAGCTCAATCCCATCGACCTGCTTTCGAATTGTCTTCCGCGGAAGTTAGTTGTAGCTGGAATATTTTTTACCGCCGATGTATCCACACCTGTTACCCACTGATTCTGCGGAGGAAAGTATGACCATCCTTTCTGATTTGTTTTGATATTATAAACCAGGCGAGCCGGGTCGTCTGAATCTTTCACAACTCCTGAGTCGGGTATGGTTTGATGTACCAATAAAAATCCATCGATTGATTTTGCTGTGTCCTGCGAGCCGGAAAAGTCGGTTTGATTTTTATATAAAGTATCGGAAGAATTTTTAATCAAGCTCCACGAGAGATTGTTAACGGAACTGAAAACAGATTTGTAATTCGCATCAATCAATGAAAGAGGGTCTGTAACAATCGGCATCACACCAAGGTCTTTTTTGTTTGTAAGAATAGTATCGCCGAAATTATAATGAACCTGCGAGCCCTGATAAAGCGGCTGCGGAATTACTGAAGTAATGCTCAGATATATCGGTGATTCGATAACCTTCGTGCTTACAACATAAGGTCCTGCGGTTGAATCATAATGATAAGCACACACGGCGAAATAATACGGCGTTCCGTTAATCAGCTGCCGGTTGAGTATATTGTCTTTGTCTATAGAAATGTATCTCTGAATTCCGTTGTCAAAACCTCTCTGAGTAATTCCGTAAAGCCATGCATTATATTGAGTGACGTATATGGAATCGTAAACATTTTTCACGTTGTCTCTTATATCATAAGTTTTCAGAAGCACCCTGTCGTTCGTGCTGCTTCCGCTTGTGCCCGCTCTTATCTGGTAAATATTGTATCCCTGAAATTTGTACTGGCTTAAAGACACATTATTTTGAATTACAGTTCTTTCGGCTGCATCGTCCCATGAAAGATAAATCCTGCCGTTGCCGGGAGCATAGTATGAAACTCTCGGAGAAGGAGGATTGGAAGCTCCGACAAAACAATTATCATAAATTCTTTTTGCGAGCTGGGATGTGTTCCTTAATTGAGTGATGCTGTTAAGATTACTAGTTCCTTTTGCAATTACCTGTGCGATGACAATTGTTTGTGTATCACCGGGATTCATTGTAAGAGGACCTGCTGATGTAAGAAACCTTTGGTCATCCGGACTTAATTGAATCCAGCCGGTATTAGTAACAGGGTCTCCTGAGTAATGTAACTTAGTAATATAGTTGCCGACCGGATTAATCGTGTTATTGCCGCTTCGTCGTAATCCTTTCATATAACGATATGATTCGTAATAACTGTTGGGGTTACCACTTTCCGGGTCATTACTGCCACCATACCAATTAAAAACCGGCATACCTAAATCTTTATAACCGATTAGGATTTGCTTATTATTATTTAAGCAATATTTAAAAGTATCGTTTGTATTATTAGTAAAAACTTTCCCGCCGCTTACAAATACTGTACCGACAGCAGGAGGAGCGGGACCATAAACTGCATCGTCATTATCTGCGTTATAAGTGTAACCCAGATTCCGCAAAGAATCACATGCGACTTTATCGTCTATTGCATCACCTAAATCATCATCAGTCCAAAACGTCAAATAAAAATCATTCCATGTTTCAGTGCTTCTATTAATAACAATAAATTCTGAGTATGCAATATTACTGAGAGAGCCACCAGCTCTGAATGAAAAGTTTATTTGTTTAATATCTGCTTTGAGTGGTCTTGTACTACCTGCACGTGAACCGTGAGACTCCGGATAACTATCGGTATATGAATAAAACATTGTTTGCGTTCCAATATCAAACGGCTTCCATGTATGAGATTGCTCATCAAAATATACAGGAGCACCCTGGTTTGAATTACCGAGCAATGCGTTGGGCCATTGTATATAATCAATGTCACTGGAATTCTTTTGTATTTTATAAACACGGTAGAGTGGGTCATCCTTGCCCTGCGGCGTTCCGCTGTTGTCGGTATAGCCGGGCAGAAACTCATAATCATACTCACATATAGCAACCAAAGTATCATTCTTCACCCGTGCACCAATCCATAACCCTGAAGCATATCTTGCAAACTTGAGTGAATCCTTGGGCCATTCAAATCCAGAGTTGCCTGTTACAGGATCGCGGTTAAAAGAACCGTTGTTCCTGAACCAGGTGCTAATTTGGTTTGCGTTTAATTGTTTTGAGCTGATAGTAAAAGGGTAAGGACGGATTACCGAATTATCTTTCGGGTTTCTATCATCGAGAAGAAATGAATAGAAACATACCGATATTAATGAGATGATAGTTAAATATACTTTCATTCTTTAATATTAGGTTTGTTGTGGAAATATTATTTTTTCATTTTTGAATTTATACTTTCTCTCTTATCATGTCAAGTTACTTTTTGACAATTATTAATTGCATGATTTATGAATTTTTTAAAAATGAGTTCTGTCCTGTTAAAAGAACGTTGGGCTATTAATTGGAAAACAAATTTATTATTTTGAATGAAAATAATTCAGCAAGATGCAGCAAACCATCAAGTATCTTATCAAGACAGACACCGATAAAACTTACAGCTTATACATCATGGAAGCGGCGGAATATCATAAAGGCAGATACATCGGTTTGTTTTTGTATTACGATGAAGATGAATTTTCAGATGCTGAACGTCTTTGGCTGAACCTTCGCCACAGATTGCTGTTTGAAAATTCTATCGAAGCAATCAAAGAAAAAGTAATTGAATACACGGATGGGCGCGGAGAGAGAGTTTACTTTTTGCAGATAGAAGAATCAAGCTCACCGTCAAAAATTCCTCAGGATATTCCCTATTAAGTTTAACAAAACTACGAAATCATTTATAAGAATTTCATTTCTCGCTCCCCTCTCCTCACAGGAGAGGGGTTAGGGGTGAGGTCATAAACAAAAAACCCCGCAACTTGTCCGTCCACTGACGGATTTCTTACGGGGTTTTAAATGCTCATTCGGCTTTAACTATTCGCCGTCTTTCTTCGGCTCTTTTCTTATCTCTTTCTGCGGAGCTATCTTTTCGATTTCAGTATTGTTTTCATTTGCATCATTGTTTCTCTTATAGTTCTTGTATTCTACGTTGTTACTGTTCGTTCCGGGCGTATAGCTCTTTCTTGTGTAAACCGAGCGGTTGCGTTTTGATTTTTTCTTGCCGTATCGTTTGCCTTTTTTCTTACTCTTTGAATATTTTTTCTTAGAAACGGATTTATATTTTTTCTTCTTTCCTCCGCTCTTGTATTTACTTGAACCTTTCTTGTGCTTCTTTACTTGTTTCTTTGAATGCTTCTTCGATTTCTTTTTCTTCTTGGGTTTCTTCTTACTTGATTCCTCGGTGTTACCGGTTTGCTTGTTTTCAGGGCTGAAAGCCACAACAGGCAAACTGGAAAAACCAAAAGTAAGGATAGCGACCCAAACGAGCAATGTTTTCTTTGTCATTTTGACCCCCTTATGGATTTATTAAATTATTAATTGACATACAAAGATAACCATTCTGCAAGTTTATTCAAAGCGTTTTTTCGTCATTTTTTAAGGTATCATTGTTTGATAATTTTGAATCTGTGAGCGAAACGAAAAATAAAACAGTAGTTGTTGCAATGAGCGGTGGAGTTGATTCATCCGTTGCAGCATATTTATTGAAAGAACAAGGATACAATTTGATTGGAGTTACAATGAAGACGTGGGGCTATGATGACATTCCCGAAAAAGATTCCGGCTGCTGCTCTTTGGAAACAATTTACTCTGCACGCAGTGTTGCCGCACAGCTTGGATTTCCTCACTACACAATTGATTTCACTGACAAGTTCAACGAAGTTGTGATTTCAAATTTTGTTGATGAATATATAAAAGGACGAACTCCGAATCCGTGTGTGCTTTGCAATAAGGAAATCAAATGGGGTGCGTTGCTGGAAAAAGCTGAATCGCTCGGAGCGGATTTTATTGCGACCGGCCATTATGCGAAAATAAATTATGATGAAAACACTGCAAGATATTTTGTGTCTGCTTCCAATGATAAAACGAAAGACCAGAGCTATGCTTTGTGGAGAGTGAGCCAGTATGCTTTGAGCAAAACAATATTTCCACTGGGTGATTTAAAAAAAACTGAAGTAAGAGAAATTGCAAAAGACCTTGGATTGAAACCGGCAGCAACTCCGGATTCACAGGAAATCTGTTTCGTGCCCAACGATGATTACAGACAGCTTCTTCAAATCAGAATTCCTGACATGGAAGAAAAATATTCCAATGGTGAAATAATTTATCGTGATAAAGTTATCGGTAAGCATAAAGGTTATCCGTATTACACAATCGGGCAGCGTAGAGGATTAAATGTTGCTCTCGGAAAACCTGTTTATGTTTCAAAGATTGATGCTGACAGCAATTTGATTTATGTTGATGATGATGAAGGTTTATTCAATAAAGTTTTTATAACCAACGAAATTAATTTAATGAAATATGAAAAGCTTACCCTCGCGAATGCGGGGGTGAAACCCAGAAATGTGAAAGTAAAAATCCGATACAAAGACATCGGTGATGAAGCAGTCATTGAACAGATGAACAGCAGTGAGATTAAAGTTTCATTCAAAGAGCCGAAGAGGTCAATCACTCCGGGGCAATCAGCTGTGTTTTATGAAGATGATGATGTTATCGGCGGCGGAATCATCGACTCTATAATTAATTGATAATTTATCAATGAGCAATTTATTTCAGAAGTTAGAATCTAAAACAAGAAGCAGAAAACGAACAGTCATTCTTCCCGAATCTTATGATGAACGTGTAATAAAAGCCACGAAGGAAATTCTAAAAAGAAAAATAGCGAATGTAATTCTCGTCAGGACAAATAAAAATATCCCGATTAAAGATGACAGCAATTTAACAATCATCGATGTTCGTTTCTCAAAACAATTCACTGATGAGTTTTCATTATTGAGAAACAATAGAAAGCAAAAATCTTTAATCAGCATCACTGACCCATTGACGTTCGCTTGCATGCTTCTCAGAAATAATTATGCAGATGCAGTTGTTGCAGGAAGCGTTTACTTTACTTCTGATGTTTTGAGAAACGGAATACGACTCATCGGCTTGAAACAAAATAACAAAACTGTTTCATCATTTTTCCTTTTTACTTTCCCGCCGAAACATAAACTGAAGAATAAAGTTTTTGCTTTTGCTGATTGCGGAGTCGTCCCAAATCCTGACTATGAACAGCTTTCCGATATAGCAATCGAAACATCTCGGAATTTTGCTAAGCTAACAGACATAAAACCCAAAGTTGCATTTCTTTCATTCTCAACAAAAGGAAGCGCAAAAGATGAATCAACCGAAAAAGTTTTGAAAGCACTTAAGCTGACAAAACAACGTGCACCGAAATTAATTTGTGACGGAGAGCTTCAGTTTGATGCAGCGTTTGTTCTGCAGGTTGCGAAAAGAAAAAATCCCAATGGAAAAATAAAGGGTGATGCAAACGTGTTCATCTTTCCGGATTTAAATTCAGGAAACATTGCGTACAAAATTACAGAGAGAATAGGAGGAGCAATCGCAACAGGACCAATAGTTCAGGGACTTGCCAAACCTGTAATGGATTTATCGAGAGGATGTTCTGCTGAAGATATTGTGAACATGGTGAGAGTTGCATGCAATCTTTGAAATCATTTTATGCCCTTTCGATTTCCACGCCGAGCATTCGCATCTTCTCTTCAATCTTTTCATAACCTCTGTCGATATAATGAATTCCGTTTACAGTTGATTCACCTTTTGCAAGAATTGCAGCAACAAGATAAGAAAATCCTGCTCTGATATCCGGCACAACAATGTTTGAACATTTAAGCTTCGTCGGTCCGTTAATGATTACACTATGCTGATAATCTGTTCCATAAAAACGGCAGAGCTTGCCAAGACAATCATGAGTCATTTCAATATCAGCACCCATTTTTTTTAATTCATTAATATACCCAAACCTGTTTTCATAAACCGACTCATGAACGGTTGAAGTTCCATGAGATTGTGTAAGCAGGATTGTCATCGGCGGCTGCCAGTCCGTCATGAATCCGGGATGAACGTCTGTTTCAATGTTTATAGATTTAAGTTTCTTCTTATAAAAAAATCTTATTCCGTTTTCCTGAATCTCATAATCAGCACCAATCAATCGAACAGAATTTAGAAATGTAATCATGTCATCCTGCCTTGCATCAATTAAAGTAATGTCACCCTTTGAAGCAATCGCCGCACATGCAAATGAAGCCGCTTCTATTCTGTCGGGAATTACCCGGTGATTTGTCCCGTTCAATTTTTCGACTCCCGTAATTACAATCTCACGGCTCGGCAGAACATCTATTATCGCTCCCATTTTTTGAAGCATCATGATAAGGTCAATAATTTCCGGCTCGGTTGCTGCGTTATTAACTGTTGTCTTCCCTTCTGCAAGCACCGATGACAAAATGATATTCTCTGTTGCACCGACAGAAGGATAAGGCATTATTATTTGACAGCCCAAAAGCTTTCTTGCTTTGAGTAAATAAAAATTTTTATACTCTTTTATTTTTACTCCAAGCTTTGAGAGTCCGTCGAGATGGAAATTGATTGGACGTGCACCAATCTTATCTCCGCCAAGCTTCGGAATTTTTGCTTCACCAACACGATTGAGCAAAGGACCAACCGTTAAAATACCTAACCTGTTTATTATTCCAAGCTCAGGTGAAAAAGAAGTTGCGTGAATTGATTTTGTCTGAACAATAATTTCATCACCGCGAAACTTTTTGAACTTTGTTCCTATCGCAGTACAAATTTCTTTTGCAACCTTCATTTCACTGATAAGATTCGGAGAATTTGTAATCTTAACCTCTTCATCAGTCAGTAAAGACGCAATTAATAACTTAGAAGCGGAGTTTTTTGCCCCGCTTATTTTTATTTTTCCGTAAAGCGGTTTCCCGCCTCTCACAATAAATTTATCTTTCATAAAATTTCGTCAACCATCCCAGTAACCCATTTCACTGTATTTTTTTATTCTCATGTCAAGAAATTTATCGGGATTAATTTTCATTAAAGATTTTAATTCTTCGATGATTGCCTTCTTCAGAATCTCTGCTGCAAGCTTATGGTCTCTGTGTGCCCCGCCGTCCGGTTCTTTAATAATCCTATCAACAATTTTGTGCTCTGTCAAATCATTTGCTGTCAGCTTCAATGCTTCTGCTGCTTGTTCTTTATATTCCCAGCTTCTGAATAAAATGCTCGAGCATGATTCAGGAGAAATAACAGAATACCATGCATACTCAAGCATCAAAATTCTATCTCCGACTCCGATTCCGAACGCTCCGCCAGATGCTCCTTCGCCGATGATACAGACAATTATAGGAACACGAAGCCGCGACATCTCCTGAATGTTTCTCGCAATTGCTTCTGCTTGTCCGCGTTCTTCCGCTTCAAGTCCGGGATTTGCACCGGGAGTATCGATTAATGTTACGACAGGTCTGTTGAATTTTTCTGCGAGCTTCATCAGGCGGAGAGCTTTACGGTACCCTTCCGGATTCATCATTCCGAAATTTCTGAAGATGTTTGATTTTGTATCGCGCCCTTTTTGCTGACCGATAATCATAACAGGATGATTATCTATAAATGCGAATCCACCAACAACGGATTTATCATCTTTGAAATTTCTGTCGCCATGAAGCTCGATAAAATTTTCAGTCATTAAATAAATGTAGTCCAAGCTGTAAGGTCTTTCAGGATGCCTTGCGAGCTGAACTACCTGCCAGCGTGTTAAATTATTATACACTTGTTCTCTTAATTCGTTTACTTTTTTTTCAAGCTTACTGATTTCGTTTGAAATATCAAGCTGGTCAGATAACAGTCGCATCTCTTCAATCTTCTCCTCAAGCTCAATTATCGGTTTCTCAAACTCCAAAACATTTTTACTCATACACGAACAATTTTCTTTTTGAATATCATTAACGAAATCGTTTTCAAAATAATCTCAATGTCTAATGCCAAGCTTTGATTCTTTGCGTAATAATAATTATAGAATTCGGTTTCTTCTTTTGTGGGATTCTTATAATAATTTATCTGCACAAGACCGGTTAATCCCTTTTTGCCGAGATATTCAAGACCTTCACTTGTTTCATCCCACGTTGACCTTCCTACAAAACTTAACGTCCCTTTGAAAACATTTGGAAGCAGTAAAAGTTTTTTTCTGAATTTGGATTTTTGTGAATTGAAGTTTTTTGAACGCGTCAGCAACCATGCTATCGGAAAGATAGTAAGCAAAGAAACAAAGCCAATGGCTAAATCGAAAAATCTTTTCACGAATATATTTGTTTTCTTGCTGATATTATATTCAATATTCATCAAATACATTTCATCTATTTTATCAAGCGAAGATTTTCCAACAAGCAGCTCCTTATCACCGGATAATATTCTGTAATTTATTTTTTGGTCATTCAGATTCCACATCAAGTCGAATATTTGCTCGTTGGATAAAACACTCTTTGCAAAGATTAAAGTTTTCACACCGTTTGTTTTAATGAGGTCTTTTAAGTTATCCAGGTTGCCAACATACTCTTTCGTATTGCTTCCATTGGTTGAAACATATCCAAGAATATTGAACTCACTTTCGACTCTTGTTCTGAGTTTTTGCACGAAGGATTCTGTTTCTTCGTTCCTGCCAATTATGAGAGTGTTTGAAACATTATATAAAATATTTTTTTCGGTGGAGAGGCGAATTATCTTAAGAATAATTCTCCATGCAGCGAGCCCAAGAAAAGCATAAGCAGTTGTTCTTATCACCACAGCTCTTGAAAAAGCATATTCATTAAAAAAATATGTGAGAGATGAATTGATAAAGAAACCAATTAGAATTCCAGTCAAAGGTTTGACGATTGAAAGAAGCATCGATGGCTTATATGAGCCGCTGAAGACAAGACATATCACCCACACAATACTATATATTATCATAACAGGCAAGTAAGCTCCAAACGGGAAGAATTCAAATCTAAAGATGACTGCGACAATCATCGCTGATACAATTAAAGCTAAATCAAGTATGATTGGTAAAATAAATTTAATTGTTCTGTTTGCATAAGAGATAACAGCTCTGTAGAAAATCATGAAGTGTATCAGCAAATTTAAAATAACAGAATTGCTGTTAAGATTTTTCTTTGCAAAGATTTGCATCGCTCCGTAAAAATTACTTACATAAGAAATACTGCTCTTCTTTGTGCTTTCTCCTTTGTAGTGAATAATACTTGTCTCATGAAAATAATAATTTTTATGACCTGCTTTTTTCAATCTATAACATAAGTCAAGGTCTTCACCATACATAAAATATTCTTCATCGAATCCATTTATTTTATCATAGATTTCTTTTTTAATCAGCATGAATGCCCCCACAACTGAATCGACTTCGTAAGTAGAGTTTTCATTAAGATAAGTGAGATTGTATTTGCCAAATGTTTTGCTCTTAGGAAATATCTTGCTCAATCCAAGTATTCTAAAAACTGCAACGGAAGGTGTTGGAAAGCTTCTTCTGCATGCAAGGTCGAGCTTGCCGTTCGGTAAAATTAATTTACATGTTACTGCACCGGCATTGTTATTCTTTTCATAGAAGCCAATCGTTTTCTCGAGCGTATCTTCTTTCAGAAGTGTGTCTGGATTTAGTATAAGAACATACTTTCCTGAAGCAATTTTCACTCCCTGATTATTCGCTTTTGAAAAACCGAGGTTAATTTTATTCGAAATGATTTTGAAATTCTGAAGATGAGAAAATTTATTTTGTAAATATTCCACACTCCCGTCAAAAGAATTATTATCTACAACAATGATTTCAGTTTTAATTTTTGTTGAAGCAGCAAGAATAGAGTTGATGCAGTTCTCAAGAAGTTCTTTGACGTTATAGTTTACTATTATAACGGAGAGGTCGTACAATGTTTATAATTGTTTTGTTAAAGCGAGGAACCGGAGCTTCCAAACAAGCCATGCAGCTTCAAAAACAATGCTTCGTGACATTTTAGAAACGCCAGCACGTCTGTCAATAAACACAATCGGTATTTCGCAAATCTTAAATCCTTTTTTCCACATCCTGTATTTCATTTCTATTTGAAACGAATACCCGTTTGAACGGACAGAATCCAAATCGATTTGTTTTAATGACGGAACTTTGTAACACATAAATCCGGCAGTAACATCTTTCACAGGAAGCCATGTTATAATCCTCGTGTAAATGCTCGCACCGATGCTTATTATCAACCTGCTCAGAGGCCAATTTACAACAGCAATGCCCTGAATATATCTTGAGCCGATTACAAGGTCATACTCTTTGGATTTATTTAGTAAGTCTAAAATTGATTGCGGGTCGTGAGAAAAATCTGCATCCATCTCGAATGCAAGGTCATAATTATTTTCAATCGCAAATTTGAAACCTCTTTTGTAGGCAGTTCCGAGCCCCAGTTTTTTTTCTCTATCGATTACAAAAACATTTTTCAATCCGAGATTTTTCACAATCGAAGAAGTTCCGTCTTTAGAATTATCATCGATTATCAAAATATCAATGCTTGTATCTTTTACCTGCAAAGAATTTATTTCACCGATAAGCTTTGCGATGTTATCAGCTTCGTTGTAAGTTGGTATGATTATTAAAGCTCTTGTCAAATTCGATTCTCAAATTCAATGACTTTGTCAGAAATATATTTTATCTGTTCATCGTCAAGCTCGGTATGAATCGGCAGAGAGATAATATCTTTGGAAATCATTTCTGTAACAGGATAATCACCTTCTTTATAATTGTACCTGTAAGCATTCTGTAAATGAAGCGGTACAGGATAATAAATCATCGAAGGAATTCCATTCTCTTTCAAAAAAATTTGCATCCCGTTCCTGTTTTTTACTCTGATTGAGTATTGATGAAAAATATGTTTGACATGAGCAAGAACATAAGGAATACAAAACCTGTCTTTCAAAAGAGAGTTATAATTATTTGCTGTGTTGATTCTTGCTTCGCAGTATTCATCAAGATATTTCAGCTTCACTTTTAAAATTGCTGCCTGTATTGAATCGAGACGGCTGTTCACTCCAAGAATATCATGATAGTATTTCACTTTGGAGCCATGAGAAATTATCATTCTGATTTTCTCTGCAAGCTCTGCATTATTTGTTGTGAGCATTCCTGCATCACCGAACGCTCCGAGATTCTTGCTCGGGAAAAAACTGATGCAGCTTATATCTCCAATGTTACAAACTTTTTTATCTTTATAAATGGCACCTAGCGCCTGTGCTGAATCTTCAATGACCTTGAGATTATGCTTCTTTGCAATTTCCATAATCCTATCCATCTCACACGGCTGCCCGTAAAGATGAACAGGCATAATCGCTTTTGTCTTTGAAGTTATTTTCTTTTCAATCTTTTCTACATCAATGTTAAAAGTTTTTTCATCTATGTCAACATAAACCGGAACAGCTCCAAGCAAAGCAATTGTTTCGGTTGTCGCAACAAATGTAAACGGCGTTGTGATAATTTCATCGCCGGGCTTGATATCCATTGCCATCATTGCAATTTGTAATGCGTCCGTTCCGGAAGCACAGCCGATTGCAAACTTGCAACCAATGTATTTTGCAATTTCGTTTTCAAATTCTTTAACAACACTTCCCTGAATGAATTGTGTTGAATCAATCACGCTTTGAATGGCAGAATCAATTTCATCTTTGATTTTCAAATACTGAGATTTTAAATCAACCATTTGAATATTCATCTTGCTCAAATAATTTAATGTCCTTTCATAAATAATATTACAAGAAAAGTGTTTATCATAATTTTCAAATCAAGCTTAAGCGACATGTTCTCTATATAATAGAAATCATACTGCAGCTTCACTTTAACATCATCAAGTGATGAATCATATTTCTGTTTCACCTGCGCCCAGCCGGTAATCCCGGGTTTAACAGTCAAACGCTTATAATAGTAAGGAATTTCCTGTTTCAATTTTTCAACAAAGTAAGGTCGTTCAGGACGAGGACCAACAATACTCATTTCATTTTTTAAAACATTATAGAGCTGAGGAATTTCATCGATGTAAAGCTTTCTCAGAAAACGACCGACTTTAGTTATCCTTGAATCACTCTCTCCAGCCCACTCCGGTCCATACTCTTCTGCATTCTCAACCATAGAACGAAACTTATACATATTGAATGAAACACCGTTTCTGCCAATTCTTTTTTGAGTGTAAAATAATTTTCCTTTTGAAGTTAGCTTGATTAACAATATTGAAAATATCCACAAAGGAGAAAACAAAACTAAAAGCAAAATCGAAAGTAATACATCAATCATCCTCTTAATTATTTTGGAAGTATAAGGCAGAATTTCCGGGAACACTTCAATCAAAGGTATTCCGTAAATCTGGTTTGTCTTCACCATTCCGCTGACAATCTCGTAAGCATCAGGTAAAATTTTTAAATGAACTTTCTCATGCGGTGTCTGCTTGATAATTTCAAGCAACAGTTCCTTCTCGTCTTTTTCAAGAGCAATCAGAATTTCGTGAGCATCATATTTTCCGACTATATCATGAAGGTTATTAATATTTCCGAGTGCATCTTCTCCGGAATTTTTTTCAGTCGAAATAAAACCAACAACCTTATATCCAAGCTGTCTGTGCTTGTTGATAGTTTCAGCAAGGTCTAAAGCCCTGCTTCCGGTTCCAACAATCAAAGCATTCCTCAATCCATAACCTTTTTCAAGCAAGTTCATCTGGATGCTTCTGATTGAAATCCTTCCAATGCTCACAAAGAAAACCATCAAGCCCCAGTAAATTAAAATCAGGTAACGTGAAATTGCTTTAGCATTTGTAAGAGCATCATCGATAAAGATGAGAAAGAACAAAATGAAACATCCTACAGCAACTGTTTTTACGATTGATGTAAACTCTTCAAAACGTGACCTGACAAACCAATGTTTATATAATCCTCCAAGAGTAAAAATCAAAAGCCAGAAAATATAAACTATAAACAGCGGAAGCAGAAATGAAGCAGCGGTGTTATACGGTATCCAGCCGGATTCTATCCTGATAAAATAATAAACTGCCCAAGACAGATTTACAAAAATAAAATCTGAAGTCAGCAATAACAGAATTTCTTTTTTTCTTCCCAATAATAGTTATCAATATTTAGGGTAATTTATATATTTATGTTTCCAAAAAAAATAAAATAGCCCTTTGATGTGAAGATAAGTAATCTTTGTAAAAAACTTTTTTGTGATTCGCTGATAAAAATGATATAGAACAACCTTTGGAAAATAAATAATTCTATATCCGGACTTTTTTAATCTTAGACAATAATCTATATCTTCCGGACCGTAAAAAATATTATCATCATAGCTTCCGACCAAATCCAACGATTGTTTTCTTATCAGCTGAAATGCACCTATTACATAATCTACTTCAAGAATTTCTCTGTGGTTTATGTTTGTCATATAATATTGCTGCAACATTTTTGAATTTCTGATAAATGAAAGCCATTCGATTCTATTAAATAACTTAACCCACACACTTGGAAATCTTAAACAGCTAAACTGAACTTCTCCGTCAGGAAATATCAACTGTGCTCCAAGCAATCCAACATCTGAATTTGAATCCATATAATCAAGCATAGTATCAAATCCATTTTCAGTAATAAGCTCAGTATCAACATCTAATATCAGGATATACTTTCCTGTAACAATTTTTAATCCTTGATTTCGGGCAGGTGCGACACCTTTGTTATCAGTATTCTTAATATATATTGCATCCGGATAGTTTTCCCTAATGAAAATATCTGTTCCGTCATGTGAATTATTATCTATTATAATTAATTCAAAATTAATTTTCTGATTTTTTGAATAAATTGAATTCAAGCATTTCTGCAGAAAATGTTTTGAGTTCCATGTGATTATAATAATAGATAAATCCATCACTTCACCGCAAAAAATATTATTCGTTTATTCTTGACAATGTTTAAATCATTAGACGAAATGTATGGCTTGGTAATCCTTGTAATTTTTTTAACAGAATCATAAATCAAATTTAAAATAACTATTAAAAGTTTATATTTCTTTATTTTGTTAATTTTCTTAAAGGCATACATCTCCTGAAATTCATTTGATTCCGGCATACCGCCTGTCTCACCTTTTACTCTTTTCACGCCCAACAGAATATCTGAAACTCTTTGTGCAACAATATACAGTTTCATAAAAAATCTGAATACAAGACTATACTCTTCAATAATTTCCATATTGAAATTCCTGAAGCCACTAGATGTTAATTGATTCCTTAAAACATCAATATTATCGAATTGATTTTGTCCATGATGAATCCAGTTGGGAAAAGTTATACATACTACTCCATTATCAGACAACATTCTGTGTATATTGTTTATCATTATTTGAGGAGAACTTACATGCTCATAAACATCACTTGAAAAAATAACTGAGAATTTAGAAATGTAATCTCCAATATCACTATTAACAATATCAACCGCCTCAAACTTAACTGGTGTATCAAACCCTTTTAAAACATCCATAGTGTCTTTTGAAATATCAAAGCCATAAACTTCTTGTACGCCTTTTTTTGCAATTGAAACTGAATGATAACCCAAGCCACACCCAATATCTGCAACTACATCATCGCTCTTCAGGATTCTATTATTCTTTTTAAAATAGAATAACATAGCTTCAGAAAACCATACTGTCCAGAAGTTGACCGGAGGATAATAATGTTTATTAAGAAAACTCATTAAGACTAAACTTAAAATTAGCTCAAATATAATTCTTCATATTGAAAAGCCATTTTCCTTGCATCAAATTTATGTTTTACACTTCTGCTTGCTTCTTGCTTAATATAATCAAGTGTAGCATAGTTAGACAAAATGAAATTAAGTTTTTCTTCCAGATCTTTCTCATCTTTGTTCTTGAAAAGGAAACCATTAACTCCATCAGTTACCAACTCCTTAAAAGGACCGATATCTGAAAACAAACATATTCTTTGCATTAGCATTGCTTCAATTGCACTCAAACTTAAACCTTCAGTTATTGATGGCATCACAAATACATCGAACATATTGTAAATTTTAGTTACATCTCTTTGTTCGATTATCCTTATATATTGTTCAAGGTCATTCGATAGAATTGTACTATATATTTCGTTTTTTATAGGAAGTTCATGTTCTCTTTTACTCCCAAAAATTATTAATCTTATATTTGGATAATATTTTTTTAATTTGATAAAAGCATTAATTAAATATTTTTGACCTTTCCTAACAGATACAACACCAACGTTTCCTATTATATAGTTTTCCTCATCAAATCCAAATTCCTTAATATAAAAACTTCTTAATGAATCATCAGGGATAAAATTATTTATATTTACTCCATTGTAAATAATTACATATTTTTTTTTATTAATCCTATCATGTTTTAATGAATGATTATATACTGATTTGGATACACATATAACTTTAGTTGTGAAAATGCTCAAAAATCTATTTATAGAATGATGTATCGGTTTTAACCAAAAAAGAACAACATTTAAAGTTAAATAAATTTTATTTACTCTATAAAAGAATAATAAGAAACATATAATAGCGGAAATTCTTGATACAAATGAAGGAAAAAAATCATGTGAATGTAAAATATCAATTCTTTGCTTTCTAATAAATGATGTAAATTTAAATAGCTGAACTATATTTTTGGGTATTGACCTATAACTAAATAAACGATTATCAAAATCAAATTGTTTAATTTTAACATTTAATTTGAGAAATTCATTATACAGGAATCTATTCTCCTGATTTGTTAAAACAGCCAAATAATAATTAAAGTTATTAGAATTTAAATTAGAAATAATTGTAAGAACATTTTTTTCCAAACCACCCTCCGATACATTTGTAACTACATGCAAAAGATTTTTTTTCATATGATATCAGTTATCAAAATACAATTTTAATGATTTTAAGTAGCCCCTTCCTCTTTGAATACGCTCATTACCATTGTAAACAAAGTAGACCAACATTAATCTTAAAATCAATCCGTTAATATGAATAAAATTAACAATGAATCTAAAAAAAATATTATAATGCTTCCTTCCGTAAATAATTCTGCTTAAATAACGATTGTAAACAAATGATATATAATCTTTTTTTTGGCTTGTTTGGTCAAGATGAATACATTTTAAATATGGAAAGTGATAATTAGTGTATCCCTTATCCTCTATTCGCTTGCATAAATCGTGGTCTTCATAGTTCAAAAAATAATTTTCATTGAAGCCGCCTGCTTCTTCAAAGATACTTTTTTTTAAAACCATAAAAGCACCGCTTGTCCAGGAAACTGCAAAAGGTTTCTTTGCAATAAGATATTTCTTATTAATCCTGTTCCTGATTTTCCTGTAAAGATTGATAAACATAAATGCTTCAGCTGATTCATATAGAATACCCATCTTACTCCCCGTTGAATTTTGAAAAGACAAATCCTTATAGACCAACATAGGACTGCATACACCTGCATTAGAATTAGCAGAAATAAAATTAATTAATGGGGTGACACAATCTTCAATTAGAATTGTATCTGGATTTAAGAATAATAAATATTCACCGTAAGATTGACTGGCACCGAAGTTATTTCCTTTTGAAAAACCAAGATTCTCTTTGGAAAAAATAAAATTTACGGCAGGATATCTATTTGGAAGTTCTTCTACTGCTCTGTCAGGTGAATTATTATCTAAAACAATTACTTCAAATTCGCTTTCCTTTATAAAAGTGAGAACAGAATGAAGACATTGATCTAATTCAATTACTGTGTTATAATGGACTATAATAATTGAAAGCACTTGTATAAAAAATTATTTCAATCCCTATAACCATTAGGATGTTTTTCTATCCAATTATAAGAATCTTTTACAATCTGCTCAATTGAAGATTTATCAGGTTCCCAGCCAAGTTCTTTTTTCGTTAATTCTGAAGAAGCAATTAAAACGGCAGGGTCACCTTCTCTTCTTTTAGCTATCAGAGCAGTTTTCTTGATGGATACGACTTTGTTTTTTTAAAACGATTGAATAAATATTATGTCTGTTTCCATAACTTCAGAACATTGATGAAATTGTTTTATTGAGTTGAATGAATATGATTTGTTAATATCAATATTAATATTAGATTCTGATAATCAAATTTGTTCTAAATATAGATAGTATTAACAAAGTAATTAAGGTTATCCTTATATAATATTTATTATTATTTATGTAAATGACTATCAATAATATTTTCAATTAGACTTAAATTCTTTTCGAGATTAAACCTTTCCTGATATGTTTTATATCCATTATTAACCAGCTTATCTCGCAATTCATTATCACTGTAAAGTAATTTGATTGCAATATACAATGAATCTTTATCTGGACTTATCAGAATACCATTTAGATTATTTTCTATAACATCAGATATACCACCAACATTTGTCGTAATTATTGGAACCCTATTTTTCAAAGCATATACTAATACTAACGGAATCCCCTCACTTAAAGATGGAATAATAAATAAATCAACTTTTTTATACAAATAATTTAATATTTTCTTTGATTGAGAACCTAATAAATATATATTGCTTGAAATATTATTTTGACTAATATAATTATTAAACTGATTAAAATATTTCTTATCAATTATATCGCTCCCGACTATAAATAGTATAGGATTTATACCTGCTTCGTTCTTTAACATCCCAATAGCCTGAGCTGCTAAAATATTATTTTTTATCCTCGTAAAATTCCCTATTACTAATAACTTGAGATTATCTTTTCTATTAAGAGCACTAAATGAATCTATGCCGATTGATAATTCGTATTCCTTATCGCTTAAATCTTCATATTCATTTTCTGCAACAGATGAATATACAGTTTCAATATTTTCATTACCTGTAAATTTGATAAATTCATTTTCAATAATTTTAGAGTTTGGTATAAAAAAACATCCATATAAACTTAAAATTTTATAAATTACTTTTCTAAATAATTCCGGCTCTATTGTTTCCTTTATAAAAACAACTGTCCTGTAATTCAATAGTTTTAAAAATATTACAGGCCATAATAATACCGAAACACTAACTACACATAAATCGTATTTTTCTTTTCGAACAAACTTCCAAATCTGATAAAACTGTATAAAAAACTTAAAAAAATATTTTAAGTAATTAAAAATCCCTTCATAGATTACCGGGAATACCCCCCATCTCATCATTCCCCACTTGTCAAAGTATTTAATATAAATATTTTTTCGTGGTCCATTAGGGAATAGACCATGAATAATATATTTATTTTTTTTACTTAAATAGCATAATAAATTTTCGATATCATCTTCGGCACCTCCAGTCTGAGCAGAACTGTGGATTACAAATAGTATTTTATTATTATTATTATTATTATTATACAGATTTGAACTATGGAAAAGCCTCAATTGGTTAACATGAATCTCCATACCAGAATATTAAATTGTTTGAGCCAGACTTGACTCAACGTTGCCAAAATTTATCATGATAAACAATCTGACTTCTTTTGACATCTTCTAAATTTATTTTGACATATTTCTTTTTATAAATACTATCTTTGCTCGAAAGAAATTGTTTAAATTTTGTTTTGTATTGTTTTAATTTTTGTTTTCTTTTAGAAGAATATATTTTTCTAAAAGGTAATGTAAATACTCTTATTGCAATCCCTACAAGATGCAAAACCCTAATCAAATTCCTCTTAAAAAAACTATAATGTTTATACATATAAATTAAATTACTTCGTGTCATATGATAATAGTACAAATTTTCACCGTTAAATGTTCTTACACTAACCCGTTTAATGTGTTTCACAGAAGTCAAAGGATTGTAAAATATCTTGTATCCTAATCGTTTAATCCGATATTGCAAATCAATATCTTCATAATATAAAAAAAAAGTTTCATCAAATCCTTTTACATGCCTAAAAACCAGACTTCTGATAAATATACAAGAACCCATTACCCAGTCAACTTCAAATGGATTTCTTTTTTCAGGCTCTTGATTAGGAAAAAACTTAGAGCCTAATCGTGAAAAAACATTTCCAAATGCCTCAGAAATGTTCCAATTATATCCCGGGAATTTATCATATGTATAAGTTTTTGTGCCATCATCCTCTACGTAAATTGGAGAGATTACATCTACACTTGAATTTTTTTCAATTATTTGGAATAAATCATTATAAATATTATCCAGAAAGATAATGTCTGGATTTACAAACAACAAATATTTACCTTCAGCATACCTTGAACCATAATTACAACCAGAGCCAAATCCATCGTTAATATCTCTAAATAAAAATCTCACCTTTGGATAACATTCCTGAATACTTTCTATATCTCTATTGGGTGAATTATTATCTACAACGATCACTTCAAAAAGATATTTAGAAGTAAAGCTTAACAACGAGTCCAAGCAGTTTTTTAAATGTGTTGTAGTATTATAATTTACAATAATTACAGATACATCCACTTTTTTTAAAAGATTTTATTTATTCTTTATCATTTCTTTATATATCCAATCATATGTCTTTTCCAAGCCTTGACTTAATGTGGTAGAAGGGGTCCAGCCCAATAGACTTTGGATCTTTGTATTATCACTGTTTCGGCCATTTACTCCCTTGGGAGCATTAAGGTTATACTTACGATTGAGTTTTATTTTTGCAACATCCTCAACTATATCAACCAATTGATTAATAGTTACCAGCTCGTTACTGCCAAGGTTTAGAGGTTCATTTACCGAGCTATTCATAAGCAAATCTAGCCCTTCAATACAATCACTTACATACATAAAACTTCGAGTTTGATTTCCATCTCCCCAGATTTCTATAGAATGTTCATTTGATAATTTAGCATGAATAACTTTACGACAAATAGCAGCAGGCGCTTTTTCTCTTCCACCGTCATATGTTCCATAAGGTCCATAAACATTATGAAATCTGAAAACCTTTGCATCAATTCCGAAATCTTCGTGAAAATGCCTGCACATTCTCTCACTAAATAACTTTTCCCATCCATATCCGTCTTCTGGCAGCGCAGGATAAGCATCTTCCTCTTTCAAAGGAATGACATTTGCATTTTTTTGTTTATCAGCATTATATACACAAGCTGAAGAAGCATAGAAATATTTTTCTACTTTACAATCCTTTGCTGACATTAACAAATGTGTGTTTATCAAAACACTCAACATACATAATGATTTATTATTTTCTATAAATCCTATTCCTCCCATATCTGCTGCAAGATTATAGATTATGCTTGCATCTTTAAGTGCGATTCTACAATTATCAATTTCTGAGAGGTCAAGCTGAAGATTTTCTACAACATCAAATAACTGATACCATTCATTAAAGGGTTTAATGTCAACAGCTCTGATGTTGGAAGACCCTTTTTTCTTTAAATCTAAAATCAAATGCCCTCCAATGAAACCCCCTGCTCCACAAACAACAATGTTTTTATTCATAATTATATTCTTTTATATTTAATGATAAAGTTTAAGGGAAAATTATATCTTTTAAATAGAAATTAATTATATGTTATAGTTTCATCATAAAATCTTCAAATTCATTTACTGATTTATCCCAATCAAAATATTTTCTAACTGCTTCATAACCGTTAAGTGATATTGTTTTCAATTTATCCGGATTATGGAGCAAATCACTTACTGCCATAAAAAGCCCATGTTCATCGTTTGGTTCTATTAGTAGAATTGAATGATTATGAATTGAATAATCCGGGATTATTCCCACTTTTGTTGAAATCACAGCACATTTGCATGCCATAGCTTCGAGTGGTGGTAAACCAAAACCTTCTACATCACTCGTAAATAAATATACGTCCGAATTCGAGTAAATTTCTTTTATCTTTTCATCGGATGGATTTTTTATAAAAGAGATAAAATCTGGCAACGCGTGGAACATATCATATCCAAAACAAGTAAATTGTAAATCAGGAAATGCGTTTTTCAGTTTTTGAGATGTTCGAATTGCCAGTTCAGAATTCTTTTTACTCAAATCATAGTCTATAAAGCTTATTCTTGATAATTTACTGAAAACCTTACTTTCATTTTTGAATACTTCAAAATTGACACCATTAGGAATAACTTTAGAATCAGAATCAAACTTCATCTTAATCAAATTTTTTAAATAATTAGAATTAGTAATTCTGTGCATATTCAATTGATATGACCTATCCACCCTAGAGACATTTGAGTTCCAAATTTCATAATCTTGAATGAAGTATATTTTTGCACCCTTTTTGATATTTAAATTATATACACTATAAGCAGTTGGCCAAGATGTTGCAATTGTAAAATCAGCATTCCTCACAGTCAAAGAACTGATTACAGGGACAGATTTGATTTCAAATTTTCTTTTATAGGAATTCCTTAATAATTTATTTCTAGATTTTAAATATTTAAAACTCCAATAATAATTTTTCAGCTTAGTTTTCATATTTGATTTGCCTTTGAATAAATCATATCCTATTAACGGATAATATAATTTTACATCATGTCCTTTATCGGTAAACCTGTTTGCGTATTCAAAAATTATCCTCATCCCGCCTGACTTAAATAATCCCGGAACTATGAAATTTATCTTCATGGATTCAATAAATTTTACTCAAATACCATTGATAAGTTAACCTTAAGCCATTTACCAAAGAGGTTTTATGCTTCCATCCTAAATTCTTTAATTTATTTATATCTAGCAATTTTCGAAGAGTGCCATCTGGCTTAGTGGAATCCCACTTTATCATGCCTTCAAATCCGACAATCTGTTTTATCATCATTGCTAATTCTTTTATAGTTAAATCTTCACCAACTCCAATATTAATAATCTCATTATTATTATATTCCTTTATCAAAAAAATACATGCATCAGCCAGATCATCCACATACAGAAATTCCCGTTTTGGCGAACCAGAGCCCCACAGAATTACTTCACCCGAACCGTTAAATTTAGCTTCGTGAAATTTCCTGAGCATTGCCGGAACAACGTGTGAATTTTCTAAATCGAAATTATCATTAATACCATATAGATTCGTAGGCATAGCAGAGATAAAACATGTTTTATATTGCTTATTAAATGACTGGCACATTCTAATACCTGCAATTTTTGCAATTGCATAAGCCTCATTTGTAGGTTCAAGATATCCGCTTAGCAAATATTCTTCTTTAATGGGCTGTTCTGCTAATTTAGGGTAAATACAAGAGCTTCCGAGAAATAACAGTTTTGAAACTCCATTAATATATGATGCATTAATTATGTTGGCTTCTATCATAATATTTTTATAAATAAAATCTGCGGGATAAGTATTATTAGCCAAAATACCACCTACTTTTGCTGCTGATAAAAAAACAAATTCAGGACGGGTCCCCGTAAAAAAATCTTCCGTATCTTTCTGTCTTGTTAAATCAAGCTCAGCACTTGTTCGAGTAATTATATTATTATATCCAAGCTCATTTAATCTTCTTAAAATCGCAGACCCTACAAGTCCCTGATGTCCAGCTACGTATATTTTATTGTTTAACTTCATTATCTTAAACTTTTATTAATTTCTTCGTAGTCAGATTTTACCATTATCTTTACTAGTTCTTCAAATTTTACTTTCGCTTCCCAATCAAGTTCTTTTAAGGCTTTTGAAGGATCTCCTACCAAGATATCTACTTCAGAAGGTCTAAAATATTTTGGGTCTATTTCAATTATTGTCTTTCCGGTTTTAGCATTAATTCCCCGTCCCTCAACATCTGCCCCTTCCCATGATAGTTCTATGTCCAGTTCATTGAAGGCAGCCTCACAAAATTCTTTAACAGTATGTGTTTCTCCGGTTGCTACCACATAGTCATCAGGTTTTTCCTGCTGAAGCATTCTCCACATTGAGTCAACGTATTCAGGTGCATACCCCCAATCTCTTTTTGCATCTATATTTCCTAGATATAGCTTATCGAGAATACCCAATTTTATTTTACTTGCTGCTATTGTAATTTTGCGGGTCACAAATGTCTTACCTCTTCTGGGAGATTCATGATTAAATAATATCCCATTGCAAGCAAAAAGATTATATGCTTCTCTGTAATTAACAGTTACCCAATAAGCGTATAATTTGGCAGCAGCGTAAGGACTTCTTGGATAAAATGGAGTTTTTTCATTTTGGGGAATTTCTGTTACCTTTCCGTATAGTTCACTTGTTGACGCCTGATAAAATTTAGTTTGAATCCCTAATTCTTTAATTGCATCAAGAAACCTTAATGTTCCAACAGCATCAACTTCGGCAGTATATTCCGGAATTTCAAAAGATACTTTAACATGGCTTTGTGCCGCTAAATTATATATCTCATCAGGACTAACTTTTTGAAGAATTCTATTTAAGTTACTGGAATCTGTCATATCTCCCCAGTGAAGAAATAATTTTTTATCTTTTATATTATTATCGTTATATAAATGATCTATCCTTTCAGTAGTGAATACTGCAGCCGGTCTTAATAGTCCATGCACAATATATCCTTTACTTAAAAGTAATTCAGCCAGATACGAACCATCTTGACCTGTAATACCAGTTATCAATGCTTTTTTCATTTTTTTAAATTCTAAATATATTTTATACAGTCCTTTAAGTATTTACTCTGAGCTTTTAAATTTATTAATAAAAGGATAATTACAGAGCAACAAATCATTCATTTTCTAAAAATGAGCTTTTTAATAATTCTAAGATTAATTTTATCAAATATTCTTCCACCGTTTCTTCTGGAAACTTTAAATATTTCGATAGCTTGCCTTCTGGCAAGACTTCTTGATAATGTTTCAGGATAATCTCTTTGATATGCTAAGTTCTTGTCTACATATATTGGCACCGCTAAACTCAACATTTTTATAAAAAGCTCATAATCAAATACCAATCTCAACGATTCATTTAAGCCGCCCGATTTCCGAAATAAATCTGTTGAATAAAACATACACGGCTGTCTTAACAAATCAGCATTTTTATGAATCAAGAATTCTCTTGTTATTCTGTGATTCTTATCAACTCCAATTAATTGTTTGTTTGCATCTACCCATGTTAAGCTTCCAATGATTATTTTATCTAAACCGTACTTCAAAAAAAGTTCCTCTATATATTTAAAAATATTATTTTCAAAATAATCGTCTGAATTCAGCCAGGTCAATACATCCCCTCTCACCATTGAAAAACCTTTATTAATAGCATTAGCAGCTCCACTATCAGGTTCTGATACCCATTTTAGATGAGGAAAAGATTTCAATATATCAATTGTTTCATCTGTTGACCCGCCATCAATAACTATGTGTTCAAAATTAGAATAATTCTGGTTCAAAACAGATTCAATAGTGTCTCTTATAAATCTGCCTTGATTAAATGAGGGAGTAATAATAGAAATTTTTAAGCTCACAATTTACTAATTAATAGTTTTCACCAATCAAAATATTCTAAAATATATCTTTCAACTTAGCTGCTTAATATTTTTCTTATATCATCTAATCTATTTTTCCATTGATGATGTTCTTTCACTACTTTATAATTTTTTTCTATTAACGGTATATAATTATCATAGTCACTTAGAATATCTTCTAACTGTTTTGAAGAATTCTCCATATCAATTTCAATTACAGGATTGTAATCAAATAATTCAATCATTTCATCAGGACATATTCCTAAAATTAAACACTTTGATGCCATTGACTGCAAATACCTGTGTGTCATAGTAGATATCTTCCCGCTTCTTTCGGGATGAGTAATATTTGAAGGGACACAAACACTTATTTTAGCTTTCGCCAAACCTTCGAAAAATTCTTCGTTAGTTGAAAATATTATACTTCCTCTTTTAACTTCATATAAATATTTATACTGTCTTTCACTGCAAAATTCAACTATCTTTTCATGATATAAGTCATATTTTCTACCAATCTGCAATACATCAATAGTCTTTTCGGAATATGGTAAAAAATGATAGTCACTTGTATTAATCCCCTCAGGAACCCAAAATAATTTTGCTTTTAGATTACAATTACTTAAATGCTCATATGATTGTTTTGCAGAAATAAATACATAGTTTAAATTTAGTTTATCTATATATTGAGCAATTTTTTTTAGATCACCCTCCCAGGAATCAAATAGATACACCGCTTTTCGGCAAGATTTCAATAAAAAATATGGGTATGCCTGTTGAATAAAATAAATTCCAAGCAATATGATCAAGTATGTTTCATTACTCTTATATGCAGGATAAAAAAAAATTAGAGATTTAAAAAATTTGTTAGCAATTTTTTTTATAGGAGCGTTTAATTCTTTCCTGAATTCCCAACTAGTGAATTCCTTGATAACTTGCTCAAATTCTTTGACTGTATTATAAGAAACGTGTTTACTATCTCTGGCGATAATTATTTGCATATTTTGATTAAATTATTTTAGCGGTGCTGTTTTAAATAATGATGTTATGTTTTTAAATTTTTTTAATTTATTGTATAAAATGCTAAAAGCAAATTTAACGTATTTAAGAAATACTAATAAGTAAACTATCCAAAAAACAAAAAGAATTAAAACAAACTGTTCTTTAAAATTATATAGCAAGATCAATTCAAATAATAAAAACACAGACATTATTATAATATCTGTAAAATGGGATGCTTTTAAGTACCTGAGAATGTCCAATGAATTAGATTTTTTAAGGAAATAAAAAATTATTCCGATACTAGCTATTGTAGCTAAGTAAAATCCCACTAAACCTAGATAATTTTTAAAAATCGCAATGCTAAAAAAAAGGAAAACCGAAGTCATTAAAAGATTTATTGACTGTATAATAAACAATCTAATTCCCCTCCCCTCTATCATAAATACAGCATACAAACAGCCCCCAAAATTAATGAGTGTATAGGGGAGAGTAAATATCAAGAATATTATCATTGCTTCATAACTTTTGAACCAAAAGAAAATAAATAAACAAAGCATAGGGCTTAGTATTCCGTAAGCAATGATAGAATAATAATTTGACATCTTAGAATAAATAAATAATTCTTCATTTACAAATTGATTTAATTTTCCCACTAAATTAACTTCACTAATTTTATTGAGTACAGCTTTCTGTGCAGAAACAATTAGTCCGTTGCTCAAGTCAATGATCTTTTTCCCTGTTTCGAAATATGTTACAAAATTTAATCCCAATAAGTTGCCAATTATGAATTTTGTTATAGGGTCAATTAGGCTATTCATAAAAAAAGATAACTGCAGATTTATACTATATAAGGCATATTTTTTAACTAATCCAAAGTTAAAATATTTTATTTTAAAATGAACAAAATTAGCGGAGAAATAAAACAAAGTTAAAAATAAAATAATGGAACTTGAGAAAACAAAAATACTTAAATATATAATTTCTAATTTATAAACATATATTACAACCATGAAGATAGTGTTAAGAATTGCTACAAATAAGTTTATTTTGGCAACTAAAATAAACTGCCCCAAGCCATCAAAAACCCTGTTTAGAAAATTAGAAATGTACCTGCTTATAAAAGTCAATGTTAAAAACAAAAATATAATCTTGACGCCATAACTCTCTAAAGAATTAATCAATTCATCATTTTTTAAAAATAATAAATAGTATGCAAGAAAAAGAAATGCGATTAACAAAGAAAGACATACGAATACAAGCAGGAAAGAAGTAAAAATATAGTTTAGGAGTTCTCTATCTTCTTTTTTTTGTGCTTCCGCTATATGTTTTACTGTTGATACGCCAAAGCCAAAATCTAAATTAGACCCAATACCAAAAATAGAATTTATCAATATAAATAAACCAAATATACTCGCTTCAAAAGATTTAATATTTAAGGAAAAACTTAAAAAACCTAAAAGGGACATAATTACAAAAATCGAGCTGTTCCACAATGAATTCTTTTTGTCGATTTTCGATATCATCTATGAAATATTATAATCTGATTTTCTACATAAATAAAAACTTAATTTTAACTTTACCTTTTCGATATAAGCTTTAATTTCTTTAATATACAACAAATTGAAAAGAGTTTATAAATACAATTGAATTAATTACCGTAATTATATTAAGTAGTGTCTTAATTTGGAAAATTTTGTAGCCCCTACCTTTAGGTTGAGCATTAATTTCGCAAGCTGAAGCTTGCCCTACATAAAATTACGACACTACTCTGTATTATTCTTTAATAAACACTGCGTCAGCCTGCAAAATTTCACCATCTAATGGTCTGTATAATTGATTTAATATTCCTCTGAATTTATATCCCAATGAACAAAAGACATTATAAACGTCATCAAATAAGGGTTCGTTTTCATACAATCTTATCATGGAAGTTTCAACAAATACAATTTTGGGAATTTTCATAAAAAACTCATATCCACCTGCCACAACTTTATCTTCATATCCCTGAACATCAATTTTAACTAATACGTTTTCTTCTATATCAAATTCATCAATAATATCATCTAATCTTTTAACGTTAACATTTATAGGAGTTTGCTTTGAAGCAAATGGAAAGCTTTTCACATGTTCATCAAGCATATGTAGCATGGAAGACGAAGGAGCAAATTCATTTTTATTAAAACTGATAGTTCCGTTTTTATCACCCAAAGCGTAATTTTGAGGAAACAACTGATTAACTTTTGGTATCAGGTTGATTAACTCCTTATAACATTCCTTGATAGGTTCAAAACTGTATATTTTTACATCTCCTAATAACTTGGTAATGAAAAGAACAAATTGTCCTTCATTAGCCCCTATATCAAGCACTGTTTTAATTTGATATTTCTCTAACCAGGTTAAATTATTATTTAGTGAAAAGCCATTTGATTTTTTCCTGATTTCGTATCCTGCTTTATCAATTAATCTTTTAATTAACTTCTTCATGAATTATGAGTTCCTCTTCAAATTAACATAATTAGCAACAGTTAATCCATTTACGAAATGCATAGAAAATGCATTCTGCCCGAAAGTAAAGGCACCTGAATATATACTGTGCACCATGATAAAAAATACCAGCACATTAAGTATTATACTCACTTTTTTTTCAAAATCATTACGCGAAAGCTTGATTGATCTATAACTTATTCTGAATATGATTATCAGATATATTAGAAAAGCACTAAGTCCTATTAAACCTGTATCTACTAAAAAATTTAAATAAGTAGTATGCGCATCCAAATCCTTAACAATATCCTCATATAGCAAATCCGGAATAATATTATAATTTTCAGAAACTTCTGAAAACATCTGGTAACCTACACCTGTAACAGGATTTTTCAAGAATGTATTATAAGCTACTAACCATATAAGAATTCTAGTATCTAAAGAATTAGTTGTAGCTAATACATCCTGACCTTCTTCCGCTTGCAAAACTGAAACATTAATTGTATCTAATCTGGATGTAATTACACTTCCTAAACCCGTAGCAAAAATTATCGTCGATAATATTAAAACCAGTACAATTAAAAGTAAAATTTTATTTCTTAGAAACTTGTAAGCATTTTCAAGATTAAGAGAACATACTGTTACACCATAAATCATTGAAAGCATAAATCCCAGCCAAGCAAATCTTGATTGAGTAGTAATAAGCCCGATTAAAACTATAAATATTAAGAATGATTTTTTTGTATCAATTTTACCTAAGAGAAAACCACCTATAATTAAAATCAAAGAAGCCATAGCTGTAAAATCCATTATTGCATAACCTGCTAAGCCTACTGACCTTAAATGTTTACCTAAAAATATCTGAATTAAAATAATTATACATGAGATAACCGTGAAAATAGAAAACGAATCTAAAAAACTAAAAACTGATTCAGAATTTATCACACTCTTGAATGTTAAATATGAAGAAATCATAAATAATAAAAACAAGAAAGACAAGTATACGCTAAATGCCGATGCGTGGGGGGAGAGAACTGAAGAAATAAATACTGCAAAAATTAATAGTGCAGCGCTAAGTTTAACAGATTTAGGTACTGAGAAGTTATTATAAAATCCTGAATCTTTATTTATTAAATAATAAAAGAATACAATAATAATTACAAACTCAGCTAACTGAATTCGTAAAGGCCAATAGAAATATCTGGCTAAAAACATCGAGCCAATAAAAAAATACATGGAATATTTATGAAAATGAAAAAGGCTTAAAATAATTAGCGGTAGAGTAGCAAATACAACCATAAACGAAAATTTCCCCGCAGTAAGAAAAAACAGTGAAACTACTGAGAAAATCAAGGATAGTATACCTATAAAAATCTTTTGTCGATTACTACCTATACTCGCGGTACGTAAAACATCATAGCTCATTTTTTAAATCTCAAAATTACAAATAATTTTTTCAATTGAGCTTCGTATATAATTATTAACCCTGATGTAAAAAGAAGTGTTATAAAAAAAGAGATGACAACCATAGTTAGCCTCTTAGGTTTTGTCTTACGCTCAGCAACATAAGGTTTATCCAGAATAATAATTGTGGGGGTTTCCTTTTTTTCATCTATTTTAGCTTGCTCATAAATCGGTAAAATAAATGTTAGAATTTTAGTCTGTATTTCAATATCTCTTTGCAATCTTAAAAATTGCATTGCAATTTGCGGTGAATTTCCAAGCCTTAAAAATTCATTTAGATCAGTTGATGTATTGATACCTGCAATTTTACTTCTCAATGAGTTTACTTTAGCTTCCTGAATTTTTACTTCCGGCTGGTCAGCACTCAAAATTTTTCTTATTACATCTAACTTAACCTCTTCTGCTTTCAATTCCGCTTCCAGAGTAAATACTGATTGGACCGCGGCTTTGATTTGTAAATCAGGTGCAATGCCATATATCAGTTGAAATGACTTTAATGAATCTTCTGACCTGGCTAAATCCCCCTTTGCCTGTAAATATCTCTTTTCGATGAATTCTCTGTTATTTTTAGCATTCTGAACCGTTAATTCAATATTTATTTTATTCATTTCATCAATTAAAAACTCAACCATTTCTTTTGCTAAAACCGGGTCTTTATCATAAACACCAATGGATAATAATCCTGATGATTTGTCAATATCAATTTCTAATTTCTCTTTTTGAACATACTTAACAGCATCTTCCATAAACTGTATCCTATCTTTTTCCATTAAATTATATTTCTTGATTAATGGCTCTATGCATCTCCTGCTGTTTAAAACCTCTGAATAGTAGACTAATTCTTTGCTTGATGAACCCCCACCTACAATATCACCTATCCCTCCCAGGTCAGCTATTCCATCTAATCCCATTAATAAAGATGGCGATTTCCCGCTGCTTTTAATTGTTGCTGAAGATAAAAATATCAAATCAGAAACAAAGAAGAAGAAAATTATGGAAAGTATAGTTACCGTAAGAGTTACAGCTATCAGTACTTTTTTCCATTTGATTAATATTAATATATAATCAATTATACTTAATGCTTCTTTTTTAGAATTATTCTGTGTCTCTTCCAAATTTCTACCTCAATATTTTATTTCTGTGCTTGAATTATTAACAATGCAAGTGTTACTACGCTTGCTATGACTGATGATATCTTTGCTATAAGGTCTATGTCATAAGCAAAATCCCGTTTGATTTTCTTTGGAACATAAACAAAATCATTTGACTGAATTGAGGTTTCATCCGGCTCTTTCCACTCACGTGTTTTAAATTTAATTACACGCGTTTCATCTTCGGCTGCTCTGTCTGAATATCCGCCTGCAAACTCAACATAATAATCAACATCCGCCCCTTCTTTCAACGGAACAAACCCTGGTTTATTCACCTGTCCATAAACATAAACCTGTTTTTTATTTGTGCCAATAAATATCACATCTCCGTTCTGAAGGGTAATATCATTTATCAAATCACCTCGATAAGCTTTTTCAAAATCGACATTCACGCGTCCAAACTTAAATTTAAAATCCTGTTCAAAGGATTCACGTTCATCTTTATTAGCTATCACATCATTTAATCTCTGAGTAAAAAATGTTTCCATAGAATCCCTGTTGTTTACCTGAACAGAAAACGTATCGACTCTTCTGAATAATTCACTGGTCGGTAAATATGAATATCTTGTAAATCCACGAGCCATCCCAATAACATCTGAAATTTTAGTTGTGTTAAATGAAATAGGATAATAACCTGGCTCTGTTATTTCTCCCAAGACATATACTCTAAAATCCCTTCTGTTTTCTTGATAACCCATAATGTTTAACCGGTCGTTCGGCTTCATCTTCATGTTTTTATTTTCCGAATAGCTTACTATTTCATTTCGCATGTTATTTCCGTCAGGGTCTGAGCGGGATAAAATTATGCTGTCCAAATTTGCCATTGTAGTTCCGCCGCGAACAAGCTGAATTGCAGTTTCCAAATCATCGCCTTCAATGTATTCGTATATTCCCGGAAATTGAACGGCACCGTGAACAGCAATAAATTTTGCTTCCCAATCATACTTCGGAAGATTCAAAACATCACCTTCAACTAAATAAGGATTATATTTATCATCTCTGGTTGCATAATATTTAATCAAATCAATTTTTGTTACCTGACCGCTTTTTCTGGTGAGAGTGATGTTGCGTAAGCTGAATCTGCCTCGTTCCGATGGACTTGTTCCGGATTTCATTAAAGAAACACTATCCGAATAAATGAATGCGATTACTGAACTCGCCCGTAATATTGCTGAAGTAGGATATGAGCCCTGACCTACTCCCGACACTGTAATTGTAAATCTTCTCGGAGAGATTAAAGTCAAACTTATGTTTGCAGATATAAAACGACGCTTTACCTTTTCAATTACCTTCTGCTTTGCTTCGTTGAGAGTTAATCCGTTAACATTCACTTCACCGACTGACGGAATTATCAATGAACCCTCAGGAGAAACAGAAATCGGAAGTGCCTGGTTTAGAATTCCCCATATTCCAAGAGCGAAAATATCATTCGGTCCGACAATATATTTGTTTACATCGACAGCTCCTTCGAGCATCTGGTCATTATAAATCAATCCTGTTGTAGCGTTCGGTTCGATTTGTTTGAGAATATCATCAAAGTTTGTCAAATCCATTTTTGGCATTGATATGTCCAACGATTTAAGAGCATTTGATTTATCTGTCGAAGATTTATCAGTGCTTTTAATCTGTGAGAACAAAATTGATTGCGAACATATTAAAGTAATTAAAAATATTTTTATTGCTTTCATTTTAATTCAAATTAAATTTTGTTGTGATGTCTTTTAACACTTCATCCGTTTTATCTTCATCGAATGTCTCCGTGTAAATTCTGAGCAACGGCTCAGTTCCAGAAGCTCTGACAAGAAGCCAGCCCTTTTCTAAAATTAATTTACATCCATCAAGCTCATCAACACTAATAACTTTCATGCCTGCAATTTCTTTTTGCTGTTTGGTCAATTCGGTTAGCTTAGCTTTCAAGCTGTTGTCGCTTAAATGCTGGTCAACCCGTTTATAAAAATATTTGCCGAACTCATTTTCAATTTCAGAAATTAATTCACTTAGTTTTTTCTTTTTGACAGCAAGCATTTCACAAAACATCATACCGTTAAAAATTCCGTCACGTTCAGGCAGGTGAAACTTCAATCCGATTCCTCCGCTTTCTTCAGCTCCGATTAAAATATCTTCCTTTATCATCAGCTCAGAGATATATTTAAAACCGATAGAAACCGTGTGAAGCTTCAAGCCGTGCTTTGTACAAATCTTTTTGATTAACTCACTCGATGAAAATCCTCTGACAACTCCGCCAGTCATTTTTTTATTTTCAATCAGGTAAGTAAGCAGCAACGCAAAAGTTTTCTGTGCATCAACAAAATTTCCGTGTTCATCTATGATTGCAATTCTGTCAGCATCACCATCGGTAACAATTCCGATGTCATAATTTCCCGACTTCATTTCAGAAATTATCAGCGAAAGATTTTTCAAAACCGGTTCAGGACTGCATCCACCAAACGAAGGATTCACTTCTCCGCGAAGCGTTTTCAAATTAATAACTTCATCCATCATTCCCTGTCCCGAGCCAAACATCGCATCATAAAGAATCTTCAAACCGAAATTTCTGATGACATCCGTATCAATCTTTGTCCTTAAAGTATCAATAAAATATTTTCTTCCTTCTGTATAAGAAATTTTTCCTTCCGAAAGAAGCTCCCCAAAAGATTTCTCACCATATTCAAAGCCGGTATCCGATTCCATGATGCTCTCTATATTCTTTAATTGCTCGCCGCCCATCGAGCCGCCGAACTCATCTTTCAGCTTGAAGCCGTTATACTTTGCAGGGTTGTGCGAAGAAGTTATCATCACACCACACGCAAGATTTTTATCGCGTGTAAGAAGCGAAACAGTCGGAGTTGTCACGAATGAATCGGTGAGATAAACTTTAATTCCGTGATTCGCAAAAACTGCTGCAGAACACTCAGCAAATTCCCGAGAAAGAAACCGGGTATCATAACCCAGTGAGATTCCGTTTTTTATTTTAGGATGATTATTGAAAGCTATTGCTGTTGATTTAGAAATCTTTTTTAAATTTTCGAATGTGAATTCATCGGCGATAATAGCACGCCATCCATCTGTTCCGAATTTTATTGCCATGCTTCGATTGATTTAAATAACATTCACTCTGTGCTCATTCACCCAACTTCGGACAAAATCTACCGTTGCCTGTGTTGGTGTACCCGGTGTAAATAGTTCACCAACGCCAAGCTCTTTTAATTTACTAATGTCTTTGCCCGGAATTATCCCGCCGCCAAACAGCAAAACATTTTCAACCCCTTTTGCTTTCATAACTTCAAGAACTTTTTTGAAAACAGTCATGTGTGCTCCGCTCAAAATACTTATGCCGATTGCATCAACGTCTTCCTGCAATGCTGCTTCAACAATTGACTCAGGGGTTTGTCTCAATCCAAGATAAATAACTTCCAGTCCAGCATCACGAAACGCTGAGGCGATAACTTTCGCTCCGCGGTCATGTCCGTCAAGACCGGCTTTTGCAATTATAACACGAATCTTTTTCTCCATACTTTATTGAACAGCGAGCTCGTTTAAATTCCTGTGAGAAATCTTCTGATAAAAAACTATTGCAATAATTCCGATAATCACTGCAAACCAAAGTGTTGCAATTCGCACAAGCAGGGTTGCAGCAACAGAAACGCTCTCAGAAATATTTTTTAATGAAATGAATAAGTAAGTCATGCTCGCATCGGTTGCACCAAGACCGCCGGGAAGCATCGTAACAGAACCGGCAATCGTAGCAAATCCATAGATAAACGTTGATGCAAAAATATCAACATGAATCAAGTTTTCAATTCCAAAACTATTGATAACAATATAAGTGCCGTAACATTCAAAAAACCATGCAAACAAGCTGATGATGATTGCGACTAAAAGATGTTTGAACTTAATGAGCGAATAAATGCTGTCATATGCTGTGTGAATTTTCACTGAAAATTTTGATATGAACTTAATCTTTTCCAACTGCTCTATTATATAGTGTGAAATTTTCTTTGAGCTCAGGACAATAACAACTAAAACAAAAAATATTCCAACAACTATAATTAATCTCTGGTCATATCCGAATAATAGTGCTGAAAAGATACTCAGCATTATCAGCGAAATAAAATCTGTGATTCGCTCTGCAAGAATTATCGGTGCACTTTTGCTTATCGGAGTTCCGTTTTGTTCTTTCAATAAGTACGATTTAAAAACTTCACCAAGTTTTCCCGGTGTTACAGACATAACGAACGCTGACATAAATATCAACATGTTCATTTTCCACTCAATTTTAATTCCGAGAACATTAGTGTAATACTGATACTTCAAATATCTTGCTGCATAATTTGCTAGCGAAAGCAAAAGAACAGGAATAAACATCAGCCATTGAAACTTCCCGAACGCAACTGCAAGCTGGCTGAAGCTTGCATAAAAACTTAACCCAAGATAAACAATCGCTCCGAAAATAACAGAGTAAATTATTTTTCTTTTATATTTAGCAAACATTCAGTTTCCTTAATACAAGATATAATTTCATCATTGGCAAACCGACGACATTAAAATAATCTCCTTCAATCTTTTCAATGAACACACACCCGAAATCATCCTGAATGCCGTATGCTCCTGCTTTATCCATCGGTGAGCCGCTCTTGACATAAAAATCAACTTCATCTTTACCAAGCTTTCTGAAAGTTACTTTTGTGCATTCATACGTTTTCAAAATTTCATTCTCACGAGTATCCATCACAACCAGACCCGTATAAACTTTGTGTGTCTTTCCGCTTAAGTGCATCAGCATTTTCTTCGCATCGCTTTTTGATGACGGCTTGCCGAGAATTTTCTTATCAAGAACAACAATCGTGTCTGCAGAAATAATTATGCCGTCATTTGTTTCGGCAACAACTTTTGCTTTTTGTAAAGCAAGCTCTTTAACAATTGCCGGGAAAGAGTTCCTTCTATCAAAGGATTCATCAGCATGCGAAGGAATAACCTTAAATTTCAAACCAAACGAGCTTAACAATCCGCCGAGTAATTCTTTTCTTCGCGGCGATGATGATGCTAAAATTATTTCTCTCTTCAATATAAAAGAGACAGATTAAACAAAACTTGGAAGGAAAGAAAATTGTAGAGTTGGGCGATAGGATGTTTTTTTATGTCAACAAATTTAATAATGCTGGAAATTAAATGATAGCCCTAAGAATACATGCCCGGTTTATGGGACTTAGTGATTTTTTAATAACTCATCTATTTTTTCATGAAGCTCATTCGTTTTCACTTTCAATCTCTCACCGCTGCGTCTGAGTTTAATCTCAATCTCATCATTCTTCATATTCTTTTCGCTGACAATTAACTGCAAAGGAATTCCCAGCAGGTCCGCATCTTTGAATTTCATTCCCGGGCTCATATCTGCCCTGTCATCATAAAGAACTTCGATTTTCTTTTCTTGAAGCTCCGCATAAACTTTGTCCGCAGAATTTTTCACATCGGCAGAGTTTGTGTTAACGCAAATCAAATGAATTTTAAACGGAGCAATCTCACCGCTCCAGATGATTCCGTCTTTGTCATGGTTTTGCTCGATGTAAGCCGCAGCAATTCGTTCGATACCGATGCCGTAACTTCCCATCACAATCACATTTTCTTTTCCGTTCTCATCGAGATACTTAGCTCCGAGTGCTTCGGAATATTTTGTGCCGAGCTTGAAGATATGACCAAGCTCAATGGCACGGGCGATTCTCAGCTTCGATTTTCCGTCAGCCGAAAGCTCGCCGTCTTTTACAGTTCGGATGTCTGCATATTCTACTCCCTCAACATCACTCTTCAAATCAATGTTCTTGTAATGATAATCGTTTCTGTTCGCTCCGCTGATTAATTCGTCTGCATCTTTCAATCGCATGTCTGCAATAATTCTGAATTTTGATTTCATCTTAACCGGACCGATTGAGCCGGCATCTGCTCCGGTGATTGCAACAAGCTCTTCCGGGTGAGCAGAACGAACAGGTTTACAGATAACATTCTGAAGCTTTGCTTCGCTGACTTCATCATCACCGCAGATGAGAATAAGAATGAATTCATCTTTTTCGTTTTGAGCTTTTGCAGAAATTACAAACACTCTCGACTTAGCAAGCCGCGATTTATTTTTTGTCCCAACGAATTCTGCAAGCTCATCAATAGTTTTAATATTCGGCGTGTGAAATTCTTCGCAAGGAAGATTTGAATTTTTTCTTGCAACCGGCTCATTAAAAGAAACTGCAACTTCAAGATTGGATGCATAGTTTTTATCATCCGATAATACCACGCTGTCTTCTCCGGCATTTGTTTCCACCATGAATTCTTCCGAATCGCTTCCACCCATCGCTCCGCTGAATGCTGTAACTGTAAAAAAGTTCATTCCGCAGCGTGTGAAAATATTTCTGTATGCCTGTGCAAGCTTTTTGTATGACTCGTCCAACCCATCCCGCGAAACATCGAACGAGTAAGCATCTTTCATCGTGAATTGTCTTGCCCGCAAAACTCCGCCGCGCGGTCGTGCCTCGTTCCTGAACTTATTCTGAATCTGGTACCAAATCTGCGGAAGATTTTTGTATGAAACTAAATTAGGCTTTGCAATGGAAGTGAAAACTTCTTCGTGAGTCGGAGCAAGAACAAGCTCCCGGTTTTTGATTCTGAAAATATCGTCACCATAATCTTCAAGACGCCCGGTTTGTGCCCAAAGCTCATTGGGAGAAAGTGCCGGCAGTAAAAATTCGTTTCCTCCGATTGCATTCATCTCCTCTCGGACAATCTGTTCAACCTTTCTGAACACCCGAACCCCGAACGGCAAATACGAATAAACTCCGGCAGTTAATTGACGAATCATTCCCGCACGAATCATCAAAACATGGGAAGGCAAAGCAGCATCGGATGGAACTTCTTTTAGTGTCGGCAGGAAATAATTGCTTAATCTCATCTGTCTTTAACTTCCATTTATAATTGTAATTCACAAAGATAGAAATCATTCAAAAAGCAAACAATTCAAAGTAACTGAATACCTAAATCAAGGGATTGGTTCACTAACTATAATCAGCTATGTTTGAATCACGTTATTAACTAACTTCTATAAAGGAGAAATTAAATGTCAAATCAAGAACAGAAAATCAAAAGAATTTCAAGAATCAAAGCATTAATGTGTTTAATCATCGTATTGATGTTTACTTTTTTCATGAGCTCAAGCGTAATTGCACAGGTAATTCCTAACAATAAAGTAAGCATAGGTGAAAATGCGGGAATAAGAAGCTTGGAATCTGAAAAAGATGCTCCTCTATTATATAGGGTTTATGCTGTGAAATCCAAATCACATATTAAAACAATAAAATTTGATGTTCCTATAAATTCACAGGTAAAGCTTTTCATAGAGGACAAAAACGGAAACGTTGTAAAAGCATTTTTATATGACAATCTCAATCCCGGTAGATATGAAATTCATTTCAACTCAGCTGATTTAGAAAAAGGAGATTACGTATGCAGGTTTTCTGCCGGTGACTTCAAGAAAACATTCAATCTTATCTCAGAAAAATAATATTAACATTTAACCGGATTACTAAGAGTTCACTGTAATAAGTGAACTCTTTTTTTTTATATGGTAGAGAAAATTATTATTGCAAATAAGTTATAAGGGCATTATATTAAACAAACAAAAAAAGGAGAAATCATGAAAAGTAGTATTTACCGCATCAGTATTTCATTTCTATTTACTGTTCTCTTTCTTTCATACTCAACATTCTCACAATCGTGGAATGCAGTAGGGACAGGAACTTCAGGAACAGTTTACGCATCCACAGTTTTTAACGGCGAGTTAATCATAGCCGGTAATTTCGTAACAGCAGACGGCGTAACCGTTAACAACATCGCAAGATGGAACGGTACAACCTGGGCTGCACTTGGAAGCCCCGCAGGCATTAACGGAGTTGTATATGCTCTTACTATATATAACGGACAGCTTGTAGCAGGAGGAACTTTCACAACAGCAGGCGGAGGAAGTGCAAACAACATCGCAAGATGGAACGGAACAACATGGGCTAATTTCGGGCTCGGCACAAATAATACTGTTTACGCTCTTACTGTATGGAACACATTGCTAAGAGCCGGAGGAGAATTCACAACAGCGGGCGGAATCGCATGTGTAAGAGTTGGAGCATGGAACGGAGGTTCGTGGCAGTCAATGGGTGCAGGATGCAACAACACAGTTTTTGCATTAAATGTTTTTAACAACGAACTGATTATCGGCGGACAGTTTACTTCTGCCGGAACACTTCCGACTTCAAACAGAATAGTAAGATATACAGGCAGCTGGACTAATCTCGGAACCGGAGTTGATAACAATGCTGTTCTTTCTCTTGCAGTTTTTGCAAGCCAGCTTTATGTGGGCGGAAACTTCTCAACAATTGGAAGCGTACCTGTTAACAACCTTGCAAGATGGACAGGCACAAACTGGAACACAGTTGGAACAACAGGAACAAACGGAGTCGTTCGTGCTTTGTATACAAGAGCAACCGACTTAGTTCTTGGCGGAACATTTACAATGGCTGGAACAACTGCTGCTTCAAACATTGCAACATGGAATAATACAACTTTCGGAACACTTGGAACAGGTTTAACAGGCGGAACTCCAGTATGCAATACAGCAACTGTTTGGTCTAATGTTTTATATGCAGGAGGTAACTTTACTACTGCAACAACAGACAACGTTCCTGCAAGCAACATTGCTGGCTACGGAGCAATTCCAGCAGCACCAATATTAATTTCGCCGCCAGACAATTCAATTGGTATTCCATTAAATCCATTACTTGACTGGTCTGATGTAGCAAATGCAACAACTTATCGTGTTCAGCTTTCAGCGAATCTGTCTTTTAGTCCTTTGCTTGTAGATGTAGGTCTATTGGGAGTTTCTCAATACCAGATGCCAACTGGAATATTAGCAAATGATGTTACATATTTCTGGAGAGCAAACGCTACAAATGGTTTAGGGACAAGTAATTATCAAGCGGTCCCATTCAATTTTAGGACATCTCTTGTTGGAATAATTAATACAAACGAAATTCCTGTTACGTTTGCATTGCACCAGAATTATCCCAATCCGTTCAACCCGACGACTAAAATTAAATTCGACTTACCGCAGAATAATTCTGCCGCAAAAGTATTGCTGGAAGTTTATGATGCAAAAGGACAAGTCGTGGAAACTCTGGTTAACACGGATTACGTTGCGGGCAAATGGGAAGTTGATTTTGATGCAAGCGGGCTATCAAGCGGATTTTATTTCTATAAGATTAATGCAGGTGATTTTAATTCGGTGAACAAAATGATTCTTGTTAAATAAACTATATTTCTTAAACCCATGACTTAAGTCATGGGTTCGCAAACCAGCCCCGATAACGTCGGGGCTTTTTTGTTTCATTAACCCTCATTTTTCACCACGTTTCTACTCTAAAATCAAATACCTGAACATTTGTCCTGCCCGACTGAACATTTGTCCTGCCCGACGGCTGATCTCCTCTGCCGGACGGAACATTTAATCTGCCCGATGTCTCATCTCCTCTGCCCGACGACACATTTTATCTGCCCGATGGAACATTTGCTTTGCCGGGTGGCTCAACGCTAATGCCCGATGAATAATTTCCTCTGCCCGACGGCTCAAACCATATGCACCGTAACAAGCAAGTATTAGAATATTTATTGTGCTATATTTAACTAATCAAAAAATTTTTTACGCCCCGAATCCCGAGTACTCGGGACGGGACAGGGAGAAAAAATAATGGCTCAGGAAATTGAAAAGAAATTTAAAATCAGTTACGCAAACGTAATCACTTCATCACAAACATTTCATGATTTGTATGAATTGGACAAGGCGGATTTTATGAATAAAGACCCGCAGACATTTACGGCAAATTATGGTACGGATTTTCAAACCAAAATAGATTTAGCCGCAGCATCAGGCACGGATGAAACTCAGCTCGATGAACAGGTCGGCGAAACCTTAGACGTTTCCGTGAAGATGAAGGAAGCCAAAGAACATTTTCAGGAAACTATGAAATACTGGATTGAAAAAACTTTTCCGAACGACAAAGCAAAATGGAATGAGTTCGGGTTCAATGATTATGATGAGGCAAGCCGAAGCCATGCACAGATGATAATTTTTTATAATACGTTTAAGACGATGATGACAACAGACGGAGCGGCGTTGGTTGCACGCGGATGCAAGCAGACGGATGTCGATAAAGCTGCAACACTTGAGGCGGAGCTTCGTGCGGAAAAAACCGAGCAGCAGATTGAAATCAAACAGCGAAAAAGCATAACACAGGCACGTATTATAAAATATAATTCCGTTTGGGATGTGATGCAGGAAATTAATAAAGGTTCAAAAGCAACTTATCCCGACGACCATGCGAAACAATCGCAGTATTTTATGCCGGAAACTCCCGGAGGCGGAGGAACACCACCACCACCACCACTCCCGGGACCGTAGAAATTTAGAATTAGTAATCTGTTAAAGGGAGTGATTATTCTCCCTTTGTTTATTATATTTGTATAATCAAAAATCAAAGGAGGACAAAATGAATCATTCATTACGTTTTTTAAAAACATGTTTTGTGTTATCACTTCTATTTCTGTTTACATCAGAAAATGCGGATGCACAAAGCTGGACGGCATTAGGTACAGGTACCAATGCACAAATCCGTGCTCTGACTGTATATAACAACGAGCTGATTGTTGCGGGTGATTTCACATCGGCGGGCGGTGTGGGTGCTAACCGAATAGCAAGATGGAATAATACTGCCTGGACACCATTAGGTCTCGGTACGAACGGAGTTATTTCAACTCTTTATGTATTAGGCAGCACACTCTACGTGGGAGGAACTTTTACATCTGTCGGCGGCGTGGGTGTAAACAGAATAGCAAGATGGAACGGCTCAAATTGGACGGCTATGGCGAACGGTTTTAACGATGAAGTCCTTGCGATATGGTCTTTTAACAGTGAAATTTATGCCGCAGGAAGATTTACGATGTCAGGAACAACGGCAGTGAACCGCATTGCAAGATGGGACGGAACAACCTGGAATGCTCTTGGCACCGGTTTGAACGAACATGCTCATGCTTTAAGAGTATATTCTAACGAGCTTGTTGTCGGTGGAGCTTTCACAACTGCAGGCGGTGTATCTGCTAACAGGATTGCAAAATGGAACGGCTCTATCTGGACACCATTGGGACTTGGAATGAATAATGAAGTGTATGCACTAATCATTTACAACGGAAACCTTTATGCCGCAGGAATTTTCACTCAGGTAGGAGGTGTCGGTGTAAACAGAATCGCAAGTTGGAACGGAAGCTGGTCAGGTTTAGGACTTGGGACTAACTCCACTATTTCCGCTCTAACTGTATATGGTAGCAATTTAGTTGTAGGCGGTTTGTTCACGACAGCGGGCGGTATAGGAGTAAATAGAATTGCGAACTGGAACGGCAGTGCCTGGTCTAATCCCTATGGCTCGGGTTTAACCGGCGGCGGAGATGTAGTGTCTGCTTTGGGAGTTTATACCAGTGGATTATTTGCGGGAGGCAACATTACAATTGCGGGCGGAACCGCTGTAAATAATATTGCACGCTGGGGAGACCCTGTTGCGGTTAACGAAATAGGAACCGGCATCCCTGCTGAATATAAATTATATCAGAATTATCCGAACCCGTTTAATCCATCTACAAAAATCCAATTTGCTTTACCTAAGAGTTCGTTTGTTTCACTTATTGTTTATGATGCTCTTGGCAGCGAGGTTGCGACATTGGTTAACGAACAACTAAACGCAGGTACTTACGAAGTTGATTTTGACGCAAGCTCACTTGCAAGCGGATTTTATTTTTATAAGATTAACGCAGGCGATTTTACTTCTGTGAACAAAATGATTCTTATCAAATAAACTATAGTTCTTAAATCCATGACTTAAGTCATGGATTCGCAAATCAGCCCTGATAACGTCGGGGCTTTTTATTTTCATTGATTCGACTCATGACTCATTCACTCCGCACTTTTATAGACATTTTCATTTACCCGAACTTTATTTAATTTTGTAAACACATGACACAAAATTCCGAGCCGCTCGACATTTTACTTCAGGAAAAATTCTCATCTAAAGACGGCTTCGTCCACGCACACATAATAAATTATCCCGATATACTTGTTCCTTCGGCAAAGCTTCTTGATACGGCAAGAACGCTTCGCGATGAATTTCATTTCGACCAGCTTCGTGATGTGGTTGGAGTTGACAGGTTTACTAAAGAGCACAGGTTTGAGATAATTTATAATTTATATTCAACCCAAACAAAAGAGCGTTTGATTTTAAGAGTGAAGCTTGATTCAAAAAAACCCGAAGTGGAATCTGTCTTTTCAATATGGAGTTCGGCTGATTGGAATGAGCGTGAAGCTTACGATATGTTCGGAATAAATTTTTTGAATCACCCCGACCTTAGAAGAATTTACATGATGGAAGAGTTTAAATATTATCCTTTGAGAAAAGATTATCCGTTGATGGGATTGCCGGGAGCAGTCCAGCTACCGAAGAAATAATGTCAGATAAATTATACGAAGAAATAACATCGAGCACGAACGGGAAGTATGAAAAGATTCTCCGTGCACTTGAATCGAGTGACGTAAAAGCTCATTTCGATGATTCATTGGAGAACCAGCTTGTGCTTAACATGGGTCCGCAGCATCCGGCAACACACGGCGTTTTGCGTTTGCTTGTTTCACTCGACGGAGAAACTGTCGTAAACTGTTTGCCCGACGTCGGATACTTGCACCGCGGTTACGAAAAGATTGCCGAGAACATGACTTACTATGAGTTCATTCCGCATACCGACCGATTGGATTATCTTTCACCGCTTGCCAATAATGTTTGTTACGCAATGTCGGTTGAAAAAATATTGAAGATGGAAGTTCCGCCCCGTGCTCTATATATAAGAACGATTTGCTGTGAGCTTGCAAGAATTGCATCTCATCTTGTGTGGCTCGGGACAATGGCAATGGACGTTGGAGCACTGACTGTTTTTTTATGGTCATTCAGAGAGCGCGAAAAAATTCTTGATATACTTGATATACTTACGGGAGTTCGTTTCACTACAACATATACGAGAATCGGCGGGATTGCGTATGATATGAGCGATGAAGTAAAAGCGAGAACGAAAATATTCCTCGATGAGTTCGGAAAAAACTTAATGGAATGCCGTGACCTGATTGAACGCAATAAAATTTTTATAGAAAGATGCGAAGGTGTGGGATACATCTCGAAAGAAGATGCGATTTCAATAGGGCTCACAGGACCAAACCTGAGGGCATGCGGGATTGCGAGAGATTTACGAATCGATGACCCGTATTTGGTTTACAAAGAGCTGGATTTTAATATTCCAACAGAAACCGAAAGCGATGTGCTTGCGAGATATTATGTTCGTATAAAAGAGCTGAGCGAGAGCAGGAAAATTTTATATCAGTGTCTTGAAAAAATTCCTGCAGGGGCTTTTAGTACCGATGACACAAAGAATGTTCTTCCCGATAAAAACGAAGTTTATACAAAGATGGAAGAGCTGATTCAGGATTTTATGATTGTGAATTTCGGAACTGCCGCTGAGAAAGGTGCGGAGAGTTATTTTGCAATCGAGTCATCGAAGGGAGAGCTTGGATTTTATTTAATCAGTGACGGGAAAGGTTATCCTTTCAGATTGAAGATTCGCTCGCCGTCTTTTGCAGCACTTCAGGCTCTGCAAATCATGACAAAGAACTGCATGATTTCGGATATCGTTGCAATCATAGGAAGCATCGACCCGGTAATGGGAGAGGCAGATAAGTAGAGTCGTGAGTCGAGAGTAAAGAGTCGAGAGTTATTATAATGGAAATAAAATTCACAGAAGAAAATATTAAGGACTTAGAAGAGCAGAGGAAAAGATATCCGGAGGCACAACCTTTGGTTATGCATGCACTTTGGCTTGCACAAAATCAATTCGGCTGGCTATCGGAAGATGTAATGAAATATGTTGGAGATTATCTCGGGCTGCCGCATGAACACGTTTACGGCGTCGCACATTTTTATACGATGTATAATAAAAAGCCAACCGGAAAATATCACATACAAGTTTGCACGAATGTTTCGTGTATGCTCAGAGGCGGATACGAAGTTCTTGATTACATTTCCGAGCGGCTCAATATTAAGTGCGGCGAAACTTCTGCAGACGGTAAGTTCACGATTAGCGAAGCAGAATGTCTCGGAAGCTGCGGAACTGCTCCGATGTTTCAGCTTAACGACAAAGAGTTTTATGAAAACCTTGACAAAGACAAGCTCGATTCAATCCTTCAAAAATTAAAGAACACATAACTTCATACCTTTGGAAAACATCATACTAAAAAATATTCCCGATTACGATAAGCTCGAAGTATACTTGCAGCACGGCGGATACGAATCACTCCGCAAAGCATTGAAGATGAAACCGGATGAAGTTATTGAAGAAGTTAAGAAATCCGGATTACGCGGAAGAGGCGGAGCATGTTTCCCGACCGGATTGAAATGGTCGTTCATGCCGAAAGAAAGCGACCAGCCGAAATACCTTTGCTGCAACGGTGATGAATCCGAACCGGGAAGCTTCAAGGACAGGGAAATTTTTGAAAAGAACCCTCACCAGTTTATAGAAGGAACATTGATTGCATGTTATGCGATGGGTATAAACACTGCCTACGTTTACATTCGCGGAGAATATTTTACGTGGCAAAAAATGCTTGAGAAAGCAATTGATGATGCTTACGAAAAGAAATTAATCGGTGATAAAATTCTCGGCTCTAAATTTTCATGTAACATTTACATTCACCGAGGAGCCGGAGCATATATTTGCGGAGAGGAAACTTCACTGCTGAATTCGATTGAAGGCAAACGTGCATATCCAAGAGTGAAGCCTCCGTTCCCGGCTAACTTTGGTTTGTGGGGATGTCCAACCACAGTAAATAATATTGAAACCTTAGCTTGTGTTCCGCCAATCATTGAAAAAGGCGGAGAGTGGTATAGTAAAATCGGTGAGCCACGACATACCGGAACCTTACTTTACGGCGTAAGCGGTCATGTGAATAAGCCCGGAATTTATGAGCTTCCATCAGGAACTTTACTTACGGAAATCATAGATAAATATTGTGAAGGTGTAACGGATAATAAAAAAATAAAGATGATAATTCCCGGCGGCTCATCAATGCCTCCGTTGACTGCCGAAGAATGTGATGGTTTGAAAATGGATAATGAAAGCTTGAAGGCAATCGGCTCAGCAATCGGGACAGCCGGAATAATTGTGATGAATGAAGATACAGACGTTGTTAAAGTATTGAAACGAATCACACAATTTTATTATCATGAATCATGCGGACAGTGTACGCCTTGCAGAGAGGGCTGCGGATGGATGCTGAAAATAATTGACAGGATTGATAATGGGTTCGGGCGAAAAGAAGATTTGGATTTGCTCGTTGATGTTGCAGAAAATATAGAAGGAAATACAATTTGTGCTTTAGGTGAAGCAGCTGCATGGCCTGTTAAATTCACAGTAAGAAAATTCTATTCTGATTTCGAAAAAAAGATAATTGATACACCAGTTGAGGTCCCGGTATTAAATAAAGTTCATTCTCTCCGACATTCGGAAGCCACCTGAGGATACAGTAAAAAAGTTAGACGATATACCCCCCTACCGTAAAAATGGTATTGTATTTTTATTCACCAAAGTAAATATTGGCAAACCTTAAAAATGAAATTCTTTTAAATCTTTATTAATTAAGGCATAACTAATTTAATTAACGTCTTAAACATCAACCCGAACAATAACTAACTCTAACGGAGACAAAAATGGAGCAAAATCCAATCGCAACACTTAAAAAAAACGAACCGAATGCACAGCTATTTGGTGCGAGTTTCAAAAAGGATAACATGGAAAAACGAGTTCAGGAACTCATGAGAGAATCTACAGAGTACCATGAACTGAAAAAATATGTTATAAACAAAGGCATAAGAAAAATTGAGGATGAAGGTGTTTCAGGAAGATTAGCGCCTGCTATCCCATCTTTGATAGCATTGATTTTTTCAATTTTCATTGATGTATCAAAAGTACCTTTCTTAGGTAAAGTTGCAGAGAATTTAGCAAACTGGATATTCCCAGGCTCAGTTTCATTAAATAAAGGTGTCGAGCCTGTATCCTTATGGTGGATGCCTTTCATCGTTTACGGATTATTCATCCTTCTTTCTGAATTGAGCTATAGAAAACTGTTGAGAGAAGTAAGCACTAAAGGTTGTTCACAGGAAATTATTGAAAGAATCACAAACCGTTATTCAACTATCGTTGATGGTTTAGGAACAGCGTTACCGCTTCTGGGAGCAGCATTTCTGCTTATCAGTATAAAAGAAGGTCCGATTATTTTCTTAGGATTTTCAGTTCCGTTTGAAATTAAATCGATAGTAATTCTTGCAATAGCGAAACTATTTGAAACGGTTTTTGATGCACAAGGATTAAAGTTTGCAGAATTAAGAGAAGAGCTAAACAATCTTGAGCAAGAATATTTTACTGAGAGAGATGAGATTCACCAGAGAGCTATCTTGCAGCAATTACATGATGGTTTCGCAAAACAAACCGGCGGCGCTGTAGCATTAAGTGATAAATTTACAAAAGAAGAAGCATTGGCATTATATGAAACACTAAAGAAAACTACTGAGCTTAGTGAGCAGATTTCGAAGAACGTTGTTGTGATGAAGAATGCTATTGTAGATATGAGTAAAGTAAATATTCACGACTCTGAGCTCCTTAGACAATTACAGAATACAAGCCAGTCACTTACAACTGCTCTTGCAGCAGCTTCCCAGACAGCTCAGTACAGTGAAATTATGAAGACAAATCTTGAAGCGATGAGAAATCTCCTGAGAGAGCTTGATAATATAAAATACCCGGATGAAAAAGTAATGAAGGAAATTCAGATAACTTCGCACATGCTAACAGAAACTGTAAACTCGTTTAAGGATGCATCGGCACTGAAGGGCTTAGACAACCTGGTTTATTTAGCAGGTAAGAGACAATAAACTTTTGTAAAAATTTAATTCAAAACTTCTATCAATGAAGAAGAATAAAGACGTAAAATTTATAATATACCAGGCACTCTATATATTTGTAGTGTGTGTAGTTGCTATCAAGGGAGCGAACTTGGATTTGACCGAGGTAATAGAAGATGACCCTACACGTGCGAGAATCTCAGAAGACTCGCTTCAGAAACTTCTTGAGATTCTTAGAAGGTCAATCATTGTAGACACGAGTCTATATGTGATTATCAGTAAGGCAGACCTCGAAAAGCTGGATGATAAAATAAAAGACCTTGTCATAAAAGTTCAGCCTCAATTGACGGTATCTACGACAACTCCATTCACAACTACTAATCCATTGGTAGTAAAGCCACCAGATGTAAAGATAGAAGAACGTGACCCGGGTGAAATGAAAGAAATCAGGATAGGAGCCATTTCTTTAACTCAGTTCACAATAAACACTTTGAACAATCCTTATGATGAACCATTAGTTATAGAAGGTATTACAACCATTCCTCCAAAAAGCTCGAAGTCATTTGAGACAGGCGGACAGAACTCTGTTGTAATCCGTGTAGGAAGCCAGACAAAAACTGTTGAGTTAAAGCCAAATGAAAAACCAAAGATTGGTTTTGCCAGAGTGTCAACAATGGGTGAAGATACAAGAGCTACGCAGCTGCAAAGCACAGTTTGTTACCGTGTAACAATCTCAGACGATTTCCCGGGACAGCTTGATGTAAAATTCAGTGGTCCTATTTCCGTAAAACAACAGGGAAACACTTATGATGTTACAATGAATTTCTTTGGAAGCAAATCAACATATGACAATTACACTGAAAATAAAGAGTCCCCGTATTCTGTAGGTTTTACTGTAAGTGTTACTGATAAAATTGCAGGACACAAAGTTACAGGACAAAACAGTTTTATCTTCGGAGAATATTAAATTAAATAATATAAACTAATACTACTATCATGAATTCAAAACTGAGATTATCAAACTTAATTCTGTTGCTGGCTTTGTTGTTCAGTTCCCTGTTAATAACCAGCCAAACATATTCACAACAGGAAGACCAGGGCAATCCCAGAACATGGAAATACTTTAAAATTCTTGCGAGAGCGGATGATGACAGTATTTTCATAATCGGACAGGACGATTTGGCTATCGACCCTAAAATGGAAAGCTATGTCCTTATAGTTAACATACAGGATGCAAATCCTCAGAATCAATACGTCGTTCTGGGTGATGAAGGCGATGCATCTTCACCAAGATTTGCATGGGCACAATTATCCAAAAGAGTACAGGATGGTTTGGTGAACTGGAGCGGAACAAACAAAGAAAACCTTGACCAAAAACGACTCAACTATGCATCAGTATTTTTAGATGTTATTAAGCAGATTAAGATTAAAGAATTGGTTGCTCCACCGAGAAAAGAAAGAATAATTAGAAATACTACTGCGTACATCAATCCTTACTTTACACTTTTTGGTTGGGAAGCAATTGGAATTCCACTTAAGAGGTCAATCGGATTCAGCTTCGGAACGGGAAACAAATATTCAGGACCATTTGAAAGTGATGGATTGTATATGGGCTTCCACATTCTTGGTGTTGACATCAGTTATGTAACAAGAATTAAAGAGTTCAATACTCATGAGCTTGGAACAGACAGCGTTGAAAACAAACCGTGGAAACAATACAATGCAGTTTTCATGCCTCCAAGAGGTATCCAGCTAAGCTATACTATACCGCTTGGTAACTTTTTAGAATTTGGTGTTTACTCTGAAATTAAAGAAACAGGAAAGCCACCGGGAGGCGGACCGCCGCTTTACACATTTGTTAATAAAACGGATTCAAGTGTAATGCCGAATAATATTGTTACAGGAACGAAATTGTTTGCTGAGTTCAGGTACCCATTCAGAATGTTCGGTTCAACAAGAACACAATTTTATGTTGGATATTATCTGGATGAAACAAATATAGGATTGTTCACACGTGAAAGCCGTCTTGTTGGTTCAGTATTTGATTTCAGAATCAACGCAACATTGAAGAAGATTAGAAACTTCCAGCTATTAATTGAAATCATGGTATCCAACATCGCAGAGGGCTTTGCATTAAACTCTTTCGCAATCGGTCCTTCTATTAGAATATCTAAACTTGATAATGGAAAAATGGGTATGTTATCTGCGTTTGTTAATATTAGGTTCAAGCTTGGTGACTTCTTCGATGAAAGAGAAAAGAAATAAATTTATAATATAAGGTTGAATGAATTTATTTAAAATATTCTGCAGTTAATTATTGGCTGCAGAATATTTTTTTATGAAGGTGACCAACAGAATTAAAAATCAGTAGGGGTAATCAAATAGAAAATTACGACGTTCTTTTAAAAAAATTCAATAAGGCTCAGAAAGATCTCGAAGAATTCGCATACGTTACATCACACGACCTTCAGGAGCCGCTTAGAATGGTTGCAAGTTATGTTCAGCTTATTGAAAAAAAATATGGAAATGTTATTGATGATGATGGACGCGAATATATGAACTTTGCTGTTCAGGGAGTAAACAGATTAAAGATTTTACTCGACTGTCTTCTCATTTATTCCCGGTTAAACTCTGATAATACTGAATACGAAACGGCTGATACAGGTAAAATAGTATTAAGAAACCAGGAAAAAATTTCAAGAGGCTATCCTGAGACCCTGATAAAGTTTGAAAATGGAATTATGCCGGAACTAACATGTAATAAAGACCAGGTCAATGAATTATTCTTTCAGCTTTATAGTAATTGTGTAAAGTTTAATTCCAATAATCATAAGATTATTAAAACTGATTGTATCGATAAAACGAATGAATACATTTTTAAAATTTCAGACAACGGAATTGGAATACCGATTGAATATCAAGATAAAGTATTTGGAATTTTCCAAAGATTGCATACAGCAGAAGAATATCCCGGAACTGGAATTGGCTTAACGCTATGCAAAAGAATTGTTGAGTTGCACAGCGGAGAAATCTGGTTTGAAAGTAACAATAATGAAGGAACAACATTTTATTTTAAGATACCTAAAAAATAATGGCAGATATTTTACTTATTGAAGATAACCCGGCTGACGTTCTTTTAACTATCGAAGCATTCAAAGAATGCAAGGGAGAACATACAATATTTTCACTAAGTGACGGCGTCGCAGCAATTGAGCATATTAATACAATCATTAGAGAACAACAAAAGATGCCAGACCTGATTTTACTCGACCTGAATCTGCCTAAGAAAGACGGAAGACAAGTTTTAAAGGAGATAAAAACAAAAGCCGAATTACAATCAACTCCGGTGATTATACTCTCAACATCTAAAAATGAAAAAGATGTTTCGGAAACTTACAAACTTAATGCAAACTGTTACATCATTAAACCTGTTGAGCTTGAAAGCTTCATAAAAATCATAGAAGGAATAGAAAAATTTTGGTTCAATACTGTTAAGCTGCCGAGAAACTCAATTTTGGCAGTAGCATAAATAATATTTACTTTTGATAAACTTATTACTCATAGAAGACAATCCGGGGGACGCCCGTTTAATTCAGGAATATCTGAGAGATGTGAAGAATGTTGAATTCAGTTTTCAGCATGCTGACCGTCTTGCAGCTGGACTTGAAATATTAGAGAGCAGCGACATCCAAGTTATTCTTTTAGATTTAAAGCTTCCCGACAGCACCGGACTCGGAAGCCTGGAAAAGATTTTCAACGTTGCCCCTCATGTCCCGATAGTTGTTCTCACCGGTTTGAATGATGAAACAACAGCTATCAAAGCAGTGCAGAAGGGTGCCCAGGATTATCTTGTAAAAGATAAAGTTGAAAGCAATCTTTTAGTCCGCTCTGTCAGATATGCAATCGAAAGAAAGCGTGCCGAAGAAGAACACCAGAAATTAATTGAGCAGAGGGTTAGAGCTTTAGCAATTATTGAAGCTCAGGAGAATGAACGCAGAAGGATCTCACGTGAGATTCATGATGGGCTTGGTCAATTATTAAGTGCTGCAAAGCTTAATATTGGTATGATTGATTTAAACAACATTGATATTAACAAACAAAAATCTCTCGAAGTGCTGAAACAGGTTGACGCACTTATTTCAAAAGCTATCGTGGAAGCAAGAAGGATTTCTCATGACTTGCGTCCAACTACCTTAGATGATTTTGGATTGGTCCCTGCACTTAGAATTCTTTGCCAGGAGTTTTCAAAGCTTACCGGTATACAAATAAAATTTCAGGTTTCACAAAATATGGAACGGCTCGACCCAAAAGTTGAAATTGCAATTTACAGAATTATTCAGGAATCTTTTAACAATGTAAGCAAATATGCTGAAGCTTCAGAAATAATTCTGGATTTACATCAGGCAGGTGATAATGTTGTTGCAAAAGTTACAGACAACGGAATAGGATTTGACAGAAACGGGAAAGCCAAAAATAAAGTAGTAGGAACCGGTTTTGGTTTAATGAACATGAAAGAACGTGCAGAACTTGTTGGCGGGAAAATGGAAATTGAGTCAGCACTCGGCAAAGGGACTAAAATCAACATAGAAATTAATACTAAATTTTTTAATAATTAGGGGTCAAGATATTCAAATGAAAAACACCATTAAAGTTTTAATCGTAGATGACCATGAAGTCGTACGTGACGGATTAAAAGGTATAATTACAAGCATGGGCAACATATCAGTCATTGGTGAAGCCATAGACGGAGACTCTGCAATAAAAGCTTACACCTCCTTAAAGCCGGATTTGGTAATAATGGATATCTCAATGCCGGGAATGAACGGCATCGATGCAACAAAATTTATTAAAGAAAAAGACCCTGATGCAAAAATTCTGATACTCACTATGCATGACAACCAGGAATACCTTAACCAAATTATCCGTTCAGGAGCAAAAGGATTTGTTTTAAAAAATACAGATAAGGAAGAATTGTTAGAAGCTGTCAGAACAGTTGCCTCAGGTGAAAACTTTTTCAGTAAAGATATTTCTAAGCTGATAATTGATAACTATATTAAGAGTGCAAAAGACACTGAAAAGAATGACGGGTTCAAAGAAACTCCTTTGACTAAAAGAGAAATTGAAATTTTAAAACTGATTGCTTCGGGATATTCAAACCAGGAAATTGCAAATATACTTTACATCAGTTACAATACAGTAGATACACACAGAAAAAATATCATGCATAAGCTGACCATCAAAAATACAGCGGGCTTGGTTCGTTACGCAATCGAGAAAGGTTTAATTTCACTGAATTAACGATTCACTTGAATTACAATAGAGAAACAAATAAATTAACACAACCAGAAAGGCATACAACATGAATGTAACATCACCAACAATTAGAGTTCTAATTGCAGACAATAACCCAGATTTCCTTGGAGCTTTATCGCAATATGTTCGCTCAATACCCGGAGTTGAATTGGTTGGAGAAGCTGTCGACGGAGAAGACGCTATTAAACAAGCAGAAGCTACATATCCTGATTTGATAATTCTTGACATTATCATGCCTAAAAAATCAGGTATCGAAGCACTCAGTGCTATCAAAGACAGGTTTCCGGACATCACAGTCGTTATGATTTCAATCAACGAAGGTCAGTCATACAGAAAGCTTGCAGAAGTTTACAGAGTTGACAAATACATCGGCAAAAATTCTGACGACATCCATAAGGAAATACTTGAAATCGTAAAAGCAACTCAAGCTAAATTAGCGGGACGAACTAATTAATCCTCTGTACAACTTCCTTTTAAATGACTGATAAAAACAAAACGATAAGAATACTTCTTTGTGATGACAATGACAATTTTCGGCAGCTTTTAAATCAATATGTTCACACTCTACCCGGAGTCGAAATTGTTGGTGAAGCAGTTGACGGCGTTGATGTTATCGAAAAAACTGAGTTACTCAACCCTGATTTGGTTTTAATGGACCTCAGTATGCCTAATCAATCCGGTCTTGATGCTACCAAATCCATTAAAGAAAAATGGCCAAACAAATTGGTAATCATTTTAACCCTTTACGAAGATACGGTTTACAAGGAGCTCGCAGATGAATTCAATGCAGACGGTTTCATTGCAAAAAGTTCAATCAAAACCCAGCTCCCGGCTCTGATTAAAGAAAAGCTAAAAAATTCCATTAACTAATTTCATAAATTAAAATTATCTAAATGAAACCTTACAGTTTCTCTCAACAGGATTTCGGAGCACCACCTCCTCCCCCGCCGACAAATTATTCATCAACACCACCTCCTCCTCCGCCGCCGTCAGGTTCGATGGGTGGAGATAAAGCAAGCAGCCGTGCAACATGGGCACTTATACTTGGAATAGCTGCGTGGGTTTTCTGCGGAATCTTTACAGCAATCCCTGCATGGATAATGGGTAGAAATGAAATGCGTGATATAGACGCGGGACATGCTCCGCAATCCGGCAGAACTCTGGCTCAAATCGGAATGTGGCTTGGAATAGTGAACACAATAATTTATGTTTTAGCAATAATCGGGATAGGTTTATATTTTCTTGTAATCGTACTCATACTTGGAACATCCCGATAAATAATATTTAATAATAATTTTATAAAGGTGGCTTCAATTTGAGCTGCCTTTTTTTATATGAAGCTGAAAGTTAAAAAAATAAACCCGGAGCTTGAACACCCTCTCCCCTTTTACGCAACAGAAAGCTCTTCCGGTTTAGATATTGCCTCCTCATCAATTGAAAAAATTTTACTTAATCCCGGCGAAACAAAGCTTATTCCTACTAACCTCATTTTAGAAATTCCTTTTGGCTACGAAGGACAGGTGAGACCAAGAAGCGGTCTTGCCATTAAGAATAGTATTGGAATAATAAATTCCCCGGGGACAATCGATTCAGATTACAGGGGTGAGTTAAAAATTCTACTTACAAACTTCGGGAAAAAAGAATTTGCCATTAATTTCGGCGACAGAATTGCACAGCTTGTTATATCAAAAGTTGAACAGGCAGAAGTTGAGCTCGCTGATAACTTAACGCATACAAACAGGTCTGACGGCGGCTTCGGACACACAGGAAAATGAGCACAGAAGAAAAAAAATATAATATCAACGATGTATTAATTTCAGTAGCAGGAATTATTGCTGTCGCTGTTTTTTTATACGTCACTGGGCTCTTCCATGATGCATTCATAATGTTTGCTTTGATATTCATTTTGCTGCTGCCTTTCAGAAAAAATAAAGTTGTTAACCATTTAATATTACTTTCAGTATTAATATTCGTAATCTGGTTTCTGAATTCTCTTTCGGGAGTTTTAACTCCGCTAATCTTTGCCATGATATTCAGCTATGCACTCAACCCGCTTGTTGAAAAGCTCATTCAAAAAGGTTTATCCAGAACTATCGCAAGCTTGCTTATACTCTTAAGTTTTTTCATAATCGTTGCCGTGCTTATAATTACTTTGTCACCTATAATAATACAACAGTTCTCGGATTTAATAAAGAGTTTACCCTCAGCAGTAAACAGCGTAAGCGAATGGATTCAGTCATCTGTAATACCGTGGCTGAAGTCTTTGGGAATTTCCGAAACAGTTTTGGATGAAAAACTTAAACAGGAACTCCCTACACGGCTCGAACAAATTCTCAGTAATTTGTTAAACGGAATATCAAGTATTGTAAGCGGTGTTGGTGTTATCCTTACTCAATTAGTAAATTTAATCTTAATACCGTTTCTTACTTTTTACCTGCTTAAGGATTATGATAAGCTAAAAGAGATTGTCAAAAAAATTATTCCGGCAAACAGCAAAAAAACTGTCCTGGAATATTATCATAAAATAGACCGGATACTTTCATCATACATTCGCGGTGCAATCTTCTCAGCCGTAATTCACGGCATTGGAGTTTTTATTTTTCTTTCGATACTCGGTGTGAAGTATGCAATCTTCCTCGGTGCAATCTCGGCTTTGCTCAACTTAATCCCCTACTTCGGGTTATTAGTTGCAATCACACTCGCTTCAATCACAGCACTGTTCAGCGGTAACCCGGGTATGCAGGTTCCGCTCGTAATAATTATTTACCTGCTTCAGAACTTATTAGAAACATCATACATCGTCCCAAAAGTTGTTGGAAAACAAATCGGTCTTCACCCGGCTGTCCTGATTATTTCTTTGTTTGTGTTTGCTTACTTCTTCGGATTTGTAGGTATGCTGATTGCTCTGCCTGTAACGGGAATCCTGATTATGCTGTTTGAGGATTGGCTTGAAAAGAGAAAAGAATAAACGCTGCTATTTTATTTTTGAAATCTTTTCCGTCATTGATTTAAATAAATAACCATTCGGCTCAGAAACTGATTTCATTTTGATTTCTTCTTTTGCTCTTTCATTCATTGACTTGTAGTTAAAGATAAAGTCCTGCGGGTGAAATAATGCTGTGTACGGATTTAAAACTTTGAACTCATATTTTTCTATGACTTCTTTGAACTTCGGAATATCTTTGACAAACAGCATCGACTTATCGTCCCAGAATACAAGCTTCCAGTCTTTGCTCCTTGAAAAATAACTTGTAACTAATTTTTTCAGGTCGTCCGGACGCCTTACCAAATCAGGGTCGAGATAAATAACGTAATCAACCCCGTATTGCTCAAGCTTCTTTTCAAATCCCGTACGCATTGACATAACGGAATTATATTCATTGAAAACTTCATCGCTTAAGTTCCTGCTGTCGATAAAATTTTTTTCTCCCGGAAAATTCCAAACCATATAACCGCCAGTTCCAAAGTGATTATAAACCCTTCCTGAAATATTATTTTCTTTCTTGAAATCAAAAAGCTGGACAGGAATAAAATCACTGTTAATCCCCCATCCCGATACACGGTAATACTTTATCCATTCGTAAATTTTATTTGAAGGAATCTGGCTGATGACATAAATAATAAATATCCCCACAACTGCTTTGGGAAATATTCCATTTAAAACATTCTGCATCGGAATTCTTTTCGACAAAAAATTTGAAACGAAATAATTAATGCTCACAGCAAGAAAGAATGCGATGATGATTTCGTAATCGACAGTAAATCTGATTGCACGAACGGAATAAATTACAAACCCTAAACAAACCAAAGCAAACGTCAAATCTTTTTTCTTGAAAGCATATATTAAAATAATTACCCCTGCAAACACAAATACTTTAAACATAGTTAAGACAAACCCAAAATCCATAGCTGCAGTAAACGGGCTTCTCCATTCATTCACTGTCTCTAACATTTTCATTTTAGTATGTGAGTATGCATAGAGATAAGTTTGAATCCCGTGCGGGTTCACCAGCAGCATTAAGGCACACACAATTGAAATAATTAACAGAAGTTTGAGCTGTTCTTTTGTAAGCGGTTTAATTTCGTTTGATGAAAATGATTTTGGATTGAAGTAAGAAATTACTTCAGAGAGTGTAAACAAAAATAACAGCAATCCGCCCGCAAGAACTCCCATGTGGCTGTTTCCCCAAATCAAAAATATTAACGGAAGAAAATATAACCGCTTCATCCAGGCTTCCCTGTCGAAATATCTGAATGACATTAACAAATAAAGAAGTGTAACAAAGAAAATATAAGTGATGATGTGCGGACGCGGAGAAAGTCTGTCCATAATTCCTATGAGCAGACAAAATAAAATAACAATGCTCACAAGCCAATGAACTTTAAACTTTCTTAACAGCAAATAATAAAGCAGGAATACAAAACAGAAAGCAAGTGAACGGAAAATAAGAATAGAGTTATAACCGCCGATGTTATAAAGTCCGTAAGTAAGCAAATCCCAGCCCCATTCAAACGGAATCCACTCTGTGCCTTCCGATACAAAGCCGAAAACATCTTTATCAGGAACAAATTTATTTTCAACTATGAATCTTCCCGTTGCAAGATGCCAGAAAAAATCATCATCGCCGGTAATTTTGTATGATGAAGCAAAGAAAACTAAAACAAGAAAAACTCCGAGTAAACCAAAGACAACAAACTTGTTCTCCTGAACGACAGTTTGCGGTCTGTTTTTACTCTGTTTGTTCTTACTGCTCATTAAATAAATAATCTCTGGTTAAATTTTAATTGTCACGACCTAATTGCCACGACCTAATTGCCACGACCTAATTGCCACGACCTTTAGGTCTTGGAGCAAATAACCAAATGGTGAGGGCTTTAGCCAGTCAACTTTTCAAAGCCATATTTTTGAATAAATAATTTATACTCTTCCTCAAACTTTTGACCCGGTGATGTTCTTCCTGATTATCAATATACTTTCTAACTTTGGGCAACACAGACTCACTTACTGAAATAGCAATATATTCATCCTGCCATTCGAATTTTACCTTTGACAATTTGTTTTTGTTAATCCAAAAAGATGATTCCCCTTTTATCAAATTCATAACCTTTGAAACGGAATGTTCCTTATTCAGGGAAACTAACAAATGAATGTGTTCTTGAAGACAATTAATCCTGTCTATATAAATTTCCTTTGACTTTGAATTATCTTTTATATGACTAATCAGCTTAGGTCTGAGATTTTTGTCAATTAATTTCTCCCTGTTTTTAGTTGTCCAGATAAAATGAATCCATATTTTAACTAATGGCATGAGTTCAATGGCTAAAGCCGTTTGAGTTTTGCTTTGACATTTTTATCCACTACCTAAAGGTAGTGGCAAGTAACGGTAGTGGCAAGTAACGGTAGTGGTAAATATTAGAAATCATTAATTACCTCTAAAGTTTGGTCTTCTCTTTTCCAAAAATGAATTCACTCCCTCTTTGTAATCATTTGAAACTCCCGCTAAGTCCTGAGCAATCGCTTCTTCTTCAAGCATTTCCTCCAAAGAAAAACTGAAAGAATAATTCAGTAATTGTTTGAGCATGCCAATTGCTTTTGTCGGTGCGGAAGCAAACTTTTTTGCATAACGTTCCAATGCAATGTTTAACACTTCCTGATTGGAAACTACAACATTCACCAAACCAAACCGTTTTGCTTCAGCACCGGAGATTCTTTCTCCCGTTGAACACATTTGAAATGCTTTTGCAAGCCCGACAATTCTCGGAAGCGTAAATGTGCTTCCCGAATCTGGAACGAGTCCGACGTTGATGAAAACTTCTATCAGCTGAGCCGATTCAACTGCGATTCGGAAATCACAAGCTAACGCTAAAGATAATCCCGCACCTGCGGCAACTCCGTTTATTCCGCAGATGATTGGTTTTGGAAGAGCGGACATTTGCCTTATTAAAGGATTGTATTTCTCCTCCAACGCCTCTTTGAAAGATTTTTTTTCTTTCTGAAAATCTTTTAAGTCCTGACCCGAGCAAAATCCTTTGCCTGCTCCTGTTAAAACCACACAACGGACATCTTTGGATTCAGCTTCTTTGAACGCCTGCTGAAGCTCCGTGAGCATCTCCGTGTTAAAAGCGTTTAAAGAATCCGGGCGGTTGAGCGTTATGCTGTATATGCCGTCTTTTTTGGAAATGATTAATGTGCTCATAATGGAAAGTTGAAAGGTTAAAGTTGAAAGTTTAAAGTTGCAGTTGAAAGTTTAAAAATGTTATTATAAATTATTTGTGTAATGCTAAATACTTCTTAAATAACTTTTTCGTTTCATCAAACTGTTTGGTAAACCATTCAAAAAGTTCTTCGTCTTTCTGACAAAAACTCTCATACTCTTCGTTCTTACTATTATCATTTCTATATCTATCGATCATTATTTTGTACATATGTAACTTATTTCCCTTTTTATAAAGCTCATCTATATAATCAGCAACATCTTTTTTAAAAAGAAAATAACTTTCAGATGTATTCCTTAAAAGATTTGCTGTGTCAAGAGAACTAACATTTCCAGATACTAAAATTGCACCCAGATAATCCATGATAGCCTTATAAACTGACAAGTTCTTATCGTAAAGTTCTCTTTTTGTATTGAACTTAGATAATTTATATTGCTGATAAGCAATATAAACTGCTACAATTGCTATGAGTGGTGTTAGTAATGCTTTTGATATTTCAATAATTTCCATAAATATTATTCCCTCTCCCCAAACTTACTCATCACTCTCCTAACTTAAAATCAAAAAACTTTTACAACAAATTTCAAACGACAACCCCTCTGTCACTGCGTGACATCTCCCCTTTCAGAAAGTGGAGACACCCGAAGGGAGAGGGGTTATTATTGTTTCGTTTATAAATTATCAATCCCACTCCCCTTCAAACCAATCCTGGAACAAAGCAAATCGTCATTGGAAAAAGAAATTCCCGTATTGGAACGGACAATTCCAATAAAATAATTGGTCATTGCAGTATTGGAAAAGAGTAATCCAATATAGGAATAGAGTAATCCAATATAGGAACGGAACAATCCAGTGTTGGAATAAAGCAATCCAATATAGGAACGGAGCATTCCACTATTGGAATCGGGTATGAAATGCACATTCTATTCTAATTCCAAAGTATTTCCTGAAATAACCCCCGTAAGTATTGACATCCTTAAACCATGAATTATATTTGTAACACTATTATGAGACCACAAAAAGCATTAATCAGTTTCAAAGCAGTTAAAGACGCAGAGCTCACCGAGCTTTGCCAGCACATCGTGGATAAAATGACTATCAATGTTGCAATTTTCCCAACGCCTGTGCCCGCACTTGCAACGGTTCAGGCAGCGATTGATGATTATGAAGATAAGCTGACTGACTCAATCGACGGCTCGAAGGCACAAAAGACAGCAAAGAATCTTGCACGCAAAGTTCTTGAGGGCTTGATGAACGACCTCGGCGAATATGTGAACTTCACCGCAGGCGATGATTTGAACATTCTTACAGCGTCGGCTTTCCCGCTTTCAAAAATACCGGGACCTGTTGGAGTTTTGCCTCCGCCGGATTCGTTCAAAATTACTTTCGGCGATAATCCGGGAGAGATGAAATTTTCTATCAGCACTGTTCCCAAAGCGTCGGGCTACCTTGTGATTTATGCCCAAGTCCCTGCTCCCGAAGATGAAAAATTATGGCAGGCACAGCCGTCGTCAAAGAAAAGCGGATTGATTACCGGTTTGGAAAGCAACAAGAAATATGTTTTCAAAGCTGCGGCAACAAGTCCCGAATCCAATAAGAGCGGAAATTATAATTATACCGAGCCGGTGAGCAAGCTGGTGCAGTGAAGAATTAGTAATTAAGAATTAAGAATTAAAAGTCCGTCTGTATGGCGGACTTTTTTAGTTATATTTGTGGAAACAAAAAGGAGATAAAATGAAAATCACATTTACTTTTCTCGTAATTCTATTCTTAATAGTTAATTCAAATTCACAGTTCCAGCCGGATGTTCGGCTGACGAATAATTCTGCTGCTTCCGTTACTTCATTCAATAATGCCTGGTGTGTTGCTGCAAACGGAAGTGTTGTGCATGTGGTATGGTCAGATGGCAGGGATGCAAACTTTGAGATTTATTACAAACGTTCAACTGACTCAGGCATCACATGGGGCGCAGATACACGACTTACGAATACTTCCGGCGTTTCAGAATGGCCATCCATAGCAGTATCCGGCTTAAACGTGCACGTTGTATGGCATGACAGAATTACAAGCGGCGGGACATATTACAAACGCTCGACAGACGGAGGTGTAAGCTGGGGTCCCGATTTACTTCTAAGAAGTAACACGGTAACATTGGGCAGTATTTCCTTAGCTTTATCAGGGTCATCGGTGCATGTTGTATGGCATGAGAACATCGGGGCTAACTATGAAATTTACTACAAACGCTCAACGGATGGTGGAACAAACTGGGGTACTGATACACGACTTACTGTTGACTCTGCCACATCGGGATATCCCTGTATAACCGCTTCCGGTTCCGTAGTACATGTGGTTTGGCATGACGGTCGTCAGGGTAGCAGTAACTTTGAGATATATTACATACGCTCAACGGATGGAGGTACAACGTGGGGAGCGGAGACACGTTTAACAAATAACCCTGCTGTTTCAGGGTATCCATGCATAACATCTTCCGGTCAGGCGGTTCATGTAGTTTGGAATGATGTTAGAGACGGAAACAATGAGATATACTATAAATACTCGTCTGACGGCGGTGTAAGCTGGGGGGCTGATACACGCCTCACTAATAACTCTGCTGTTTCGCAGAATGCATCATTATCACTATCCGGTTCAAACCTGCATCTTGTATGGATTGACAATCGTGACGGAAACTATGAAGTTTATTACAAACGGTCAACAGATGGAGGTGTAAGCTGGGAAACCGATACACGATTGACAAATGATGTTGCTTTTTCGACGTATGCCTCAGTTTCAGCATCAGGACCGGTAGTTCATGTTGTATGGCAGGACCTTCGTGATTTCGCCAACGGAGAAATTTATTATAAGCAAAATCCTACAGGTAACCCTATAGGAATAATAAATATTAACTCGGAGCTCCCGCAATCATTTTCTCTTTCGCAAAACTATCCGAATCCGTTTAATCCAAAGACAGTTATCAGTTTTCAGTTAGCAGTTAACAGCTTCGCTTCGCTTAAAGTTTATGATTTGCTCGGCAGGGAAGTTGCAACACTTGTAAACGAACAACTCCAACCCGGAACTTATGAAGTTGATTGGGATGGAAGTGGTTTTGCAAGCGGGGTTTATTATTATAAGTTATCGGCTGGAGATTACACAGAGACGAGGAAAATGGTTCTCATCAAATGATAATTGATAGATAATAAACAATAATTATAAAGGGAGTCTAATCGCTCCCTTTTGTTATTATATTTGTGGAAACCAAAAAGGAGAACATAATGAAATTATTAACTGTTTTATTAATCGCAGTATGTTTCACTTCAGTGAATTTACTGTATGCTCAGCCGAACTGTGAAGTAACTGTAAAACTTCCCACAAGCAATACACCCGGTACTTGCGGGTTCACAATAAAGGACTCGTTAAATAATGTACTTCTGAGGGAAAACGCTGTAGGCTCATTATTTCTGAATATGCCTCCGAATGTAGGAGGAATTGTCCACCAGGGTGAAATTTTATCAATTAACCGTGGACCGGTCAGATTATTCAGTGCCGGTTATTACTTACCTGAGAACCTGTACTATATTGATATTCCCGACCCTGTAAAAATGACGGCTACTTGGTTTGCTGCTCGTGAAATTCATTCCTGGCCCGGTGATACATTATTTTTAGATCCAAATGGTTCCACAAGAGTTAGAAGTTCATTAACAGTGGACGGGTATACAAGAATCAATAATTCCGGATGCTATACGGGAACATGGGCTCAATGTTCTGATTTAAAGCTTAAAAAAAATATAAGTAAAATCGATAATGCATTAAATAAAATTTTACGCCTGCAGGGAGTTAATTACGAATGGAGAAATAAAGAATTCCCGTCTTATAATTTTGAAGAAGGTACAAAGATTGGTTTTGTAGCACAGGAAGTGGAAGAGATTTTGCCGGAGCTTGTAAAAACAGAAAATGACGGGGTAAAATCTGTGGCTTACAGCAATATGATTCCTGTTCTTGTCGAGGCAATTAAAGAACAGCAGAAATTAATTGATTTGGGGAAAGACAAAGAAGCTTTATTGAATGAGCGTATCAATTTATTGCAGGCACAGCTTTCTGAACAGCAGGAAAAGATAAATACTATTACGACAATGATTAGCGAACTAAAAGAAAAAGATAATACTTTGAAGGTTTCGGAAAATAATAAATAAGATTATGAAAAAAATAATATTCTTAATCATAATCATTTCGCTTGCCGGAATATCTTACGCAAATAATATTCATATTCCTTCAGGGGCTTGTATGACTTTGCCAAGCGGTTCAAATGTCTGTGCCGATACAATCATTGTTGATGTCGGAGGTTGTTTCATCGCAGCAGATTCGAGCTGTATTTGTCCGGGGATAGTTTTCCAGGGAGGAGGCGTGATTATAATTGCTGTAAATCAAATTGGCACTTCCGTTCCAACCAGATATGAATTATATCAGAACTATCCGAATCCATTTAATCCGAGTACAGTTATCAGTTTTCAGTTAGCAGTTAACAGTTTCGCTTCGCTTAAAGTTTATGATTTACTCGGCAGGGAAGTTGCAACACTTGTGAATGAACAATTGAAACCCGGAACGTATGAAGTTGATTGGGATGGAAGTAATTTTAGTTCGGGGATATATTATTATAAGTTAGTTGCGGGTGACTATACAGAGACAAAGAAAATGGTATTATTAAAATAACTCTGAAAGGAATTAATGAAAACTTTAATTTATCTTTTAGCTGCATCAGCTCTCACACTCAATGTTTATTCCCAGTGGATTGAAAACACAGGTATTCCGCCGGGTGCTGGAATAACAGACCTTGTTATTTCAGGCAGCAACATTGTTGTAACGACCGGAAGCTTCAATTATCCGAGCGGACAACTTGGAGGCATGCGGTATTCATCTAACGAAGGAAGCACGTGGACAGCAAACTTTAACTGCTTAGTGGGAAGAACACTTGCAGAGGGACAAAGCGGCAATGTGTTCGCAAGCGCATGGAATTTTCCTGCTGAAACAGAGGCACTTTACAAATCAACAAACAACGGAGTTACATGGTTGAGTGCATTGTATTATGCCGGCTCAAACAATAACATTTTCTCCATCCTGGTTAATAACAACAACCAGAATGTTTTTATCGGAACAAGAAATGGAGTTCACAAAAGCACAAACGGAGGAACAGTTTTTACTCCTGTCAATACAGGAATTCCTGCAAACAGCTGGGTGCGGGATTTGGATGCGGATTCAACGGGTAATTTGGGATTATTTATTTCCACCAATAACGGTACATCATGGGCACAGGTTACGGGCATCATACCGACCGATACAATAGTAAAGCTCCAGTTCTTTTATGATATAACAAACAGCAGCAGCATGCACGGACAGCTTCTTTCCGGCTCCGATGACGGAAGGCTTTACCGCTCACTTGAATTATCAACATACCTGACAGCAGTATTTGTTGCTGCTTTCGGGGATGACGAAATTTCCGATATGGCAATAGAGTATCTGGAAGAGAAAAATATGGAGGTAATCTCACTGGCAACATACCCGCGTAATGCACAATCAACGGGTTTCAGCCTTTCCATAGATAATGGCACGACTTGGAAAACACATAACATCCTCCTCCCGCCTAATCCCAGAATTTCTGCAATCACATCAAGATTTTCGACAAGAGATAATTCATCAGTGGACAATGTCAGGTATCATGCAGCGTTTTTTGAAAACACGAACAACGGCTGCAGAACATTCAGGTTTGATTCTCCGATTGGAATAATTCCTGTTTCAAATCAAATCCCTGATAGGTTTTCTCTATCGCAAAACTATCCGAACCCGTTTAACCCAAACACAGTTATAAAGTTTCAGGTTACAAGTTTATCAGATGTGAAGATTGCAGTGTTCGATATTCTCGGTCGTGAAGTTGCAACGCTTGTGAATGAACAACTTCAACCCGGAACTTATGAAGTTGATTGGGATGGTAGTAATTTTTCAAGCGGAGTTTATTATTATAAGTTATCGGCTGGAGATTTTGTTGAGACGAAGAAGATGGTTTTGATAAAATAATCATTGGACATGAGATTTGTTTATAAGTTAACATTGCTGGTTTTTATTTCTATCCAATCTTTTGCACAATCAGGTTGGATACCACAGCCGGGCGGTACAAATAATTTTCTTACAGGTATTTCCTTAATAGACGTAAATACAGGTACAGTAGTTGGAGAGAATGGGACTGTCTTGCGGACGACAAATGGTGGTGCTAACTGGTTGAGTCAATCAAGCGGTACAAATAATTTTCTTTATGGTGTTTTTTTTATAAATGCAAGCATAGGTGCTTCAGTTGGGATTAATGGTACTATTCTTTATACAACAAATGGCGGTACTAATTGGACGATTCAACCAAGCGGTACAAATAAAAATCTATTTGGAGTTTTCTTTCTAAGTTCAATCACTGGTGCTGCAGTTGGAGATTCCGGAACTATTCTAAGGACAACAAACGGTGGTGCTAATTGGGCGATTCAGCCCAGTGGTACCACCAATGATATACACAATGTGTATTTCTTTGATGTAAATACTGCAATTTGTGTTGGAGGAAGTGGGATTGGATTAATTTTAAAAACGACTAATGGTGGTTTAAATTGGATACTTAAACCAAGCGGAACATCCGAGCACCTCCATAGAGTCTATTTCGCAGATGTAAATACAGGATTTGCTGTTGGTAATAACGGAATTATAGTGCGTACAACAAATAATGGTGAGAACTGGTTTAGCCAAAATAGCGGAACAACTAATCTACTCTATGGTGTTTCTTTCTCGAGTACAAGCGTTGGTAATACTGTAGGTTTTAACGGAACAATTCTTCGGACAATAAATGGTGGTAATATCTGGGCAAGTCAACCTAGCGGTACTACTGCTTTTCTTTACGCAGTCGAATTTAAAGATGCTAACACTGGATATGCAGTAGGTGAAAATGGTACAATACTTAAGACAACAACTGGAGGTAACCCAATTGGAATAACGCCTATCAGCAATGAGATACCGGAAAGATTTTCTCTTTCACAAAACTATCCGAATCCGTTTAACCCAAAAACAGTTATCAGTTTTCAGTTATCAGTTAACAGTTTCGCTTCGCTTAAAGTTTATGATTTACTCGGCAGGGAAGTTGCAACACTTGTAAACGAACAACTCCAACCCGGCACTTATGAAGTTGATTTTGATGGAAGTAATTTTGCGAGCGGAATATATTATTATACTTTAGAAGCAGACCCTGAAACAATACCGTATCAAAGTACGGCACAAGGTTCAGGGTTTACAGAAACGAGAAAGATGGTGCTTATCAAATAGAAGGTTTGAAAGTTTGAAGGTTTGAAAGTAAAGGGAGTTTAACTGCTCCCTTTATCTTTTATTATTGATAGCATTGACTTAATTTTGAAAATATGAATGTAACAAAAAAAGGATACGTAAAGCTCCGCCGTCTTTTCAAACCGCGAAAGAAAAAAGCGGGCTTGCCTCCCGGCTCTATGGTTTACACCGGCGAAAAGAAAGCCGATAAAATAAAAATCACATTGCTCGATTATGATGAGAACACGGTTACAGAAAAGAAAATCGAAGACCTTTCTCTTTGCGAAGGATTAAAAGATAAACCGTCGATGACGTGGATTGACGTCGAAGGTGTGCATGATGTTTCTTTGCTTGAAACTCTCGGTAACCAATTCGGCTTGCACCCGCTTGTAATGGAAGATATTGTGAGCACAGACCAGCGTCCGAAGATGGAAGAGTTCGATGATTATATTTATATCGTTCTCAAAATGTTTCATCACCCCCCGCCTTCGCGAGGGCAAGATTCTGTTTACATCACGGGAGAACAGGTGAGCATCATCATGGGCAAGCAATTCGTTCTTACTTTTCAGGAAGGGTATGAAGGGGATGTGTTCGAGCCGCTTCGTGAACGGATAAGAAAAGGCGGCGGAAAGATTCACAAGATGAGCAGCGATTATCTTGTTTACAATTTGATTGATTCAATAATAGACGGCTACTTTACAATCCTTGAAAACATCGGCGAAAAAATAGAAGACCTCGAAGAAATTCTTGTAAACAACCCGCAGCCAAAAACTCTGACAACTATTTATGAGCTCAAACGTGAAATGATTTACCTGCGAAAAAATATTTGGCCCCTCAGAGAAGTCATCAGCCAGCTTGAACGTGAAGATTCGGAGCTGATTACAGAAAGCACACACATTTATCTGCGTGATGTTTATGACCACACAATTCACGCAAGCGATACGATTGAAACTTACCGCGACATGCTAAGCGGAATGCTCGACATTTATCTTTCGAGCATCAGCAACAGGATGAATGAAATAATGAAAGTGCTGACAATCATAACAACCATCTTTATTCCGTTGTCTTTCATCGCAGGCATTTACGGAATGAACTTTGAATTCATGCCTGAATTGAAAGAAAGAATTGCTTACCCGATTGTTCTTGGTGTGATGTTAGTCATTGCAATATTTATGTTGTTCTATTTCAGAAGGAAGAAGTGGATATGAAAAACCTTAGCATTGATGCTGATATAAAAAAAGCCCACACTCTCCCCTCTTCGTTTTATACCAGCGATGAGATTTATAACGCTTCACAAGATTCAATCTTCGCAAGATGCTGGCAGTTTATCGGTGATACTGACTTAATAAAAATTCCCGGACAAGTTTATCCTTTTACTTTCATTGAAGGAAGCATTGTAGAGCCATTGCTTCTTACACGAGACCAAGACGACACGATTCATTGTTTGTCGAATGTATGCACACACCGCGGAACTGTTCTTGTTGAGAATCCTGACGTTTGTCGATTGCTTCAATGCCGTTATCACGGAAGACGTTTTGAGCTGAACGGTCAGTTCAAGTCAATGCCTGAATTTGAAGGAGTGGAAAATTTTCCTTCCGAAGAAGACAACTTAAAAAAAGTTCCGTTTGGATTGTTGGATAAACTGATTTTCGTTTCACTCAATCCCATTGCACCCGTTGATGAATTCATCGGTGAAATGAAATCACGCCTCGACTGGTTTCCGTTTGACAAATTAATCTTCGAACCGTCACGTTCACGGGATTATCTTGTCAAAGCAAACTGGGCTTTGTATTGCGAAAATTATCTTGAGGGCTTACACATTCCTTTTGTTCATCCTTCTTTAAACGCTGTGTTAGATTATGGAAACTATACTCAGGAGATTTATAAATATTCAAATCTTCAGCTCGCAGTTGCAAAACCCGGAGAAGAATGTTTCCGCTTGAAAGAAACTTCGCCCGATTACGGAAGTGAAATTGCTGCGTATTACTATTGGATTTTCCCGAACATGATGTTCAATTTTTATCCGTGGGGATTATCAATAAATATCGTTAAGCCGCTTGCAAAAGATTTGACAAAAGTTTCCTTCCTTTCTTACGTTCTCGATTCATCTAAGCTCGACAAAGGTGCGGGCAGCGGACTCGACAGAGTTGAACGTGAAGACGAAGCAATTGTTGAGCAGGTTCAGAAAGGAATGCAGTCAAGGTTTTATTCACGCGGACGTTACTCACCTAAACGTGAGCAGGGCGTTCATCACTTCCATCGCTTGCTTCTCGATTTCCTCAGGTTGAAAATTCCGACCGCAGAGTCGGGAGAGAATTAAATTGAACAAAGTCGTTCTCATCACAGGTGTATCGCAGGGAATCGGTGAAGCACTTGCTTATGAATATGCTCGTAACAATTTCAATGTCGTTCTCCTCTCACGAAATGAGGAAGCAATAAAACGAATTGCTGAGAATATTAATTCGAAAAACGGAAATGCTAATTACAAAAAATGCGACGTCACTGATTTATCTCAAATAAAAGATGCGGTTGCATTCGCAATTGAAAAATACGGACACATTGATACCGCATTACTGAATGCCGGTGTCGGTAATCCCGAAACGATGGAACATTTCTCAAGCGAAGATTTCAAAAAAGTTGTTTCGGTTAACACCTTCGGAATTGCACACGGATTGGAATGTTTGATACCTGTTATGAAAAGTCAAGGCGGTGGAATTATTGCAGGAGTTACTTCTCTTGCTGACATTCGTGGTTATCCCGGCTCGGCAAGTTATTGTGCAAGTAAAGCTGCGTCATCTGTTCTGCTTGAATCAGCAAGGTTGGGTTTAAAGAAATTTAATATCAGTGTTGTAACAGTTCGTCCCGGATTTGTGAGAACTGAAATGACAGCGAAGAATGAATTCAAGATGCCTTTCTTGTGGGAACCGAAGAAAGCTGCGAAGTTTATACGCAGAGGAATTGAAAGGAAAAAAAGTGTAGTACAGTTTCCGTTGTTCACGGTGAATCTTACACGGCTTGTAAAGTTTTTACCAAACTGGTTTTACGACCCTGTGCTTTTGAAATTACGAAGCGGTAGAAATTAAAAATTAATCGAAGAGGAATTTGCTTTGAGAATTCTTTTGTGAGTGCGGGTAATCTTCTCACCTTCTCCGATAATACAATCTTCAAGAACGGCATTCTCTACAACTGCATTTTCATAGATGATACAATTCTTCAAAACTGAATCAGTAATTTTTGCGTCTTCCAGAATTAGTGTAGAAGAATGAATGGTTGAATTATGAAGCACAGCATCTTTGTCAATCATGTTACCTGATTCTGTATCACGATTCAGTAAATAAGCATTCGTGATTAGCAAAGTTTCTGGTTTGCCGCAATCAAACCAGTTTTGAATTTCAAACGGAATCATTTTTTCTCCATCCGAAACAATTTTTTGCAAAGCATCCGTGAGCTGGTATTCATTCTTTGTTCGAATGTTATTTGTCATCAGGTATTCGACTGCTTCAAAAAGCTTTGTGCCGTTCTTTACAAAATAAATTCCTGCAATTGCGGCTTTGCTGTTTGTCTCATCAAGCTGCGGTTTCTCAATCATCCTCGTTACAAAGCCATTCTCACTTTCAACAATTCCGAATCGCCTGATGTCATCAACATCTTTCACTCCGATTGCAGAATACTCGTTGTTCAAAACTTCATCGAGATTGAATTCAAAAATTGTATCACCAAGAATAATCAGAATGGGTTCTTCCTTTACAAAATCTTTTGCCTGATAAACGGCATGAGCAAGTCCGAGCATTTCTTTCTGCTCAACGAATTCAAATTTAATCTTTAAGTCAGAGTAAGTTTTATTCACCGACTCAATAATCTGTCCGCCGAGATAACCGATGATTAAAATAATCGTATCAATCCTGCCATTCTTCACAATCTCATCGATGAGATGAAACAGCATTGGTTTGCCTGCAACATTTAATAAGACCTTAGGAATCTTGTTCGTCAATGGCTGAAGCCGTGTGCCTATGCCTGCTACAGGAATGATTGCTTTCATTTAGACAAATATTTTTTTACTATCTCTGGAAATTTTAAAATAGCTTCATTCAATTTTGAAATATCTTTACCCCCTGCCGATGCAAGATGTGTTTTACCGCCACCGCCTCCGCCAAGAAGCTTTGCAACATCACCAACAATTTTTCCGGCACTCAAGCTTTTTTCTTTAATTAGATTATCGCTCACAACCGCAACAAGCGAAATTTTGTCATCAATAATTGCATACAGCAAGCCAACACCATTGCCAATTTTTTCCCGAAACTTGTCAGCAATTTCTTTTAGCTCGTCTACGTTGTCAACTTCGAATTTAGCGGCAACCAATTTAATGTTGTCAATTACTTCTGCTTTTTTAATAAGCTCATCAATTGATTCAGATGCCTGCTTTACTTTTTGTTTGGCGAGCTGTTTATCCGTTTGCTTTTTTTCTTCGTTAAAATTTACTTCAACAATATTAATAGCACTTGTAGTATCAGCTGTCAATGTTAAGGCTGTAGATAAAGCAGCACTATCACCAAAAGATATTTTAACTAATTTATTTTTATGACTAGATAAATCATCTTCAAATTGTATTATTTTAGGTGAAAATTGTTTTATGATTAAAGGTTTAATATTTATTAAAGATTGCATTTTTACTTTAATGCTATCTATTATTTTTTTATCATTATTAATCTCTTTTTCAATTTCGCGTATTACTCCGTTCCATGTAACTCCAGTTATTCTTCTAATGCCAGAACCTGCACTCTCCTCTTTTACAATTTTAAAAAAACCTATCTCTGAGGTATTTTTTACATGTGTACCACCACACAATTCAACACTAAAACCTTTATCAATAATGACTACTCGCACAATATCTACATATTTATCTTCAAAAAATGATCTGAGATTGGAATATAATTTTCTGGCATCATCAATACGTATTTCCTTTGTTTCAACATCTATTTTTTCAATTATCTTTTCATTAACTATATCTTCAATTTTTTTTATTTCTTCTACCGTTAGCTTATGGAAATGAGGAAAATCAAATCGTAGCAAGCTGTCGTCTAGATAAGAACCTAACTGTTTAATATGCGAGCCGAGAACTCGTCGTAATGCCTCGTGGACTAAATGTGTTGCTGAGTGATTGCGTTGGATTGAGAGGCGGCGTGGGTAATCTACTACAGCTTTCACTGAATAACCAAAATCTTTTTCTATACCACCGACTATGACACTATTTATTAAAGAGTCTTTAACATTACGCTCTCTACCGTTTTCAAGAATAAGTTTTCCAGTATCACTTACCTGTCCTCCTGACTTGGAATAAAAAGGATTGTCATTTAAATATACAATCGTTTCATTAGAATCTTCATTTAATTGAGTAAAGAGTACCGCTGTATATTTACCTTCAGGTATTATTTCATAAGGGATATAGTTTGGTTTAATATTTAGTTTACTTTCACCTTTCTCGCCAAAATCCACAGTAACCTCAATATCTTTTTTAGCTTCCCTGGATTTTCTTTTTTGCTCTTCCATCAACTCCTCAAACATTGCAACATCAACCCTATACCCAATCTCCCTCGCCATCAATTGCGTCAAATCAATAGGGAAGCCGTAAGTATCGTGAAGCTTAAAAGCAACTTCGCCTGAGAACACTTTCACATTATTCTTTTTCATTCGTTCAATCTCTTCGTTGAACAAAACTATTCCTCTGTCGAGAGTTTCGTTAAAACTTTCTTCTTCACCTTGAATTACTTCTTTAATGAACTTTTGTTTCTCAACAATCTCCGGAAAAATATACCCCATAGTTTCCACAAGAACATCAACAAGCTTGTAAATGAACGGCTTGTGCATTTCAAGATTTCGTCCATAACGTGCAGCACGGCGTAAGACACGACGCAAAACATAACCGCGACCTTCATTCGAAGGAATCGCTCCGTCCCCAATTGCAAAAGTTAATGTCCGAACATGGTCAGCAATGACATTCATTGAAGCTTCGTATTTGCCGGAGTATTCTTTTCCAGTAAGTTGAATAAGTTCGTTAATCAAAGGAAGAAAAACATCTGTTTCATAATTTGATTTTTTATTTTGTAAAACACGAACGATTCTCTCGAATCCCAAACCGGTATCAACGTGCTTCTGCGGTAAGTCGTGAAGTGTGCCGGCTGCATCTCGGTTGTATTGAATAAAAACAAGATTCCAAATTTCCATCACGTCGGGGTTTCCTGCATTCACATCTTCCGCTTTGCATCCTTTCGGAGTAAAGTCGTAATGAATTTCCGAGCAAGGACCACACGGACCTGTCTCGCCCATCTCCCAGAAATTATCTTTAGCTCCGAACTTTAAAATATGAGTGTGGTCAATATCAGTTTCTGTTTCCCATAACCTTTTCGTTTCCTCATCTTTCTCATAATATGTAGCCCACAATCTTTTTTTATCGAGCTTCCAGATTTTTGTTAGCAATTCCCACGCCCATTGAATCGCTTCCTTCTTGTAATAATCGCCGAACGACCAGTTGCCGAGCATTTCAAAAAATGTGTGATGGTAACCGTCGTGTCCGACTTCTTCCAAATCATTATGCTTGCCGCTCACACGAATGCATTTCTGCGTATCCGCACATCTATTATAATCGCGTTTACCGGTTCCGAGAAAAACGTCTTTGAACTGATTCATACCTGCATTTGTAAAAAGCAAAGTCGGGTCATCATAAGGAATCACCGAAGCAGAAGAAACAATGCGGTGCCCCTTCTCTTTAAAGAAGTCAAGAAACTCCTGCCGTATTTGAGATGATGATTTCAAGTTACCTTATAAAAAGATTCCCGCAGAAGCGGGAATAACAATTCAGTGAATTTCGTAGCGGGGGACAGATTCGAACTGCCGACCTTCGGGTTATGAGCCCGACGAGCTACCACTGCTCCACCCCGCGATTTTGTTTGATTAATACAAAGATATTCATTGGTTAAGAGTCCTTCAAGCTACAAAAAATACCTACGAACAATCCTTAACCATTTTTTGCAGAAGTGCAATAAAAAAAATTGTGTCATTATAAAAGACGTTGTTATTAAACTCTTGTGTGTCGCCGTTGATTCTGATTTTATAATCGCTGCCGTCTAAAGTTAAATCCAAAACTATATTGCAATACACTTCAAAAGATTTCGACTTTGAATTTTCTTCAGTCAAAGTCTGATTTGAGTTCAATCCTTTTGATATGATTGTAGTTTTGATGTTTGCAATATCCTGCTCCGTGAAAGTACATTCTTTCTGTGAGTCCTCCTGGTTTTTACCTCTGCGGCCGCTGTACTTTATTGAGTAAGAAACAGTTTGTCCCTCGATAGAAAAAATTTCGTTCGAAGAATGACTATCCTTGCTTTTTTCTCCTTTGAAATAGCTTATATTAAGCTTGAAGGAATCTGCTTTTGTTCCGGAACAATGAAGAACAAGCAAGAAAAGAAAAGAGACGAAAAAATATTTCATATTATTCTCCTGTTAAAGATTTGTAATGTTGTTTTAGCTTTTCCAGTTTTAGCAAAGTATCTTCCCGTTTTTTATTTTCATTGGCTACTACTTCTTCTGATGCCCTGCTCACAAAATTTTCATTGCTTAATTTTTTATTGATTGAATTTAGAAATGATTCAGCACGTTCAATTTCTTTATTCAATCTTAATTTTTCCTGTCCAATATCTATTACTCCTTCAATCTTCATGTAAATTTGATAAGGACCGACAACAGAGGAAATCGATTTGAAGTTTGCAGAAGAGTTCATTTCAAGGTTCTCCACTTTTGCCAATGATTTTATATAATCTATAACCTTCTCAACTGCTTTTTTATCTGAATCACTTTGACATTTGATTGCAACATCGCATTTCACAGCAGGGCTTAAATTAATTTCTGCTCTTAAATTTCTTATTGAAGTTATTAACTCTTGAACTGAATTTATTTCTTTTTCTATTTCATTACTAATCATCAATTCATTCAAAACTGGCATGTCACTGACCGAAATACTTTCATTGTCTTTTCTCTCTTTCATCCACTGCCATAACTCTTCTGTGATGAATGGCATTACAGGATGAAGAAGCTTTAATATGTCTTCAAATATATCTATTGCCCACTCAAATATCTTTGTTGACGAGTTAGGCTGGTTTTGAGATTTAATTTTCAGAACCTCGATATACCAATCACAGAAATCTCTCCAGATAAAATCATAAAGAGCTTTCGATGCTTCATTGATTTTATATTCGTTCAATGCTTTAAGATAATTTTTAAGTGTTGAATTGAATCGTGACACAATCCATTTATCAAAAATATCTTCATGGTACTCTTCATTTGAATTTGAAGATTGTTCTTTTTTCATCTGCAGAAATCTTCCTGCATTCCAAATCTTGTTTGCAAAGTTTCTGCCAAGCTCACACTTCTCTTCATTGAAGAAAACATCCGCACCTTGCGGAGCAAGGTAAACAAGCGTGAACCGCAATGCATCAGTTCCGTATTTGTTCATTACTACAATTACATCCGGTGAATTGCCCAAGCTCTTGCTTAACTTTCTTCCTTTATCATCGCGAATAATGTTATGAAAATAAACATCAGTGAAGGGAATTTTTCCTGTAAATTCAAGCGAAGCCATTATCATCCTTGCAACCCAGAAGAAAATTATATCAGGTCCCGTTGATAAAAGATTTGTCGGAAAGAATTTTTTCAAATCTTCCGTTTCATCGGGCCAGCCCATCGTTGAGAAGGGCCAGAGCCATGAAGAAAACCATGTGTCAAGAACATCCGGATCTTGCTCCCAATTCTCCGTGTCTTTCGGCGGTTCAATCTCGCAATAAATTGAATCATTGTTCTTATTATACCAAACAGGAATCTGATGTCCCCACCAGAGCTGCCGTGAAATACACCAGTCACGAATGTTTGTCATCCAATGTTCGTAAACTTTTGTCCAGCGTTCGGGATATAATTTTATTTCACCTGACAAAACTGCTTTCAATGCCGGCTCTGCGAGTTGTTTCATAGAAACAAACCATTGGTCTGAAAGATACGGCTCAACAATTGTCCCGCCGCGCTCACTGATTCCAATGTTGTGAACGTAATCTTCTATCGATTCTATTAATTCTTTTTCCTTCAGATGTTCAACGATTAATTTTCTCGCTTCAAATCTGTCCAGCCCGGAATATTTGCCAGTATGTTCGTTCATCAATCCGCGATGGTCAATAACCTGAATCGTTTCAAGATTATGTTTTTCACCGATGATAAAATCATTCGGGTCGTGAGCGGGAGTAACCTTCAACGCACCTGTGCCGAATTCTTTGTCAACATATTCATCCTGAATAATCGGGATAACTCTTTCAACAATTGGGAGTACAGCTTTCTTTCCCAACAGCCATAGATGTCTTTCATCATCAGGATTAACAGCAACAGCTGTGTCACCGAGCATTGTTTCGGGGCGTGTTGTTGCAATCACAATAAACTTATTGCTCTCTCCAAGAATCGGATATTTTATTTTGTAGAGTTTATCTTTTCGCTCAACGTAATTTACTTCTTCATCCGATAAAGCCGTTTGTGCAACAGGGTCCCAGTTTATAATTCTTTTGCCTTTGTAAATCAAACCTTTCTTATAAAGCTCAACAAAAACTTTTCGGACAGCTTTCGATAAACCTTCATCCATCGTGAAACGTTCACGGCTCCAATCAACAGATGCACCCATGCGTGTAAGCTGTTTCTTTATGTTAGCGTGATAAACTTCCTTCCATTCCCAAACTTTCTCAATAAATTTTTCCCTGCCTAAATCATACCGGGTCTGGTTTTCTTCACGAAGTTTTTTCTCTACGACAGTTTGAGTTGCAATTCCCGCGTGGTCAGTTCCGGGAAGCCAGAGAACATTGAAGCCGCTCATCCGTTTCCATCTCGAATAAACATCCTGAATGGTGTTGTTCAAAATATGTCCGACAGTAAGATTCCCTGTAACATTCGGCGGCGGAATAACTATAGAAAACTTCGGCTTAGTTGATTTTGAATCGGGTGTATAGAATTGATTCTTCTCCCAAAAATCAATCAGCTTCAATTCAACTTCACCCGGTTGATATGTCTTTGACAATTCTTTCAACTGACAACTGCCTCAGAATACCTGTTAATAATTTCGTAAGCCAGTTCGAGATAAGCTATTGAAACATTTGCGTTCACATTATAGAGAATGACTGGCTTGCCGTAAAATGTTGACTCTGTTAAAATATTATTTCTCGGAATGGATGTCTTGAATAAATATTTATTATAACGAAGCTTCAGCTCACGCTCGGATATTTCTGTTACCTTTGTGTTCGATTCAAACATCGTCATAACAATTCCTTCTATTCGCAACGCAGGATTCGCAACCTCGCGAATGTAGTCTACGTATTTTAGCAGCTTCGAAATTGCTTCAAGAGAAAAATGTCCGGAGCGAACGGGTAATAAGACAGACGTAGATGCAACCAACGCATTTGCAACTACACCACGCATTGTCGGCGGACAATCGATAATAATATATTCATAATGTGAAACGATGCTTCTCATTGCATTTTTCAGCACAACCCTGTTCTCCGAAGCTTTTGAAAGCCGTTCATCACGTTGAATTGTGTTCACGTTTGAAGGTATTAAGTCGAGAAACTCAAGCTCAGTTTGATGAATACAATTTTCTATTGCATGAGTAAAGCTGAACACGTCTGAGATTCCCGCTTTTATTTTTTCATTCGTGAATCCAAGCGACAATCCTGAAGCACCAAACGGGTCAACGTCAATCAGCAAGGTTTTCTTTTCTGCAACAGCCAGCGATGATGCAAGATTTACCGCAGTAGTGGTTTTCCCAACTCCGCCTTTCGGTAAACATACAGATATTATTTTCGTTTTCAATTCTTAAGATTCTCTTTGAGTATTTTATTTTTTAAATTCATTGCCTCAACGAAATCATTTTTTATTTCAAGAGCCTTGTCAAGAAACCTTACTGCCAAATTATAATTTTTATTTTGATAATGGTACATTGCATTGTCATAATATAAACCTGATACAGCACCAATCATTTTATTTTCTTCCTTATCATTTGGTATAAATTTTCTGAAGTTCAGTCCAAGAGCTTTCTCTCCGGCAGTGGAATCATAACCATTTTCATTTCCTTTAACACGATAAACCAAACCATCCGGCTGAAATTGATAGCTCCCGCCAAGCAAAGATTTTATTTCATTGCTGTAAACAAGGTCATAAGTACAGTAAACCGGAAACTTATTCAGGTTCTTAGCAAAAAATCCTTTCACCAAGATTGCAAGTGCCTGTGACGATGCATTGTTCCCCTGAGGCGAGTAGAATTTTTTATAATCTTCAATTTCACTTTTGATGTTTTCGTAAACATCAGGATAATATTTTTTGATGTTATCAAGATACCACATCACCGAAAGAAACTTTACATTAAAAACTTTCACGTCTCCTCTCATCTTTTCAACCTGCTGGAAATAAACCGACGCAGGGTAAAAATATCCCCACTCATAAATAAACACAATTGAGTTCGGTTCAAGCGTATTTAAAGTTTTGACCGTAAGGTCTTCAACCAGATAATTATCATGATTATCATTCACCTTGTAATTTGAACTTAATACTGCACCGCAGGAAATTAATCCAATAATAAGTATAGCCACTGCAGGTTTTATATTTTTTACCATGAAAGAAACCAAATAAATCAGCCCTGCACCCGTACAAAGAGAAAGCAAAAAATAAATCAAAGTGAAATAACTTTGAAGGTCACGGATATTGTAGTTCAATGAATACAGCAAGCAGCCGAGAATCAAAATAATAAATAATACGAACAACCTTTTGTCGAATTTTAACAATCTTATTAATCCTGCAATCGCAAGTGCTCCGAATAAATATGAGAACTCGTTAAAGTATCCTCCAAAAAAGCCAGCGAGATTTCTTGAGAAAACATTCGAGCCGGAGAACATCATCTGGCTATAGTCACTGCCGCGAATATGATAAATGAGATTTGAAAATGTTGACGGGTCAGACCAGTTCATAAACGGCTGAGAAGAAGCTGCGTACATCAGAACAAAATATAAAAGAAAACCGGGAAGAACTGCAAAGACAAAATACAAAATTGATTTTGTAAAGAAAGTATCCGTTTTGTACTGGACGTATAAAAGATACAGCAAACCTGTCAGCAAAAATATCGTCGTCATGTGATTTGCAAAGCTGAATCCAACAACGATAAACAGAACCACCCAGAGCTTCTTCGGTCTTGATTCCCGTGAAGAATATATTCTTAACATCAGATAAACCAAAACTGAAATGAATAGAGAATGAAGAGCATAAACTTCAACCTGAATGGCATTCGACCAGAACGTTCGTGACAAGCCAAAACATAAAGCCGAAAAGAAAGATGCAATCATAATTGCATTTTCGTCTAATCTGAAAACTTCCTTCTGTTTAATTTTCTTCGAAGTTTTTGAAGGCGATTCCTTTGATGTGAGCTGTATTAAATTCAACGAAACAAAAAAAGTAATATAAACCGAAACAGCACTCAGCACCGCACTCATCAGGTTCAAACGGTAAATAACAGAGCCAAATGGCAGCATAGAAAAAATATATCCGATAATAAGAGACAATGGATAACCTGTAGGGTGCGGTACTCCGAGAGTTGCAAAAGCCGTTGCAAGCTCACCGCTGTCCATAAATCCGACTGACGGATATAATGTCATTACATAAAGGACAAAACAAATTACCGATGCAAGAGAAGCTAATATGTATTTTAGATTCCTATCCAACCTTTATTTTCAAATTCCCGATTGATTCAATTTCTGCTTCGACAATGTCACCTGAATTTAGTTTAGTAATTCCCGCAGGTGTTCCAGTGAAAATCAAATCGCCTTTTTTCAGTCCGAAGATTGTTGAAATATAATGAACGATAAAATCCAATTTAAAAATCATCTGTGAAGTATTTGCACTTTGTTTTGTCTCTCCGTTTATCTTCAAGCTGATGTCAAGATTCTCAGGATTGGGAACATTTTCTTTCTTCACGATTTCAGAAACAGGTGCACTCGTCAGAAATCCTTTAGCAACAGTCCATGGCAGACCTTTCTTTTTCTCCTCTGCCTGAATATCTCGCAAAGTAAAATCAATTCCGACAGCATAACCGAAAATGTAATCCATAGCTCTGTTTTGTTCAATCTCTTTCCCGTCTTTGCCAATCACGATAACCATCTCGACTTCGTTCTGTAAATTTTCCGAAATGGGTTTCCCGTTCAGCTTAGGAATTGTTACAACGCCCGAGTCAGTCATCACAGCAGTGTTTGGTTTTAGAAAAACTACCGGCTCTTTTGGAACTTCTGCTTTCTTTTCCTGTGTATCAAACTCTGCTATATGGTCAAGATAATTTTTGCCGATGCAAAAAACGTTTTCGACTTTTAACGTTTCGTTTGTTCCTTTGATTTTAAGATTACTCATTTTTTGTCATTCCCGCCCCGCATCAAGTGCGGGATAAACTCCAGCGGGAATCCATACCTCCAATTAAAATACTGGATGCCCGTTTACACGGGCATGCTAATGCATTAGACATTTATCAAATGTTTTGCGTTGTTTACAATTCCGATTGGTTTCCCTTTCAGCTTCCATCCGTTGTAAGGAGAGTTATTACTCTTAGAATGAAACTTTGAAATATCAACTGTCCACTCTTTATTCAAATCGAGAATTGTTAAGTTTGCTTTCTCTCCTTCGTTGATTTTTATTTCAGGCAAGCCAAGAAGCTTACGCGGATTCACAGACATCTTGCGAATCATTTCTTCAATCGTAATAATTCCCTTCTCAACTAAAAAAGTATTCGTCAATCCGACGGAAGTTTCCAATCCCACAATACCGAACGGAGCTTTCTCCATTCCCAAAGATTTTTCTTCGGCAGTATGCGGTGCGTGGTCTGTGCAAATAACATCAATCGTACCGTCTTTCAATCCGAGAATAATTTCGTCAACGTCTTCCCGTGTCCGTAAGGGAGGATTCATCTTCGCATTCGTTCCGTATTTCCCAACTGCTTCATCAGTCAAAGTAAAATGATGCGGACATGCTTCCGCAGTTACGTTCAATCCTTCTGCTTTCGCTTTGCGGACAAGCCGCACCGCTTCTTTCGTGCTGATGTGTTGAATGTGATAATGACAATTCTTGATTTGTCTGACCAGCTCAATATCACGTTCAATAATTTTCCACTCCGATTCATCCGGAATTCCTTTCAAGCCAAGCTTTCGCGAAACTTCACCATCATTCATTATACCATTATTTGAAATGCTCATCACTTCACAATGCTGAATCACCGGCTTATTCATTTTCTCCGCTTCGGTCAAAGCTTGTTTCATTAATTCATCATCTGCAATCGGGCTTCCGTCATCTGTTACCGCCAATGCACCTGCTTCGAGCAAAGAACGAATGTCCGTTAACTTTTTTCCTTCACGGTTCATGGATGCACAAGCAGAAGTATAAACATCAACAATATTATCTTTAGCTTTATTTTTATTATCGTTTATCGTTTGTACATTATCAATTACCGGAGAAGTGTTTGGCATACAAAGCACACCCGTAATTCCGCCGTAAGCCGCAGCAAGTGAACCTGTCTGAATATTTTCTTTATGTGTTTGTCCCGGCTCACGGAAGTGAACGTGCATATCGAAAAATCCCGGCACAATAATTTTTCCCGCAAGGTCATACTGAATAAGCTCACGGACGTGCTGCCAAATCACGCCCATCTTCACAATTACACCGTTGGCAATCTGAATATCGAACCTGCCGTTTATGTTTTGTGACGGCGAGATGATGTGACAGTTCCTAAGAAGAAGGTTCAAATGTTAAAAATTAATTTACGAAGATAAGGAGTTCAGAGGTGTTAATAAATTTATTAAAGAGTAGCTTTCAAATACAAATAAATATACAAAGCCGGTGCTGCAAACAGTAAGCTGTCGAACCGGTCTAAAAATCCGCCGTGTCCGGGTATTAACTGTGATGAATCTTTAAGGTGAACAGTTCTTTTCAGGTGTGACTCGAATAAATCACCTATCTGTGCAGTGAACCCGACAATCAAGCCGATTGAAAATGCATGAATCAAATCAAACTCCTTAAACACAAAATATTTTATCACGAACGCAGCAATCATCGTAAACAAAAATCCGGTTATTGAACCTTCCCACGTTTTGTTCGGGCTGATTCTTTCTGCAATCTTATGCTTACCCAAAAGCTTTCCTCCAAAGAACGCAAACGAATCCGACACCCAAACCAAAACCATACAAATGACAGCATAATTCTCACCGAAGATTTTTATAAACTTCGTAGAGTCCATTAAGCTCAAAAGCCCGAACGGCGTGGAAATATAAATGATAGAAAGAAGCCACGTTCCGATTACCTCAAAATGTTTTTCCTTTTTGAAAACTTCATCGCTAATCAGGTAAATGAACATCAGGAAATATAAAATGAAAACGTAGTTGAACCATTGAAAATAAAAACAGATTACGACAAGAGTACTTATCAAAAGAAAAACTGACTTATGAAGTGAAAGTCCGCCGAACCATTTAGTCAGAACAGACGGCTCGCTCTTCGGTTTCTCGAACATGTTGTAAAATTCATTCATGCAGAAAAAAGAAATCACAACGCAGAAAACAAGAAACACTTGATTGCCAAGCAAAGCAAGAGCTATTATTATCGGTATGCCTAAGACACCTACTATTACTCTGAGAATTGTATTATTCATGATTCAATATTCATTATTCAATAATCATTATTCAATAATCATTATTCAATAATCATTATTCAATAACTTTTTCTTTTGTCTTAAACTTATCAATAAGAAACACAATCGACCCGAAAAGAATCAACGACACTGCCAAAGTTATCAACAGGTCGGTTTCCTGTGAAGAAGAAATTTTCGGTGTATCGATTTCATCTTTACCGAATTTATAAACATAAAAAGCTGCGAGAAAATTATTTACGAAGTGGCATGCCACACCTGTGAGCACACTGTTTGAGCAGTACACAACAAAGCCGAGATAACCACCAAGAGCTACAAGCGGCACAATATTGAACGGCTGAAAATGATACATCCCGAAAATGAATGCTGAAAAGAAAATCGCAGTGGATGGCTTGGTAACTTTTTCGAAATTCTTCAGCACGAATCCGCGGAACAAAAATTCTTCGCAAATCGAAGGTGTAAGTCCTATCACAAACACAACGACAAGAAACTCTGTTACTGAATAAGCTTTTACAATTTTCATTGTCGATGTTTCGAGCAGGTCAAAAAAATCTTTCATCTGTTTCAGCGTATCCTGTATGAACGGAATGCTGTCTAATATTTTTTCCTGCAGATGAAGATAGCTTTGAAGCGGCGGCTGTAACAAAATAATTCCTAAAATCGATAGCAGAAGAATGGGAAACTTCGGCATCCTAAGGCGAAGGTGTTTTTTAACTTCATCGGTTTGGAGCCGTGTGAAAAATAAAGTCGGGGCGAGTATCAGCATGAACTGGGAAAACGATAAAATTATTCTCATCATGCTTACGTTCTTGTCCAAATCGGTCGCTCCGCCGAGAAATGCCATTGCACCGCCAATCATCTGGTAAAGAAAAAATATTATCATCAGCACGATGATTGTATAAGCAAACGGATTCAGCGCTCGGATGAAACTCGGCTTCGGTTCATGTGATGAAGGAAGATTTTGATTTTCGAATTGTTCCAAATGCAGTTTACTTTATGAATGCAAATATAACAATATCTTGCTATCCGCAATCACTACTCTAAAATCCGTTAGTGTCTTAATTTTGAAAATCCTTGTAGCCTCAACCTTCAGGTTGAGCTATAATTTCGCAAGCTGAAGCTTGCGGCTACATGAAAATAAGACACTACTCTAAAATCCTCTGACATATCTTTTATCTTCGATGACTTATAAGTAAGTTTCGGCTCATTGATGAATAAATTATTCGCCATATTTTTTCTCATTACATCTTCGGTTGTTTACTCACAAAACCGCTCTGACTCACGCGGAATCGGAATGTCAAATGCATCGCTCGTTTCCTCGTTTGGAATCGATGCAACAGGACTCAATCCTGCGAACTTCGATTACCGTTTGAATGCAAAAGATAAAAAATCTCTCTTCGATATTTCGATTTTCTCGCTCGGAGGCGGATACGGCACAGATACAACTATAGGTTTCTACAATAACTATCTCAGTTATCTTTCAATCAACCGTGAAACTTTCACAGACCTTTTCACAGACCTTCCAGCCGTTTTGAAATTCAGGCAAGAAGTTCTTCCCGGTTCAAAACAGCAGGTCAATTATGATTTTGAATTGAAATGGTTTTCCATGAATTACGTTAATCCAAAGCTCGGTGCATTCAATCTTACTATGTCAGACAAAGTCGGCTTGAATACAAACGTAAACAGCCGCGATGATTATTTGCCTCTCACTTTTCTTGTCACGTTCTATCCGGATTCAAGCTATGACCTTACAAACGTCAAGTTAAACCAATCCGAAGCCATCGCATGGTGGATTCGAAAATACTCGCTCGGCTACGCAAAACAATTTCATCTTGCAAAAGGTGACTTCATCAACAGCATTTCATTCGGGTTCAGTGCGGGACTTGTTCACGGATTTGGGAATGTGATTACTTATAACTCAAAGCTCGATGTTAACACTTACGGAATAAAAAAAAATATAACGACCGGTCTAACACATGTTGACAGCATCCGCGGTTACCAGGATTTCAGCTCGCTCGCTGCATTGACTGATTTCTTCCGCGATTACAATGACGGAGCACAATCGCAGTTCGATTTTTTCCCAAAGCCCGCAGGCAAAGGTTACTCACTTGACTTCGGAACGACGATTCAGTTTTCGGAAAAATGGAAGCTCGCATTCAGTGTTACCGACATCGGGAAAATTACCTGGGACTATAACACTTTTGTAAACTACGACAAAGAAAATTTTTTCTATCAGAATTTTACACTCAACGCTTCCGACCCGACATATAACCAATTCGTGAACGACCTCGAAGGACTCGATTCACGCGACACAACAAGTTCTTACGAAACCGATATGCCGACAAAATACAGAGCGGGGTTGATGTTTCAACCCTCGGAAAAATTATTAATCGAACTAAACTGGATGAAAGGAATTAACAATCTGCCCGGCAATTCAGACGCAAATATTTTTTCTCTCGGCTCGGAGTTTTTTCCGTCGCCTTTCATTCCGATTCGTGCAGGAGTTTCTGTAGGCGGTCCGGGCGATTATTTCATCTCACTCGGAATGGGCTTAAAGCTAAAATACTTTTCTTTGGATATTGCAACTCAGGGAATCAACCAGTTAATTGCGAACAAAAGATTTTCAGTTTCCTTCTCAGGAAAATTAACTTTATAACATTTCTCCCCCTCTCCTCTTAGGAGAGGGGTTGGGGGTGAGGTCAAAAACAAGTAACCCGAAACAAATTAACTTTATAAAAATTATGTTACACAAAATTATTCTCTCCTCAGCAATCATTTTCTTCTCAATCTTTTTCATAACCTGCGGAAGTGACACTCCGACGAATAACAATAACAATGGCGGAACACCTTCCGGTATTCCTATCATTCGCCTAACACCGGGAAGTACTTATAAATATAACATTGACTCGCTTGTGAATAACGGTGGAACAATCACTACAGTTCGCACACGTTCTGTTTCTACCGATGTTGTTCAAAGTACATCTATCGTTGCCGGCTTCACTTGTTATCCGATTATCAGTACAACTGTTGACACAGTTACCAGCATTACACAGAGCATTGACACGGCATATGTTCGTTATGACAGTACAGCAGCAAAATTTTATCAATTCGGAATTTCACAAGCTATCAATCCGACTCAAACGGCAACCTGGGATTTGGTCGCTGACTTCAGTAATCCGCGAAACACTGAATGGACAATCGGAACAATAAATTATTCGATCACACTGCCGCCGCCGTTTGGAACGGTAACATTCAGCGGACCGCTAAAAGCAAAAGTAACAGACAGTACAACACAAGTAACAAGCAACGGCTCACAAACTTATCCATGTTACAAAACAGTGATGACTGCGAGTATCTCCGGTTCAACCATCTTAGGAACTGTATCAGCAACCATTATTCTCGATTATTATCTTGGCTTCAACCACCCCACAGCAAATAGTGCCCCGGGTATAGTCCGTGTAAGATTAAATCCGTTTGCTTTCTTCCTGAGTACTGCACCAGTTCTCTATCTTTCGACTGTTGAAAGGATTTTGCAGAGAGCCACAATAATCATAATAACACCGTGAGAAAATATATTTAATACTTTTTTTCGGGGTCTGGCGCCTGCCCCGAACCTTGTGCCGTACTTTGATACGGTATTGATTCGGGGGTAATGTATCTGACATGGGACCGGGCTGGACTTAATCCAGCACTTGATGTCCCAAACCTTGTGCCGTACTTGATACGGTATTATTCGGGGATGCGGGAACAGGTTTATCCCGAACTTGCTTTGGGGCGTTTGAACCTTGCAACATGTCCCGACTTATTATGGATGTTTGTCCGTCATAGGCGAGACCTCATTATTAGCGGGCTGATTACTAATTGCTAATTACTAATTCTAATTTACCTGTTCGCTTTCTCTTTAAATTGTTTTTCCACAGTGGCTTCAATTTCAAGAAACTCATCTCTTAAAATGGTTATCTCATTAATTTTCTTATGAAGGACTCTCTGTATATCCGATAGCTCGGCATTTCTGTTATTCAAAACTTCTTCAAGCTCCTCGCGTGTCATTGTGTGCTCATCACCCGGTTCGTAGCCGAGCTTAAGATGACGCATGTTTCTGAACACGATAATAAATATTAATAAGACAGCGAGTACACCGGCTCCCATAATGTAAAGAGTGAAGTTGCTGCTGTTTTCTGCGTTGGCTGTATTTTGAGCAAGCGTCTTTAGCTCCTCGATTCTCATTTTGTCAATCATTGCTTTTACACTCTCCTGAAGCTCATGTGATTCTTCAATAATCGGCTCATACCATTTTACAGAGTTGCCTTTCTTTTCCTGCATAGCTAAGCTCTTATTGAACAGGTCGAATCTTTTTAAGACAAGCTGCCGCAGCGTGTCGAGATTTCTTTGCTGTGTTTCGTTTTCCGAAGTGTTGTTCTTTATATAAGTCCAGATTGTGTCAATACTTTTTGAAGCGATTTTATAATTTATTAAATAGATTGGTCGTTCCATTATGAAGAAAGCTCTTCTTCCGCTCTCTGCATCTGCAAGAGTTGAAACAAGCTTCTGCATCTGCTCTAAGTTGCGGAATGTTTGTGCAATCTTATCTTCGGATTCAATCATGTCTCTTGAGTTTAAATATGAAACGTATGAAGTTGAAATCAGTATAAGCAGTGCGATGAAGATTAAGGTTCGGACTTGCTTTTTGTTCAAGGAAAGTAAATGATGTTCCATTAAATGCTCATTAAGTTTTGTGTGGAAATATTCAGCGGCGTCTCCGCAAAGAACGGCTCGCCGTATTTAACGCCGATTTGGAATCCGTAGAATGCTGCTTTTGCTTTGATGGAATCTAAAAACTTTTTGTCGCTAATGAATGTATCAGGTTCTTTACTTTTAGGATTATAGAATTGGGACTTGTAACAAAGTATCGCTTTGATTTTTTTATCGAACGATTTGGTTATGTCTGTAATAAATGACGGCACAAAAGTATATGTCTGCATGTAATAGAAAATTCTTTTCGGACGATGGGGCTTCTGTGTTTTTCCGTTGAGCTTCGATTTTATTTTTGCCAGCCCTGAATAGAATGCAGACTCTTTAATAAGCTTGTTTGCATTGACATGGTCAGGGTGTCTGTCGTTTGAATAAGGTGCGAAGATAACTTCGGGTTTATGTTTGCGAATCTGCTGAATGATTTTCAATTGATTCTTCTTATCATTTGAAATGTTTCCGTCTGTAATCTTTAAGTTGCTTCGGAAATTCATTCTGAGAATTTTATTCGCAGCTTTCGTTTCCGATTGGCGTGTATTCACATTGCCTCTTGTCCCTAATTCGCCCTGTGTGAGGTCGATAATTCCGACATCCTTTCCCGAAGCAACGAGATTAATCACAGTTCCTCCGCAGCAAATCTCAACATCGTCAGGGTGGGCACCAAAAAATAAAATGTCTAACATTAATTTGACAAAGATAATGGAAAATATTAATATGAGTAAAGCTATTGTTGAACGAATAGTTAATTGAATTTACTAAGCGTTCCTGTTAAATTTGTGTAATCAATAAAAGAAAATGAAATCATTAAAAATATTTTTCGTATTACTGTTTGCGTTTACTTTGCTCGCACAAAATTCACCCAAGCTCGAAGTTGTGGGCGGTGAAAATATAAACATCGGCAACAAGCAAAGAGGAGTTCCTGTTGAGTATGACATTGCCGTTAAGAATGTCGGTAATGCTGATTTAAAGATAACGTCTGTAAGCTCATCATGTGGCTGCATGGGTATTCTTTCATCAACGGATGTTATAAAGCCGGGTGAATCAGGCAGTGTTAAGTTTTCTTTCAACGGTCAGGGTATGGGGATTGTTTCTAAAAATATCTACATCGCAACAAATGAATCTGCTGGTGCCAGCCATACAGTAACGTTTACTGTAAACATGGTTGACCCTTTGAGCGTAAACCCGGCGTCTATAATGACTGAAGGAAAAGTCGGCGATGAAATAAAACAAACGGCAACTCTCACAAACTCAAGCGGGAGTGAAATTACAATCACAGAAATAACTTCTAACTCACCGGTTGTGAAAGTGGAAAGCGATAAGATGAGCATAGCAAACGGAGAGGCTGCATCTCTCAGCATTTCCATCAAGCTATACGAAGAAACGACCGTGAATGCTGCTGTAACGATTAAAACCAACCAGGGAGAGTTTCAAATTCCTATCCTTGTTGATGTAAAATCCAAGTAGAGATTTATCCTTGTCATCACGTCTTTTTTTTCAGATTGGAGCAACTCTTTTTATTGCAGTTGCAATTGGAATCTTCTACAACCTTTCCAACCCGAACCGCATACAATTTATCGCTGACGAAAAGCCGGTAGATTATTCACAAAGCGACAGCTTGCTTCTTGCTTTGAAAAAACAGGATTCGCTCCTGCGTCTTGCCGACTCAATCAAAACACTTTCGAACAACAGAGAAGATTCTTTAAAGAAAGCAAATGAGCAGAGGATTAAGGATTCGATTCAAACAGCGAAACAGGATTCTCTGAAAAAAGCCAACGACTCTTTGAAAACTGCAAAGCAGAAGCTTGAAGATTCTTTGAAGAATGTTCAGCAGAAAGATTTTGTTAAACCCGTCGACATCAAAATTGATTTTGCAAAAGCATTGTTCGATAAGAAATATCAGTTCATCGATTCGCGTGACCCAGCGGATTATAATGCAGGACATATTCAGGGTGCGATTAACGTGGCATATCATAACATAAATGAAAACCGTTCAAAGCTTGAGGGCTTGGATAGAAACGGAGTTTATATTTGTTACTGCAGTGCAGCGTGTGATGTAAGTATTGACCTTGCGTATGAAATGGCGAAGATGGGATTCAAAAAAGTTTATATTTTTCACGGCGGCTGGGATGAATGGAAAGCGGCAGGTTATCCTGCGAACTAAATGAAAAAGCTTTTTGAAAATAAATATTTCTCCGCAGCAGTAAGAATTATTCTTGGCGGAATTTTTATTTATTCCAGCTTAGATAAGATTGCAAACCCGGAAGCATTCACAAAGATAATTTTGAATTATAAAACCCTTCCGATACTGTTTGTAAATGCTCTTGCGATTTTTCTTCCATGGATAGAATTACTGACGGGTGTTTTCCTTATCATCGATAAATGGGTGAAGAGCTCATTGCTGATTTACACAACCTTGCTTGTGATTTTTATAATTGCTCTTTCACAGGCGTTACTCAGAGGACTCGATATTTCATGCGGCTGTTTCAGCGTAGCACCATCATCAACTTCCGATGTCTGGCTTAGGATTGTTTTAGATATTGTAATGTTATTTTTTAGCATTAATCTTTACAGAAATTATAAAGAACAAATTTTAGCAAATCAAAATATTTAAAAGCATGAACATTAAAAAATCAATATTCTTTTTTGTCGGATTAGCCGTTGTTATTTTATTCTCAGCTTTTCTAATTAATAAAAATTTGAAAGACCCGTCGTTAACTTCCCCGCAAATAAAATTTACCGAGCTGAAAAAATCTCTTGGAGATGTCGCACAAGGTCCTCAGATTGATGGAACTTTTGAATTCACTAACACAGGCGAAGGAATACTCGTGATTGGAAATGTTTCAACTTCATGCGGATGCACAGGTGCAATGGTTGATGAGAAAAAAGAATTCCAGCCGAATGAAACAGGCAAAATAAAGTTCACGTTCAATACACAGGGAAGACAGGGACCGTCAGACAAGACAATTACAGTTGCAACAAACGACCCGCAGAATCCAAATGTTGTCTTAACATTAAGCTGTAACGTTCTTCCTGTTCAATGATAAAAGTTGCGGTTGTTCAGTTCTGTCCTGAGCTTCATAATCAGGATGCGAACATCGAAAAACTTGAATGGCTGCTCCCAAAAGAAAAAACCGCCTTAATTGTTTTACCCGAGCTTTCAAACTCGGGTTATTTATTTACTGACACTGAGCAATTGAAAAATTCTTCCTCTGCTTTCAAGTCGGGGAAATTTATCAGCTACCTTGTTGATAAAGCAAAGTCATTAAACACAAATATTGTTTCGGGCTTTTGTGAAAAAGCTGAGGATGGATTTTATAATTCTTCTGTGCTTGTCAAACAAAACGGAGAGAAGTTTATTTACCGGAAAATCCACCTGTTCAATGAAGAGAAAAAATGGTTCAAGCCGGGGAATGAGAAGCCCGCAGTTTATGAAATTGAAACGGAAGATGGAATTATAAAAATCGGAATGATGATTTGCTTTGACTGGATTTTCCCCGAGACCGCACGAACTCTCGCTTTGCAGGGTGCTCAAATAATCTGCCATCCATCAAATCTTGTGATGCCCTACTGCCAGAAAGCAATGTTTGCACGTGCTGTCGAAAACCATGTTTTCACAATCACTTCAAACAGAATCGGAACAGATGAAAAAGACGGGAAGAAAATATCTTTTACCGGTTGGAGCGTTATCATTGACCCGAACGGAAATTATATCGCCGAAGCTTCCAAAGATAAAGAGGAAATAATTTTTGCTGAAATAAATACAGGTGAGTCACTGAATAAAAAACTGAATGAGTTTAACGATGTGCTTGTCGACAGAAGAACTGAGCTTTACAATTTTTAATTTCTCCGCCAGTCAATTAAATCACCTTCCTTGATTTTATTTTTTTCAGTATAGCCCGCATTCACTTCAACAACATAAATTGCAGGTTTAAGCGAAGGCAGATTCTGTTCTGAAAACGGAGTTGTGTTTTTATGAATCTTCACAATTTCTTTTTTGGAGTTCACAAAAATAATATCAAGCGGGATGATTGTATTTCTCATGTAAAATCCCTGCGGCTCTTCGGTCTGGAAAATAAATAACATTCCCTGGTTTTCTTCCATCTTCTCTCTGAACATTAAACCTAGATGACGCTTCTCATCCGTCTCAGCAATCTCAACGTCAACTTTTGCAATCAGATTTTTATTCTTATCCTGAAAATAAACTTCTCCGTTCTTTACGAACTGAAATTTCGGCGAGTCTTTTTGTTTGGTTGTATCGACCTTCGGCTCGTCATCTTTCCTGCAGACAACGTTGATGAAGAGAAGTGGAATCAAAATTATTTTAAAGATTGATTTCATATTTAATCTTCCAATCTATGAAGCTCATCCCTGATTTCCGCCGCACGCTCGAACTCCAAATCCTTCGCAGCTTCTATCATCTGCTTTCGCAAGCCGTTTATTAAATCTTTTCTGTCATCGGTATTCATTCGCTCACGGATAGGGTCAGTTAAAATCGACAAGCTCGTTCTTTTTTGTTCCCGTTTTTTCTTACCATAGTCATTTTTTCCTTTGCTGTCTGCAACAATCGTCGTGCTCATTATATCTTCAATGGATTTGTAAATAGTTTTTGGATTTATGTTATGCTCACGGTTATATTCTTCCTGCATCTTTCTTCTTCGAATCGTTTCTTTAATCACTTTATCCATCGAGTTCGTAACTTTGTCTGCATAAAGAATCACAAGTCCGTTTACGTTTCTCGCAGTTCGCCCAGCTGTCTGCATCAGAGATTTTTCCGAGCGGAGAAAACCTTCCTTGTCTGCGTCAATGATTGCAACAAGAGAAACTTCCGGTAAATCCAATCCTTCGCGGAGCAAGTTTACTCCAACAAGAACATCGAAATTGCCAAGACGAAGGTCACGCAGAATCTCAACACGTTCGAGAGAAACAATCTCCGAGTGAATGTATCGCACACGGATTCCGATTTTCATTAAATAGTCTGTAAGGTCTTCGCTCATTCTTTTTGTTAAAGTCGTAACTAATACTCTTTCTTTCTTTGCCGAGCGTGTTCTTATTTCATGTATTAAATCATCGACTTGATTCTTTGTCGGACGAACTTCAATCGCCGGGTCGAGAAGTCCTGTGGGACGGATAATCTGCTCGACAACAACTCCTCCGGATTTTTTTAACTCATACTCGCTCGGTGTTGCACTCACGAATATCACTTGATTAGTTGTTGCTTCCCATTCATCGAACTTCATCGGTCTGTTGTCAAGTGCTGATGGCAAACGAAAGCCGTAATCAATAAGCGTTTGCTTTCTTTGTCTGTCGCCGTTATACATTCCGTTGACTTGCGGAACAGAAACGTGTGACTCATCAACTATCAGCAGAAAATCTTTCGGGAAGTAATCGAATAAACACGACGGTCTTGAGCCGGGCTGACGCTGGTCCATGTAACGCGAATAATTTTCAATGCCGGTGCAGTAACCGACTTCACGAATCATTTCGATATCGAACATTGTCCGCTGCTCTATTCTCTGTGCTTCAATTAATTTTCCTTCCATCTGAAAATCTCTGATGCGTTCATCGAGCTCGAAAAGTATGTCGCTGATTGCTTTGTTCTGCCGTTCCACGTTTGTCACAAAATATTTCGCTGGATAAATACCAATCGTTTCTTCCATCGAAATTATTTCACCGGTCGTCCTGTCGAATTTTGAAATCGAATCAATTTCATCATCGAACAATTCAATTCTGATTGCTATGTCATCTTCATAAGCCGGAACGATGTCAATCACGTCACCTCTAACTCTGAAATTACCGCGTTTGAACTCTGCATCATTGCGGACGTAATGAATGCTCACCAATTTTTTCAAAATCTCTTTTCGCGAAACTTTTTCGCCGCGTTTTAAAGCGATTAATTGGTCAGCATATTCCTTAGGTGCACCAATGCCATAGATACACGAAACGGATGCAACTATAATTACATCATCTCTGCCTTCAAGCAAAGCTGTTGTTGCACGCAATCTTAAACGGTCAATCTCTTCGTTGATGGAAAGGTCTTTTGCAATGTAAGTGTCTGTGTGCGGGATATAAGATTCGGGCTGGTAGTAATCGTAATAGCTGATGAAAAATTCTACGCGGTTTTCCGGAAAGAAACTTTTGAACTCACCGTAAAGCTGTGCGGCAAGAGTTTTATTATGCGACATCACAAGCGTTGGCTTGCCAATATTTTTGATGACGTTAGAAACCGTAAAAGTTTTCCCCGAGCCGGTTACACCAAGCAATGTCTGATGTTTGTCTCCGCGAAGCAACCCGTCCGTCAATTCCAGGATTGCTTTCGGCTGGTCGCCTGCGGGTTTGTAATTGGTTTTTAATTTAAACTCTAAGCTCATTTTTATTGACGTGAATAAACAGATAACCGCACACAAAAATCATCCTGAACCGACCTCATGCTGTTTGCATTTCCTCCAAAGCTGTTCATCACGATATAAAAAATCAAAACTTCGCTGTCTTTGTCAACCACGTAACCGCTAAGTGCACTTACACCGTTCAGGGTTCCGGTCTTTGCGAAAACATTTCCTTCGGCAGAAGTTCCAGTCATCCTGTTTTTCAGAGTTCCGTCTTTTCCGGTTACTGATAATGTGTTCATGAAGTAATCAAAAAGAAATTTGTCGTCATACATTGACTTCAAAATTTTTATGTACATCTCAGCGTTCACTTTATTGTATCTCGTCAGTCCCGAGCCCTCAAGAATATCATAAGAGTAACGGCTCACCCCGAGCTCTGTTAAAAATCCTTCGATCGCTTCCTGACCTTTTTCGATTGAGCCGGGCTCTGATTTTTGTTTTGCTCCCACCAGCTTGAAAATAGTTATCGCAGAATGGTTGTCACTTTCCTTGCACATGTTTGCAAGCACGTCAAAAAGTGAATGGCTGATTCTCACGACTTCCTTGCTTCCTTTTGGTGTTACACCTGCAATTACGCTTCCTCCCAAAGTTACTCCGCCCGAAGTCAGAAGTGATGAAAGCAAGCTTCCCGCATAAGAAGCACTCTTGCCTTTATCTAAACATAAGCCGCTGACGTAGGGCCAATAAGACGGACCTGTGTCGCCTGAGAAATCATTTTGCAAAGTGTAATAATCGCTGTCGAAGTAAGACTCGTCTGCAACAATGTTGCCTGTAATTTCCCTGATTTTGAGCTTGAGCAAATGGTCTGATAAAGATTTAACGTCGCTGGAATTAAAATCCGGGTCGCCGAATCCTTTAATGTAAATGTTGCCGTTGATTATTCCGTCGCTGAAATTATTGTCGTCTGTATAAATCACGGTTGGAATATTATAATCCTGACCGAGTAAAGTGAATGCCGCTGCACATATAACAAGTTTTGTAATCGAAGCGGGAATCATCGGCTCTTCGGGTTTGTATTCGAACAAGTTTTTGTTGTAATCTGCGTGAACAACCTTTGTAGAAATTTTTATTCCTTTATCTCTTACAGGTGCGATGATTGAATCCAGCGACTGCTGAAGCTCTTCAAGTTTTTTTGAATCGAACTTCCCCTGCGAATAAAAAGTAAACGAAATAAAAAGCAGGGCGGAGAGTAAAAAGAATTTTGTTTTCATCTGATTACCTTTCTCGCTTCGTTCCAGATGGAATCCATTTCTTCGAGGTTTGATTCTGTGATTTTCTTCCCGCGGTTTTTCAATTCTTCTTCGATGAAATGAAAACGCTTAATATATTTTTCGTTTGTTCTGCGTAATGCATCGTCGGGATTGATTTCAAGGTGTCTGCAATAGTTCACGATTGAAAAGAAAATATCGCCAAGCTCTTTTTCAAGCTCGTCTTTTTTGTCTTTGGGAATTTTGCCGTAAGAATCTTTCACCGATTCAGTCGCATCTTTGAACTCACGAAGCTCTTCCTCGACTTTGACGAACGAATCTTCGCTTGTATCCCAATCGAAGCCAACCTTCGAGCATTTTTCCTGCAAACGATATGCACGCGTTAATGAAGGAAGTTCTTTGGGAACGCCGTCGAGAAGCGATTTGCGTCCTTCTTTCATTTTGATGTGCTCCCAGTTACGCAAAACGTCTTTTGTGCCGTCAACTTTTACAACTTGCCCCGAATTCTCGGGGTCACCGAAAACATGCGGGTGCCTCTCAATTAATTTTTTATTGATTGATTCAATTACATCTTTAATATCGAAGCTGTTGTCGCCTTCTGAAATCACCGCATGGAAAACAACATGAAGCAATAAATCGCCAAGCTCTTTTTTAAGCTCATCATAATTTTTGTTGTCGATTGCTTCGAGTGTTTCGTAAGTTTCTTCGAGAAGGAGATGGCGGATTGATTCGTGTGTCTGCTCCCTGTCCCAAGGACATTCGTTACGCAATCGCTTTACGATTGAAACAAACTCATCGAATTCTTTGACGGGATTTTCTTTTTTGAATTTGTGCAAGATGCAGTTAACTTTAATATGCAAGTTAATGAATAGAGGAGAGACAAGAAATGAAAATGAAAGCAAACTCCCCTCCCTTGGCGAGACCTCGCTTTAACGGACTAACTACTAATTACTAATTACTCTTCATCTTCCCTCAATTTCTCCAGCACCGAAAAATCTTCCAGCGTTGTCGTATCGCCCGTAACACTTCCTTTTGTTGCAAGCTCACGCAGTAACCTCCGCATAATCTTTCCGCTTCGTGTCTTCGGCAAAGTATCGGTGAAACGGATTTCATCAGGTCTTGCCAACGCACCGATTTGTTTCGTAACCCATACCTTAAGCTCGGCTTTCAATTCATCGCTTGTAGTTTGTTTCCCTTCGAGCGTAACAAAAGCACAGATTGCACTTCCTTTCATTTCATCGGGCTTGCCCACAACTGCCGCTTCGGCAACTTTGGGATGAGCAACCAACGCCGACTCAACTTCCGCCGTCCCGATTCTGTGTCCGCTAACGTTTATAACATCATCGACTCGTCCCATAATCCAGAAGTAACCGTCTTTATCGCGTCTTGCTCCATCACCTGTAAAATAAACTCCGGGGAAATCGCTCCAGTATTGTTTTTTGTAACGCTCATCATCACCCCAGATTGTGCGAAGCATCGCGGGCCACGGTTTCTTAATCACAAAATATCCGCCTTCGTTCGCTTTGCATTTCTTTCCTTCCTTTGAAACAACTTCCGCCTCGATTCCGAAAAACGGAAGCGTTGCAGTTCCGGGCTTGCACGGAGTCGCACCGGGAATCGGAGTTACCATGATTGCTCCCGTTTCCGTCTGCCACCATGTATCAACAATCGGGCATTTCTCTTTGCCGATCATTTTATAATACCACATCCACGCTTCGGGATTAATCGGCTCACCGACAGTTCCGAGCAATCGCAAAGACGAAAGGTCATGCTTCAGCGGATGCTCCTCACCCCATTTTATAAACGCACGAATCGCAGTCGGGGCGGTGTAGAAAATATTTACTTTATACTTTTCAATTATTTCCCAGAACCTGTCGAAGCCGGGATGATTCGGAGCACCTTCATACATCAAAGACGTCGCCCCGTTTTGAAGCGGACCATAAACAACGTAAGAATGTCCCGTCACCCAGCCCGCATCGGCAGTGCACCAGTAAACGTCTTCATCTTTGATATCGAAAACATATTTTGTTGTGAGATATGTTTGCACTGAGTATCCGCCTGTTGTGTGAAGAATTCCTTTCGGCTTTCCTGTTGTTCCGCTTGTGTAAAGAATGTAAAGCGGATGCTCGGAATCGAGCGGCTCGGCTTCGCATTTGTCATCAACAGTTTTCATAAGCTCGTGATACCAGTGGTCACGTCCTGATTGCATATTAATTTCATGTGCGGTGCGTTTTAAAACAATTACGTTTTTTATTGTCGGACAATCCGGCAAAGCTTCATCGACATTTTTTTTCAGCTCAACAATTTGTCCGCGTCTGTAACCGCCGTCTGCAGTGATAACCATTTTAATTTCCGCATCAGTGATTCTGTCAACCAACGCAGAAGCGGAAAATCCACCGAAGACAATCGAATGAACTGCTCCGATTCGTGTGCATGCAAGCATTGCAACGACAATTTCGGGAATCATCGGCATGTAAATGCAAATCCTGTCGCCTTTTTTTACTCCGAGTGATTTCAAAACGTTTGCGAATTTGCAAACCTGTGTATGAAGCTGCTGATAAGTTAAAGTTGCTGAGTCGCCGTTTTCGCCTTCCCAGATTATTGCGGCTTTGTTTCTGCGTGAAGTTTCGAGGTGCCTGTCGAGACAGTTGTAGCTCATGTTTATTTTCCCGCCCACGAACCATTTTGAGTGCGGAGATTTCCATTGCAAAACTTTTTTCCATTTCTTAAACCAGTGAAGCTCGCCTGCAATCTTTCCCCAGAACTTCCCGGGATTCTTTATAGATTTATTGTAAAGCTTTTTATACTGAGCGAAAGATTTTATATGTGCATGTTTTGAGAATCCTTTCTTCGGCTTGAAGATACGTTTCTCGCGTTCGAGAGAAGTGATTTTGTTTTGGTCCATGATTCTCCTTTGCCATTCCCGTGTAAACGGGAATCTATTTAATAGACAATAATAATTTTTTCTTAATGTTATATATAGTCAGACAGGAATGTCTAACCTACCAATACTTTCAATAAAAGATAACACGGTAATCATACCCGCTGTCTTTGAAAACCTGTTTGCCTATTGCACATTCCTTGCAGCGTCCACGTATGCAGTAAAAATTGTAAAGCTGGATTAATCCCTGCTCGGCTGACGGTGACTGAATATTTAAATCAAACTTATCTGTTAATTGTGATTGCATTAGCATCAGCACGGAATTTAATTTTGTTTTACGTTTGGAATTATACAACTCAGAAACCTTTTGTTTAAGAAGTTTGTCATTGAACACTTCACTGTAGAGCTTTACAAACGGAAGAATGACATTGATGAAAATATCTTCAAGGCGTTCATTGCCGATGAGATTTATTTTTTGTTTTGATAGTTTGCCAAACCTGTAGTGATAATTCCAGTAACCGTCTCCGTCTGGTTGAAATAACTTTTTGATTTTGGTGAGAAGCTTAGATGGTGTTTCATTCTTAAAAGTATGAATTAATTTTTTCAGCAAATCATCGTTCAAAATTTTCATCACCAGATGTGAGCCGTAAGCAATTCTAATTGTTGGAAAATTAGAAGGACGCATGCGGAAGAAATTCCATTCAAACTTGTATAATGCTTCGGTACGAATCGATTTCTGAAGCTTGCTCCATCTTTGTTTTAACTCAAGCACATAATCATCTTTGCTTCTCAAATCGAAAAACAACCCTGACATTCCGAATAACAATGCCTGCACATCCTTAATCTCAAAATCTTTCACAAGTGCTTTCTTTATAGTGAGAAGATTATATTTCATCGCAAGCCGCATCATGTTCTCCTTGTTCTTCGAAAATCCGAGTGACTCGAAAATGAATTCATAAAAAACCTGCTGCCAGATTTCTTTACTTCGGATATTTCCATTGCTTAGTTTCATTAGTTCATCGATTCGTTCCTTCAATCTGGATTTTCTCATGTCAAGACGTTCATGAGAAAGCTTTTCAATCCATTTAGAAACAGAAGCGGTTTCAACACGTGAAAGTAAATTTGCACAAGGAAGCTTTAACTTCTCAGACGGCTCATTGATAATCTCCTGCCACACATCATGAATCGAGCGGTTGAGGAAATTCGAAAGGATAACAGTAGCAACATTACGTTTTTTCCTCAACTTCACTTCCGCCTGCTCATCCCACATCACAACATGAAGAATCACCGAATTATACTTTCCGTCTTTCTGATGAGAGTGCTCAATCCACCCACTTGAATCTTTGTGAACTTCGACATCACCGGAAAATACCCGTGAATTTATTTTCAGCTTTGCGTTGAGATAATCCGGACCGGCATCAAAGTTTCTCTTACCCAAAGAAATTATTTCCAGCTTCTGTCCGTCTGATGTAAACAGAGAATCACAGAAAGAAGATGACTTCTCCCAGAGCTTGCAGATAAAAGATTCGTTGATGTTAAGTGCTGAAGGCATGAAATATGTTCAGCAAAGATAACTTTAATTTTATCTTTGATTAGTGTAATCTGCGGCAGAGAGAAATTGGTTGAAACTTTTTTGAAACGAATTGGTTTTATATTTCAAAGGCAGTCACAAAAGATCCAACCTGGCTTGTTTCCTCCTGTGTTGTTATCTCCTTTAAAACGTGGCTGCCTTCCTTATTTTTGAAAACAAAAAATAACGGAAGAACAGTCATTCCTGACTGTCAATAAACTTCATACAAAATGTCAGACAATCCTGAGAACTCAGGATGACCTTCCTTTAATAATTAAATGGAAAGAAATTTCTGTTAGTAAAGAAATTAAATTGGAGGAGTGAGCTCGTTAGCAGGAATAATTTATACCACAACAAGATTTTAAATCACATTGTAGTATTTTAGACAGCTTCAGCTAACTTCTACTTCTTCTTTTGGGTCTATTTGGAATGGATAAAACATTGTTTTAATTAGTTAAGGGTTAATTATTTGTTATATTACACGTAATAAACGATGCCCTGGTTGAAAATTAAGCTCTCGATTACATTACCTTTTTCGTTACAAATAAACAAGCGAGCCGATTCCAACATACACCTGTCTTTTGCAAACACTTTAAGGACGATCCGGTTACAGTTGCTATCCACAACCGTTCCGGTTTCATCCTCAATTAAATTCCAGTAACCTATGACGGACTTAAAGTCCTTCAGGTATGAGGGAACTATACGATACGTTTTTGTATATGACATGAGTTTTGTGCCTTTCTATAGTTTACCTGCGTAAGCACAGCACCCACTGTAAATTCCCTACTGAACCTTTAGTCTTCTAGAACCTCTATGACAATTCCACCATCGATGACCCAAATCTCGTCACCGTGCCGCTCGTAAGTTACATCAGCATAAGCAACATTTACTGTAAGTGCTAATGCAGCGAAAAGAGCGAAAATAAGTTTTTTCATTAGTACCCCTACTAATTATTTTTCGACACTACAACGATAATCCATATTAGCTCTTAGGTAAAGCAGAAAAATGTAAAAATGAGTCCAGTTTAATTTAAATAATTTCTAAAGATTATTTGTTTTTAAATATTATTTTAGTATTATTGAGTAATTATAAACTCATAACGAGTTCATTTATGATAAAACACCCCTTGCTCAAAATAATAAAGACACTTAATAATGAAGAATTTAAAAGACTGAATAAGTTTCTTTTGTCCCCATACTTTAACAAGAGAAAGAAAATATTCGAATATTTCAAAATAATCTTGTTTTTCAAGCCAGATTTTAACTCTTCACTACTAACAAAAGAATTTATCTGGCAGAAAGCAAATCCACAATTAGCTTATAATGATGATACACTTCGAAGCCAATTGTCTAAGCTAAATTCATTAATCAGAAAATTTATAATTATTGAAGGATTAAACAGCAATGGCAAGGGCGGTGATATATTAGAAGAGCTTTCAAAAAGGAAAATAAATGACCTGTATGAAAAAAGCGTTAATAGAATAACAAAGGAAGTTGAAACGAATCCTGAAATCGGAGCAGCTTTTTTTTATGAAAGATATAGAATAGAGATAAATAAATTTACTCATAATTATGCAAGCCAGAATCTTATCAAGCAAAAGCAAGTTGACCGGACTGCTGCAGAGCTTTCAGATTCCAGTATATTCTTGTTTAATTTCTTTATAACGGAACTCCTTGGCATGTCGTTAAACCTGCATTTCCTGTCACAAAATTTTAAATTCGACCTTCAATCAAACACTTTAAGGAAACTCATCCAATCCATCAACCTCGAAGAAATAATGACTTCTATTTCCGAAGATAACAAATACAGCTACGTAATAAATCTTTACTACATGCTTCATAAATTATATAATGAACCTGAGAAAGTAGAATATTACCACCAATATAAAAACACCTTATCGAATTTCGAAAAAATACTAAGCCGTGAAGAGCTCAGCTTTCATTACACCCAGTTAAGAAATTATTGCTTAATCCAAATTCAAACAAACAATAATAAAGAAAAATTCAGCCGTGAGCTTTTCGAGGTAAATAGTATTTTTATACACAAAGAATATTACAGAAATAAAGAAACTCATTATTTGAGTGCTGATATGTACCGAAACATTCTGCTTCGTGCGTTAGACCAGAAAGAATTCGAGTGGGCTTTGGATTTTATCAAAGAGGAAACTCTTTGTCTCTTGCCTGAACAGCAGGAAAACATGGAAGCTTTCGGTTATGCTCACTATTACTTTGCAAAAGAGCAGTATGAAATGGCTATTGAGTATATTAACAAAATTACAACCGACCAGTTTATTTACAGAATTGACCTTAAGAACATCAACCTCAAAGCTTACTTCATTCTTGAGGATGTTGAAAAAGGGCTTCAGGAAATTCACAGCTACCAGCAGTATCTCCGTGATTCCCAAATGTTTTCTTCCGACAGAAAGAGCCGCTACATGAACTTCTCAAAGTTCCTCGAAAAATTATTTTTAATCCGGGAGAAAGGGAAAGAAGATTATGGTTTTATAAAAAAGAAGATTCTTGAAGCACCTGACGTAGCTTTCAAAGATTGGCTGCTGGAACAAATCAATTACATCGAAAACTAAAAAACGTCCCGCTTCTGCGAAACACCTTTACAACCCCTCTCCCTTCTGGTGTCTCCCCTGTCAGAAAGGGGAGATGTCACGCAGTGACAGAGGGGTTATAGTTGTAAATTACTCAAAGCTCACCGCATATTCACCGTCTTGTGCTGTATTATTCGTAACATTCAAAAAATGATTTTGTGTTACATCACCTAATTCCCTACTCACTGCCTTTTGCCATCTACCTTCACTTTCCCACTTTTCTCTGTCCCGTCAGCTTTTGGTCGGGAAACTTTCAACTTTCAACTTTAACTTTGCAAATGCCCAAACTCGATTTAAGTTACATAGAGCTTCATGTTCACAAAAAGTTTGCAGGAGAGAATCAATTTCTTTTGCTTAAGCGTTCACCGGAGAGAAAGATTTACCCCAACATCTGGCAGCCGATAACAGGAAAGATTGATGAAGGTGAAACAACAAAGCAGGCAGCCGCACGCGAGCTTGAAGAAGAAACCGGAATAAACGATGCACAGCTTTATTCCGTACACCGCGTAAATATTTTTTACGTCGAGCCGAGAGATTCCGTTGTGCTCTCCCCTGTTTTCCTTGCGTTGACCTCACCCCTAGCCCCTCTCCTAAAAAGAGAGGGGAACGATATAACCAAACTCCTCCTCTCCTCTAAGGAGATGGGGACGGGGGGTGAGGTCAGGTTATCCGATGAGCACGTTGAATACAAATGGTGCACCTTCGAAGAAGCATGTAACATGATTCACTGGGATAACCAAATCGAATCTTTGAAGATAATTAATGATGCGTTGAATGATGATAAGAAGTTTGGAAAGTTTATAAGATTGTGACCTCACTCCTGACTGCGTCTTCCCCTCTCCTCAGAGGAGAGGGGTTGGGGATAGGTAATCATACATGCATCAGCGTAATCTGCGTTCAATTTCTTCGGAGTTTTTGAATCCAATCTTTAATTTGTAATCTGTAATTTGCAATCTGCAATTTGAAATCATCCATCGACATACAAATGATGCAACGCTGTATCGGGCTTGCAAAAAAAGGGATGGGAAATGTTTCGCCGAATCCTTTGGTCGGATGCGTGATTGCAAAAGACGGTAAAATCATTTCAGAAGGTTATCACAAAAAATTCGGCGGCGACCACGCTGAGATTGATGCAATCAAAAATGCGATTAAGTCAGGCAAGCAATTAAAAGGCACCACACTTTACGTGAATCTTGAGCCATGCTCTCATTCAGGAAAAACTCCGCCTTGCACGGATGAAATCATAAAACAAAAATTCGCAAAAGTTGTGATTGGGATGCAAGACCCGAATCCGTTGGTTACCGGGAACGGTATCCGATTTCTCAAGAAAAATAAAATCAAAGTTTCGGAAAATATTTTGGAAGACGAATGCAAAAAGCTGAATAAGTTTTATCTGAAAAACATTTCAACCGGCTTGCCATACGTTACCATGAAAATTGCACAGACAATCGACGGTTACATCGCAGACAAAAATTATGAATTCAAATGGATTACAACGGAAGAATCGCGTGCATACGTTCACGGACTCAGAAACGAATATGATGCAGTTCTTGTCGGAAGAAATACTCTCGATAAAGACAACCCGAAATTAAACGTCCGTCTTGTAAAAGGCAGAGACCCATACAGAATTGTGGTTGATACACGTCTTGCTTCATTGACCAACAGAAAAATATTCAAGGACGAGCTTCGGCAGAAAACTATTGTCATCACAGCATCACGCCATGATTTCAAAAAAGCTGCTGCTTTGATTAACAAAGGAATTACAATCATCGAAGCCGACTCGTCTTCGGGTGTAATCGATTTGCAGGATGCACTCGCAAAGCTTTACAAGAAAGACATCGGAAGCATTCTCGTCGAAGGCGGTGCAGAAACTTATAATTATTTCCTCGAGCAGGGAATGGTTGACGACGTTTTGATTTTCACTTCACAAAGAATTATGGGTGACGGAATTAAAGCACTCCGACACGGCTCTCTCGACGGCTTCACAATTACCTCCACGGAAAAAATCAACCACGACATCTTAACGACACTTATTAAAAACCCGCCTGCGGAACGAGCAGGCAAAAGCTAAATGTTTACGGGTATCGTTGGAGAAGTCGGAACAGTTATCGTGAAAGAAAAAATTCCCGAAGGATTCCTTTTCAGAATTAAAAGCAATTCAGTAAACAAAAAACTAAAAGCTTCATCGAGTGTTTGCGTTAACGGAGCATGTCATACCGTTACAAAAAAATCTAAAGATTGGCTTGAAGTAAATTCGATTCATGAGACGTTAAAGAAAACAAATTTCGGTGAACTGAAAATCGGAAGCAAAGTAAATCTTGAGTCATCGCTTCGTCTCGGCGACGAAATCGGAGGACACTTTGTAACAGGTCACATCGACACTACCGGGACGATTGAAAAGATTATTAAAAGAGGAAAAGATAAATCGCTCAATTGGGATTTTGTAATCAAAGCCGGTAAAAAATTTTCGGTGAATGTTATTTTCGTCGGCTCGGTTGCTGTGAATGGAGTCAGCTTAACAGTTGCTGAAATAAATAAACCCTCAGGAAAATCTTTCACATTCAAAGTTTCAATTATTCCTTTCACGTTCAAACACACAAACTTCATTGGACTAAAAACCGGAAGCAAAGTAAATCTTGAGTTCGACCATCTCGGAAAATACATTCTCAAATCATTCAAGATTTAAGATTCTAGATTCTCGACTCACGACTTTTCACTCACGACTCTCAACTCACGACTCTACACTCTCAATATTAAGAATTGAATTTCTAACTGACTTTCGATAATTTGTAAAAGTGTTTGGATAATTTCATTTCTCTCTAAAACAATCTTGTAAATTATTGAATGAACTTTACTCATTTCTTCAGGTCATTCGCTAAATATTTTTTAGCTACTACTGTAATTTTAATTCTTCTCTATTCAGGCATTGTCCGCTCGGATGATGACGTCAGCAAATACACGAGCGTCGGCAACATCGGCTTAACGATTACGAACTTCGGAACAATCGGTCACGGCTTCACTCTTTGGCCCGGACAGCCAAGTTGTGAATATCCGCGCGGCTCACAAATCGAACATTTATTCGACGGCGGTCTGTGGATTGGGTGTTATAAAAACGGTGTTGTCAAAGTTACTACCGGAGCAATCGATGCAGCAGCTTCAAACAGAGGAGAAGGTTTTGAATATACAAATGCATCCGGACAAACTATCTCTCAAAAATCATCGCTCACAACTTCGCAGTTCTACGACCCGGCTGCAATTTCGCACCAGGATTTTATCTGTGAATATATCGATACTAACACAATCGCAGGCGGAACAATAATCGTGAACCATACTCCGCTCGGATTAAAAATTATTCAGCAGTCCTATTGCTGGAATTATTCTTACGCAGATTTTTTTGTCATCCTTCGTTACAGAATTATAAACATCGGCTATCGCGGTAACAATGCTCCGCTTGATTCAATTATCACGGGATTATGGAATGACTTCGTTGTCCGAAACACTTCTATCACACGCCCGGGCGGAAGCTCGTTTTATACTCACGGCGGAAATGGATTCGACAGCAATTATTCAATGGGTTATGAATTTGATAACAACGGCGATGTTGGATTCACGAACAGTTATGTCGGTGTGAAATTTCTCGGCTCAACTCCTTTTGGTTCAACTGCTCCAGACACAAACCGTGTGCCTGTAAATTTTTGTTCATGGCAGTTCAGAAATACTGTTGACCCTGTTTATTTCGCTCCGCAAAATGACATTGCAAGATATTCCAAGATGAAAGGTTACTTCACCGGAACAACTAAAATTAATCCAACAATTATTTCCCAGTTAAAGCAGGCATCCAACCGTTCTGTTCTTGTAACAAACGGTCCTTACTCACGATTGAATTATCTCGACACTCTCGAAGTTGTTTACTCGATGGTCTGTGCAAAAAAATCCGGCAATGACCCGCAGTCATGGGATTCGACTTTTCAGCGAGCAGAGCTTTTCAATCACGCAACGTGGTCGCAGAAAGCATACAACGGCGAAGACAAAAACGGAAACGGACGGCTTGATAAAGGCGAAGACATTAACAGCAACGGAGTTCTTGACCGTTATCTTCTTCCATCACCGCCGAACACACCTGTTACAAAAGTTTTAAACGAAAGCAGGAAAGTTACTTTGTATTGGGCGGCAAATGCTGAACAAAGCATCGACCCGATTACTCTCGCACGCGACTTCGAGGGATACAGAGTTCACAGAACAAATCCCGGCACAGACATCGACCCGACAAAAGCATTACTTTCATCATTCGTTTTGATTGGTGATTTCGACAGCATAAATAATATCGGCAACAATACAGGATTCGGTTATATAAAACTATCGCAGCCGAAGACATTTCCGAATGACACAAACCATTACTGGTATAAGTTTGAATTCAATGACCAGCTTAACGGATGGCAGTATGTTTATGCACTCACAGCTTATGATGAAGGCGACTCAGCAAACCAGCTTGAATCGCTTGAGTCGAGCTTGCTTGGAAATTATTACAGAATAATTCCCGGCACTGCAGCGAATGAAGATGAAAGCGTTCCTATAATTGTTTACCCGAATCCGTATTACGGCAATGCAATGTGGGACGGCAAACAGGAGCGTCAGCGTAAATTATATTTTGCAAACTTACCTTCCGAATGTGAGATTACTGTTTACACAATTGCCGGCGACATTGTTGACCAGTTTAAACATGAGGCAGCCACTTACAACGGAAGCGACATCGAATGGTTCAATACTTACGGTGACGGAACGCAAAAACTTGCAGGCGGTGAGCATGCATGGGATTTGATTACAAGAAGTGACCAGGCAATTGCAACAGGATTATATTTATTCACTGTGAGAAATTTGAAATCGGGGTTTATTAAAAAAGGAAAATTCTTAATCATAAAATAATCAGCCATGAAAAAACTATTTCCACTCATCGCACCGGCAATGATTCTTCTCCTTGTCGGATTTTACAGTATCATTCAAAAAGATGCGTACATAACAACAATCATGTTCGTTCAAACCGTGCCGAACGAATCTCTTGCAATAGGGCATGACCGTTCGTTACATATTAACGACACAGTAACAGTAACAGGACGCGTTGTTGCTCCGCCGAGAGTAAACTTCAGCGGAAACGATTTGCGGATTTTATTAAGAGGAACAACCTCACGAACTGCTTACATTCAGGATACGACAAATATAATTTGGGGCGGAATAATTGTCCGGCAGGCGGATACTGTTTCAAATACTTTGTTCGACCAGCTTGATTCAGGAACAAAAGTTCGGGTGACCGGTTTTGTTCAGGAATTCCCGGATATAATTTCTTCCGGTGTAACACAATTAAAGCTCGATACGCTTTCAACAGTTGTAACTTTACCGACAATCAAAAGAAGACCGACAGCAATTACTCTAAACGTTTCTGATTTCGATTCTCTCGGTGATGTAAAATTTCTCACCGGAGAAAAATACGAAGGCATGTATGTTCAGCTTAACAATGTAACAGTCGGACCGCAAAGCACACTTGGTGCAAGACACATCAGAAGCTTGAACGATGCGAGCGGAAATAAAATTTATCTCCGGGATTTTTCAAATTTCTTTTCTGTTGGACCTGCTAACCCGGGTTTCACTGTGTGGTCACCGCCATCAGTCGGTGCAACCGTAACTTATATCCGCGGTGTCATTATAAACGGAGCATACACAGACGGCAACAATAATTTATATCCATACGTGATTGTCCCGATTTATCCGAACGATTTGGTTCTTGGCAACTCGCCTCCTTTCTTAAGCAGCGTAAACAGAATTCCCGGCGTTCCAAAACCGCCAGACTCCGTTCAGGTGAATGCAACTGTTGTTGATACTCTTGATAATCCTGTCTCAGTTGACAGCGTGCATGTTGTTTACAGAGTAAACAGAGGAGCATGGACATTAAAGAGAATGCTGAACACAGGACCGATTTATTTTACTAAGATGCCTCCGCAGTCACTCGGAACACTTGTAGAATATTTTGTGAGAGCAAAAGATAATCTGGGTGCGATAAGATTAAGTCCGAGCGATACATCGAAGTCAACTTATTTTTATTACGTAAGAAATTCCGACACGATGTCTATTAAAGACGTTCAATACACACCGAACAACGGCGGATTCTCCGGCTACAACGGATACGATGTTACAACGGAAGGAATCGTAACCTGCGATACTTCGGACATCAGTGCGGGTTCTTATACTTCATCCGGCGGGACGCAATCATGGGCAAGGCGTGTAATTATTCAGGATAATAATATTGCGGGCGGATGGAGTGGAATCTGGATTACAGGCGGACCAACGGATGTTCTGGTGAAAGGTCAGCGTGTAAGAGTTCGCGGAACTGTTGACGAAGTTAACCTCGTAACAAAAATGATTATTGCTACTTCGGGTGACATTAATATTATTTCAAGCAACAATCCGATTCCGGCTTTCGCAAATCTCACACCCGCAGTTGTTTCAAATTTAAAAGTTGACGGTGATACGACAGCAGAGAAATGGGAAAGTGTTCTGATTAAATTTCCGATACAGGTTGTAATTTCTTGTGTGAATGCTCCGGCAAACACAGGATGCACAACAGAATATCCAATTCCCGATTCATCGTTCAGAAGAAACTTCGGAGAAATATTTGTCGTTCAGCCCGGAGAAAATGTCGAAGCACGCGTCGAGCTGCAGGACGGAACTCATTCTTACGTCAACGGCTGGGATTCTACAAGAGCAAACTGGTATAATCCAACCTTGCCCGGAACTTTGATGTATAAATGGGACGGTATCAGCTTTCTGCAGGGAGTTCTTTATTACGGCTTCAGCCATTACAAGCTTGTGCCGAGAAGAAATAATGACTTCGGAACTGTGATTGGAGTCGAGCCGATAAATGAATTGGCAACTCAGTTCTGGCTCAAACAAAATTATCCGAACCCTTTCAACCCCGTTACAAATATTGTTTACAATATTCCAATCGATGCAGAAGTAACTTTAAAAATTTATAACCTGCTTGGACAGGAAGTGAAAACTATCGTTAACGGAATTCAGCTTCGCGGGAAATATACGGTTCCGTTTGACGGCACAAACCTCGCTTCGGGAATGTATTTTTATGTGATTGATGTTACCGGAGAGAACGGCGAGAGGTTTAGGGATAATAAAAAAATGGTTTTAGTGAAATGATTTGTCATTCCGCACTTGATGCGGAATCCATTCAAAAGTAGATTATGGATGACCCAAAGGGTGCCCCCCGCTTTCGCGGGAATAACAAAAATTGAAAAAAATAATTTACATATTAGTTTTTATCTTAATCTTCTCCTCTATTATAGAGGGGTGCAAAGATACGCCGACAGGAAATCTGGTGAACCAGCCGCCGAATACTTTTTTGTCTTTGTTCCCCGACAGCACAATCAGTCCGCAGAAAACAAGATTGAAAATTACGTGGTGGGGCGATGACCCCGACGGATTGGTGCAGGGATTTAGAATTTCTTTCGACAGCACGAACTGGACTTTTACGACAAAGAATGACAGCACTTTTCAGCTTCAGATAAACGGACAGGACAGCACGTTCCGTTTCTGGGTTGCTGCTGTTGATGATATCGGAAACATTGACCCGACACCTGCTACGAATCTTTATCCGGTTGTGAATTCTCCGCCGAGCGTTGCGTTCAATCCCGGAACAGAAATTCCCGATACATCTTTTCCTGTTGCAACTTTCGCATGGACTGGCACAGACCCTGACGGAAACAGCACAATCAAATATTATTACTACGCTCTGAATGACACAACAACATGGCGAAGAATAAATGCAAACTTAAATACAATTACTCTTCGTCAGGACAGCGGAATAGTTCCGAACTCAAACAACCGGCTTTATCTGAAAGCGGAGGACATCGCAGGAATTTATAGTCCTGTTGTTAAAATGCCGGACACAAACAGAACGTGGTATGTGCGTGCGAAAGTCGGGAACATACTTTTGATTAACGATTATTTCCGAGCGGCTCCGACTGATGTTGGGCAGGCAGTTCAGTTTTATAATCTTGCACTCGATACATTGACTTACGGAGTTCACAGTAATCTCGATATAAAAGTAAACAACGGCGGCAACATTCCCAAAATAAAAAATCCGATGTTCGTTGAGACGCTGAAATTATTTCAATGCGTGATTTGGTTCGGGAACAGAAGCAACAGCGCGAATGACAATACAAATTTCAGCTTGGCAACGGAAACGCTTCCCTATTACATTGCTTCGGGCGGAAAATTATTTTTCTCAACGGGCTTCCCGACTTTCCTTCAGCAGAATTATAATTATCTTGAGTTTGCACCGGTTGACAGTGTTACAAACGCAACCGTTGGGAATCCTCCTGTTACAACTTCCACGATTGTTGTGAACACAAATTATCCTGAGTTGCAGGTTGGTCCGTCTTCTCCCGATGCAGTGAGAGGAATTTATCCCAGAGCAACTGCGAATGTAATTTACAAGCTTCCGTTTAATGTGACTTATGATACGAGCAAGGTGAACATCTGCATCAAAGATAATCTGACAAGTCCAAAAGTTTTTGTGATGTCTGTTCCGTTAAACCGAATGAACGAAATCGGGACGGCGATTCATTTCTTAAGAAAAGTTTTAGCATTAGATTTTGGAATAAATTAAAATGAAAAAAATATTTTTCATAATCATTACGTTTCACGTTTCACTTTTCATGTTTGACGTATTCAGCCAGACCGGCTCTATCTCCGGAACTGTTGTTGACTCAGCCGGAATTCCCTTGTCTGATGTTAACGTCAAAATAAAAGGAAGCTATAAAGGAACTGCATCAAACGAAGAAGGAAAATATTCGTTGAAGGATATGAAAGCTGGGGATTACGTTGTCCAGGTTTCTGCGATTGGATTTAAAACGGTTGAATACACCGGCATCAAAGTGAAAACAGGCGAAGACACCCAGCTTGAAATAAAGCTCAGCACAACTTCTTACACAGTCGGTGAAGAAATTCTTGTTGTCGGCGACAGACCATTGCTAGACATCGAGCAAACAGAAAGCAAGCATATCATAAACAGCGAAGACATAAAAAATAAAATTGTTGAGAATCTTATTGACGTTGTTGCATTGCAACCCGGTGTTGTGAAACAGGACGATGCCTTGTTTATCCGTGGAGGAAGAGCAAACGATAATTCTTTCCTGCTTGACGGAGTTTCTGTTCAGGACCCGCTTGCAGGAACCGGATTCGGACTGCAGCTTTCGTCACAGGTTCTCGAAGAAGTTGAAGTCATCACCGGCGGATACAACGCAGAATATGGACAGGCAACTTCCGGAGTTGTGAACGTAAAAACAAAAGACGGGAGCTGGGATAAATATTCGTTCGGAATAATTTACAAGCGTGACAATCTCGGCTTCAACAAAAACTGGAAGACAACTTTCAACACAGATTTGCTCGAAGTAAACCTGAGCGGTGCAGAGCCGTTCACAAAATATTTTCTCGGCAAGCTTCTCAAAGTAAATATTCCAGGTCGGTTAACTTTCTTCGGAAGCTTCACGATGAACATCTCTGACGGATTTCTATCCGTGCCGAATCTTTATAACAATACAGTGTCGGGCTATAAATCAAAACAGCTTTACTCATCAATCTTCAAAGGGACAAAGTTTGCACCGCGGCAGAACAATAACTGGAACTGGATTGGAAAAGCTACCTGGAAAATCCGTGAGAACATGAAGCTGAGCTATTCATACAATCAATCGGTTGCTATAAATCAGAACTCACAAAGCTTGCAGACAAATCTTGAATACGTTGAGCCCGACCCGGGTTATCAATACACGTTCGAAGAAATTCTCGACAACGCAAATACTTACACACATCTAAACATTTTCCAAAACCTGAATTGGGAACATGCAGTCGGCACAAAAACTTTTTACGAATTAAAGCTCAGCAGATTTTTCACACAGCTTCGTGTTGATGCAAACGGAAAAAACTGGGATGAGTATGAAGAGCCGCTCGACATCGTAAAGCCGCCGTTTATTTATTATCCGACAGGTGATACAAACCAGCCATGGGGAATTATTCCCGGCGACGGATTCTTCGACGTTGGCAATGCTTACACATGGCACGACCATTACGTGAAAGAATATAATCTTAAAGCAAACATCAATCACAACTTCAGCACGAAAAATAAATTCAAAGCCGGAGTTGAAATGAGTTTTCAGGAAATGCAATTGATTGACATTTACAAACCGTGGATTGGAACACTTGGTTTGAACAACGACATCTACAAGGTCTTCCCTGCTTTCGGTGCATTGTTTGCTCAGGATAAAATTACTTTCAAAGGGATGATAGTTAACTTCGGTTTACGTTTCGATTACTGGTTTCCCGGAAAGCTTGTAGATGATGCAATCAGCAACCCAAACTCTGTTACGATTCCGCAGCAGGTGAAAGACGATTACATGAACGATACATACAAACTCGGAAGTAGAAGATGGAAAGGAAGATTGTCACCGCGTGTCGGAATCTCGCATCCGATTACAGACAACCAAACTTTATTTTTCAGCTACGGACATTTTTCAAAACGACCGAAGCCGCAATTTGTTTATGCAAAGATTGCAAACGTGAATGCGAAATCATCTTTCCAGAAATTTGGCAATCCGAATCTGAATCCAGAGACAACAGTTTCCTACGAGCTTGGTTTGAGAAATCAGTTCACGAACAACGACGTGCTGACAGTTACCGCTTACTACAAAGATATTTACGATTACGTTGCAACGGTCTCTGCAAAAATCAGTGACCCACGGTTCGCAGGGCAAAGCTTCATCACTTACGTCAACCAGGATTACACAAAGTCACGCGGCATAGAGCTCGATTTCAAAAAGCGAATCGGTAAATGGTTCAACGGAAATGCGAACTTCACATATTCGATTGCTTCGGGAAAAAGCTCATCGACTGACCAGGGATATTTGGTTGCAACCGGCGGAGCGTTTGAATCAATCGGCGAAAATTTCTTAAGCTGGGACAGACCAATCCAATTTTCTGCGAACACAGCTTTCTTCTTCGAAAAAGGAACAGGCATTTTTGGATTTGCAAAAAATATTTTGGATGACATTTCATTCAAGACAAGAATTTTCTATCAGTCCGGAAAAAGATATTCTCCGCAAATCAGAGTGGGAACACTTACCGACGGAAGACCGGAGTATGAAACGGATTACAACAATCTTCTCGGTGCACTTGCATCAAGCTGGTTCTGGGCTGACATGACGATTGACAAATATTTCCGTCTCGGAAAATTCAAGTTCACTTTATCACTTGAGGTAACAAATATTTTTGGAAATAAGAATGCGGCGATTATAAATCCTATAACAGGCACCTCTTACGAATACGGCGACCCGACTCCGAACAGCTACAATGACCCGCTGTATCCCGACTTGCAGGCACCATTGAATCCGTTCCCGCTGAACCCTGCAAGATATTTAACTCCGAGAAATTTAAGATTTGGATTTTCGTTGCAGTATTGATGAAGAAACAATTCATGAATAATAACAGAACACTGATGACACTGATTAAGCGGATTAACGCAGATTATATCTGCGGATATCACTCACATCTGCGTCATCTGCGTTCTATTGAATTATTTTTTGGGGTGCCTCTTTGAAAAAATATTTATACATACTTCTATTAATTTTTTTCATAGGAAAATCCTATTCGCAACTAATTCCAGTCCTCGGCGGGCAGCGGGCAGGGACTTCATCACTGCAATTTTTGAAAATCGGAGTCGGCGGGAGAGGAACAGGCATGGGCGAAACATTCGTTGCAGTTGCAAACGACATAAGTGCGTTATACTGGAATCCTGCGGGCTTGATGCAGTTCAAAGGTGTCGGTGTTCATTTCTCACACGCAGAATGGCTTGTAGATTTAAAACATGAATTCTTCGGCGGCATCTGGAGATTCGGGGCAAACAATGTCGTTGGAATCAGCATCAATGCTTTGCACACTGCAGATATGGAAAAGACAACAGAGTTTCAGCCGCTCGGCACAGGACAATATTTCAAATATGGCGACCTTGGAATCGGAGTAACTTTTGCAAGACGTCTCACAGAACAATTTTCATTCGGTGTTACGCTGAGATACGTCGAAGAAACTCTTGCAGAATTAAAAATGCGCGGAGTAATGTTCGACCTCGGAACATATTACTGGACGGGCTTATCGAACACAAGATTCGCAGTTACGATTTCAAACTTCGGTCCTCAGGTGAGTCCAAAAGGAAGCGTCGAGCTTGCAGGCAACAGAACTTTGAACAGCTTCCAGAAATTTCCGCCGCCAACGATGTTCAGAGTAGGCGTAGCTTATGACCCGATTGACAACAAGACAAACAAGTTGACAACATCAATCCAGCTTAACCATCCGAACGATAACTCGGAGAACATAAATATCGGTGCAGAATATTCATATAAAGATTTTCTTTTTCTGCGAGGCGGTTATAAGTTCAATGTTGACGTGGAAAATTTCACAGCAGGTGTCGGCGTGAAAGTCCCGTTCAAAAATACAAATACATCGTTCGATTACTCTATTGCAAACTTTAAACAGCTTGGATACACACATCGCATCAGCTTAAACTTTTTACTTGACCGAAAATGAAAGTTTGTCTTTTCACTTTTGCCTTCTGCCTTTTCACTTTTGCCTTCTTAGGTTGCGGCGAAGAAACCGACCTTTCACAATTCCCAATCAACCAGGAACCGGGAGTAATCGGTGACACAACTTACATTCCAATCTCACCTGCGATTTTCGGATTCAACGAGCCGAACGATATTCACATGGGCAACGAGCCGCTGATATATGTTGCTGACAAAGGCAACAACAGAATTGTTCAGCTTGATATTTCGGGAGCATTGGTTAGTTACTCGCAATTTATTTTGAAGCCGCGAAAAATTACTCAGGACAGAAATTACGATTTACTTGTTGTTGCTTCGATTATCGACACGATTCCGCCGAACATTCTTGATACAGTTGATGCAGTTTATCGTTACAAGCTTCAGCCGGCTGGCGGTTTGATTAGCGGTGTAACCCCGACTATTGCATTCAAATCGAATCAGCCGACTCCTGTTCCGGGTGACCACGGCAAACTCACATCCGTTGCAACGTATCAAAATAATTATTATCTCGTTTCTCGTTCGGGTCCCAACAACACAAGTTTCATTGACCCGGACAATGCGATTTTTAAAATCGACCGGTTTGATAACACAAATCCAGTTCCGGAACGGCTTACAGGATTCGAGCTTGTCGGGCAGGGATTGCTTTCGCTCATCGACATTTCCGGAATTGTAACTTTTCCTTACAGCGACAACGAATTTTTTTACGTTCAGAATTCTTCCAACGTTGTCTTCAAAGCAAACTGGGTTTTGTATGATGAAATAGAAAATATTTACACTGCGAAGTTTTCTCCGGGAAGCGGCGTTGACCTTTTACGCAACGGGCTTTTCATCTCACCCGAAGATGTTACGCTCGATGGATTCAATAACATCTACATCATCGATTCACAAAAAGATTCGCTTTATAAATTTAATCCGCTCGGAATACTTCAGCGTTCTTCATTCGGCGGAACGGGAACTTCGATGTCACAATTCATGAGCCCGATGGGTGTTGCACATTTCAATAAAACTTTGTTCATCTGCGATACAGGTAACAACAGAATTTTAAAATTCATTCTTTCAACAGACATAAACTAACTTAACATGAAAAATATTTTTTACCTTTTAATAATAATTTTCTGCCAGCAGGTTTTCTCTCAATACATTGTGATTGACTCTGTAAGAAGGCAGGATGCAAATGGCGTTCCGCTTCTGCTCGGACAAACTGTAACGGTTCGCGGAATCGCAACAACTCAGCGTGAGCTTGGAACTTCATTAGTTTACTTTCAGGATTACACGGGCGGGCTTGTTGCATTCGATGTTCCGTTCTGCACTGCAATAAATCGCGGCGACAGCTTTCAGGTTACGGGTGTTGTTACTCAGTACAACGGCTTGACTGAGTTTCAGCCGGTAAACTCGTGGACTGTTTATACAAACAATAATCCTGTTGCTCCTGTTGTTGTCACTGCTGGAACAATCAGGACAAACGGTGAGCCGTATGAAGGAAGATTAATCCGCATCAACGGAATCACACAGGTAAAAAATACTTCCGGTGTTCCGGTTACTCAGTGGAACGTTTCCGGAAGCGGAACGAACTTCAGAATTTTTGTCGGAACAGATTCTTGTGAGATAAGAATTTTTTCGACAACAAATATTGCTAACGCACCCATACCCACTTTTCCGTTTGATGTTGTTGCAGTAAACAGCCAGTTCGATTCTTCACCGCCTTATAATTCCGGTTACCAGATTCTTCCGCGTTCACTGAGTGATTTTTATACAGCAATGGGAAGCGGCCCGTTAATAAGTGCGATTACTTATTCAGCTATCCAGCAAAACAGCGTAACAATCAACTGGACGACGAGTGCAAACGCAGATTCAAAAGTTCGTTGGATGCTGACCGACTCAAATTATCAGCCGTCGGTTTACACTGATTCAATTTACAATGCATCACAGGTTACTGCTCATTCTATTGTCCTTAGCGGATTACAGCCGGGAAGAATTTATTACTTCAATGTTACGTCAGCAAACGGCGGCGGCTCAACGACAAGCTCGCTACAATATTTCTGCACGCAGTCAACATCGCCCGGAACTATAAATGTTTATTTCAATAAATCCGTTGACACAACTTTGAACACAGGAGAGATTGCACAGGGCAACGTGAATTTTCAAACTGCACTGCTTCAGCGAATCAACTCTGCACAATATTCTATTGACATGTGTTTATACAGCTTCGATGACCTCACGCAATTAAGAGACGCTTTGATAAACGCAAGAATTCGCGGCGTGATAATCCGTTTCGTTTACGATTCACGGACAAACCAATCTCTGGTAAATGATTTGATAGCTGCGGGGATTCCGATTCAGAAGCGAAATCAAAATACATCGGACTTAATGCACAACAAATTTTTCATCTTCGATTTCAGAAATACTACTTCCGCAAACGATGACTGGCTGTGGGCGGGCTGCACGAATGTTACTCAACAGCAATTTTATACCGATGCAAACACAGTCATCATGATTAACGACAAAACACTCTGCGGAATTTATACACGCGAGTTCGAAGAGATGTGGGGAAGCCACGGCGACCTTCCCAACTCAACTCTTGCGAGATTTGGTCCCAACAAAACAGATAACGTTCCGCATATCACAAACGTGAACGGAACAAAGATTGATGTTTATTTTTCACCGAGTGATAATCCTTCCACCCAAATCGAAAATATGATAAACAACGGATGCGACAACAGCATTTATTTCTCTGCGTATGCTTTTACACGATGCACAATTCATAACAGGATGAAATCAAAATTCGATGCGGGCAAAGAAGTTAAAGGAGTTTTTGATGACGGCAACGGCAACGACCCGGTGAGTGTTTACAGAACTATGAAAGGACTGACCGGTGGAGCTTGTCCTCCTGTTTGGTCTCCCGCAGGTGACGTTTGGCTCGACAGCAGAACAGGTTTGCTTCATCACAAATATATTTTGGTTGACGCATGGAACACGTCGAGCACTCCGACGACGGAAGTCGGCTCGTTCAATTTTTCCAATGCGGCAACTTTCGACAATGACGAAAACTTCATGCTCATTTACAGCAATCGTGTTACAAATTTATACCTGCAGGAATTTTACCAGCGATATAAAGATGGCGGGGGAACAGGAACGATTGGTATCACGCAAATCTCAAACGAAGTGCCGGAGAGGTTTTCGCTGTCACAGAATTATCCGAACCCATTCAATCCAATGACAAATATCAAATTCCAAATGCCAAATGCCGGGTTTGTAAAGATTAGTGTGTTTGATGTTTTAGGGAAAGAAGTTGCAACGCTTGTGAATGAAAAATTAAATCCCGGAACTTATGAAGCCGAGTTTGATGGAACGAAATTTGCAAGCGGAGTTTATTTTTATAAAATCATTGCTACAGATTATACAGAGTCGAAGAAGATGGTTCTTATCAAATGAGAATGTATAAACGATAAACGATAATCAGGAACAAAAACAAAATCAGAATTCAATAACATAATAATATTTCTATTATGAAAAATACAAAAATAAAATTAAGCAGCATTCTATTTTTAATAACTTCATCGTTTGTTTGCTATTTCATTTCCGGTTTTCAGCATGATAATTTACCTGTTGATTCTAAGTTATTCGATGTTGGTTCAATAAGTACATGGTACCGAACCAATGGTTCATTCAATAGAAACCCGACATCTGGAAATTCTGGATTTGAATGGCCTAAAGGTTCTTTGAAATTTGCGCGTTATGCTTCAGGTCTCTGGGTGGGTGCAAAAGTAAACAACGATACATTGGTTGCAGTGTGCACATATGACTATGAATTTTTACCTGGATATACTGACAATAACGGAATGCCTCAAGGAAGCACTGACCCCCTTTATAGAATTTATAAATTGGTTTTAAATAGCAATGACTTTGACAGAGCTGTATGGCCTAATAGCTTGCTTGGTAATTCGAACCAGGGTGCTCCTGTTTTTTTTCATTATCCATCTAATTCATGGAGAGCAGCTGACTGGGGAAATCATACTTTCTTTTTCAGAATGACAGACAGTTATCCTCATATGGGTTTTGGAGGAAGCACTGCGCCTCTTAAAGCAGATGTTATGTGTACTGTTTGGGGATTTTCATCACCAGCAGAACTTGAAGATGCAATTTTCATGAAGTATCGAATCATTAACCGCAGCACGAATGTTTGGAACAATACTTACTTTTCAATTTGGACAGACGATGATTTAGGTGATGCTACTGATGATAAAACAGCTTGTGATTCTGCTCTTAATTGGGGGTATACATATAACGGGACAAATAATGACCCCATATATGGTTCAGCTCCGCCTGCAGTTGGATTTGTTATATTGAAAGGCGTTGATGTTTTCACAGGAATTAACAGCGATACAACAATTATTTGTAACGGGAAAGAAAAGATTGTTAAAGTCGGCAGAAAAGATTTGAAGATGACTGCGTTTAATTCATTCGTTAACGGTGAAGACCCGACAAGCTACAGGGGAAGCTACAGAGTAATGCAGGGTCTTGATAGATTTGGAAATAACATAATGCACCCTTTTGGTTACGTTACAAAATATAAATATTCGGGAGACCCTGTTACAATGACAGGTTGGAATCAGGGAAGTGCTGATGACGTTAGGTCTCTCATGTCAAGCGGTCCAGTTAATATGAATCCGGGTGACACACAGGAAATTGTAACTGTTCAAATAATTAAAAGAGGCAGCAGCAATTTAAATAGTATCTCGTTATTAAGATTATTCAATGGTTTAATTTATAATAATTACTATCGAAATTGTTTTGCCAGCATCCCACTTGGCATAATTAATAATTCCGAGATTCCAATAGAGTATCAGCTGTTTCAAAACTATCCGAATCCTTTCAACCCGATCTCAAAAATAAAATACCAGGTTGCAACTCTGAGTAATATAATAATTCGGGTAAATGATATTACCGGTAAGGAAGTTTCAATTCTTATTAACAAGGAACTCCAGCCCGGAACTTATGAAGCTGAGTTCGACGGAACGAAATTTGCAAGCGGAGTTTATTTTTATGTTTTGGAAACAGACGGCGTGAGGATGGATTCTAAAAAAATGGTTCTTATCAAATAGGCAGATGGCAGAAGTGTGAAGTGTGAAATGGTGATATAATTTTTCAATCTTTAATTTCGATGACCCGCGGAACAAATTCTCCGCTGATTATTTTTGCTTTTTCAACAGCTTCGAGGATTACGTCGCGGTCGATTAAACCCGTCATTTCCATTTTGTATTTCTCCGCAATAGTTTTCACCCTGCCGAAAAACTTTTCATCCTGTGATTCAACGTAATTGCTCATGCAAATCCTGTAAGTTTTATTTTCATCAACCGTCTCGCCGTTAACTTTTATTTCTGTAAGATAATTTCCGTAACCGTTTTTGGAATCGTATGTGTAAGTAATGCCTGAGACATTCAGAAAATCCACGCCTTCGCCTTTCTTTCTGCGTTCAAGAGTAACATTGATGTTGTCGTTAATCATTTCAAGAAGACGCTTCCCTGTTACGATAAGAATCACAAGCTCGTTTCCGAAAGGATTTATTTCCCAGATGTCACCCACGGTAATATTTCCTTTGAATAGCTTTTTCCGCAAGCCGCCTGCGTTTATAAATGCAACGTCCGAATTAGTTTTTTCTCTGAACGCATCCGCTTCGAACTGTCCGAGATTGCTTTCCTGTCCGTGCTGATTTGTCCAGTCCTTTTCGAGAACGGCAATAACACGATTCATTTCGGGAGCTATACTCTCAGTCATTTCATCAACTTTGAGCTGAGCAGCTTTGTCGTTGACAGAAGAATCGAGAATTGTTTCGATAAGATGTGCGGAGTATGAAACGACCGTGTCTTTGTCAACATCAACCAGTAAATCAAGCTCACCAAGCCAACGTGCATACGAGCCCGCCTGAACAATCACAACTCCGTTTTGAATCACCGGCTTGAACAATGGTGTGTGTGAATGTCCGCCGACAATTACATCAACGTCTTGGTGAAATAGCTGTGCGTAATATTTATCATCTTCGACTCCGCAGTGAGTGAGCAGAACAATCAAATCACAATTTTTATTTTTTACTTCTTTGATTGCAGATGCAATTGCAGAATCGGTGTTCAGCAAAATTATGTTTTCAAGATTTTTCGGAATAGAAACGCTGAACAAACCTTTTGTTGTCACCCCGATGATTCCAATTTTAATTCCGTTCACTTCTTTTATAACATACGGCTTGCCCATTGTGGAATTCTTCGGCTTGTAGAAAACATTGCAGGTAAGGTAATCGAACTTTGCGAACTGCAAAACGGAATCGAGATTTCTGTCGCTGTAATCGAACTCATGGTTGCCGATAACCATAGCATCAGGCTTAATCAAATTCATAAGTTCAATCTGCGAGCCGCCTCTTGTGATATTTGAAATCGGTGTTCCCTGAAAATCATCGCCTCCGTTCAGCACAATCGTTGCGGAATTTTTTTGTTTGTTGATGTAACCAAGCACACCGGAAGTTCCTCCGGTGTAATAAAAAATATTTTCTCCTGTAACTTTATCTTTCTTTGATTGCTTATCGGGCTGGTTGTGAGCGTGCAAGTCGTTCCAGTGAAGGATTTTTAATACTTTTGTCTGTGAAAATAAACCTGCCCCCGTGAAAACGGGGGTTAACGAAAGAAATAGAATGAAGAAGGTTATTCGGATAATCATACTATTTAATAACTACCATCTTTTTAACATCTACAAAATCCACAGCTTCAATTTTATAAAAATATAATCCGCTCGCAAAATTCGATGCATCGAATGAAGATTGAAATTTGCCGGGGACAAGTGTTTCATTCACCAAAGTTTCTACAACCCTTCCTGTAATATCATAAATTGTAATTCTAACATTTCCTTTTTTAATAATGTCAAAATTTATATTCGTAACCGGATTAAACGGATTCGGAAAATTCTGGTACAGCTTATACTCTTTCGGAATCTCAGAACTTATGTTTTTTATTCCGATAACCTGCATCCATCTTGCTGTTTCAACAATCGGGTTCAAGACGGTAATTGTAACTGCACTGTCGTTTCCTGTGCTGTCGGAACTGGTATATGACCCCACACCGGAACCATCCCAGCCGCGAAACCTGTATGGATTTCCCATGTAAACAAAATTCCGTGAAAGAACGCCGAACTGTGTAGCAGATGCAGAGTCATAGAAATCATTTCCGCCGAAAGTATTTCCAACCGAGGAACTCACAATTAATCTGTACTGTATTTTGTAATTTGCTGTCAGCGTTAAGTTTGAATTCACAGTGATGCTGTGAGTTGTGTCTCCGTTATCAGACCAATTAAGATAAACATACCTGTTTAATCCGACGGTCCTCGGACTGATTGCCTGAACTGTTACATTAGTACCGTTGGTAAATACAAAGTTCTGCCTCGTATTATACTGAACATTATTAACTTTAAAGTCTGCGATGCCCTCCCTGTTCGTTCCTACCGAAACCAAGGATGAATTCACAAAAACATCGACAGTTCTTTTATGAACCGGCAATCCGTTTGATGTTCCTCTGCCTGTAATAATAACTCCGTAACGGCGTGGTGTTACAGTTCCAATTGTTCTTATTCTTAAATAAACCGAATCAGGGTAAGTTGTAAGAGAATCTCTGCCGTTTAAAAATGTCATTGTGATAGTTCCGCTTACAGGTAATGTATCAAGTGCGGCAGTAAATTTTACTCTGTCTGTAAACGGACCATTAACAGCCGGAATTTTTACTGTAACTGTTACGCTGTCATTGTTTCCCAAGTTGGCAGTTGCAGGATTATGCAGCATCGCAAAATCGGGGAAGAATCCAGTGTAGCTTCCGAGATTATTATTTCTTCCGTCCATCCAAACCGAGTATGAAACATTATTTGCCGATGAAACACCGATGTAATCACCGATATAATAATGCCCGCTCGGCTGAAAGACACGCATGTTGTTTGGGTTGTGAGATGCATTGGAGAGATTTGAGTTTGTAATAAAAGAAACTCCGCCGTTGGTTGAGTAAGCGGAATAAAGTCTTGTTTGTAAATTTCCTGACACATCGACTCTCGAATCATACCACGTCATATAAACTATGCCGTTTGTTTTATCAACCCAGATAGCCGGCATCCACTGGTCGGTTGTTGTTGCATCGTCATTCACGCGGATAGCTGTGCCCCAATTAAGACCGCCGTCCGTTGAACGAACGAGAAAGATATCGCAATTGTCCGGTCCTACCACATTTGAAACGTAAGCAATGTAAACATTTCCTCTTGTTGAAGTATAGCTGTTATCGGCAGCCATTCTTGGAAACGGGTCCATCCTGATACAATCCTTAACCGTGTTTCTTCCGTTACAGGAAGTTCCCGGGTCGGTATAAAAAGCAGCATTTATTTGTGATGAAAAAGTTAAGCCGCCGTCTGTTGAACGGTTATAAAGAATTGTTGCGTTTCCGATTGCTGCAAAATGAACCAGCCCTCCGGAAACAGAGCCGTTTGCCCCGACGGAAACATACGCACCCTGATTGCCTCCGAAAGATAACGGTGATGACCATGTGCTTCCGCCATTCGTGCTTCTTACAAATCTCATACCGCTTGCACCGAACTGACGCCAGCATACATAAAGATTATTTCTGTTCGGTCCGCCTGTTTGGTCAGCGGCAATCCATTCTTTATCGGCAAGCCCGACAGTTGTTGAAAACGCACTCGTCGGAACTCCCCACGTAACACCATTGTTAGTAGATTTATTTACACAAACACCGTAAGTGCTTCCGTTCTGATAAAGCTGAACATAAAATGCATTTCCCAAGCTGTCGAAAGCAACAACAGGGTCACCCAAAACAGAAAACCCTGAGAATGCTACCTGAGTTTTTGTCCACTGATAACCGTCAAGCGTATAATAATAATTGTTGATATTGAAAGCACAGATGCTGTTAAGCGGGTCGCGTGGATTTGTTGCAATATGCGGCTCACCGAAATCTACACCAAGATAAAAATTATCGAAGCCGTTTACCGTGTGCGGAATGCTGAACGTATTCGGTGGTGATACCTGATAAAAACCAGGCATCTGAACCACAGACTGCTGGTCTGTATTAACCTGAGCGTTTGTAAAACAGGTTAATAAAAAAAATAAAATTGTAAAGAATTTAAGTTTCATAATTTTGTGTTTGAGTTATGAGCAATATAAAAGTTGTGCAAAGAAATTACAATTTAAATTGAGCATGGAAACATAACACAGGTTAACTTAATTTTGAAAACATTTAATTTATTCGGATGAGATATTTTTTAATTACGCTCCTTTCTTCCTTTATTTTTTTCTCATGCACAAAACAACATGACACAGCCGGCAAATTCAAAGTCGGATTGGTGTTCGATGTCGGGGGCAGGGGTGATAAATCTTTCAATGATGCCGCATACAGAGGATTAGAGAAAGCGAAACAGGAACTCGGAATTGAATTTGAATACATCGAGCCGGGAGCTGGTGTTGACAGAGAGGCGGCGTTAAGACAATTTGCAACAAGGCAGGACATAAAAATAATTTTCGGAATCGGATTTATCTTCACCGATGAAATCACAAAGATGGCATCGGAATTCCCGGACAAAAAATTTGCCTGCGTCGATTACACGGTTACTCCCAACAAACAGCTTCCGCAAAATCTCGTCGGCTTGGCATTCAAAGAAGAAGAAGGATGTTTTCTAATCGGAGCACTTGCATCGTTAACTTCTAAGAGCGGAACAATCGGATTCGTTGGCGGAATGGAATCTCCTTTAATAAAAAAGTTTGAAGTTTCTTATGAAGCGGGAGCAAAATATGTTAAGCCCGAAATAAAAGTTTTAAAAGGTTACGCAGGTGTTACCGGAGATGCTTTCAAAAATCCCGGCAAAGGAAAAGAGCTTGCACTCAGCCAGTACAATCAAAACGCAGATATAATTTTTCATGCTTCGGGAGTAACAGGGCTGGGCGTTTTTGAAGCGGCAAGAGAATTGAAAAAGCTTGCGATTGGCGTTGACTCAGACCAGAATGACGATGCTCCTGGTTTTATTCTTACGAGCATGATAAAAGCTATTGACGTTTCTGTGTTTGAAGTGATTAAGGAAGTTAAAGAAAACAAATTTCAGGGAGGCAGAGTGGAAACATTCGGATTGAAAACAAACGGAGTCGATTATATTTACAACGACAAAAACAAGAATCTAATCTCCGATGAAACCAGAAAAAAAGTCGAAGAGCTGCGAAAGAAAATAATCGACGGACAAATTCAAATCCCTATCCAGTAAAACCCATCTAATTGAATCCCACCACCGATACAATCATCGAGCTTCGCAATATTACAAAGAGGTTCGGAAAGCTTGCGGCAAATGATTGCGTCAATCTTAAAATAAAACGAGGAACAATTCACGGGATTGTCGGTGAGAACGGTGCGGGCAAAAGCACACTCATGAATATTCTTTCGGGGATTTACGTCCCGGACGAAGGGGGGATATTAATTAACGACAACGAAGAAGTTATCTCCTCACCTCTTCATGCAAAATCACTCGGCATTGGAATGGTTCACCAGCATTTTATGCTGATTGATTCTTTTACTGTTCATGAAAATATTATTTTAGGCGACGAGATAACTTCGGGAATGAATTTTCTTGACGAGAAATCTTCTAAACAAAAACTTCAGTCATTGATTGAGCAGTTCAGCTTCAAGTTAGATTGCGATTCATTAGTTTCTGAATTATCCGTTAGCGAGCAGCAGAAAACGGAAATATTAAAATCACTTTACAGGAACAGCTCTATTTTAATTCTTGATGAGCCGACAGCAGTTCTTGCACCGGCTGAATCAACTGAGCTGTTTAAGTTTCTTCGCAAATTAAAAACAGAAGGCATTACAATTATTTTTATTTCACACAAGCTTAAAGAAGTTCTGGAACTGTGCGATGAAATAACCGTGATGCGTAAAGGAAAAATTGGTTCAACATGCAATTCATCCGACACAAATGAGCAAGAACTTGCAAAACATATTATAGGTGAAGATTCGCAGCAGGAAAATATTGTCCGGCAAGAATCTTATAAAGAAATTTTACTTGATGTAAAAAACCTGAGTGCATCAAACGACCTCAAGATAACAAAAGTAAAAAATGTTTCATTCAAATTATTCAGCGGAGAAATTCTGGGAATTGCAGGCATTGAAGGAAGCGGACAAACCGAACTTCTTGAGACAATAACAGGAATAAGAAAACCTGACGAAGGTGTGATTAATCGCCCCACCCCTAGCCCCTCCCCAAAGGAGAGGGGAGAAAAAAATGAATTGGATATTGCATACATTCCCGCAGACAGATTGAAAGAAGGTGTGGTAAATGAATTCTCATTAACTGATAATGTTTTGCTGGGAAGACAGGATGAGAAAATATTTTCAAATGGAATTTTTGTTAATCATCCGTCATTGAAAAAATCTACCGAAGAAATTGTTGAAACATTTAACGTCTATCCGCAGGATTCAGGAATGATGATGTCGAATTTGTCCGGAGGAAATCAGCAAAAAGTTGTAGCTGGGAGAGAACTGACAAAGAACTCCTCTATTATAATAGCAAATCATCCGACACGCGGATTAGATATTAAAGCATCGGCATTTATAAATTCATTACTGCTCAAAGCACGCAACGAAAGAAAAGGAATAATTTATGTTTCATCGGAATTGACAGAGATGCTTGCAATGTGTGACCGGATTGCTGTGATGTTTCATGGAACAATAGTAAAAATTTTAAATGCTACCTCAACAAATGAAAACGAGATTGGTAAGTATATGCTTGGATTAACCGAATGAAGAAAAATTTATTTTATAATCTGCTTGGTTCCGTTTCAGCAGTAGTTATCGCAATTGTATTGGGATGCATTTTAATCTACGCAATAGGAAAAAATCCCTTTGAAGTTCTTTCAATACTCTTTGCAAACACATTCAGCAATTCATACGCAATCGGACAAATCTTTTTCAAAGCAACTCCTCTTATTTTTACCGGATTGTGCGTTGCGTTTGCTTTCAGGTCAGGGTTGTTCAACATCGGAGCAGAGGGTCAGCTGAACATTGGCGGTATTGCAATTGCATTTATAGGATTTTCTTTTCTGAATCTTCCTTCAATAATTTTAATTCCATTATGTTTGCTCGCGGGTTTCATTGCAGGCGGTCTTTGGGCTTCCATCGCAGGATATTTGAAAGCAAGATTCGGCTCGCATGAAGTTATAAACACAATCATGCTGAATTTTATTGCACTCGCTTTCGTCAGTTACCTTGTAAATAAAGTTTTCAGAGTTTCCGCAACTATTCATACTCCGGAAGTTTCTTCGAACGCTTATCTGTCACGCTTTGATTCACTGTTCGGAATTTTCAATGGCTCCCCGTTCAATTTAAGTTTTCTCATTGCTGTGTTATGCTGTCTTGTTATGTATGTAATTTTTGATAAAACTATTCTGGGTTACGAATTAAAAACTATTGGCTTAAATATAAATGCTGCAAAGTATGCAGGATTGAATGTCAAAAAATTATTTATTACATCAATGTTTATCTCCGGTGGTTTCGCAGGATTGGTTGGTTCAAATTTTGTTATGGGATATAAACATTATTATGAGCTTGGCTTTGCCGAAGGCACGGGCTATCTTGGAATAGCTGTTGCACTGATGTCACGCAATAATCCGATTGCAATTATTTTCGTTGCATTATTTTTCGGAATGCTTGATTACGGCGGTTTGTCTGTCAACGCAATCGTTCCAAAAGAAATTATAACTATTATTCAATCTTTAATTATTATTCTCGTGATAATCTTTTCAAAAGTTTCAGAGAAAATGAATCTAAAAAATGCTTGAATCAGTTTTATCGGCAGCGTTTATTTTTCAAACGATAAGAATTTGTATCCCTTACTTACTTCCGGCGTTAGGAGCAACATTCAGCGAGCGAAGCGGAATCGTAAACATTGGCTTGGAAGGAAAAATGCTTCTTGGAGCATTCGCCACAGTAATAGGAACATACTTCTCAGGAAATATTTATGTGGGAATTTTGTGCGGGATGATTGCAGGAATTTTATTTTCCTTAGTTCACGGAATCATCTCAATTGTTTTCAAAGCTAATCAGATTGTATCAGGTGTCGCAATTAATATTTTTGCATTTGGCTTAACAAAATTTCTTTGCAGTGTTATTTTCAACAGCTCAAGCAATTCACCACGCATAACCGGATTTGAATCTGCCGAAATAAAATTTTTAGGAAATCCTTTTTTACTCTTGTGTTTGCTGGCTATTATTATTTCATGGGCTGTACTATTCAAAACAAAATTCGGCTTGAGATTAAGAGCTTGCGGAGAAAATGCCGAAGCAGCAGATTCTTCCGGAATTAAAGTCGATTTTTACAGATTTGCCGGAACAATTTTATGCGGAATGTTTTGCGGTCTTGGAGGTGCCTGGCTCGCACTTGAGCAGCATAGCTTTACTGACGGAATGACAGCTGGTCGCGGATACATCGCTTTGGCTGCAATGATAATCGGAAAATGGAAACCTTTTAATGCAGCAATTGCATGTTTGCTCTTTGCATTTGCTGAAAGCTTAACGATACAATTTCAAAGCTCATTTATACCAACTCAGTTTGTTCAAATGCTACCATACGTGTTAACGATAATTGTTCTTGCAGGATTAATCGGTAAATCTACTCCGCCTGCCTCTTGCGGAATTCCATTCGAGAAAAAAAGATAATGCCTGCTTAATGGGAACATCGAACTGGCAAAATATTTCTTACAACATAAAGCTGATTAGAAAAATTAATCCTCAATCAGTGCTTGATGTTGGAATAGGATTCGGACGCTGGGGAATTTTAATGCGAGAGTTTCTTGAAATATGGGACGACTCTAATTATAAAGGCGAATGGAAACGCACAATCGATGGCGTGGAAATATTTCCGGGTTACATAAAAGATTATCACAGATATTTTTATTCGAACATTTATTTGGAAGATGCATTAAGTTTTTTAAAACGATGTGAGACTAAATATGATTTAATAAACTTTGGTGATGTCATCGAGCATTTTGAGAAAACGGATGGTGAAAAATTAATACAGCTTGCTCTTGAAAAAGGAAAATATGTTTTGATAACCATCCCTATCGGCAAACATTGGACGCAGAAAGCCACAAAAGAAAATCCTTACGAAGAGCATAAAAGTATTTGGTATAATAATGACTTCACGAAATATAAACATCATCACATAAAAAGCTTTCATGACAATACATTGCGTGACTTCAGTGTTGTGCTTCTGTCTAACAATAAATTAAAATTTGTAAAACGTTATGGGAGATTTTTTACAATCAAAAATATCCTGAAGCATAAGCTGGGGTTAAGAAAAATTATAGAAAACTATGAACAGAGAAAAAGAGCACGTTGAAATTATTTTTGCAGGGAGGTATAATTCCGGTGAACTTCTTTGCGGTCCCGAAAAATTTGCAAAGAGAATCTTTAATGAACATTCGAAGAATAAAAAAAGTATCTTCATCCAATATTTTTTTGACGGAAGAAAATACAGCATAACAGACAAACTGATTGGACACAGAAGAAGTGTAATTAATTCTAATTCGGAAGTATTAACATTGGGCTTACTGAAAATAATTTTATTCATTTTCAGAGTTAGACCAAGAGTAGTTCACATAACACAGTTCGAAAGATTTACGGTAATAATTTTCCTGTTGAAAATATTTTGTCACCATAAAATAATTTACAACTCTCACGGATGCATTAAACACGAAAACAAAATTCTTAAAAAAGTATATTTATTATATAGATTGAAAGATAATATTGCAGAATGGTTTTTACTGAAATTCTCAGACAAAATAATTTTCAATTCACAAACCGGAAGGGAAATCAGCAAAACATATTTTAAAATCGATGAGAGGAAAACAAAAATCATCCCTCATGGTGCTGATGAAATGTTTTTTAATAGCTCCAAAACAATTCAGAATAAAATTCTCAAATGTGTTTGTATCATCAATGAAAACCTCGATTTGGGAAGCATCGAGTTTTTAGAAAAAATTCTGGCTAAAATTGATTTCGAAATTGAATTCCATCTTGTTACAAATGCCCTGATTGATATTAGAGACAAAAATAAAATAAGAATGTTTTTTCATCGAAGGATGAACTCTGAAGAACTTGCAAGTTTCTATTTGGACAAAGATATTTTTTTAATGTTAAACAGCTTTGAAACTTTTTCCATCGCATCTCTTGAAGCCATGAGTTCCGGGCTGTTGCTTATTGCAACAAACACAGCAGGCGTTTCCGAAATGATTCAGAATGAAGTGAATGGATTTAAAGTTAATTACAACGATGGGGATAAAGTAATATTCGTTTTGAAAAGTATGAATGAAAACACAAAGCTTTTGAATAAGCTTAAAGAATCTTCGGTTAATTCTGTACAAGATTACACATGGAAAAATATTTACAAAAATTATAATGAAATCTATTTGAGCTTACGATGAACATTCTTTACTTACTCAACGAAATAAAATTTACAGACGGAGTTACAACTCATTTGGTTAATCTAACCCGTGGGCTTAAAGAATACTCAAGCGAAAACATAAAACTATTCTTAATCGCTGGCGGAGGAAATGGTTTGGAGAGATTCAAAAACATTGACATAAAAATTCTAACGGATAAATATTTTTTACACGCCAACAAAAGTTATACTACATATTTGGGGGCATTGATGTCACTTATCCGATTCATAAAAAAAAATAAAATCAACATCGTACACTCACATTCTCATTATTCAACAAACCTCGCTCACAGGGCTAACCGATTTACAAATATCGGAACTGTCCAAACAAACCATGGTCTGCTTCAATACCAGGGTCGCCTCGACCATTTTAAAGCCGACGAATACATTTCAGTAAACGAACATATTCACAAACATCTAACCATAAATGTTTTAAAAGATAAAAGCAAAGCTCATTTGGTTCGATGCGGAGTTCCTATTCCGGAAAATATCCCGCCAAAAAAAAATGACAAGCTTAAAATAATCGCTGCTTCAAGATTGGTATATGATAAAGGAATAGACTTGTTCATTAAAGCAGTTGCGTCTTTGCCTGATGAGATAAAGCAAAAATGTGAATTTATAATTGCGGGCGAAGGCGAGCATGAAAAAGAATTAATTCATATCAATAATACTTTAAATGCAAATGTAAAATTTCTCGGAAGAGTAATTGATATTTATAATCTATATGCAAGCTCAGACATTTTTGTTTTCTGCAGCCGAACTAACACAGAGGGCTTTCCTGCATCTATTACTGAGGCCGGGGCAAACGGATGCCTTGTCATAACATCGAATTTTTTTGGTTCGGACAGCATTATGAAAAACAAAGAGGATGTCCTTATGTTTCAGCTTGACTCACACGAATCTCTTGCTTCAGCAATTACCGAAGCAATCCAAAATACTGAACTGAGAAAAAAAATATCACACAACTTTTACAAAAAGGTTTCCGACTTATTTAATCTGGACACGATGATTGAAAAACATCTTGAGATTTATAAAAAATGTCACGCGTAATAAAAAATATTACCGTTCTTTTACCAATTTACAATGCTGCAGAGTATTTATCCCGTGCCATTAATTCAATTCTCAGACAGTCATTTAAAGAATTCGAGCTTTTAATAATTGACGATGGCTCGAAAGATAATCCCGAAAAAATAATTTCTTCTTTTAAAGATTCAAGAATTATTTATAAAAAATTCGAGCATAGTGGATTGTCTTCTGCACTTAACAAAGGCATCAAGCTTGCAAAGACAGAATGGATTGCAAGACAGGATGCAGACGATTTAAGTGTTCCCGATAGATTCCAAAAACAAATTGAGTTTTTGAGTAACTCTAATGATACAGATATTTTATCATGCTGGTCAATTTACTTTAACAACAAAAACAAGATTGCATTCAAAGTTAAAACTCCCGTTCAACATGAAACAATCGTTGAGTTTTTGAATCTGCACAATCCTTTAAATCACAGCGGGGTTGTTTACAGAAAAAGTATTTTTAAAGAAAATAAATACAACGAGAGTTTAAAATATTTCGAGGACTTTGAATTCTTTCACAGGATAAAAAATAAAGTCAGGTTTGCAATTATCCCTGAGTATCTTGTCTACTCCAAGCTTGACACATACAATTTTGATTATATCGACAATAGAAATATTGTTTATGATTTTCTCTTTGACGAAGCATTCAAAAATATGCTTGACTCAAAATCAAAAGGTGACCATTTTTATTGGACAACAAAGATTGCGTGGATAAACTATTTTTACGGTGACAGAAAAAAAACAAGGAAGTATTTTTATAATTCATTTTCGCTTAAGAACATTCTTGGGTTTCTTTCAACATATTTACCCGATGAAATCTTCGAGAAATTTTTAACTTCGAGAGCAAGGTTCAGAATTGAAAATCTTTTCAGTAACAATAAAAAATTTTATCAAGAACTTCGGCAACTTTTAAATGAGCACTGACAGAAAATATCTTTTTTATTTTTTAGGTTCTTCAATTATTATCACAATAATTTATTGGCTCGCTGGATTTTTCGAAATCGGTTTATTGTCAGATGATTACCTGAATTTTTACCAGGCAGTGAACTCAACATTTTGGGATAAAATCCTCGGCAAATATCCCTTGACTCAAATGAGCCACGTGAGAACAATCTTCTTCCTTTCGCTTGACCTCAGCTCTTTTAAACATTCTGTGCTGAACTTCAGTTATGATAATTTTTTATTTTACAAAATTCAAAATCTTCTTCTTCTGTTTCTCTCTGCATATTTTTTCGGCAAGTCAATGCTCATCAAGACCAAACATCTTTCTATATCTGTACTGATGGCAATTGCAGTTTGTGTTTTCCCGAATGGCATAATAAATATTTGCTGGACTGTCGGAAGAGTTGACCTTATAAGCTGTTTATTTCTTTCGCTGATAATTTATAATACATTCATGTATATAGAACGCAGTGATAAAATAAATTTCATTTCGATAATAATAGTTTTCACTCTCGCCCTGTTTACAAAAGAAACCGCATTGATATTTCCTGTAGTCATAGGACTATTGGTCTTTTTCAATTACAACAAATCAGAACTCGCTAAGCTTAAAGGTCTTTTTTACTACATACTCATTTTAATGATTGTTTACCTTGTAATCAGAGTTGTCTTCCTTCGCGGAAATGTTTTCCAGACTCTTTCAATGTTCCAGGAATTTCCTTTTGCAAATGCTCCCGGGGTTTATGCACGCTCGTTGATTTCCCTGACGCTTCCATTTGATTACCTTTCTCTTCAGCTCAATTTCAGAAATAAAGATTTCTTTCTCATACTATATCTTGTCTCATTATACTCCGCCGTATTTTATCTTTTTTATTTCATGATAAAAAATGATAACTACAAATATTTTACTGCTCTTGTTTTGATAGGAGCAGTTTCTGTTTCACCGTATTTATTTGCGGGATACTTTCGTCCGAACCTTGCATTGATAACTTTTTGCCTTATGTTTTTCCAAATTATAATTGCATACGATACTCTTTCAAGTTTCACAATAAAATTAAATAAGCTGTTGCTGAGAACTCTTTGCGTTGTCGTCGTCCTGCTTTGGGTTTACTATTCTGTCGATATTATCAGTCAATGGAAATATGCTTATTCAGAATCTAAAATTCGAATTGATAACCTGCTTGCAAAAGATATTCAACAGAGCAGAGAAACTTACGTGGTAGGCAACCCCGGAAGATTCAAGCAGGCATACCTATTTGACAAGCTGACCGGTGCATATAATTTCTGGAAGTATAAAAGTTTTGTTGTTAAAGATACCCTCAACGATGCAATCCAAACAGGAGCTCTGGATGAAGCTTCACTTAACTCGATAATTCAGGTTAATAAAACTGGTGAACATTATTACGAGATAACAGCAACAGGGGCAACACAATATTTTTATATCGAAGGGCGTGACTTTAGAAATATGTCTTCTGGTTTTAGAAATGCTTTAATCGAAGCGGAGTTTTTCGATTTCGATGTTTTCAATAAACCAAAGCGTCTGAAAATTAAAATACTTTCTCCTTCTGTTGAACTTTATGTGTCACAGGGTTTGGATTACGTAAAGCTCAACTGATTAGTAATCTGATGAGGATACTCCACATCACACCTGATTTCAATTACGCATGCGGAAGGTCTTATTATGTATTTCTTCTTTTGAAATATTTTCAAAAGAGAGGTCATTATGTTCACCTTTTAACCAATTGCGGAGATTCGCTTTGCCGGCTTAATGAAAAATCAATCCCCAGTACTGTAATCGATTCGCTTCATTCCAAATCCCCTTTTTCCATTTCGAAAAATATTTCCAGAATAAAAAAAATTATCATAGAAAACCACATCGACATCATCCATACTCATCATAGGTTTTCAGAGTTTCTTGCAATGCATTGCAGAGGTTCTGCAAAAACAAAAAAAATAAAAACAGTTTTCACGGCATTAAGTATTCTTAAACGAAGATACAAAATTGAATTCAGATCTGACGAAATAATTGCTGTAAGTAACGCTGTAAAGAAAATGCTTGTTGAAAAATTTTTTGTTGATTGGTCAAAGATAAATGTGATTTATAATTTTACAGACACAAATGAAATTCATGAAATTGAGCTTCTTGCTTCCGTATTAAAAAACCATGGGAGCACTTTTAATATTCTTTCAATCGGAAGATTCCACCATGAGAAAAACTTCGAAACACTTCTTGAAGCGATAAAAATAATTAATGACCCTTTGATAAAAGCAACAATAGTAGGAGACGGCGAAGATAAAAAGATTTACAAAAATTATATTAAAGAGCATGAGCTTAATGTTGAATTAATCGAGCCGCAGAAAGACCTTCTTCAATATTTTTTTAAAGCTGATTTATGCGTGCTCACATCTACACGCGACCCGTTTCCTAATTTCATGCTTCAGGCAGGACTTCACAATAAAATTTTCATCGGGGCTAACGTCGATGGAATCGGGGAATTGATTAAAGACGGAATCAACGGGTTTTTATTTTCAAGTAAGAATGCAAAAGAGCTGGCTGAAAAAATTTTTTATATTAAAAATAATTTCAGCAAGCTGAACAGCATCAGGCATAATTTGCATGAAGATGTGATAAACAATTACACTCAGGAATTTATAATTCCGAAAATTGAAAAAGTATATCAAGGAAAATGAGTTACCTGAATTTAATCGGGTTAAGAATTGATAAGCTGTCATACGAAAATCTTTTGGATGAAATCCAGAAAGAGAAGATATCGTTGGCTTACGTTAATGCACACACTTTCAATGAATGCTATCGGAATCATCTATATGTTCATCTATTAAATGAGTTTGATTTAAGACACCCTGATGGAATTGGAATTTATTTTGCTTCTAAAATTTTATACGGGAGAAACGGATTTAAAAAAAGAATTACCGGCTCCGACTTTTATCCTATGCTTGCCCAAAAAGGAATTGAGCTTGGGTGGAGGTTTTTTTTCTTCGGACATGATGAAAAAACTCTGTCCCTGATTCAAAAAAATTATCCTGGGCTTATAATTGCAGGAACACAAAACGGAATTGAGTTTGACAGCAATGAAGTTATACAAAAAATTAATTCTTCCAATGCGGATATACTTATCGTTGGTCTCAGCTTTCCGAAACAGGAAAGATGGATAATTGATAACAAAAATAGATTGACCTGTCAAAGAATAATTTCTGTGGGTGACGGCATCAAAGTCTTTGCAGGCATAAAAAAACGAGGTCCCAAATTTATGCGTATCCTTGGCTTTGAATGGTTTACACGCCTGCTTCATGAGCCCCTGAAATATTCAAAACGATACGTTATAGGAAATCCGCTTTTTGTGTATAGAATCTTTGCACTCAAAGTAAGAAATTTGTTCTGATGAGAAAAGCTATCAGCATATTTTTCCTATTTAATTCCTTCGTAATTTTTTCCCAGAACTATGGATGGATAACTCCCAACAAAAATTATTTAAAGCTTTTTGTTATCGAAGATGCCACCTATCGCATAAACAAAAATAATTTTGTCCAAAACGGAATCAACACATCAAACATTGACCCGAGGACCGTAAAAGTATTTTATAAAGGAAATGAAGTCCCGATTTACTTCGAAGGTGAACAGGACGGAAGCTTTGATGATAATGACTTTTTAGATTTCTACGGAACAAGGAATCGCGGCGGATTAACAAACACATACAAAGATGAATCCGGAACGATGGTTGTTCATTACACGACTGAAGAATTTTACAATCAATATTCCGACACAAGCGTTTACTGGATTGGGTGGGATGGGGCAAATGGAATACGTTACACTAACTCAAACTTCACGACAACGAATAATTATTTATTGAATTATTCCTTTAATAAAATTCATTTTGAAAAAGATTCCGTTTACAGCTTGGGAGAAACCTTTAATATAAATTTTGACTTTCGTCCTTTCAATAATGATAAAGTCTCCGGTGAAGGATGGTATTGGAGAAATCTGACCCCGCTATTAACAATGATTCTCTCACAACCATTTACGCTGACTAATCTGTCTCCAAACTCTGTAAATTGCAGTTTCAGAATTTTTGCTTATCCAAATTCAAAAGACGCTTCTTTCAACGAGCATAAAGTTGTGCTGAGAATTAATTCCACTAACATCACAACTCTTTTAAGAAACGATTATGATAGATTTGATACAACTGTTTCATTCCCAAGCTCGCTTCTAACTAACGGACCAAACTCAGCGAGCATTTTCTATGAACCGACATTCACAAGCGGAACACCTAGCTTATACTTCGATTTAATCGAGCTCTCAGCTCCGCAAACATTCCGTTTCGTGAATAACAAAATCAGGATTGAATTAAGCGGGACAGACACAACCTCCGAACAATTTTCTGTTGCAGGATTCAATTCATCAAATCCGATTTCGATATATGACGTAAAAAATAATTATAAGATAACAAACATTTCCGGTGTTGACACATTATTTTTTACCGGGAAAAAGAACGGAACATTTGAAATCAACAATCAGAACATTACAAAGAAACCATTTCGTATGCAAACTAAGCAAGTCCCGAATCTCGTTTCGCCATCGAAAGGTGCGGATTATTTAATCATATACAATAATTTATTTTCTTCAGCAGCAGAAAATCTTCGTTCACATCGTGAAAACTTTAACGGATACCGTTCGTTCAAAGCAGAGTTAACGGATGTTTACGACATTTTCAATTTCGGAATGGAAGACCCCGTTGCTTTGAGAAGATTTACCAATCATGTTTACCAAAACTGGGCTGGAGATAAAGTTCAGTTTGTTTGTTTGCTCGGACGCGGCTCACTTGACCCGAAACACAACTTAACTCAATATTCTTTATACCAAAATTACATTCCTGTTTACGGTAATCCGAATTCAGACGGATATTTTGCAAACTTTAATTTCGGAACGTTCACTTATTACAGAATGGTTCCCATCGGACGCTTGCCGGCTTACACACAGCAGGAAGCAAATGACATGGTCAGCAAAATAATCAGTTATGATAATTTAAAAACTAATCCTGAAAGATGGTGGAAGAATTTTATTATGATAACCGGCGGAAATAATCGACCTCAACAAATAGCATTTCAGCAAATCGCAAACGAATTATTATCATCACACATTATTCCGCCACTGGTTTCGATGGAACCACGCAAGATTTACAGAAACGATTCTTCGGGTTACATCACTTACAATTATAAAGATTCAATCATCAACGAAATTAACAGAGGAGCTTTGATTGTAAACTTTATCGGTCACGCAGCATTTCAGGATTGGGAAATCGGATTGCAGGACCCGAACGAGCTTGCAAACGGTTATAAACAACCTTTTGTCTTGAGCATGACCTGTTTCACTGGAAAGCACAGCGAAGTAACTCAAAGAGGTTTCGGCGAAAAATTTGTTTACCTGCCTAATAAAGGAGCGATAGGATTTCTCGGCTCGACCGGCTGGAGCTTTTCTTCGAGCGGGAACCAGATGAATGATTTCGTCCTGCAAAATTTTTCAAGAGATACTGTGAGAGCTTTGGGAAGTTTGATAATGTATGCTACCCAACAACTTGATTCTAACTCGTTTTCAAACCGTAACATGATAAATTCTTATGACCTTCTCGGAGACCCTGCAACAAAGCTGCTGCTGCCCGCTTACCCTGAGTTTGTTTTCGTTCAGGGTGATTACAGAATTTCAAATCCGTATCCTTTGCTCGGCGAGAATGTTAACCTCACAGTTTATCCTAAGAATTACGGGTTGTATGCAAACAACTGTGTTGCAAGATTTCAGATTTTGAAAAGCGGCTCTGTTTACAGACAGAAAGATACTTTGATTACTACATTTAAATTATTTGATACGCTGAGATATTCTTTCCGGCTTGATACGATTGGAAATTATTCGATGAAAGTTACTCTCGACCCGGATGACCTTTACCCGCAAGAAATTCCAACAAATAATATTTTAAGTTTCCCGATTCCGCTGAGAAATATTTCTTACACTCCATTGAAGCCGGTTTACAATCAGCTTATTAAAAAAGATTCGGTTGAATTTTCCGGTTTGAATCCGCAGGTAAATCCTGCAACAAATTCTATAAAAATAATTTTACAGGTTGATACATCAAAAAATTTTATCAATCCGATTTTTGGTTTTACTTCAACAACTATTTCCGGTGTTGCAACACGGTTCAAATACCAGCTTCCGTTTCTTGATTCGAACAAAGTTTATTTCTGGAGAACAAATTCTATTGTAAACAATGACAGTGTCGGCTGGTCAACAACGATGCGATTTGTTTATAACCCTCCAGCATCAACGTTCGACAGAAACTATATTAATACAAGCAGAAGCTTATCCGACTTTAACGATTCGAACATTACAATTTACCAAAAACTTCCAGGACAGTTTGAATCCGCTCAGGTCAGCAATTTATTTTACAACGGAAGCGGCTATGAGCTGAATAATTTTACCGGACAATTGGTTTCACATTCACACGGAAGCAGCGGAGCGGAAGCTTCTTACTTTATTATTAACACACAGCAAATTTATTCCGACGGAGGGCAAAATCCAGGATTGAATCTTGCTAAAGTTAGCCGACTCACAGGCAAGCTGATTCAATTCAGAAATTTTAGAATGACAACTTCTTCATCGTCTGATTCCGTTCTGAATTTTTTAAACACATTCGACACAGCACAATATTTGATGGTTTATATTGCCTCAGACATTCCGAATTCAGACAGTTTGAGACAAAACGCAAAAAATAAATTCAGGCAGTTTGGAAGTTTTTATGCTGACTCGGTAACTCGCTTCAATGAATTCGATACGTGGGCTTTCATAGGTTATCTTAATGCTAAGCCCTCAGCCGTCTCAGAAGAGTTTCATAATTATCCTACGAAGGGCTGCTTGAATTTTCACTGTCCTTCCGATGCATCACTCATGCCGACTTTCCTGAACACATCCGGTTCAATTATTTTTAATCTTGGTCCGGCACACCGATGGAAAAATTTCAGCTGGCAGCAGACTCTTTTCCCCAATTCAAATATTTTGTTTGATGTCTACGGAATCAAAACTGATGAGCAGCAAAGCTTGCTCGCATCAAACATCAGCACGAATACTTTCGTCCAGCTTGATTCGACGGATTATTTCGTTTATCCGAACTTACTGCTTAAATCGAAAATTAATATCGATACTTTATCAGGATTGCGTTCACCGGTTTTCAACTCGATGAAATTCAAATACACTCCGCCGGCAGAAATTATTCCTGATTTATTTTCAATCGTCCGTTCCGATTCTGTTGTTGCTGAAGGAGCAGAAGTTACAATCACATTAAAGAATTTTAACGTTGGTTTTGTTCCTGCTAATGGTTTAATAAGCAAATGGACAGCAAACACATCAAGCGGAATCGTTACATTGAAAATAGATACGAGCTACATTCCGCTTCAAACAGACAGCTCACGAACTTACAGTGTGACTTTTTCAACCAACGGGCTTCGCGACCCAAAGGTTGCTTTTGATTCTGTCACAATTAATTATGAAGTCCAGCATCTTGGGCGGACAAACGACTACTTCCCTTTCAATAATTATGCTTTCACAACAATCGTAGTTACAGGTGATACATCAAGTCCAAACATAGAAGTGACCTATGACGGAAAAACTATTATCGACGGAGATGTGATACAGGCAAAACCGGAAATTGTTTTCAAGTTTTATGATGAAAGTAAATCGAGCTATAATTTTTCGGATACGAATAATATTTACCTTAAGTTGAATAACCAAAGAATCTTTTACACAGACGGCGGGATTCCAAATCCGCTGATAGAATTCAATCCTGTTAACAATGGTAATTTAAAAACAATTGTGACATATCATCCAAACTTAACCGAAGGCGACCATAGGTTCGATTATTGGGCAACAGACAAAAATAATCATCGCGATACTTTAGTTGATTTCGTAAATGTAAGTTTTGCTTTTCTTGTCCGTGACCTTTACAACGTTCCGAACCCGACACGCGGAGAAACTTATTTTACATTTAATCTTTTTGCACCGACCAATCCCGGACATTGCAGAATAAAAATTTATACTGTTGCGGGAAGACTTGTCAAAGAAATTTCAACCCAGGGAACTGTCGGATACAATCAAATCTACTGGGACGGAAGAGACAGTGACGGAGAAATTATGGCAAACGGAATTTATCTTTACAAATTAATCCTCGAAGACACAGGCAAAACCGAAACAGCAATTCAGAAGCTTGCAATATTAAAATGAAAATAATCAGGGTAATATCAGTAATGATATTTCTTCTCGCAATTAATTCATTTTCACAATGGACTCCACAAAACTCAGGGACTACACTCACTCTTACCTCAGTTTATTTTACCGACAACACAAACGGAACTGCAGTCGGGATAACGGGTAAAATCATCCGAACAACTGACGGAGGAACTACTTGGGTTAACCAGCCGAATTCAACCGGGCAAAATTTGTTCGGTGTACATTTTACAAATACTAATACAGGATTTGTTGTTGGTGACGGAGCAATTGCAAGAACTGCTAACGGTGGAAATCTCTGGGTGGTGCAAACATCCCCTCCAGGTTTGTACCGCGGAGTATTTATGCTTGACGCAAACACAGCTTATGCAACCGGTTCAAACGGTACTGTTTTAAAAACAACTAACGCAGGAACTAACTGGTCTGCCACAACAAGCAATACAACAGAATTTCTTTATGATGTATATTTCCCTTCTGCTTCAACAGGTTATGTTTCCGGTTTGAACGGAACGATTTTAAAAAGTACTGACGGTGGTGATAATTGGTTTCAGCAAACAAGCGGAGTAACTGACAATCTGTTTCGTGTTCATTTTCTCAGTAATGATAGCGGTTACATCTGTGGTGATGTTGGTAAGATTCTAAAAACTGTAAACGGCGGAGTAAATTGGGTTCAACAGAACTCAACAATCACAGACAGAGTTAGTGATATTTATTTTATTAATTCCAATACCGGCTCGGCAGTCGGCTCAAACAATAAAATTCTCAGGACAACAACCGGCGGACAGATTTGGGTTCAGCAGACATCCGGTGTGAATGAAGGATTCAACGGAATTTGTTTAACCGGATTAACAACAGCTTACTGTACCGGTACAAACGGAGTTATGCTTTACACTTCTACTGGCGGATTTTCTCTTCCACCCGCTCCGCTTTTAGTTTTGCCTGTAAATAATGCAACCAACATTCCATTAACACCAACATTCGATTGGGATACGATTCCTACATCAAAAAGTTATCAGATTCAAATTGCAACTGACACAGCTTTCTCTTCTCCGCTTTTTGATACAACAACAATTTTAACTTCACATACTTTAAGAAGCGGTCTTCTTGCAAACAATGTTTCTTATTTTTGGAGAGTCAGAGGAATCAATATAGTCGGCAATGGTCCGTGGTCAGTGGTTTTTCGGTTCACAACAATTGTAGCTTTGCCTCTTGCTCCGAATTTATTAATACCGGTAAACAATGCATCGAATGTTTCGCTGACTCCTTTCTTTGATTGGGACAGTACATCACCCGCAACATTTTATCGGCTGCAGGTATCGAGCGATTCAACTTTTGCAATTGCAGACGTTGACGTTACCGGAATAACAATTTCAAATTATCAGATTACTTCACCGCCTATTCAAAGCAACACGAGATATTACTGGAGAGTGGCGGCAACTAATGCTGCAGGCACAGGTCCATACTCAATTGTTTTCAGGTTCACTACTATTATAACATTACCGTCCGCTCCGATTCTTGTTTCACCACCGAATGGTGCAATGAATGTCGGCTTTACTCCGTTGCTTGATTGGAGAGATGACATTACTGTGATAACTTATCAGCTTCAGCTTTCTCAGGATTCCCTGTTTGGAACAACTTTAATTGACAGTACTTCATTCAGTGCTTCAGAAATTTTAGTAAGAAGCGGTTTGCTTGTGAGCCAGACTTCATATTTTTGGAGAGTGCGAACAACGAATTCAATCGGCACAGGTCCCTATTCAGCTGTTTGGAAATTCACGACAGCACTTGCCGCTCCGCAAGCACCGATTCTTTTATCACCGCCAAACGGTGCAACAGAAGTTTCAACAACTCCAACTTTGGATTGGAATGACGTTCCGTTTGCGAACACATACAGAGTTCAGGTTTCAACAGATTCAAATTTTGCATCGACACTGATTAACGTCGGAGGATTGACTGCTTCGCAATATAATGTTCCGGGAGCAACACTGCAAAACAGCACGGTTTATTTTTGGAGAGTTAATGCAACAAACGGAGCGGGGACAAGTCCTTACTCTATTGCATGGAGATTTACCACAGTCGTTTCTCCGCCGGTTGCAGCACCGGTTTTACTTTCACCTCCCAACGGAAGCACTGTGATGACTTTGACGCCGACGCTTGACTGGAATGATGTGTTTAATTCCAACGGTTATAAAGTAAATGTTTCTGTTGATTCTTTATTCAACACAGTTCTGATTGATACGACTGTGACGCTTTCAAATTATACCGTAAGAGCTGGTTTGCTCTTACAAACGACAAGTTATTATTGGCGTGTTAGAGGATTCAACAATGGAGGTTTTGGTCCGTGGAGTGTTACGTGGCGATTCCAGACGGGTGTGATTGGAATAAATCTTATCAGCACAGAGATTCCAAAAGAGTTTAAGCTGTTTAATAATTTTCCGAATCCGTTTAATCCCACTACAAAAATAAATTTTGACATAGCAGAAAATTCAGACGTCGAAATTAATATTTTTAATTCTCTTGGTCAGCTTGTAATGCAATTATTCAGAGGCAGATTAAATCCTGCACAGTATCAAGTTGAGTGGAATGCTGGAGAAAGACCAAGCGGATTATATTTTGTGACAATCAGAGCAGGAAAGAATTATTCCGTAAAGAAAATGATTCTCCTCAAGTGAAGCTTTTAAAAAAGCACTTCGATAACACCAACCCAAACTCTTCCGCAAATAAATTCCGCAGAAAAAGATTCAAGCTGTTTCTTGAGATGATTGAGCCGATGCAGAAGCCGGTAAAAGTTTTGGACATAGGCGGCACGGAAAACTTCTGGGAACAAATGAATCTGACCTCACCCCCTGCCCCCTCTCCTGACAGGAGAGGGGAGATTATAGACCTTACTATTCTCAACATCGAACCGCAAAATATTTCTTCGAAAGAAATTCATTTCATTCAAGCCGATGCACTTGAGCTGAGTTTTATTCCCGACAAAAGCTTCGACGTAGTTTTTTCAAACTCTGTGATTGAGCATGTGGGCGGAATAAATGAGCAGGCAAAATTTGCAGATGAAGTGAAAAGAATTTCCAAAAGGTATTTCATACAAACTCCGAATTATTATTTTCCGTTTGAGCCGCATTTTCTTTTTCCATGTTTTCAATTTCTTCCGCGTTCAATCCAAACATTTTTAGTAATGAAATTTAATCTTGGCTGGTTTAATAAATGCCGAACAAAGGAAGAAGCTGAATTGCTGATTGACAGTGTTCATCTTTTGAAGAAGAAAGAGCTGAAAAAGCTTTTCGCTGAATCAAAAATCCATTCAGAGAAGTTCCTGCTGATGAATAAATCGTTTATTGTTATTAAATAAAGCCATTTATTAACACAATAACCCTTTTCGTCAATCGGAAGACGATTTTCGACATTCTGAAGCTCATTTACGGAACTCGGAAGCTAATTTACGGAACTCGGAAGCTAATTTACGAAACGTAAGACACCTTCCGACAAGCGAAAAACTCCTTCCGAGAGCCGAAAATGACCTTTCGGGAATCGATGAAGCCATTCCGACAGACGAAAACGACCTTCCGAAAAGCGTTGAATCCATTCCGACAGACGAAAACAAGTATCTTTCCAAAAACATTAACTAAGGAGTAACAATGCAACAATCTCCAATAATCGAACTTTTTTAAAAAGCGACCTTTTGGGCTAAAGCCCTTACAATTTTGTTGACATTCATCCCCGACATAAATGTCGGGGCAATTTGAAAAATAGAAAAAACAAATTAACTAAATCTACTACATCAATAGTGATTCCTTCGGTTTATCATTGCTAAACGAACATTGCTCTCTTCTTATTCAGATTTATAAGAGGAGCAAATGTATATTTACAAATATATACATCAAAGTGAGTCGAGCTATAAGCCCGGCTCGATACAAACCCACGGTTTTATTTTAATCTGTTCTGAAGAGCTGCAGATTATCGGAGTAAGCGATAATACAGCAGTCATTATCAGCACAAACCCGAAAGAGCTTATCGGTAAATATATCGGTGATGTTTTCGGGAAAGATACTTCGGATTTTTTATTGAAGCATTACCGCAACAGTAAAGAAGTTCCGAAAATCTTAGTCAGCCGCACGAATCATTTATTCAGCCCACACCTGCAGGTAATTTCACACAGAAACACAGACGGATTAATAATCCTTGAGTTTGAAAATGTTTTTTCGAATGACAAAGACGTTGAGTTTTTTAACGAAGTCCTTAAAGAATCCTTTCCTCTTATTCAAAATGCAAAAACATCGAAGGAGCTTTTCAGGATTGCGGCATTAACTTTCAGAAAGATTACAGACTACGACAGGGCTTTTGTGATTTTGTTCGATGAAGAATACAACGGTGAAGTTGTAGGAGAATCAAAGCTGAAACAGATTCGTAACTCATACCTTGGTTTGAACCTTCCTTTCATTTCTGTATTTAAAGAATCCATGCCGCTAACATATTTGAATGTTGTTCAAAGAATTCCCGATACACTTAAAAAGCCGTCGCCGATAATCACGGATGAAGACCACAGTGCTTATTCAATTGATTTAGCAAATTCATATTTGAAATCTGTGCCTGCACCATACCTTGAATATCTTGCTTCTCTTGGTGTAAGGTCATCTTTGAAAGTTTCATTAATTCATGAACAGAAGCTTTGGGGGATGGTTGTTTGCCGCAACAACTCTCCGAAAAATCTAAGCTTTCTGATTAAAACATTTTCAATGATGCTCGGCAATTTGATTTCGATTCAGTATAATTATATTCGTGAGAAAGAGGAAACACAATTCCTTAACTCAAACAGAGACTTACAGCATAAAATAATGAGCAGCATAACCGACGAGTTAACTGTTTGTTCACGCTTAACGGATTTTACACCGAACATTTCCAATCTAATTGAATGCTGCGGTGCTTCATTATCATATCAAGGTGAAGTTCATAATTTAGGACAGACGCCTGCAAGCATTGAAAAATTAAGAGAGCTTATTTCTGATAAGATGAATGGAAATTTATTTTACACCGAATCTATACAAAGAGATTTACCGGAAGCAGAATTTGTTAAATCAAATATCTGCGGTGTAGTTGCCTGCCGAATTGGAAATGACAAGTCTAACATGATAATTTGGTATCGTAAAGAATTAAAACGAGTGGTTAACTGGGCTTTGATTCCCAAGAAAAACAAGAATGGAATATCTTCCGAACAAAATAACATTGATAAAAAAATGGAAATCCGGGAGGAATCAGTTAAGCATTATTCAAAGAGATGGACTAAGCCGGAGATAAAAGCAATAAGTAATTTCGGAAACCTTCTAACTGAGATTATTATGCAGAGATTTGATGTATTAAAGAATTACGAATCAAGGAATCCAAATATTTGCATAGATGAGGACGTTGCGGTGTAATCAAGAATTTCAGTAAAGAATAAATAAATCCCTTTAAAACACCTTAGTTTAAAAACATTATATTGAGCTTCAAAAAACTACCTTTAATCAGGTAGTATCTTTGAATTTTTCAAGTAGTATGTTTGTTCATTACGATAACCAAATTCCATTAGGAGAAATACAATGAACAAACTAATATTACAAATATTTTCATTATTAATTTTTTCGATAAGCTCGGCAACATTTTGCCAGCTATCAGGAAGTATTAACGTAGGCAGCGGACAAACTTACACAACCTTAACTGGAGCGGGAGGTTTTTTTGCTGCAGTTAATTCGGTTGGATTATCAGGCAACGTAACTGTTGCCATTACCTCTAACATAACTGAAGATGGAGCGAATGCTCTTAACCAATGGACAGAATCCGGAGGAAGCGGCTATACAATAAATATTAATTCTTCATCTGCAACTGAAAGAGTTCTTTCAGGAAGTGTTTCAAATGCAATGATAAGATTGAACGGTGCAGACAGAGTAACATTCGACGGAAGAGTAAGCGGAAGCGGACAATATTTAAGATTCCGAAATACAAACAGTGCATACCCGGTATTCCAACTTACGAACGATGCAACGAACAATACTATTACTTATTGTATCGTCGAAAGCAACAACAGAAGTACAAGCTCAGCTCAGGCAGGTGCGATATTATTCGGAACAAGTACCGGCTCAACAGGAAATGATAACAACACAATAAGCTATTGCGATATAAGAGACAGAAGCGATGCAACAGGTTATCCGACATATTCAATCGCATCATTTGGAACATCAAATGCTGTTTCAAACGGCAGCATTTCAATATTGAACAACAACATTTATAACTTCTGGAGAGACAGCAGCTCTGCTGCAGGAATTTATGTTACAACAGGGACAGGAAACGACTGGAACATCAGCGGTAACAGTTTTTATCAGACAGCATCAAGAACAATCAACCTCACTTTGACGGGCTGGCAGTGTATCTGGATTAATAACAGTGCCTGCAACAATTTTACAATCTCAAACAATTTCATAGGCGGTTCATCGCCAAACTGCGGCGGCTCTGCATGGACAGTGTCCGGTTCTTACAATCCGTATTTCTACGGTATGCGTCTTGGAGTTGGAACAGCAACTGCAGCAAGTGTGAATGGTAATACAATAGCAAACTTTAATTTTACATATAACTCTAATGCAAGCAATAATCTTTCTTTCGTTGGTATTGTTGTGACATCCGGTTTAGCGAACGTTGGAACATCTTCAGCAAACACTGTTGGCAATACTTCATCTACAGGAAATATTGCTATCACTTTTAATTCTCCAAGCTCGAGCAATAATTATTTCCGCGGAATAGAACATCGCGGAACAGGAAGCGTTTCAAATAATAATATCGGTTCATTTACATTCAGCGGAACAGCATCGGGAACAATGTATTTTGAAGGAATCAATTTCAGCGGAGTACCTTCAGCAGATATAAGCATTTCAGGAAACACTGTCGGGAGCAGCAGCACAGGCAACAGTATTCAAATGACATCATCAGGAGTAAGCATGATAATGAGAGGAATATATTCTACTGTTAGAAATGTAGTGCTTACAATGAACAGCAACACAATTGCAAACTTCAACAACCTGAGTAATCACACCTCTGCAACTGTAGCAGGTATTTTACAAAATGACAGTGCTTTTGTATCAGCTTCAAACAATGTTGTAAGTGCTTTATCGACTGCGTCAACAAATACCACAATTTCTCCAATTACCTGTGCTGTAATTGGAATAGGATTATACACAAGCAAAATCGGAAACCTTGTAACAGGTAATACTGTATCGAACTTAAACTGCACCGGAAACTCAACTACTTATGTTCAGGGTATAGGAGTTCATAACAGGAATGGAGGCGGAGTAGTGAGCAGGAACAGAATTTATGACCTGCGAAATACTTCGACAAGCGGAACTCCCAGAATCTGGGGAATCAACTCTTACTGGGGCAACTGGAATTATTACAACAACCAGGTAACTTTAACAAATGGTGAAGCAACCGATAACAGTGTTCCAAACAAATCAGGAATCGTTGGACAGGAAAGTCCTGTACTCACACATTTGAATGTTAATGATAATAATATCTTACCTGAAAACACGCAGACAATTTTATCAGCGGTAAATTCAGAAACGATAGTAAATGAGAAACCCTATACAAATTATGAAACTGATGCATCAACAAACAATGCTTTGATTGAAGGAATTCATGAGGAAGATGAGATAGGTGCTCTATACTATTACAATTCAGTTTATATCGGCGGCTCGGCTTCAAGCGGAAGCAGTTATTCTGCAGCTTTTTCAAGACCATTGACTGCATATCCCACACCGGTAACTTTAAGAAATAATATTTTCTTTAACGCAAGAACAAACTCAGGAAGTGCAACAGGAAAACATTATTCTGTAATTAACACAATCAGTCCTCCTACTTTGAACTGGAGCTCAACAGCAAGCAACTATAATATATTTGTCAGTTCAAACGCAAACACAATCGGTGAATGGGGTTCGGGTGTTGACCGGACAATCGACCAGTGGAGAACTTCTTCCGGCGGAGATATACAAACATGGAGCACAACTTCATCGGTTATTAATGCATCGAATTTATTCACCTCAATTTCTACAGGCAACTTAAATATCAATTCAGGAAATACCGAAGCATGGTTAGTCCACGGAAAAGGAATTGCAATCAGCGGACAGAATACTGATTACAGCGGCAATGCAAGGTCAACTGCAATCACTGGCGGAACAACGGACATCGGTTCAAACGAATTATCATCTGCTCTCCCATCATGTCCGGTTGCAACGGAAACAGGAACACCCGGCTCCGGAGTAACTACATCATACACTTTATGGTCAAGAACAATTTGTTCTATTGAATGGGGAATCGGAGGAACATCATATCCTTCAGCTATGAACATTCGTTATTATTCAGGAGTAAATCCTAACAATGTAATCGGTGGAAATTATTCAAACTCCTATTGGGAAATCACTCCCGGCTCAGGAACTTTATCAGGCACAACATATAATGTCACCATCAACTTTGGAGATAACGAAACTTATACAATAACAACACCGAGCACAAACACCAGGCTTGCAAAAAAAGAAACTACAACATGGGAAGTATTTTCATCTGCCGGAACAGGTGCTTATCAAACCGAGCTTAACTGGGCTGGTTTCTGGGCGAAAACAATTCAGCTCTCGACATTTTCTGATTATGCTTTAACCGACCCGACCAATCCCCTGCCGGTGACTCTTGAATATTTCAATGCGTCGGTTAACACAAGAACGGTTAATCTTGAATGGAAGACAACACAGGAAATTAACAACAGCGGATTCAGCATAGAGAGAAGGATGCTGAACTCTGCAAATCAATACGGAGAATGGAGAGCTATTTCATTCGTTGCAGGAAGAGGAACAACTAACGAAGCAACGATTTACAAATACAAAGATGACAAGATGAACGTTGGAACTTATCAATACAGGTTGAAACAAATTGACTTCAACAGCAACTTTGAATATTTCAATCTTGGAACACCCGACCACGTTACGATTTCAAATCCGTTTGTGTTCGATGTCTCGCAGAACTATCCCAATCCTTCGAATCCGAAATCGAAAATCGATTTCCAGATTCCTAATGACGGAAGAGTTGTTGTGAAAGTTTACGACATCAGCGGAAGAGAAGTTAAAACATTGTTGGATGACAACAAGACGACAGGATTCTATACAGTTGAATTCGACGGCTCGGATATTTCAAGCGGAGTTTACTTCTACAAAATATCCACCGGAAGCTTTTCTCAGACGAAGAAAATGATTCTTGTTAAATAAACTATAATTCTTAAACCCATGACTTAAGTCATGGGCTAAGTCATGGGCTAAGTCATGGGCTAAGTCATGATTTCATGGTTCGCAAATCAGCCCCGATTAATCGGGGCTTTTTTTTTGTGAGAATCTTGAACGCAAATTTTTTTAAGTTCATTGTTTTTCCTTTTGGAATAAATTATTATGGATTCATAATTCCACAACAATTTAACTAACTAAAAGGGGTTCAAATGAAATTCTTTCAAACAATTTTTCATCGCAATCTCATTATCAAAAATGTAGTAGCATCATTGATTCTGATGTTTGCATTTACTGCCGGCACTCTTGCTCAGCCACAACATTACAATTATCAAAACGTGGGGGGTTCAACCAATTCCTTCCCCTTCAGTGTTACTACAGGTAAACAAGTTCAATGGCTTATAGGTCCGGGGACTTTAAATATGCCGGGACCTGTACTTCCGGGTAATCAAATAACAAAACTATATTTCTTTATGGTTGGTGCTGCAAGTCCTACTTTTACAAACATTACAATAAGATTAGGGCAATCAAGCATCACTGCATTACCTACAGGTGCATGGTACACAGGACAACTTGATACAGTTTACTATAGAGCATCTGTAAATTTAACCTCAACAGCTACATCGTGGATGATGATAACGATGGACAGACCTTTTAATTACGACCCAACGATGAGTCTTATAATTGAAGTCAGTCAATGTGCAGCAAGCACTACTGGTATGACTGTCCGCCAAAACGCAATTGGTACATTAACCAGAAGCTACAGTGTTGGCGGATGTCCGCATGCTTATCAGGGACAAGATGGCAGCATAATTAATTTTGGAGTTGATGTTGTACCGGCAATTCCCCCTGCAGGCACACTTACGGTTTGCAGAAACAGAATAGGCAAAGTTTTGAATGACCATTCTACAATAAGAGATACAATCACAGTTAATTTGCTTCCAAGCTCACGTCTTCTTGACTTGACAGTAAGAATTGATACACTAACTCATACATGGGATTCAGACGTAAGAGCATATATAAGCAGAGGTACTATTGGAACAAGAATGATTAACGGTGCCGGCGGCTCAGGAGATAACTTTATCGGAACGAACATAAAGGACTCGGCTGCCCTTTGCCAGATAGGACAGACGGCTTGTAACACTCCTCCTTTTACAGGAACATTCAGACCGTCGATTGGTTATACTTTTGCACCATTTCTTAACACATCACCAAACTTTCCATGGATATTAACTTTGACGGATACCGTTAGTGGAGATAGCGGTACCCTTCAAGCGTGGTGTTTGGTTATAAGATACGACCAGTTTGTGGGAATCAACGGAAACAATAACCAGCTCCCGACAAAGTTCTCGTTGACGCAGAACTATCCGAATCCGTTCAACCCAAGCACGACGGTTGAGTTCTCGATGCCGAAAGCAGAGAACGTAACAATGTCTGTTTACGACATAACCGGAAAGGAAGTTTACAGATTAATAAACAACTCAAGATATGATGCTGGAACACATAAGGTGATATTCGACATGTCGAAGTTTGCCAGCGGAGTTTACTTTTACAAAATATCCAGCGGAAGCTTTTCACAGACGAAGAAAATGATTCTTGTTAAATGACAAAGAGCAAATAATAAATAAAACTGGATTCCCGCCTTCGCGGGAATGATAAAAAGAAGCTCCGATTATTCGGGGCTTTTTTGTTTTCACTGCTGAAAATAAAGCAATAAGTTTTCTAAAAAAAGCAGTTGAAAGAAAAAAAGAACCGTTTGAGTTTTTGTAAAAAGCATTGATGTATGGTAAAAAGCATTTATCATGAAGCTAAAAGCTTCCGGCGTGTGCCATAAAGTGAAAAGTGCGTGACAAAAAGTGAAATGAGCGAAGAAAAATGGCTTGAGACATGTAAAAAGCTTGAAGCGAGTGACAGAAAGTGAGCGTTGAGTGACAGAAAGTGAGTACGAAGGAGTAAAAAGCTTGCTCCGAGCAGAGGAAAGTTGGAAATCCGCTTGAAAACAGGAAAAACGAGTTTTTGGCAGTCGATGGGGATTATAAAGGTGTTCTAAAATTTTTGAAGGATTTTACCGCAGGGGACAGAGAATAGATTTAACCATCCCGCATCAAAGTGCGGGACAGTCGCCGGGCACAGAGATATTATGCTTCGCTTACAAAACCCTCCTTGCCCCCTTTCGTAAAGGGGGACTTAGAAAAGAAAAGGGACGCATGTATGCGTCCCCTACAAAAATTGCAATTGAATAAACTCTTCCTCGTGATGTTTATTTTTTCAATCTTATACACCGCGCAACTTAGCATTCTCAAATAAGACAAATCATAATTCATTTTAAATTATCAAATCCCCTCTTTAACAAAATCTTTTAATCAATTTTAATTTTACCGTTTAAACGGTATTTACGGTATACTCTATAATAACACTTGAATTTTAATTTCAACTCGTTAAATTTGAGTTATCCAATTACATTTTTACATGCCGTTATTGTGTTTCGGCATTCTGTAAAAGTAAATTTATAAATTAAAATATACTTAAAGAGGAAGTTATGAAAAAACTTATTACCCTTTCATCTATTATTTTTATCGCCTTAGTTATTTGGGCGTTTAATGCTGAAGTTACTGTTCAGCAAAACACCGTAAACAAAAACGGTGACGACGATTATGCAACTAACAAAAGAAATTTCTGGGAGCAATACCAGAACTATCAAAAAATTATTCTTGCAAACCCGAATGCAAAGGTAACTCCCCCGGTCGACCCTTCGGGATTATTTTATATCGACCAGTTCGGAAACTTTTCTGTTAAGGAGCCGGAGAATCAGAATACTTTACAAGCTCCGTTCATAGGAAATGAACGTGACCTTGTAAGCACTTATGTATTTTCTCAGCCAGCAGGAGTTTATACAACAATTACCGGCGGAGGCGGAACAGTGGTTGTAGTGACAGGTACAGCTGATGACTTTAATTATACAGGACTACCGATTGGATTTGCATTTTCATATGACGGTAACAGTAATACGCAATTTGGTCTTAGCACAAACGGGTATATAATTATTGGCTGTGCAGCTCCGACTACTTCTTATGCAGTTATTAGTGCTGCTTCCAATTTTAATGCAATAGCACCCATGAGCGAAGACCTTCAGGGTACTGCAACAGGAAGACTTGAATATCAGACGTCAGGTATTGCACCCAACAGAATTCTTACAGTTCAATGGTCAAACTGGGGATATTTCTCCATAGACGGAAGCTCCAATAATTTTCAAATCCAGCTTTTCGAGACAAGTAATAACATCCAATTTATCTATGGTCCTTTCACACATTCAGCAATTACACAGTTGAATCAGGTTGGATTAAAAGGAGCCGCAGCAACAGATTTCAATAACAGACAAACAGCTGTAAACTGGTCAGCAACAATTGCCGGTACATTAAATACAAATACCTGCACAAGTTCCAATGTAGTATTTCCTCCGGCTAACCTTACTTTTCAATGGGCACCGGCGGCGGCTCCAGTACCAATGACTTATACATCGAGCACAACAGTGCAAACACAGAACGGATTGAATATTGCTCAATCATCAGTTAATAATCAAATGATACAGATTCCGGTTGTGATGTCTGCAACAGGCGGACCTCTCAATATGACAGACATGACATTCAATACTAACGGCTCAACAAATGCCGCCGGTGATATAGCAAATGCAAAAGTATTCTTTACGGGATGCAGCAATGTCTTTTCAAGTGCAGTACAGTTCGGCTCAACCTTTAACAATCCTAACGGCTCTTTCACAATAACCGGCTCACAAGGTTTAAACATAGGAACAAATTATTTCTGGCTTACTTATGATGCAACAGCAGGAGCAACATTAGGTAATTTGGTTGATGCAGAATGTAACAGCATGACCGGCTCAGGAACAATGGGAGTTAGAATACCAACTGTCACAAATCCGGCAGGCAACAGACCAATCGATAATTACTGCAGAGGAACTTTTACCAACGCAGGAAGCTGCTGTAATCTTTTTATAAGCAACGTAACGTTTGGAAGCATAAACAATACAACAGGATTCGACCCCGATGTAAATTTTCCTTACGCATATAAATTTTATCCGGCTCCTGTTCCTAACATAGAGCAGAACAGCACATACCCGATTTCAATTTCAGAACCTGCTTCAAGCAATCCAAACGGTTTTGCTGTATGGATTGACTGGAACAATAATAATTTGTTTTCGGATGCGGGAGAGTATTACAGCATAGGACTTTTGGCAGCAGCAGGTCCTGCAACTATTAATGGTAATATTGCCGTGCCACTCACAGCCCCGCTGGGTAACCACAGGATGAGAGTCAGGAGTAATTTTTCGACGATACCTCTTGTGGGCGATATGTGCACAATCCTCAGTTACGGAGAAACGGAAGATTATACTGTCAATGTAATTGCCCCAACAAATATGGTTTATGTTTCAAGCACGGTTATCCAACCCAATACAACAACAGTTTTTACACCATCTATAAATACAGAGATGGTAGCACTCCAGCTTGTAACGGCAGGAACATTATCACCGCTGAGTGCAACAAGCTTTACGCTTAACACATTTGGAAGCACAAATCCTCCGACAGACATTACAAATGCAAAACTTTGGTACACAGGATTAAGCAGCACGTTTGCAACAACCACACAGGTAGGTCCAACGTTCAACGCACCAAACGGTCCGTTCACAATTGTTGGCACACAAATTCTTCAGCAGGGCACAAATTATTTCTGGCTGACTTACGATGTGCCTGTAACGGCTGTCGCAACAAACGTTCTTGACGGAGAATTTAATTCTGTAACAGTCGGCATACCGCAAACGCCAACAGTTCAGGCACCGGCAGGAAACAGGATAATCGGCGGTGCATCTCTTTGCGGAACATATAATATTCCCGGAAACTATGCAACATTAGCAGCGGCAATTGCCGACCTTAATGTAAAAGGAACTTGCGGACCAGTTACTTTTATCATCGCAGCAAATCACACGGAAACAGTTCCGGCTGGTCTTACTATTAACACAACCGGTACTGCTGCGAAGCCGATTATATTCCAGGGGCTTGCTTCGGATGCAATGGTTCCTCCAGTAATAACGGCTGGTGTGGGGGTTAATACTATTAGTGACGCTATCCTTAAAATAAACGGCGGCGATTTTATTACTATCGACGGAATTAACTTCCAGGAAAATGGTGCAAATGTTACAACGACAACGCAAATGGAATTTGGAATTGAATTTGTGAAGCCGAGCGGAACTGACGGATGCAATAACAATACGATTAAAAACTGTTCAATCACTCTTAACAAAACGAATACTGCGACTTACGGAATTTATTTATCCAATACGAACCTTGCAAATGTTACGCAAACCGTAACGGCTGTATCAGGTGCAAACTCAAACAACGTACTGCAAAACAATACGATTACAAATTCTTATGTTGGAAT